>Ga0316224_1000027_pt1 | contig 226205 bp, 199 predicted proteins | sample TBH18013metaG_FD_206254 | JGI IMG/M metagenome (GOLD analysis project Ga0316224, IMG submission 206254) | Freshwater microbial communities from Trout Bog Lake, Wisconsin, USA - TBH18013 | ecosystem: Environmental > Aquatic > Freshwater > Lake > Hypolimnion/Profundal zone | place: USA...
AACTGGCGGCGCTGACCACGGCGCAGGCCAAGGGAATGACCTCGACTCAGATTGGGTTGTTAACCAGCACGCAACTGGGCGGACTGACTTCGACACAGCTTGCGGCGCTGGGCACGGCGCAGATCGGCGGTTTGACCTCGACCAATCTCGGTTCCCTGGGCACAGCTCAACTGGCGGGACTGACCTCGTCGCAGCTTGCGGCGCTTTCCACCGCGCTGCTGCAAGGTCTGACCTCGACGCAATTGGCGGCGCTGACCACGGCGCAGGCCAAGGGAATGACCTCGACGCAATTCGGATCGCTAAGCGGCACGCAACTGGGTGGACTGACTTCGACACAGCTTGCGGCGCTGGGCACGGCGCAGATCGGAGGCATGTCGTCGACCACGCTCGGTTCCCTAGGCACGGATCAACTGGCGGGACTGACTTCGTCGCAGCTTGCGGCGCTTTCCACCGCGTTGCTGCAAGGGCTGACCTCGACGCAGCTTGGGGCGTTGGGCACCGGCCAGATGGCCGGGTTGACCTCGTCGCAATTGGCGGGGCTTTCGACGACGCTGCTGCAAGGTCTGACCTCGACGCAATTGGCGGCGCTGACCACGGCGCTGCTGCAAGGTCTGACCTCGACGCAACTGGCGGCGCTGACCACGGCGCAGCTTCGCGGCTTGTCGTCCGAAGACATCATGTCCCTATCACTGACACAGTTTGCGGGTTTTGCTTCCAATCAGTTGGGGTCGCTAACCACGGCACAGACGCAAGGCATAAGTTCGTCCGAGATCGCCGCGTTAACGAATGTTCAAATCGTTGGGTTAACAACGGGTCAATTCAACGCCATGACGACTTCACAACAATCGGGGATCGATGCGACTTTATTCGCTGAACTTACAAACTCTCAGATTGCAGGGCTATCAACCATTTTTATCGGTAACTTGGGGGCTTCGGCTTTTGACGGGATCACAACCGCTCAGGTCGGGGTTCTTTCAACGGCCCAGACTCACGCGTTGACAACGGCACAGATTGCTGGGCTAGGAACCAGCAATGTCGGCGCTTTCACCAAAGTTCAATATACGGCTCTTACGTCCAGCTCTAAAACGGAATGGGTGGCCGCCGACTATACCGTTCCCTCCTCATAAAAGGTATTTTTCAGCAGGTTTTGTTCGTTGCCATCGCTCTGTGCCTTTGACCATAGCGGTCGTCCAAAGGTCTGAACGCTTGTGCGCACCGGCGCTTGCAACCTGCTTTCCAAAATCGCGACACATGGAATGCAGGACCCTGCGGCGGAGGGGGAGGCCGGATGAAGCGCCGTTTTCGCCCTGGTTTCAGTAGCGCGTCAGTTGACGGATCGTTATGGGGTTTTCGAAAGGCATTGTGTTTAGCATGGGCCGAAGCGCAGAATATCAACGGATGATTTTATCGGTCAGTTTGCATTGTTTTAGGTAAGACGCCGCCCGGCTTTTTTCTACAACTCCTATGGCCTTGAGGGAGGGGCAGCCGATGTTGATCGATCTGATGCATAACGTTGCGCTGTTGGTCGCGCTTGTGGCGGCCGCGCAAATGGTGAATGCGAAGTTTCGGGAAAATCTGCTCGGCGGGCAGGTAGTGCTTGGCTTATTGTTCGGCGGCGCCGCCTTGTTTGGCATGCTGACGCCTCTCCATTTTGCGCCTGGAGTCATCTTCGACGGCAGGTCGATCGTATTGTCCGTTGCCGGGGTCGTCGGTGGAGGAGTCACGGCGATTATCAGTACGGCGATTGCCGGGGCCTATCGATATTGGCTTGGGGGCGCCGGGGCCGTCGTCGGAGTGGTGGTGGCCATTCAGTCAGGGTTGATCGGCGTTATGGCCAAACATCTTTGGCAACGAAACCCCCGTGAACCGGGGTTGGCTCAATTCTTCGGTCTTGGACTGATTGTGCAGATCGCAATGTTCGCCGCCTTTACACAAGTGCCGGGCGGCGTCGGGTACAAATTCGTTTCCGATGCGGGTGTTTACGTTCTGATTTTTTATCCCCTTGCCACGATGCTGCTGTGCCAGATTTTCAACGACCATCGGCATCGATTGATCGATCAGCATGCCATAGCCCGAGAAAGAGGGTTCTTGCGAACCTTGATCGATACTCTTCCGGACTTGGTTTGGCTAAAAGATCCCCATGGCGCTTATTTGGCGTGCAATCGAAAGTTCGAAAGATTTCTTGGCGCTAGTGAAGCCCGCATTGTCGGCAAGACGGACTATGATTTCGTCAGTAAAGAGCTTGCCGACTTTTTCCGCGAAAACGATCGTAAGGCCATGGAAAAAGATGGGGTCTCGATCAACGAGGAAGAAATTCAATTCGCCGACGATGGACATAGCGAACTGCTGGAAACTACCAAAGTGCCCATGCGTGATTCGGCAGGCAATCTGATCGGGGTTCTTGGCATCGGTCACGATATTACGGAACGTCGACGCAACGAAGTTGAAATCGACCAGCATCGCCGCCATCTGGGCGAATTGGTCAAGGAGCGCACCGCTGAGTTGGAAGCGGCTAAAGAAGCGGCCGTGGTCGCCAACCATGCCAAAAGCGCATTTCTCGCCAATATGAGCCATGAGTTGCGCACGCCGCTGAATGCCATCCTTGGGTTCTCGAATATAATGCGCGCGAATTCACGGCTGTCGGAAAGTGATCGATCGTATCTGGACATCATCAATCGAAGCGGCGAACACTTGCTAACCCTGATCAACGATGTCCTGGAGGTGGCGAAAATCGAGGCGGGTCGACTGCAACTGAACGACGCTCCGTTTGATTTGGGCGCCATGGTTCGCGATGTGACCGACATGATGCGGGTTCGCGCGGAGGAAAAAGGCCTGCGAATGCTGATTGACCAGAGCTCCGAGTTTCCTCGCTATATTTCCGGAGACGAGGCGCGCTTGCGCCAAGTGCTGATCAACCTGATTGGCAATGCCGTCAAATTCACGGAAGCGGGCGGGGTGACCTTGCGGCTTGGCACAAAGCGGAATGCGTCTTCCCATTTGATGATCGAGGTGGAAGATACAGGCCCAGGCATAGCTCCGGAAGATCAGCAGCGTATTTTCGAACCCTTCGTGCAACTTGCCAACTTGGCGGACAATAAAGGAACGGGTCTGGGATTGACCATAACCCGCCAATTCGTGCAGTTGATGAAGGGACGGTTGACCTTGGAAAGCGCGTTGGGCAAAGGCTCGTTGTTTCGAGTCGATCTTCCGCTGCGGAAGGCCCTGGATTCCGAGATCGGCACGCTGCACCGCGCCGACGAAAGAGACGTGACAAGATTGGCTCCGGGCCAACCCGACTGGCGCATTCTGATTGTCGAAGATCAGCGAGAAAACCAGTTGTTGCTGGCAAGGCTTCTGGAATCCGTCGGTTTCCAGGTGAAGGTGGCCGACAATGGCAAACAGGGCGTCGAATTGTTCCAAAGCTGGAGTCCGCACCTAATCTGGATGGATCGTCGCATGCCGGTGATGGACGGAATTGAAGCGACGAAAGTAATTCGCGGTCTTCCTGGCGGAAAACAAGTCAAGGTTGTCGCCGTAACGGCTTCGGCCTTCATGGAGCAGAGAAGCGAACTGATGGACGCCGGAATGGACGATTTCGTGCGTAAGCCGTACCGTCCGCATGAAATCTACGAGTGTCTGACCCGGCAGTTGGGGGTGTGCTACGAGTATTCCGCCAGCAGCGAGCCCGCTGACGCTTCATTGAAGCTGCCGCAGCAGGCGCTGTCGGCGTTGCCGGAGGAATTGCGCCGCGATCTGGAGGATGCTTTGAGGAATTTGGACAGCGAGCGCATCGCTCGGGTCATAAGCCAAGTCTCGGGATACGATGAGCGACTGCATAATGCGCTTGCGGCCCTTGCGGGGAATTTTGATTATCCAACAATTCTGAAGGCTATTTCGGGCGAAAATCGTCTTTCCGGTCCTTCGTGAGAACTCCGACAAAAGCACGGACAAACTGATCTACGCCCATTGGCGGCGCGGCCCCGTTCCGGGAACAAGATAGAGTCCGAATTTGGCACTGCTGCCGACGGGATAGGCTTTCATGGCGTTTGGTCGAAAGGAAGTTCCACTCCCTGCGGCCACTCGATAAAATGGCTCGGACATAAGCGGCAGTCCGTGGAACCAAAGCCGTAGATCGGAATTGGCAAATCCCGTAAAGAAGATGCAAGTTCACATTCGTTGCCGTTTTCGAATGTCCAGGCTCCAATTACCGTGGAAGACTCGGTCACTCGGTCGATGTGCCATCGCGGTTTCTTCCCTTTGCGGAAATGGCGGGTTAGCCGCGCTTTCAAACCGCCAGGACCTTTGGCGCTTCCGCAATAAAGATAACGCCCAGGCTTAAGCGTCCCGGCGATGGATATGGAAACATGCAGATCGAGCGTGCGATCCAACCGCACCAGCAAGACGTATGCCCCCGCCGTGCCAGGGATGGTGTTTGGATCAGTGTGAAAAGTTTGCCGATTCATTTTGACTCGCATCTCGTTCGTCAGTCGTCTCAATAGCCGCGTAAGAACCCAAAGTCGCACAAAAAGCGTGGCTGCCCTACCTACGCCGAACTTCGCGGCGACGCCCAGGCCCGCGCCCATTTCGTCAATCTGCTGAACATCACCCTCTATCCCCGCCATTCCCAGGACTTCGCCATGCACATCGGGGCAGAGCGCCAGTGGAGCAAGATTGGTAAGACCGAATGGCTGGCGTTTCTGGACACAGCCGGGTTCAAGGGCGCTGGCGCCAGCCGCTTCCTGGACCGCCAGTTGAAACCCCTGGCCGAACGGGTCCTCACGGAACTTGAACGGTTGATCGAAACCCACGGACTGCAAACTTCTCCGGCGGCCCATGTGCTGGATTGCGTCAACGAGCGCGTCGATCATTTGAACCGGACTATTATGGGCTGGGCTATCCCGTTCGATCTGACCTGCGCCGACCGGCGGATCGAAGATATTAGCTTGGAGCGGGTGAGGGGAATCGAACCCCCGTCGTAAGCTTGGGAAGCTTCTGCTCTGCCATTGAGCTACACCCGCTTTATAAGGCTGTGTGGCACTTTATAAAGGGGTTGAGGGATATTGGCAATGCCATAGTGCAAGGTTGAAAAACCCTATTTATAAGGTTCAGGGTGGCAAATGGGTGGCAACTAAGTCCCCGTAATTATTGGATAATTCCCAGTAATTTAAAGTTGTGTATGGCAATTTACCTGTGCTGGAAACCGTTTCCATAACTATGAGCACCAGCCTTACATAAAGGTGATTGTGGATGTGCAGGTGGTAATGGATGAAAGATTCCCAGAACCATTGATTCCAGGAATCTTCGCAACATCATCAATTGGATTTCTTGGATCGAGGTTTGCGTTTGGCTTTAATATCCATCAGCACCTTGTCCAGTTCGCCAGCAGCAACTGCTGATTCAAGAATATTAAAAACCTTGTGGATTGAATCCAAATCAGTTCCGGCTTCAATGGCAGATTTGCCGCCAACGCTGATGGGTTGATTGGCAAACATCAATTCCACAAAATATGTTCCTTGGTGGTTCCACCACGATTTACGAGGTTTGCGATTAACGATGGTCTTAATCACAGCACCATCAGCATCCTTGGATTTAACCTCCTTGGTCAGATTAACAGGTGTGCCGTTGATTTCTGCATTAACCAGCAACCGTTGGGTCTGGATGTTCGCCAAAACTGCATTTTTTGCTTTATCAAGTGGTGATGCACGATATGCAGGAACGATGGTGCGAGCCTGATTTGTGAATTTCAACTCGTTAAGAATGGACATAATCATTACCTCCAGAAGTTAATTCTGGTCGACAACTAACTCCTCTATTGATGGATCTCCAGTCATTTATAAATATGTGCAGGATGAATGTGTGGTGGGGGAGAAGGTGCGATTTTTTGAAATTCTTGATGAAGAATCACCAGCAAATTCGGTGTCCAGTTCCTTGAAAAAACAGGCAGATATAAAATCTGATCAATCCAAGAAATTAAAAAAACAGGCGAGCATTCAACGCAAGAAAGAGCAGGTCAATCGTTCAAGGTCATCCTTGTTGAACCAGCAATCTGAATTGACCAAGATTCTGTCCAGCACCTAATTGCAGCACTTGTTGTAATGATAATAATTATTAACTGTGCCAATTCAAGATTCCTGGAATCTTGAAATCACCCTTGTCTTGGCGATTGAATTAAATCTGGTGGTGATGTCCCAGGAATTAAATTGATCGCCATTGTCGGGGCTTAAATTGGCGGTGTCGTTGAATATGGGGGGCAAGGTGGATGTGGATTTTTGCGACCTTGATCCTTGGGCTTCGCCCAGATAATCCAGACCCAATTCATATTGACCCACCACCAACAGATCTGTGGTGAATTCAATAAAATTAATGATTGACGAATCACAAAATGAAATTCATCGAGGTGAGCGAAGCCATTTATGGCGAAGCCCTCGTTAATGAATTTCATTTTGCTGACCATTGCAGGTGCATCGCACCAGCAAGGGGCATCTATTCCTTGTTAATAATATGATCAAGGGAGAACAATGGTCATATGGATTTACCGCCGGAGGCGATAAATCCAACAACCATCATTCATAAGCAAGTGACGCTGTGTGCTAAAGCACCCTTGCTGGTCACTTGCATTTCTGGTTAAATTCAATGATAAGATGTAGATAATAATTATCTACTTAATATTACTATATAAGGAATTAATATCTACACAAGATCGCAAATATCTACCATCATTATACATTGTATAAATAACTTATGGTGATACATAAATTGGGTGCGATATGAAATTTAACTATCTTGATTGGGAATGCGGTTGTGGGAAAACAACAGCATTATTAAATCATATCGCTGAAAATCCAGATTTATATATTGTTGCATTCAATAAAATTGAACTGATTGCTGAACACGAAGCCACTTTAAAGAAATTGGCTAATTCCACACCCATTCAAATCTGGCAAATTCATAGTCAGAATGGATCTGGAAAATTGGGTGTCGGTGCAAGAATCGTAGATCAAATTCAATCCATCAATGTGTCCAACGAACAGCACTGCGTCATATTCATAAGCCACGAAGCCCTGCTGCTGGTGGATTGGACTCGTCAAGAGGTGCAATCAGGTCGATGGAAATTATTCATCGATGAAGCACCAATGCCGTGGATTTACAACAACGGTAAATTTGATGTGTCGCATCAACTGGTGCTGCAATTCATTACCCCCAAAACTGGTGATCTTGAAATCCAAGGAACGGATGAATTCATTCCCGTCGAATTGACCCAACTGGGGGAAAGATTACGAACCAAGTCCAGTCGGGACGATATGATGGTGCTGGTGCTTGGGTCATTTCTCAATGCTCTATCTGGAGCCAGATACGCCTTTGCCAACAAATCATTCTTTAATCAGTCCAACACAGGTGAGAAATCCAAGGAATTGAAGGTAATGTCCATCATCGATGCTGAGGTCTTTGCTGGATTTAAGGATGCAACGATTCTTGCTGCGAATTTCAAGGAAACTTTCGCCTATAAAATCTGGTCTGCATTCGATGTGGAATTCAATAAGCATCCAGCATTTGCTGCACCACCACCTCGACCAGTGCCATTAAAAGACCGCATCAAGATTCATTATTTTGGGGAACGAGATGCGTCATTGAACTGGTTTAATAATCCGGCAAACCCATTGCAGGTGATGAGCAAGTGGGTTGATGACAACCTTGCTGTGCCCTTCTACTACGCTGTCAATGAACATCATAATGGGAAAAATAAAAGGGATTTAATCACAAATCCATTGGCTAAAAAGATTCAGCCCATAGCACTTGGGTCAAATCAGTTGGTGAATTATCAAGCAGCAGTTTGGTTGGTGGCATTGAAAGCCAATCCATATGAATACAATACGATTATGGACATCTTCAGAATCAACCGTGATCAATATGACCGTGCCCAAGAACACGAAAAACTGTATCAGTTTGTGCTGCGATCCAACCTGCGTGAATTTAATTCTACCAAGATGGTCGATGTTTATGTGGTCAGCAAACGTCAAGCCGAAATCCTGCAGCAAATCACTGGTGCAGATTCAATCAATTGGGTCGGCACTGAATTACCGGAACCTATTGTAGAAAAAGATGATGATGCGAATCCAGTTGGTCGCCCTGTAAAGCATTTAACTGCAGCACAAAAAGCGGAAGCACAAAGAATCAGCAAACTGGAATCTGCTCGACGTCGCAGGGCAAAGGAACGGCAGCAGAAGGGGGCATAAATTCAAGGGGGCATATTCAACATTGATAAATACCTCATATGGAGGTGATCAATGATTTATGAAACTAAAAATATTTATGACCAGATATTCCAATTTTTAAGGGCGAACGGGTTGTGTGAATCCAAATCGGTATATTCAAAGGAATACCTTGGTCGCAGCAGGACATATTGGAATACCATCTTTAAATTGAACCGCTGCCCTTCGCCAGAAGTGATCCAGACCTTGATCCAATCGTTGAATATGGTTGTGGTCAATAAATCAGGATTATCGGCATCAACCACCTCAGCAATTGGCGAATTCATATCCACCATCAGGGATCAATCCCTTCACCAGAAGGAGGTGGGCTATGACTCAATTTAATTTTGATGATGTCCGTGATCGTTTGAAAATTGCAGGTGCAATTAAATCTGAAGAGGAAATGGGCGTCCTTTTTGGGAAGGGCGAATCATATGTGTCGTCCAGAAAATCAAAAATGGAAAGCCCATCACTCGACGCTTTGACCCGAATGGCATTCAATCTGGAACAAGAAATCAACGATTTTGAGGAGGATGTTCGACATAATAATAATGTGTCTGTGGATCGATGGAGCCGAACCAGCATCCTGTGGGAATTGCATTCTGAATTGATGGGGCAGATTCGAGAGATGGTTCAAGCAAGTGGTCGTATTGCCATTCTGGATGATCAAGATTCCGGGAATCAACCGTGCCTGAAAAACTATAAATTATAGGTTTTGGGGTTTGAAGGAAGTTGTGGGACACAAGATTTTGAATGTCGGTTTAACCGACGATGACCATTGCCGGGATAATTCACACAGACAACCTACTTATGTGCTATATATCTACATCTGCATATTCCCAGCTGCACATTCCCATCTGCACATTCCCAGCTGCACATTCCGTTAATGATTGGATTGGCATTTGTCCTCCTGCACGTTGTTGTATGATAATTACCTGAAAGCGATAAATTCTGTTTTTGAATCTTGTCGTTATTCAATGATGCTGACCGATGCTGAAAACAGAATCGTTTCAGTTAATCCTGCATTTACAGCTATTTCTGGATATGCTTTGAATGAAATTCTGGGAAAGGATCCAAATATATTAAGCTCTGGCATCCAAGATATAGAATTTTATCAAAAAATGTGGATAGAAATTTATGAAAAAGATAGTTGGAGCGGGGTTGTTGTAAATAAAGATAAGAATGGTGTGAATTACAACAAGGACTTATCAATAAGTATTATCCGCAATGAAGTTGGCGATAAGCTATTCCATATTGCACTATCTTTAGACGTAACTACTAAGATTAGTAATGATAAATTGATGTTGAGGCAGGCGACATTTGACGACTTAACTAATTTGCCAAATCGGTTTCTATTTCTGGATAGATTGGATCAAGAGATCAAAATTGCACGCCGCCTTGGTAATTCAGTCACAGTGATGTTCATTGATTTGGATCACTTTAAGGAAATAAACGATAAATTTGGTCATTCAACAGGGGATCAGTTGCTGATCGAAGTTGGTTTGCGTCTTAATCAAAGTGTTCGAGAAGCTGATACAGTTGCGAGGCTTGGAGGGGATGAGTTCGCTGTTATTTTATCACAAATTCAAGACCCAATTTTTTCCAACAACATTGCTGAAACCATTCTTGAAAAACTGGCTTGTCCATTTTTTATAAACACCAATGAATTGAGCATCACCGCCAGTCTGGGTGTTTCAGTTTATCCCTATGATGGAGCTGATGTTGAAACATTACTGATCAATTCAGATAAAGCTATGTATATATCCAAAGCGTTGGGGCGAAATCGTTTCACTCGGATTTCTTAGGACTGGCATTCACAAAAAACTGGAATTCCAGTTTTTCAAATGACATTTGTTTAACCGGCAATTTTGATTCCGGGAATCATTGTGCCATCCATTGCACAAAAACCTTATTCGGCACAAACTTGGTTCCTACCAGCCTTTTTAGCCTTATATAAGGCTTTATCAGCCCGGGAAACCCATAAGTCCCAAGATTCTTGATGCTTATACATCGCAACACCAAAACTTGCGGTTATGTGACCAATAACTGGAAATTCAAATTTCTGAATTGCAATGCGAATTCGTTCTGCCAACGCAACTGCAGTGTCGAGAGAGCTATTTGCAGTAACAATTAGAAATTCCTCTCCTCCCCACCGCCCAAAAGAATCTGTTGATCGCATACATTGTGCAGTGATTTCACTAAATTTCCGCAGAACATCGTCGCCAACTGAATGCCCAAAACTATCATTTATATTTTTGAAAAAGTCCAAATCGATGAATATAAGTGATACCGGGTGGGCGTAACGGTTGAAACGCTCCATCTCTATAGACGCAATATCCAAAATTTTTATTCTCGACCAAATTCCTGTTAGTGTGTCGCTATTCATCCCATTTTGTGCAAACTTTAGTGACTGCTGCACATCATTCATTTGTTTTGCGGTGGGCATTCTTAGTCCTGCCGGCAACATAGTCCAAAGAACTACTGCAGTGGCTAATGATACTGCCGCAGTTGCAAACTTGAGGGCAATCTGTGAGCCGTATTCTGGCAACCACATTGTGACAACATCAGATATATGGCTTGCAGCACACAGGAGGATAAAGGCTGAAAACATTACCCCAATTCCACGCAGGGAAATGTCTTTACGCTTCCATATGAAAACCATTAAGGCTGAGCTGATCAAAAGATAGGCAGCTGCAATAACTAAGTCGGCACCAACAAGAGACCAAAACACATCAGGTCTCCAGGATAAGCACAATCCGTGTGGCTCCAACCCAGACGTATCAATGAAATTGCTTAGCATTACACCCCATGTTTCCTTTTATGGGACAGCAAAGTTTGTGACCATTGTCTGTGCTTGATAATCCCACATTAGCAACAGCTGTTCAACAAAATATACTTTGTGCATATGCGGCATTTGGTTGCACGATAATCATGATGGTTTGTAATGGAATGATTCCGGGAATCATTCCCAACCCATTGAATTCCACCTGCCCCAAAAAAAATGTCAGACAATCTATCTTCTATGACATTATCGCTGAAACCCGCAGAAACACTGGCTTTTTGAATGTCTTCCGACTGGACTGATTTTCATAATGTCATATAATGCTCGTATTGATGGTGAAAAATGAGGTTGTGGATTATGAAACAAGCAAAGGTTCTATCGGATCAGGAAGCCAAACGGGTTCTATCTGTGATCAGCCAATCCCGCCACGCAGATCGTAATCGTATGGCATTTATGATGTCGTTGTTGGCTGGAATGCGTGCTTGCGAAATCGCTTCATTGACCATTGGTTCGGTGATTGATTCAACTGGTCGCCCCAAATCTGAAATCCACCTTGCCCAATCAATGACCAAGGGCAACAAGGGACGGACTGTTATGGTCAGTGACCGGCTTCAGAAAGAAATTGCTCGTTTCATCGCCACACTTGATTCCCGGGAATCGTTCCAGCCGTTAATTTCCAGTCAGAAATCCAACAAACCATTTTCAGCAAATACCCTTGTTCAGATGTTCGCCAAGATTTATCAGGATGCAGGTGTTGATGGTGGTTCAAGCCACAGTGGTCGTCGATCATTCATCACCACCTTGGCGTCAAAAGGTGTTGGTGCTCGTGTTCTTCAACACCTTGCCGGACACAGTTCGCTTCAAACCACCCAGCGATACATCGATGTTAATGATACGATGTTGAAGGAAGCCGTTAATCTGATGAATTAACCAAGTTTCTTGACCAGTTCTTCCGGCGAAATATGGGTATATCGTGCCAACATACGATATTCACGATGACCACTCATAATCGCCACCTCCGGCACAGACAATCCCCGTTCAAACAATTTCGTAATCGCTTCGTGGCGTAGATCGTGGAAATGTAGGTCATCAATATTGACCCGTTTCATCAACCGATCAAATGCCAATCTGACGGCAGTGACCGAAACAGCAAACACTCGTTTCTTATCCAATCCAAACCTTGACCTGATGATCTCCATCGCCTTGGTGCTCAACGGCACAGTTCGTGGAAATCCATTCTTGGTCATCGGTAAATGTGCCAAACATTTTCTGAAATCAATGTTCGCCCATTCCAGTGCAAGGATTTCACCTTTACGCATCGATGTTTCAATCGCCAGTTCAATCATCGGCATCAGATAGGTGGATTCTGAATCCTCCATTCCCTTGTGCATTTTTTCCAATTCACCAGGAATCAATCGTCGTGTTCTACCTGGTGGGATTTGAGGCTTACGAATGGCTTCCACTGGATTCTTGATGAATGGATAGTCCCAATCAATCGTTGCGACCTTAATGATATGACCCAACAAATTCAGTTCGTGCCGCACCTGTTGTGCTCCACAGGTCTTTGATCGTTCATTCCGATACGATGCAAATGTTCCAGTGGTCAAATCCTTCAACATCATCGTGTGCATTGGATGTTTCATAAAGCGATTTAACCGATAGGATTCTTGTCTGGCACTGCGTTTGGTGCTGCTGATTTCCACCCTATATCGTTCAATCAATTGACCGAATGTGGTTGTCGCCATAACACCGGCAGCAGATTCAACACCACGATCATTATCAGCTTCAATAGACCGTGCCCAAACTATCGCATCAGCCTTTAAATCAAAGGTCTTGGCGATGACAGGACTACCATTAAGTTTAATTTGTGCTTGCCACTTGTTTCCCCGTTTTCTGAAACAAGCCATTGATAATGCTCCAATAATTTACCACAAGGGTGGCAAGAATTGGACGACTACCTCAGAAATATGGGGACAGTCCAGTCATAACTGGTTGATATTGTTATATAAGGGTTGTGCAACCATTAGTCAGCTTGGGAAGCTTCTGCTCTGCCATTGAGCTACACCCGCTACACAGGCATGGTTATAGGAACATCCCCCATGGGGTGCAAGCAGATAAGCGAAAGCCCCGCGCACATGCCGTGCAACGGGGCTCCCGATCTGCAAATCTCAACTTTGGCGCCAGCAGGTACCAAAAACCTGCCGGATTAACGACCGACGACTTGGTAGGAACCGGTATAGGCTCCGCCACCCAAACTCGCTACGGACACTCCCTCGTCGGCCTGCGCCAACGTTCCCGCCGCCGGGCTGGTCTTGGGGGTGACCCTCAGAACCGGTTTAGAATAAGTATAACCCAAAGTCTGGGTGATCGGGGGGAACACCTGGACTCCATCTTTACTGGCGCTCGCGCCTTTATCCTCGGCAAACGCCGACGACGCCAAAAGTACAGAAACCGCAAAAGCAAGTGTAAGTGTCTTCATGATATTCTCGACGCTTCAAAATGCCTAACAGGCACCCAAATATAGCGTCGCCTTTCCTGCTGGTTAGTTGACATTGTATTCTAGACAAGGGGCGATACGATTTCCCTCGCTGCTCTGGAAAACAATATAATGAACCCGGTCCGAGATTAATAGTGTTATAAGTCCGCAAATCTTGCATGGCACCATGCGTTTTTCACATGGTTTAGAATCTGTTAAGACTCGGGAAAGACGCGCCGCGACGGCGGCGCCGTCGCGGCAATGCGCTTAGCTGGCCTGTTTAAAGGCCGGTTGCGCGGCGGGTACGACCGCTGTTTCCGCGGCGACAAACGTCGCGGTCGGCAGGTCTTCGACGATGGTTTGGGCGGGGGCGCCCTGCCAAGTGCTGTGCGCGGGAATGGCTTCCCCCTTCATGACCACGGTCAGCGGGCCGATGCGGGCGTAGTCTCCGACATTGGTGTCGTAAAGTACCGTGGCGTTCCCGCCGACGGTGACGCCGTCGCCCAGAAGAACTCTGCCCACCTTCATCACCCGGTCCTCGTACAAATGGGTCTGCAAGGCGGAACCGGCGTTGACGGCGCACCAATCGCCGACGGTGACGCAATCGAACTCGGTGATGTCGGTGGTGTCCATGAACACCCCCTTGCCGATCTTGGCGCCGAACACGCGCATGCCCCACGGCAGGAACGGCGAGCCGCGCAAGTGGTCCAGGATGACCTTGCCCGCCAAACCCCAGTACAGCACGGCGATGGCTTCGGTCCGCAGCGCCCACCACGACCACATCGGTTTGACCGTCGGGCGGTAGATTCCCATGGCCAGCCATTTCATGGCGGCGGCCGACAGCATCAAACCGATGGAAACCAGGGAACTAGCGGCGATGAATTGCGGAATCACCAAGGTAAGATCGCGGGCCAGAATGGCCGGGGCCAAGGCTTCGACCGCATAGGTGCCGAAGGTGATGAACAGCATGGTCGGGAACGACACCGAGAACGCTTCGAACACGCCGCGGGTGATCCGGCGCCAGCGCGGCGGGTCATAGGTCCAGTTGGCGCCGATATCCTTGAATTCCTGGCGAACGGGAAACGAGATGGGCGGACTTCCGAACCAGATGCCCGGATTTTGCAGTTGCGCATTGTCGGGAGTGGCCGATTTGATGCCGATCAGCGTGTCCGAGGGTATGCAGGCTCCGGCGGGCACCACGGCGTCGTTGCCCACGAACACCCGCTCACCCAACGTCACCGGTTCCAGCGTCACCCACCCCAGTTGACAGCCTTCCTCGCCCAGCATGACCTCGTCGGCGATGAAACAGCGCGCGCCGATCTCGATCAAGTCGTATCGACCCGACAGGTTGGTGGAAATCTCCGCATCCCTGCCGATCGAAGCTCCCATCAAACGATACCAAATCCGCATGTAAACGGTGGCGTACAGGGACGATAAGGTGTCAAGAGTCAGCTCGGTGCACAACGACACCACCCATTTGCGGAAGAAAAAGCCGCTATGGACCGAATAGGTTCCGGCTTTAACCGTAGGCAGAACCGTCCAGCGTATGGCGATGATCAGACCGACGGTGACGGCGATCAGCACCATGGCGGTGGGCCATGCCGCCAGCGGCAGATAGTAAAGATAATCCGCGCCGAACCAGTCGGTAAGGCGATCCATCAAGTGGAAAGCGGGGAAAATCGGAATCAGCGCCAAAGGCGGCAGCACCGCCAAGGCCGCGCCATGCGCCAGGGTCAGTCCGATTTTACGCATCAGTCCGGCGCGCGCGGGGTAAGGGCGAGCGGACAAATCCACCGCCCCCTGGTAAACGGCCGGCGATCCGTGCCAAGCTTCGGCGCAGCCGATATGCGTTCCGGCGGGGATCGCGGTCAGATCTCCAAGTTCGGCGCCGTCGCCGATTACGCAGTCGCGTCCGAGGACCGACGAGGTTCCCACCGAGACGGCTTGGCCGACGGCAATGGGGCCGATCACCAGTTCGTTACCGATCACCTCGGCGGCGGCGAATCTTACGCGTCCGCCGATCGTGCTGTCGCTGCCGATGGAAACCAAATCGAAAGCGCCCGATTCCACTTCGCCGATAACCGAATCCGAGCCGATCTTGGCCCCCAGCAGACGCAGATAAATACGAATGATCGGGCTGTCTTGGAACCATTTGACATGGACCAGACCAAGAAAGCGCTGCGCCACCCACCAGCGGAAATAATAGGCGCCCCACAACGGGTAGCGGCCGGGTTTGGTTCGTCCCAGAACGGCCCACTTCACGCCGATGGCCATGATTACGGTGCACAGGCTGACCACGCTGTAGGTGCCAAGCAGGTAGACCACCTCGGTCATGAAGTCGGCGTCGTCGCCCGATAACAGCATGTAACTGACGAATACGCCTAGCCAGGGCGCGCTGGCGAAAGCCAGCACAATCGGGAGCACTGCCGCCTGGGCTGCTGTGCAAAGGGTCCGGCGCAAAAACGGCGGCGGCTGAAAGGCCAAGGAATGGGCTGGTCTGGGTTCGGATTTGCCGTTGGCGTCCAGACGCTTGCCGATCGCACGCAGGGTGCGGCCCGCATAAATGTCCTGCAATGTGATGTGAGCCAGCGAGGGAGTGTTGCGAACCAGCGATACGAAATGGGCGGCGATCAGGGAATGACCGCCCAAGCTTAGAAAGAAATCTTCGTTGAAGCCAATGGGCTGACCCGGGAAAACCGCCTTGGCCGCCGCAAGCAATACGCCTTCGGTGGCGGTTTCCGGCTGTTCCGACGACGGCTTGTCGTGGTTTCGGTCCAGCGGCAACGCGGCCAAGGCCTTGCGGTCGACCTTACCCGACGTCAAACGGGGCAAATGGGCAACGGTTTGGAATACGGACGGCACCATGTAGGCAGGCATGTGGCGTTGCAGGGCCGAACGAATTTGCGCGGCATCCAACTCTTGTCCGGGATGCACCACCACAAAGGCAGCCAGGAAATCGACGTCGTCGCGCCGCAACAGAACCACCGCCGCTTGCGCGATTTGGGGCAGGGCAGCCAGACGGGCTTCGATCTCGCCCAATTCGACTCTATAGCCGCGTACCTTGACTTGGTCGTCGACCCGGCCCTTGAACACCAACCGGCCGACCTCATCGACCAGAACGGCGTCTCCGGTACGGTACAACACCGGGTCCAGTCCGGCGCCGGGAAACGGATTGGCGATGAATTTCTGGGCGGTCAGGTCGGGACGACCCAGATATCCGGGGGCGACGCCGGGTCCGCCGATCAGCAATTCGCCCTCGCAACCTTGCGGGACTTGCCGCAGATTCTCGTCCACCACGTAACAAGTGGCGTTGGGAATCGGACGGCCGATGGTGACCGGTTGGTCGGGGAAAATTTCGGCGACGGTGGCGACCACGGTGGTTTCGGTGGGGCCATAGGAATTGAACAGGCGGCGGCCGGGCCGTGACCAACGCTTGGCCAAGCTGGGCGGACAGACTTCGCCGCCCAGGATGATCACGCGCAACGAGGGAGCTTCGTGATTCAGCAGTCCCATCAGGGTGGGGACCGTGTCGAGAACGGTGATGCCCGCCTGATCCAGTACGGGCGCCAGACGGTCGGTTTGGGCCATGGTTTGACGCGAGGCGACCCACAAGGTCGCACCGACCATCAGCGGAATGAATATTTCCTCCAACGACAAGTCGAAGGCGACGGAAGCGCCTTGAAACGCCACATCGTCGGCGGTGACGCCGTAAATCTCGTTGGCCGCGCGCAGATATTGGCAAATGTTGGCGTGGGTAATTCCCACCGCCTTCGGCTTGCCGGTCGATCCCGACGTGTAGATGGCGTAGGCCAAGTCTTCGGGCTTGGCGGTGGCGGGCGGCAGTCCCTGCTTGGCTTGGGCGCGGTCGCCGACCTTGAAGAACGGAACTGGAAAATCGAGGGCCAGCATGGCGGTGGTTTCATCCACCAGCATGGCCGAAGCAGCGCAATCTTGAAGACAGGACAGTACACGTTCGGCCGGGGCGTCGGCGTCGAAGGGAATGTAGGTCGCGCCGGACTTGACGATTCCAAGCAACGCGATCAGCAAATTGGCCGATCGTTCCAGCCACAAACCGACGAAATGGCCGGGTCCGATGCCGCGCGCCCACAGCAATTCGGCCACGTTTTGCGACAAATGATCCAACTCGCCATAGGTCAGGCGCCGGGATTCGAAGATCAGGGCGGTACGATCCGGACCGGTCTTGACGCTGTTGGCGAAGATATCCGAAAGGAGTTCTTGGCGAAGGAGGTCTGGGCGAACCTCGCCAGTCGGATGGCCTGCGAAACGGGGAAGGTGATTCATTTAGGGCGGCGGTCCTTTGACGGCCAGGGGTTGCGAAGAAATCCTTACCTTAAGTCGAGCATTTTGACCACCAATATCTCGTATCAAAACGCGAACATTAAACAACATTTAGTTCAGGACGGCCCTGCACACGAGCAATTCGGACCCTTGTTTGAACCACTGGACGGAAGCATGCCCGGATTTTATGTCAAGATGATGGCTGTCAAGGTCGGGCCAAGGCCCTATCCCCAGCAGGTCGGTGAAATCGGGATCGGCGACGCCGTCGGCGATGCCGGACTCTTCGGCTTTAAGCACCGCCTCTTTTCCCGTCCACAACCTGAAAAATCCCTCGGTCCGGACGGAAGGCGAAAGGCCGTGTATCCAGTTTTGTTCGGCGGTAGAAAACAAATGCCTCACGATCGGTGTCCAGTCCATGTCTTGGGGCAGGGGTTCAAGATCGACGCCGACCCGTTTTGCATCGCTTACCGCCAACACCCACCCCCCCGGACGGCAGGCGCGGCTGAAATTCAACGGGCACGATGGGAAAACGACGCGAGGCTTCCCCGTTATTCCAACCTCGAAACGAATGTCCCGGGCGGCGCACGCCAACTTCGCCGCGATTACCTTGCGAGTGGCCCGATCTCGGTCGTCTCGGTCCGATGGGCCGGGAAACAACCAAAGATCGGGCGCAAGCTCAATCACGTCAGGCTGTTGGCGAACGCGCGAATGCGGTCGCAAGCCTTTTGCAAAGCTTCCGTCGAAGTGGCGTAGGAAATGCGGAAATGGGGTTCAAGGCCGAAAGCGGCCCCTTGCACGACCGCCACCCCCTGATCTTCCAACAGCGCGTTGGTGAAGTCGGTGTCGTTGCCGATAAGTTTGCCCGACGGTGTCTTCTTGCCGATCAGTCCGGCGCAGGACGGATAGACATAGAAGGCCCCTTCCGGGGTTTTACAGGTGATGCCCGGACATTGGTTGAGCAGAGACACCACCAAGTCGCGTCGCGCCTTGAAGATCTCGATGTTCTTGGGAATGAAGTCCTGCGGACCGTTCAGGGCCTCGACCGCCGCGGCTTGGCTGATCGAACTGGTATGGGTGACCGATTGGCTTTGGATGGTGTTGATCGCCTTGATCAACGCGGCCGGACCGGCGGCATAGCCCACGCGCCAGCCGGTCATGGCGTAAGCCTTGGAAACGCCGTTCATGGTCAGGGTGCGATCATACAGGCGCGGTTCCACTTGCGCGGGCGTGCTGAACTTGAACCCGTCATAGATCATATGTTCGTACATGTCGTCGCTCATGATCCACACATGGGGATGACGCAACAGCACGTCGGTCAGAGCTTTCAACTCGTCCCAGCTGTAGGCGGCCCCGGTGGGGTTGGACGGCGAGTTCAACACCAGCCATTTGGTGGCGGGGGTAATGGCCCGTTCCAAGTCTTCCGGCTGAAGCTTGAAATTTTTCGCCTCGGGGCAGGGCACGAACACCGGCTTGCCGCCGAACATCAGCGCGATGTCGGGATAGCTGACCCAGTAGGGCGCGGGCACGATCACCTCGTCGCCGGGATTGATGGTGGCCATGAAGGCGTTGAAGATCACGCCCTTGCCGCCCACGCCGACGGTGATTTGATCGGGGGTGTAGTCCAGTCCGTTCTCGCGCTTGAATTTTTGCGCGATGGCTTGACGCAGTGCGGGAGTTCCCGCCGGCGCGGTGTATTTGGTGTCGCCTTTGTCCATGGCGACCTTGGCCGCGGCCTTGATGGAGTCCGGCGTGTCGAAGTCCGGTTCGCCCGCGCCCAAACCGATCACGTCAACGCCCTTGGCCTTGAGTTCTGCGGCCTTCTGGGAGACGGCGATGGTGGGAGATGGTTTGATGGACGAAAGTCTGTCTGCGATGAACGGCATGATCCCCTCCTGGGGGTGGGCGAAACGAACGGATAAGGATTTGGCGCCTGCGCCGGGCGGGGAAACTAATGTCCGAACCGCCAAAGCGCAAGCAAATCCCGCACATGTTTATTCTCGCATTTTAACAATTGTGCAATGCAATATTTTTGTTGACCTGCGAACGGGACGGGAATAAGTTTTCGCAACGCAATATTTTTCAAACAGGAGAGAGTTATGGCTTCCAAGCAATCCCCTGAAAATCCGTTCGGTTTGGATTTCAGCAAATATCTTGGCGATTTCAAGATTCCCAATGTCGATTTCGAAGCCTATGTCACCGCCGTGCGCAAGAACGTCGATGCCTTGTCGCAAGCGAATCGCATGGCTTACGATGGGTTGCAAGCCGTCGCCAAACGTCAGATCGAGATTGTCCGCCAGTCCCTGGATCAAGCCGCGCATGCCGCTCGCGAAGCCGCCGAACCCGGCACTCCCCACGACAAGGCCGCCAAGCAGGCCGAGTTGGCCAAGACGGCTTTCGAGCACGCCTTGGGCAATCTGCGCGAACTGGGCGAATTGGTGACCAAGGCCAACAACGAAGCGTTCGATTTGTTGAAGAGCCGGTTTACCCAAAGCCTGGACGAAGTCCGCGATCAGTTCGTCAAGCTGGGCGGCAAGTAACGGTTTTTCTTCCCTTTTCCCCCGAGGGCCTTATTCGTAAGGCCCGAAGCCTTGAGGCCCGCTAGATCGCGGGCCCTTTTTTTGTTCATCGCGATGGGATACATCTGCCCGATGACCGCTTCGTTCTCGGATATTCCCGCCGACCATTGGATCGTGCGCATGGCGCCCGCGTCATGGCGACCTTATCTGCGGTTGATGCGGCTGGATCGACCCATCGGCACATGGCTGCTGTTGTTACCGTGCTGGTGGAGTTTGGCGCTGGCCGCGCCCGCTTTCGATCCGGCGATCTGGCGGTATGCCGTTCTGTTCGCCGTCGGGGCGGTGGTGATGCGCGGCGCCGGATGCACGCTCAACGACATCGCCGACAAGGATTTCGACGCCCAGGTGGTTAGAACCCGCGATCGCCCCATCGCGTCCAATCAAGTGTCGCGTCGGCAAGCGGCGTTGTTTCTGCTGGCGCAATTGGCGGTGGGCTTGCTGGTGCTGATCCAGTTCCCCCCGTTCGCCGTCGGCATCGGCATTTTGTCGCTGGCGCTGGTGTTTCCCTATCCGCTGATGAAGCGCATTACCGGTTGGCCGCAGGCATGGCTCGGGTTGACCTTCAACTGGGGCGCGTTGCTGGGGTGGGCGGCGGTTAGGGACGAGATCGGATATCCCGCTTTGATTCTGTACGGAGCGGGGCTGTTCTGGACTTTGGGTTACGACACCGTCTACGCCCATCAGGACAAAGAGGACGATATGATGGTGGGAGTGAAGTCGACGGCATTGACGCTGGGGGCGGCGACCAAACCGTGGTTGTGGGGCTTTTACGGTTTGACTCTGTCCGGCATGGTTTGGGCGGGCGCCCAAGCGGGTCTGGGGTGGCCGTTCTATCCCATGATCGCCGTGGCCGGCGCGCATTTGATTTGGCAGTTGACGACGGTCGATATCGACGATCCCGACACCTGCGCGACGATCTTTCGGTCCAATCGATGGTTCGGCTTGTTGGCTCTGGCGGCGTTCGTCGCCGGGCGGGCCGGATGAGCATGGATTACACCGCCTTCATCATGGCCAATACGGCGGTATCTTCGGCTCCGGCCTGCCCCGAGGTGGCGCTGTGGCTGGCAACCGAGGTCACGCCGCTGTGGGAGGCGACCGAGGAAACCTTGCGGCAAGCCAATCTGCCGCCGCCTTATTGGGCCTTTTGCTGGGCGGGCGGGCAGGCCTTGACCAGGACCATTCTCGATAACCCCGCATGGGTGGCGGGAAAACGGGTGCTGGATTTCGCCGCCGGAGGCGGATCGGCGGGCATCGCCGCCGCCATGCGGGGCGCGGCCCTGGTGGAAAGCGCCGAGATCGATCCGTTCGCCGTCGCCGCCATCGCTCTTAACGCCGATGCCAACAAAGTCGATGTCAGGCCGGTGATGGACGATTTGGTCGGTCGGCCCAATCGCTGGGATGTGGTGGTGGCGGGCGACGTCTGCTACGAGCGCGCCATGACCGACCATATCTGGCCGTGGCTTAAGGCATTGGCCGCGGACGGGGCGTTGGTGCTGATGGCCGATCCGGGCCGGGCCTATTTGCCCAAGCTCGGTTTGATGGAACTGTCGCGGTTGGTGGTTCCCACCTCGCTGGATTTGGAAGACCGCGTCAGTCGCGAGGTGGCGATTTACTCCATTGTGGGATAGAATGCCCGCATGTTCGATCTGGTCCTGATCCCGGCGCTGGCCGACAATTACATCTACCTGCTTCACGACGCGGCTTCCGGCGAGACGCTGGCGGTGGATCCGTGCGGGGCCGACCCGGTTCTGGCCGCGTTGCGCGAGCGGAATTGGACCTTGTCCCATATTTTCTGCACTCATCACCATCACGATCATGTGGATGGCATCGCTCAATTGACGGCGGCGACCGGGGCCAAGGTGGTGGGGGCGTCCAAGGATCAGTCCCGTATTCCCCACCTCGATTTGGCGTTGTGCGACGGCGATTCCGTGACCGTGGGCGGGATGACGGCCGAAGTCATCGAAACGCCAGGCCATACCGTGGGCCATGTCTGCTATTGGTTTCCGGATCAAGCGGTGTTGTTTTGCGGAGACACGTTGTTTTCGCTTGGCTGCGGACGGCTGTTCGAAGGCACGGCCGAGCAGATGTGGCAATCCCTGACGCGCCTGGCCGCCTTGCCCGCCGCCGCCAAGGTGTGCTGCGCCCATGAATACACGGCCGCCAACGGACGCTTCGCCGCGACGGTCGAGCCGGACAACACGGATTTGTCGAATCGCTTGGTCCAGGTGGCCGAGTTGCGGCGGCGGGGCCAGCCCACCCTTCCGTCGACGATCGGCCTGGAACGGGCGACCAATCCGTTTTTAAGGGCCGGATCGGCTTATGCCTTCGCCGAACTTCGACGGCGCAAAGACGTTTTTCAATAGGAGTTTTCCATGAAGCTGCGTGTGTCTTCCACATCTCCGTTCGTCCGCAAGGTGTCGATCTTCGCCATCGAGGCCGGGTTGGAATCGCGGATCGAATCCGTTCCCACCCAGGCATGGTCGCCCGATACCGATCTGCCCAAGGATAATCCCTTGGGTAAAATCCCGACGCTGATCGCCGACGACGGCACGTCCGTGTACGATTCCCATGTGATTTGCGAATATCTCGATACGCTGCATGGCGGAAAAAAGCTGATCCCCGCCGGACCCGGCCGGATCGCGCAACTGACGCTGCATGCCATGGCCGACGGCATTCTGGAGGCCGGCGTGGCGATCCGTATCGAGACGGCGGTGCGTCCCAAGGAATTCCAGTGGCAAGGCTGGGTCGATCGTCAAATGGCGGCGATTACCCGGTCGTTGGATCAACTGGAAAAAGAATGCCAAAATTGGGGCGACGATTTCCTGATCGGGCAGATCGCCGTCGCCACCGCCCTGGGCTACGTGGATTTCCGGCTGAAACTGAACTGGCGCGAAGGCCGCCCCAATTTGGCCGCCTGGGAAGCCAAGGTCGCCAAACGCCCGTCGCTGGCCCAAACCCTTCCGACCGATTAGGGATCTTTCCGTTAACTTGTTTTTTTGGCCTTCACTGCCGGGGGAAGACGGATGACGAATGCCGATCAAGACGCAACCAAGCCTATCGCTAAGAAAAAATTGAAGCTGGCGCTGCAAGGCGGTGGGTCCCACGGGGCCTACGCCTGGGGGGTGGTCGACGCCTTGCTGGAAGATGGCCGCATAGAAATCGAGGCGCTGGTTGGAACCAGCGCCGGGGCAATGAACGCGACGGTGATCGCGGCCGGATTGATCAAGGGCGGGCCGGATGAAGCGCGCAAGATGCTGCGCGAATTCTGGAAACAGGCGTCGGATGCCGGGAAGCATGGTCCGTTGCAGCCGACGCAGCTGGATAAGCAGTGTTCCCGCGGAAACATGGAATACTCGCCGTCCTGGACCATGTTCGACGTCATGTCCCGTATGTTCTCGCCTTACGAAATGAACCCCGCCAACGTCAATCCGCTACAGGACATCATCGCCGATTTGGTGGACTTCGACCAACTGCGCCAAGGCGGCGATACGGTTAAGCTGTTCGTCGCGGCGACCAATGTTCTGAATGGACGGCTGCGGGTGTTCGAACAGCATGAGATCAGCGCGAAGTCGGTGATGGCGTCGGCGTGTTTGCCTTTGTTGTTCCAGGCCGTCGAAATCGATAATGAATTTTATTGGGATGGCGGCTATTCCGGCAATCCTCCCATTTTTCCGGTGATCTACGCGGGCGGCTGTCGGGATGTCTTAATCGTGCAACTCAATCCCGTGAATATTGCGGAGGTGCCTAAAAGCTCGCGGGCGATTTTAGACCGTGTCAGCACACTTTCGTTCAACTCAAGCCTGATGCGTGAAATGCGCGCCATCCAGTTCGTCAGCGATTTGCTGGATATCGGGGAATTGGATAAAGAAAAATATCAACGGATCTATATTCACACCATCGACGCCGAAACCGAGTTGGCCGAGTTCACCGTATCGTCCAAGCTTAATCCCGATTGGGACTTTCTGACCTATTTGCACGATTTGGGGCGAAGAAAAGGCAAAAGCTTCCTAATCGACCACTTCGACAAGATCGGGGTCGAATCCTCGACCAACATCCGCGAGAAGTTCTTTTGACATGATCTTTCTTGAATTTGGGGTCGCTTGTCTGTATAAGCGACCCTTCCAAAACGGACCGGGCTTGTTTAGGGCTGCCTTTCCGTTTCGTCAGACCTTAAAAAGACAAGGATAGAAAATGCCCAAATTGAAAAGCAAAAGCGCCGCCAAAAAGCGGTTCAAGTTGAGCGCGACCGGCAAGGTCAAAGGCAACGTGGCCAACAAGCGCCACTGTCTGTCGGCAAAACCCCAGGACATGAAGCGCACCGCTCGCGGCACCTTCGTCCTGTTCAAGGCCGACGGCGAAAAAGTCAAACGCCATTACCTGCCGTATGGAGATTAAGCCATGGCTCGCGTCAAACGGGGTGTGACCACCCACGCTCGTCACAGAAAGATTCTCAAGCTGGCCAAGGGGTATCGCGGCCGGTCCAGCACCTGCTTCCGCGTCGCCATCGAGAAGGTCGAAAAGGCGTTGCGTTACGCCTATCGCGATCGGCGCGCCCGCAAGCGGGATTTCCGTTCGCTGTGGATTCAGCGCATCAATGCCGGCGCACGCCAGCACGGTCTGACCTATTCCCGGTTCATCAACGGCCTGAAGCGGGCCGGAATCACCTTGGACCGCAAGGTGTTGTCCGACATCGCCACCCGCGAGCCCGACGCCTTCAAGGCGTTGGTGACCAAGGCTCAGGCGGCTCTCCAGTAGGATTTCCTTCTGGCGATTTTTAGAGAAGGGCCGTGTATTGCCGCACGGCCCTTTTTTTGTTTTTTAAGGATCGGTTATGGACACATTGGAAAACCTTCGCGCCCAGGTTCTTGCCCAGGTGGAGCAGGCGCAAAGCCTGGACGCCTTGGAAGCGGTTCGGGTCGCTTCATTGGGCAAGAAAGGCAGCATCTCCGGTTTGATGGCCTCGCTGGGGGCGATGGCGCCCGAACAGCGCAAGGACGCAGGCGCCCGCTTCAACGTTCTTAAAGATCAGGTGACGCAGGCCTTGACCGATAGAAAGGGCCAACTGGAAGCCCAGGCCCTGGACGAACGTCTGGCCCGCGAGACGGTGGACGTCACCTTGCCGATCCGGCCCGAGCGGACGGGGCGGATTCATCCCATCGCCCAAGTGATGGAAGAGATCGTCACCATTTTCGCCCAGATGGGGTTCGCCGTGGCCGAGGGTCCGGACATCGAGGACGATTTCCACAATTTCACCGCGCTCAACATCCCGCCCGAGCATCCCGCCCGGCAAATGCACGATACATTTTACTTCGGCGCGCGCGAAGACGGCAGCCGACATTTGTTAAGAACCCACACCTCGCCGGTGCAGATCAGGACCATGGTCAAGACGCCGCCGCCGATCCGCATCATCGCGCCGGGGCGGACCTACCGCTGCGATTCCGACATGACCCACACGCCGATGTTCCATCAGGTCGAAGGGCTGGTCATCGACGAAACTTCCCATATGGGCCATTTGAAAGGCTGTTTGACCGAATTCGTCCGCTCGTTCTTTCAGGTCGACGACGTACCGGTTCGTTTCCGCCCCAGTTTCTTCCCGTTCACCGAGCCTTCGGCGGAAGTGGACATCGGCTGTTCGCGCGAGGGCGGCGAACTTAAGATCGGCAAGGGAGCCGGGTGGCTGGAAATCCTGGGCTGCGGCATGGTTCATCCCAACGTGCTGAAGGCTTGCAGCATCGATCCCGACAAATATCAGGGTTTCGCCTTTGGATTGGGAGTGGAACGGGTGGCCATGCTTAAATACGGTATCCCCGATTTGCGGACCTTTTTCGACGCCGACATCCGGTGGCTGGAACATTACGGCTTTCAGCCCGGCGACGTGCCCACTCAAGCCGGAGGATTGTCGCGATGAAATTCACCCTGTCGTGGCTTAAGGAACATCTGGATACCGATGCGACGCTGGACCAAATCGATCAGGCGTTGACCGCGCTGGGATTGGAGGTCGAAGAGATCGTGGATCCGGCGGCCAAACTGGCGGGCTTCGTGGTCGGCCACATCCTGGAAGCGGGCAAGCATCCCGATGCCGACCGCCTGCAAGTGTGCAAGGTGGATTCCGGCAAGGAAATACTGCAAGTGGTGTGCGGCGCGCCCAATGCGCGGGCCGGGATCAAGGTCATTCTGGCCCAACCGGGCGTGGTCATTCCGGTGACCGGCGAGGCCCTGAAAAAGGGCGCGGTGCGCGGCGTCGAAAGCCAGGGCATGATGTGCTCGTACCGGGAACTGAATCTGGGCGAGGATCATGAGGGCATCGCCGAATTGGCAGCCAATGCCCCAGTCGGAAAGCCGATCACCGAAGTGCTGAAATTCGACCCGGTGATCGAAATCGCCATTACGCCCAACCGCGCCGACTGCCTGGGCGTTCGCGGCGTGGCCCGCGATCTGGCGGCCAAGGGCCTGGGAACTTTAAAGCCGCTGAGCATCGCCAAGATTCAAGGCGGATTCTCATCGCCCATCGGCGTCGCCATCGAGGATAGGTCGGCCTGCCCGCAATTTGTCGGGCGCTTTATTCGAGGCGTCACGAACGGCGAAAGCCCGGATTGGCTTAAAGACCGATTGACGGCCATCGGCTTGCGGCCGATCTCGGCCCTGGTGGATATCACCAATCTGGTCAGCTACGATCTGGCCCGCCCGCTGCATGTGTTCGACGCGGCCAAGGTCGACGGCGATATCGCCGTCCGTCTGGCCAAGGACGGCGAAACCCTTGACGGATTGGGCGGGCGGTCCTTGACGCTGGATTCGACGATGATCGTCATTGCCGACCGGTCGGGTCCGATTTCGTTGGCGGGTATCCTGGGCGGCGAAGGCACCGGCTGCACCGCGACCACCACCGACGTGTTCCTGGAAGTGGCGCTGTTCGATCCCATCCGCATCGCCGGGGCCGGACGGAAATTGGAATTGCTGTCCGACGCCCGTTATCGTTTCGAGCGCGGGGTGGACCCGGCGTTCGTGACCGATGCCGCGCATATCGCCACGCGCCTGATCCTGGATTTGTGCGGCGGCGAGGCCTCGGAACTGGTCTTGGCCGGACAGGAGCCGGAATGGCGGACGGACATTACATTGCGTCTCAATCGGGTCAAGCAGATGGTCGGCCTGAATGTGGCCGAGGCGGGGCAGCGGGAAATCCTGGAAGCCTTGGGCTGCATCGTGCGGACGGGCGATGCGGGGTTGACGGTGACGCCGCCGTCATGGCGGGGCGATATCAAGGCCGAACACGATTTGGTCGAGGAAGTGGCCCGGATCGAAGGCATGGACGCTATCGAAGCGGTGCCGTTGCCCAGGCCTCCGTCGCCTCCGGCCGTGTTGACCGCTGGGCAGCGCCGCGCGGGCTGGGTGCGGCGGCAATTGGCGTCCAGGGGGCTGGTCGAGGCTGTGACCTTCTCGTTCTTGCCTCGCGCCCATGCGGCTGTGTTCGGCGCGGCTGAAAATCCGATCGAGCTGGCCAACCCCATTTCCTCCGATCTGGAAATCATGCGGCCCTCGGTTCTGCCCAATCTGGTGGCGGCGACCGGGCGCAATTTGGATCGCGGCATCGCCGATCCGGCCTTGTTCGAAATCGGCGCGCAATTCGACGGTCCGGAACCCGGACAGCAACGGCTGGTCGCTGCGGGCATTCGCGCCGATGGGGCCGGTCCCCGCCACTGGCAGGTCAAACGCCGTCCGGTCGACGTGTTCGACGCCAAGGCCGATGCGCTGGCGGCGTTGACCGCGGCCGGAATGTCCGCCGAGTCGGTGCAGACGGTTGCCGGGGCTGCGCCGTTCTGGTATCACCCCGGACGCTCGGGGCAGTTCCGTTTGGGCAACAAGGTGGTGGCGCATTTCGGCGAACTGCATCCCAGGGTGCTGTCGGTCATGGACATCGGCGTGCCGGTCGTGGGGTTCGAACTGTTCCTGGACGAAATCCCGTTGCCCAAGACCAAGGCCACCAAAGCCCGTCCGGCTTTGAAAGCGTCGGCGTTTCAGCCGCTGGAACGGGATTTCGCCTTCGTGGTCGATGCGGGCGTCGCCGCCGATTCCCTGGTCCGCGCCGCCAAGGGCGCCGATAAATCGCTGATCGTCGATGTGCGCGTTTTCGATCTTTACGCCGGGCCGGGCGTGGAAGAGGGGAAAAAATCCGTGGCTATCGCCGTGACCTTGCAGCCGGTCGCGAAGACTTTGACCGACCAGGACATCGAAGCGGTGACCAAGCAGGTGGTCGATGCGGTGGTCAAGGCCACCGGCGGTCAGCTAAGGGGATAGAACGCCATGCCGACGATTTTGTTGTTCCGCCATGGCGAGACCCAATGGAACCGGGCGCATCGCATTCAGGGTCAGACCGACGCGCCGTCGCCGCTGACGCTGAAGGGAACCGTCCAGGCCACGGCTTACGGCCGCGACTTGGCCCGCACCCTGGGGAGCGACATTCCGCAATGGACGGTGATGGGCAGTCCGCTGGCCCGTTGCGTCCAAACCGTCTCGATCCTTTGCGACGAAGCCGGTCTGGATTTCGACAAGGTTGTTTACGACAACCGGCTAAAAGAGGTGTCGTGCGGACGCTATTCAGGTATGCTGCGCACAGAGGTGGAGGGCTTCGATCCCGGTTTGTTCAAGGGTCGCGCTGAAAACAGTTGGTACTTTCGTTGCCCCGATGGTGAAACTTTGACCGATATGACGGCCCGATTGGGCGACTGGCTTTCGGGACTGAAGGCTGACGACAAGTTGATCGTCGTTACCCATGGAGTGGCGGGCAAGGTGATCCGGGGCTTGTATTCGGGTGAACCCATGGCGCAAGCCCTGGCCGAGGACAGCCCGCAAGATGCGTATTATGTGTTGTCGCAGGGGAAAATCGGCAGAAGAATTTGCGGAGCTGGGTGATGCGATTGTGGGTGGTTGCATTGGCGTTTCTGTGGTCATCGGGGGCTTGGGCGGATAACCGGCCGTTGGTCGTCGGCGTCGAAGAACAGGGATACTTTCCCGATTACGGATGGCAGGACGGCGGCTATCACGGCGCCGGCGCCGATATCCTCAACGCTTTTGCCACGGACAACGGCTATACGATCACCTTTCGGCCGGTGCCGATCCGCCGACTTATCCTTGCAACCATCGACGGTACGGTCGATTTGAAATTTCCCGACAGTCCCGAATGGGGTTTGCCAGTTAAAAAAGGCGCCGCTTTCGTCTATTCCAATCCAATGATCAATTTCGTGGATGGGGTCGTGGTCAAGGCCGACCAAGTGGGACGCGGGATCGATTCCTTTCACACGCTGGGGACGCTAAGCGGTTTCACCGTTCCGGAAAAATGGCAGGCAAGAATCGACGCCGGATCGGTGGCGCTCAAGGAAAACACCAAGTTGGACCAGTTGTTGCGTCAAGTTCAGTTGGACCGGATCGATGGCGCCTATGTCAGCGTCAAGGCCGCGCTTTATGTGGCCGAGACCAAGCTTAAACAGAAAGACGCCTTCGCATACGATCCCGGATTGCCCCATCGGGCCGGCAGCTACAGGGTCTCGTCCGTATCCCATCCCGAACTGATCGAGGAACTCAACCGCTGGATGGGAACGCATAAGGACACGATCAAGGCGATCTTGGTCAAATGGAACGCCGAAATCCCGACCGAATAGGGTTATTCGGCAGCGTCCTTTTTAGGTTTGCGGGCCGTTTTCGCCGCAGGTTTCTTTGCGACGGCTTTCTTCGCCACGGGCTTGGCCGGGGACTTGGCCGCCTTGGCGGAGATCAGGGCCAACGCATCGTCCAGGCCGATGGTGTCCGGCGAAAGATTTTTGGGGATGGTGGCGTAAACCTTGCCCAACGCCACATAGGGGCCGAACCTGCCGGAATGGACGGTTACCGGCTGCCCTTCGCGTTCTCCCAGTGTGCGCAGCGGCGCGCGGCCTCCGCCTTTGCCTTTGGCGTCGGCCAACAAATCGACGGCGCGGTTGATGCCGATGGAAAGCACGTCGTCATCCGGCCCCAGGTTCTTGTAGCGCCCGTCATGCAGCAGATAGGGGCCGAAGCGGCCGACGCCGGCTTGGATGGGCTTGCCCGACTGTGGATGAGCGCCCACGTCGCGGGGCAGCGCCAGCAGGGCCAGCGCCATGTCCAGATCGACATCCTTGGGTTCCAAGCCTTTATACAGTGAAACCCGTTTGGGTTTGGGCTTGGCGGCGGCCTTGGCCTTACCGGTTTTGGTCTTGGCAGGCGCGGGTTGTTCTTGCTGCTCGGGGGCGTCGCACTGGACATACCAGCCGTAAGGCCCTTTACGCAGGGTAATCGGCAAATTGGAGACGGGATCGGCACCCAGTTCGCGGGTCTGATCGCCCGCATCTTCGGCGGCATCGCCGTTGGCGGTTCCCAGCGGCCGGGTGAATCGGCATTCGGGATAATTGGAGCAACCGACGAAGGCCCCGAATTTCCCCAGCTTCAACGACAGGCGTCCCGAGTTGCACTGCTTGCAAAGACGGGGGTCGTGTCCGTCCGCGGCCGCGGGGAAAAGGTGGGGGCCAAGTTCGGCGTCCAAGGCTTCGATAACGTCGACGACCCGCAATTCCTTGGTTCCGTCGACGGCGGTATGGAAATCGCGCCAGAAATCCTCGAGCACCTTGCGCCAGTCGATCTTGCCGTCCGAGATTTCGTCCAACTGGTTTTCCAGATCGGCGGTGAAATTGTATTCCACGTAGCGTTTGAAGAATTGCTCAAGGAACGTGGTGACCAGCCGCCCGCGATCCTCGGGGATGAAGCGGCGTTGGTCCAGGCGAACGTATTCGCGTTCCTGCAACACCGACAGGATCGAGGCATAGGTCGACGGTCTGCCGATGCCCAATTCCTCCATTCGCTTGACCAGACTGGCTTCGGAAAAACGCGGCGGCGGTTGGGTGAAATGCTGGGCGGGGCGGACTTCGCCCAAAGCCATGGGCTCGCCTTCGTTCATGGTCGGCAACAGGCGGTCGGTGTCGTCGGTTTCCGCCGTTTGATCGTCGTGGTCCTCGCGGTAGACTTTAAGGAACCCGTCGAAGGTGACCACCGAGCCGGTAGCGCGCAATTGGGTCTTGCGGTCGCGCCCGGCCAGATCGACGGCGACCTGATCCAGTTCCGCCGAGGCCATTTGGCTGGCCATGGTCCGTTTCCAGATCAGTTCGTACAAAGCCAACTGATCGCGTTCCAGAAACTTCGCCACCGCGTCGGGGCGGCGGAACAGATCGGTTGGCCGGATGCATTCGTGGGCTTCTTGCGCGTTCTTGGCCTTGGCTTTGTAAAGCCTGGGCGCATCGGGCACGTAGGCCTTGCCGTATTCCTTGTCGATCATGGCGCGGGAGGCGGCAATGGCTTCAGACGCCATCTGCACGCCGTCGGTTCGCATATAGGTGATCAGGCCGACGGTTTCGCCGCCAAGTTCGATGCCCTCGTACAAGCGTTGGGCGATCTGCATGGTGCGCTGGGCGGACAGGTGCAGTTTGCGGCTGGCTTCCTGTTGCAGGGTCGACGTGGTGAAGGGCGGAAACGGATTGCGCTTGGATTTCTTGCGCTCGATCTTGATCACTTGGAAGGTGTCGGATTCGATGGCGGACTTGGCTTTCAATGCGGATGCCTGATCGGGCAAATCGAATTTGTCAAGCTTGACGCCGCCAAGATGGGTCAAGGCGAAGGTTGCCGTATCGTTCCTGGGCGTCTTCAGATCGGCGGCCACGGTCCAATATTCCTGCGACCGGAATTTTTCGATTTCCGCCTCGCGTTCGCAGATCAGGCGCAACGCCACCGATTGCACCCGTCCCGCCGAGCGCGAACCGGGCAGCTTGCGCCACAGAACCGGCGACAGGGTAAAACCCACCAGATAATCCAAGGCGCGCCGAGCCAGATAGGCGTCGACCAATTGCTGATCGATGTCGCGGGGGGCGCGCATGGCCTCCAGAACGGCGGTCTTGGTGATTTCGTTGAAAACCACCCGTTTGACGTCGATGCCCTTAAGCGCCTTGCGGTCTTCCAGCACTCTGCGCACATGCCAGGAAATGGCTTCGCCTTCGCGATCCGGGTCGGTGGCCAGAAACAGTTTGTCGGCGCCCTTCAAGGCCTGGGCGATCTCCTTGATGTGCTTTTCGGACTTGGGGTCGGTCTCCCAGTCCATGGCGAATCCGTCGTCTGGCCGCACGCTGCCGTCTTTGGCGGGCAGGTCGCGAATATGTCCGAACGACGCCACGACGGTGAAGTCGCTGCCCAGATACTTGTTGATTGTCTTGGCCTTAGCCGGAGACTCGACGACAAGGACTTTCATCAAATTTTAGTCCGATAGCAAAGAGACGCGGTGACCCGTCTGGCGTTCCAAACGCCCTGCCAATTCCAATTCCAGCAGGACCAAAGACGCCAACGCAGGAGACAATTGGCATTGACGAATGATTTCGTCAACCGTCACGGGGCTAAATCCCAAACATTCTATAATGGCGGTGCGCGCCGGACCAAGGTCGTCCTCGGTGAAATTCCGAGGATCGGCATGGGGTGCCGGGGCCTGATCGTGCTCGGACAAGGCGCGATGAAGGCGAGGGGCCAAGACGTCCAGGATGTCGGCGGCGGTCTCGGTCAAAGTGGCCCCGTGGCGCAAAAGATCGTTGGGACCTTGCGCTCTGGGGTCCAAAGGCGATCCAGGAACGGCGAAAACTTCGCGGCCCTGGTCGGCCGCCAATCTGGCCGTGATCAGCGATCCGGACTTCAGCGACGCCTCGATTACCACCACGCCCAACGAAATGCCGGAAACGATGCGGTTGCGGCGGGGGAAATGCCCGCTTTGCGGCTGGGTGCCGGGCGGCATCTCGGAAATGACGCAGCCGCAGCTTGCCACCATGTCGTAAAGATCGGCATGTTCGGGCGGATAGATAACGTCCAGCCCCCCCGCCATGACGGCGACGGTGCCGGTGGGGATGGCGCCTTCATGCGCGCAGGCGTCGATGCCCCGGGCCAGACCCGAGGCAACCGCCAAACCGGCCCGTCCCAAATCCGCCGCCAGCCGCCGGGTCAGGTTGCGGCCGTTGAGCGAGGCGTTGCGGGCTCCGACCATGGCGATCGTGGGGCGGCTGAGAAGGGCGGTATCGCCAACCGCCCACAGCATCGGCGGCGCATCCTCGATTTCCGCAAGCGGGCGGGGAAAATCGTCGTCCACTTGCGCCAGCAGGCAATGGCCCAAACGTTCGCCGCGTTCCAGTTCGCGTTGGGCCTCTTCCACGGGGCAGACGCGAATCGGTTTGGACCGGCCGCCGCGTTTGGCCATCTCGGGCAGTTTTTCCAAGGCAAGTCCGGCATCGCCGTAATGGGACAGCAGCTTTTGAAATGTGCGCGGACCAACGTTCTCGCTGCGGATCAATCGCAACCAATTCAATTTCTGCATATGGTCTAATGAAGCTGTTGGGCGTGTCATGAGCGAGTACATACCATGAACATTTGCGCGGATCAAGCGGATCGGTGGCCCATCGCTTGACTTGACGATTAAACCCCTTACTCTCCGGGTCTAATTTTTTTCGGCAGGAAAGCAGGGTTCATGGTTTCTATTACGCTTCCCGATGGCAAAGTCCGCGAATACGCCGGTCCGGTGACCGGTCTGGATGTGGCGAGGGATATCGGTCCCGGTCTGGCCAAGGCCGCTTTGGCGGTGCGCATCGACGGGCAAATGAGCGACTTGACGCTGGTCATCGACAAGGATTGCGCTCTGTCCGTGGTTACCGCCAAGGATGCCGATGCGTTGGATCTGCTGCGTCACGACGCCGCCCACGTCATGGCCGAAGCGGTAAAGGAGCTGTACCCCGAAACCCAGGTCACCATCGGACCATCGATCGAGAACGGGTTCTATTACGACTTTTCCCGTTCGACGCCGTTCGCTCCCGAGGATTTGGAGCGAATCGAAGCCAAGATGCGCGAGATCGTCGACCGCGACGAGGCCATAACCCGCGAAGTGTGGGGGCGGGACGACGCGGTCAAATTCTTCAAGGGATTGAACGAACATTACAAGGCCGAGATCATCGGTTCCATCCCCGCGGACCAAAAAATATCCCTGTACCGCCAAGGCGGTTTCATCGATCTGTGCCGGGGGCCGCATCTGCCGTCCACGTCCAAGCTGGGCAAGGCGTTCAAATTGATGAAGCTGGCCGGCGCCTATTGGCGCGGCGATTCCAAGAACGAGATGCTTCAACGCATTTACGGCACCGCATGGTTCGATCAAAAGGATCTGGACGCCTATCTGACGTTGCTGGAGGAAGCCGAGAAGCGCGACCATCGCCGCATCGGCCGCGAAATGGGACTGTTCCATCAGCAAGAAGAAGCCGTTGGGGCGGTGTTTTGGCATCCCAAGGGCTGGACTTTGTGGCGTGTCGTGGAATCCTATATGCGCCGCCGCCTTGAGGCGAACGACTATCAGGAGGTAAAGACTCCGCAATTGGTGGATTTCAGCCTTTGGGAAGCGTCGGGTCATGCCGACAAATTCGCCGAAAGCATGTTCACCATCCACACCCACGACGAGCGGCATCTGGCGGTCAAGCCGATGAACTGTCCCTGTCACGTGCAGATTTTCCGCCAGGGAATCAAAAGCTATCGCGACTTGCCCTTGCGCATGGCCGAGTTCGGTTCGTGTCACCGCTACGAACCGTCGGGCGCCTTGCACGGCATCATGCGGGTACGGGCCTTCACCCAGGACGACGCCCACATCTTTTGCACCGAGGATCAGATCACCGGCGAGACCGTCGCCTTCTGCGAATTGCTGAAAAGCGTTTACCAGGATTTCGGGTTCACCGACGTCAGGGTCAAATTCTCGGATCGCCCGGCCAAACGGGCCGGTGACGATTCGACCTGGGACAAGGCCGAAGGGGCGCTGCTCGAGGCGTCCAAGGCCGCGGGACTGGAGGTGACGCTCAATCCCGGCGAAGGCGCGTTCTACGGTCCGAAATTGGAATTCGTCCTGCGCGACGCCATCGGCCGCGACTGGCAGTGCGGGACATTGCAAGTGGACTTCGTGCTGCCCGAACGGCTGGATACTCATTACGATGCCGAGGATGGACACAAAAAACGTCCGGTGATGCTGCATCGGGCCATCCTGGGGTCGTTCGAACGGTTCCTGGGTATTCTGATCGAACACCATGCCGGACGGTTCCCATTATGGCTGGCTCCCGTCCAGGCGGTGGTCGCGACCATCGTTTCCGATGCCGACGCTTATGCCGCCGAAGTGGCCGAGCGCCTAAAAGCGGCGGGAATACGGGTCGAGCTTGATCTGCGCAACGAGAAAATTACTTATAAGGTGCGCGAGCATTCCGTCGCAAAAACCCCCGTTTTGCTGGTAGTTGGACGCCGCGAAGCGGAAGAGGGGACGGTTGCGATCCGCAGATTGGGCAGCAACGATCAAGAAGTGCTTGCGCTTGATCTTGCGGTGGATAAACTGAAGACTCAGTCAATGCCTCCTTCGTGATGCGGCTTGACCCTAAGTGGCGTGTCCTTGGACCAGCTGTAGCCAGTGCTTCGAGGATGCGTCTTGTTTGCCTTTTTTCGATGGAGAATTGTTCATAGCTAGACCGCCTACACAGACGCAGGTGAAACCGCCAGATGGTCCCCGCGTCAACCGAGAAATCGAAGCCCGTTCAATACGTTTGGTGGGCGCAGATGGTGAAATGATTGGTGTTGTCAGTCTTCGCGAAGGCTTGGTAATGGCCGAGGAAGCTGGCTTGGACTTGGTCGAGGTTTCGCCCAATGCCGACCCGCCCGTATGCAAGATTCTGGATTTCGGCAAGTTCAAGTACGAATCTCAGAAGCGAAAGGCGGAGGCGCGCAAGAAGCAGAAGGTCATCGAGATCAAGGAAATCAAACTGCGCCCCAATATCGACGACAACGACTACAACATCAAAATGCGCAGCATGGTCAAATTCCTGGAGGAAGGCGACAAGGTCAAGGTGACCTTGCGTTTTCGTGGCCGCGAAATGGCGCACCAGGATTTGGGCGTCAAAGTTTTGGACCGGGTCAGAGGCGATTTGGACGAGTTGGGCAAGGTCGAGCAATTCCCGAAAATGGAAGGCCGACAGATGGTCATGGTGATCGCTCCGAAATAAACGCCCCCACCGATTTTGTCGGAGGGACGCTGCAATTTCGGTATAGCCTTGCAAGACAATCGTCGTTACACTCCGCCCTTACAAAGGGGAGCGGTGGTTCAAGCCGCGCATAGAGGGATTTTGGACGTGAACGAGCAATCGACGCTTTCCACGCAACGCGGAGCCGCGTTGTTGAGGCGGATTTACGCAGGGGTGACCGCCCGTATGTTGCCCGAGTGGCAGGTCTTCATTCGTCAGTCCGACGGACGCGGACGCTATTTCGTCATCACCCGCCAGCGGCAGTTGGCGTGCTTGGCGGTGGTGTTTCTGGTGGCGTCGTGGGCGGGGATCGCCAACATGCTGTTGATGCGCCAGCCTACCGAAATCGCGACGCGCGAACAGCAACTGGACGGTGAGATCGCCAATCTGAAAGCGGCACAGGACCGGTTGGCCGCCGCTGGCGGCTTGGTCGGCGATCTGACCCGCGAGGTCAACGAGGTGCATGCCAATTTGACCGTGTTGGCCGATACCAACGCACAATTGACCAAGGATCAGGAACAGAACGGCAAGACCGTTTCCCTGGCCAAGTTGCGGTCCGATCTTGAAGGTGTGACCGACACCGGAGTGGCCGAGGACTCGGTCGATGCCGGCGGGGTCCGCGCCAGCTTGCGCAAGCTGCGGTCGTCCTTGGATCATTTGAAAACCACCTATGTTCAAGCCTTGACGCAAACCGCGGCGCTGACGGATCAGCGCGCCCAGGAGGTGGAGAAATCCCTGTCGAGGTTGGGCGTGAATGTTGAGAATCTGGTCCGTCGCCGCAGTGAAACCCGCGGACAAGGCGGGCCGTTCGTTCCTCTGTCGGCCCGTGGCGGCGCCGATGAGAATTCCAACCAGGATCTGGCCGATATGCTGGCGCGGTTGGACCACTGGAACAGCATCAAGGCGGTGACGATGGCCTTGCCCTTGGCCGAGCCGCTGCATGAAGAATGGGAAATGAACTCGCCTTTCGGCGCCCGTTCCGATCCGCTGAACGACAGTGTCGGCATGCATGAAGGCCTCGACATGGGGGCTCCCATGGGCACTCCCGTCTATGCCACCGGCGAAGGTCATGTGAAGATGGCCGGTCCTTACGACCGCTACGGTCTTACCGTCGATGTGGATCATGGCAACGGCTTCGTCACCCGCTATGCGCATCTGTCGCAAATCAAGGTGCATCAAGGCCAGAAGGTTACCCGCGATACGGTCATCGGGTTGCTGGGAAATTCCGGGCGGACGACCGGCGCTCATCTCCATTACGAGGTGCGGATCGAAGACGATCCGCGCAATCCAATCACATTCATCATGGCAGGTCGGGATGCTTCAAAAGCTCGTTAGAAACACCCATATCGGAAATCACGCTCAACCGGCGATTTTATCGGTTATATCTCCCAACGTCCGCATTGTCGGCGATATCGTTTCCCAAGGGGAAGTGCATGTGGACGGCCAAATCGACGGCAACATCAGTTGCCAGGTTCTGACCGTCGGCGAAGGCGCCCGCATCGTCGGCGAGGTTACCGCCGAGTCGGTCAAGGTGCATGGCGAATTGAGCGGTAAGATCAACTCGCCGGTGGTCAGCATCACCAAGACGGCCAAAGTCGTGGGCGACGTCATTCACGAAAGCCTGGAAATCGAGGTGGGGGCCTATTTCGAAGGCCATTGCATCCGTCGTCCCGGTTCGCAACAGGAATTGAAACGGATCGAGCAGAGCAGTTCCTCCTCTCCGGCCCAAGCTCATTCGGAGGAATGAGCTTCAGGCCCCCGATCATTCGGTTTCGGCCCCCGATCATTCGGTTTCGGCCAACGTCGGTGCAGCCACAGCCATTGGCCCGGATCGTCCCTGATCCATGATTCCACCAAGTCGTTGATGCGGGTCATCAATGTCATCGTGTCGGCTTGGGTGTCGCCGCTATCGGGAAGCTCCAGCGGGGGGTAGAAGGTGATGCGGAACCGGGCGCCTTTGATGCGCTCGACCTTGGCGGGGACCACCGGACAGCGGAATTTGATCGACATGCGGGCGACGGCCGGCGCGGTCATGGCGTCGCGGCCGAAAAACGGAACCGCGAGACCGTCGTTCATTTTCTGATCGACCAGCATTCCCAAATGCCCCCCCTTGCGCAGGACATCGACCACTTGACGGGCGCCTTGTTGGCCCTTGGCGATTTGGCCGCCCGTGGCGCTGGCGGCACGACCCTTTTTGTACAGACGCTCAACGTAGGGATTGTTGGCGGCGCGATACACCAGAATCATCGGGATGCCTTCATGGCACCCTTGCGCACCCGCCAACTCCCAATTTCCGTAATGGGCGGATATGAAGATTCCGGGCTTGCCGTCGTCGCGCAACGCCCGGCAATGTTCGACGTTGACGACATCCACTCGATTGTTGATCAGCCAGTGGATGTGAGGAAATTCGGCGGCGACCCGGCCCACGTTCTCCCACACTTGCGCGACGATCGCCTCCATGCGGTCGCGGGGCATATGCGGGAACGCCTTGGCTAAATTGTCCCGGGCGACGGCGGAAAGCGGCAGTCTGGGGCCGATCAGGCGACAGGCCCACCCGCACAGGGCCGATCCCACATCCACGGGCAGCGCCGCGAACAAGCCGTAGAAGAGATAGGCGAAAGCGGCTTCGATCAGCCAAACGACCGTCTTGATCATGGCGCCAGGACTCCCAGCAGCAAAGAATCGAGAATGGCTCCGTCCAGAAAGTCCAAGGCGATGTCGATGACCTGAACCTGGGCTTGGAAGACCGGCGGCAGTCGAACCCAATCCTTGCGGGTGGTGACCGGCCGGGCGTCCAGCAGCCGCGCCTGATTGATCAAGGTTTCCATTTCGCCGGTTCCATAAGGATGATGATCGGCGAACGCAATCGCATCGACCACGGACGCCTTGATTTCGGTTTCAAGCATGTGGAAAAATTTCTCCGGGTGTCCGATGCCCGCGAAGGCCAAAACCTTTTTTCCGCCGAGTGGTACGGCAGCGGGGACGGGACGGACGACGGCCCGAATCACGGGAAGGCCGCCGACGGTCTTGCCGATTCCCATGACGTCGTCGCCGATGACGATCACGGCATGGGCGCGCGCCAGACCGGCCTGGACCGGTTCGCGGCAAGGACCGGCCGGCATGACCCTGCCGTTGCCGAACCCCATTCGGCCGTCGACCACGACGAAGGAAAGGTCTTTCGCCAAGGTGAAGTTTTGGAAACCGTCATCCATGATCAGAAGTTCGGCGCCCTTGGCGCTGGCGGCCGCTGCTCCGTCGGGGCGCCAGCGCGAAACCCAGGTGGGGGCGGCCTGGGCCAGTAGCAGCGCTTCGTCCCCCACTTGCAGGGCGTTATGCGCGGCGGCGTCGACCCGAACCGGACCCGGCAATTTACCGCCGTAGCCGCGGGTAAGCAGGTGGACGTTCTTTCCCCATGACCGCAACCGCTCTGCCAAGGCCAGGACCACCGGCGTCTTGCCGGTTCCGCCGACCACGATGTTGCCGACACAGATGACCGGAATCGAAGGGCGGAAAGTCTCGATGCCCGATTGGCGGTATTCCGCGCCCCAGCACCACAAGGCGGACAACGGAATCAGCAGGCGCGACAACCAGCCGTCATGAGTCCAAAAGTCAGGGGATCTCATCAAGATTATCCAAGAAGGGCGACAGGCGATCGAGAAAACGGTCCAAGATATCCGCTTCGCTCATCGCCCAGGTTAACGCTGCCCGACGCAGGCGATCAAGGGCCTTGCCGTCGCTTAGCAACTGGTCGACGCGTCGGCGCAAATCGTCCTCGTCGCGGACTTCTACGGCGGCGTTCGCGGCCAGCATGGCGCCGCTCATTTCGATGAAATTGCTCATGCGCGGACCGAACAGCACCGCCGCTCCAAGCCTGGCGGGCTCGAACGGATTCTGGCCCCCCTCGGCGCACAGGCTTTTGCCCATGAATACCAGCGGAGACAGCCGGAAGAACAGGCCCAGTTCGCCGATCGTGTCCACCACGTAAATATCGGATTGTCCGGTCAACGGGTTGTTTTCCGATCGCAGGCCGACGGTCAGCCCCATGGAGGCGATTTCGGCGGCGACGGCGCGCGCCCGCGGCGGGTGGCGGGGAATGACCAGGGTCAACAGGTCCGGAAATCTTGATTTCAAGGCGGCGTGGACGCGAGCGCAGGCGGCCTCCTCGCCGGGGTGGGTGCTGGCGGCGACCCATACCGGTCGGTCGGCCACCTGGGCGGACAGGCGTTCGACTTCGCCGGGGTCGGCTGGAAGCGGCGGTACGGCAAGCTTCAGGTTGCCCTCATAGCCGACGGACTTGGCGCCAAGCTTGATCAAACGGTCGCTATCGCCTTGCGATTGAGCCAGACACAGGTCGAAATGGCCGAGAATGTGGCCGATGAAACGGGGAACCCGGCGCCATTGAGAGTAAGAATTCGGCGAAATGCGACCTTGTAGAAGGACCATGGGAATGCGTCTTCGCGCGGTTTCTTCCAGTAGATTGGGCCAAAAATCCGATTCCGACCACAGAGCCAATTGGGGCCGCCAGTGATCTAAAAACTTTGCGACCCAATCGGGACGGTCCACCGGTATGAACTGGTGAATGGCGTTGACGGGTAAACGGTCGGCCAGCAGACTTGCCGAAGTGACGGTTCCGGTGGTCAGAAGCAAAGACGCGCGGTTCGTTTGCGATAAGCGGTCGATCAGAGGCAGCAAGGCCTGAGCCTCTCCCACCGAAGCGCCGTGCAGCCAGATCAACGGCCCCTGTGGACGCGGCGCCGAGGCTTCGCCCTTGCGTTCGGGGAATCGAACGGGATCTTCCTTGCCGCGCGTCATCCGGCGCCGCAGATAAAGTTCGATCAGGGGTTCGCCCCATTCGGTGGCGCAACGGTAAAGCCGCTGTATCATGCCCCTTGCCCCATGGCGGCGTCCGCTTGCCGACTAAGGTCGTTCAGGGCGGTTTCCACCTGTATGCGGTACTGCTCCAGATCCGCCTCGCTCGCTTCCTTGGGAATCGCTATGGGGGTTCCCCAAAGAAAGACCCCTTGGGTGAACGGAAAAGGAATGCGGAACCGGTCCCAGGACGGCAGTTGTTTCATATGCCGGGCAGACCATGCCGCCGGAATGATCGGGCAAGCGGAAAGCCGCGCGACGGCGACGATGCCGTCCGAGGCCTGCGCGGCCGGTCCATGGGGGCCGTCGGGAGTGATGCCCACATATTCGTGGGCTTTCAGCGATTTCAACATGGAGCGCAGCGCCGCTCCTCCGCCCCTGGTGCTCGATCCGGCCACCCATTGGATACCGAAATGAGCCACGGTGCGGGCGATCAGTTCGCCGTCGCGGTGCTGGCTGATCAGCATGTGGATGGGCGCGTCGCGCCGCCAGATTTTGGGCATCATCAATAAATGGCCGTGCCAAAACGCCAGAATGAAGGGGGCCTGCCGGTTCCACATCTCCTGGGCGGCGTCCGCCCCGGCGATCCGCCATCGGCCGGTGGCATACACAAGACGGATGTACTGCGCGGTCAGCCAGCACAACAGGCCGCGCAACCGGTGGCTTTTTCCCAAACGCTTTATGACGCTCATGGCGAGGAGGACTCGTGGGGGGCGAATTGCATGTCGTAAAGATGCGCGTATGCGCCGCCGTAAGCCAACAATTCAGCGTGAGTTCCGGTTTCAATCACCTTGCCGCTGTCCAGCACATGGATCACGTCGGCATGAGTCACGGTGGATAAGCGGTGGGCGATGACGATGGTGGTTCGTCCTTGCATCAAATGGTCAAGCGCGGTCTGAACCTGCCGTTCGGATTCGGTGTCCAGGGCGCTGGTGGCTTCGTCCAGCAGCAAGATCGGCGCATTTTTCAACATGGCGCGGGCGATGGCGATGCGTTGCCGCTGACCGCCCGACAATGACAATCCCCTTTCGCCCACGACGGTGCCGTAGCCCGAGGGCAACTCGACGATAAACTCGTGAGCCGCCGCCGCCTTGGCCGCCGATTCGATTTCGTCGTCGGTGGCGCCTAAATTGCCGTAGGCGATGTTGGCGCGGACGGTGTCGTCGAACAGCACGATTTCCTGACTGACCAAGGCGATGCCCGCCCGCAACGAGGCCAATGTAACCTGACGGATATCTTGTCCGTCGATGGTGACTCGACCATCGTTGACGTCGTAGAACCGCGGCAGCAGATTGAGCAGCGTGGTTTTCCCGGCCCCTGAAGATCCCACCAGGGCCACGGTCTTGCCGGCGGGAACCACAAGGTCCAAGCCGTCCAAAACCACCCGCGTTCCGTCATAGGTAAAGAAGACTCCTTCGAAACGGACCTCTCCTCCGGAGACAACCAATTCCTGGGCATCGGCGGGATCGACGATGGTTGGTTTCAGGTCCATGATCGAGAAGGTGCGGGCCGCCGCCGCCAAGCCTTCTTGCAAGGCGGTGTTAAGGGAACCGATGGACTTGAGGGGGCGATAGGCCAGCATCAAAGCGGTGATGAAGGAAAAAAACGCGCCAGGGGTGGTTTGTCCCGAAATGACGCGCGAACCGCCATACAGGATCACCACAGTAATGGCGATGCCGCCCAGAAATTCCATGATCGGCGACGACGCCGAGCGCACGCGGGTCGATCTATATATTTGAGTTTGCAGGTCGCTTACCAAGCCGTTCACGCGCCGGGATTCGTAGTCTTCCATGCCGTAGGATTTCACCAAACGAACCCCTTGGATGGATTGCTCCAAATAGGTTACCAAGCGCCCCATTTGCTCTTGGGTGTTGGCGGTGACCTTGCGCATCCGTTTGCCCAGCCGGGCAATGGGGATGATGGCGATGGGGAATACGAAGAAGGTGGCGGCGGATAAAACCCAATCCTGATAAAACATCAGAAACACCAGGAAAATCACCGATGTGGCGTCCTTACCCGCTCCGGTCAGGGCGTCCGAAGCCGCGTAACGCATGGCCGTGATATCGTTGGTCATGCGGGAGATCAGCGAGCCGGTGGTATGCTGATGGAAGAATGCCGCGTCCAGTCGAAGAATCTGCCGAAACAAACGGTTTTGCAGATCGGCGATGACGCGCAATCCAACCTGCGACAGCAAAACGGCCTCGAAATAGTTGGCGACCGATTTGGTCGCGAACGTGAAAAGGACGGTCATTGCAAGCGGCAACAGATATTCGGGCCGACGTTCGGTGAATACGTAGTTCACGACGGGGTCCATCAGTTTGGCGGTGCCCGCGGTCGCTGCGGCCCCGACCACCATGCTGAAGACGGCGACGACCACCTGCTTCAAATGCGGACGCAGGCTTTCACGAAAAAGCCTCCGCACTAAAACCAAAGTCGAATGATTGAGAGTGAGTCGTTGTGTGTTCAAAGAGAATAGCGCTTCCACCAGCTTTTTCGCGCGGGCCATGACACGCCCCGCCTATGGGACAATGAAGCTGAAATGACATATAATTACAAAAAATCATAGCGCGGATATATCTTTTCGCTTTTCCAAACGCCCGGTTTGTGTTGACATGAATCAAGTCTATGGCGAATTTTAGTCGTCATAGGACGGTGACCAACATGGCGGTAGGGATCGTCCGGTTTAGCCGGAGCCGCCTTTTGCATTGGGAGTTGGGCATGAGTAGTAGCATCGACGGCGCGGCCTATTACGAGGACGTGATCAAAAAGTTCGCCGTAACGGCGGTATTTTGGGGGGTGGTCGGTTTCATAGCGGGGGATTACATCGCTTGGGAACTTGCCTTTCCGGCCCTTAATCTGGATTTGGAATGGACGACTTTCGGGCGGTTGCGCCCGGTTCACACGTCCGCGGTGATTTTCGCTTTCGGCGGCAATGTGCTGTTTTCCACGTCTTTGTACGTGGTTCAAAGAACTTGCCGGGCTTCGTTGTTCGGCGGCCGAGCCATCGCGAATTTCATTTATTACAACTACAACCTGTTCATCGTTCTGGCGGCTTTGTCCTACGTGTTGGGCTATAGCCAGGGTCAGGAATACGCTGAACCGGAATGGGCCTTGGACCTTTATCTGACGGTCATTTGGGTTGCTTATCTGATCGCCTTCATCGGCACGATCATCAAGCGGACCGAGCCGCACATTTATGTGGCCAACTGGTTCTTTCTGGCGTTCATGCTGACCGTCGCCATGCTGCATATCGGCAACAATATCGCCGTTCCGGTGTCGTTGACCACGCTGAAAAGCTACAACGTGTTTTCGGGCGTGCAAAACGCCATGGTGCAGTGGTGGTACGGTCATAACGCGGTGGGCTTCTTCCTGACCGCCGGTTTCTTGGGCATCATGTACTATTTCGTGCCCAAGCGCGCCGGACGTCCTGTGTATTCCTATCGGTTGTCGATCATTCACTTTTGGTCGCTGATCTTCTTGTACATCTGGGCCGGTCCGCACCATTTGCATTACACGGCGTTGCCGGATTGGACGCAGACCCTGGGCATGACCTTCTCGGTGATGCTGTGGATGCCGTCCTGGGGCGGAATGATCAACGGCCTGATGACCCTGTCTGGGGCGTGGGACAAACTGAGGACGGATCCCGTCATGCGGTTTCTGGTGACTTCGGTGGCGTTCTACGGGATGTCCACGTTCGAAGGCCCGATGATGGCCATCAAGGCGGTGAACTCGCTGTCCCACTACACGGACTGGACCATCGGTCACGTGCATTCGGGTGCCTTGGGTTGGGTCGCGTTCGTGTCTTTCGGGGCGCTGTACTACCTGATTCCCAAGTTGTGGGGCCGTCAGGAAGTGTATTCGCTGCGTCTGGTCGGAGTGCATTTCTGGATCGCGACCATCGGCGTGCTTCTGTACATCACCGCCATGTGGATCTCGGGGATCATGCAAGGCCTGATGTGGCGCGCTTATGACTCGCTGGGCTTCCTGCAATACTCGTTCATCGAGACCGTTGCGGCGATGCATCCCTACTACGTACTTCGCGCGCTTGGAGGCGTGTTCTTCGTCGCCGGTGGCTTGGTGATGGCTTACAACGTCTATCGCACAATCAAGGGCGACGTGGCCGAGGACGCTTCCTACGCCGCCACCAAGTCTGTCGTATAAGGAGGAATGGCGATGTTTCAGCACAAAATTCTTGAAACGAACGTCTTCCTCTTGGCGGTCGGTATTCTGTTGATGGTCATCGTTGGCGGTCTGGTGGAAGTGGTTCCCCTGTTCGCCATCGAATCCACCATCGAGAAAGTGGACGGGGTTCGCCCGTACACGCCTCTGGAACTGGCGGGGCGCAACATCTTCATCCGTGAGGGGTGTTATCTGTGTCACAGCCAGATGATCCGCCCGTTCAAGGACGAAGTGGAGCGTTACGGCCACTACAGCTTGGCGGCCGAGTCCCAATACGACCATCCTTTCCAATGGGGGTCGAAGCGGACTGGTCCGGATTTGGCTCGCGTGGGCGGGAAGTACACGGATGATTGGCATGTGCGCCACCTGATCAACCCCCGCGACGTGGTGGCTGAATCGGTGATGCCGGGCTATCCCCATCTGAAACGGCCGCTTGTGTACGACGATATTGCCGACCATCTGAAGACGCTGCGCATTGTCGGCGTTCCTTATACGGACGAGCAGATCGCCAACGCCAAGGCGGATTTGGAGGAACAGGTTAAAGCCTCGGCGCCGGAAGGCACGAAGGTGGCGGCCCATTATCCCAAGCTGCATATGGGGGCCGCCGACGGCAACCCGAACGTGGTGAGCGAAGTGGACGCCCTAGTGGCTTACCTTCAAGTGCTGGGGACCATGGTGGATTTCTCCGCCGTCGATCCGGCATCGATCCGTAGATAGGGGAGGCTGTCGTGGCCGAACTGAACGACTTTGTCACCCATACTTTGACGTCCGTCTGGTTTGTCATGGCGATGGGGACGTTCCTGGGGATCGCTCTTTGGGCCTACTGGCCCAAGAACAAGAGCCGTTTCGAGGCCGATGGCCTGATCCCGTTCAAGGAAAACGATTGAGGAGCACAGATCATGTCGTCTGTTGAAAAAGATCCTATTTCCGGCGTCTATACCACCGGTCACGAGTGGGATGGCATTAAGGAACTGAATACGCCGATGCCTCGTTGGTGGGTTTACCTGTTCTGGGCAACCATCATCTGGTCAATCGGTTACTGGATTGTGTACCCAGCATGGCCGACGGCTAACGGGTTCAGCGCGGGCATTTGGAATTACTCGTCGCGCGGTGAGCTTGAAAAGGAACTGGCCGAGCAAAAGGCGTCCCGTTCCCAATGGCTGTCGAAGATCGAAGCCGCTTCGGTGGAAGAGATCGAAGCGGACAAAGGCCTTCGCAATTATGCGTTGGCGGGCGGACGCATCGCTTTCGGCGAAAACTGCGCTCCTTGCCACGGCACCGGCGGTGTCGGCACGGTCGGGGCGTATCCCAATCTGGCCGACGACGTTTGGCTGTGGGGCGGCACCTTGGCCGACATCCAGCAGACCATCGCCCACGGCGTCCGCAACGACGATCCGGATTCCAGGAATAGCGTGATGCCCAATTTCGGGGCCGACGGTATTCTGTCCGCGGACCAGATCGCACAGGTCGCAGCCTATGTGGCGTCGCTGTCGCGCAAACAACCCGACGCTGGCAGCCCCGGCGCGGCGGTTTTCGCCGACAATTGCGTTGCATGCCATGGCGAGGGCGGGGTCGGGAACAAGGAAGTGGGCGCACCGCCCCTGAACACCTTGGTCCGCACTTTTACCAAGCCGACCGTGGACGGTGTTTCCCAACAGGTTGCCAAACCCAAGATGGGTTCGATGCCGTCGTGGGGACGCAGACTTGACAAGGCGACCATCAAGGAATTGACCGTTTACGTCCATTCTCTGGGTGGCGGCCAATAAATCGAAGGTACGGCATTGGGGAGGGGGCTGTAAGCTCCCTCCCTTTTTCTTATATGATTGAAAAGTACCTCCGCAGTTTTCCGGGGACATGAATAAGGCGCGAAATAGTGGATGCCAACGACTCAGCCGTGGAAAAGCTACCCGAGAATCTTTACGAGGAAACCAAACGCATACATCCTCGTTCGGTAAAGGGAACGTTCCGGAACATTAAATGGGGCATCATAACCGTGATGTTCGCGTTCTGGCAGATCGGCCCCTTCTTGCGCTGGCAGCGGGGCGAAGGCGCTCCCGATCAAGCCATTCTGGTCGATATGGCCGGGCGGCGGGCCTATTTCTTCTTCATCGAAATATGGCCGCAAGAGGTCTATTACCTGACGGGACTGCTGTTGATCGCCGGTCTAACGCTGTTCTTGATGAGTTCTTTGGCGGGACGCGTCTGGTGCGGCTTTCTATGTTTCCAAACTGGATATACCGACCTGTTCATGTTGGTCGAAAGGGTCGTCGTCGGCGACCGCGGCAAGCGCATCGCCCTTGACCGCCGTCCGTGGGATGCCGACAAGCTTGCCCGCAAGCTGGTCATTTGGACCATATGGGCTTTGATCTCCTTGGATTGCGGCCTGGGTTTCGTCCTGTATTTCGGCGACGTTTACACCATGTTGCCGGAAATTTTCACCGGCGACGCCGGGGCCGGAGTCTATACCTTCTTGACCATTGTGGGCGGCGGTTGCTTCCTGATGGCCGGATGGATGCGCGAACAGCTTTGCATCTATATGTGCCCCTATGCCCGGTTCCAGTCGGCCATGTTGGACGAGCATTCGATGGTCGTCGCCTATGAGGAGTGGCGTGGCGAGCCTCGCGGCGCGGCCCGCAAGAATCAGAGCTTCGAAGGCCGGGGGCATTGCATCGACTGCAGGGCCTGCGTCGTCGCTTGTCCCACCGGGGTGGATATTCGCATGGGCAGCCAAATGGCCTGCATCGGCTGCGCGTTGTGCATCGACGCCTGCAATCAGATGATGGACCGTTATAATTTGCCGCGCGGACTGATCTCTTACGATTCTCAGGTCGCGCTGGATGGGCGGGCGGCCGGTCAGGCGGTGAAGACGAAATTCGTAAGGTTCCGGACGATCATTTACACGGTGTCGATTGTTTTGATCGCCGGGATGATGATTTACGGCCTGTCGTCGCGTTCCACACTGGAAGTCAACATTCTGCACGAACGCAGTCCGCTTTACGTACAACTGGGGTCCGGCGATTTCAGAAACGGCTACACCTACAAAGTTTTGAACATGGATCGTCAGGAACGGCATCTCGACTTGCACGCGGAAGGAATCGAAGGCGCGCAGATCGACGTGGTCGGTGAAACCGTGGCTGACGGAAAGGCAACATTCACCTCGGACGGCGATAGCGTCGGCACCTTCAGAATTTATGTTACCGCCCCTGAAAACGCTATCAAGAGTCATGCGACTCCCTTTACCTTCGTGTTGAAGGATTTGGAAAACGGTACGACTGTTCGCAGCACTGCGACTTTCATGGGACCGGATAAATAGGAGGCGACATGGGCGAGCGTGTACGTGGCTGGTGGTATCCGTATATTTTTCTAGCACTGCTCGGCATCGTGATCGTGGTCAACGGAACGATGGCGTACCTCGCCACCACGACGTTCAACGGTGTGATTACCGAAGGCGCCTATGAAAAGGGCAACGACTACAACAGAGTTCTGGCCGCCGCCAAGGAACAAGCCCAGATGGGTTGGGCGGTAAAGACCGAGGTCATTCCCGGTTCGGTGGGACATGCGGCTGAAATTACGGTTTCCTTCAAGAACAAGGACGGCAAGGCGATCGACGGCTTGGATGTTCAAGCCTTGGCGGATAGACCCAATGTCAACGGCGCGGAGCATAGGTTCGTGTTTGCTCCCAAGGGCAACGGAGTCTATTCGGTTCAAATCGATTTTCCCGAAAGCGGGCAGTGGGATTTCGACTTTTTGGCGTCGGGCGATGGGAACACGTACCAAATGCTGCGGCGCTTTATCATACCGTGAAATCGCGCCGTGGCATTCGGGTCTTGTAAACATTGCGGACTGCCCTTGGCGCCCGGCGCGGAAAGCGAGTTTTGTTGTTCCGGATGCCAGGGTGCCTATGCGCTGATCAACGATATGGGGTTGGGCGCCTATTACCGGCGGCGGACCATCGAACGCGAGGTTCGCGCCTTAAGGCCCGAGGAACTGGAAGAACAGTCGCTCGATTACTCGCTCCATGTTCATAGGACCCAGGCCGGGCTCGATGAGATTCATTTGATGGTGGAAGGGTTGCACTGCGCGGCCTGCGTCTGGTTGATCGAGGCGCTGCTGGCCCGCAATCCGGCGGTGACGTGGGGGCGCGTGAATATGACCACCCGGCGTTTGACCGTGCGCTGGAAGCCCGATCAGGACCAGGCCGACCATATTCTCGCTCCGGTTCTGGCGGTTGGCTATCGCTTGATCCCCTACGATTCCGAGCGGCTGGCGAACACCATCGAAAAACAGGAAAAGGAATTGCTGCGCGCCATGGCGGTGGCCGGGTTCGCCGCCGCCAACGTCATGCTGTTTTCGGTTTCCATTTGGTCCGGTTCCGACATGGGGCCGGCGACAAGGGCCTTTATGCATTGGCTGTCCGCGCTGATCGCCATTCCCGCCATTTCATACTGCATCCGGCCGTTCTTTCGCTCGGCGCTGTCCGCGTTGTCGCATGGTCGCACCAACATGGACGTCCCCATCACCATCGGCGTCGTCATCACCACCGCGATGAGTTTGTACGAGACGCTGCACTGGGGGCGGCACGCCTATTTCGATTCGGCCATCACCTTATTGTTTTTCCTGCTGATCGGGCGGTACTTGGACAGCCGCGCCCGCGGAAAAGCGCGGGGGGCCGTGGAACATCTGCTGTCGCTGGAACGATCGAGCGTAACCGTAATAGACGCGGACGGCGTCAAACGCGCGGTCAAAGCCGAAAGTCTGAAACAGGGACAGGTGGTTATGGTCGCGGCGGGCGATCGCATCGGCGTCGACGGGATCGTTCAAGAAGGTCGCTCCGACGTGGAAACCAGCCTGATCACAGGCGAAACCGTTCCGGTCGGCGTCGGTCCCGGCGCGCAGGTTTTTGCCGGGACGCTCAATCTTTCCGGACCGTTGAAGCTGGCCATATCGGCGGTAGGCGAGAATACGTTGCTGGCTGAAATCGTCAGGATGATGGAACTGGCCGAACAGGGCCGCGCTCGCTATGTCTTGCTGGCTGATCGGCTGGCGCGGTATTACGCTCCGGTCGTTCACGTCACCGGTCTGTGTACTTTTATCTTCTGGCGTTTCCATATGGGCATCGCATGGCAAGACGCCCTGTTGAATGCCGTCGCCGTCTTGATCATTACCTGTCCGTGCGCACTGGCATTGGCGGTTCCGGTGGTTCAGGTGATCGCCTCGGGACGGCTGATGCGTCAGGGTATTCTGCTGAAATCCGCCACCGCCTTGGAGCGTCTCGCCCTGGTGGATTGGGTGGCGCTGGACAAAACCGGCACGGTGACCGTGGGCCGCCCGACCTTGGTCGAAGACGACTCGTGGACCCGGCAGGATTTGCTACTGGCGGCGGGTATGGCGGTATCCTCGCGGCATCCGTTGGCGAAAGCCCTGGCGGCGGCATGCCCGGGTGCGAAAGTCCTGGATGGGGTTGCCGAAATCGCCGGGTCCGGTCTGGTGGCGGGTGACGTTCGATTGGGCAGCCGTGCGCATGTTGGGCTGCCGACCGATCAGGGCGGAACGTCGGCAGGCCTGGAATTATGGCTGGCAAGGCCGAATGCCAAGCCCGTTCGTTTCCGCTTCGAAGATCGCTTGCGTCCGGATGCGAACGAGGTCGTCGATTCGTTTAAGCGCCGTAAGATCCCGGTCGAAATGGTGTCTGGCGACCGCATGGAAACCGTGGCCGACGTGGCCCGTCAAGTCGGCATCGAGCAATGGCTGGCCGGGACCAAGCCCGCTCAAAAGGTGAAGCGGCTGCAAGAATTGGCGGCCCAGGGCAAGCGGGTGATGATGGTGGGGGACGGACTGAACGACGCGCCGGCGTTGGCGGCGGCATATGTTTCCATTTCGCCGTCCACGGCGGTCGACGTGACCAGAACCGCGGCCGACGTGGTTTTTCAGGGCGAACGCCTGGGGCCGGTTCTGGAAGCCTTGGCGGTGGCCAGGAAGTCCCGCATGCTGGTGATCCAAAACTTTTTTCTAGCGATCGGCTATAATTTGTTTACCGTGCCGCTGGCCGTTGCCGGTATGATTACCCCCCTGATCGCCGCAGTCGCCATGTCGAGTTCGTCGTTGCTGGTGATCGCCAACGCTTTGCGGCTTTCGCGCAGAAGGTAGTCATGACCAATCTGTTGATGCTGATTCCAGTGGCTTTGATGTTGGGGTTCATCGGACTGATGGGATTCTTGTGGGCGCTGAAAAGCGGTCAGTTCGACGATCTGGATGGGGCCGCGCATCGTATTTTGTTCGATGACGACGACATGCCGCCACCCCCTCCGATGAAGAATGCGGATAAAGGAAAATGAGCGCGGAAACGAAATCGCGGCGGCACACCGTTCGTACCATCGGCGAGCGCAAAGGCAAGGACCCCATCGTCGTGCTGACCGCCTATACGGCGCCGATGGCCCGGTTGCTCGACCCCCATGTGGATTGCCTGATGGTTGGCGATTCCTTGGGGATGGTGCTGTACGGCATGGAAACCACTTTGGCCGTTACTCTCGACATGATGATTGCGCACGGCAGGGCGGTGGTCGGGGCGTCCAACTCCGCGCTGGTGGTGGTGGACATGCCGTTCGGTTCCTATCAGGAATCGCCGCAACAAGCGTTTCGCGGCGCCAGCCGGATTTTGGCCGAGACCGGCGCCCAAGCGGTCAAGTTGGAGGGGGGCAAGATCATGGCTCCCACCATCGCGTTTCTGGTGGAACGAGGCGTTCCGGTGATGGGGCATGTGGGCTTGATGCCCCAATCGGTGAACGGGTTGGGCGGGTTTCGCGCCCAAGGCAAGTCGGCCGACGAGGAAACCCGGATTCTCGAAGACGCCAAAGCCGTGGCCGAGGCGGGCGCCTTCGCAATGGTGGTCGAGGGAACGGTTGAACCGGTGGCTAGGCTGGTGACCGCCCAGGTCGCCGTTCCGACCATCGGCATCGGAGCCTCGCCCGCATGCGACGGGCAAGTCCTGGTGACCGAAGACATGCTGGGTCTGGCGGGCGGTCATGCGCCCAAATTCGTTAAACGTTTCGCCGACCTGGATCGGGTGGTGGGGCAAGCGGTGGAGACTTACGCCTCTGCGGTTCGGTCTCGGACTTTTCCCGGCTCGGAACAATGCTACGAGGGACGGAAGCGCAAATGACCGTGCCGCAGTACTTTACGGTCGGGGAACTCCGCGCCCAGGTCGCCGCATGGCGGGGACAGGGACTGAGAACCGCCTTGGTGCCGACCATGGGGGCGCTTCATTTTGGGCACCTGTCTTTGGTGAGGGAAGGGTTCCGGCATGCGGATCGGGTGATCGCCACGATTTTCGTCAACCCCACCCAGTTCGGTCCCGGCGAGGATTTCGACCGTTATCCCCGTCAGGAGCAGGCGGATGCCGATTTGCTGGCCGGTGCCGGGTGTTCCGGCCTTTATCGGCCCTCGGTGGCCGAAATGTACGCGCCCGGTTTTTCAACCACGGTGTCTGTGGCGGGTCTGTCCCAGGATTTGTGCGGCGTGTCGCGCCCGACGCATTTTGCCGGAGTCTCGACGGTGGTGACCAAGCTGTTGCTGCAAGCGCTGCCGGATGTCGCCTTGTTCGGGGAAAAGGATTACCAGCAACTGACCATTATCCGCCGCACGGTCAGGGATTTGGATATTCCGGTCGAGATCGTCGGGGTTCCCACTCTGCGCGAAGCCGACGGGCTGGCGATGTCCTCGCGCAATCGGTACTTGACCAGCGAGGAGCGCGTCATCGCGCCGCTGCTGTTTCAGACCCTTGTCGATGCCGGGATAGAGTTCGCCGCTGGGAAGGATGCCGAAACGGTTTGCCGCGAGGCGGGGCGGCGTTTGTTGTCGGGCGGGTTCGCGGCGGTCGATTACGTGGCGATCCGCGATGCCGAAACCCTGGCTCCGGTTTCCCGTTGGGTCGGAAGTGCCGCCCGCGTTCTGGCCGCCGCCAAGCTGGGATCGGCACGATTGATCGATAACGTTGCAATTCCCGTTGACCAAAAGAAAGTCTAAGGTATTATCCGCCACCCATCCCGGTGCCCCAGTGGCGGAATGGTAGACGCGGCAGACTCAAAATCTGTTGCTGGCAACAGCGTGCTGGTTCGAGTCCGGCCTGGGGCACCAAACAGAATCAAGACGTTACCAGATGTATGCGGCGACCGGCTTTAGACCGGTGGTTTCCTTTGGGCACTTGCTGCCGTAACGCCATTTTCGGGACGCGGACACGTTTAACCGTCAATGCACCAATGCAAACGCCGACAGTCCAACCAGTCCGAACCCGATGCCGATAATGCCCAAGCCGCCGGCCATGAAGGTAAGGACCAGCGTATCTGTTACCACGCTGGCCGAACACAGGACGATGGCGATTTCCATGGCCGCGGCGGAATACTCGAAAAGATGATACGCCTTCAGGGCTTGGTCGCGTCTTTCTTCATCGGCTTTGGCGCGTGCAGCAAGCTCCTTCCGACCCTCGCCGCCGTCGGGATCGGAATCGTACCGGTCCGCCAGCGCTCGCCAGTCCTTGATGCGGGTGGCGGCGGTCTCCGATTTTAAGGCGTTGCCGTCTTGGGCCAGCACCATTTCCAAAGTATCGGCGCCGATTCGCAATTGGGTCATGCGGATGGTTTTGGCCTGAAAGAACGACCACAAATCGCTGGCGTGAACATTGGCCGAAAGCGAAGTGTTCTGGGCGCTTTTCCCCAACCCGTTGGTAATCGCCAACAGGGCGGCCAAGACGCTGATCAAAATGGCTATCTTCTTGTTGCGGCTGGATTTCGGATGCGCGGCGTGACCGTTTTCGGTGCCGTGGTGCGCGGTCTCGTGTATGGTCTCGTGGGCTTCGTGGGCTTCCATTTTTTGATCCTAAAGATTTCCCATGGCGGCCAATGCCGCCAGGAACACCTCTTCGATAAACGGCCTGGGGATAATGGGAAAAGCTTTTTCGAACCTGGGGGATCGTTTGCGGCCCAATCGGATGTCGGCAATGGACAGCAGGTCGTAATCCATGCCTTCGCCCAAGACCAGTTCGCGGCAATCCACGGTCAAATGGCATGCGAACGAATGGACTGCGGCGTCGGGACCGTATTCAGGAGTATCGTGTTTCAGAAGCGGATGCAGTTCGGAAGGAGTGAACCCGATTTCCTCCACGATTTCACGGCGGGCTCCGGTAAGAATATCCTCGCCCGGTTCGACCGATCCTCCAAAGAACCCCCACTGTCCGGGATGCCAAATTCCTTCGATGTCGTCGCGAAGTTGCATCAGCACTTTTTGCCCGACAACCGGCAGCACCCACGTCCTGTCATCCATGTCCACACCCTCGGTTCGCAATCTGCCCCATTCGTCGGTATGCCGCCGAAGCTACACCGTCCTTGCCGTCGTCGCAACCGGGGGCGCGATTGACGCTATTTTCCGATAAACGAGGGGCTGCGCCGTTCCTTGAAAGCCCGGACGCCCTCGTGGTAGTCGTGACTGTCGTACACTTGGCGGCGCAAGCCTTGAACCCGCTCGAACATTTGCGGGGTGATGGAATGGGCCGAGGCGAGGACCCGCAATTCCTCTTTCATGACGGCAATGGCAAGCGGAGACAGCTTTTCGATTTCCCGGGCCAATCCGACACAGAAGGGAAAAACGGCGTCGGGTTCCACCAAGTGATTGATTATGCCCAGGGACAACGCCCGTTGAGCGTCGATGGGGCGCGCCGTAAAGGCCATCTCCCGCAGCACATGGATGCTCATGGCGTTCATGAAGGTCAACAGTCCCGAGATGTTGTAAGGAATGCCCATTTTGGCGGGGGTTATCGCGAAGCTTACATTCGGAGTGGCAACCACCATGTCGCAGGACAGGACCATTTCACAGGCTCCGCCCCAAACGCTGCCTTCGATCATAGCGATGATCGGCACCGGAAAATCCTCGATGGCGCGGACGACTACCCGCAACGGGTCGCTCCAACCAAGCGGATCGCGGTGCGCCTCGGGAAGTTCGTTGACGTCGTGACCGGCGGACCAAACCGTGCAGCCGGGTTCCGCGCGAAGAACGACGGTTCGTGCGCGGGATTCCTTGGCCTGATTCAGGCCGTCGAGGATTTCACCGATCATCATGGCGGACAAGACGTTGCGCTTGGCCGAGTTGTTTAGGGTGATGACGGCCAGGGCGCCGTCGAAATCGATGCGGGTAAGGGACATGCTAGGCCTCGCTGTTGGGATATTCGTCCGCGCGGCGCGCGGCACGGGGCGATAAAGAAAATCTCGATCGCTTCGGTTGAGGGGCAACAAGAAAAATTAATGACTCGTTAAATCTCTTATCGCGGTAAGCGAAACTTTACGATATCATCGGCGCGAAATTAAATCATGAGGCAGAGAAAAAGTGCCGCAATTTTGGCCAAGGCTTAGTGCCGCCGCTGTTTTCAGCGTGCCCGTCGTCGCCGTGTCCGCGGCCGATGCGCGCGGGGCATGTGGCCCGTGGCCGGATCGCCGGAACGCTGCCGCAAGCGCCGCTTTAGACGCCTTCCTTGATTCTTGCCCAAGGGCTGCCGAATCCGGCGGACGGGGCAATGTGGTTCAAATAACCGAGTATCTCGACAACTTAGAGCAACAGTGGGGCCCTCGACGGGGCGGACCGGTTGCTGGGGTGCTTGGTTTACGTGGGGTTAAATGTGAATGGGCGTTCTAGATGCGCGCTGAGTTTGAAAAATTTCTTAACGGGACTCGATTCAAGGCTTGACGCAGTGCGGCCGTGAATGTAGGTCTGTGACGATATCTGCGGACGATCAGGCCGTAGGTGTGCGTTTTTTTTGAGGGGGATTACTGATGACTATTTCCACGACTACCCAGATCGTTTCGCTTTCGCAGTCGGACTTCACTCTATACAACTACGGGCCATCCGACTTCGCCGGGTACTCCTCCACGCTCTTGGACGCACTCACCACCACGCAGATTCCGTGGCTTATGACCGATGATCTGACGGGCTTAACCGCCACGCAGTTCGCGCAGTTCACCACGGATCAGCTGAATGTCCTGACCACCACCCAGATCCTCGTAATCTCCACCACCGATGTCGCGGCCCTCTCGACGACAGAAGTGGCGGCTCTGGCGACGACGCAGGTCATCAACCTGACGACGACCCAAGTATCCACGCTGGCGACGGCGGACATCTTCGCTCTGACGACGACCCAGGCGATGAGCTTGACGACGACGCAGGTGGCCACGCTGACGACGGCGGAGGTAGCGGCGCTGACGACGACCCAGGCGGTCAGCTTGACGACGACCCAGGTAATCAGCCTGTCGACGGCGGACGTTGCCGTATTGTCGACGACCCAGGCGGTCAACTTGACGACGACGCAGGCAAGCACCTTGACGACAACGCAGGCGATTGCGTTGCAGACCACGGATTTGGCCGTATTGACGACGACGCAGGCCATAAACCTGACCACGACGCAGGTCAGCGGATTGACGACGGCTGACGTTGTCGCGCTGACGACCACCCAGGTGGTCAGTCTGACGACGACGCAGGCCATGAACTTGACCACGACGCAGGCGATCGCGTTGACGACGGCGGATGTCGCCGCGCTGACGACGACCCAGGCGATCAGCTTGACCACGACGCAGGCGATCGCGTTGACGACGGCGGATGTCGCCGCGCTGACGACGACCCAGGCGATCAGCTTGACGACGACGCAGGCGATCAGCCTGACGACGACCCAGGTGACGAATCTGTCGACGGCCGATGCGGTCGCATTGACGACCACCCAGGCGATGAATTTGACGACGACCCAGGTGTCGAGCCTGTCGGCGGCGGATGCCGCAGCGTTGACGACGACGCAGGCGATTAACTTGACGACGACCCAGGCCATGAGCCTGTCGACGGCGGACATTGCCGTATTATCGACGACGCAGGCGATCAGTCTGACGACGACGCAGGCGATCAGCCTGACGACAACGCAGGTTGTATCGCTGACGACCACGGACATGTCGGTGTTGACGACGACGCAGGCGATCAATTTGACGACAACGCAGGTCAGCGCACTGACGACGGCTGACGTTGTCGCCTTGACGACGACGCAAGTGGTTAATCTGACGACCACGCAGGCGATGAGCTTGACGACGACCGAGGTCGTGGCGTTGACGCCGGCAGATGTTGTCGTGTTGACGACGACGCAGGCGATGAGCTTGACGACGACGCAAGTGTCGAACCTGACGACGACCGACATGAGCTTGCTGTCGACGACGCAGGCGATAAGCTTGACGACGACGCAGGCGATGAGCTTGACGACGACCGACATGGCCGTGCTGACGACGACGCAGGCGATAAGCTTGACGACGACGCAAGCGAAGAGCTTGACGACGACGCAGGTGAACAATCTGACGACGACGGACTTGGCGGCATTGACGACGGCCCAAGCCGCGAGCTTGACGACGACCCAAGCCGCGAGCTTGACGACGACGAACGTCGTTGTTTTGTCGACTAGTGACATAGGTGCGCTGACGACCACCCAGGCGATCAATCTGACCACCACTCAGGTAACCAACCTGACGACGGCGGATGTGGTTGCTTTGACGACCACCCAAGCCATGAATCTGACGACCACTCAGGTCCTCGCATTGACGACGGCGGAAGTGGTCGTGTTGACGACGACGCAGGCGATCAGTCTGACGACGACGCAGGCGATCAGTCTGACGACGACGCAGGTAACGAATTTGACGACCACGGACGTCGCCAAGTTGACGACGGATCAAGTAAGCAATTTGACGACGACGCAGGTCGCCACCTTGACGACCGCCGATGTCGCCGCGCTGACGACGACTCAAGCGATCAGCTTGACGACGACGCAAGCGTTTAGCTTGACGACGACCGAGGTCGGTGCATTGGTGACGACGGATGTCGCTTCATTGACGACCACTCAAGCAATCAGCCTGACGACCACACAAACGGTGAGATTGACGACGACGGATGTCGTCGCCTTGTCCACAGCGGATGTCGCCGCCTTGACGACGACCCAAGCGATCAACTTGACGACGACGGAAGTGACCGCTTTGTCGACGACGCAGGCGATCAACTTGACGACGACGCAGGCGTTCAGCTTGACGACGACTCAGGTTGTCTCGATTTCGACGGCGGACGTCGCGGCCCTGACGACCACTCAGGCGCTCAATCTGACCACGACACAGGTGACGGCTTTGTCGACTGCGGAGGTCGCCGCGCTGACGACGACGCAGGCGATTACCCTGACGACGACGCAAGCCATTGCGTTGACCACGACCGAGGTCACGGCGCTGTCAGGCGCTGACGTTTCCGTGCTGACGACGACTCAGGCGTTCAATTTGACCACGACGCAGGTAACTGCGCTGTCGACCGCTGCCGTTGCCTCGTTGACGACGACCCAGGCGATCAATCTGACGACGACGCAAGCCATTGCGTTGACGACGACCGACGTTGCCGCCCTGACGACGACCCAGGCGATCAGCCTTACGACGACGCAGGCAATGAACCTTACGACGACGCAGGTCAGCGCACTGTCCACGGCTGCCGTTTCTGCATTGACAACGGCGCAAGTGGTCAATTTGACGACGACTCAGGTCAGCACGCTGTCGACCGCTGAAGTCGCTGCATTGACGACGACGCAGGCTGTAAGTCTGACGACGACTCAGGCGATGAGCTTGACAACGACGGAAGTTGTCTCTCTGGCGACGACTGACGTTGCCGTCCTGACGACGACGCAAGCGATCAATTTGACGACGACGCAAGTGGCCGGACTGTCGACGGCGGATGTTGTCGCCCTGACCACGACCCAGGTGATCAATCTGACGACGACCCAGGCGATGAGCCTGTCGGTGGTTGACGTTGCCGCTTTGACGGTTACCGAAGCGGTCAGTTTGACGACAACTCAGGCGATCAGCTTGACGACCACTCAAGTGCTTGCCCTGTCGACGGCGGATGCAGCCGTGTTGACGACGACGCAGGCGATCGTTCTGACGACGACGCAGGCGATGTCGTTGACGACCACGGATGTCATTGCGCTGTCGACGGCGGATGTAGCCGCCCTGACGACGACGCAGGCGATGAACTTGACGACGACGCAGGTGACGGGCCTGTCGACGACCGATGTCGTGTCGTTGACGACGACGCAGGCGATCAACCTGACGACGACTCAGGCAATCGCATTGACGACGACGGAACTAACCGCGTTGACGACGACGCAGGCGATCAACTTGACGACGACGCAGGCGATGAGCTTGACGACGACGCAGGTGAATAATCTGACGACGACGGAACTCACCGCGTTGACGACGACGCAGGCGATGAGCTTGACGACGACGCAGGTTGCCTATCTGTCGACGGCGGATGTTTCCGTGTTGACGTCGGCGCAGGCAATGTCTCTGACCACTACTCAGGCGATCAGCCTGACGACGACTGAAGTCATCGCTTTGACGACGACCGATTTCGCCGCACTGACGACGACTCAGGCGATCAGCCTGACGACGACGCAGGTTAAGAGCCTGACGACGGCCGAAGTCGTCGCTTTGACGACGACGCAGGCGATCAGTCTGACGACGACGCAGGCGATGAACCTGACGACGACGCAGGTTGTGTCGTTGGTAACGACCGACTTTGCCCAATTGACGACGGATCAGGTAAGCAACCTGACGACGACGCAGGTGACCAGCCTGTCGACTGCTGACGTAGCCGCCCTGTCGACCACGCAAGTGATGAGTCTGACGACGACCCAAGCAATCGCTTTGACGACTGCGGAAGTGGCGCTGCTGTCGGCAACGCAGGCGATTAGTCTGACGACGACGCAGGTGATGAACTTGACCACGACGGAAGTTGTCAGTTTAACGTCGACGGATGTCGCCGTGTTGACGACAACTCAGGCGATCAGCTTGACGATGACGCAGGTCAAGAACTTGACGACATCGGATGTGGTGGCGTTGACGGTGGCTGAGGCGTCAAACTTGACGACCGATCAGATTGTGACGCTGACGACGACCAATGTCGCCGTGTTGACGACGACGCAGGCGGTCAGTCTGACGACGACGCAAGCAATGAGCTTGACGACCACAGAGGTTGTTGCCTTGACAACGACCGATGTAGCCGTGTTGACGACGACGCAGGCGATCAATTTGACGACGACGCAAGTCAGCAAATTGTCGACGGCCGATGTTGCCGCGTTGACGACGAAGCAAGTGATCAACCTGACGACGACGCAGGCGATGAACCTGACGACGACGGAAGTTGTTACGCTGTCGACTGCTGATGTAGCCGCCCTGACGACGACACAGTCGGTCAATTTGACGACCACTCAGGTTGCTAAATTGTCGACGGCCGAAGTTGCTGCGTTGACGGTCACACAGGTTGCTACACTGACCACGACGCAGGCGGTCAGCCTGACGACCACGGAAGTGGCGGCGTTGACGGTCACCGAGGCTGTCGTTCTGACGACGACCCAAGTGTTCAATCTGACCACGACCCAAGTTGCGGCACTGTCGACGGCCGATGCAGCCGTGTTGACGACGACTCAGGCGGTCAATCTGACGACGACGCAAGTTGTCAGTTTGTCCACGGCCGACGTGGTCGCTTTGAACACGGCGGATTTGACCGCGTTGACGACGACCCAGGTAGTGAGTCTGACCACGGCTGAAGTGTCGAAACTGTCGACCACGGAAGCAGCGGCGCTGACAACCACGCAGACGTTCTCTTTGACGACGACGCAGGTCATCGCACTGACCACGACGGATCTGGGGGCGGTGACGACGACTCAAGCGGTCAATCTGACGACAACACAAGTAAGCAGCCTGACGACGGCTCAAGTTGCAGGACTGGCTACGGCCAATCTAGCAGTGCTGACCACGACTCAGGTGCTCAATTTGACCACTGACCAGGTTGACGCACTGACGACGACGGAATTGTCGAGCGTGACGACGACACAAGTTGTTGCGCTGACGACCGATCAGGTCAGTAATTTGACGACGGCTCAGGTTGCGGGAATTTCTACCGCCAATCTGTCTGTGTTGACGACGACGCAGGTTCTCAATTTGACCACTGCGCAGGTCGATGTGTTGACCACGACCGAGTTGGCATCTCTATCGACCACGCAAGCCGCAACGCTGACGACTGATCAGGTCAGCAATCTGACGACGGCACAGGTTGCGGGGCTGGCGACAGCCAACTTGTCGATCCTGACGACGACGCAGGTCGATAGCCTGACCACGGCCCAAGTGGACGTTTTGAAGACGGCCCAGTTGGCGGCGATGTCGACAGCTCAGAATGTCAACATGACGACGACCCAGGTCAGCAGCCTGACGACTACGCAAGTTGCCGGCTTGGCGACGGCTAATCTGGTTGCACTGACCACGACCGAAGTTAATGCTTTGTCTACGGCGCAGATCAATGTGTTGAAGACAACGCAAACGTCCAGCTTGTCTACGACCCAGGTCTCCGGCTTGTCGACGGATCAAGTCGTCGATATGACGACGACCAATTTGGTTTCGTTGACAACAGTGCAGGTCATGGCTCTGACAACGACGCAAGTAACGTCGCTGAGCACGGCTCAAATGACGACGTTGCAAACGACGCAGCTAAGCAGTCTGACGACGACTCAAGTCGGCAAGTTGACCACGGCACAGCTAGATGTGTTGACCACGGCAAGACTGGCTACGCTAACGGCAGCCCAACTCGGCAGCTTGACGACGACCCAAGTAGGCGGTTTGACGACGACTCAAATCACCGATTTGTCGACGACACAGGTTGTTGCACTGTCTTCGACAGGTATTGGCGGTCTAACGACGGCACAAGAAACTGCATTGACGACGGCACAAGTGGCTGTGTTGACAACGTCTCAAGCAGCCGGTTTGACGACCACTCAGGTTACCGGACTGACGACGGCGAAATTGGCGGCTTTGAAAACCGCGGATGTTGCCGTGTTGTCGACAACCCAGATTAGCAGTCTGACAACTGCGCAAGTGTCTGGTTTGGCAACGGCCAATCTGGTCGCGTTGACGACAACGCAGGTTGACTCGTTGACGACCACTCAGGTGGTGGTGCTGACAACGGCGGAACTGGTCGCGATGACGACCGTGCAGTTCAACAATCTGACGACGACACAAACCATCGCTCTGACAACCGCTCAGCTTGCTGGCATGTCGACGTCCAACCTGTCGGCTCTGCCGTCGGCAATGACCACGACGCAGGTCGTGCAGATGACGACGGCGGCAGTGCAAGCTTTGACGTCCACTCAGTTGACGACGATGACTACGGCTGATGTGGCTGTGATGACCACTGCCGATTTGGCCGCGCTCAAGACAACGCAAGTGACCCAACTGACGACGACGCAAGTCGGAAGCCTAACCACGACGCAAATCGCCGGCTTGGCGACTGCAAATCTGGTTTCGCTGTCAATTGCTCAAACGTTGGTGCTGACGACGACCCAGGTCGACGCTTTGACCACTGCTGAACTTGCGGCGTTGAAGACGACGCAGGTAAACAACTTGACGACGACTCAGGTGAGCAGCCTGACGACAACCCAAGTTACCGGACTCGCCACGGCCAATCTGACGGTTTTGACGACAACTCAAGTTAGCAACCTGACGACCACTCAAACCGTCGCCTTGACAACGGCTGAACTGGCTGCGTTGAAGACTGTCGAAGTGACGGCGTTGACAACGTCGCAGACGAGCAATCTGTCGACGGCTCAAATTGCCGGTTTGGCTACGGCCAACTTGGCGGTGTTGACGACGACGCAGGCGATCAACCTGACGACCACGCAGGTGATCGCGCTGACCACGGCGGAATTGTCGGCGGTGACGACAACGCAGGCCAGCAATCTGACGACGACGCAAGTGATCAGCTTGACGACGACCCAGGTTTCCGGTCTGACGACGGCCAATCTGGTGTCTCTGACGACGACGCAGGCGATCTCGTTGACGACCAAGCAGGTCGCTAACTTGACCACGGCTGAGCTTGCATCGATGGGAACGGTACAGACCAGTAATCTGACGACGACTCAAGTCGTGGCTTTGAACACGGTCGATCTGGCTGCGTTGAAGACCACTCAGGTTAAGAATCTGACGACGACGCAGGTTAGTAGTTTGACGGTTACTCAGGTTGCCGGCTTGGCCACAGCCAATCTGGTGGCGTTGACCACGGCCCAAGCGAACACGTTAACCACGACCCAGGTTAATGCGCTGACCACCGTTGAATTGGCTGCTGTGACGACAACGCAGATCAACAACCTGACAACGACACAGGTCAGCAGTTTGACCACCGCGCAGGTTGTCGGGCTGGCGACCGGAAACTTGGTCAGTCTGTCTACGACCCAGGCCACCAATCTGACGACGACGCAGGTGATCTCTCTGACCACTGCCGAGTTGGCGGCGTTGAAGACGGTTGAAGTGACTGCGTTGACAACGACGCAAGTCGGCAATCTGACGACAGCGCAAGTCGCCAACTTGGCGACAGCCAATCTGGCTGTGCTGACAACGACGCAGTCGATCAACCTGACGACGACGCAAGTCATCGCGTTGACCACGGCGGAACTGTCGGCAGTGACGACGACGCAGGCCAGCAATCTGACAACGACGCAGGTGATCAGCCTGACGACGACGCAAGTTGCCGGGTTGTCGACGGCGAACCTGACCATACTGACGACGACGCAGGTAAGCTCGCTGACGACCAAGCAGGTTGCGGGTCTGACCACGGCGGAATTGTCGGTGATGAAGTCGGTCCAGACCAGCAACATGACGACGACGCAAGTCGTGACGTTGAATGCGGCTGACTTGGCTGCGCTTAAAACGACACAGGTCGCCGGTCTGTCGACGACACAGGTCAGCAGTCTGACGACGACGCAGGTTAGCGGTTTGGCCACGGCCAATCTGGTGGCTCTGACAACTGGTCAGGCCAACACGTTGACCACGACGCAGGTCATCGCCTTGACCACGGTTGAATTGACGGCGGTATCGACGACGCAGATTAACAATCTGACGACGACGCAAGTCAGCAGTCTGACCACCGCTCAAATCGCGGGCTTGTCGACAGCCAATCTGGCATCATTGTCGACCACGCAGGTGATCAATCTGACGACGACGCAGGCTCAGTTGCTGAGCACTGCCGAGGCGGCGGCGATGAAGACTGCGGAAATTGTGGCTTTGACGACGACGCAAATCAGCAGTCTGACGACCACGCAAGTTGTCGGTATGTCCACGGCCAATCTGGCGGCGTTGACGACGACCCAGGCGAGCAATCTGTCGACGACGCAAGTCAAGTCGTTGACCACGGCGGAATTGTCCGCGGTGACGACGACTCAAGCCAGCAACCTGACGACCACGCAAGTGATCAGCTTGACGACAACTCAAGTCTCCGGCTTGACGACCGCCAATCTGGTGTCGCTGACGACAACGCAGGCGATTTCGTTGACGACCAAACAGGTTGGCGGGTTGACCACGGCGGAACTGGCTTCGATGGCTACGGTTCAGACCAGCAATCTGACCACGACCCAGGTCGTGTCGTTGAACACGGTCGACTTGGCGGCGTTGAAGACAACGCAGGTCAAGAATCTGACGACGACCCAAGTCAGCAGCCTGACGGTTACTCAGGTTGCCGGTTTGGCCACGGCCAATCTGGTGGCTCTGACAACTGCCCAGGCCGACACGTTGACCACGACCCAGGTTATTGCGCTGACAACGGTTGAACTGGCTGCGGTTACGACAACGCAGATCAACAACCTGACGACGACGCAAGTCAGCAGCCTGACGACCGCGCAAGTCACCGGTCTGACGACGGCAAATCTGGTGTCGTTGACCACGACGCAGGCGATCAACCTGACGACGACACAGGTCATCTCGTTGAGCACGGCCGAGTTGGCGGCGCTCAAGACGGTCCAAGTTACGGCGCTTACGACGACGCAGGCGAGCAGCCTGACGACGGCGCAAGTTGCCGGATTGGCTACGGCCAACTTGGCGGTGTTGACGACGACGCAGACAATCAACCTGACGACGACGCAAGCAATTGCGTTGACCACGGCGGAATTGGCTGCGGTGACGACGACGCAGATGAGCAACTTGACGACAACGGAAGTTACCCGTCTGACGACGACGCAAGTCTCCGGCATCACGACGGCCAATCTGGTGTCGCTGACGACGACGCAGGTGATTGCGCTGGCTACTAAGCAGGTTGCCAACTTGACCACGGCGGAACTGGCGTCGATGGGTACTGCTCAGACTGGTAGTCTGACTACGACTCAGGTCATTGCGTTGACGACGGTCGAACTGGCGGCATTGAAAACCACCCAGGCCGTCGGACTGACGACCACGCAGGTTAGCAGTCTGACAATTACCCAGGTGGCGGGCTTGTCCACGGCCAATCTGGTGTCGCTGACAACCACGCAGGTGGGAACTCTGACGACAACCCAGGTTGACTCCTTGACTACTGCCGAGCTGGCTGCGGTGACCACGACACAGGCCAACAGCTTGACGACGACCCAAGTAAGCGGTCTGACGACTGCTCAGGTTGCCGGTCTTGCGACCGCCAATCTGGTCACGTTGACCACGACGCAGGCTTCGTCGCTGACAACCGGTCAGATTGTGGTGCTGACCACGATCGAACTGGGTCTTCTGAAGACGGCTCAAGTAGCTGCTCTGACGACAACCCAGGTTGACAGCCTGACGACGACGCAAGTTGTCGGACTGGCCACTGCCAATCTGACCGTACTGACGACGACGCAGGCCAGTTACATGACGACGACACAGGTTGCATCTTTGACCACGGCGGAACTGTCGGTGTTGAAGACAACTCAGGCAGCGAACCTGACGACAACTCAGATCAGCAGCCTGACGACAGCCCAAGTCTCCGGCATGGTGTCTTCCGAGCTTGTCAGTCTGACGACGACGCAGGTGATTGGTCTCACGACATCGCAAATCAAGTCGCTCACTACGGCGAACGTCGCCGCCTTGACGACCACCGAGGCGTCGGTCTTGACGACTGGTCAAGTGTCCGTCCTGTCAACGTCGCAAACCGTGAATTTGACGACGACCGAAATCCGGTCGCTGTCGACGACACAGGTTACGGCCTTGACGTACACAGCGGTTGGAACCTTGACGACGGTTCAGTTCGGATCGTTCACGACGACCCAGCTCGGCAACCTGACCACCACGCAGGCGGCCGGACTGAGCACGGCGGAGATGCACACTCTGAATGCCAGCCAGTCGGCAAGCCTGACGGTGACCGAATTCGCTCAACTGTCGGCAACGCAAATTGCCGGTATGACGACGACGGGTATTGCATCGTTCACGACCACGGCAATCAGCGGCTTGGCGACAACTCAGTTGTACGCGTTGTCCACGGCGCAGCTGAAGGCGTTTACTTCGACCCAGATGAATGGTCTGGCAACCACGGACACCACCGCAATGAACTACATCTGGACTCACAGCTGATAGAATTGCGGTAACTTAGGGAAAGGGGCGTCGGAAATATCCGGCGCCCTTTTTCTATGCCCCAATCACATAAAACCGAAAAATTGTGTTTATCCGCAGTGAAATTGAAGCTAAAAGTTTTGTCTCAATTGACGTGCGGGGGTGCCATGTTGAAAAAGATTTTTGTACTTGGATGTCTACTGAATCTATCCGCATGCGCGCAGGCCGTTTATGCGACTCTCGGCGACGACAAGGAAATATATCGCGGCCAATTGCAGCCCGAGTTGAATCACTCCGGTACTATGACAATGTCGAATTCCAAAGGACGCGTTTGCTCTGGCAGCTACCATTTTGTAAATGCGGATCTTGCCAGAAACATCATATCGGTTGGCGGCGTCGCCGCCATTCGGTGTAACGACGGCGTTACCGCGAATATGAGATTTCATACGATCAGCAAATACAGCGGTTGGGGAGCGGGTCAAACAAGCAAAAATGAAAAAATCAATTTCACTTTCGGCATGAGTGAAGATGAATCAAGAATGTATTTGAATATGCCCGAGCAAAGCGTGGATGAAGAAGCGGCGCAAAACGGACCTAACGGCAATACATCGAATCAAAATTCAGCCGAAATCAAGCCGCTTGGATTTGGAACAGGTTTCCTTATATCCGAGCAGGGGCACATTCTTACCAACAATCATGTGGTAAACGGCTGTGAATACATGCAGGTACGGTACGCCGACGGAACGCAGGAAAAAGCGGATATCCTGTTTACCGATTCAATCAACGATCTTGCGGTGGTAAAGGTAAATAGCAAGCAAAGTGCGATTGCGACATTTCCGACGTCGTCGAACTACCGAGTGGGTGACGATGTGATCGCTTATGGATATGGAATGGCTGGCGAGCTTTCTAAAAGCGGGGTGCTGACGACAGGTACGATCAACGCCCTTTCTGGGTGGGGCGACGATAGCCGGTTTATACAAATTTCAGCTACAGTGCAGCATGGCAATAGCGGCGGGCCGCTTGTCGATCGAAAGGGAAACGTGATCGGCGTCAACACCGGCATTATTGACACTGTCGAGTATTACAAAGCGAAAGGACAGACGCCGGAAAATGCCGCCTTTTCAGTCAAGGAACTGGTGATGAAAACATTCCTTAAGGCCCATTCCATTCCCTTCACCGAAGTGGATCGGACTCAAGCCATGAGCAATGCCGATCTGGGCGACATGATGCGGAAGTTTTCGGTGTGGGCAATGTGTTACGGGCATCCCAAGAAAACCGCAGACAAAAAAAGCTGATCTCACATAAGGGTATCGTCCAGCAATTTGGAATCGAGTTCGGTTAGTATGGGGCCGTCGGTCCACAGCAAGAGGCATCTGATTTTGTGGCGCGGGTAAATACAGGCAAGCGCCAGCCTGTAAGCGGCCATTTGCTTGACATACTGTTCGGGAATCGGTTCATCGGCTAGGGGCGGTCTGCGGTTGGTCTTATAATCGACGATTAAAACGGTCGTATCCGTAACGGCAAGGCGATCGACAAGCCCGGCAATGGCGCGATCGCCGATCAGCCCAGCCACGGGAACCTCGGCAAGGCTCGACGGTCCGAACAGCGATTTGAATTCCGGGTGATCCAGAACATTGACGACCTCGGCAATCAGTTTGACCAATTGCCCGGATTCCCAATCCGGAGCGGCCTTTGACAGGTATCTTTGCGCGGCTTGCGTCCGGGCGGCGCGCGGAATTTCGGGAAGCGTTTGCAACAAGCGATGAATCAACGTACCGCGCTGAAAAGTCGACAAGGATACGGTTCTATCCAGCGGCGACCTGATGGGCATATCCGTACCGTCGGGTTTCGAAGGACACAGCGGTCTGGGAGGAGAGGGCTCCTGATCGGGCAAAGCGACCGCCCAAGCCGGAAGCGGACTCAACAGGGCGCCACCCAATTCGGGATCAATCCATGGCCGATCTGGAGACGCAAGTTGTGAAGAATGAAGCTTTAAGATCGCAGCGTTCCGGGCTGGGTCAAGACGATCCGGCAACGGTTCCTGAACGCGCGCAGCAATGGGGGCTAGGGCGTCCTGAACCGATGCATACCAATTTCCCGAGAAGGTCTTGCGCCCTTGCCAGCCGCATACGATCAAACGATCCTCGGCCCTGGTCGCGGCGACATACAAAAGGCGGTGATATTCCTGCTGTCGCGACGCGGACATTGCCTGTTTCGCACGGGCGCTGACCTGATCGATACGGTCGGCTTTGGGCGGCCATGCCAGCAAGTCATGCGGATTGTGATCAAGCCACAACAATGAAACCGCGGGACTTTTCGGGGTTTGTACCGTATCGGGCAAAAAAACGATCGGCGCTTGCAGCCCCTTGGAGCCGTGGACCGTCATAATGCGCACGGCGTTGACGGCTCCTTGTTCCAGATCGCGTTTGATTTCCACGCCGGTACTTTCGACCCAATGTAAAAATCCTTGAAGGGAGGGGGGATGGCTGCTCTGGAACGCCAAAGCCAGCGAAAGGAACTCGTCCAGCGGCTCCTCGGCTTCCGGCCCCAGGCGTGCGGCCAGATGCTTGCGGCCGCATTCCGCCCCAAGCACGGACGAGTAAAAGTCGTAGGGCGAAAGCCTAAGACAGGCCCGCTGCCACCGCTGCAGCCTGTCCCAAGTTCCGCCGTGCCGGTCGGAAGTCCGCAACGCGTCCCACAGCGTCCCGTCCCTGTTCCAGGCAAGATCGAACAGATCGTCCTCGCTTAAATTCAGCAAAGGCGATTTCAGAACGGTGGCCAAGCTCAGGTCGTCGTCGGGGGTCAGCAGCGCCGCGCCCAACGCCAGCAAATCCATGACCGCAATCTGATCCGTCAAAACCATGCGGTCCGCACCGGCCACCGCGATCGAGCGGGCTTTCAAAGCGCGGATCAAATCCTCGACGAACGGCCCGCGACGGCGCACCAGGACCAGGATGTCACCCGCCTGGACCGGACGCCCGCGCGAGCCCAGGACTTGGTTGCCGATCATCGCTCCGATACGATCGGCGATAAGCGCCGCCAGACGTTGCGTCGGTTGATCGGCGCGCAGGCGTTCGACGGGCGGTTTCCACGGCGTCGGCGCATCCAAAGGACGAACTTCGATCGGCGGCCAGACTTCGACCGTGCCTTCCTGACCCTGACGGGCGGGCAAATGAGTGATGTCGTCTTCGGATGCGGCCACCCCGGTACGCGCAAAAGCGCTTGGCGAAAAAATGGCGTTGACCGCATCGAGAACCGCCTGGGTCGAGCGGAATGACACTGTCAGCGGAACCTCGTCCCAATGACGGTTCGCGCCGATCACCTTGTCGTGGAAATACTTTCGCATGGACGCGAATTCAGCCGGATCGGCCCGTTGAAAGCTATAAATGGATTGTTTGGCGTCACCGACCACGAACAAGGTGCGGACGACATCGCGTCCACCGATCCCGGAAAAAAATTCCAGGGTCAGGGCGCGGATCACCGCCCATTGATCCGGGTTGGTGTCTTGGGCCTCGTCGATCAGCACATGATCGATTCCGCCGTCCAGCTTGTACAGAACCCACGCCGAGATTCCTTGGCGCTCAAGCAAGTCTCGGGCCTTGCCGATCAAGTCGTCGTAATCCAAAAGCGCCGTCCGGTTTTTATGATCCCGATAGGCGGTAAGAAAGGCGTTGCCCAAGGTCAGCAGGGCACGGCTGGCATCGCGGGTTTCAAGGGCGTTCAGAGTCTGTTGAATGGCGTGGACGCGCTGCGCCTCGGCATCAATCAGGGCGGCGACATGGGGGTGTTTGGTTACGATGTCCTTGGTCACGGGAGTCTTGCGCAGTTCGCCTTCGCTGGTCAGGAAGGCGGCGCTATAATCGGAAAAGCCCAAAACGCGGTCTTGGACTGCGGTCAAGGACAGCCAACCGGCCAAGGCCTGAGCGACCTTTCGATCGGATACCTTGCCGTTTTCAAGAATCGGTATGGCGCGGCGCAAACCGGCGGCATCGAAATTCTGCTCGTTAATCGCGGTCTCCAGAACCGAGGTAACGGTGTCATGGCGATCGAGGCCAAGCCGGGACCCAAGCGCGTCGATCGCGCCCTCGACACCTCCGAAGCATTGGATCATGCGGACGATCCTCGCTCGATGATCGGTTAGGGCTTTGATCAAATCCGGAAACAGCGTCTCGTGGACACGGTCGGTCAGCATGCCCAACGCTTGGCACAAATCGGAATCCTCACCGGTTGCGGCCTTGGTCAACACCTGCTTTTGAATGTCGGCCAGCAGCGCGGCGCCGTCGGTATCGTCCATCACCTGGAAATGAGGGGAGACACCGGCCTCGACCGGAAAGCGCTTCAGCAAGGATTGGCAGAACGCATGAATGGTTTCGATGTGAAGACCGCCGGGAACATCCAGCACCCGCGCGAACAACTGCCGGGCCGTCTGCAAATCGGTTTCAGTGGCGGGCCTGTTCATAAGCCGTTCAACCCATTCCCGAAGTTCCGTTTCGGCGGCGATGGTCCACTTGGACAGAATGGACAACAGGCGGTTGGACATTTCCGCCGCCGCCGCCTTGGTGAAGGTCAAGCAAAGCAGACGGTTGGGTTTGGTTCCGGTCAACAACAAAGACAGCACCCGGTCGGTAAGAACCTTGGTTTTGCCGGTTCCGGCGCTGGCGCTGACCCAAACGCTGGCCGTGGGATCGACGGCGCGGTTTTGGCTTTCGTTGGCAAGATCGATGACGGTGGTCATTCATCGCCTCCGTCGTCTTCTCCCGAGGACCATTCGGCGATCCGCGCCAGATGGCCGTAATCGGAATATTTGGGGGCCATGGCCGGATAGGGTCTGGCTTCGTAGGGAACATCGGGATCGTCGAAGGCGGCGATCAAGGCGGAGACGCCTTCCAGCGCGTCACGGGCCAGGCTAGCCGGATCGTTTCCGGCGGTCAGTTCCTTGCCGCCTTCGGCCCCGCCCTTCAAATACCAGAACAGCAGTTGCGACACCGGCGCGGCGGGGGCGCCGACGAAACCGCCGTTGAAGGCGATGGCTGCTTCCAAAGGCAATTGCGGGGCGAAACCGGCGGCGATCTCCTTATGCGGGGGGGGCTTGCCGGTTTTGTAATCGATGATCGCCAGCGTGCCGTCGCGCAGCAAGTCCAACCGGTCGGCACGGGCTTTCAAGGTGAAGGGACCGGCGGGCGCGGCAAGAGTGGTTTTCCCCTCGACTTCGTACCAGCTTTGCCGGACCGTCGGGCGTCGCGCGGATTCCTGATCGATCACCCAACGGGCGATGCTTTCGAACCGGGGCCACCAAAAAGCCCACTCGTCGGGATGGCGCAAGACTTGGGCGAAGTTCCGTCTGCCGCGTTCTAAAAACAAATCCAGCGCGTTGATGGGCAGCGGTCCGGGATGGTCTTGCAGGAACGACTCCAACACGCCGTGAATAAGAGTGCCGTAATCGGCGGCATCCCGTTCCGCGTCGATGGGGTCCAGCGCCCGCAGACGCAAGATGTGTTTGGCGTAAAAACCGTAGGGATCGCGCATCCATGCTTCGATGGCGGTGACGTACAGGTCGCGCGGTCTGGCGGCGACCGGCGGCCTGGGTGCCGGGCGGGGAACCGGAATCGACTTTTCCGGGGCGTCCAGAAGTTTGAACCAGTGCAGCCATTGTTCGGGCGCGTCGGGCAATTTCAGAGTCGACGCCGCCAATACAGTTTCCATGCGCAGCAGCCATCGTGCCGGTTTGGTGGGGGTTCCCTCGACCCGAATCGAGCGAGTCAGATAAACGGTCGGCGCGGCAAGCCCTTGGCAGAAATCGTGAGCGGACAAGCCGATGCGCCGCTCGTCCAGGGGCAATCCCAATTGCGTGCGCATGGGGCGGCTCATCCACGGATCGGCAGGCGGGTCGGGCTGCCATACGCCCTCGTTCAGACCTGCCAGGACCATCACATCGGCCCGTTGCAGGCGAGCCTCGATCGGTCCCCACAAAAACAGGCGGGGATGGGTTCCCCATTTGGGGCGCACCACCAGATCGGCCAGCAATTCCTCGAACAATCCCGGATAATGAGCGGGATCGATGGCGCCCAAATCCGGTGCCGCCTGGGTCAGTTCGGCGGCGAATCGCGCCAGGACTTCTCCGGCGTCGTCTTGCCACAAGCGCAACGGGCCGGGCGTACCGGGGATCGATGCCAGCCGTTCGGCGCATTCCAGATGGGCGGTGACGATTTCAAGCAACGGCGCCCTTTCGTTTTGAAACAGGTCAAGAAACGGAGACAGGCAAAACGCCAGTTGGTCCAAAAGGAAAACGATTTTCGGTCGATCGGGGGCGCTGTCGCGCAGGCCCGCCAATCCCGGTTTGGGGCGGGGGCCGCGCAGGACTTTCAGTTCCAGCAGATGCACGGCTTTGGTATAGGCCGAAGGTTCCATATCCGCCGCCGCCAGCGGATGTTTAAGCAAGGACAGCAACGCATGGGGGGCCAAGCGGTCGCGGGCGGCCCGGGCCAGCAGCGTCAAGAACGCCCCCGGTTCGGTCAGCCCTGCTTGCCGTCCGGCGGAATCGTCGATGCGAATATCCCACCGCAGCAATTCGCCGCGAACGCGAGCGGCCAATCCTCTGTCCGGGGTAACCAGGGCGGCGGTTCTACCCGGGGTCTCCAGGGCGTCGCGCAGGACCAGGGCGATGACTCCAGCCTCGTCGCGGGGCGTCGGAGCATCGATACGAACGATGCCGTCGACGCTTTCGGCGGGCAAGGCCGGCATGCGGCGCCATGCATGGGTGGTGGGAGCGGGGCGCATGATCTCGGTCAGGAGTTTGGCGCGTTGCGTCGATCCGAAAGCGACGGGTTGAACCTGGGACCGGGAAACGCCCAGGCGGTCAAGCAGGCGCTTCATACCGTATTGGGGATGGACCTCGTCCAATTGCTCCCAAGAGTCCGAATCAAGCTCCAAATCCAGGCCGGGCAGGACGATTCGTCCCTTGGGCAAGCCCATCACCACTTTCAATAGATACGCGGTGGCCGGTCTTGTTCCGGTCGAACCGGCGGCGATGACCGGAGTTTGGGGGGGATTGGCGCTCCAGCTTCGGGCCTGGGCATCCATGACAAGGTTGGTTCGTTCCTGCGGGTCAAGCAGTCCGCGTTCGGCCAGAATCTTGGGCCAATTGTCGAAGACGATGCTTAGAAATTCCAGGGTCTCCTGCCAATGCGCGGCCATATTCTCGGGGGCCAGGGCGGACAGGCGGGCGGGATCGATCCGTTCGATTTGAAGCGAATCCAGCAAACCCGCCAACTCCGCGGCTAGACGAACCGCTTGATTGGGCGGCAGGCTGTCGGGGTTCTTGGCCATGACCAGCCGAGCCAGCAACATGATCCGGTTCAGCTTGGGGATGGCGGGGGGAAGCTCCAACCCGCCGAAGGCCAGTTCGTCCTCATCGGCGTCGTCGACGGTGCGCATGCGGGGCAGCAACATCGGCTTGTCGCCCGAGCGGCGCAAGAACGCTTCGCGCAGGGCTCGTGACGCGCGGCGGTTGGGCACTAAAATCAGGAAATGGGCCAGGGCGACGGGATCGCCGCCGGATTCTTCCAATAAGATTTCCGCCAGGGTATCGGCGAACCCAAATTCTGGGGGAATGGTGAAAACCGGCGGCGCTACTTTCCGCACAGCAAAGCCTCGACTTGGGGCAGGGCGTCGGGCGTGCCCACATGATACCAGTCGCCGTCGTGGATCGCCGCGCCAAGGCGGCCCCGGCTCAAAGCGCGGTCGTAAAGCACGTTGAGAGAAAACTTTCCCGAAGGCGCTTGCGCGAACAGGCGCGGGTGCAGAATCTGAACGCCGGTAAACAGATAGGGCGCGCTTGGGTCGGAGCCTCTGCGGCGCGGCGGCTTTCCCGGGTCGGCGTGAAAATCGCCGATGCCGTCATAGCCGACGGCGGTGGCGACGGGATGCAGCAATAGCAGGGCGTCCATGGCGGTATCGTCCCAGGCGTCGGCCAAGCGCCGCAGGGCGGGCAGGTTGGGGCCGTCGGTCCAAATGATGTCGCAATTGACCACGTAGAACGGAGCGGTTCCAAGCAACGGCAGGGCGCGGGCGACGCCCCCGCCGGTTTCGAGAATGTCGTGTTCGTGACTGATGGCGATATCCGGAGCTTGGGCCAAATGAGTTTCGATGACTTCGGGCAGCCAGTGGGTGTTGACGACGATGCGTCCGACGCCCTGCTCGCGGATGCGATCCAGGGCACGGTCCAGCATGGTGCGTCCGGCCACTTCGACCATCGGCTTGGGCACCGACAGGGTCAAGGGCCGCATGCGCAACCCCAATCCGGCGGCCAAAGCCATGGCATGGGTGGGACGGATCATGCCGGGACTTGCCTGTTCCCGGCGGGGATATGCTCGTCCAGCCATTGGCGCAAGGGGGCGAGAACCGGATCGGCGCAGGCCGCCTCCATCAAGCGCCACACCCGGGGGATATGGATCAGATAGCCGGGTTTGCCGTCGCGTTTGGCAAGTCTGGTGAAGATGCCGATGACCTTGGCATGGCGCTGGGCGGCCAGAATGGTCCAGGATCGAGCGAAGGCCCCGCTGTCCAAATCGGGGAACCGATCCAAATAGCGGGCTTTCATGCGGGCGACCAACGCCGGGTCGATATCCCGTCTGGCGTCTTCCAGCAGCGACATGGGGTCGTAGGCCATGGGGCCCAGGACGGCATCCTGAAAATCCAGCAATCCGCAAGCGGCCAGACCGTCGCGGGACAGCAGCATCAGATTGTCCACATGAAAGTCGCGCAATACCAGGGTGTCGGGCAGGGCCCGGGCCAGCGGAACCAAACCGCGCCAAATGTCCAAATAGGCGACGCGGGACGCCGGGTCCAATTCGCGCCCGAACACCGACGGCCAGTACCAATCGGTCAGCAAAGCGGCTTCGGCCAGTAATTTGGCTTCGTCGTAAACGGGCAGTCCTTCGGGGAATGCCGCATTGCGGACATGCAAATCGGCCAGCAGGTCGATGGCCAGACCGTACAAGGATTCCTCGTCATGGTCGGCGGCCAGCAATTTCGTATAGGTGTCGTCGCCCAGATCCTCCAGCAGCAGAAAGCCGTTTTCCACGTCGCGGGCCAGAATGCGAGGGGCGGAATAACCCATTTCAGTCAAATGCTGGGCGATGCGAATGAACGGCCGAACGTCTTCCTGCGGCGGCGGGGCATCCATCAGCACGGCGACGCGGTCGCCCTTGACGATGCGGTCATAGCGCCGGAACGAGGCGTCTCCGGCCAGAACGCCGCGCTTGGCGCCAGCCCATCCGGCACGGTCCAGAAAGTCTTGGATAAGGCGCGTTCGGTCGTTCATGGCAAAAGCTCCAGATCGTCAATCCAATGCCCCGAGGGGGTCAGGGTAACTTTTCTCCCGTGGGGATTGGGGGACATTTCCAACATCACTTCAAGGCGATTTTTGGGCAATAGATTGCCCAGGCGCTCGGGCCACTCGATCAGACAGATGTCCATGAAGGCGTCGTCCAAGCCCAATTCGAAGGCGTCCTCGGGCCGTTCAAGCCGGTACAGATCGAAATGCCAAATCGGGCAGGGGGCGGAATCGTAGGTTTGCACCAAGGTAAAGGTGGGGCTGGGCACCTCTTCGTCGCAACGGGTTCGGGCATGAATGAACGCGCGGGCCAAGGTACTTTTGCCGCAGCCCAAGTCGCCGGACAAAGCGATGACGTCGCCCGGCCGGGCACGGCCGGCCAGCCACCCCCCCAGTTCCTGGGTGGCGGCTTCGCAGGCGAGATCAAAAGTTCGTGAAGCGAGAATCATGCATTCTTGTACCTTGAAACAATCCGTAAGAAAATGGCGCAAAGACTCCTTTCAACACTGAACTGAATGGTTTAGCTTAGAAATATGACTTGTACTGTTCCGCTATCCGCCGTCAGCCCCAAACGCGAAGCTATTCTGGACGGGGCGGTGAAATGCTTTCTTGAACACGGTTACGCCGCTACCAGCATGGATAGCGTCGCCGCCGCCGCGTCCGTGTCCAAGGCTACCATCTACGCCCATTTCAGCAGCAAGGCCGATCTGTTCGCGGCGGTGATTTCACGGCGGTGTGAAGACGATCTGGTCGGCGACGATCATTGGCCCGAGATCGGCGACGACGCCCAGGCGACGCTTATGCAATTGGGGCGCTTGGTGTTGTCGTTCATGATCGCGCCCAACACCCTGGCCATCCATCGGGTGGTGGTGGCCGAAGCGGCTCGGCAGCCGGACTTGGCGAACGCGTTTTGGGTCGCCGGTCCTGGCCGGGCTTGCGACAAACTGTTCCAACTGTTCGCCGAATTGGATCAAAAAAAGCTGCTGCGGATTCCCGACCCCAAGGTCGCCGCGCTGACGTTCGTCAACATGCTCAAGGCCGAGGTCTTCTTTTGCCGTTTGCTGGGGCTGCCCGAAGGCACCGAACGCATGGGCGTCGACCAAACCATCGAAACGGCGGTCGCGCTGATCATGAAGGGCTATGCGCCGGATTGATTGCTTCGGAACGCATGGGCGGGGTAGACGCCCAGAATCCGAATTTCCCGGCTGAAAAATTCCAGTTCTTCCAAGGCCAGCCGCAGATTGCGGTCCTGGGGATGGCCGCTTACATCCATGTAGAATTCGGCGGCGATGAATTCTCCGCCGACCATATAGCTTTCCAGCTTGGTGATGTTGACGCCGTTGGTGGCGAACCCGCCCAGGGCTTTGTAAAGGGCAGCGGGCACGTTACGAACCCGGAATATGAAACTGGTGATGCAGTTGGTTCCGGGTTCGGCCTCGGCGGGCGATTTCGATACGATGACGAAACGGGTGGTGTTGTGATCCTCGTCCTCGATGTTTTCCAGCAAAGTGTTTAGGCCATAGGTGCGCCCGGCCAGACTGGAGGCGATGGCGGCCGTGGTCACGTCGCCGGTCTTGGCGATTTTCGCCGCCGCCCCCGCCGTGTCGGTGCCGACGATGGCGGTAAGCCCCAAGCGCCGAATTACTTCGCGGCATTGACCCAGGGCGTGCACATGGCTTTCCACCGTGCGCAGGGTTTCAAGCGTTGCTCCCTTGGGGGCCAAAAGCTGATGGTTGATGCGTTCGAAATGTTCCGCGACGATGTGCAACCCGGCCTTGGGCAGCAAGTGATGGACGTCGGCCACTCGTCCGGCCACCGAATTGTCGATGGGGATCATGGCTTCGACCGCCAAGCCGTCGCGGACGGCGGCGAAGGTGTCCTCGAAGGTGGCGCAGGGCAAGGGGGTCAGGTGCGGTCTTGCCGACAAGCACGCCACATGGGAATAGGCTCCGGGTTCCCCCTGATAAGCGATCGCGGTGCTGGGCTTCATAATTTCAAACGATCCTGAATATGGGCGTAATCGGAAATTTTACCGACCGGTCCCAAGGCGGTGACCGTGGGAATCGTGGCAAACAGCCGCCGCGCCGTGCGGATCACATTGGCGGCGGTGATGGATTCAACCTTTTCGACCATCTCGGCCACGGGGATCGGGCGTCCGTGAATGGCGATTTGCCGCGCCAGAATCTCGCACCGGGACGAGGTGCTTTCCAGGCCCATCAGAATCGACGCTTTCAATTGCGCCTTGGCCCGTTTGATTTCCAGGTCCGAAACCGCCTCGGTCATTCCCAGAATTTGATCGCTCATGACCGGCACCAGTTCGACCACGTCGTCCTCGCCGCATCCGGCGAAAATGCCGAACAGGCCGCCGTCGGCATAGGAAGCGGCGAAAGAATAGATGCTGTAGACCAAGCCGCGCTTTTCCCGGATTTCCTGGAACAGCCGCGACGACATGCCCCCGCCCAGGACGGTGGAGAGAACCTGGCTGGCGTAATAGTCGGGGTCTTCGTAGGCGACGCCGTCGAACCCCAGCAGGAAGTTGACCTGTTCGATATCGCGGGTTTCCCGATAGTCTCCGCCACGATAGCGGGCGTCTTCGGGCTTTGAACGGGGAAAGTCGGCGATGCCGTCGAAAGCCCTGTGGGCCAGATCCACCACTTGGTTGTGATCGATCTTTCCCGCCGCCGCCAAAATCATCGACGACGCGCTGTATTGACCGCGCATGTAGGAAAGAATGCTGTTCCGGTCCAAGGCCCGCACCACGTCCTCGGTCCCCAGAACCGGGCGGCCCAACGGCTGGTCGGGATAGGCGACGGCTTGGAAATGGTCGTAGATCACGTCGTCGGGCGTATCCAGGCTTTGACCGATTTCCTGGATGACCACGCCTTGTTCGCGTTCCAGTTCAATGGGGTCCATGGACGAATGCATCAGGATGTCGCCGATGATGTCCAGGGCCAACGGCACGTCGTCCTTCAAAATCTTGGCGTAATAGGCGGTGTGGTCGCGGGCGGTGTAGGCGTTCAGATGGCCGCCCACATTGTCCATTTCCTCGGCGATGTCCTGGGCGGTGCGGCGTTCGGTTCCCTTGAAAGCCATGTGTTCCAGCATGTGCGAAACGCCGTTGACGGCGGCGGGTTCGTGCCGGGTTCCGGCATCGACCCAGACGCCGATCGAAGCGGTCTCGACCGTATTCATGGAATCGGTCACGACCTTCAACCCCGACGGCAGCACCGTCTGCTGGATCGAACTCATCCGTTCCGTCCTTCGGCGAAGTCCCGCACATAGGCCATGATGCGGGCAGGATCGGCGGCAATGGCATCCATGCGCTCGGGGCGTTCCAGCAAATCGGCCAAATGGGGGGGCAGCGCCGGATGCAGTCCGGTGGCGGCCTTGACGGCATCGGGAAACTTGGCCGGATGGGCGGTGGCCAAGGTTACGACCGGAATGTCGGCGGGCGTTTGGGCGGCCAGCGCCGCGCCGTATCCGATGGCGGAATGGGGGTCGAGGATTTCCCCGGTCTGCCGGTAAAGGCTGCGCATCAGGTCCTGGGTGGCCCGGTCGTCGAAGCGGACGCCTTTGAACAACGCGGTAATGGCGGTCCAGGCCGGAGCCGGAACGGTCATGCCGCCGTCCGTGCCGAACGCGGTCAGCAAGGCGGCGGTGGCGGGGCCGTCGCGTCCCAGGAATTCCCACAGCAGCCGTTCGAAATTGCTGGATACCTGAATGTCCATGCTGGGCGACAGGGTGGGGACCACCCCTTGGGCGGTCATGGCGCCGGTTTCGAAGAACCGCGTCAGGATGTCGTTGCGGTTTGATCCCACCACCAGACGCGCGACCGGAAGCCCCATGCGCAGAGCCGCGTATCCGGCGAACACGTTGCCGAAATTGCCGGTGGGAACGGCGAAGGCCACGGGTCGGTCGGGCGCGCCCAAAGCCACCGCCGCCCAGAAGTAATAGGCGATTTGGGCCATGATCCTGGCCCAGTTGATCGAATTGACCGCCGACAAATTATATTTGTCGCGAAATTCAAGGTCGTTGAACAGGGTCTTGACGATGGTCTGGCAATCGTCGAAGGTGCCGTCCACCGCCAGATTGCGGACGTTGGCGGACATCACCGTGGTCATTTGACGGCGCTGGACTTCGGACACGCGCCCCTTGGGGTGCAGGATGACGATGTTGACCGCCTTGCGGTCCCGGCACGATTCGATGGCCGCCGAGCCGGTATCGCCCGAGGTGGCGCCGACGATGGTGACGGTTTCGCCGCGCTTGGTCAGCACATGGTCGAACAGCCGCCCGACCAATTGCAGGGCGTAATCCTTGAAGGCCAGGGTCGGCCCGTGGAACAGCTCCATCAGCCACAGATTGGCGTCCACCTGCTTGAGCGGAGCCACCGCCTTGTGGGTGAATCCGGCATAGGCGTCGCGGCACAACGCCGTCAGTTCGTCCGGCGTCAGGCACCCTTCGACGAACGGGGCCATGACCTTGGCGGCGAAGCTGGCGTAATCCAGCCCGCGCAAGGCGCGAATTTCCGTCGCCGAAAAGCGCGGCCAGTTTTCCGGAACATACAATCCGCCGTCCCGGGCCAGTCCGGCCAGTAAGACTTCGTCGAAATTCAAAACCGGGGCCTGGCCCCTTGTGCTTACGTATTTCACCCGCAACCCCGGAAAAAATGAAGTTGCCTAGATTAGCGACAGTTTCGCGAGGGACAAGAAATTTCGGTGGATACTCGGTTTGAATCGTCCGATTGGTGCCAAAGGCGGTCAACCGTGCTTGCGCCCCGGCACGACCGAATTGGGCCGGGGGCGGAATGGGGGGTTTAAAACGGAAGGGCGACTTCGGACGTTGCCGATGTGCATGGCTTCGGTAATGTCTGACCCATTGCCGTTATTATCTGTTGTCCTAGACACCTCTGCCACGCTCACGGCAAGTTTGAAGCGAAGATATTGCGCACAGCGTTCAATCTTAGAAGTGCATTTGTTGACGACACTGTGTGGAAGGTTATATTTGTCATGCTGGAGTAGAACGATGTGATATTATGAATTTGTAGTTTGGCGTGGCCACACCACTTGTCCTCGATCAAAAGCATCTCGATTTGATCGGTTCTGTATAGGGTATTAAGAATATTAATCGAGTTGTTTGCAGGCTCTCTCGTTGGGCAGAAAGCGGAAGCAATGTATTTTGCATTCCCATTTGCGCTCTGAAACACATTTAGACGGTTATTGAAAGCATTTATATAGCGCGGTTCACCGAGGTCGTCGTTTGACTGCGGCATGACAAGGAATCCGCATTGTCCGAAGGACGGCAAGTATTGCGGGACGCGCATTTGAAATACTCTCGTTGCAAATAGATTGCTAAGTAGGGTGGTCTTGCCCCAATTGTTGAATCCGGTGATGAGGAAAACTTTTCGGGGGGTAATCGAATTACCCCCACTCTGCTGCGCACCCATTTCTCCTCCCGTCATCCCAAACCCCAATCCCATCGACCAATCAACAGAACCAAATCTTTGCAAGATAATCGCGCATTATATTACATTTGATAGCGTCCGTCAAGGTGGTGTAAATTTGGCAGGGTTTTGATGTGGCCATCGTTCAGGCTGCCTTGTGTGGAATTGTGATTGTATCGGCATCGAAGAACGGCGCGGTTAATTCGGCCATGCCCTTGATCTGCATGTAACGGGTTTGAGTTTGCCATTCGTCGTTCTGTTCGAGCAGTACGGCCCCGATCAAGCGGTAGATCGACGGCTCGTTTGGGAAGATGCCGACGACGTCTGCCCGGCGTTTCACCTCCTTGTTCAAGCGTTCCAGGTAATCGGGGGGAGAAATCGGGGGCGCATTACCCATTTGTTCCACCACAATCCAATGACCGCTTTCAAGCATCGTGCATCAAGCAAGGAACAACCACCATGGCCGCAAACTGTCCAAAGGACTCACGCAGGACGAATGTCTCGTGTGGGTTAGAAACCGGAAATTCAAACCGAGGCGCTTCACACCATATCGGGTATCAGAGATATTCAACGATGGCAATCAACGCGTTTTGTGACAAATAATGCGCAATTTATGTTATTTTAGCCTTGTGGATGGCGGCATAAGGGGGCAACCACGCCCAGAGCTTATTCCAGACATTCGATACGTTGGCGACAGATTAGAGGTCGTAAATATTATGGATGGCCATCGCGATATTGATGGCTATTTCAAAATCCATCCGCTTGACAGCTGCGCTGACGACAGCTTAATCAAGTTGCACGTGGAATCAAGCGTCTGGGGAGGACCACCAGGGTACCCGCTTCTCATTACGGCCCGGCGAACAGGGATTCCTTTCTGACCACATGGCCGTCGTCGGTGGTCAGCACGAACATCAAATCGGTATGAGGTTTCGTTACTTCGCCAGCCGGAGAGGTGACATAGATGCGGTACGTGGCCACGCTGTCGGGATCGGCCTCCAGCGGAACGGTTGCGGCGGCGCCTTCTCCGCCGAAGACCGACAGCGTCGCTCCGGCAACGCCCTCGGTGGTCAGCGAATAGGCATGGGCCTTGCGCTCCATGTTCAGGACCTTCAGCGTATACCCGTTGCGGATGCCGCCGTCCTTGGTCTGCACGTACAAGGGCGCGCGTTCGTGCAGCACGTCCACCGCCGTGCGGTTGCGGGTGACGAAGGTGATCAGCAACCCCAGTCCGACCACGGCGATCAGCCCCAGATAGGTCAGCGTGCGCGGACGGATGACGTTCGCCTTGGTGGGGCGGCCGTTCTCCTTGGCCAGAATGTTGTATTCGGATTCGTAGGAAATCAGTCCGCGCGGCAGGTCGAAGCGATCCATCATGTCGTCGCAGGCGTCGATGCACAGGCCGCAGCCGATACACGCCAACTGATTGCCGAAACGGATGTCGATGCCGGTGGGGCAGCTTAGCACGCAAGCCTTGCAATCGATGCAATGCCCCCGTCCCTCGAAGGTTCCGCCCTTGTGGATGGGGCCGCGCGGCTCGCCGCGCCACGCCTCGTAGGTGACCACCAGGGAATGCTCGTCCAGCATGGCGGTTTGGAAGCGCGAATACGGGCAGATATAGACGCACACATGCTCGCGGGCATAGGCCCCCAACAGAAAGCAGAAGCCGCCGACGATGCCGATGAACAGATAGGTGGACTGGGATGCCTGTCCGGTGAAGATTTCCTTCAGGGTCTGAAAGGCGTCGCCGAAATACAACACGAACGCGACGCCCGTCGACAGGCCGATGATCAGCCAAAGAACGTTAAGCACGCTTAGCTTGGCGAATTTGGTCAGGCTCCAGTTCTGGCGCCCCAATTCCAGCATCTTGTTGCGGTCGCCGACGATCAGCCGTTGGACCATGACGAACAAATCGGTATAGACGGTCTGCCAGCACAGAAAGCCGCACCACAACCGTCCCGCCATGGCGCTCATGGTGAACAGGGTCAGGCCGGCCAGCAGCAGCATGCCGGTCAGGTAATAAACCTCCTGCGGCCAAATCTCGATGAAGAAGGCATAGGCCCGGCGGCCGCCCATGTCGATCAGGATGGCTTGATCGGGAGCGCCCGGCCCTCGGTCCCAGCGGATGAACGGCGCCAAGTACCAGAACCCCAGCAGGCCGATCATGAAGCCGGTCTTCAGCTTGCGAAAGGTTCCGTTGACGGCGCGGGGATTGGTCAGGCCGTGTTCCACGTAATAGGGAACGTCGCCGCGCGCCACGGAAATGCCGGATGACTGCTCATTGTCGTTGCTCATGGCCCGCCTCCGATATATTAGGTGACAATAATGTACCATATACCGGATCGGCGGATTTGATCCAGGACAATTCCGGTTTAGGTATTCCGTCCATAGCGAGCGATTAAGTGAGTTTTGAAAACGGCGGGGTCCAAAGGCTTGCCGGTGGCTTCGATCAATAAATCGCGGGTGGAAAGCAACGAGCCTTTCGCATGGACGTTGGTTCTAAGCCAAGCCAGCAGCGGCCTGAAATCGCCGTTGGCGATGGCGGCGGGAATGGCCGGGTCGGAGGATTGCGCCGCCTGGAACAATTGCGCCGCGCACATCGCCCCCAGGGTATAGGTGGGAAAATACCCCCACGAGCCGCCGTACCAGTGGATGTCCTGCAAGCAGCCCAACCGGTCGTCAGGGGGAGTGACGCCCAGCAGGTTCCGGTAGCCCTGGTTCCAGGCTTCCGGCAAATCGGCCGGTTCCATGCGGCCTTCGATCAAGGCTTTTTCCAGGCGATAGCGGATGATCACATGGGCGGGATAGGTGACCTCGTCGGCATCGACGCGGATGAATCCGGGTTCGACCCAGATGCCCAGACGGTAAAGCGTTTCCGCATCCCATCCGTCGCCGCCGAAGGCCTGTTGCAAGATGGGGGTGGCCCACCCCAGGAAGGCGCGCGACCGGCAGGCTTGCATTTCCATCAACAGGGATTGGCTTTCATGGATGGCCATGCCGCGGGCCGATGCCACCGGCTGACCTTGCCAGGGGTCCTTGGGCAGGCCGAATTCATAAAGAGCGTGGCCGGTTTCGTGCAGAACGCCCATCATGGCGGTGGTGAAATCGGTTTCGTCGTACCGGGTGGTGATGCGGATGTCGGCGGGGTAGCCGCCGCAGAACGGATGGTGCGAGGTATCCAGGCGGCCGTGATCGAAATCGAAGCCCAAGGCGGTCATGAACCGGATGGCGATGGCCTTTTGGGTTTCGATCGGGAACGGCCCCTTGGGCAGAGCCGGTTTGGGCCGTTTGCCTTGAGAGTCCAGCACCTGGGCCAGAAATCCGGGCAGGAATCCTTCTAGATCGGCGAACACCACATCGATGTCCTTGGATCTGCCGTCGGGTTCGTATTGATCCAACAGGGCGTCGTAAAGCCCGACTCCCAAGGCTTCCGATTTGATCTGGGCTTGCTCCCTGATCAACGCCAGAAGGGATTGAAGCTGGGGCCGGACCAGAGCGAAGTCGGCTTGTTCGCGGGCCTCGCGCCAGACCATTTCGGTTGCGGCGGCGGCCTTGACGCTGGCCTCGACCAGATCGGCGGGCAGGCAGGCCTGATGAATCCAGGTCCGTTTCATTTCACGCAGGTTGGCCGTTTGCCAGACGGTCGGGTCTTCGTCTTCGGCGGCTTCAAGCAGATCGGCCATGCGCGGATCGGTCATGATCCGGTGATGAACGGACTTGACGGCGCTTAACTGTTCCGCGCGCCGGGCGGCTCCGCCCCGGGGCATCATCGCCGCCATATCCCAATGCAGAACCGATAGAACCTCGGCCAGTGTGTCGGCCGAGAAGAAAATGGTTTCTAGGGTGTCGTATGCGTTCATCGTTTTCTGACCTGCAATTTTGCCTTAATTTATCTATATAGAGGGTCCGAAGGGTCTTTGGAGGAAAAGTTGGCGCATACCATCGCCTTGGTCGATGACGACCGCAATATCGTGACCTCGGTTTCCATCGCGTTGGAAAGCGAAGGGTTCAAGGTTCGCAGCTATTCCGACGGCGCCGAGGCCCTGCGCGGCCTAACCGCGCAACCGGTGGACTTGGCCGTGCTGGACATCAAGATGCCGCGCATGGACGGGATGGAGTTGTTGCAGCGTTTGCGCCGGAACACCTCGATGCCGGTGATCTTTCTGACCTCGAAGGACGACGAGGTCGACGAATTGCTGGGTCTGCGCATGGGGGCCGACGATTATATCAAAAAACCGTTCTCGCAGAAGCTGCTGATCGAACGCATCCGAGCGCTGTTGCGCAGAGCCGATGCTTCCGCCGATGAAACGCCCAACGCCGCCAATATCCTGACGCGCGGCCATTTGACCCTGGATCAGGCCCGCCATGTGTGCGCTTGGAAAGGGGTCAATGTGGATTTGACCGTCACCGAGTTTCTGATTTTGAAATCCCTGGCGATGCGTCCCGGCCACGTCAAGAACCGGGATCAGTTGATCGACGCCGCGTATGGCGAGAATATTTATGTGGACGATCGCACCATCGACAGTCACATCAAGCGGCTGCGCAAGAAGTTTCGCGAGATCGACGACGAGTTCGGCCATATCGAGACCTTGTACGGCGTCGGATACCGGTATCGCGAAGATGCCCCTTAAATTCAGTTTGTGGCGCCGCTGGCGGCCTTTGGACTCGCCGCTTTCCCGGCGCATTCTGGCGGTCAATCTGCTGGCTCCGATTATCCTTGTTGTCGGACTGCTGTACATGGACCGCTACAAAATCGGCTTGGTCAGGACCGAGCTTGCCGGTTTGGCCACCCAGGCCGAGATGATTGCGGGCGCGGTCGGCGAAGGGGCGATTCCCGATGCCGACCTGGACGATTTCGGCATCAATCACGACATCGCCCAGCAAATGGTGCGTCGTTTGGCCGAACCGGCCCACGTGCGGGCACGGCTTTACGATCTGTCCGGGGACCTGATCGGCGATTCGCGCTATCTGTTGTCGTTGCGCGGCGTCATTCAAATCGAGCCGCTGCCCGAAATGCATCGGCGGGATTGGCGGGGGCGGTTCGAAGGATTTGTCGATTCGCTGATGACCTGGATGCCCAATGAAAGCGGTTTGCCGCCTTATGTGGAGCATATGCACCAACGGGTCGGCGATTATCCGGAAGCGGTCGCGGCCCTGGTCGGTCGGACCCAGGTGGCGGTGCGGTCCAAGAACCACGGCATCGTGTTGTCGGTGGCGGTGCCGGTTCAGCGCTACAAACAGGTGGTGGGAGCGTTGCTGCTGACCGCCGACGGGGGCGGCATCGGTCGCTCGCTGTTTCAGGTGCGGATCGCCATCTTCGAAATCTTCGCGGTGGTGCTGCTGATCACCACCTTGCTGTCGTTGTATTTGGCCGGAACCATCGCCGGTCCCATCCGCAGGCTGGCCATGGCCGCCGATTACGTCCGTCACCGGCGGGGACGGCGGTTGCGGTTCCCCGAGTTTCCCAAACGCGACGACGAGATCGGCGAACTGGCGGTGGCGTTTCGGGAAATGACCGAGGCGTTGTGGTCGCGCATGGACGCCATCGAGGCATTCGCCGCCGACGTGGCGCACGAAATCAAAAACCCGCTGACCTCGGTCCGTTCGGCGGTCGAGACGGCGGCCAGGATCGACAATCCCGAACAGCAAAAGAAACTGTTGGCGATCATTCAAGACGACGTCGAGCGCCTGAACCGTTTGATCACCGACATTTCCGACGCCTCGCGCATCGACGCGGAATTGTCGCGCGCCGACATGGAACCGGTCGAACTGGCGCGGATGCTGGAAACCCTGGCCGACGTCTATCGGGCCACCGGCGAGGAAACCAGCGTGACGTTCGCCGTCGACGTGCCCGAAGGCGACAGCTTGGCGGTGCAAGGCATCGAAAGCCGCTTGGTACAGGTGTTGCGCAATCTGATCGCCAACGCCATCTCGTTCAGTCCGCCGGGCGGAACCATCCGGCTTGGCGGCAAGCGGGGCGAGGGAGTGGTCCGGGTGGTGGTCGAGGACGACGGTCCCGGCATTCCCGACGACAAGCTGGATTCCATTTTTGACCGGTTTTATACCGAGCGGCCCAGCGGCGAGAAATTCGGCGTCCATTCCGGGTTGGGGTTGTCCATTTCCAAACAGATCGTCGCCGCCCATGGCGGGCGCGTTTTTGCCGAAAACCGCACCGGCCAGGGGCAAACCGGAGCGCGGTTCGTGGTCGAACTGCCGGAATGATGCTGCGGGTCAGGCGATGGAAGTGACCCGGTTCCTGCCGGATTTCTTCGCCTCGTACATGGCTTCGTCCGCCTGTTTCTGAACGGCGGCGATGCTCATGTTCGCGGTTCCGCTCCAGGCGACGCCGATGCTGGCGGTGACCTTTAATTTACGCTCTCCGATGTCCGGCATCAGCGATTCGATTTCCGCCCGGACTTTTTCGGCCATGTTGAGCGCGCCTTCCTGATCGGTGTGCGGCAATAGAACCGAGAACTCCTCGCCGCCGATCCGGCCGACCACGTCGCTTTGCCGCGCCGTTTCCATGAGCATGGCGCCGACGCCTTTCAGAACGATGTCGCCCGCCTCATGGCCATATCCGTCGTTGATGCTTTTGAAATGGTCCAGGTCGATGAACAGCATCGCGAACGGCGATTGCGACCGTTGCGCCTGCTTGTGGGCGCTGTCGCAGAGCGCATAAAAGGCCCGTCCGTTATAAAGGCCGGTCAGCGGGTCTTTCGCCGCCATTTCCGCCAGCTTGGCATTGGCGGTCACCATGGCGTGATGGAACGAGATGGAGCGCGAGGAAAAGGCATGGAAGAAAGCGCTGAGATAGGTCATTCCCAGCACGCAGGTGGCAATGGCGCTGGGCGAATAGGGGACTGGCAAATGGGGATTGGCGGCGATGACGAACAGGATGGACAGAACGGTTACGCCGATTCCGGCAGTTGAACCAAGGACCACGTAGATTCCGGGCAGATTGAGGGCAAACCAGATGATGCGCAATTCATCGGGAGTGTTCAGGAACAAAGTCGCTCCATGGAGGCAACACGACAGCGCGGCATAGGTCCAAGCGATAAAAGGCAGGCGCCGCGGATGCCCCCTCAATAGGAAGTAATACAGAATGCTGACAATAAGGTAGAGATGGTAAACCAAAAGATAGGTCTGATCGAATTGCGACTTTCCCGTATAGGCGGCAATGTGGAACAGGGTTGTTATCGATATGCTGAATAATATGATGGAACATGCAAAGCGATATTGGAATCGCTTGTATTCTTCGCCATCAATAAAATCAGTTTTTCCGAAGATGGCGTCAATTAAATGGAGTTCTGTCATGCATATTTATCGCAATAGGATTGGAAATAGCCTTTCAGATTGTGGCAGTTCTTGTTTGGGCTGCCACTTGTCTTGTGACGCTCTTGGCCGTTTCTTCCGTCCGGCCCGTTCGCCTTGTTTCCGCTCGACGAACAGTCTGCCCGCCTTCATGGCCTCGGGCCGGTTGACATAGGTTCCGCACTCGAAGCGCTGACCATCGAAGGTGACGGACAAGGTGAACTTGTGCGGGCCGGTCTCGTCGATCTGAATGGAGGCGGGGTCGGCGGTCATCAAAACCACAGTTTCAGAACGGAAGGAATCATTCCCAGGACGCCAAGGACGATCATGGCCCACACCCCCCATTTGATCCATTGCAGCCACCGGCCGTCGACGTCCATTCGGCCTTATCCGCCGTCTTGCATTTCTAGGGGGTCGATCATGCGAAACCCTTCCTTGCCGTGAACGTAGCCGTTGGCGAATTCGACGCCCGGACACAGACCGGAAAGCTTCGCCTCTCCCTCGTCCGGGTCCAACGCGCCGTCCAGCGTCCGGCGAAACAAATCGGCCACGGCGGCCATGTCGGTCTTTTGCGGCCATAGCCGGAACCGCCGTACTCCCGCCGCCGCCAATGCCTGTACGTCCCGCAGCAGGTTCATGTAATGACCCGACATGGTCTGGGTGCCGTTGACCGCCAGAAACAGGACGTCGTCAAGGGTGTCGACGGACATTCCGTCCGGGTCGTTGGCGCAGACATACTGGCACCCGTCCTTGGCGAGTTTGTGGGCATGCGCGGCATAACAGCGCGACGAGATCGCCAGGGGCACCCGTCCGAACGCCTGAACCTCGATTTCGGCGTGGGCGGCATCGGCAAGAACGCCCACGGTTTGGGCGGACAATTCGGCGGGCAGGCAAACGCGGACGGCGCCCAGCGATTCGAGATAAGCGAGAGTTCCCTCGTTATAGACGTTGACCATGGGGCCAACCGCGAACGGCTTTCCCGCCAGCAACGCCGCCACCGAAACATCGTTGGCCTCGATCAGCCATCCGTCCGTCTGGGACAGGTCGCGGGCCTGGGCAAGTTCGCCCTCGGTCATCAGCAAGGTCAGCGACGACAGGACCACCTCTTTGTCGGCGGCGGCAAGCCGTTCGACGACTTCGGCGATGAACGGCTCGAAAAACGGGGTTCGCTTCGAACACACGGTTTCACCGATGCAGACCGTATCGACGGCGGCTTCGTCGGCGATGCGGAAATAGAAATCGCGCCAAGTTTCCGGGGTCCAGTTGAACAACACCGGACCCAGGGTCAGTTTGGGGGTCATCGCCACGTCCTTTCGTAGGCGCCGGTAGTCTCGCGGCCGCCTTCGGTTATGCCGTCAAGCGTCATGTCGAGAACCGGTTGTCCGGCCAATACCGCGTCGATATTGGCGCGGAAGGCCTGCACCACCGCGGCGACGTAAGCGCGACCGCGCTGACGGCCTTCGATCTTGAACGCCGTGACGCCCGCCCGGATAATGTCGGGCAGCATCGCCATGGTGTTCAACGAGGTCGGTTCTTCGAACAGATAGGTGGGTTTGCCGCCAGCCACGAAACGCCCCTTGCACAGGGTGGGATAGCCCGCCGATTCGGTGGCGGCGTAGCGGTTGATGGTGAAGCCGCCCAGTTCCGACGTGATGTGGCCGCCGCTTTCGACGTAGCGCACATGCGAGGCGGGCGAGCAAACTCCGTTGACGTTGGGCGAACGGCCGGTCGCATAGGAACTCAAGGAGCAGCGTCCCTCGGCCATGACGCACAGGCCGCCGAACACGAACACCTCGGTCTCGATCCCCGGAATCTGTTTGTTCAAGGCGGCGATTTCAGGGACGGTCAGCACCCGGGGCAGCACCACCCGCCGCACGCCGAACTTCTCGGCATAGAAACGGATCGAAGCGGGGTTCGATGCCGATGCCTGTACCGACAAATGCAGACGCGCCTGGGGATGAGTCCGCGCGGCGTAATCGAGCAAACCGATATCCGCCAGGATCACGGCGTCGGCGCCCAGACTGACGGCGTCGTCGACCGCCTGATGCCACAACTTAGGTTGTCCGGCGCGTGGAAAAGTGTTGATCGCCACCAGGACTTTGGCGCCATGCTGGTGGGCATGGGCGATTCCGCTCGCCAATTCCTTGCGGCTGAAATTAAGACCGGGGAAATTGCGGGCGTTGGTCTCGTCCCTGAACCCCACATAGACGCAGTCGGCGCCGGCCGAGACGGCGTCCTTCAACGCGGCGGGCGTTCCCGCCGGGCAAACCAGTTCCGGACGAACCGGGTTTATCTGTTCGTTCATGGCGTCTGTCCCCTGGACTTCGTTCGCGCGGCTTTGTCCAATTCCTTGATCCGCGTTTCGACCTCGGCAAGCCGCGAGGATTGGGCGTCGATCCGTTGCCGGGTCGGCGCGAACATGGCCTGACACAGGAAATCGATATCGTCCTTCATCCGCCCCAGCAGACCGAAGGCCTTTTCGGCAACGGCTCGGGCGGGGCGGCCGAGCGGACCCAGCGCCAAGGAAAAATCCTCGATCAGATTGATGCCCGCGCCGTCGATGGCGTTGCGGAACGCCACCACCACTTCGGTATCGCCCTCGATCACCAGTTGACGCGAGAAAAACAGGGCATCGCCATCGACCCGACCTTCGGCCAGGGCGATCAGCGTCAGCAGCGAACCGCGCACGGTCGCCGAAACTTCGGACATATCGTCACGACGGCAGACGGTAAGGCTTGGGTTGTCCGGGTTGGGCCGCAGCAGGATGGCGAACGGCAAGTCGATGGGGTCGATGCACACCACCGCGTCGGCATACGATTCCATTCGGTCGAGAATGTCGGGATGGTTGTGCAGCACCGCGCGCAGAAAGGAATTGAAAATCGGTTGGAGCAGCGACGGGCTTAGCGGCCGCATCGTCATCCCCAGCACCAGAACCGGTGAAAACGGTGGGGATATTTGCCGTCCGTCCGCCTGGGAATGACCGTTCTGCATGGAACCTCGCTGTAACAAACCAATCTATCGACCGCGCTCCACCGGACTTCAAACGTCCGTCCGATAAAGCGCCGCCGATATTACGCCAAAAGAAATTATTTAGCCTACTCCAATCGCGCAAGCCACTTCGGTGCCTTCGTCCCATCCATCCCATAAGAAATCCTCGTGACGCCCGTCGGCGATCAACCGCAAGGCGTAACGCACTTGTTCCTCGTAGAAATGACAGAACGCGCCCTTCCTATCCATTCCGCCGTTCATCTCATGGGCTTCGGCCGGACAGGGCGATCCGCAAAAGTGGCGGATCGGGCAAACGTCGCAGCCCGCCACATCCTCGACCTTGCGGCCGGTGACCCGGCGGAAGGCGGGACTGTCCAAAACGTCACCGATGGCGTGCTCGAACAAATTGCCGCCGATAAAGTCGGGCAGGCCGATAAATTCGCTGCACGGAAACAAATCGCCGTTGGTGGCCAAGGCGAAGAAGCTGCGTCCGCCGCCGCAGGGAGAAATATCGCACATCAGCCGCCGCGCCGTCGGCGCAAGGATGGCGATAAGGATATTGGCGAAATTGGCCACCACCAGTTTGCGCCCGGTGTTCAGATAAAGGTCGTGGGTCCGTTCCAGGGCGGCGATATAGGCCCGAGCCACGTCCTGATCGTCGCCGCGCGCGGCGCGCGCCCCCGGCAGCGTGCAGCGGGTGACGTTCAGCATGCAGGCCGGTACTTTCCGGTCATGGAAGAACTCCACCATGGCGGTCAGGTGCGGCAGATTTTCCGACGTCATCGTGCAAATGACGTTATAGCCGGGATACCCTTGAAGCTTGTCGATGGCGCGGGTGACGTGCTCGAAGACGCCGTCGCCGTTCCAGCGGCGCCTGGTTCGGTCGGCGACCGCCGCGACCGGCCCGTCGAGCGACAAGCCGATGCCGACCCCGTGCGAGGTCAGGAACTCAACGGCGCTATCGTCCAGCAGGGTGCCGTTGGTCTGCACGCCGAACCGGAAACGATCGCCATACGCTTCGATCCCGGCGAAAATCGCCTCCCGGACCAGCAGCGGTTCGGCTCCATGGAAAATCACTTGCGGCAAACGTCCTTCGGCCATGTGGCCGCTGAAATAGGCGTGCAGCTTTTCCAGCGACTCCAGGACCCGGGCGGGACTCATGTTTTCGCCGCCGCGCCGCATCGTGTCGGGAATATAGCAATAGGAGCAGTTCAGGTTGCAGCGTTCGGTCGGATTGAAGTAGACGGCCGTTGGCTTCAGGTGGAACCGCAGCATGTCCATTTCGGCGGAAAACGCGGCGGCCTTGGCGTTATAGGCGTCGAGCAGTTCCCTGCCGCTTTGCGCGTCCTTACGCTCCAATCCCCAAAAGGCGGTTTCGGGCTCAATCAGGGCGGCATAGGCCGGATGACCGATGTCGAACGGCTGGAGCGGGTGCAGGGGTCCCGTCGCGGGGACCCCTTCCGCCATCGACGTTTTCGTCGCGGTCATCGTTTGACCTGCTTGTCCATAAGGACGTAATGCGACAGGCCCGTACCTTCGGCGTCGCAGGTCTTGCGGACGGCGATCAGTGCGGGTTTTGGCTGGGGCGAAGGTTTCACTGGGGTGGTTTTGTTCATGTCGGGCTCCGATGCGTTTGAAGGACGTCGGCGGACAAAAAAGTCCCGCCGAAACCCTTTCCATCGGATTCCGCCCCTCGTTGATCATATCCAGCAGGTCTTCTGGCTTTCGGATCGTCCATCGTACCGCGCCTTCCCCGCGAAGTGGTCTCCGCAAGTGACTGGCTTTCGCCGTGCAGCCGATGTCCCCGATTACAGCGGCGGGGCCGCCACGGAATTACACCGTGTTCCGGGATACTGGATGCCTTATTGGGTAGGATCGGGATCGATGATTGTCAAGCCAATATTGGAAAAGTACGCTATTTGGAATAGGGCGCGGCATGTTGAATGGAAAGAGATGGCGGTTGTTTCTGCAAATCCTGGGGTTTTGGTCATCGGCGGGGGGCTTGCCGCCTTGTGCGCCGCCATTTCGGCCCGACAATGCCAAGCCTCGGTGGCGATGGTCGAGCAGGCTCCTCGGGAGTTGCGCGGCGGCAATACCCGGCATTCCCGCAATTTCCGCATTTGCCACGATGCTCCGTCGCCATTGTTCCCGGATTGTTACGGCGAGGCGGATTTCCTCGCGGATATGGTCAGGGCTTCCGACAATGCCTGCGATGCCGACTTGGCCCAGGTGTTGATCGACCGATCATCCGCAATTCCCGCATGGCTTGAAGACAACGGAGCAACCTTTCAGACCGCGAACATTCCTTATTCCCGCAAGACCGCGTTCTTCCTTGGCGGCGGCAAGGCTCTGGTGAATAGTTTGTACGCTACGGCGGAAACCCTTGGCGTCGACATACGCTATGAAACCGAAGTGACGAATTTGCGACTGGATGGCCGCGTCGACCTTGTTTCCGGGGGAGAAACACAAACCGTCCGGCCTCGGGCCGTCGTCGCCTGCTGCGGCGGATACCAAGCCAACCGGGAATGGCTGCGGCGGGAGTGGGGCGACGCCGCCCAGTCCTTGATCAACCGGGGAACCGTTTTTGCCCAAGGCGCGGTGTTGCGGTCGCTGCTGGATCAAGGCGTCGCCGCCGTCGGCAAGCCGGGGGCCTGCCATCTGGTCGCCGTCGACGCCCGGTCTCCCGCCGATGATTCAGGCATCGTCACCCGCGTGGACGGCATGGAATTCGGCGTGGTCGTCGATCGGGACGGCCGTCGTTTCGTCGACGAGACCACGATCAGCGGACCATCCCGTTATTCGACCTGGGGCCAACTGGTCGCGCGACGCGCGGACCAGGCCGCCGTTATGATCCTGGATTCCATCGGGATACGAAAAATCAGGCCCTCGGTCATTCCTCCGCTGCAAGCCCGTTCCGCGACCGAATTGGCCGATATTCTAGGCATGCCCGCTTCGAATCTGGATTGCTCCATGCGTGAGTCGCAACGGCTGGTCAACGCCCCGTTCCATGCCTTTCCCATGCGTCCCGGCGTCAGCTTCACCTGCCACGGCGTGAAAGTGGACAGTCAGGCGCGGCTGGTAATGACCGACGGCGCCGTTTGCGAGAACCTGTTCGCGGCGGGAATGATCATGGCCCCCAACGTTCTGGGCACCGGCTATCTGGCGGGCGCGGCCATGACCGTCGGCGCGGTGTTCGGCAAAATCGCAGGCGAAGGAGCGGCCCGCCATGCCCATGACTGAGGCCCGCCGGATCATGACCCTGTGCAACGTCTGCACGTACTGCAACGGCTATTGCGAGGTGTTTCGCGCCGCCGAGCGGCGCCGCGATTTCAGCGATGCCGACCTGACCTATCTGGCCAATCTTTGCCATAACTGCCGCAATTGCAGGCATGCCTGCCAATATGCGCCGCCGCATGTCTTCGCCGTCAACGTGCCCGGGACTCTGGCCCTGGTGCGCGATCAATCCTATCGCGATTATTCCTGGCCTTTGCCGCGTCGCAGTGCCGGGCGGGCGGCGGCGGCGATCGCGGTTTTGCTGATTCCGATTCTGATGTCGGCCATTCCGTGGGAAACCGTGTTCAGTCCGCATGCCGGTCCCGGCGCCTTTTACGAAATCGTCCCGAGAAGCGCGATGATGCTGGCGGCCGTTCTTTCTCTGGGGTGGTCGTTTCTGTGTCTGGGCGTCGGCCTGATCCGGTTCTGGCGCGATACCGGCGGCGGCGATGCAAGCGCGTCGGTTCCAGGGGCCTTGCGGGATATTCTTACCTTGCGCAATCTGGACGGCGGCGGCGCGGGGTGCCACGATCCGGACCAACCGGCCCTGCGGTGGCGGCGCTGTTTTCATCACGCCGTGTTCTACGGCTTCGCCTTATGTTTCGCCTCGACGGTTGCCGCTACCTTCTATCACTACGTCCTGGGCGGACTGGCGCCCTATCCGGCGATCAGTCCGCCGGTTTTGCTGGGCGGCGCGGGGGGTGTCGCCATGGTCGTGGGAACGGCGGGACTGGCCTGGATCAAGAAAAATTCCGATTCCGTCCTTGATGCCGAACGAAACGATTATTCGTTTCTCGGTCTGCTGTTCGCGGTATCGGTCAGCGGTTTGGCCTTGATGATTTTCAGGGAAAGCGCGGCGATGGGCATTCTGTTGTTGGTTCATCTTGGATGCGTGTTCGGATTCCTCGCCACCCTTGCCCACGGTAAATTCGTCCACGGCCCCTTTCGGGCGGCGGCTGTGCTGCGCGCCGCCATGGAGCGGAAACTCTAACCGCCGCCGACCAAGGGGACAAAGGATACGGCAAGTACCGAGCGACCCTCCATGCGTCCGTCTTCCTGTTTTTCGAACACCCACAAATCCTGGGCAAAAGGATGACCGGCCAGCGGGATAACCAGCTTTCCGTTCGGCTTCAATTGCATCGGAAGGCGCGATGGCATCGCCTGCGCCGCGGCGGTGACGATGATGCCGTCATAGGGCGCATGCTCGGGCCATCCCAACCGACCGTCGCCGCATTTGACCCGCACGTTGGCGAACCCAAGTTCTTCCAGCTTTCGCGCGGCGCGTTCCGCCAACTGTGGAACGGTTTCGACGCTGTAGACCGTGGACACCAGTCGCGACAGCACGGCGGCCTGATATCCCGACCCGGTACCCACTTCCAAGATCCTGTGACTTGGCAAGGGATTCAGCAATTGGGTCATCAGCGCCACGATGCTGGGTTGCGAGATGGTCTGCCGCCAGCCGATCGGCAGGGCGATATCGTCATAGGCCGACGGTTGCATGCCGGAGCCCAGGAACAAATGCCGGGGAACCGCCGCCATGGCTGCCGTCACCTCGGGGGATAGCGTTCGTCCGGTAAACCGCTCGACAGTGGAACCCGCCCGCTGGGCCAGCCGCGCCCGTCGCTTGTCCAGATCCTCCATGATCTTATTCCTCCGGAGCTTGAAGTTTTTTCACTTGAACGCGGCCACTCGGCTATTGATAAGGTATCGTCGGTGGGTTTTGAACGGGGGCGGTCGGATGAAGGAAACAAGTAAGGCGGTGATGCGAAGGGTCCATGACCACCGTTTCGCCACGCGATATTTCGTCGGAACCGGAATCGATATCGGCGCCGGACCCGATCCCCTCTCCCTTTACATCGAATTGTTTCCTCGTATCGACGATATCATATCCTGGGACATGCCCAACGGCGATGCCCAATTCATGGCGGGCGTTGCCGACGCTTCGTTCGATTTCGTTCATTCCAGCCATTGCCTGGAACATCTGGTCGATCCCGTGCAAGGACTGGCCAACTGGCTGCGCATCGTCAAACCAGGCGGCCATTTGATCGTTACCGTTCCGGACGAGGATCTGTACGAGCAGGGCATGATCCCTTCGCGCAACCCCGATCACAAATGGACGTTCACCATATTCAAGCCCAGAAGCTGGAGTCCGGCATCCATTAACTTGACCGAATTCTTGCCGAGGCTGGGACCGCAGGCGGAGATCGTCAAGATCGAATTGCTGGATGCCGGGTTCCGTTATCGGATGCCCGCCTTCGACCAGACCGCGACGCCCATCGGCGAATCCGCGATCGAATTCATCATCCGCAAGCGCACGGATGTCGAGGCGGATCGCGGCGGGCGGTTGCCCGTTCCCGGCTCGCCATCGGCTCACGATCTATTCCTGCTGACCGGCAAGCAGCCCTAAATCTTCTTTTTCGCGGTGCTGCCTTCGAACGGCGTCTGGCTTAAAGGGATGCCGGTTTCGTCGACCTTCAGCGTGGCGGCGTATTGCTCCCGCCATTCCTGATCGGTCTGCCCCGAGCGTTTGCGAGCCTGCGCTTTTTTGACGCAATCCTGGATCATCTTTTCCGTGGCGCTAAGCTTTTTGGGCGGCTGCGGCGGTTTTTTCGGTTTGGGCATGAGATCTCCGGTGATCGATTCGGGAGAGATTTCCCAACGGTTTCCACTATGTCGCCAAGGGCGGCGGAAGTCTATCGATCCGATCGCCGCGCCCCGTATTTATCCGCATTGCATGGCGTGAACAAAGGGGGGCGTCGTTTTTGACCCCGCACATGGAAACCGGGCCTTGGCGTTATGCCAAAGCCCGGATTCTTCAATGTTGTGAAATCGGCTACTTGCTGGACAAATATTCCGCCAACGCGCGGGCGTCATCGTCTTTCATGCCATACGTATTGACGTGCATGATGCTGTTACGGCGCGTGCTGGAACGAAATGCCTCGATTTGGCGGAACAGGTAGTCGGCATGTTGACCGGCCAAACGCGGGAAGTCCTCGTTGCCCTCGGCATTTTCGCCATGGCAAGATTGACAGGCAGGAATGCCTTGCGCGTCGTCGCCGTTATCGAACAACTGTTTACCCCGATCTAGAACCTCGGGCATTGCGGACGCTACTCCCGGAGCGGGCGGTTTCGCCGCGAAATACGCGGCCAAATCGGCGATTTCGGCATCGGAAAGCGGACCGGCCATCCCCCACATGTAGGCTTGGGCAAAGGGGTCGCCGCGGGTGCGGTCCCGGAACATCTTCAATTCTCTTTCCAAATAGGCCGGATGTTGTCCGCCCAGATTGGGGAAAAGCGCGTTGTTGTTGACGCCACCGGCGCCGTGACAGGCTTCGCACACAAGCTGCGCCATTTTCACATTGCGGGGTTCCAGATCGTCATCGGCATGAACCGAGGAACAGATTACCGTCGAGGCCGAGGCGAAAAGAATCGCCCAGAAAAGTTTCTTCATGATTTTCCGTCCCCCTAGAAGGCTGTCCACAGGGCGAACATCAGCGTGTTGTTGTCGGACGCCTTGCGTCCGCTTACGCCGTCATAGCCCTGGCTGCCGCCATTGAATTGATTGTAGATGGTGTATTGCAGCAACAGCTTGGTGTTGAGCCACGGAAGATAATCGGCTTCGATGACCTCGAACTGGCTGTCGGGTTTGCCGTTGGCCGAACCGCCGCCGGTTCCGGCCGTGGATACCGTGGGATAAAGCAACGGATCGGCGGTTCCGGTCAGTTTTTCGAAGGATGCGCTTAAGCCGTATTTGCGGCGGTAGTACCACGTACCCGTGGCAAGAAACCGATTCAGCGTGTCGTTGGTATTGGAGAAATTGGAGCCGACCCAAGCCGAGTTGTTGGACTCCAATTCATGGACATACGAACCGGACAGCGAGAAGATGTGACGGATGCCGATGTACTGATACTGCGCGTCGAACGCGGTGTCCAAATAGCTGTTGGCTGCGCCGGGAGATACCGACGCTCCGCTGAATGTCGGCAGTACCTTGGCCCACATGCCGAACGTGCCGACCTCCAGCGAGTTGTTGCCCCATTGCCGTTCGTAGGCCGCCCGCCAATATGGCGCCAAATCCTGGATGACCGAAGTTCCCGCCGTTGACGTGGAAGAGTTGTACAAGGTCGAGCTGTCATAGGGGGCGGACGATCCGGAGATGGCCGAGCGGTATGCCGTCGCCTCAACGTAGAAGGAATCCTTGTACATGGCATAGGCGCCCAAACCGGCGACCTTCTGGGCCATCGTATTGACCACCAGGGGGGAAGCCGACGGGGTCGGCGCCCCCGAGGGAGATATCCAAGGGAAGCCCCAACCGGGCGTGGAATTCCAAACGTCCTGAATGGTGGGGTTGTTGTTCAGGGTTATGCCGTACAGAAGATCAGTGCTGCCCAGCCGGTCGGCGAAACGAACGTCGGAATTGTCGATTCCGATCGTCCCGCTGTTTTGGCTATAGGTTACCTGTAGGAACGCACCCATGGTGTCGGCAATGCGCCCGGCGTAGAAAAGACCAAGCTGCTGGGGAAATTCGGTCGTGCCGTTCTGCGCTTTGGCGCTGTTGCCGGTCGTATCCGCCGTGGCTTTGTTTACCCACGAAGTGCTGGCCTGAAGCATGATCGACAGCGGCGGAATATCCACCAGCGACAGCCTGCTTTCGCGGTCGTCGGTCATGTCGTTGATGCCGGGCTTGGTGGTCAGCGTATAGCCGCTCAACTTGAAACGCCGTCCAAACGGCGTCAGTTCGGGGAACACCGTGTGGCACGATTCGCACGCCAAACCGGTTTGGCGGGCAAAACTGGGGACTGCATTCGCAGGCGATTCAGTGCCTACCATAAGGGCAAAGGCGGCTATGCTTACAGTTGAAAAATTCAAAAATGTCAGATGACGCATTGTTTATGCCTCCTAAACCCGGCGTGCCTATTTTTTCGTTTATAGCAGACACATTACCCAAGCACCACTCATTAAGTGATAAGAAGATTAAATTTCCATTTAATCTGCGGTTGGGAACCGGGGCGCGATCCTGATTCCAGGAACCGCTTTGCGAACGCGCCATGAAATGCACTATAATGCCGGACGGTTTAAAGGGATGGATCATGCGGACACATAAAACGATTCCGGTTATGCTTTTCGGTGCCGCCATGGCTTTGTGCGGGTGCGCCGGATCGTCGGCTTCAAACCATATCAGCGACAAAACCGCCGTTTATAGAAACGCGCAGAACGCTCCCATCGGCTTGGCTCGCGTTTATATCCTGCCCACCCGTTCCAAAGGAATGTTCAACGATTTGAATGGCGGCGCGACTATCTCCATCTATCCCGGCGCCGCCAATCACGGCGCCAAGTTAGGCAGTACTTCGGGGACTGGTTTTATCGCATTCGACATAGCCCCGGGCGACTACGACATGGTCGCCACGGCCGACGGCGGCCTTTCCAAAGCCGAGAAGTCGTTCACCCTGCATTCCGACACGGTCTATTACCTGCGTCCGGCGTTCTACCGCGCCGCCGTCGAATTGCCCAAGGATTCGTCGCGGGTGCCCCCGGGATTTACCTTCGACGTCGTTCCCGCCGACAACGCGCGGGCCGAGGTGCAAAGATTGAACATGATCGCTCTGCGCCCGGAGGCGGAAGCCTATTTGACACATACCTACACGGCACCAGCCGCGACGCCGCAGCCAAGCGGTCCTTCGTCGTTTTCAAGTCTCGAAGAGAAACTGCGCGATCTTAAACGGTTGCGCGAAGAGAACCTGATCACTCAAGACGATTACGACGAAAGACGGCGAACCCTGTTGCAAACCTATTCGCGTTAGTTGGCTTTGGCTTGACCGGCATTTTGTTGCTGGGCCATGGCGACCGTCTTCTTGCGAAGAACGTCCAGAAGGGCGTTCACATCGCCGCCGTTCTGATTGATCACCGAGGCGTATTCCTCGCGATAGGTAACGATCATGGACGTTCCCTCGATCAGCAAGTCCAGTATGCGGAAGGTTCCCTCGGTCAAGCGCATGCGCCACAGAACCGGCACCGGGTCCTGTCCCTGCCGAACGATCGAAGAATCCACGATCACGCCCTGATCCCCATCGGGTTTGGTGCCGTTGACGAGAACCACGATCTGGTCGTTGGCTTCCTTGAAACGGACGGCCCAAGTGTAGACCAGCATATCCTCGAACAGCTTCATGAAATCCTGCTGCTGTTCCGGCGATGCCGTTTTCCAGTGACGCCCCAGCACGAAGCGGGAAATCGTCGGCAAATCCACCGAGGATATAAATAGGCCGCGGAATCTCTCGACGCGATCGGCATCCGGCACCCCCTTGCTGGTCATCACTTCGATGGCCTGCTTGGACAGTTTGGCAACCACGTCCTTGGCTTGCGTCATATCCGCGTCCGCATGGACGGGAGCGGGAAACAAAAACGTCAATGAAAGGAAAAGACCGGCACTCAAAAAAAGACGGCGAACCAACATGTCAATTGTCCCCTTTAGACAGTTCCATTGTTTTGGGGAACTCGCCCACGTATCCGGGCCGCGGCTTTTCCAGCACGGGCTTGCCTTCGATCAGCGACTGCCGGTACTGGCGGTACAACGACCTTACGGTGCTATAGGGGTCAACGGAGGTCCGTTCGATTTCATCCAAATTATCAAGATTGTCGGTGCGGCGGTTCACGCCGACCAGTACGCCGCGCACATACGAGACGTAATAGTAGCCCATGTTCGACGGAACGCGATCGACCGGGTCGGCATAAGCTTCGACCCCCACTCCGAACGCGTCCCTGGGATTGGACGGCCCCAACAACGGCAGAACCAAGTATGGTCCTTCGCCCACGCCCCAAATGCCCAGGGTCTCGCCCAGATCGTTGTCGTGACGCGGGATATCCTTCGCGGCGATGTCGATAATGCCGCCTATGCCAAACCCGGTATTGATGATGAACCGCCCCAAGGTGGCGTAGGCCTTGTCGGGGTCGGCTTGCAGCACGTCGTTGACGAAGATGACCGGGGCCCGCAGGTTGTTCAGGAAGTCGCGAAGATGTTCCCTGACCATGTCGGGCACGAAATCGCGGTAGCGTTCGGCAGCCGGTTTGATGATCGCCTTGTCCAACGAATCGTTGAAGTTGTAGACGTTACGGTTCCACGGTTCCATCGGGTCGTTGGCGCGTTCGTACTCGGCTCTTGCCTCGGGATCGGAAGCCGGCGGCGCTTCGGCGCACCCGGCAACCATTGCCGCCGCCATGAAAGCTCCGAACACGGTACGTGCGGACCGGGTAATCGAAAAAGAATTCAATCGTTCCATGATGTCAGTGCTTTCTAGCCTAAATTTGTATGGTGGCAATTGGGATTAACGCATGATGGGACCATAACCTTACCAATATTTTATGGGGACCACAATCGTCCATTCTTTGCCCTTGCCGATGGAAAGCCGTGCATAAGGTCAATACCCTTCGCGGAAACAAAACCTTCTTGCATTAACACATAAAGATATGTTTATATGTTTAGCAAGATCGAGGTCTTCATGAAGAGGCAATTCCGTGGACATTCTTTTGACCGGTTTGCGTGCGGCGGCGGAACCAACCCGATTGCGGGTGTTGGCTCTGTTGGCGCAGGGCGAATTGGCGGTTAGTGAATTGACGCATATTTTGGGGCAAAGCCAGCCAAGGGTGTCACGCCACCTGAAACTGCTGTGCGAGGCCGGAATGCTCGACCGTTTTCCCGAAGGGGCCTGGGTGTTTTACCGTTTGCCGGGGTCCGGTCCGGGCGCCGCGATCGCGCGCGCCGTTTTGGATCTTTTGCCGATCTCCGATCCCGTGCTTGATTTGGACGCCCAAAGATTGTCCGCCATCCGCGCCGTCCGCGCCGACAAGGCATCGTCCTATTTCGCCGCTCACGCCCACAAATGGGACGAGTTGAACCGGTCCCTGATCGACCGGGACGGGGTCGAGCTGACGTTGAAACGCTTGGTCGCCGGTTTCAAGGCGCGCGAGCTGGTGGATATGGGAACTGGAACCGGGCATGTTCTGACCCTTGTGTCCGGCAGCGTCGCCCACGCGACCGGTTTCGACCAATCCCTGGAAATGCTGACCGTGGCGCGCGCCAATCTTGAACAAGCGGGGTTTGCCAATTGCATGGTTCGTCAAGGGGACATCACGCAATTGCCGTTGACCGACGCCAGCGTCGATTGCGTGGTCATTCATCAGGTTTTGCATTACATGCCCGAACCTGCCAAAGTCGTCGCCGAAGCCGGGCGGATATTGCGTCCCGGCGGACATGTCGTCGTCGTCGATTATGCCCCTCATCACGAGGAATATCTGCGCGATCGGCATGCCCATCGACGGCTGGGATTCTCGAATCAGGAAGTTCACGGCTGGCTCGAAGCCGCTGGGCTTGCCAAGGACGGCGTCGTTCCCATCGACGGGCCGCGACTGACCGTAATGATCTGGACCGCCTGTAAACCCGCATAAGGATTCACCATGACCGACAACCGCTACGCATTGCCCATCGAACAGACGTTGACCAAGCCGGTAGAGGTGTCTTTCGAATTCTTCCCGCCGAAAACCGAGAAGATGCAGACCCAATTATGGGAATGCATCCGCCGGTTGGAACCGTTGTCGCCCTCGTTCGTATCGGTGACATACGGCGCCGGCGGGTCAACGCGCGAACGGACGCACGACACGGTGGTGCGATTGGTCCGCGAAACCAATCTGCCGCCCGCTGCTCACTTGACTTGCGTCGGTCATACCAAGGATGAAATCGCCGCCATCGCCAAACGCTATTGGGACGAGGGCATCCGTCACATCGTCGCCCTTCGCGGCGACCCGCCCGACGACGAAAACGGAAAACGCGCCGCCTATGTTCCCCATCCAGACGGTTACGCCTATGCGGTCGATCTGGTCGCCGGATTGAAAAAAATCGCGCCCTTTGAAATTTCCGTGGCGGCCTATCCCGAAACCCATCCCGGCGCGCCGTATCCCCAATTCGATCTGGACAACCTGAAACGCAAAATCGATGCCGGGGCCTGCCGGGCCATCACGCAATATTTCTTCGACGTGGACGTCTATCGCCGCTTCCTGGATCGCTGTCTGGGCGCCAATATCGCGGTCCCCATCATTCCCGGCATTTTGCCGGTCACCAATTTCAATGCATTGGTTAAAATGTCGGCCGAATGCGGCACGCGGGTCCCGTCCTGGATGGCGCAACTGTTCGCGGGATTGGACGACGATCCGGAAACCCGCCGTCTGGTCGCCGCCACCGTCACCGCCGAACAGGTCCGCGCGCTGGCCGCCGACGGCATCGACCAATTCCATTTCTATACGCTGAACCGCGCCGATCTGACCTACGCCATCTGCCACATCCTGGGCGTTCGCGCCAAGAAGGAATCCTAAGCAACAATGAGCACCCTCATCGATCACCTTAAGCAAAGCGTCCTATTGTGCGACGGCGGCTTCGGCGCCTTGGTCCAAGGCATGGCTCTATCGGTCGAAAAAGACTTTCTGGGGCATGAGAACTGTACCGACATTCTGGTTAAATCCCGCCCCGACGTGGTGCGTTCCATTCATGCCGCCTATTTCGAGGCCGGTTCCGACATGGTCACCACCAACTCGTTCGGGGCACAGCCCATCACCTTGGGCGAGTTCGGCATCGGCCACATGGCCTTCGAACTGAACAAGCTGGCGGTGGAATTGGCGCGCGAGGCGGCGGAACAATTCTCGGACGGACGCAAGCGTTTCGTCCTGGGCGACATCGGTCCGGGCACCAAGCTGCCCAGCCTGGGGCATGTGGATTACGATCAACTGGAAGCCGCCTTGACCGAGCAAGCGAGGGGCTTGGCCGCCGGCGGCGCCGACGCCTTTCTGATCGAAACCTGCCAGGACCCGTTGCAGATCAAGGCCGCGATCAACGCCGCCAAAATCGCCCGCGAACGTGCCGGTACGGATACGCCGATCTTCGTTCAGGTCACCGTCGAAACCACCGGCACCTTGCTGGTGGGCGCGGACATGGCCGCCGCGGCCACGGTGATTCACGCTCTTGGGGCCGATCTGCTGGGCGTCAACTGCGCCACCGGCCCGCGCGAAATGGGTGAACACATCCGCTGGCTGGCCGAGAACTGGCCTGGATTGATATCGGTTCAGCCCAATGCCGGTTTGCCGGAATTGATCGACGGCCGCACCTGCTATCCATTGGCTCCGGAAGAACTGGCTCTGTGGCATGAACGCTTTTTGGCATTGGGCGCCAACGTGTTGGGCGGTTGCTGCGGCACTTCGCCCGCCCACATCAAAGCCGTCGATGCCATGCTGCGCCAAAAGGGAGCTGGTGGCCATCGTCCGGTTCCGGTCAAACGCAGTCATCATTGGATTCCGTCGGTCGCCTCGCTGTACAGCCAAGTGCCGCTGGTGCAGGAGAACGCTTTCCTGGCCATCGGGGAGCGCTGCAATGCCAACGGGTCGAAGAAATTTCGCGAGTTGCAGGAAGCGGGCGATTGGGACGGCATCGTCGCCATGGCCCGCGAGCAGGTCAAGGAGGGCAGCCACACTCTGGACGTCTGCACCGCTTTCGTCGGCCGGAACGAGGTGCGGGACATGACCGAGGTGGTGACCCGTCTGCGCGGTTCGACCACCGCGCCGCTGGTGATCGACTCCACCGAGCTTCCGGTCTTGGAAACCGCCCTGAAGCTGTATGGCGGCAAGGCGATCATCAATTCCATCAATTTCGAGAACGGCGAGGAATCAGCCGCCGCCCGGTTGAAGCTGGCGCGCAAATACGGTGCCGCCGTCATCGCGCTGACCATCGACGAGCAGGGCATGACCAAGGACTGCGCCAGTAAAGTCGCCTTGGCCAAACGGCTGGTGGACTTCGCCGTCGACAAGCACGGCCTGCAACCCGAGGACTTGCTGATCGACCCGCTGACCTTCACCGTTTGTACAGGCACCGAGGAAGACCGCAAGCTGGCGCTGGAAACCCTGAACGCCATCGAAGTCCTGCACGCCGAACTGCCCCGCTGCGGCATCGTGCTGGGCGTATCCAACGTCTCGTTCGGTTTGAAGCCAGCCGCCCGTCAGGTTTTGAATTCGGTGTTCGCCGACCACGCCCAGCGTCGCGGCATGACCGCCGCCATCGTCCACGTCTCCAAGATCATGCCGTTGCACGCCATTCCCCCCCAGGAACTGCAAGCAGCCGAGGATTTGATCTTCGACCGGCGGCGCGACGGCTATGATCCCTTGCAGGCCTATATCGCTCTGTTCGGGGACCGCAAGATCGATCAGGCCAAGCAGGAACGCCCCGCCCTGGTCGAGGATCGCTTGAAGCTGCGCATCGTCGACGGCGACCGTACCGGCCTTGAGGACGATCTGGCCGAAGCGATGAAGGCTTGGGCGCCGCTGGACATCATCAACAAGATTTTGCTCGACGGCATGAAAACGGTTGGCGAGTTGTTCGGCTCGGGCAAGATGCAGCTTCCCTTCGTTTTGCAATCCGCCGAGACCATGAAAGCTTCCGTTGCGTGGCTGGAGCCCCACATGGAACGGGTCGACGGTCAAGCCAAGGCCACCATCGTGCTGGCCACGGTCAAGGGCGACGTCCACGACATCGGCAAGAATCTGGTGGACATCATTCTGACCAATAACGGCTACCGGGTGATCAATCTGGGCATCAAGCAGCCGGTGGCCGAGATCATTCGCGCCGCCCGCGAGCACAAGGCCGACGCCGTCGGCATGTCGGGGCTGCTGGTCAAGTCCACCGTGATCATGAAGGAAAATCTGGAGGAAATGACCCAAGTGGGATTGGATCTTCCGGTGCTGTTGGGCGGCGCTGCCTTGACTCGCAAATATGTCGAAGAGGATTGCCGGGCCTCGTATGGTCCCGGCCGGGTCGCCTATGCCCGGGACGCCTTCGACGGTCTTGACCTGATGGCCATGGTCGGCGCGGGCGAGTTCGACGCCTATGTGCAGGCCCGGGCCTTGGCGCCCGCTTCCGGCCATTCCAAGCACGGCGACCATTCCGCCGATCACCGCCGCCCCATCGACTGGGACGAGGTGGCCGTGAAACGCGCCGATCTGCATCGCGACGTCGCCGTTCCCGTCCCGCCGTTCTGGGGGGCCAAGATCATCGAACACGCGCCGCTGCGCAATCTGCTGCCGTTCCTGAACGAAAACATGCTGTACCAATTCCATTGGGGGTATCGCAAACAGGGTCGCTCCATCGACGAGTTCAGGGCGTGGGCGGCAAAGGAACTGCGCCCGATCGCCCATCGCATGTTGGAACGGTGCGAGAAGGAAGGCATCTTGAAAGCCCAGGCGGCCTACGGCTATTGGCGGGCGGGCAGCGACGGCGATCAGGTGGTTCTGTTCGACGAAAGCGGACGCAAGGAACTGGCCCGCTTCGCCTTCCCCCGTCAAGACCGCGACGGCGGCGTGTGCATCGCCGATTTCTACCGGCCCTTGGCAAACGGCGTGCCCACCGACGTCATCGGCCTGCAAGTGGTCACGGTGGGGCGCAAGGCGTCGGAAGTGGCGCGGCAATGGTTCGAAGCCGACAAATATCAGGACTACCTGTACCTGCACGGATTGTCGGTGGAAATGACCGAGGCCATGGCCGAATACGCTCACCAGCGCATCCGCACCGAGTTGGGTTTCGCATCGCACGAGGCCGCTACCATGGAAAGCGTGCTGAAGCAGGGCTATCGCGGTTCGCGCTATAGTTTCGGCTATCCGGCCTGTCCCCGCATCGAGGACCAAACCGCAATCCTAAGTCTGCTGGGCGCCGACCGGATCGGCGTCACGTTGACCGAGGAGTTCGAATTGGAACCCGAACAATCCACCTCGGCCATCGTCTCGGTCCACCCGCAAGCGAAGTATTTTACGATTTAGAACCTGAGTGGGTGTTGGAGTGATGTTTCAGAACCCAGCTTGACGGGTGAACAGCCCGTCCTTACATTAGGCTTTACGATAAACAGTACCCAGAGGATTTTTCGATGAAACACGTGACCGATGCCAGTTTCGAAGCCGATGTCTTGAAGTCGTCGGGTCCCGTCTTGGTGGATTTCTGGGCGGAATGGTGCGGTCCGTGCAAGCAACTGGCTCCGGCTTTGGACGATCTGTCCACCGAGATGGGCGACAAAATCACCGTCACCAAGATCAATATCGACGAAAATCCCTCCACTCCCGGCAAGTATGGCGTGCGCGGCATTCCCACCTTGATCATCTTCAAGAACGGCCAAGTCGCCGCCACCAAGGTTGGCGCTTTGCCGAAAAGCAAATTGATCGAGTGGGTTCGGTCGAACCTGTAAAATTCGCGCGGTCGATGCCGGTTAGCGTCTGACCGAAGCGGTGGAGTCTTGCTGCAAGTCGGTTTGACTGCCGACGCGGTTGCGGCCGTGGTTCTTGGCGAAATACAAGGCATCGTCGGCGCGGTCGATTAGATCGGTGACGGACTCGTTGTTGGCGTATTGCGCCACGCCGACCGAAAGGGTCACCTGTCCCAGTACCCTGCCGGTGTTCCTGTTGGTAACCTTTCGTCCGGCCACGATCTGGCGAATGGTTTCCGCTTTTTCAAGAGCTTGGACAAGGGTGCAATTGGGTAGAATGACGCCAAACTCTTCGCCGCCGTAACGGGCGGGGGTGTCGGTCTCTTCCACGCTGTCGACGATGGTCCGGGCGACCAATTTCAACACCTGATCGCCCAATTGATGCCCGTAGGTATCGTTGAACTTCTTAAAGAAATCGATGTCGATCATCAGCAAGGACAGGGGCGTTCCATTGGAATCCGCGACCTGCTTGGCTTCGTCCAGGACCGTATCGAACAATTTCCGGTTATGGAGCTTGGTCAAATGATCGACGGTGCTTTCCCGTTTCAGGGTTTCCAGATTTTGCCGCAGATGCGCGACCTCCTTCGCCGACGAGGTCAGCCGATGAGTCAATTGCTTGTTGACCGTGATCATGGTTCGGGTGGCCACGATAATGTCGGCAACCAACAAGGACAACCCGTCAGGCGTTTGCGTTTCGGCAAGTTTGCCCGAGAACGCTTCCAGCGACGAGCCGTATTGGTGGACGTCGTGGACGGCTATTCCCATGAATTCGATGACCTTGGCAACGGCGCCTTCGATCCGCTGCCCCATCTCCTTCAACTCGTTTTCGACGTTCCCGTTGCAGAACCTGTCGTAAAACTCGGTGTTTATGTCTTCGCTGAATTCGGCGTGTCGGGACAACGCTGCGTCAATTGCCTTGACTAGGTTCTGGTTGGCGCCGCTGACGTAAGTGTACCATACAGAGAAATTCTCGGGATTTGCCGGAATCCGATGCCGTTCCATTAATTCGATTGCCGTTCTAGCGTGTTGAGCGGTAACGTTAACTTGCTCTTTCCTTGTCATTTTTGTATTTGTCAACCTTATCGTTTATTACCGGTTGGAGCGTGTTCGTCGTTACGATGGACAGTGCATGCGATGTTGCGCGCGCCAAGGGCTGTATTTAAAGTTATTTCCCTAGACGAAAGCACGGCGAGAACGGATCGTGTGACAGACATTTGTTGAGTTCTAAGCGTTTCGCAAGCTATACCATATATCTATTCAGAATGGAATTTTTATGAAGGCAATCATCCTCGACGTCTGCGGTTTGATGTGTCCGCTGCCGGTGCTGCGGGCCAAGCGGGCATTGAAGGAGGTTCCGGTGAACGGGATTCTTCGGGTGTTGGCCACCGACCCGGCATCGCTGAAGGATATGCCGGTGTTTTGCGAGCAAACCGGACATGAACTGGTTTCGGTCCGCACTGAAAACAATGAAACCTTTATCTTCGAGATCAAGCGAACGGCGTGATCAAACGGCTGGCGATCTGGGTCGTTTCCCGGTCGATCCCGCCATCGATTCGAGACGGACGAAAGTGACGCTGGAAGGCCGCGACGGCGGCTTTTTCGTCGGTAATGTCGTAGCCCCATAGCGTAAGCGCCTCGATCAGCGGGCGATCCCGAACGGGCTCGGCTGGGGGCCAAACGCCCAATCCGTTTTGGGCCAGCAAGGCCCAGGGAAACAATTCGCCGGGATCCTGTTTGCGGGCTGGAGCGATATCGGAATGTCCAATCACGTTTCTGGCCGGGATCGGGTGACGGATAAGGACGTCGCGACCCAAGGACATCAGGCTTTCGATCTGCGGATCGGGAAAAGGCCGCAGGCCGAACTCGTGACCGGGATTGACCAATTCGATGCCGATGGAACGGGAATTGATGTCGGCGTGTCCGCGCCAGGACGACACCCCCGCGTGCCAGGCTCGGCGGGACTCATCGACAAAGGCGTAAACGGTTCCATCCTCGTCGATCAGATAATGGGCTGAAACCTGGGCGTCCGCGTCGCACAGACGGTCCAGCGCCGCCTGGGCGCTTTCCATGCCGGTGTAATGGATCACCAGCATGTCGACGATGTCCGATTGCCTGGGGCCGTAATTGGGCGAAAGCCTCGTAATCATGTCGTTTCCGTATCGCTGACGGATGCGGGAATGCGGATTTCGATGACCGCGACGCCCGCCAAGGTCATCAACGCGCCGACGATCTTGACGGTGGTGATGGTTTCCCCAAGATAATGCGAACCGATGGCGAATGCCACGGCCGGCGACAGCAGGGTGTAGGGAACCACCCGATTCAGGGAATGGGCGCGAAGCAATTTGTACCACAGCGTATAAGCTATCAACGACGCCCCGACGATTGTGAAGGCGACGCCTCCCCAAGCGGCTAAGGGGGCGTCCGTGACGGCGCTCCATCGCGTCCGTTCGGTCGCGAACGAGATCAGCAATAACATCGGTGAGGTGAACAAGGCCATCCAGCCGTTGAAGATCATCGGCGGAATGGGCGGTGCGCGCTTGATCAACAGCATGGATACGGCCCACATCAAGTCGGCGAAAATGACGGTCGCAACCGATTGCAAGTCGGCATGGCCGGGGGCTCCGGCCAAGACGACCACGCCCGAAAAGGCCAGCGCCAATCCGGCGATGCGCCGTCCGTCCAGACGCTCGCCCAGAAACAGGCGGGACAAGATGACGCTGAACGGAACGCCCAATTGCACGGCAACCGAGCCGGTGGCCGAATCGACGCCCGACAGGCCCAGAAACAGCAGGCCGAAATGGCCGATACCCATCACCACGGCCACCGGCCAGACGTGACGCAGCATTCCCGGTTGGGGGCGATAGAACGGACACAGGATCAAGCCGACCAGAGCAAACCGGATGGCGCAGGTCATAAAGGGCGGTATGGACGCGGTCGCCACTTTGACGGCGATGACGTTGCCCCCCCATAACAGCGCGACCGCCAGAACGGCGATCACATCCTGGGCCGGCAGAGTGGTCCGGCCGGTCATTTCTGCAAATCCTGTTTCAGGGTTTCCAGTTCCAGCCAGCGGTCTTCGGCATCGGCCAGTTCGGCCCGCGCCGCGTCCAGCCGGGCGGCGCTCTTCTGGAACCGGGCGGGGTCCTTGGCGTACAGATCGCCGTCGTTCAACGCCGCTTCAAGCGCGGCGATTTCCTGACCCAAGGCATCGATTTTGGCGGGCAGCGCGTCCAGTTCCCGCGCGTCCTTGTAAGACAGGCGCGACGGCTTGGCGGGGGATGGACGAGCGGTTTCGGACTTGGGAGTTCCCAGAGACTTGGCCGAAGCGGGTTCCGTTTTCGGGCGTTGGTCCAGATAGTCGGAATAGCCGCCCACGTATTCGCGGATGTCGCCTTGCCCTTCGACGGCGATGACGCTGGTGACCAACCGGTCGAGAAAGTCGCGGTCGTGGCTGACCACCAGCAAGGTTCCAGCGTAATCGGCCAAGGTCTCTTCCAATAAATCCAGCGTGTCCATGTCCAGATCGTTGGTGGGTTCGTCCAGAACCAGAAGATTGGATTGTTTGGCGAGAATTTTCGCCAGCAGCACGCGGTTGCGCTCGCCGCCGGACAGCGCCTTCAGCGGGGTCTTGGCTTGGCTGTCGGTGAATAGAAAATCCTTCATGTACCCCACCACATGACGGGGCGTTCCCCGCACCCACACTTGGTCGCCGCGCCCATCGGTCAGGATGTCCCAAACGCTTTTTTCCGGGTCCAATTGCTCGATCTTTTGATCGAACACGGCGATTTCCAGATTGGTGCCCAACCGGATCGTTCCCGAATCGGGGGCGATCTCGCCGGTCAGCAGCTTCAGCAGGGTGGTTTTACCGGCGCCGTTGGGACCGATCAGGCCGACGCGGTCGCCGCGCAGGATGCGGGTGCTGAATCCGTTGGCGACGACGATGCCGTCATACGATTTCGAAATGTTCGCCGCTTCGATCACCAAACGACCGGACATGTCGCCGGCGTCGGCTTCCATCGTCACCTTGCGGCGGCGGTCGATCTGGGCGTTCTGCCGTTGTCCCCGATCGTCGCGCAGCACATTCAAGGAGCGCAAGCGGCCCATATTGCGCTTACGCCTTGCGGTAACGCCGCGCGCCAGCCAGTGAAGCTCTTGGCGCAAACGGTTCTGGGTACGGTCAAGCTCGGCGTCCAGGCTGGCGTAGACCTCTTCCTGCCAAGCGGGGAAGGCCGCGAACCCCTGTTCAAGCCTGCGGGCGGTTCCGGCCTCAAGCCACAGGCATTGCCGCGAGATGCGTTCCAGGAAACGGCGGTCGTGGGAGATCGTCACCAGTGCGCCGCCATAAGATATTAGCGTTTCTTCCAGCCACAGGATGGTGGGCAGATCCAAATGGTTGGTGGGTTCGTCCAGCAGCAGCGCCTCGGGCTCTCCCACCAGGGCGCGAGCCAGCGCCGCCCGCCGTCCTTCGCCGCCCGACAGGGTCGGCAAGTCCCGCGATCCGTCCAGCTTCAGCGCGTCCAGGATCGCATCGATCCGCCAAATCTGTTCGCGTTCGCCGGGCGGCAGCCCCTGGGCGACATAATCCCGCACGTCCTTGCCCTGGGTCGGCGGGTCCTGGGGCATGTAGGCCAGCTTCAGGCCCGGTTGAGCGAAACGCTCGCCGCCGTCGGTGGCGACCTGATCGGCCAGGATTTTCAGCAAGGTGGATTTGCCCGAGCCGTTGCGTCCGACCAGACAGATTTTTTCTCCCGCCGAAACGGACAGGGTTATTCCGGTGAACAAAGGGTTGCCGCCAAACGTCAGCCAGACGTCGCGCAGCGCCAGAAGCGGGGGAGGAGCCATAACAGGTTTCCTATCCTTTCCGGTTCCTTCCATCAAGGATCGAATTGAAATTCGCTGTTCGGCACCCTAAAGTCACCGCCCAATCCAACGCCCGAGGCTTTCCATGACCAACCGTGTTCTGATCGTCGATTTCGGTTCGCAAGTGACCCAGCTGATCGCCCGCCGCGTGCGTGAAAGCGGCGTCTATTGCGAAATCCATCCGTTCAACAAGGTGGACAAGGCCTTTCTGGACTCCTACGCCCCCAAGGCGATCATTCTTTCCGGCGGTCCGGCTTCGGTCACGGCGGCGCAGACCCCGCGCGCGGATGACGCCGTCTTCGCGAAGAATGTACCGGTGCTGGGGATTTGCTATGGACAGCAGACCATGTGCGCGCAACTGGGCGGCAAGGTCGAACCGGGCGATCATCGCGAATTCGGCAGGGCTTTCGTCGAGGTGATCGAGGATTGCGCCCTGTTTCACGGTGTCTGGGACAAGGGCGGACGCGAACAGGTATGGATGAGCCACGGCGACCGGGTGACGGCGTTGCCTCCCGGATTCAAGGTGGTGGGTACTTCGGAAGGGGCGCCTTATGCCGCCATCGCCGACGAGACCCGCAAATTCTACGGCGTGCAGTTTCACCCCGAAGTTGTTCACACCCCGCAAGGGGCGCAGTTGCTGAAAAATTTCACCCATGCGGTGGCTGGCTGCCGGGGCGATTGGACCATGGCGGCGTTCCGGGCGCAGGCCATCGAGCGGGTTCGTCGGCAAGTGGGCAAGGGGCGGGTGATTTGCGGCCTGTCGGGCGGCGTCGATTCCTCGGTGGTTGCCGCCTTGCTGCACGACGCCATCGGCGATCAACTGACCTGCGTGTTCGTCGACCATGGACTGATGCGCGCGGGCGAGGCCGATCAAGTGGTGTCGGTGTTCCGGGATCGCTTCAACATCAAGCTGGTGCATCGCGACGCCTCGGAGCTGTTTTTATCGGGCTTGGCGGGAATGACCGACCCCGAAGCCAAGCGTAAAACCATCGGCGCGTTGTTCATCGATGTGTTCGAGCAGGAAGCCAAGGCGGTGGGCGGGGCCGATTTCCTGGCCCAAGGGACGCTGTATCCGGACGTGATCGAATCGGTGTCGTTCATCGGCGGCCCGTCGGTGACCATCAAAAGCCACCACAATGTGGGCGGTCTGCCGGAACGCATGAACATGAAGCTGGTCGAGCCGTTGCGAGAATTGTTCAAGGACGAGGTCCGCGCCTTGGGCCGCGAATTGGGGCTGCCCGCCGAAATGGTGGGCCGCCATCCCTTCCCCGGTCCCGGCTTGGCCATCCGCATTCCCGGGCAGGAAATAACCCGGGACAAGCTGGACATCTTGCGCAAGGCCGATTCCATCTATTTGGAAGAGATCAGGAACGCCGGACTCTACGACGCCATCTGGCAGGCTTTCGCAGTGCTCTTGCCGGTGCGCACCGTCGGCGTCATGGGCGATTCCCGGTCCTACGATTATGCGCTGGCGTTGCGGGCGGTGACCTCCACCGACGGCATGACCGCGGATTTCTTCCCCTTTGACATGGCGTTCCTCGGTCGGGTCGCCAACCGCATCATCAACGAGGTCAAGGGCATCAACCGCGTGACGTATGATGTGACGTCGAAGCCGCCGGGAACAATCGAGTGGGAGTAGGGGGACACGCCTGAAATCCGGGGACACGTTCCCCAATAGCAGCGCTGCGAAAGAACCCCGCTTACCGCGTCCGACTGACGCCGGTCAGAGATTTCCGGCGCGCGATGAACGCACGGACGAGCGGCAGGAAATACGCTTTGCTGAAGCGTCCGATTGGGGGGACGGGTTCCAGATAGAAAGACTGGCCGACGATATCGGTGTTGTATTCGTCGAGGATAATCCACAGACGAATATCCGGGTCAAGCCCGGTGCGGCGTTTCTCAATGAGAGGAATTTCGCTAACGAAACGGTTCGACTCTGGTTCTTTAGTGGTGATGGGTAACAGCAGCAGCAGATCGCCATCGGCCCTGGGCATTCGAACACCGACTGCGACCGGTCTGTCCTTGCGCCCTTCCGTCTCACCTCGGTTGGATTCCCGCGCCCAGAGGTAGGGATAGCGGATGACCGAGGCCGTTTGAATGTCGTCGTAGCTCAAGGTTGTCCCGCGTCATCCGAGAACGCATAGGCCGCTACGGCGTCTTCTACTTCGGCAAGCAGGCTATCTGGCATGGTCTCAATGGTGCCGGTGGACCTAGTGTCGGCGCGATGGCGGAGGCGTTCATAGTCCTCGATGGCGAGGAGAACAAGGCGGGGCTTGCTACGCTGGGTAATGGTGACCGGATGCCGCAGGGCCTCGGCGATGATGTCGCCGGATTTGCGCGACAGGTCGCTCGTCGTGTAGATCCCGGAAGAGTTTGACATGGAGTCTCCTGTAAATGCGGTAATTGCTGTATATTACAGCATCTAGGGTGGCCGTTCAACTTATCGGTGGGCGAGGGGCCAAAATGTCTGATGCAATCACCGTGTGACGGCGTTTATGACGGTATAACTATTTTATGGCGTGTGAAAATATTGGAATTTCAACTCGTTAAATTTAATTGAAACAATCGAGTGGGAATGAGTAAATTGGTCTAAAGCGCCAATTATTTTGATGGTTCATGACAAATTAATAAACTGAAATATGTGCGCTGATGGAAATGGGCTGTTGTTCGTTCGAGGGAATGCGATAGCTGTAACGTTGTTCTTATGTTGTCGAAGTTGTCGAAGTTGACATTCATGAGGCTGACGCTCATTGTGGTGACCCGAGAGGTTTGCAATGACATCAGTGCATAAGAATATGACGACCCCTAAGAGAAGGCCTGCACGCAAAGTCGAAGCTCTGATTGAGGAAGTGTTGGGAGCGATTACCCATGGCGGCGGCACCGTCTCCAAAAAGGAAAGCTGGGGTTCGCGCAGCTTGGTCTATCGGATCAAGAAAAACCATAAGGCTCACTACGTTCTACTCAACCTAGACTCTTCCTCGGCTACCGCTGAAGAAATAGACCGCCAGATGGGCCTCAACGAAGACGGTCACCGACAGAGCCGTGCCGAGAAAAGAACGGCAGTCGATCCAGAAGCCTTCAAACCGGATGCGCGTGCCCGCGCATTGTTGCGCGGTATCGAAATCGCCGAAGCGGACTTGGCGGCGGCTGGCGGAGCTTACGATTTGGGGCAAGTGCAAAAGTTGATGCATGGAGTTTCTCGTCAACGGATTGAGCGGCGCGTTCAGGACGGCACACTTCTCGCTGTACCCGGTCCCAGCAATCGTCGTCGTTATCCCACCATCCAGTTCAATCCAGACGGAAATGTTGTGGACGGGCTTAAAGCCGTAAAAGAGGCATTGGATTTTTCCAGCCCCTGGGCGATGCTGAGTTTTTTGATCAATCCTGACGATCTTCTCAACAACGAGCGTCCGATCGACGTGCTTCGACAAGGAAACATCGACCGTGTGCTGGAGTCAGCGCGACGAGTCGGTGTCCAAGGCGCTTGACGGCTCCGTCACCGCCCGCAGACCTAGCCTTCCGCACTCCCAGACTTATCAGCTTAAGCCCTGGTGAGAGTCTTCATCGCTATTATACCGCTGCATATCCGCCAATTTATTTCGATAAAACTTTGGACGGTAGGCTCAATGCGCCAGATGGCAGCTACGGTGTGCTGTATACTGCGAAAGATGAACAAGGGGCATTTGCTGAGACGTTTCTGAGATCCCCAGGGCACCGTCTAATCGACCCGAAACTTCTGGCACGTAAGGCTTATGTCAAGCTTGAGGTTGTGAGGCCATTGCAGTTGATCGAATTGGCCGGGCCAGGATTGGCGATTCTCGGGGCTACGGCGGAAGTGGTTCATGGAGGACTGCCTTATAATGTCCCACAGGCTTGGTCCAGCGCACTAAAGGCACATCCAGTTGCGGCAGACGGAATTGCCTACAACGCGCGGCACGACGATCAGGCCTTATGCTACGCTTTGTTCGAAGGTATTTCGACCGCAGTCATCGAAATAGAACGGAGACTTAACCTTGATGCGGATTGGTTCTGGGAGTTGGCGGACATATATCAATTAGGCCGTCCGCCATCCTAGAATCCTGAAAAGCGGGGACGTATTTTCTGACGGCGTTTATGACGGTATAGCTATTTTATGGCGTGTGAAAATATTGGAATTTCAATGCGATATCTATGCTTGAAACAATCGAGTGGGAGGGGCGAGCGGGAAGGATATCCTTGCGTCTAACTGGCCGGGGCAACCACAAGATCGCCGTTAAGGGCCATGCTTAAAATCGTGGTGATGTTTCGATTGGAAATGGCCTCGAACCCCCTGTTCTCAAGTTGGATGCGGGCTTCTTCATTCTCGAGAAGACGCAGACAGTTGGGGACCACCTGATCGAAATTGGCGAACAAAACGCCGTTGGCGATATCGCTTTCGACGGTGATGTTTTCGTAAAGATCGGCGACGACGGCCTTGCGGTTGGCCATAAGGTACGAGACCCGCACGATCTCGAAAGTCCGGTCGTACTGGCCGATATTCAGGACGATCTTCGCTCGGGAAATCATGGCGTCGCGGGCCTCGCCATAAAACCCGTAAAGGAACATCACCTTTAGTCCCTGGTGACACAGACGTTTGAAAATTTCCAGCCGGTTCTCACTGGGGCTTCCGTATATCAAAACGTCGATATCCTGAACTTCGGCTTTGGGAATGCGCGACAGAATCGGAGCATAGCCGATTGGAACTTTGGAGATGGGATAGGCATTGCCCAAGCTGCGCCACAACTCGATGTTGTCTTCGCTGTAATCCCATATTTCGAAGTTCTTGACGGTGTACGGAAAGGAAAAACGGGGATCGTTGTGAACGTCGGTCGTGGTCAGACGATGATACTGTTCAAGATTGTAGACAATCGACCCTTTTGGCACCAAGGAAAGAATGTTCTCTTCGGCGATTTGGTGCCCGAAGACGATATTCTTGCAATCGAAGACGAACTGGTTTTTGCCGTAGGTCGTCGTGTGCCCCAGACTGCTAAGCCCCCACGAGATCGTTTGAATGACTTCGTTATATCCATAAAGCCCATGATGGCGTTCCGTGGGCACAAGATGGACGATATGAAAATGGGTCATGTCGGGAAATGCTCATGCTAGGAATGTCGATAAGTCGGCGCACGCCTAGTTAATGCAGGCAAACGTAAATTGTCAATGAAACCCTGGAACGGGCGATTGTTCCGCCCCGTAAGCGTCCGATGGACGTTCATCAATTTTTCATCGATTTCCTATAGTTAAGGATGGCCTTGGGAAGGGTGTTGCTTTGACATAGGCGATGCTATAACCATGTCCGTCTCTTGATCTTTTGCCAAACGAAGAGTTTCTAATCAATGTCAGTTTTGACATCTCCGTTGCACGCAGCATTAAGGTGTTTGTTCATCATCGCGTTGCATCACGGTCACGAAATCACGCCGCAGGATTTGATTGCCGGGACGGATGCCTCGGACCCGATCGGGTCGTTGTTGAAGGTGATGAAGCGCGCCGGGTTTCGGGGGCGGGTGCTTAAGAACCGCAAATGGAAGGCCATCACGTCGTTGGGGATGGCTTATCCGGCCATCGCCGGTCAGCGGGACGGAAACTGGGTGGTCGTGGTCAACACGGTGACATTGCCCGGAGAAGAATCGAAGCTCGCCATCTTGGACCCGTTGGCCGAACAGGCCGGGATCGTGATGGTCGACCGCGACCAATTCATGGAAACCTGGGACGGCACCATTATTCTGTGTAAGAAGGTCTATGCCGATTCCGAGGTCGATGCCAGCGAGCCGTTCGGGTTCAGTTGGTTCATTCCGGAAATCATGCTGCAAGGCCGTTATTACCGGGACATCGCCGTCGCGTCGATAACCAGCAGCGTTATCGGGTACTTCACGCCCTTCTTGCTGCAAATCATGATCGATAAGGTGGTCGGCCACAAAAGCTATAACACGTTGGTCGCGGTGATGCTGGTCTTTACCGTTCTGACCTTGTTCGATACGGCCTTCGGCTACGTTCGTCAGAATTTGGTTTTGTATGCCACGACCAAGATCGACGCCAGGCTCGCGTCCAAAGTCTTCGCCCGAATGCTTAGCTTGCCGCTGACTTTCTTCGAAACCAATACCGCGGGCATTCTGATCCGCAACATAAGCCAGACCGAAAGCATCCGGGGTTTTCTGACCGGCCGGTTGTTCCAAACGTTCCTGGACTTGCTTCCCATGCCCATTTTGCTGGTGTTGTTGGGGATGTACAGCGCCAAGCTTACGATCATCGTGCTGGTTTTCGCGCTTATCACGGCGATTTGCATCGCGTTGATGCTGCCCATTTACAAACATCATCTGGACCAGCTCTATCAGGTCGAGGGCGCCCGCCAGGGGCACATGGTGGAAACCATCGTCGGCATGCGCACGATCAAGTCGTTGGTGCTGGGGCCCGCCCGGTTGCAGGAATGGGATTTGAAGGTGGCTCAGTCCATGCGGCGGCTGATGACGGTCGGTCGCGTCGGCGCCGTGGGCGGAACCTTCACCAATTTCCTGGAAAAGGTTATGCAACTGGCGATCCTGGGCGTCGGCGCCCAGTCGGTTTTTACCGGGGATATGACCATCGGTTCCTTGATCGCCTTCAACATGCTTTCGGGCAAGGTGTCCGGGCCGTTGATTTCGATGGTCGGACTGATCAACGAATACCAGCAGGTTTCCCTGTCGGTGGGAATGCTGAGCAACGTCATGGACCATCCCCCGGAACGGGAAGTCGGACAACGGTACATCTATCCCAAGATCAATGGTGAAATCGAATTCGACGAGGTGACGTTCCGCTATCCGCATACGGCGACGCCGGCTTTGGATCGGGTTTCGTTCAAGGTCGAGCCCGGCCAGATGATCGGCGTGGTGGGCCGCTCGGGCTCGGGAAAATCCACCTTGACCCGTCTGATCCAAGGCATCCACAATCCCGATGACGGCATGCTGAAAATCAGCGGAGCCGACATTCGCCATATCGATCTTAACCACTTGCGCCGCAGCATCGGCGTCGTTCTGCAAGAGAACTTCCTGTTCCGAGGAACGATTCGCGAAAATATTGCGGCCACCAAGCCGGAAGCGTCCATGGAAGAGGTGCTGGAAGCATCGCGCATGGCCGGCGCGGCCGAGTTCATCGACCGGCTTCCCAATTCGTATGGAACGCACGTTTTTGAAAACGCTTCGAACTTTTCCGGCGGACAGCGTCAGCGCATTGCCATTGCCCGGGCCTTGCTGCCCCGTCCGTTGTTGATGATCTTCGATGAGGCGACCAGCGCGCTCGATCCCGAAAGTGAGGCGGTTGTCCAAGAAAACCTTGACAAGATAGCCGAAGGTCGGACCATGATCGTCGTCTCGCACCGGCTGTCGTCGTTGGTGCAGGCGGATGCGATCCTGGTTCTGGAACAAGGCAAGATGGTGGATTTCGCTCCCCATAATGTCTTATTGGAACGGTGTGAAATATATAGGCAATTATGGGAAATTCAGACCCGTTACATTTCTTAGGCGGCGCCACCAACGCTGTCCAAAAGCAGTTTCACTCGATTTCAACGCATCTGAAATCGATGGGGGAGCGGCTGCCCGCCATCCGTAACTGGCTGGTGGTGTCGGCGCCGCCCAATTCCGTGATTCCCGATGCCGTTCCGTTCCAGGGTGAAATCGAGCAGCTTCTGGCGGAAACGCCGCCCCGCTTCATGATGGGGACGTTCTATCTGCTGTTTGGGCTGTTGATATCCATGCTGGTGATAACCTCCGTGGTACAGGTGGATGTCGTCGTTTCCGGTACGGGCCGTCTGTCCACCGCTACGCCGCCGATGACGGTTCAACCGCTTGACAAGGCGATCGTTCGAACGGTTCTCGTCAAAACCGGCGATACGGTGACCAAGGGGCAGGTCGTGGCGTCTTTGGACCCGACCTTCACCAGGGCCGACCTTGCATCCCTGGAAGGGCAGAAACAGACGTTGGTCGCCCAGATTCATCGCCTCGATGCCGAGCTTGCCAAAAAGCCATACGAGGTCAATACGTCGGCCAATCCCGACGAACAATTGCAGGCCAGCCTTTATCATCAGCAATTGGCCCAGTACAATTCACGCGTCAGCTCGTTCGATGAAGACATCAAGCGCAACGACGCCAGCATCAAGACCACCGAAGCCGACCGCACCTTGTTGATCAAGCAGTTGGCCGTGGCTCAAGACGTCGAGAATACGCGCTCGACATTGCTGGAATCGAGGACGGGAACCAAGCTTCAGTATCTGGAATCGCAAGCGGGCCGCGTTCGCGCCGAACGGGATCTGTCCGATACGGTCAACCGGCTGGTGGAATTGCAGCATGGCTTGCAGTCGCTACGAGCCCAAAGACAGGCCTATATCGACGACTGGAACCGGCAATTGCTGGAAGACCTGTCGCGCACGCGAAGCGAGCTGGCGAAAGTTGACGAGAACATCAACAAGGCCATCCGTATGCATGATTTGGTCGATTTGACCGCGCCCGAGGACGGCATCGTTTCCGAAGTCGCCAAACGGGCCGAGGGGGCGGTGATCAACGGCGGCGAGCCCTTGGTGACGATCGTTCCCGCTCATACGCCGCTGATCGCCGAAATAACCGTGACCTCGGCCGATGTGGGCTATGTGAAGATCGGTGATTTCACTCAGATCAAGGTCGATGCGTTCCCCTACCAGCGCTATGGCAGGCTGCGCGGTCACTTGGCTTCGGTCAGCGAGGAATCCTTCGGCGGTGGACAAAAGTCGGACCAACAGGCCAGCCAAGGGTTCTCCGAAACCTCGGCCATCGCGGGCGGCGCCGTCCACAAGGCACGGATCGATTTGGACGATCAGACGCTGCAACACCTTCCCGAAGGGGTTCGCCTGATTCCGGGTATGACGCTGCTTGCGGAAATCAAGGTGGGAACGCGCAGCATCATTTCGTACTTCCTGAACCCGATTACCCGCGGGCTGGGCGAAAGCGTCAAGGAACCCTAATCTGCCGTAATCGTCCCTCGCGGGGGTGGGCTACGCCTCTCGGGCGATGTATTCCAGATACTGGCCGTAACCGCTTTTCCCCAAGGATTTGGCGCTGGCCAGAAGCTGGTCGCGGTCGATGAAACCCATCGAGAAAGCGATTTCCTCAAGGCAGGCGACCTTTTGACCTTGGCGCTTTTCCAGAACCTTGACGAACTCGCCCGCTTCCAGCAGCGAATCGAAGGTGCCCGTGTCCAGCCAAGCATAGCCGCGCCCAAGGCAGACCACATTCAGATCGCCCCGGTTCATGTAAACGGCGTTGACGTCGGTGATTTCCAATTCGCCTCGGGGGGATGGCTTAAGATTTTCGGTTATGGAAATCACATCGTTGTCGTAAAAATAAAGTCCGGTGACCGCCCAGTGGGATTTGGGATTCTTGGGTTTCTCTTCGATGGACAGGGCCTTGCCGGTTTTATCCAACTCGACCACGCCATAACGCTCGGGATCGGTGACGCCATAGGCGAAAACCGTGGCGCCCCGGGGGGCGAGCGCGGCGTTGCGCAGTTTCTCGGTAAGACCGCCGCCGTAGAAAATGTTGTCGCCCAGGACCAAGGCGACGGTATCGTCGCCGATGAATTCGCGGCCGATCAGAAAGGCTTGGGCCAGACCGTCGGGGCTGGGTTGCTGCGCGAAGGTCAGCGAGATGCCCCACCGTGATCCGTCCCCCAGAAGCTTTTCGAATTGGGCGGCGTCGGCGGGGGTGGTGATGATCAGAACGTCGCGGATGCCGGCCAGCATCAGCACCGACAAGGGGTAATAGATCATCGGCTTGTCGTAGATGGGCAAAAGCTGTTTCGATACACCCAGGGTAATCGGGTGAAGCCTAGTGCCGGACCCGCCGGCCAGAATAATGCCTTTCATTGCGCTTTTTCCTGTTCCATCAATGATCTAACGATTTCCGGCAAGGCTTTCCGCCAATCCGGGGCGGCAATGCCCCAATTGGCCTCGATTTTTCCGGCGTCGAGAACCGACCAAGCCGGTCGTTTGGCGGGGGTGGGATATTGATCGGTGGTGATCGGTTCCAGTTTGGGCGCGGTTTTCCCAAGCTTTTCCGCTTCGGCGAAAACGGCTTTGGCGAAACCGTACCAAGTGACGGATGGCTGGCCGCAGAAATGGAAGGTTCCCCAGGTGCCGTGACGGTGATCGGCGATACGCGACGCCATGGTCAGGCAAGCATCGGCGATGGTGTCGGCGGGGGTTGGATTGCCGGTTTGGTCGTCGACCACGCGGATGGTCTCGCGATTAAGCCGCAGCATGGTTCTGACGAAGTTCTGGCCGGTGGCGCTGAAAACCCAGGCGGTGCGCAAAATTATGTGACGCTCCAAGGCGGCGCGGACGGCGCGTTCGCCTTGTTCCTTGCTGCGGCCATAAGCGCCCTGAGGCGCGACCGGATCGTCTTCACGGTACGGCTTGGCGCCGTCTCCGGCGAAAACGTAGTCGGTGGAGATGTGGATCAAGGCTGCGCCGACTTTATCGCAGGCCTCGGCCATCGCGCCGGGCGAACCGGCGTTGACCAGCATGGCCGTCGCCTCGTCGCTTTCGGCCTGATCGACCTTGGTGTATGCGGCGGCGTTGATGACGATGGCGGGCTTATGGGCGACGATTTGCCGAGCGATTTGCTCGGGCTGGGTCAAATCGGCCTGTTCGCGGCCCAGTTGAAGAATGGTCAGGGCCTTGTGCCGGTCGGCCGAAGCGGCGATGCTTTGGGCGACTTGACCGGTTTGACCGAAGACCAAACACAGGGTCACTTGCCCAATCCCCGTCTGGCCGTGGCATCGCGAGTAGCCACCAAAGGTTCCCACCACGCCCGATTGTCCAAGTACCAGCGTATGGTTTGCTCCAAACCGGCCTCGAAGGTATGACGCGCCCGCCAGCCCAATTCGTTCTCGGTTCGGCTGGGGTCGATAGCGTACCGGAAATCGTGGCCGGAACGGTCGGTAACCCGGGTAATCAGGGAGCGGGACTTTCCTTCAGGATGGCCGGTCAAACGGTCGACGGTATCGCAAATGGCATGAACCACGTCCAGATTGCGGCGTTCGGACCTGCCGCCGATAAGATAGGTGCCGCCGATCTGTCCCTTGGACGCCACGGCAAGCAAGGCATCGGCGTGGTCGTCCACATGCAGCCAATCGCGGACGTTGGCGCCCTCGCCGTAGACGGGCAGGGGCTTTCCCGCCAGGGCATTGATGATCATCAGCGGAATCAGCTTCTCGGGAAACTGATAGGGGCCGTAATTGTTGGAGCAATTGGACAGCACGACGGGCAAGCCGTAGGTCTCGCCCCAGGCGCGGACGAAATGGTCCGACGCCGCCTTGCTGGCCGAATAGGGCGAGCGCGGAGAATAAGGGGTGGTTTCGGTAAAGCAGCCGTCGTCGCCCAACGACCCGAACACCTCGTCGGTGGAGATGTGATGAAATATGAACGGACCGGATCGGGTGGGGATGTAGGCGCGGGCCGCTTCCAGCAAGGTATAGGTTCCGACCACGTTGGTTTGCACGAAAGCGCCGGGGCCGTCGATGGAGCGGTCCACATGGGACTCGGCGGCAAGGTGCATGACGGCGTCGGGCTTGAAATCGCCGAACGCCTGATCCATGGCTTCGCGGTCGCAAATATCCGCCACCATCAGGGTGTAGCGCGGATTTTCGGCGATGGATTTCAACGTATCCAGATTGGCGGCATAGGTCAGCTTGTCGACGTTAAGAACATTCCAGTCGGTTTCGCCGATGATCCGCCGAATGACCGCCGATCCGATAAAACCCGCTCCGCCGGTAACGATGACGCGCATGAGACCTCCTTTAGAAAAGAGTGTCGCCGACCTGATCGAACAAAGGCAATCCCGCGTCCTTGGCCGACAGAATGGCCCGGTCTTCGGAAACGGGCCACGCAATCCCCAGGCAGGGATCGTTCCAGCGGATGCCCAAATCGTTGGCGGGCGAATAATAGTTGGTGACCTTGTAAACGACTTCGGTGTTCGGTTCCAGCGTGACGAAACCGTGAGCGAAGCCGATCGGGACCAGAAGCTGTCGCCAATTTTGATCGGAAAGCTCCACCGCGACATGGCGTTTGAACGTGGGCGAGGATTTGCGCAAATCCACGGCTACGTCCAGGATACGGCCCCGAACGACCCGGACCAATTTATCCTGGCCGAACGGCTGGGATTGAAAGTGCAGACCGCGAACCACGCCGACGTCCGCCGAAAGCGAATGGTTGTCTTGAACGAAATCAAGTTCGATGCCCGCGTCCGCCAAGGTCCGCTTGTTATAGGTTTCGGAAAAGAAACCGCGCTGGTCGCCGAATTTCTTGGGCGTCAGGATTACCACGCCCTCAAGGTCTGTTTTGGCGATCTGCATCTTACGGCTTCTTCACAACCTTAAGAAATTCCGTTTCCAACTGGCTGGTGAAGCGCGAGGTGTTGCCCAGCCCGCGTTCCCACGCGCCATCTTCCAGACGGGCGCGCAAAGCGCGGTATTTGGCTTGATCATTGATCAATTCCAACGCCTTGGACACATAGGTCTGCAGGTCGGTGGCGATCAGCTCCGGCAGCCCCACCGCCGTCAGCAGGCTGCCCGCCATGCGCGACGAGAAGCATTGGCCCGACAAGGTCAGCAAAGGCAGCCCCATGCGCAAGGCGTCGCTGGCGGTGGTGCCCGAATTGTACGGGTAGGTGTCCAGGAACAAATCGGCGTTTCTCATTCTGGACAGATAATCCTCGGGGCTGACCCGTCCGGCGTAAATGATGCGGTCCTCGGCGATGCCCTTGGAGGTGGCCCACTCGCGGGTATTCTTGCGGGCGTGGGGATTGTCGTCCAGCAGCCACAGCACCGTGTTGGGAGACTTGGACATGATCTCGATCCAACTGTCGAAAATTTCCTCGGTGACCTTGTAGCTGTTCGAGAAGCTGCACAGGACGAACTTGTCTTCGGGCAGTCCCAATTCCGTCCTGGTTTTGCGCGTCCCGATGCCTAGTTTGCCGTCGTTGACTTGATAGCAATCGGGCATGAACAGCGGTTTGGGCTGGTATTCGTGCGCCACGGCTTCGGGAATGGTGAAATGATCGCAGATCATATAGTCCAGTTCTTCGAACGGAATGGGGCCGATATAACCCAAATAGGTCATTTGCACCGGAGCGGGACGATAGCGCAGCGCTCCCAGACGGGTGCCCTTGGTCATGCCGTTCAAATCGACCAGAATGTCGATTTCATCCTCGCGGATTTTTTGGGCGATTTTTTCGTCGGTCCAGTCGATGACCAGCGACAGCTTGTCGAAGGCGGACAGAATGCGCTTGCGGACGTCGCTGTTGTCCTCTTTGGTCGAACAATAGCCGTACACCTCGAATTTCGATCTGTCGTGCTTCTCGAACAATTCGGTGATCAGATAGGTGATGGGATGGCGGCAATAGTCGGAGGACAGATAGCCGACCCGGATTTTATCGTGATTATAGCCGTTTTCCGGACATAGGCGCGTGCCGATCACCGGCATCTTGCGCTTCAGCCATTCCTCGACGATGCGCCGCTGCAAAACCACGTCGTCGACGTAAGCCAATCCGGACAGGGGACCGGCGCTAAGGGTGATTTCCTCACGGGTAAGACCCGGAATGCCGCACGACAAGGCCGGCCATTTGCATTGCTTCTGACGCAAGTGGGTCCAGTGCTGGATGGCGTCGGGCTGGTCGGCGGTGGTCAGCAGGCTTTTGTACAGCTCCGCCTCGGCTTCGTCGTAGCGGCCCTGATTTTCCATCAGGCGGCCGCGATGATTGAGCAGGGTGGTCCTGGCCTCGTCGGGCTGAATCAACTGTTTCCAAGTCGCCAAGGCGTCCTCGGTTTGGCCGTTGTTTTCCTGCATCAAACCCAGGTTGACGGCGCCCTGATAGAAGTCTGGTTTCAGCGCCAGGGCGTTGCGGTAAGAGGTGGCCGCATTGGCTTGGTCGCCCGCCGCCGACAATTCCGTTCCCAAATTGAACCACGCCACGAACAAATGAGGCGAACGTCCGGTGTTGAGATTGATCCAGCTTTGGTAGATTTGGATCACCGGTCCGGAACCGCATTTGGGTTTGATGACCTCCATCAATTGGATCAGTTCGTCCACTTTCAGGCCGTGAAGAAAACGTTGAATCTTCTCGCCGTCGATTTTGGGGTCGTAGCTCCAGGACCTTTTTTCAATATGGGAAATGATTGCGGTTAGATCTGGTGACATGAGAAGGGTCTCTTGCAAGAAGGGCGAAAATTTCGCGCTAGGATACGGGTAAAAACGTTAAGGTCAAGGAAACAGCCCAGTCGACAATTTCAACCGCCCGTTTCTTATTTAAACGAAGAACTGCCGGAAGATGGACGCCATGTATTCGATCATCTCGGGCGTTATGCCGGGATAGACGCCGATCCAGAAGGTATCGCGCATTACTCGGTCGCTGACGGCAAGGTCGCCGACGGTTCTGAACGTCCGCCCGATCATGTAGGGCTGCCTGATCAGATTGCCTCCGAACAACAGACGGGTGCCGATTTTATGACGATTCAAGTGACGCAACAGGTCGTCGCGCTTGAACATCGAGTCGTCGCGCATGGTCAGGGGAAAGCCGAACCAGGACGGGTCGGAATTGGGGGTGGCCTCGGGCAGGATCAGATGGTCCTCGAACGGCTTAAGCGCCGCGTAAAGCAGCTTGAAGTTCCGCCGCCTGACGGCGATGAAATCGTCCAGCCGGTCGATTTGCGCCAAGCCGACGGCGGCCTGCATATCGGTGATCTTCAGATTATAGCCCAAATGGGAATAGGTGTATTTGTGGTCGTAGCCTTGGGGCAGGTGGCCCAATTGCCAGTCGTAGCGCCGCTTGCAGGTGTCGTCCTTGCCGGGGGCGCAATAGCAATCGCGGCCCCAGTCGCGGAACGATTCCAGGATTCTTTTCATCGTGCTGTTGTTGGTGAATACGGCGCCGCCTTCGCCCATGGTGATATGGTGGGCCGGATAAAAGCTCAACGACCCGATATCGCCGAAGGTTCCGACCATTTGGCCGCCATAGGTGGCGCCAAGGGCGTCGCAGCAATCCTCGATCACATACAGATGGTGCCGCTTGGCGATGTCCATGACCGTTTCCAGATCAAACGGATTGCCCAAGGTGTGGGCGACGACGATGGCCTTGGTCTTGGGCGACAACGCCGCCTCGATCTGGTCGGCGCGAATATTGTAGGTGGGAATGTCCACATCCACGAACACCGGCACCAGACCGTTTTGCAACACGGGGTTGACTGTGGTGGGGAAACCGGTGGCGCAAGTGATGACCTCGTCGCCCGGTTGCAACTGCCTGCCGCGCAGCAAATGCGAGGTCAGGGCGCTGACGGCCAGCAAATTGGCCGACGACCCCGAATTGCAGGTCAGCAAATGCTGCATCCGCATATAGCGTTTCAGCTTGTCCTCGAATTGGTCGTTGAACGGTCCCGTCGTCAGCCAGAAATCCAAGGCGGCCTCGGTCAGCTTCCGCACTTCGGGGGCGCCGAAAACCCGACCGGATACCGGGACGGCCGATTGGCCGGGAATGAAAGCCGAGGTTTGATGGGCCTTTTCGGTGTATAGGCCGACAAGCCGCAGGATTTCCGTCTGAAGGTCTTCCGTCGAGGCTTGTTCCCAATTGTCCATGGATTGTTTCCTTGTCAAGCGACGTAGGCCGCGATTTGTTTCAGTCCGAAATCCAGCATGTTTCCGCCGCCGTTATGTTCGCGGTAGAACGCCACAGCGGCATCCAGCGCCGTTTCCAGCGACCAACGCGGGCGCCAGCCCAAATGGACCCGGGACTTGGCGCTGTCCAGTTTCAGCAGGTGCGCCTCATGGACTTGGGCGGGATTCGAAACGTCGATCCAGCCGTTCTTCGCGGGCCAAAGAGCGCATACCCGATCGGCGACGGCGGCGACCGTTTGTTCGCTGTCGCTGTCGGGGCCGAAATTCCAGCCCTGGGACGCCAACGCGGCATCGGCGAAGGCGCGTTCGCACAGTATCAGATAACCGGACAGCGGTTCCAGCACATGCTGCCAGGGGCGGACGGAATGGGGGCTGCGGATATGCAAGGGCTGTCCCGAGATCAGTCCGCGCATAAGATCCGGCACCAGCCGGTCCAAGGCCCAATCGCCGCCGCCGATGACGTTGCCGGCGCGGGCGGACGCCAGCCTGATGCCGTCGGGATCGGAGGCGAACGAGCGGGCGTAGGCCGCCGTCACCAGCTCGGCGCAGCCCTTCGAACTGGAATAAGGATCGAACCCGCCCATGGGGTCGGTTTCCCGATAAGGCCAGATCCATTCGCGGTTTTCATAGCATTTGTCGCTGGTTACCATCAATGCCAGCCTGACGCCGGGGGTTTGACGCGATGCCTCCAGCGTGTTGACCGTGCCCATGACGTTGGTGGCGTAGGTATCCACCGGCGTGGCATAGGAAAGCCGCACCAGGGATTGCGCCGCCAGATGCAAAACGATGTCCGGTTTGAAATCGCCGATGGCCGCGGTCAGCGCGGCCAAGTCGGTGACGTCGCCGCGAAGATCGATCATGTGGTTTTTCAGGCCGAACGTTTCGAACAGACTGGGATCGGTCGGGATGTCCTTGGAATACCCCGCCAGTTTCGCGCCCATGGAATGAAGCCACAAAGACAACCAACTGCCCTTGAATCCGGTATGTCCGGTAATGAATACGCGGCGGTCGCGCCAAAAATCGGGCAGCGGCAGGGAAGACCGGTTCACCAGCGCCTCCAGGGGGCCTTGCCGCTGGTCCACAGGTCTTCCAGGTAAAGTTTGTCGCGCAGCATGTCCATGGGCTGCCAGAAGCCGTCATGATGATAGGCGCCCAACTGCGATTTCTTCACCAAGGTTTCCATGGGGCCGCGTTCCCAGACGGTTTCGTCGGCGGGAATGAAATCGATCACCTTGGGCGAAAGGACGAAGAAGCCGCCGTTGATGTAGTCCCCGTGGCCTTGGGGTTTTTCCTCGAATTTGGTGACTAGGCCGTCTTCCACGATCAGCGCGCCGAAACGGGCTTGCGGGATCACGGCGGTCACCGTCGCCAGCTTCTTGTGCTTCTTGTGGAACGCCAGCAAGGCGTCGATGTCCACGGTGGACAGGCCGTCGCCATAGGTCATGCAAAAGTCCTCGTCGCCCACATAGTCGCGGATATAGCGGAGCCGTCCGCCGGTCTGCGTCGTCTCGCCGGTTTCCACCAGGGTCACTTTCCATGACTCGGTGGTGTGATTGTGGATGACTCGCGAATTGTCCTTGAAATCGAAGGTGATGTCGGAATTGTGGAGGAAATAGTTCGAGAAATATTCCTTGATCACATAGCCCTTGTAGCCCAGGCAGATGATGAAATCCGTCAGTCCGAAGGTGGAGTAGTATTTCATAATGTGCCACAGAATCGGCTTGCCGCCGATTTCAACCATGGGCTTGGGGCGAATGCTGGTTTCCTCACCCAACCGGGAGCCCAGTCCGCCCGCCAGAATGACCACGCGCATGAACCCTCCAAGCACAGGCGAAAAAACGATTGCATCAGGGTGTAGCCGACCCCCGCTTGGGCTGTCAACAGCATAAGGTTCCGCCTTGCGGCCGGTTTCGGCAACTCTGGCATTCCCAGCCCAAGCAAGATTGGCTACTATGCCGCCGGTTAAGACGGATGGATCGTCCATCCTGGGAACATCAGTTAAGGGTAACGTCATGGCAGTCATGGTTCCGGTTTCTTGGGGCGAGGTAATCGACAAAATCACCGTGCTTGAAATCAAAAGCGAGAAGTTGACCGACCAATCCAAGCTGGCCAATGTCCGCAAGGAATTGGGCATGCTGGCGGAAATCCGTGACCGGGATCACGCCGGCAATGCGCCCCTGGCCCGGTTGTCCCAGGAACTGAAGGCGATCAATCTGGAACTGTGGGTTATCGAGGACGATATCCGGGATTGCGAACGGGCCAAGGATTTCGGCGAAAAATTCGTCGGTCTGGCCCGCGCGGTATATTTCACCAACGACAAGCGGGCGGCGGTCAAGCGCCAGATCAACGACCTGCTGGGGTCGGAACTGGTGGAAGAAAAGTCCTACGCCGCTTATTGATTGACCACTTCCTGCATCCATCCGGCCCAGGTCTTGGCCCGGTCCGGCCAGGAATAAACGTAGCGGACCACTTCCATTTGGTTGGCGCGTTGAACGCGGTCCGTGTCCGGGTTGCATGACTTGATTTTGTCGGCCACGGCATTGGCGTAGCGGGTGGCGAACATGATCGGGTGCGACGCGGCCTGATCCACAAAGGTGGCGTACCCGGACGTGGTTTCCGGCAAGGCTCCCAACGCGGTCGAAATGACGTGGGCGCCCGCGGCCATGGCCTCGATCACCGCGATGCACGACGTTTCGGCGAAAGTGGACGGATAGGCCAGATAATCGACTTCGGTCAGTGCCTCGGCCAATCGAGCTTGGGGAAGCGGCCCCACATAGTCGACGCCCGGAAGCGCGCGCGCCAGCGCGTACAAAGCGCTGAACTGATCTTCAGCGTCCGATTGCCCGTAAATGCCCATGCTGGAATAGACGCGAAGGCGCGCCTCGGGAACCAGCGCCCGGATCATCGGGAAGGCCATCAGCAGGATGTCCAATCCTCGGAACGGCGTGCTGGTGTAGGCCAGCGTGGGAGGCGTGCCGCGCACGTACCACGGATCCTTGGTCGGCGCCGCCAGGATCATCGGCGAAGCCGCGTTTCTTAGGATGCGAACCTGATCGTTCGACAGTCCGAACAGGTTCATGTAGTTCACCGCCTGCCATTGCGACACCATGGCATAGCCCTGGAACGCGCTCCGTTCCTCGGGAGAGGTCAAGGGCTGAACGGCGGCTTGGTCGTGAGCGTGGTGGCACCACAGGATCATCGGGCGGGTCACGCCCAGTCCGCGAATGGTTTGGCCGATGGCGGCGGCGACCAGGACGATCACGTCGAATTCGTTCATCACATGCGTGGGGCAGGGCAGCGAATCGAAACGCACGCCGTCCGTTTCACGGGGTTCGGGGACGCCGTTGATGACCATGACGTCGTGACCAAGCGCGGCCAGTTCCTTCGACAGATAGGCGACGGCCGATTGCGTGCCGCCAAGCGGCATCTTGAACGGCGAGGTGGTGTCGTAAGCCAGCCCCATAAGATCGAGGAACAGGATTTTCATAGGACGAGCTTCCTCTTTCGGAGTTAGGCTAGGGTGGAATGACTGCGGGAATTGCCTTCGTCTGCTACCGCCTTGCAATCGGCCTTGACCATTTCGGCGACCAGATCCTTGAAACCGGTTTTATGCGTCCAGCCCAATTTGGTGCGGGCCTTGGCGGGATCGCCGATCAGCAAGTCCACCTCGGTCGGTCGGAAATACCGGGGGTCGATGGCGACCAAGGTCTTGCCGGTGGCGCGGTCGACGCCCTTTTCATCCGCGCCGCTGCCGGACCAGACCACCGTTTTCCCCACCTCGGCGAAGGCCAGTTCCACGAATTCGCGGACGCTGTGGGTTTCGCCGGTGGCCAGGACGTAATCGTCGGGAACGTCTTGTTGCAGGATCATCCACATGCCCATGGCGTAATCGCGGGCGTGGCCCCAGTCGCGTTTGGCGTCCAGATTGCCCAGATAAAGCACGTCCTGAACGCCCAGTTCGATGGCGGCGACGGCGCGGGTGATCTTGCGGGTGACGAAGGTTTCGCCGCGCGTCGGGCCTTCGTGATTGAACAAGATGCCGTTCGAGGCGTGCATGCCATAGGCTTCGCGGTAATTGACGGTGATCCAGTAGCCGTAAAGTTTCGCGACCCCATAGGGCGAGCGAGGGTAAAACGGCGTGGTTTCGGTTTGGGGAATTTCCTGGACCTTGCCGTAAAGCTCGGATGTCGAGGCCTGATAGAACCGAACCTTTTCCTCCATCTTCAAGATGCGAATGGCCTCCAGCAGCCGAAGCACGCCGACGGCGTCGGCGTTGGCCGTGTATTCCGGCGTTTCGAAGCTGACTTGAACGTGGCTTTGGGCGGCAAGGTTATAGATCTCGTCGGGCTGAACTTCCTGCACCAGCCGGATCAGATTGGTGGAATCGGTCAGGTCGCCGTAATGCATGAAAAAGCGGACCGAGGATTGGTGGAAGTCGCGGTACAGATGATCGACGCGGCCGGTATTGAACGATGACGAGCGGCGCTTGACCCCGTGAACCACATACCCTTTGTCCAGAAGAATTTCCGCCAGATAGGCGCCGTCTTGTCCGGTGACGCCGGTAATCAATGCGACTTTCGACAAATTTTGTCCCCTTGCTCTTTCACGACGCGTCCCACGGTGCACGATAAAAAAAGGTTGAGTTCGGAATTCGCGCCATTATGCCGGGTTCGAAGTATAAGTCCATCTCAAAGCCGGTGCGGATCATGGGCTAAAGGGGCCGTGGCGGGGGATAATCCCTGTGGGCCTGCTCAAGACTGGCCAAGGTGCCGATGTCCCTGTGATAGTCGGTATTGGCGAAGGTATAAATGCGGCCCATGAAGGCCGGAATGACCTGGGTGCTAAGGTCGATCGCCGTTTGGTTCAGACCGCGCATGAAATCCAGCACGTCCGGCTCGAAGATATAAACCGCCCCATTGGCCTGATTGCCGGGGGGATTGGCGACTTTTTCGTGGAACCGCGTCACCAGCCCCCGTTCGTCCAATTCGACGATGCCGCAGGATTGGGGGGTGTCGGTGGCGAAGGTCATCATGGTGATGGCCGCGGCGGGCGGGCGGGCGCGATGGCGGGCGATGAACGCGGCCGGATCGAAACGGCTAAGATTGTCCGCGTGGACGACCATGAAGGCCTCGCCGCCGAAAAAGTCCGCGTTGCACAGAGCCGTCCCGCCGGTGCCCAGCAATTCGGTTTCATGGATCAAATCGACCCGTTCCCGCCATGGGCTGGCGGCCACGAAGCCGCGAACCTGTTCGGGCAGATACGAGGTGTTGACCAAGACCCGGTCGATGCCGGTTTCCGGTTTCAGCAACAGGTCGAACCAGTAGCCCAGCAAGGGCTTGCCGTGAATGGGGATCAGGCATTTGGGGACAGTCTCGGTCAAGGGGCGCAGGCGTGTCCCCAGTCCGGCGGCCAGCAGCAGGGCCCTCACAGTTTCAGTTCCATGATCAGTTCAGCCGCCGTCAGCGGCGTGTTGCCGACCCGGCTGACCTGACAGGCCGCCGCCACCGATCCCAGATAGGCGCTCAACCAGATATTCGCCCCTTTGGTAAGGGCCATGGCGGTACAGGTCAGCAAGCAATCGCCGGCCCCCGACACATCCTTGGGCGCGTGGTTGAAGGCGGGCAACTGGTCGGTGATGATGCCCGTGGGGCAATCGCGCCAGTGGATCAGAATGCCTTCGGCTCCCAGGGTGACGATGACGTAATCGACCTTGGACTTTTCCGACAGGCTTTCCGCCAGATAGACCAAACCCGATTGGGAATCGCGCATGGCGACGCGGGCTTCGTGTTCGGTCGGGGTCACCAGCGACACGCCCTTGAAGCGGGAAATGTCGCCGATTTGCGACGACGATTGGCTATCGGCCACCATGGGGATGGATTTGGCGCGACAATATTCGGTAATCCGGTCGACCAGAATCTGCGGCAGGCAGCCGTAATTAAAGTCCGAAAAAATCAGCAATTGCGCATCGTCCAAAGCCGGGCGCATCTGATCGAACATTTGAGCCGCGATTTCGTTGCTGATGTCGTTCTGACGCAAATGGCTGACCCGCAACAATGTTTTGTTCGAGGCGCGATATCGCTGTTTCAGCGTGGTTGGGCGCGTGCTGTCGTTCAGCAGGGTGCACGCGACGCCATAGCCTTGCAGTTTTTCAAGGGCGAATTGGGCGGCCGCGTCGTTGCCGCCGACGCCGAAATAAGACACCGAGGCGCCCAGCCCGCTGGCGTGGGCCGCCACGATCCCGGCGCCGCCGACGAACTTTTCCGCTAATATGGGCATGACCACCAAGGTGGGGTCTTCGCGCGACATTCCCAACGGGTCGCAATCGATATACTCGTCCACGATCAAATCGCCGATGACCACCACCTTCATGCCGGTGAAGCTGTCGACCAGATCGGTCAGTTGCCGGGTGTCGAAACCGTAGCGTTGCGGGTAATCCTGCGGCTTGCGGATCGAGGACAGGTTGGCTTCGTACAATTCCCGCCGCAATAGGTCTTGGGACGAGAACCGGACATCGCCCGAGCAGAACAGCAATTTGCCGCCATATCCTTCCAGAACGGATTTTTCCGGATTGTTCAGGCGGCTGTGTTCATGGCCCTTGACGACGATGTGCGGTTTCAGCAGGGCGATGAACTCTTCCGGGCGATGCTTCAGGATCAAGGCGTGATCGACCACCCCCAGGGCGGCGACGCTTTCGCGCCGCATCTGTTCCGGCACCAGGCTGTTGCCGAGGCCGTCGCCCGAGACGCCGATGACCAGAAAATCGCCGCAAGTCGCCGCGAAATTGATGATGCGCAAATGCCCGGGATGAATGACGTTGAAATCCCCGGACAGGAAAACCACGCGGCTATTGGGTTTAAGTTGGGCGCGAACGGCCTGAACTTGCTCTTCTAAACTGGGGAATTCAGCCACTCTCAGCGATCCTCACCGGCTCCGTTGCGATACAGCCACTGCATGATCATGTGGAACAGAATCAGCTGAAGGTCCTCGGCGATCTGCATGTCGTCAATGGCGAAGTGCAGGGAAACGTCGGCCATGGCCTTGGCCTTGCCGCCGGTAAAGCCCAGCACGGCGAAGCTTTGGATGTTCATCGCCTTGGCCTGTTTCAACGCTTCCAGAATGTTGGCCGAATTGCCGCTGCCCGACAGCACCGCAAGCACGTCGCCCGCTTGTCCCTCGACCGCCAATTGGCGCGAAAACACATGGTCGTAGCCTTCGTCGTTGGCCAGGCAGGTCAACAGCGAAACATTGGCGGGCAGGGCCTGGACCCGCATGCCCAAGCCCTTGCCCTTGGCGATGCCGTAGGCCAGATCGTTGGCGATATGGACGGCGTTGCCCGCGCTGCCGCCGTTGCCGCACAGAAACAGGCGGTGACCGCTTTTCCAGCACGTCCGCAACGCTTCCGTCAACTTGCCCAGATCATCCCAGTTGGCCGTCCGCATGATCGCGTTCAGGCGATCCATGTAGTCCAGATAGGAATTACGATAGGGTTCGGTCATCTGGTACGGAGCCTCCGGAAGCGATATAGAACACGGCAGAGCCGACCGTGACGGAGCAGCACGCTAGCACCGGGAAAGAATCGAGTAAACAGCGTTCCTTGTTCGACCCGTGGACGACCTACTTCTTATCGCCCAGATACTTGAACCAGTCTTGGGTCGCATCCTTGATGCTGTCAACCGTCCAGACCGGGGCCTTGCGCCAGTACTCGATATTTTCCAACATGGTGGCGACGCCTTGCTCGAAGCTGACCTTGGTTTTCCAGCCCAGCAGCGACTTGATGCGCGAGGTGTCGGCAAAGGTGCAGTCAGGTTCGCCCGGGCGTTTGGGAATGTAAACAACCGGACCGCCTAACAATTCCACCAGCCGATTGACGCTGTAAGTGTTGTCCGAGCCGACATTCATGCTTACTCCGACCACGTCGCTGTCTGCGGCGGTCGCAAAGGCATTGGCCACGTCGGCCACATAGGTGAAGTCGCGGGTCTGGGTGCCGTCGCCGACCACGGTATAGCTTTGGTTGGCCAACTTTTGCGCCAAGAAAACACCGAACACCGCTCCATAGGTTCCCGATGTTCGGGAACGGGGGCCGTAGACGTTGAACAGGCGCAGGGCCACGGCGGGTAGCCCATAAGTTTTGGCCCAATGCAGCACATAGAACTCGCCCAGCATCTTGGTCAACGCGTAAGGATACATGGGCCGCATGTCGGCGGTTTCGGGTGTGGGGTAGGTGTCGGGAATGCCGTAACACGACGATGAGGCGGCATAAACCAACCGCTTGACTTTGGCGGCGCGGGCAGCTTCCAGAACGCGGATAGTGCCGTTAACGTTGGCTTGGTGATAAGGCATGGGCATTTGAATGGACGGGACGATGTCGGCCAGAGCGGCCAAATGGAAAACCCAGTCAATTCCGGCAAAATGCGGGGCGATGTCGTCGGTGGAAATATCCGCCACATGCACCGTCAAATTGGAATGATGCTTTAAATGGGCAATGTTTTCCAAGCGCCCTGTCGAGCAATTGTCTACAACGGTCACATCGTGCCCCGCTGCCAGCAATTGCTCCACCAGATGGCTGCCAATAAATCCTGCTCCGCCGGTAACGAGTGTTTTCACCTTAAGCGCTCCATCAGCCCGTTTGAATTCGCGCGAACCTTAGCCCAGCGTCCCGGCCCAAACAAGTCTGAAACCCGCCGACGGGTATGGCATAAGCCAAGACGGCTTGTTTATCTGCTAGGCAATGGGCAAGTTTATGAAATCTTATACATTGAACGCGTACCCTGGCAGGGCGGATTGCGCGGAAAAGAGGCTGATATGAATGTGACGAATTTTATCGATGATTTGACCCGGTTCGGATTATGTAAGAATAGCGTATTAAACGATTTGTCTCGCGCGGGTGAGGAATTTAACCAGAATACAAACAACAACCTCGCCGTGATCGCGTTCATTCGCCATCTGAAGCCCCAACTTATTCTCAGAATTTCCAATGTGGTCGCCGAAGGCCGGGACTATCTGCACGACATGCTGGATTCTGTTGGTATTCAAGCCAATATCGTTTCGTCCGCATCACCCCAGATTCTTAATGCGGGATCTTTGGACCGGCTTAAGGAATTGGTGCGGACGCATGGCGTAAGGCCATCGATGATTTTGCTTGAGAACAATGCGAACACGCCGGATTTCGGCATGGTTATTATGGCTGCTCGGGATTTGTTGACGGATAATGGGGTGTTGATCGGGGTTCACCCATGCAGTCTCTTTCGGGATTCCGTTGTCCAGGCAATGGTGCGGGAGTGTCGGCTGGATGTTACCATGGGTTCGGACTACTGGTTCTGCACCATGGACCGCACGGCGAAGCCGTTCTTCCCCTGTCAGTTGGCGGGAAGCTGGGAAACCTTTAAATTCGCCTCGATGCATGACGACTTGGTTCCGGTCAACGCCAAGGATGTGTTCATGGTTCTGACCAAGGCGGGCATCCCTTGTCGCTATTCCATCAACGGTGGCCAGCCGATCAAACACACTCTTCCCACCATCTACCAAAAAGATGCGTTCGAGATTGAATATTCGCCACCCTATCAGCCCAACGATGCGACCGATGGCGGATTCATAGGTTATCTCAAGGATATTCGGGTCGAGGGGCTGCACGGCTATTTGTACACGCGTCACGACACTTTGTACGAAGAAAGTCTGGCCGGTCCGTATGCGCACCGTCACATGGAACCGGTTCGTAACGGCCTTCAGGGGTATGAGCCGACGGTCAATTTCGCCGAGGCGGATTTAACGGGCGGCAGAAGACAGGTCAATTCGGTCTTATTGCAGCGGGAAGTGGTGGTTGAGGAAGACGTCGTTTTTGTCAATTTCCCCCATTTGGAATGCTACGAACACTGGCTTTATTGTTTGTTGCCCAGGTTCTGGTATCTGGACGAGTTCCCCGAATTGGCGGAATTGCCCATTGTGATGACGCCTTTGCACTGCAAGTACGAGATCGAATATTTGAACATGCTGGGCATAGGCGATAAGTACCGTTTCATTTTCCATGACAAGTCCATGGCCTTGCGTTTGAAGAAGGCTTATTTCCCGACGCAAGTGGAGAGGCCGCACCATACCGAACCCGTGGTCAATTGGCTGCGCTCGAAATTCCTGTCACATGCGGCGCCCGTTCCCGAAGGCTACGAGGACGGCTTGTATTACTTGACGCGCAAGGGGGCTGTTAGCCGGGGAGTGGTCGAAGAACCGCAAATTCTGGATTATGTCGGCGCCTACGGATTCAAGGCTTTGGCGTGGACCGATTTTTCCGTCAAAGAGCAAATCGCGCTGGCGGCCAACGCCAGGGCGGTTATCGGGCCGCATGGATCGAACTTCAGCAATCTGGCTTTTGCCCGACCGGGTTGCAGCCTTTTGGAGGTTGTGGGGAAATGGCGCGGCATCAACGGTCCGCAATGGCATGCTTTCACCATCGAGGATTTGGGCGGCAAATCCTACCAGATGATCGTCGACGCGGCCAATCCGCTGGTCCATATCTGCATGGCCGACCTGACCGTGGATATGGGGCTGTTTAAACAGGCATTCCATCAGATGATGGACGAGCTGCCGCGATAATCGCGGCTTGAGATCAAGGGAGTAGCGTATGGCGTCGATATTTGACTACGGGCTGAGTATTGAAGAGGGAGTCGAAATCCCCTTCGGCATTCTGGTCGAACCGCCGATCCAACTGCATAAATGGGTGACCGTTCCCGAACCGTCCAGCATCGGTTTGTTTTCCTACGTGGCCAAGCGATCAATCGTTTGGGGCGTGGATATCGGACGCTATACCTGCATTGGCCCGGATGTCTGCATCGGACCGGCCGAGCATCCCACCAATAACCTGACGATCCATCCCATCGGCCACGACCCCTCGGCCAATCTGCGGATTTCTCCCTATTACGAAGCCATAGCGACCGGCGATTCCAAAGGATCGCGGAGCTTCGAGAAGGTGAAGATCGGTAACGACGTTTGGGTTGGGCGTGGGGCTACCATCATGAAGGGCCTTACCATCGGTGATGGGGCGGTTATTGCCGCCGGTGCCGTTGTGACCAAGGATGTGTTGCCCTACGAAATTGTTGGCGGGGTTCCCGCCCGTCGCATTCGCATGCGGTTCGACGACCGCATGATTGAGCGGCTTCAAGCAGTACAATTTTGGAAATGGGACTTGCGCGGACTAAGTGAGAAGATCACATTTGAAAGAGTGACCGAGGCCGTCGATATCTTGGAACGCGCCATTGCTGCCGGACAGTTGAAGGAGATGGCGACTCCTCAGTTCATACTTACTGGGGATAACAGCAAAGGGTTCAACATAGCAGGTCCTCTGGATTGGCATGTGTCGCAGCAGTAAAAGTGGAAATAGATTGGAAATGGCGGTTTCACCCCTAATTTGGCGGGGTTAAAATCTGCTTGCCGGAACTGTCTCCGTGGTGGATACAGGGGTGAAATGTGACGCGGGTCGGCAGCTTTTCCTTCGTCAGAACGTAATGGTCGGACAGATTCGAATATCATGGACAAGCATTTAATCGATTCGCACAAACTGCACTTTCACCCGGATCGGGTCGCTCAATATCTGGCCGGCAGGGACGATTGGGAAAAGGCCAAGGGCGTCTATCCCATCTATATCGAAGTCTCGCCGATCGGGGCTTGCAATCATCGCTGCACCTTCTGCGCGGTGGATTATATCGGGTACAAGACCGTTTCGCTGGACATGGATGTGTTGCGCAAGAATTTGCCGTTGATGGGGCAAATGGGCGTCCGCAGCATCATGTACGCGGGCGAGGGCGAGCCTTTGCTGCACAAGCAGATCAACGAGATCGTGGTGCTGACCAAAAAATCCGGGATCGATGTGTCGTTCACCACCAACATGTCGTTCATGCCCAAGGGTTTTACCGAGGAAGCGCTGGGGTCGGTGTCGTGGATCAAGGCGTCGGTCAATGCGGGCACGGCCGAAACCTATTCCCAAATCCACCGGACCAAGGCCGCTCATTTCGATACCACGATCGACAATCTGCGCCAGTTGGTCGAAGCCAAAAGGCGGAACAAATTCGAGACGACGGTGGGGGTGCAATGCCTGCTCCTGCCCGAAAACCAGCATGAAATCGAAACCCTGGCCAAACTTTGTCAGGAAATCGGCGTGGATTATCTGGTGGTCAAGCCCTATTCCCAGCACGAATTCAGCAATACCCGCACTTATGAAGACCTAAGCTATCAGCAATTCCTGTCCATGGAAGATCGCCTGTCGTCGCTGAATACCGATACGTTCAGCCTGATCTTCCGGTCCAACACCATGCGCAAATATGACGACGGCAATCGCTATCCGCGCTGTTACGCCACGCCGTTCATGTGGGCTTATATCATGGCCAACGGCACGGTTTCCGGATGCAGCGCCTATCTGCTGGACAACCGTTTTGAATACGGCAACATCAACGACGCGACTTTTCCTGAAATCTGGGAAGGCGAGCGTCGGCACAAAAGCTTCGATTACGTCCGCAACGAACTGGACATCAAGGAATGCCGCCGGAACTGCCGCATGGACGAAATCAATCGCTATCTGTATCAGTTGACCGATGCTCGGCCCGCGCATGCCAATTTCATCTAAGCGGCATGGAATAAGGAACAATCGCGTCATCGTGACGATGGCTTGTGAATGGTGGAAAATATGTTGGGTATAGGTGAAGTTTTCCAGCCGGATACGGCTCAAAATTTACTGTACGAAATGCTTCGAATTCGACTGATCGAAGAAGAGATCGCGGATCGATATCCAACCGAGATCATGCGCTGCCCCGTTCATTTGTCCATTGGACAAGAGGCGGTTCCGGTTGCCGTCAGCGCCGTTTTGCGCCCCAGCGATCAAATCGTGACCACGCACCGTTGTCACGCGCACTACCTTGCCAAGGGCGGGGATTTGACAGCCATGTTGTGCGAACTGATGGGGCGCACTCCCGGATGCTGTGGCGGGCGAGGCGGGTCTATGCATTTATTCGACGACAAGGCGGGGGTGCTGCTTAGCCTGCCGATCGTCGCCGCGTCCATTCCGGTGGGGGTGGGCGCCGGACTGGCCATCCAGCAAATGGGTCGCGATGACGTGGCTGTGGTCTATCTGGGCGATGCTTCGGTCGAAGAAGGCGTCTTTCACGAAAGCGCCAATTTCGCCGCTCTAAAAAAACTGCCGGTCGTTTTCCTGTGCGAAAATAATTTGTACTCGGTTTACACCAACCTGCGGGATCGCCAGCCGGATCGGCCCTTGACCGATTTGGGGCGCGCTCACGGCATGCCCAGCGTGCGGGTGGACGGCAACGATTGCGCAGACATTCACGCCAGTGTAACCAAAGCCGTCGATTTGGCCAGATCGGGCGGAGGGCCGACCTTCATTCAGGCGGATACCTATCGGTGGCGCGAGCATTGCGGTCCCAATTACGACAACCGACTGGGCTACCGCACCGAGGAAGAGTTCGAATCGTGGAAGCTGCGCGATCCCATCGCGGCGTTGCGCCGCTCGATGTTGGAACTGGGATGGATCGACGCCGCCCGGGAAGCCCAAATGGTGGAAAAAGTAAACGAAGAAATCAAGGCCGCTTTCGCGTTCGCCGAAGCGGCGCCGTATCCCATTCCTGAGACTGCGGGGCAGGGTATTTATGCAGAATGAGCGTATTCTAACGGCGGCCGAAGCAATTCGGGAAGCCACCGAAATTGCCATGGACGAGCATCCCGAAGCCTATCTGATCGGCGAAGGCGTGGCCGATCCCGGCCGTATATTCGGCACCACCAAGGGGCTGCTGGAAAAGTTTGGGGCCGCCCGAGTCATCGAACAGCCCGTGGCGGAAAACGGCTTGACCGGCATTGCCATTGGCTCGGCCCTGATGAATCGTCGGCCGATCATGACCCATCAGCGGGTTGATTTCGCCTTGCTGGCTTTGGAGCAATTGTTCAATACGGCCGCCAAAAGTCATTACGTTTCCAACGGCCATCACCGCGTTCCGCTGACCGTCCGCATGATCATCGGGCGCGGCTGGGGCCAGGGGCCGCAACATTCCCAAGCCTTGGAGGCTTTGTTTGCCTACATTCCGGGACTGAAAGTGGTGATGCCCTCGACCCCCAGCGAGTTCAAGGGGCTGTTCCTGGCCGCGGTCAAGGACGATAACCCGGTGATGTTCTTGGAACATCGCTGGCTGCATTATGTCAAGGGCCATGTGCCGACAGGCAGCTATGCCATTCCACTGACCGGGCCGCGCGTGGCCCGTAGCGGCGGGCGGGCAACGGTGGTGGCAACCTCGTACATGGTGTTGGAAGCGCTGAAGGCGGCGGACGCGCTAGAGCGCATCGGTTGTCCCATCGACGTTATCGATCTGCGGGTCTTGCGTCCGCTGAATACGGAATCCATTGTCGAATCCGTGCGCCGGACCGGGCATTTGGTGACGTGCGATACCGGATGGATGCGATATGGCATCGGGGCGGAAATCGTTGCCGGCGTGGCGGAAAAAGCATACGACAGCCTGAAGTCGGCCCCGATCCGGCTGGGACTGCCGGATCATCCGACACCCAGCAGCTTGATCTTGGCTTCGGAATTCTACCCCGGCGCCGACCATATCGTCCGCGCCGTGGGCAAGCAATGCGCTCTGCCCGAAGCCGCCATCGAGCAAGCTTGCGAAGAGGTGATAGCATTGCGCAAGGGCGTTCCGATCGACAAGCCGGACCCTTCGTTCAGCGGGCCGTTTTGATCGGCTTCAATGCAATGTGGACTTACCGGAATTCAGGGCGATCCGGCAAGCGATCTCAATAGAACCGGGAAGGCTGGTATGAACGCGTCATCGAAAGGTGTTATTGAATACGCCGAATTGGTATCAGAGTACGAGAACAACCTGATAACCAATTTGCGCAGCTTCGGGGTCAATCTGGACTTTCTTGAGCTGTGGGTGCCGGATGCGGACGTTGTGCGCAGCTTGCTGAATTTGTTCGAGGCTGCGCGAGAGAGCGGCCGGAACGCCCTGCAAGTTAGAATGACGGGGCAAGATTGCCAAGGCATCGACCGGGCGGCCTTGCGCGGCGCGTTGTATGCGTTGGGAACTGTGTCCGTCGCCGATCAGCCAGAAGGCGGTGTGATCATTGCCCTCGACGGCATGATCGGGCAAGGGGAAGGCGCCAAGGCGCCTTTGACCGATCCCGCCGGAGTCGCCGCACGCAAACACAGCGCGGCAATTGCCGCGCTGCATCGAACCCCGCGGCAGGGGACTGCGCAATTGGCATTGCTCCAACCCGTGGTTATTAACGCCGTTTATGCCGAAGCGGTTCGGGCCTGCGCCGCCGATTATCGGGAAAATGTCGTCGACGCTCCCGACGTGACGGTGGCCTTGGATAGTTTAAGCTTGCGCCTTGCCGTGGATGCCGAAACAAAACTTATCGGCAAGGTCGGGTTTGCCGGGGCAGCCACCGATGTGATGCGGGGGCTTTGCGGGGCGTTGCTTGATATTCTGCCGGGGCTCACTCTTCAGGAAGCCGCCGACCACGGAGCCATTCGACTTGAATATCGCCTGCGTTCCGATCCTTCGGTTCGTCCCGTGGCGGGTGTTGTTCTGCCGTCCGCCGCCGATGGCGCTTTTGCTTTCGTCGAGTCCCTGTTGCGTCGCGCATTGGCGGCGTGGCGGACCCAATCGGGCGATGACGGAATTATCAATGAATTCGATCCGTCGCCAAGCGCCCAGTGGATGGCGCAAAGCGAGTTGGAACGCACCAGCCGCATCGACAGGCTTATTGCACAAAGCGGAATGAAACTGGAACTGATCGCCATTGAATGGGATGTGCGCGTCGTTGTGTGTCTGGACGAGATTCCCAAAGACCAGAAACAGACGGTGTTGATGAAATTCGAACGTCTCATCAAAAAAGAAATCGATCCACGTCTTGAACTTTTCAATGTGGAGCAAAAAGATAAGAGTGCGCTGCGGCGTTTGAAATAAAGGTGTCCAGATGAGTTCGACGACTGAAAATGCTAATTTGATTTTGGACGGCACGAAGATCGCATGGCACCGTGATCGGGTGGAAGCCTGGATGCGGGGCGAGCGCGTAGCTCCGATAACCATAGACATGTCGCTAACGCGGGCCTGTAATTTCGGCTGCGGTTATTGCTACGCCATGCTGCAGGAAAATGACCGGCAGGTCATCAGTCAAAAGGTAATCTACGATTTCCTGGAGGATTGCGCCGAAATCGGGGTGCGCGGGATCAGCTTGGTGTCCGATGGGGAAAGTACCATTTCGCCGGTTTTCGTCGATACCATCGTGCGCGGCTCCGAACTTGGAATTTCCATGGCGGTCGGAACCAACGGCTTCGTGTTGACCAAGGAGAAGCTGGAAATCATTTTGCCGCATTTGACCTATTTGCGGGTCAACATATCGGCGGGCGAGCGCGCACGGTACGCCGAGATCATGGGGGTCAAGGAACATTGGTTCGACCGGGTGTGCCAGAACGTCAGGGATATGGTCGAAATCAAGCGGCGCAACAATCTGTCGGTGACCATAGGGTTGCAGATGGTTTTGATGCCGGAATTTGAAGACCAGATCATGCCGCTGGCCTTGTTGGGCAAGGAATTGCGTCCCGACTATCTGGTCATCAAACATTGCTCGGACAACGAGGATGGCGACCTGGGCGTGGATTATTCTGGTTACGAACGGTTGCATTCCGTCCTGCATCAGGCCGAAAGCCTATCAGACGCCGACTACAAAGTCGTGGTCAAGTGGTCCAAGATCAAAGCCGGCAATACGCGCAGCTATCAGCGTTGCTACGGTCCTCCGTTCATTATCCAACTTTCGGGTTCGGGGTTGGTGGCTCCTTGCGGCATGCTGTTCAACGAGCGCTATAAAAAGCTGCATGTAGGCAATATTTGCGAAACCCGCTTCAAGGATATCTGGGCATCGGACCGCTACTGGGAAGTCATGAATTATCTGGCGTCCCCGGATTTCAATGCGCAGAAAATGTGCGGCTCGTTGTGTCTGCAACATAAGGTTAACGAGGTGTTGGACACTTTGGCCAAGGGCCAAGCATCAATGCCCGATTTGTCGCAGCACGCCGTTCCCCAACATATCAATTTCATCTGACGACAGGGGCGGCAAGGCATTAGGCAGCCATCCCCGGGGACGTCACTCGGCTTTCTTTACGGGGGGCTTTCTGCGTTTTTTCTTGGCCATGAGTTTGGTTAATTCCTGGACGACGCGCTCGACGACTTCGTCCCAGTCCCCTTCGGTTTTCTGACGGAACAGGCGCATGGTCGGATACCAGGGCGTATCCTCGCTGTCTTTCAGCCAGCGCCAATCGGGCCGGGTTCTCAGCAGCGTCCAAACCGGCACGCCCAATGCGCCGGCGATATGGGGGACCGAAGTGTCGGTGGAGATGATCAAATCGAGATTCTTCATGACGGCGGCGGTATCGACCACGTTGTCGGGACCGGCATTGAAGTCCGAATCCATGGTGATGATCTCCATTCCTTCGGGCAATGCGTTCAGTTGATCGAGTCCGTAGTGCATCTGAAGCGAAATCAGCGATACCCCGGGAATGCGGGCGATGGGGGCATATTTGGCGACGGGAATCGAGCGCCCGATATCCAACATGGAACCGGGACTGCCTTGCCAAGCGATGCCGATTCGGAAACCGTCCTTGGGCAGACGTTTTTTCCATTTGGCGACCAGTTTCGATTCGACCGACAGATAGGGAGCTTCCCTGGGAATGCTGTCCGGTTTGAACCCCCCCACATGCGGCAGAACGAATAAAGAGCAGACGTAATCGTAGTTTTCCTCGACGCCCGTTACGATTTCGATATTGAGCTGATCCCCCAGGATCCTTGTCAACGTTGGCGGAACGCGGAAAATGAGTCTCTTACATTGTTTGGCCAGATGCCGGACGATGGACAGAAACTGCATGGTGTCGCCCAAGCCATGGTCGGCGTAAACCAATAAGGCCTTGTCCTGTAAATCCTCGCCATGCCAAATGTTCAGATTCAGTTTTTCGACCGATTGCTCGTACCATCTCATCAGCCATTCGCCGGCGAGATCGAATTGATGCAAGCTAAGGTGCGACATGGAAACCATGAACAAGGACTGGGTTATCTTGGGGCGATATCTCAGCACATTGCCGTGGCACTGGATGCATTCCTCATAAAAACCGGCATCAAATAAATCGAGGCCAAGATTGAATATTTCGGCAAGAAAGACGTCGTCGATCGCCGTGTTCCATGGATCGAGGTCTTCGCAAAATCCTCGGGTCGCGGATTTGAACCCGTTTACCTTTTCGATCAGGCAGTGCCCGGTAAGTAAGGCGGGCATCATCAATTCGGGCTTTAGCGTGGCGGCGAACCTGAAGCAGAAAATGGCGTGGTCGACCATTCCCAATCGTTTCAGCGATTGCCCGTATTCGATCCAAATGACCGGGCTGTCGGGAAGGCTTTTCAGCAGCATTTGCGCGAACGCGACGGCATCCTGATGCCGACCGGAAGCCTTAAGACTGCTGAAGGATTGTCGCAGCATCTGCTCGATGGACCCCCCATCATTCCCGATTGGAGGGGCGTCGGGCCGGGTTTCCGAGTCTTCCTCGATTTGAGCTGCTGACATTGGTTCCATCATAAGCTTAGGTCTCTACAAAATATCTGAAACGGGCGAACTCGGCAAACGACACTGTATCTCGTAATCCGTCCGGGATGGCAAGGGGCGGAATCCCGTGGTCAGGCAATCTCCTGGCCTTGGACGCTGTATCCACAAACGCGAAGAAAAGCGACGGTCAGGTTCCCGGCGCAAGTTCGACATACTCATAATTGGGGAAAACGGCTCCCGACGGGAGATATCGTAAAAGCTGGGCTCGAGCGTAACATACCACCTTCTGCCCCTCTATCCGGGGAATATAGTGCGACATGGCAAAGAACGAGCTGTCCACAAGATGCAGTTCCTGCGCGTTGCTCATGGTTTGGATGTACCAGAACAACGGCCTTCCCAGGAAGTGTTGCGCCGCGTCGTGGAAACGGTGCCCAGGGGGATAGGGGTTCTGATCCGGATTGATGACCAGCATGTCGGGATTTTCGTCGCGCAGGCGTTCGGTAATATTGAACCAGGACGATTCCGACGCCACGGTATGCGAGAAAATGAAACGGGGCGACACCGCCTGTGCGATGCGCAGCATCGTGTCGCCTTCGTCGTATTCCTGCACATGAAAATAGGAAACCGCCACTTCAGGGTCGATGCCGATTCGTTCATAGGCGGTCTCGGGCAGACGCGACATGCCGCGCTCGGTTCCACTGTCTTGGAAGAAATAGAAATCGTCGGCGTAGAATACGTCCATCCCGCAGCACGCTTCCATCAGCGCGGTCAGATTGGTCGTATCGCCGTCGGTGAAATGAGTCAGGTTGAAATAGCGCCATTGAATGGCCGGATCGTCGCGGAACATCTCCAGAATACCGGCGGGCGGGGTGTACATGGTTCCCACATGGACCACATCGTATTTGGTCGCCAAGAACCGGGCGGCGCCATGCAGATAAATATGGTCGCCATTGCCCTTCACCAAAAGCAAAAGAGCGGCTCGCTGGTTTTGCGGCGCTACCGTCCGTTTGCCGTCTTCAACCATGGACGCCAATTTATTGGTGATGCAGGATATTTCGGAGCCCGCAATGCGGATTCTTTCCTGCTCGCAGCGATATTCGTAGGAGTCCGGATCGGTCAACTCAGCCAGTTTCCGACGGGCGTCGATGATTTGCAGATTGAATCGGACCAGAAGACGATACAGGTGCGGGGCTCTGACGATCAAAGGCTCGGGCCATACCAGTCGGGGGCTGGTCCGTGACGGTACGCGGGCGGCGGCGATCTTACCGTCCTCAATATCTTTGGCATCGATCGCGGCCAACCCGGCAACGGTATTCGCCTCGATGGTTCCCGCGTCCACATCCGGCCCCATGGCGAAACGGGCCCGGCCAAAGTGGGGATAGATATCCAGGGAACGGGCGAAGGCCATTTGCGCTTCGATAATATTGCCCTGCCTTTTCAGATCGGCGCCCAGATTGTAACAGGCATAGGGCACGTTGATGGACAAGGTGTGCTCCAGCCAGCTTGCACAGATTCTGGAAGCCGTTTCGCCGCCAACGGCACTGGCGATTTCTTTTAGGACTTTTGCCGTATCGTCGGTGTAATGCAGGGACAATTGAGCCAGCAGGGATGGTATCAGCAGCCCGCCGTCCAAGCCTTCCAGCGCAATTTGCGCCAATTCGAAATCGGGCTTCAGTTGCAACGCCGTCTTCAGGGCTTGCCGCGCCGCGCCGCGATAATCAAGCTTGGCGGCGATGGTGGCCAATTCGAACCAATGGCTGTAGACGAGTTTTGTTTTGGTTTTCTGAATCCACAGCCGATACAGCTCGAACATTTCCGGCGCGCCCAGGTGTTCTTGCGCCCACCGTAGGAACCCAATGCTCAAGCTGCCGTACCGGGCCTGCATGAAGACGGTGCGAACCACCCCGGCATTCCTGAACAAATGTTGCAGGCTCTCTTCTCTGATGAGTACGTTCGCCGCCTCGAACTCTCGATTCAATTCAATGGAGTTCAACAAGGCTTGTTCGGCAATCAGGATGTTTGCTTGATTGATCAGCAGACTGCCGTATTTGAACCAGAAAAACCAATTGTGCGGATCGTCGTTGTTGGCCAGCCATACTTTGTAAAATTCGACGGCGATTTCAGGACGCCCGGTGTTCTCTAGCTCCGAAGCAATAGACATGAACTGCGTGGAATCTAGCGTGCAGTCTTTGATCTGCTCAACGACGCTCCTTCCCTCCTGAGAGGGCGGAACAGGGGACTCGGCAACGTCAGACACTTCGATACACTCCTAAAAAAGATAGGCCAAGGCTTCCTGCCCCGATACGCAATAAAATTACCGACTTTAATTGTTCCGCATCATCGCCTGTAAAAGACAAAAATTCATAAACGGAACCGTGAAAAATCTCCAATGCCAAATCTAGCCGACCCTGTTCACGTTTGGCAGTTGCGCATGTTCCTGGCATATGTGTCGCGATCAGGCAAGTCGATTGCAAACCGTATCTCGTTCGCCGGGACAATGGATTTATCGTTCGATCCGGTTGAGAATTGTCGGCATCGAAAATTTGACCTTGCCAACAAAAAGGGGGGGTGTTAGAGGTCACTTTCCGCCTTGTGTGTATTTAACTTGTTCTTTCAATGAGATACGGCCGTGGTAAAAGTATATGTCGCCTGTCATGTGAATATTCCAATGCCAAGCCTGCCTTATTGCACCCCTCTGCAAACGGGTTCGTATGCCAAGGAGCCGTGGGAGGGTTTCCTAAGAGACGACGTGGGGGACAATATTTCCCACAAGAATCGCTTCTTCGGCGAATTGACCGGCATGTATTGGGTGTGGAAAAACACCAACGACGAGAAAGTGGGCTGGTGTCATTACCGGCGATTCTTTTCTCCAATGCTGTTCAAGCCCGACCTGCGCAAGGGGGTCGCGCTCAATCCGCCCATAGCGCAGCGCATTCTTGACCTGGATCGCAACGGCGATATTTTCGATTTCGAATTGAATTTGGCGCAGCTCATCGTTCCCACGCGGATTCCGTCAACCGCCACGTTCCATTACTGCCACACGCACCGCCCGCAGGATTGGGAGGCGATGCTGCAAGGCATTGAAACGCTCTATCCGGAAGAGGGCGCGGCGGCGCGCCAATTCTTCGGCTCCGAGCAACAACTGCATTGGTGGTGCATGTTCATGACCAGGCGGCAGATTTTCAATCAATATTGCGAATGGTTGTTCCCGTTGCTGTTTCATTTGGAAACCGTTATCGAACCCGCCGAAGATGATTTCCATTGCCGGGTTTTCGCCTTTTTGACCGAACATTTGTTCAGTTGGTGGACGTTTTCGCGCGGGATCGAGACGGTGGATCGCCCCATTCTCGTCATTGACCCGGCTGCTTTCGACGCAGCCAATTCATCGTAATGCGTCGGGCTCTGATCACTGGAGCGGGTGGTTTTATCGGACGGCATCTGACGTCCGGGTTGCGGCGGCGCGGCGTTCAAGTTCATGCCTTGATCCGGCAAAGCAGCAGCCGCGCCCTTCCCAAAGAATGGCAAGATGTGGTTGTCGTCGAACGATGGGACGAAACCTCGGCGGATCTGGCGCGCATCGTGGCCCAAGTCAAACCCGACGTGGTATTCCATGTGGCTTCGCGTTTCATCGCCGAACATAAACCCGAGCAAGTGGACGAACTGATCAACAGCAACGTGCTGTTCGGCGTGCAATTGCTGGAAGCCATGGCCTGCGCCGGGGTAACCGATTTGGTGAATTTCGGATCGTCGTGGCAGCATTATATGAATCGGCCTTACAGCCCGGTTTGCCTGTACGCAGCAACCAAGCAGGCCTTCGAGGCCCTGCTGCAATTTTATGTGGAGGCGCGCGGCGTTCGGGCCGTCACCTTGAAATTGTTCGATACCTTCGGTCCCGACGACGATCGCGGCAAGCTGTTCGCCACCTTGCTGCGAATCGCGCGGACGGGCGAGACGCTCGACCTGTCGGCGGGCGAGCAAATGGTGGATTTCGTCTTTATCGACGATGTTGTCGACGCGGCGGTTCAGGCGGCCGAACGTTTGGAATCGCATCCCGATCCGATGAACGAGACCTACGCCGTGTCCAGCGGGCACCCGTTGTCGCTACGGGATTTCGTCGCCGAGGTCGCCGCGACGATCGGGGATGACGTGCGGGTGAACTGGGGGGCGCGGCCCTATCGCGCCCGTGAGGTCATGACCCTGTGGAAAGACTTCGCAACCTTGCCCGAGTGGGCCCCCCGCCATTCGCTGCAAGATGGAATCAGGAAAACGTTGGATGTTTGATCTTCGGACTGCCGGGTTGCTTGGGTGTGTGGAGTTGACCGCCGTCAAACGGCAGGATCAGCGCGGGTTTTTCGTCAAAACCGTTCATCGTTCCTTCTTCGCCCAACATGGCCTGGATTGCGACTTCGCCGAACAATATTACTCCAGTTCCAATGCGGGCTGTCTGCGCGGGATGCATTTTCAATTGCCGCCGCACGACCATGCCAAGCTGGTTTTCTGTATCGCCGGGGCGGTGCAGGACGTGGTGCTGGATTTGCGGGTGGGTTCGCCCACTTACGGTCAGGCGGCGCAAGTGGAACTGTCCGCCGACCGTTGCAACATGCTCTATATCCCTCGGGGTTTCGCCCATGGGTTTTGCGTGGTGTCGGCCCCGGCGGTCATGGTTTATAACGTGATCAGCGAATATGCCCCCAGCCATGACGCCGGTATCTTGTGGCGGTCCGTTCCCGTGGACTGGCATCATCCCGACCCGGTGGTGTCCGAACGGGATGCGCTGTTTCCGGCGTTAACGGATTATCAGTCTCCCTTTGTTTACAATGGCGCGGTTCTGTCATAGGCTTGACCGGAGTGCTTGGGGCCGTCGGCCCTGGGCGGCTAAATGCAAAAGGGTGTATTCATGCTTCACGATAACGCGGCGCGCGTGGCGCCGTTTGTTGCGAACCAAAGCCGTACCGTTGGTCTGATTATTCCGCCTTCCGCCTTTCTCCTGGATGAACGGGTGTTCGTCAGTTTGGGCATTTTGCGGATCGCTTCGGTTCTTGAGCAGCACAGGCATGTGGTCAATCTGCTGGATTTGTCCGGAGTTAAGAATTACATCGAGACCTTGGAAAGTTTTTTGCAGAGCAGCAAGGTCGAGGCGATCGGTATCACCGCCACCACGCCGCAATTGCCGTCGGTTTTCGCGATTGCTCGCACCATCCGCCGTCTGCGTCCGGACATCCGCCTGATATTGGGCGGGCCGCACGTTACGCTTACCTTCGCCGCGGTCAAGTTGGAACGGGAGTTGGGCAAGTCGGACCATGGCCGGGCCACCAAGGCGGCGGCTCAATTGGAAAAAATGTTCGACGTGGTGTGCTCGGGGGACGGAGAAAAGGCCGTTCTGTTGGCCGTGCAGCCCGACAGCCCTAATTATATCGACGGCGACGACAATCGCGGCCCCTATTTCATGAGCAACGAAGTCTATGAACAAATGCCGCAACCGGCCCGGCACTTGGTCGATCTGGACAGCTATCATTATTCCATCGAAGGATTTCGGGCCACCAGTCTGATCGGCCAATTGGGCTGTCCGTTCAACTGCGGGTTTTGCGGCGGACGAAACAGCAAAAGCTTGCGGGTGATCAGAACCCGCTCGATCGAGTCCATAGTGAACGAAATGGAATTCTTGCATAAGACCTACGGGTATACCGGATTCATGTTCTATGACGACGAACTGAATGTCGGCAAGACGATGGTTGGTCTGATGAATGCCATCTGCGATTTGCAGGAGCGGCTTGGAGTGGAGTTCCGTCTTCGTGGTTTCGTCAAGTCGGAACTGTTGACGGAAGAACAGGCCGAAACCATGTACCGCGCCGGGTTCCGCTGGCTGCTGTGTGGGTTCGAGGCGGCCAATCCCCGCATCTTAAAAAACATCCGAAAGCGCGCCACCCTTGATGACAATAACCGGGCGGTGGAATTCGCCAAGAAACACAATCTGAAGGTCAAGGCGCTGATGTCGGTTGGACATCCCGGCGAAACGGAAGAGTCGGTTCTGGATATACACGATTGGCTGGTTCGGGCGGGAGTGGACGATTTCGACTGTACCGTCATCACCACCTACCCCGGCACGCCCTACTACGATTATGCCGTGCCGCATGAAAGCCAAAAGGGCGTGTGGACCTATGCCCAACCAGAAACCGGCGACCGTCTGCACGCATATGAAATCGATTATACCGATACGCCCAACTACTATAAGGGCGACCCCGATGGCGGCTACAAGGCGTTCGTTTTTACCGACTACCTGTTATCGGAGCAGTTGGTGGAATTGCGCGATCACGTTGAACGCGAAACCCGCGCCAAACTGAATGTCCCCTTCAATCCCGGACGGGCGGCCATCTTGTACGAACATTCCATGGGACAAGGAATTCCCGCCAATATTCTGCGGTGTTCAAACTTTTCGCCTGAATAAAAAAACGGCCCCGCTTTTGTCGGGGCCATTCGTTTTGTCAGTCTTCTCTGACGATCAGGAGACCTGCAAGGCAATGGTTGGGTTGTGGACCAAGTGCTTGGCGTATTTGTCCATATTATTGCGTAGCGTTTCGGGGAAGTACTCGTTCACCAAAACGGGCGCCCATTTATAGCCGGGGCGGTTGTACAGATCCCGTCCCGACCGGATGAAGGCCTCGATATCGACTTGATCGATGTATTCCGGCGTATTGAATTCCTGGTGAGCGAAATTCCTGATTTTGTTCCGGACATGATCGTCGTTGCCCAAATAGCTGAAGTGCCAGCCGCCATGGGGAATGACCTGGAAAAATTCCTCGATCAACTGTCCGGAGTTTTGGGCGCCGACTAGGCGGAAGCGCAAGTTGCGGAAATATTGGGGCGATAGCCGCTTCATATGCCGCCCGCGCGCTGCCATGCTCCAAACCGCATGGGACTCGCCTTCGATGCAGATATTGTTGAACTTGAAGTTGGACATGATCATCTGGAAAGCGAACACGTCCTGCGGAGCCACGATGACATTGCGCAACACCGACTTGCGGATGATTTCATCCACATCCGAAATCAATACCAGATCGTTGTCCTGCACGTCGCCCAAACCCCGTGCGATGCCGTTGCGCTGGAAATTATCCAGGTACATGGCGTCGGTGGTGTCGGGCATGTCATCGACGACGATATGGGTGATTTTGTCCGCATAGTCTTTGAATCGCTCGCGGTTCTCCATATAGAACAACGGCTTGGGAAGGTTGGCATGTGTTTTTGTGGCCTCGACCAGCACGAAACGATCTACGATGTCCCACATTTCCTGAAGGCGAAATTCAAGAATATCGAATTCATTGTAGAATGGAAAACAATCGTAAATCATCAGAGTCCTCGCCATTGAAATTTCGCGTTTAATATATTGCAAAATCCAGGAGCGTCAATCTACTCTCCCTTAACACGCAAAGCTCTTTCTTGGGGCAAGATGGGGGATTCCATGGGTGCTGATGGCTTGCCAAGACCGTCCCGGCAGTGGCTGTCGGACGAGATTTATCCGATCTGGAATGGCCCCAGTCCCGGCCAGCCGGATGCGCTCCCAGCTCAAAAGCTCGTGGCCGTTAACGGCGCCGACGGTCAATTCGCCGGGCTGTTGCTTGAAGGTGTTCAGGCGCCGTCGCTCTATGTTTTTCGTCCTCGGAATCCCAACGGCTCCTCGCTGTTGATTTTGCCCGGCGGGGGGTATGTTTTTTTGTCCCTGCATGGCGAGTGCATCGATCTGGCGTATCGGCTTATGGAAACGGGCACGACCTGTTTTCTTTTGTTGTATCGGTTGCCCAGCGAGGGTTGGGCCAATAGCGGCAATGTGCCGTTACAGGACGCGCAAAGGGCGATGCGGTTCATTCGGGCGCTGTCCGGGCATTTCGGCATCGATCCGACCAAACTGGGGGTGGTCGGTTTTTCCGCGGGGGCTCACCTAGCTGCGACCCTCGCCACCCGTCACGACGAAGCGTCCTATCCGATGAACGATGCTGTGGATACCATGGCGGCCCGGCCGGATTTCGTCGGCTTGCTGTTTCCGGTCATCAACCTTCGCCCCCCCGGGTTCGGTACGGGGCTTCACGACGACACCTTGTTGGGAAAAAATCCGACCGAGGCGCAATTCGTTGCGCGAACGCCATCGCTGTGCGTAACGGCGGCCACCTCGCCATGTTTTATCGTCCATGCCATGGACGATCCGCAAGTTCCATTGGAACATTCCCTTGAAATGGTGGACGCGTTGCGGGCGGGGAACATTCCGGTGGAAGCGCATTTCTTTCAATCCGGCGGACATGGGTTTGATATCACTCTTCCCGAGCGTTTGCCGGCATCCCATTGGCCCCATCTGTTCCGCAATTGGTTCCTGCGAATTTTGGGAATGCCCAACTGATCAGCTCAGGGATATCGCCGCCAAGGTCTGAATGTCTTGTCCGGCCGCGGCCAACGATAATGCCGCCTCGGTTTCCAGCCGCCATGTGCGGACGGCCGTGACTTGCGCCGAATGGAAGACCGGTCGGATATGATCGTGCCGGTTTTCCGTTTCCACCAGCGGCGGGCCGATAAGACTGGCTCGGAACGGCAGCCCCAATCCAAGTCCGGCGGCCTTTGCAATGGCTTCCTTGGCCGTCCACAGCGCCAAGACTTCCTGGCCGCGGTCTTCGTCTGTCAGAGCGGCTATGTCCCGGTATTCCTCGGCGCTGAAAAACCGTTGTGCGAAAGGCAACAGCTCCGGCGTCGCGGGAATGTTCCTGGCCGTCTCCACATCGACCCCCAGCGGCCCCGCCGTGCCGAATGCGGCGGCCACGAAGCCGTCGGCGTGGGACAGGCTGATATGCAGCGGGACGGGGGCGTCCAGCAGGGGCTGGCCCGTTTCGGCATAGGTCATGGGAATTGTCCATGCCGTTTGACCCAGCCGGGATTCCAGCATCTGACGGATCAGAATGCGAACCGCCAGGGCCTGATCGCGGGCTTCTCCCGGCTGCCGCAACATGCACCGTTCCCGGTCGGCGGCAGGCAATCGAGAGGAAAGCCGCAACGGAATCGCGGCCAAGCGTCGCCACGCTACAAAACAACAGGACATGCGACGGCTTATTTCGCCAGCTTGCCTTCGACGAAATTGCTCATCACGGCGATCGACGAGAAATTACCGAGCGACAATTCCGAATCTTCGACCGTCAGCGACCAGTTTTCTTCCACGAATTGCACCAAAAGCATGGCGAACATGGAATTGAGAAGTCCGGATTCGAACAGATTGACGTCGTCGGCCACTTCGTTGATCGTGCTGACTTTCTTGGCCAGGAATGCGCGGATCGCCGCCCTGATTTCACTGTTGGTCATTTGCGTGTTTCCTTTAAAGACAATGGGTTGCCGTTTGTTCCTGAAGTGGCGAAAAATGCGGTTATTCCGACTGAAAATGCAGAATAAGGGGCTTTAAAACATCAACCGCCGAGGCAACGCCGCCCAAAGCGATGGCGCTGGCGGTTTGATCGGTCAGCATGCGGGGCAGCCGTTGCTTCGTTACCTGAACACCGGCGACATAGGCGTTGATGTCGTCGCACAATACCTCGCCCGCGCTTTTCGCCATGGCGTATTCCGTCATGTTGCGGGGACGTTCGTCGACAAACACCGTCGAAGGATAAAACGCCTTGACCGGATGGTCGGGGGATTGCAGGGCGATGCAAACCCGATGAAACGCGTCCGCGTACACATCCATGAATTCGGCCAGAAGCTCCGGGGAAAATACGGACGACTTCTGACGGGCGATGCGGGCGGAGGCGAAATAGTAAAAATGAGTTGGCCGCGACGGCAAAGCGGCCAACTGGTCGGCTACGTCATTACGGACATCCAAGCGCAAGGTGGCGCATTGTCCCCCGGCCCGATTGATTTCTTCGGCAACCCGCGCCGCGTCATCTTGGCCAACCGCATAACTGACGATCGTATTGCCGCCGCCCGCGGCAACCAGTTTGGCGGTCAGTTCGCCCAGCCCGCGCGATCCGCCGATAATCAGTGCGGTCTTACCGGTGAAGGCGTCGTCGGCGACCCAGCCCATCAGGTCGGCCATGGCGGCTTGTTGAACCGGGGGCATGCGAACAAGGCACTCGACCGAACCGGCGACGCCGTCGCCCGATACGGTCATGGCCACATGGCGGAACCGGCGATCCGCCCGCGTCACGGCGAAGCGCACGCCGCCCAACGGGGCGCCCAGCGCGACCATATCCACCGTCATCCCCATGAAGATCGAATGCAGGCCGGGGCTGACCATTCCCACCAACCGGGTAATGGTCGCCAGCGAGGCGACGCGCAAGGCTCCGATCTTGGCGGCGAGATGGGGGAACCCCCGCGCGAAAGCATCCTGCGATTGGGCATGAGCGATGCGCCCCGACAAACCGGCGAGTTCGGTCGGGGCATAAACATGAATATCTTGCCGCTCGGGGCCAAGGATCAGCGCCCCGTCTCCGAGGGGCTCGGTCGGCGCGGGAGCCAAGTCGCCCAGCGTCAAGGTAATGACGGTGGCAACGGCTCCGTCAAGGGTCAGGTGCGCCACCACGGCATCGGCGCTTCGGCTGACCACCGACAGATCGACCTTGCGGCCCAGATGGATGAACTGCTCGAACTGAACCTTAAGGCTGGCGACGGGGCCGAACTCCACCGCGCCGCACAACGCGTCCAGCCCCCAAAGCAGTCCATGCACGCCATGGACGGCCGGTTCGCCCGCCTGCGTCCGTCTGGCGGCGACCGCATCCACATGCATGGGATTCCAGTCGCCCGACAATTGGGCGAACCATGTCTGATCGGCCTGGGCGAACACGCGCGAGGCGATAACGGCGTTGCGGGACGCGGGCACGGTCACTGCTCCTCGAAGTACGTTTTGCAGAAATAGTCGAGGATCACGTCATGGGCCTGCTGGCTGAGATGCATATGGTCGTCGTCGTATCCGGCTATGCCGAAAGTTTCGCCCACTTCAAAGCACGGGAAGTAATCCACTTGGGGAAAGGTCTCCCATATTTTTTGGACGGCGCAGCGAAGCACGGATTTCGAATAGCTGCTGGCCATGACGATGTCTTCGGGTGAAAAGGATTCCCCGAACGGCATGGGGGCGATCATCATCAGGATTCGCTTGTTTTGTTTGGCTAGGCATTTGATTGCTTGCCCCAAGGCCTCGAAGCAGTCTTGATATTCCATCCGGCGGAAAACGTAGCGCATGGGATTTTTGCGCAATTCGAAGAAGGATGGCGGCTTGTTCAGATAACAGCCGTAATGCAAATCGTACCAGCATTCCGCATAGCCCAACGTGATCAGCACGACATCCGAGGATAAAACATGCTTGTACAACTGGGCGATTTCATTCCGTCTTTCGAACAATCGTTCCCGGCTGACGGGCGGGGCTTGCACATGCAGGAACAGGTCCGAGAAATTGCCGTTATCTTCTTCGATGCCGGCCTCGGGATGAAGCATTTCCTGGTCGTAGGCCGCCAAGATTTTTTGCCGCAACGTGCCGGGCACGTAATCCACCAGCAGATTGCGCCCGTTCATATTGAACTCGGTTTTCGGCACATCGAAATCGGCCACCGGAACATGGCAGCCATAATCCTTCAGCGCGGTTTCGAACGTGCTGGTAAAGCATGACCCGATGGTAAAGACCTTGTCCGTGCGTTTGATTTTGAAGCGCGGCGCCAGGGCCGGAACAAGAAACCCCGCGCGCGGGGTTTGGAAACGGGTATATCGGACGTCGCCCGCTTGGGGAAACCCATGATGCGGTTTTTGCGCAGCCGCCGAATAGGCCTCGATCGCTTCCAGCTCAATCATCTTTCAATGGCTCCCTTTTATGTCGCTTCGACAGCCTTTGCCGTGACGGGGTTACTCGGTGACCAAATTGATATAGGCGGGCATTTCCTGCACATGGCTCAGGTCGTTTTCAAATAGGACCCGGTTCCCGTCGCGCGATGTTTCATTAAAATGATTAAATTTGTATGTGGCGTACATCATTCTGTTGCGGTCGTTCGAGATGAACTCGGCCACCAGCCGCGCGTTGCTGGCGCGAGCGCTGTTTCTGATATGATTGATGATCACGCCGCCGACCCCGCGGGTCATGACGCGGCAAGACATCAGCAACAGCCGGATGGTCCAGACATCGTCTTCCAGGTCCAGCAACACCAAGCCGATCTTGCCGTAGCTGCCGTATTTGTCGACCAGCTCGGCAACCCATAACTTGTGCTTGGGCGAGGTGCTGAAATGACGCAATTCGTCAAAATCATAGGTATAGCCCGTGGTGTTCAACTGATTGGTCCGCAAGGTCAGTTCGCTGCACCGGGCCAGATCGCATTCCTGGGCGGGCGAGATCCGCAGCGTCATATTCAAACTGGCCAGAAATACGTCCGTCGGCCCGTCGAACCGTTCTTCCTCGTCCTTGCGCTGTTGATCGGCCACATACATCAGGCGGCGGCGCGGCGAATCCTCGGTAATGAATTCGGGGTTCATCTGGGGCATGTCCAGAATCTTGTCCACGTCCAGGGCGTCCAGACACAGAACGGAAGGATGCTGGCTTTGCACTTCGTCGCGTTCGAACGGCTGGTCGTCGATAAAGGCCAAGGTGTCGATGCCGATATTGATGGATTTGGCGATCCGCGCGATGGATTCCGACTTGGCGCCCCAGCCAATTTGCGGATAGAGGAAATAGTCTTCCACGCCCAGCGCCTTCAGGCGGTCATAGGCGGCGTCGTAGTCGTTCTTGCTGGCGACGGAATGCAAAATGCCCCGCTTGTCCAATTCGACGATGGTTTCCCGGACATTCGGGCGCAGGGAAACATCGTCGTTTTCAAGAATGGTCCCGTTCCACAGAGTGTTGTCCAGATCCCAGACCAAGCATTTGATGGTGCTGGATTTCTTTTTCGCGTCCGATTTTTCCATATCCCGCCATCCGTCCCGACAGTGCAAATGATGAAATCAAGTGCCCTTGGGGGTGCCGCGTTGTCAAGAGAGACGTGCCGACTTCATTGACCCGATGGCGATCATTCCGCCGGAAATGGGTCCAGTAGCCTGGACCAAATTCCCCTAAAACATTTTCATTGCGTATTAATTATCTAGTGATAGAGTTAAACCCATTAGTTTAATATCTTGTCGATTTCTTCATATTTGTTTCGGTGATGCGGGGGCATGGTCGAATATACCATTCCGTCCAATCAAACTCTTGGCGCGGCGCAGACGGGCATCGCCTGTGTCGATCATATGGATTTTAGACTTGGAAATAAAGAAAGTACCTTATGAAGAACACCAATTTACTGGCAATTGGCGATAGCAGCGCCTGTTTTTTTTCGGGGTTTCTTCCCTATGGCGGTACGGTCGAGCATCCCGGTGTTGGCGATGTCCAACGATTCGCGGGTCAAGGGGGTTTTGATTGTGTTCCGGGCATCAAAACAAGCTGGGTCGGTCCTATTCGGGTTGGTGATTTGAAGCTGAAGAATACCGAGTTCCGGGGGCGCGAGAAAATATTTTCCGAAATTCAGGATGCCATTACACAGGGGTTTACTGGATGGATACTTTTGTGTGGGGGGCATCTCGATCTTGGAGATGATGTTTCATTTCAGTTAAAGGAAGTCGGGGTGTTAAAGGCTGTGCAGAATCTTGCAATAGCCTACATTGACTTCGTTCACGAGTTAAAAAAACTATACCCAAGAATAGCCATATGGGGGCCGGCGGTTGTTCCAAGATCAAAATCTACAAGTATAAGAGCGGAAAGCTTAAACATATCAAGTTCTTTATTTACAAAGATTCTACAGAATCTGGCAGAACCAGATGTTCCATTTTTCTCCGTTCTTGAAATGACAATCGATGTCAATGGAAATAGCATAAAAGAAGCGCTTCATATCGATAGACTGCACCTTTCTCCGAAATTTTTGCCCTATGTTGTCACTAAGATTGCCAAACGTCTCAGAATCAATATCGGTGGGGGAGCGTATGGATTGGCTGTCGAAAAAGATATTACCAAAGAGTGCGTATTTGAGAATACCATCATCGATAAGCGGTTGTGGCTGGTAGGGCGAATTGATCAATCGATTTACCACATCAAAAGGATAGTTCTGGGCGGTCCTATTTCCTATAGAAAAGGCCAGTTTGCTTTGCATCATACACTTGGCACCATAGACCGGGGTGGGTTTGATCGACCGCAGCCATGGTTGGAAGCGTCTGTTCAGGAAGCTTTTGAAATCAATCTGGATGAAACAAAAGAGCTTCGTATCGACATCAACCGAGTCATCTAAGAATTCAAAATCCCGTTCGGAAATGCAGCTCCTTTTGCTTTAAGAGTAATCGCGGCGGATAATACTGGCAAAAATGAAATGGATTCTGACTTGGATATTTCGGACGAGTGTGTCTTTGAAAGCACCGTCTTAAATAACCGCCTGTGGCTGGTGGGAAATGTTGGAAAAAAGCGTCATATCAAAAAAGTTATTATGCGAGGTCCGATTTCCTATGGAAAGGGACAGCTAAGCGTGCGTTATTCTCGTGGCGGGAAGCATTCCACGACGAACCAATCCACTCGACGTTGGGAGGATGTGCCTGTCCCAGAAGCGTTTGAGATCAATCTGGAAGAAGCAAAAGAGCTTCGCATTGACATTGATGCCATCGTCGAAGAATTCATGATCCCGTTTGGAAATGCCGCTCCATTCGAGTTGCGAGTGATTGCTGTGGATACTTCGGCTCAGTATTGCGGCATGGGTAATCGCTTTTCATTTGATCGCAAAGTTGCAATGTTGTGCGACATCCACACGGAAGACAAATTTGTGGTTGAGAACGAGCGAACATCGACACCCCAATTCTTAGACCCGTCAGCCGAAAATATCGACGAAGGCATAAAATTAAGCGTTCACCAGAATGTCTGGTTTACAGAAAAGCAAAAACGATTAAGTCCAAAATCACATACCACAGCTTTTTTTGACCGTGCCATACAAGATGCAAAACTCGGTAAACTTGATGAACAGGTCTATGCAATCGTCTGCAAAACTATAGATGAAAGTGGAAATGCTAAGTTATTGAAGCAGCTTATAGAGGCATTTGAGGTGGGGCAATCCGCCAGAGAGGCATCACCATAATTTGGCCCCACGCGCCAAACCTAAGCCGTATTTTGAGCGCCACCAATATTGCTGTTCATGACTTATTGTTTTATAAAAATATTGGTTCCGGAAAGATTGAACATATAGTTGGTCTTTAGAAATTCATCCATCGCCAAGCGCTGTCCGACGCAAGTAAGGTTTTCGGGACACGACATCATATTGTAATGGTCGTGGACGATAAATCCTCCCGGGTTTGTATTGGCATGCACGGCGGGAAGCGCGGCCATGGTGGGCGTATAATCATCCATGTCGAATAGCGCTAAGCTAATGCCGTTGGGAAAAGAAACATCCTTTATGGTTTCAACGATATCGCCTTTGACCAGTCTGTAATTTTTAAAAGGGGCTAGGTTGGCGTTGACGATATCGGTCGAGATGCCTCGAAACCCGTCATACCCGCCAATATTGTAATACACATCCAATTCGCCGCCCTGTGTGAATCCGTCGAATGTGTCAAACCCAATAACGGTTCTGTCGCTCAATCCGAAGTGCTCAAGCAAAAGAAGAAAATATTTCATTGACCATCCACGGTATACGCCAAGATTGACGATATCCCCCTTTATATTGTTGGAGGCAATGTGTTTAACGCAATCGTAGATGTGGGCGACCAGTGCCCTGCTTGTCAGGCCATTCAAAGATCCTTCTATTTTTATAAGTGATGATATTTCACTGTACTTATTATCTTCTTTGTAAATGTTGTTTTCTTCTAATGAAAATACGCTCTGCTGAATCGTTATGACTGCCGGATTAACGTTCATTTCCTTAACTAACTTTAGCGCATATTCAGCAGGTTTGTTGGTTGTTAGAATGTAATATCTATCGTATTTATCGTCTGCGCTAATCTTTCTTGAATCGATGACGGGGATCGATCCAGAATCGCTCGTTCCCAAACACTTTCCAATAAAACTCTCTTGCTCACAAGCCAGAACAGAGCCGTTCGTGGAAATATTAGTGCTCATTAAAACATTAAGAATATTGCTATCGACCGCAGGTGAAATGATCATGATCCGTTCATTGCGGGCAAATGATTCAAGTATCCACATTAATGTAATAATAGTATGGTCCCGTGAATAGAATACATCGCCCTGTCCGCTGGTAAATGACCTTGTGACTTTGATTAAGGATGGTGCGATGCCAAGATCGTAGACAAGGGTGTCGACATATTTTTTGTAGTCTTCAGATATGACAAAATATTTGTCGAATTTTCTATTTTTATCGAGGTTGTTTATGTCGGTTATTTCTACCGACCGACTCTTCGTCGGTGCAAATTTGTTTATATATTCAGAGGTTCCTGTGGCAATGGTTGTGTTGTTGATTTTAAAAGTTGCATCTTGAACATATTGGGTTATGACCTTGTCTATAACAGGGCATATAAACAATATATCTTCATGGCAAGATAGTGATTCGATTATATGCATGGCGAAAATATAAGGATTAAGTTCATCGATCATAAGTCAGGTCCTTTAGAAAATTGGTATAAGTCGCTTGCCCCTTACGACCGGCCGTAGGTGTCGCCGATGCGGACGATGTCGTCTTCGCCCAGATACTCGCCCGACTGGACCTCGATCACGTTCAACGGCACCTTGCCGGGGTTTTCCAGGCGGTGGATCGTGCCCAGCGGAATATAGATGGATTCGTTTTCCCGCACGATTTGGGTGTCCTCGCCCTTGGTGACCAGGGCGGTGCCGTTGACCACCACCCAATGCTCGGCCCGATGGTAATGCTTTTGCAGCGAAATCTTGGCGCCCGGCTTCAGGTACAGCCGCTTGACCTGGAAACGGTCGCCTTGATGAATGGTCTGGTAATAGCCCCAGGGACGGCGGACCTGGGTATGGGCCGCGTGTTCCTGGCGGCCGCTTAGGCGCAATTGATCGACCAGGATTTTCACGTCCTGGGTCCGGTCCTTGGGAACCACCAGCACGGCGTCGTCGGTGGCGACCACCACCAGATCCTGAATGCCCGAGGCGGCGATCAGCGGCCCCTCGCTGCGCAAATAGCAGCCGCGTCCGTCGTTAAGGATCACATCGCCCAAGGCGACGTTGTCGTGTTGGTCCTTGGCGGCCAAAGACCACAATTCGGACCACGACCCCACGTCGGTCCAGCCGATCGAGGCGGGAATGGTGGCGGCCTTGTCGGTGCGTTCCATGACCGCATAGTCCACCGAAATCGACGGCGCGGCCGTGAATGCCTGGCGATCCAGACGAATGAAGTCCAGATCGGTGGTGCGGGCCTTCACGGCGGCGGACACGGCGGCCAGCACATCCGGGGCGTGCCGCCCGATTTCGGCCAGAAAAGCGCTGGCCTTGAACAGGAACATGCCGCTGTTCCAAAAGTAATTGCCCTGGGCCACGAAACTTTCGGCCCGGGCGGCATCGGGTTTTTCCACGAACGCCGCCACCTTTCGCATCAGCGGATGGCCGGGCAGCGGCTGATCGGCCTGGATATAGCCGTATCCCGTTTCCGCCCGCGTGGGGGTCATGGCGAAAGTGACCAGCCAATCCTGGCGGGCAGCTTCGGCCCCCGCTTGCACCAGATGCCGGAACGCAACGGGATCGGCAACGACGTGGTCGGACGGCATGACCAGCAAAATGGCGTCGGGGTCGGTTTCGGCCGCCAGCAGCGCCGCCGCCGTCACCGCCGGAGCGGTATTGCGGGCGGCGGGCTCAAGCACGATCTGGGCCGGGCGGCCGCTTTGCAGCACCTCCTCGGCGACCGAGAAGCGCAGAGCGTCGGCGGTCACGATGATCGGGGGCAGAAAGGCGTCGCCGTCCTGGACTCGGGTCATGGTGTCGCGGATCATCGACGCCGGACCGGCCAGCGGCAAAAGCTGCTTGGGGAATTCCTGCCGCGACATGGGCCACAGGCGCGTTCCCGCCCCACCTGACAGAATAACCGGCTGTATGCCCACTTAATTCTCCGTCTCTATCAATGTGTCCGTTGTAGCCGGGGGACGGCGGTTGTCAAGTGCACGTCCGTTCAAGCACGTCGCACAGCGCATGTCCGATCAGCAAATGCATTTCCTGGATGCGGGCGGTCGTGCGGCTGGGGACGACGATCACGGCGTCGCACAGCCGGACCATATCGCCGCCGTCGTTGCCGGTGAACCCCACCGAAAACGCGCCGATGCCGCGCGCGGCTTCCAGCGCCTTGATCACGTTGACGCTGCGGCCCGAAGTCGAAATGCCGATCACCACGTCGCCGGGCTTGGCCAAGGATTCGACTTGCCGGGAATACACCTGATCGAACGAGATGTCGTTGGCGCAGGCGGTCAGGGTCGAGGTGTCCGTGGTCAGCGCCAGCGCGGCCAGCGCCTTGCGATCCGTCCGATAGCGCACCACCAGTTCCGCCGCCAGATGCTGCGCGTCGGCGGCCGATCCGCCGTTGCCCAGGAACAAGATCTTGCCACCGGCTTTAAGGCTGGCGGCGCAGGCATCGACAATCTTGGCGAAGGGGGCCGCGACTTTTTCGTGGGTCAGGCCGAGAACGGCGGCATGCTCTTCGATTTGAGCGGCAAGAAATTCGATACTGTCCATGTTATTTCGCCACGATGTTCATGATGTCTTCGAACCCGCCGTCCACATTGTCCGGGGTGATCAGGGCGAACGTATCCAGAATGATGACGGCGTTCAAGGCCGCGTCGCGACTGACGGCGGAGCGCAGACGTTCGGTAAAGGCGGCGTTGACGATGGACAATTGGACGTAGGACTCCTTCAGGCCGTCGAAGGATAAAACAGTCGGCTCTCCCATGGAATCGCTTTTGATGTATTCGGTCAGAAGCCATGTGCCCAAGCTGCGGAAAACGGTTTCCCGTTGGTCGGCGAAGGGCAGGTGAAACCGCGCCATGGGCCGCAGGAATTCGGTGCGCGGGCACCCCGAGGTCGCCATGGTCAGGCCGATCAGCGAGGCGGCTGCCTCTTGCAGCGATTTCTTGGAAACGATCACGCGGTTGGCGGTTTCCACTTCGACGACGGCCTGGGTATAGGAAAACGCATTGGCGAATTCCGGCAGAAAATAAGCGATGCTGACGGCCGCGGGACAGAATTTCGGGCCGTCTTCGAACGGGCAGTTGGGGCACTTTTGAAAGTCCAGCTTGGCCCAGTCGGGTCTGGGCGAATCGTGCGGCAGCAGGATGTGATAGGTGTCTTTGTCGAAAGCAAGCTTGACGGTGAATTCCGTCATCCCTTTCTCATGAAACTTGTAAACGATGGACTCGGGCATGGAACTCTCGAACGACCGATTTGAGAATGTCGGATGATTAAAACTTAATTGCATTCCGATGGCAAATTAAATCCTAGCGAATCGGATCAAGTCATCAATGATGGACCAGATCGATGATTTGAACCTCGGCGGGGTCTATGGACCATGGGACGAACACGGCGGCGACGCGGGCGAACCGCTCGGGAGCGTCGGTGGCCAGATACCGCACCGGCGTCGGAGCCGTTTGTTTGGGCGCGGCCAGGGACCGGTTGTCGAGCAGGTCCTCGACGGCGCGAGCGGCGGTGGTGGCCGAGTCGACGATCGCCACGCCGGGACCGAGAATCCGCCGCAGCAGCGGCAGGAAGGCGGGGAAATGGGTGCAGCCCAGCAACAGGCAGTCGGCACGCTTTGTAGGCTCGGGGTCCAGGAAAGCGCTGGACAAATAATGTCTGGCCACCTGTTCGGCGATAGGGCCGTCGATCATGCCCTCTTCGGCCATGGACACGAACAACGGGCAGGCCAACTGGGAAACGCTGGCTCCCGGCCGAGAATGCAGAATGGACCGGGGATAGGTTCCCGCCCGCACGGTGCTTTCGGTGGCGATCACCATGATCTTCCCCCGAGGGCTGGCATGTCCGGCGGCTTGCGCCCCCGGTTCGACCACGCCCAAGACCGGCAGTCCGGGAAATTCCGCCCTTAGCGCGTCTAGGGCGTGAGCCGACGACGTGTTGTCCGCCACCACCAGCGCCTTGATGCCGATGCCAACCAAAGCCCGGGCCGCTTCCAGGGCATAGGCGCTGACGGCGGCGGCGCTTTTGGTGCCGTAGGGCAGACGGGCGGTGTCGCCCAAATAAATCAACTGCTCGTTGAAAAGTCGTTCGCGCAGCGCTTTCAGCACGGTCAAGCCGCCGACTCCGGAATCGAAAACACCGATGGGCAGAGGCGCCGCCGCCGCCTTTGAGGTCATTCGTCTTCCAATTCCGACGCGGGAACGACGGTCACGCCGGTTCCGTCGTCCAGCTCGATGATGGCGATGTCGCCGTCGATACGTTCTTCGTCCGACGCCAGACGATTGAAATACTCCCACAGAAAGGCGATGGCATAAGCCTGATCGTCGGCCTCGTCCTCGTCGATTTCGTCGTCGTCCAGTCCGGCCAAATCCCTGAGAATTTCAAGGGAATCGTCGAACATTTCCATCAGATACATCGGCTCGGATTTCAAATCGTCGATGATGTTCTTATACTCGTCATCCTCCAACTCGTATTTCCACTGGGCGGTACTGGATTGGTAATAAACGGCGATCATTTCGGTTCTCCAGTTGAGCGCAGAACTTCCGTTATTCCAGAAAAAAAGGCAATGTGAATCTGGCTTCCGTCGCCATCGCTGTTGGGAAAGGAAAAAAATGATGCGGATTTGGATCGTGGTCGCGGGCGTATCCGGGGCGATGGCGGTGGCAATGGCGGCGTGGGCCATGCACGGGTTGAGCGGCGATCCTGCGGCACAGGAGTTGGCGCATAAAGGGTCGTATTATCAGCTGACTCACGCCTTGGCGCTTTTGGCCGCCCGGCATTTGGAAGCCAAGGTCGCCGCGGTTTTGTTCGCGGTCGGCCTGATTCTGTTTCCGGGAACCCTGTATCTGTTGGCCCTAGGCGCGCCCACGGCGACGCACATCCTTGCTCCGGTCGGCGGAACGGCGTTTATCTGCGGTTGGTTGGCGCTGGCTTATGGCGGGATTAAAAAAGGCTGACCTTTATTAATCGAGTGTGAAAAAGTCCTTCGCTGCCGCTCAGTGTACTTTTTCACATTGATTTATAAGGAAGAAAACGCGCTAAAGGCGGCTTGGCGCTGCGTTTTTGGTTGTTCCATTTTGCAAGGTTTGAAGTCAAACCTTGCAAAATCTAGTGACAGAGTTTTGGCTTTTGGTCCAAAACTCTGTCAGAAACGAATAAAACTCCGAGCGAAGAACCGCTTCTAGCGAGGAGTTGCAACACTAGAAATCGTGAAAAAGTACACCGAGGCAACGCCGAGGGACTTTTTCACGGGGGACTATTTAATCTTGGCTTCCTTGAAAGCCACATGCTTGCGGACGACGGGATCGTATTTGCGGAATTCCATCTTTTCCGTGGTCTTGCGCGGATTTTTCTTGGCCGTGTAGAAAAAGCCCGTGCCGGCGCTGCTGACGAGTTTGATCAAGATGGTGGCTGGCTTGGCCATGATTGAAATCCTGCATATTAAAAATTCCGAGGCGCGGACAATACCGACTGTGCGGCAGGAGTCAATACCAAACTAACGAATCGTCTCGGCAAGGCTTTGGTTGGGCGGGGTCGAAAGGGCCACGGCCCGCTGGTAAAGGGTCGGCTGGGCCAGCAGTTTTTCCGCCAAGGCCACGTCGCCGTCCGCGTTTTGTCGGGGGGCCGCCGGGCACAGCTCGCGCAAGCGGGCGCGATTGCCCGAATCATCGATCTTGACCCTGCGCCATTCGGCCAAGTCGTGGGGAACGACCGACGCGCGGGTCAAAACGTCCTGGGGCGTGACCGCCGTCGGATCGATCTGCGCGGTACACAGGGACGGCAGGACCCCCAGACCGTGCAAAGCATAGCCCGAAGGCGTGAAAAACCTGGACCATGTCAGGGTGATTTCGCCGTCGTTGGGCAGATGCACGACGGTTTGAACGGTTCCCTTGCCGTAGGAGTTGGTGCCGATAACGGCGGCGCGTCCCGAATCCTCCAACGCCCCGGCCAGGATTTCCGCGGCCGACGCGGATTTGCCGTCGATCAGGACGATGGCGGGAACGCCTTCGCCGATTCCGCCTTCGGTGGCGTCGTAGGATTGGTTGGACAAGGGGTGGCGTCCTCGGGTCTGAACGATGGTCCCCGACGGGATGAACAGATCGGCGGCTTCCACCGCCTGATCCAGCAGACCGCCCGGATTGCCGCGTAAATCGAGGATGACGCCCTTGAAGGACGCGCCCAATTGCGCCTTGCTTTGGGCCAAGGCGGCGGCGATGCCGCTGGCGGTCTTTTGATTGAAGCTGGAAATCTTGAGGATCAAAACCCCGTCCTGGATTTGGGCGGTGACGGTGGGAGGGACGATCAAGGCGCGGCGCAGGGATTTCTGGATTTTTCGGCCGTCCGCGTCTATCACCACGATATCCACGTCGCTGCCGATGGGGCCCCGCAAGTGCTCGACGATCGCCGTCTGATCGAGTGCGTCGACGTCAAATCCGTCGATGCGCGCGATCAGTTGTCCCGGTTTCAACCCGGCCTGAGCCGCTGGCGAAAGCTCCAGGACGGTTTTGATGCCAAGTCCGCGGTCCAGGCGTTCGAAGGTAATGCCGATGCCGCCGAATCCGTTGCGCTCGGCGCGCAGGCGGGTCGCCTCCTTGGCGCCATGGTAGCGGGAGAACAGGTCCAGGTGCGACAGGGTGGCGTCGAAAACGGCCTCGAGCACCTGTTCCATGTCCGCCTTTTTCAGCGGCTGCGAGATCGCGGATGCTTCGTGAACGATGGTGACGGTCAACCGCGACCAGCCTCTGACGTCGTTATCGGCGGGGGCGGGGTATTCGGCGGCGATATTGTCGGTGGCGGACAGACGGACGGTGTCGCCGACGCGGCGGACGGTCAGCGAGGGGTCGATGCTGCCCAAGCCGTGCAGGCCTTCCAGGGAGATGTCGGCGACCGAAACCCGGTCCAGGGTCCGTTCGGCGATGGCGGTCATGCCCTGATCCAGGGTTCGTTCGGTCAATTCCTCGTCGAACGCGGAATCGGCCTTGGCCAATCCGTTGACGCTGGACGAACCGCACGCGCCAGCCAAGGCCAGCCCGATCGCCAAAGTCGATAGCGTACTCTTGTAAGTCAGCACGGCGCCGTTTCCATTCCCATAAGCCTTCGATTATGACCGCCGGTTCGGCTTCCGGGAAGTCTTCTTTTTCGCCGGGCCGCGGAAAGACGGACGGCGGCGATTGGCCGGGGGCTGTCCTTTCGCGCTTCCCGAGCCTTGGACAAGACCGAACATCATGCTGCCGGTCAGGGCGTTGGCCTCGCGCAAGACGACCTCGACGGTTTCTCCCAGTTGGAAGCTGCGGCGGGTGCGCTTGCCGACCAGGGCGTGCAAGGTCTCGTCGTGGAAGTAGCTGTCGTCGGGCAAGACGCTGACCGGGATGAACCCGTCCGCGCCGGTTTCGGTCAGGGTGACGAACAGACCGAACCGGGCCACGCCGGAAACCCGGCCGACGAAGGCCGCTCCGACATGCGACGACAGGAACGCGGTGACGTAGCGGTCGACGGCTTCGCGCTCGGCGGTGGCGGCCCGGCGTTCGGTCATGGAAATGTGCTCGCCCTGATCGGGAAATTGGGTAAGAGCGTCGGCGGGCAGGGCGCCGTCGCCCAGTTTCAGTCCGGACACCAGGGCGCGGTGAACCAGCAAATCGGCATAGCGGCGGATCGGCGAAGTGAAATGGGCGTAACGGGCCAGACCCAACCCGAAATGCCCCAGATTGTCCGGGGCGTAGACCGCTTGGGCCTGCGAACGCAGGATGACTTCGTTGACCAGCACTTCATTTTCGGTGCCCTTGACCTTGGCCAGGATGGCGTTGAACTGCGCCGGTCGCGGCCGTTGCCCCGCCGGCAGGCTCATATCCATGCTTTCAAGGAATTGCCGCAGGCCTTCCAGTTTTTCCAGCGAGGGAACGTCGTGGACCCGATACATGCAGGGCTGACGCAGCCGTTCCAGTTCGACGGCGGCGCAGACGTTGGCCTGGATCATGAAATCTTCGATCAAGCGATGGCTGTCCAGCCGCAGACGGGGGGCGATGCCCTCGACCTGGCCGTCGGGCGACAACATCACTTTGCGCTCGGGCAGGTCCAGTTCCAGCGCCCCCCGGGTCGCGCGGGCGGCGAACAGGGATTTCCACGCTCCGTAAAGCGGGGCGACGACGGTATCCATCAGCGGCAGCAGGTCCTGGTCGGGAAAGCCGTCGCGGGCGGCCTGAACCCGTTCGTAAGTCAGGCGCATGGCCGAGCGCATCAGTCCGCGCAGGAATCGGTGGTCGAGCAGGCGGCCGTCCTTGTCGATACGGAACGACACCGCCATGCAGGGGCGGTCCTCGTCGGGTTTGAGCGAACACCAGCCGTTGGACAATTCCTCGGGCAGCATCGGCACCACCCGGTCGGGAAAATAGACGGAATTGCCGCGTTTGAAGGCTTCCTTGTCCAGCGCGTCGCCGGGGCGCACATACCACGAGACGTCGGCAATGGCGACGAGGCAGAGCCAGCCGCCGGGATTGCCGGGATCGGCATCGGCCTGGGCCCATACCGCGTCGTCGAAGTCGCGGGCGTCGGCGCCGTCGATGGTAACCAACGGAATGTTCCGCAAATCCTGGCGCTGGTCCAACGGCGCCGGGCCGCACCGCCCCGCCTGGGCCAGGGCGTCGTCGGGAAAGACATCGGGAATGCCGTGGGTGTGGATGGCGATCAGGCTGACCGAGCGGGCCTCGCCCAACTTGCCCAGGCGCTCCTTGACGGCGGCTTGGCGCAGACCGTAAACCCGTCCGGGCAGCAAATCGGCCAGCACCAAATCGCCGTTCTCGGCCCCGGCGGCTTCGCCCTTGGGAACTTGATAATCGGCCTTTTCGCGGCGGTTGGTGGGGTGGATGCGTCCCGATCCGTCGGGCATGGGTTCGTAAACGCCCAGAATGCGGGCCTTGCGTTCGCCGATCACCCGGATGATCTGTCCTTCGTACAGGTCGGCGCGCAGGTGCCGCAAGCGGGCCAGAACGCGGTCGCCGATACCCACGACGATATCGTTGCGGCGCATGGGGGCCAGAACGATGCGCGGCGGGTGGCCGGGCTCTTCCCAGGCGATGGGTCGGGCGATCAGATCGCCGTCGGTATCCGATCCGGTGATTTCGATAACCGAGACCTCGGGCAACGAGCCGGGGCGGGAGAAACGGCGGCTGTGTCCTCTGGCGATGGAACCTTCGGTTTCCAATTCCTTCAGCACCGCTTTCAGGTGGATGCGGTCGGGGCCTTTCAGGTTGAAGGCGCGGGCAAGCTCGCGCTTATCCACTTGCCCTTGGGCTTGGTGGATGAATTCCAAAACCTGCTGACGGGTCGGCAAGGGGACGGGCTTTTTCATAAGTCGCAGAGAACCCTAAAGCCGGGGCGGATGCAAGGAGATGCTGAGTCGGCGACACGCTACCCCCGCGCGGCCCACAGGACCAGCGGCATGGTGACGGCGGCGGCCAGGGTCGACACGGTGATGATGGCGGCCATCAGGTTGGCGTCGCCGTTCATCTGCCGGGCCATGACGTAGGACGAGGCCGAGGTCGGCACCGAGGCGTACAGCACGGCGATTTCCAGCGGCATGGTGGGGACGGCGCGCAACGCGGCGATCGTTCCCACCAACACCGGCAGCAAAACCAGCTTGCCCGCTACCGCGATCAGCAACGGCCAGCGCTGGGCATGAAGTCCGGTCAGGGTGATGCCCGCTCCGACCACCAGCAGCCCCAGGCTTAGCGAGGCTTGGCCCAGGATTTTCAAGGTCGATCCGATTACCGGCGTCAGCCCCAGTCCCGACCAGTTGAGGGCGCCGCCGACGACGCAGCTTAGGATCAACGGATTGGTGACCACCGCCTTGACGATCAGTTTGCCGCGATGGCCTTGACCGGAATGCGCCCAATGGATCATGCCGACCGTCGAGAACACATTGACCAACGGCACCACGATGGCGGCGCAAAAAGCCGCCAGGGCGATGCCGGGCTGTCCGTACAGGCTGCCCGCCGCCGCCAGGGCCACATAGGTGTTGGGGCGCTGCACCCCTTGAAAGACCGAGCTGAAAGCCGGGCCGTCCGCCGATTTCAGCATCGGGGCCAGGGATGCGGTTACGGCCAGCACGGCCGCCAGAGCAGCGCCCAGGGCCAGCGTCAGATCGAGGACGGGCATGCCGCTTAAATCGGCCTCGGCGACGCTGCCGATCAGCAGGGCCGGAAACAGCACCCAGTAGGTCAGCGTTTCGGCGGGGCGCCAAAACCCGTCGGCAAGCAGGCGAAAGCGTTTAAGGCCGAAGCCCAGGGCGATCAGGATGAATGTGGGGGCCAGCGCCAGCAGGATCGAGGTCATGGCGCCGTCGACGGAAGGGCTTGAACCACCGATTCCACCGTCAAATCGCGCAAATCCGGACGGCGCAAAACGGTCACCCGGCCCCTGGGGCCGCAACGGGCGGGATCGCTTTCGTGGGAGAACAGCACCAAAAGCGGGCAGCCCATCGCCGCGATCAGATGCATCGGGCCGGTATCGTTGCCGACCGCCAAGGCCGCATGGCGGGCCAGTTCGCCGACCTGAAACAAGTCGGTTTTTCCGCCTAAATCCACGACGCGGGGCTCGGCGGCGGCGATGGCGTCCAACTCGGGGCGCTCGGCATCGGTCCCCAACAGCACCGGCTGAATGGCGCGATCGGCCAGAACGCCGGCCAGCGCGGCGAAATTTCGCCAGGGCCACCGTTTTGCCGGGCGGTGCGGCGCTCCGCCGGGGCACAGCAGGGCGTAGGGCGGGCGCAAGGCGAAACCGGAAACGTCGCCGCGCAGCCACGAGAAATCGGGAGCGGGAAGGGATGTGATGCCTGCGTCGGCCAATTGTCCGGCTTGCCGCTCGATGGTGTGGATACGGCCTCGGCTGGGGTTTGAATCGGGGTGTGAACAGCCCTTGGCGATTCCGGACCAATGCCGGGGCTTGCCGATCAGGCGATAATACCACGAACTGCGATCCGAGGTTTGCAGATCGTAAATCCGGTCGAACGGCTCGAAAGTCAAAGCGCGCCGGAGTTCCAGCAGGCGCGGCAGATTCCACAAGCGCGGGCGGCTGTCGATCCACACCTCGTCGAACCACGGGCACCGCTCGGCCAAGGATTGGAACGGACGGGTGGTCAGCAGCACGATGCGGGCGTCGGGATGATGGGCGCGGATGGCGGCGAAGGGACCGGCGCTTTGAATGAAATCGCCCAGCGCGCCCAGGCGGATCACCAAGACCCGCTCGGTCAACCCAAGACCTCGCGGTAGACGTTCAGGGTGGCGGCGCACATGGCTTCGCGGGTGAAGTTCCGGGTAACGAAAGCCTGGGCGGTTTCCGCCATGGCGTGGCGGGTTTCCTCGGACAGGGATAGGAAATGGCCGAGCGCCTGGGCCAGGGCGGCGGGGTCGCCGGGTTCCACCAGCCAACCGGTTTGGCCGGGCAGGACGGTTTCGCGGGGGGCGCCGTGGTCGCTGACGATCACCGGACGGCCCATGGCCTGGGCTTCCACCACCACCCGTCCGAACGCCTCGGGGTCGGTCGAGGCGGAAATGGCCACGTCGGTCAGCATATAGGCGGCGGGCATGTCGTTGCACTCGTCGACGATATGAACCACGTCGGTCATGCCGCGGGCGGCGATCAGGTCGGTCAGTTCCTTGCGGTAGCCGCTGCGGCCCTGGTCCGATCCGACCAGCAGGCAGCGAATGTCGTGGCGGTCCAGGATGGCCAAGGCCTCGATCAACACCGACTGTCCCTTCCATCGGGTCAGTCGGCCGGGCAGCATGATCACCTTATGACCGTCGGGCAGACGCCATTTTTGCGCCAAGGCGATGATCCGTTCGGGGCTGACCCGGTTGGGATCGAAGATGCCCATGTCGATGCCGCGATGAATCACCCGGATGCGGTCCGGCGAGACGCCGTACAGACGTTGCATGTGCTCGGCGATGAAATGGGAGATGGCGATCACCCGTTCGCCGCCGGCCATGACGGAATTGTACACGCGCTTCAGGCCGTAAAGACCCAAGGTATAGGTTCCGTGGAAGGTGGTGACGAAATGCGCGCCGGTTCGGTCGGCGGCAAGCTTGGCGCTCCACGCCGGAGCGCGCGAGCGGGCATGGACGATATCGACGCCCATCTCGCGGATCAGGGCTTCCAGGCGGGTGACGTTGCGATGCATGGTGAAGGGGTTTTTGGACGCCAGCGGCAAGGTGACATGGATGCCGCCGTTTCTGACGATTTCGCGGACCATCGGGCCGCCCGCCGACGCCACCACCGCTTTCCATCCGGCGGCGGCAATGGCGCCGGCCATGTCCACGGTGCCGCGTTCGACCCCGCCGGTGATCAGGTTCGGGACGATTTGCAGCACGACGGGTTGACGTCCGAGTTTGCGGCATGTTTCATCTGCCCCTGCGAAGGGTGCGGGATTGGTCGCGGACTCGTATGTCAGGGAAGGATCGTTGGTCATGAATGAGCCACAAGGTTTCGGGGCGGGGATATTACCATGCCCGAGCGGTGCGTCCATCGCGTACAATCGAATCGGCGGAAAGAATCCCGGTGTGATCTTTTTGCACGGTTTCCGTTCCGACATGGAAGGCGGCAAAGCCTTGGCGGTTGAAGCGTTGTGCCGGGAAAAGGGGCACGCTTGCGTCCGCTTCGACGCCTTCGGGCACGGACGGTCGTCGGGCGATTACGTCGACGGAACCATCGGGCGCTGGGCCGAGGACGCCGTTCATGTGATCGACAGCCTTGGCGACGGTCCGCAGATTTTGGTCGGTTCCTCGTTCGGAGGGTGGATTTCGGTGCTGGCGGCGCTTAAACGCCCGGAACGCATCGCCGCCGTGGTGGGCATCGCCGCCGCTCCGGATTTTACCGAGGATTTGATGATGAACACCTTTACGCCCCGGCAACTGAAACAGTTGGAGACGCTGGGCGAAGTGGTCATCGAGGATGAAACCGATCCAAGGGGGGCTTGGCGCATCCCGAAACTGCTGATCGACGAGGCCAAGGACAACCTGATCCTGCGCGGTCCCATCGGGCTTTCATGCCCGGTCCGCCTGCTCCACGGCCAGATGGACGAAGACGTGTCGTGGCAATTTTCCCTGCGCATGGCCGAATTGATCGAGTCTTCGGACGTGCGGGTGATCCTGGTCAAGGACGCCGGCCATCGGCTGTCCCGCGATCAGGACTTACGCCTTATCCGTCAAACAATTAGCGAATTGTTTTGATCCTGTAACGACAGGTCTGCAAATGAAGTTATCCACCGAATTGTTCGGTCATGATGCGTTCATGCAGGCTGAATTCGGGATCGAACAGCAGGGTCAGGGATACCGAGCGGTCCTCCTGGACGGTCACGCGGACCACGTCGCGAACTTCGGTGAAGTCGGCGACGGCGCTGACCGGGCGCTTGGCGCTTTCCAGCATGTCGAACTGGATTTGCGAGGTATGGGAAACCAAGGCGCCGCGCCACCGCCGGGGCCTGAACGCGCTGATCGGCGTTAACGCCAGCACATTGGAATCGAGCGGCAGAATCGGGCCGAAGGCCGACAGATTATAGGCGGTCGACCCCGCCGGGGTGGACAGCAGAACGCCGTCGCTGGCAAGCTCGTTCAGGCGGACGCGGCCGTTGACGGAAATGCAGATTTTCGCGGATTGGCGGGTTTCGCGCAGCAGCGACACTTCGTTGATGGCCAAGGCCTCGACCTTGGAGCCGTCGCCCTGAATGGCGATCATGCGCAACGGATAAAGGGTCACCGGCTGAGCGGCCGCGATCCGTTCCATCAATCCGGTTTCGACGTAATGGTTCATCAGAAAGCCGATGGTGCCGCGGTTGATGCCGAAAATTTGCTTATCGCATTTGATGAACCGGTGCAGGGTTTCCAACATGAACCCGTCACCGCCGATGGCGACGATGACCGAGGCCTCGTCCGGTTCGACGGTGGGGCACTGGTCTTTGAAATGATGCAGGGCGTACTGGGCTTGATCCGATGTCTCGGAGGCCAGGATGGCGATCTTCACAGGGGACGGGGACGTTTCCATGACCGGCTTCTTTTTGTTTCCGAGTTGAAACGATCCTATCAGTCCTTGGGCGATTCAGGCCAGGAATAGATTTCACGGACGATATAAAGAGGGCGGCCTTTGACCTCGTCGAACACCCGGCCCAGATAATCGCCCAGAATGCCCAGGCTTAGCAATTGGACGCCGCCCAGGAACAGGACGCTGACCAGGGTGGATTCGTAACCGGGCACGTCGATGCCCCAGATCAAGGTGCGGACGATGCGAACGCAGATATAGAAAAAGGCCAGACCCGAGACGCAGGCGCCGATGACGCCCCAGACGCGCAAGGGAAAATTGGAAAACGACGTCAACCCGTCGAACGCGAAGCGCAGCAATCGCAGGAAGTTGAATTTGCTGATCCCGGTGGCGCGTTCCTCCTGGCGGTAGAGGATGCCGGTTTGGCGGAACCCGACCCAGGCGAAAATGCCCTTCATGAACCGCGAGCGTTCGGGCATCTGGTTGATGGCGTCGACCACCTTGCGGTCCATCAGCCGGAAATCGCCGACCTCGCGGGGTAACGGCACCTCGGATAAATTGTCGAAACACCAGTAAAACGCGCGTGCGAACAACTTTTCCGGCCAGCTTTGCCCGGTTCGTTGATCGCGCACGGCATAGACCACCTCGAACCCTTCGCGCCACTTGGCCAGCATTTCGCCGATGGCTTCGGGAGGATGCTGCAAATCGGCGTCCATGGGGACCACCACATCGCCTTTGGCTTGGGCCAAACCCGCCGACAACGCCCGTTCCTTGCCGAAATTGCGCGACAGGTCGACCACCACCACGCGGCTGTCGGCGCGGGCGGCCAGGATCAACTCCTGTAGCGTGGAATCGCGGCTGCCGTCATTGACGCACACCGCTTCCCACCGGACGCCCAAAGCGTCCAGGGACGGCGTCAACCGCGCGAACAGGCCGTGGATGCCGCCCGCTTCGTTGAAGAAGGGGATAACCACGGATAGCAACGGCGGCGTCTCTCGATTATCCATGGGAATGGGCGCTAAGGCCCTCCTTACCTTGAAGTGGCAACGGGAATTTAATAAAATCATGCCGGTAGGAAATTATCAATGCGGAGATGGCGGTTCAATGGCGTCAACCATAATCATTATCGTGATCGCCAGCCTTGTGATCGTTGAAGCCGCGGCGCGTTTTTTTTACCCCAGCCGTCCCAAGGTCAGCGATTTGGACCCGTTGCTAGGGTGGAAGCCGCGCCCTTCGCTTACCTTCCGCAACGAAAGCTGCGGCGGAATCGCCGTCTCCTTCAACGCGGTCGGTTACAGGGATGGCGCGCATACCCTTCGGAAACCGGACGATACCTATCGCGTGGCCATTATCGGCAATTGCATCGTCGAGGCTCGGGAAGTCGAACTGGAGAAAACATTCTGGAAGCTGTTGGAGAAGAATTTACCACAGATAGGAAGTAAGAAAGTCGAGGTTATCAGTTTCGGCGTTAATGGATATAGCACGTCCCAGGAACTTCTGACGCTGGAAACCAAGGTGAAAGATTACAATGTCGATTTTGTGATTTGTGTATTTTTCAACGGAACCGATTTCGAGGGGAATGTTTTCGAACTCAGCCGTCACAAGATGCGCCCCTATTATAAAGTCGTCGACGGCAAGCCGGTTTTAAGTTCAATGTTCGGGGACGATCCGAATTTTTTTTCGTTGAACATCAAAAGCAAACTTACGGCTTTCTTTTACGACCACTTAAGAACGGTGCAGTGGTTTAAGGCCGCAAGGCGGAAATTTCGAGCCAGGCTGAAGCGGCGCAAACGGAACGCGGTTGCCGCGCCCGAAGCCATTGTTCCCGTCAAGCATGGCTTTTACGAGCCGCCCGCCGGTGAAGTCTGGCAAAATGCCTGGGATGTCAGCGAGGCCTTGGTCGCGGAGGTCGCCGCGAAAGCCAAGGCATCCGGGATGGATTTTCTGCTGGTGGTCTATCCCACCAGACAGGCCGTGGAAGCCTATGCCGAAGGCGGGTTCGATTACCCGGAGCAACGGTTCAGGGCGTTGGCCGAAGCCAAGGGATTTCGGTGCCGAACCTTGCTGGAACCGTACCGCGTCCTGGAACAGCAAGGCCGCGGCGTGTTCATCGACGAGCTTCACCTGAACGCCTACGGGCACGCCATGACTTGCGACATCGTCGCCCAGGAGATGCGGGACGTGTTGAAGGATTAAGGGTTGTCGCGGGATTGAATGTCCCGGATCTTGATGTAGGTCAGCAACGGATAAAGACCGGAAAACAGCGCGATGGCGAAACCGCGCCAGCCTTCCAGGCAGCCCTTGCGGATCAAATAGGACCGGCCGAACCGGGAAAAGATGCGCCGCACGGTATTGAGCGCCGATGGAATTTTTCCCTGATCGATGGCGTTTTTCGCCGCGCCGCTTGAATACCAATCCAGGCGCTTGAGCATTTCTTCGATGGAGTGATCGACGTAATGGTCGATGTGGCCGGTCATGTAAATCTTCGGTCCCGACAAGGTGATGACGGGATGGACCTCGCCCGGCCCCCACGTCTTCATACCGCGCGCGAACAGGCAGTTCTTGGCGGCGACGCCGTTATAGGCCCCCCAACCGTGTTTGACCCACTTGCCGCAAAAGTAATTGTGAAACGGAATGACGAAATGGCCGGGCGGGGCGGCGCACAGGGTTATGGTCATCTCGTGACGCAGTTCGTCGGATATGCGTTCGTCGGCGTCCAGTTCCAAAATCCACTCGCCGTTGCACTGGGCGATGGCGAAATTGCGGCGATCGCCTTCGTCGGGCCACGCCCCTTCGACGACCTTGGCGCCTTTCGCCGCCGCGATGTCGCGGGATTTGTCGGTGGACCGGTCCAGAACCACCACGATCTCGTCGGCGAAAGCGGCGCTGTCCAGGCAGCCTTCCAGACACCCCTCCTCGTTTCGGGCGACGATCAGGACGGAAAGACGAGGGTGCGACATCGTATTCATGTGCGAAAAGCCTTTGTTAGGGACTGCGGGAAGCTAGCATTGGCGTTAATCGCAAACAATCTCCGTTTGGTTAAGTCTCTCCATTGCTAAAGCGCGTCTTCCCGTGGCATCGTGCGGCGCGTCTAACAGTCTTAGGAAATCGAACGTGCGTGTGTTGCATACGATACCCGGCAGGAACTGGGGGGGGATGGAGCAAAGGGCTCTGGAGCAGGTGCGGTGGCTCAATCAGCATGGGCATCAGTCCTGGTACATGGCGCCCCCCGACGGCGACCCCTACGCCAAGGCGGTGGAAATGGGCGTGCCGGTGGTGCCGATGGTGTTCGACCCGCCGTGGGCGCCGCGCTGCTTTCTGGAAATGCGCCGGTTCGTCATCGCCAACCGCGTCGACGTCATCGACGTTCACGTCACCCGCGACGCCAAGGCGGCCTTGGGCAGCATGGATCTTTGCGCCATCGTCCGCTCGCGCCATGTGGATATTCCGCTCAAGACCTCGCTTCTCCGTCGGCTGCAATGGCGGGAAGGCTCGGACCATGTGGTGACGGTGGCGGGCGTAACCCGGACGCATTTGATCGAGATGGGCTTGGCCGATCCCGACCGCTCGACCTGGATCGGCGGCTGGGCCGAGCCGCGCTATTTCGAGACCGAAATCACCGACGACGACCGGGTCCGCTTGCGTCGGGAATTATCCATTCCCGACGACGTTCCCGTGCTGTTGTGCCCGGCCATGCTGCGGGCCGACAAGGGTCAGAACTTCCTGATCGACGCCTTGGGGATTTTGGCGGAACAAGGCGTGAAACCCGTTTGCCTGTTCGCGGGCAAGGCGACCGGACAAAGCGCTCCGTTCGCCGAAGGACTGAAGGTTCAGGGTCGGCAAATCGGCGTCGGCGACCGGCTGCGGTTTTTGGGCTATCGCACCGATTTGCCGGTGCTGATGCGGTTCGCCGATCTGCTGGTGCTGCCGTCGCTGATGGAGGGCCAGCCCCGGGTGATGGTGCAGTCGTTCGCCTCGCGCCGTCCGGTGGTGGCCTGCGACGTGGGCGGGGTGTCCGAAATCGTCAAGGACGGCGAGACCGGCTGGCTGATTCCCAAAGCCGATCCCGGCGCGCTGGCCAAGGCTATCGCCCACGCCCTGGCCGACCCCGCCGAACGCGAGCGGATGGCCGCCAACGCCCATGCCCTGGCATTGCAAACCATGAACATCGATTTGCGGATGAAACAAACCCTGTCCATTTACGAACAAGCCTTGAACCATGCCAAGACGCGGCGGTTTCCGTTGCCGCGTTGTCGTGGGAATGGGGGAGCTTAATCCGTGGCGATGATCGTCATGGCCGACGACGGCATCCAGTTCGACGGGCGCAGCCTTGAGTTGGGGCCGTTGGGCGGGGCCGAAACCTCGTTCGTGGAAATGGCCAACGCCTTGGCCGCCCGGGGCCACCGCGTTCAAGCCTTTAGCAATTGCCAAGAAGCGGTCGCGCATAGGGGCGTGGACTGGGTTCCCGTGACGACGCCGCTCCCCGACCGTGCCGATCTGTACATCGCCAACCGCAGCCACACGCTGCTGCGCAAGGCACCCCAGGCCAAGGCGCGGATTTTCTGGATTCACAATCCCGCCAAGTACTTGCTGAAATGGCGCTACCAGTGGAAGCTGGCGCTGGCCCGCCCGACCATCGTATTTTCCGGCGCCAGCCATGCGGGCACCTATCCCGGCTGGGCGTTCGACGGCGGACGGGAAATCGTGCTTTACGGTTTGACCGATCTGTTTTGTCATGCCGGGGCGCGACCGCCGCCCGCGCCTCGGGTTCTGTTCACCTCCAATCCGTTGCGGTCGCTGGATTGGGTGCTGGACGCCTGGGAGCGGACCATCCGCCCCGCCGTCCCCAACGCCCAGTTGCATGTGTTCGCGGGCAGCGCCACCTATGGCGCGGTCGGCCGGTCCAAGGCCGACAAGATGGGGCCGATTCTGACCCGCGCCGCCGATATGGAGGCCGAGGGAGTGGTGCTGCGCGGGCCGGTGCCCAAGGCCCAGTTGGTTCAGGAATTGGAACAGGCCCGGCTGTTGCTGTATCGCGGCGACATCGGCGAGACGTTCTGTTCGGCGGTGGCCGAGGCTCAGGCCATGGGCGTGCCCGCCATCGTTCAAGACATCGCCTGCATGTCCGAGCGGGTCAGGACCGGCGAAACCGGCTTCGTGGTCAAAGACCGGGAGGAATTTTCCAACGCCGCGATCCGCGTACTAACCGATGACGATTTGTGGCTGTCGCAGCACCAGGCGGCCTTGGCGACTCAACGGTTGTGGACCTGGGACATGGCAGCGAAGGAATTCGAGCGGATCGGGGGAATTTCCGGCTGACTGCCTTTGACCCATATTGGTCGTACCGCTCTATGCCGGGCAATCGCGAAAGCAGCCCCTGCGGTAACGGCCAATACCGGTCGTTGGTGCGGACTCTATTGAGAGGACCGTAACCGGAATCCATCAATCGTAGCGGCTCACAATCCAACGTTTCCTTCTGCCCCTCTCCCTGTGGGTGAGGGGGGGGGACGGCGGCAAGCGAAGATCGGTTCCCATTAATGCATCTTGTATTACCCTTCTTCATCTTTCCTGCTTCGGCTGGATTGTGGAAAAGCGGATATCATGCTAGGTTGATAAGCGCATAGACGCCTATCAGGAGGCAAGATGGCCAACCCAAACACAACCCGCTGGACCGTGTCGGTGTCCATTGACACCGACATCGCGGTGCGAAGTTTTCTGGCTCACCGCGGCATGAAGAAAGGCGACCTCTCGAAGTTCATTGAGGAAGCCGTCAAGTGGCGGGTGCTTGACCAGACCATGGCCGAGGCCCGCAGCAAATTTGCCGACATGTCGCCCGAAGACTTGGAGCAGGTGATCGACGAAGCTGTCGCCGCCGTGCGCCAGACGAACGCCTCCAAGGCAGGGTGACCGTTTGCGGCTGGTCATCGATACCAACATTCTTATCAGCGCGTTGCTCGCGGGCGGCTTGCTGCCTGCGCATCTGGTTGTGCTTTGGCGCGAAGGCAGGTTCGATCTTCTGACCTCGTCCGAGCAATTGGACGAGTTGATGAGGGTGACGCGCTATCCGAAGGTACGCGAGCGGCTGGCCCCGGCGCTCGCCGGGCGGCTCATTAATGACCTGCGCGATCTTGCCATGGTCGTGCCGAAACTTTCCGTTGTCACTATTTCGCCAGACCCCTACGACAACTACCTTCTGGCGATGGCGGCGACAGGCGCGGCGGACTTTCTTGTGACGGGCGACAAGCACGACCTGTTGGGGATCAAACTCTATGGGGGCACCAGGATTATCACCGTCCGCGACATTCTTACCTTGAACAGGTGGTTGCCATGACAAGCCAGCTTGAAAGGGCATGATCGAAGGGCTTACCCATTTGTTCAGCCACAATCCAACGTTTCCTTCTGGCCCTCTCCCCGTGGGTGAGGGGGGAACGGCGGCAGCGAAGGACTTTTTCACACTCGACTGGATTATTTTTCTTTATCTTTGGCCACGGCGTTTCAAAATTGGAATCATGGACGGGCAATTGACTGGGCTCGGTCCGGACTTTTTCAAGAGTGACTACTGAAACGACAGCATCAAGATGTAGACGTCCTCGACGTTTTCCGTGCCGGGTTCTTCCTGCAACGTCTGTTTGGCGATGGATTTCAACAGTTCGGTTCCGCCGGGTTTCCTGAACTCTTCGTAAGGAACGGCTTGAACTTTGTGCTTGATCTTTTCGCCAAGTCCCTTCGGCATTTGCGGGCGGGCGGGGAAATAAGCCTGCATCTTGCACACCAGGGTGTGGAAGTTGCCGTTTTTGTCCCACATTTCGACGATAAGATTGTCCATCTTCTGAAAGCCGCCTTTTTCTTCCTCGGCGCGGGCGGAAAGACTGGGCAGGAGCAAAATCAGCACGGTCAAAAGGCGCAATAGAAAGAGCATGACGTACTCCTACAATACCCGATGGTCCGAGAAATTCTTGGGCACCAGGATGGTGCTTTGCGGCGGCGCGATCAAGTCCAGATCGGGGAAGTCGATGGTATAGTGCAGGCCGCGGCTTTCCTTGCGGGACAGCGCCGAACGCACGATCAGGTCGGCCACGGTGGCGATATTGCGCAATTCCAGCAAGTCGTCGGTGACGCGGAAGCTGCCGTAATATTCGTCGATCTCGTCGAAGATCAGTTTTAGGCGGTGCTTGGCGCGCTCCAGCCGTTTGGTCGAGCGCACGATCCCCACATAGTCCCACATGAACCGGCGGATTTCGTCCCAATTGTGGGAAACCACCACTTCCTCGTCCGAATCGGTGACCCAGCTTTCGTCCCAATGAGGCAGGGAATGCGGAGCCGGAACGTCGTCCAGGGACGCGGCGATGGCTTGGGCGGCGCGCGCTCCCAGCACCAGACATTCCAGCAGCGAGTTCGACGCCAAACGGTTGGCGCCGTGCAATCCGGTACAGGCGGCCTCGCCGATGGCGTAAAGGTTGGTCACGTCGGTGCGACCGTTGCCGTCGGACAAAACGCCCCCGCAGGTGAAATGGGCGGCCGGGACCACGGGGATCGGCTCTTTGGTGATGTCGATGCCGAAGGTCTGACAGGTGGACTGGATGGTCGGGAAGTGGGTGGCGATGAAGTCCGGCGGGCGGTGGCTGATGTCCAAATAGACGCACTCGCAACCCAGCCGCTTCATCACGTCGTCGATGGCGCGGGCGACGATGTCGCGCGGAGCCAGTTCGCCCCGGCTGTCGTACTCGTCCATGAACCGGGTGCCGTCGGGGCGCAGCAATTTTCCGCCCTCGCCGCGCACCGCTTCGCTGATCAGGAAAGATTTGGCCCGGGGGTGATAAAGACAGGTGGGGTGGAATTGGCTGAATTCCATGTTGGCGATCCGGCATCCCGCCCGCCATGCCATGGCGATGCCGTCGCCGGTGGACCCGTCGGGGTTCGACGAGTAAAGATAGACACGGGACGCGCCGCCGGTGGCCAGGACCACCACGCGGGCCGGAATGGTCATCACCCGTCCGCTGTCGCGGTCCAGGGCGTAAATTCCCTGGCAGGGGCCTTTGCGGTTCTGAGCCAGTTTGGGACGGATCATGTCGATGGCGATATGGTGGTCGAGCACGATGGCCGAACTGGCTTTGATGGCGTCGGCCAAGGTGGTTTGCACTTCCCGTCCGGTGGCGTCGACCGAATGGATGATCCGGCGATGGGAATGTCCGCCTTCGCGGGTCAGGTGGTAGGTTTCGCCCTCGCGGTCGAAACTGACGCCGCGCCCGATCAGCCATTCGATGGCGTCGCGGCCGCTTTCCACCACCAGCTTGACCATGGCTTGATCGCACAGTCCGGCGCCGGCGACCAGCGTGTCGGAGATATGGGATTCGACGCTGTCGGCGTCGTCGAGGACGGCGGCGATGCCGCCTTGCGCGTACATGGTGTTGCCTTCGGTCAGGCCGTTCTTGGCCATGACGGCGACCTTGGCGCCGGGCCGCAATTCCAGAACCTTAAGGGCCAAAACCAGTCCGGCCGCGCCCGATCCAACCACCAAAACGTCGTAAACTTCGCTCATGACCAATCCATTCCGATATCCACGGCGGGCGCCGATTGGGTGATGCGCCCCACCGACACCCGATCCACGCCGGTTTCGGCGATGGCTTTGATGGTGTCAAGGGTCACGCCTCCCGACGCTTCCGTCTTCGCCCGGCCGTTTATCATGCGCACGGCCAACCGCAATTGATCCGGCGGCATATTGTCCAGCAAAATGATGTGGGCTCCTGCTTCGATCGCCTCGGCCACTTGCGCCAGGGTGTCGCATTCCACCTCGACGGGCGATAGACCGGCGGCCAGGGCGCGCTTGACGGCGATGCCGACGCCGCCGCAAACGGCGATGTGATTGTCCTTGATCAGGACGGCGTCCCACAACCCCATGCGGTGGTTGGCGGCTCCGCCCATGCGGGCGGCGTACTTGGACAGGGATCGCAAACCGGGAATGGTCTTGCGGGTGTCGAGCAGGACGCATCCGGTCCCCTCGATTTTTTCCTTATAGCGGCGGGTCTGGGTGGCGATGCCCGACATCAGTTGCAGCAAATTAAGAGCGGTGCGTTCGGCTTCCAGCAAGCCTTGGGCGGGGCCTCGGATTTCGGCCAGCGCGGTTCCGGCGGGTACGAAGTCGCCGTCTTCGACCAGCGCGCCGAAATAGGCGTCGGGAACCACCATTTCGTAGACTCGCCGCGCCACGGGAATTCCCGCCACCACCATGGGTTCGCGGGCTGCGATGATGCCTTGGAACACCGTTCCGGCGGGGATGACCGTCAGCGAGGTGACGTCTCCGGACCCCACATCTTCGGTCAGGGCGGCCCGAACCACGCGATCGATATCGTCCTGGTCCATCACCGTCCGGGGGATTGAGACATGGGAACCGAAGCCGACAGGGACAGCATTTTTTCCAAAGGCGCTAGCGCCTGGGTGCGCAATTCCTCGTCGATTTCGATGCGGGGGCCATTATTGACCAACGCCAAATAGATTTTCTCCAAGGTATTCTTGGCCATGAACGGGCAGTTGGAGCAAGAGCAGCTTCCATCCGCGCCGGGCGTGGGAATGAACACCTTATCCGGAGCGGCCTTTTGCATCTGATGAATGATGTGCGGCTCGGTGGCGATGATGAATTCCTGGTCCGGGGACGCCAGTACGTACTCCAGCAACGAGCGGGTCGATCCCACATGGTCGGCATGGGCCAGGATGGCCTCGGGACATTCGGGATGGGCGGCAACCTTGGCGTTGGGATGGCGGACCTTCAGCTTGATCAGCTCGCGTTCGGAAAATTGCTCGTGGATGATGCAGCTTCCCGGCCACAGGGTCAGGTCGCGTCCGGTCTTCTTGGCGATGAACGCCCCCAAATGGCGGTCGGGCGCGAACAGGATCGGACGGTTGGCGGGCAGTTGACGGACGATGGTTTCGGCGTTGGACGAGGTGACGATCACGTCGGACAGCGCTTTGACCTCGGCCGAGCAATTGATGTAGGTGACGGCCAGATGGTCGGGATGGGTCTTGCGGAAATTCAGGAAGTCCGCGGCTTGACAGGAATCTTCGAGCGAACAGCCGGCGTCGGCGTCGGGGATCAGAACCGTCCGGCCCGGCGACAAGATTTTCGCCACCTCGCCCATGAAGCGGACGCCGCAGAACACGATGACATCGGCGTCGGTGGCCGCGGCCTTGCGCGACAGGTCCAGGGAATCGCCGACGAAATCCGCCAAATCCTGAATTTCGCCGTCCTGGTAATAATGGGCCAGGATGACGGCGTTCTTTTCACGACGCAACCGGTCGATTTCGTCGATCAGATCGAGACCGGGATCGATGTCGGCTTCGGTTTTGGCGCCTGGGCCGGGAAGGGCGATGGTGACACTCATGATTATCTCGAACTCGATAAACAGAAGAGGGGAGCCTACTCTCTAACGTCGGCCCCTAACAATAGGGAATCGGGTCGGACAACCCCGATTCGGCGAAGCCTTTCAACCGCAGCAGACAGGAATCGCAATGCCCGCAGGCTTCTCCTTGCGGCGTGGGGTCGTAACACGAGCGGGTCAGCGCGTAATCCACGCCAAGCTTCAGGCCGGTTTGGATGATCTGGGCCTTGGTCATTTGTATCAGCGGCGTATGAATGCGCATGGCCTTGCCTTCAACCCCCGCCTTGGTGGCAAGGTTGGCCATGCGTTCGAACGCCTCGATATAATCGGGGCGGCAATCGGGATAGCCTGAGTAATCCAGGGCGTTGACGCCGATGAAAATATCGCCCGAGCCCAGGACTTCCGCGAAGGCAAGGGCATAGGACAGCATGATGGTGTTGCGGGCGGGAACGTAGGTGACGGGAATGCCGTCTTTCATCGCCGTCTCGTCGCGGTCCTTGGGAACGGCGATATCGGCGGTCAGAGCCGAACCGCCGAACGCGCCCAGATCGATCTGGGCGATACGATGGAGCCAAGCGTTCTGATGACGGGCCACTTGGGCGGCGGCCTCCAATTCGATCGCGTGGCGCTGGCCGTAGCGAAACGACAGCGCGGCGGCGCGGAACCCTTGCGATTGGGCGATGGCCAAGGTGGTGGCGGAATCGAGGCCGCCGGATAACAACACGACGGCGATGGGCGATTGGTCAACCATCACAAACTGAAATGGGATCGGATGAAGTCGTTGATTTCGGACTCCTGCCAGCCCTTGGCGGCCAAGTCCCTGCGAATCGAGGTGACGTTGACGTTGGGCCATGTGTGGCAGGACTCCACCGCGTGGCTGTCCGCATCCAGAATCCTGAAATCGTAGGGGCGCTTTTCGCTAACGTAGACGTCGTAAAGCAGCACCTGATCGACCTGATTGTCGGGCAGAAAGGTCAGAATTCTGGGTTTCAAAGCGTAAAGGCTTTCCGGATTGGGAAGATAATCCGAGGCGGCGATGATCAATTCATCGCCCGCTTGGCAGGTGCGGGCGGCCGCGCCGTTCAGCACGCAGCAGCGCGAGCCTTCCTGGCCGAAGATGACGTAGGTGCTTAGCCGCGCGCCCGAGTTCTTGTTCCAGATATCGACGAATTCCATGGGATAGAGTCCCGCCAACTCGCACTGAACCGGATCGAGGGTGATCGACCCGTGATAATTCAAGTCCGCGCTGGTGACGCGGATGCCGTGGAGTTTGGCGCGAATGACTTTCATCATGGAATAGTCTCCCGTGAAAAAGTCCCTCGGCGTTGCCTCGGCGACCATTTCACGATTTCTAAAGTTGCAACTCCTCGCTAGAAGCGGTTCTTCGCTCGGAGTCTTATTCGTTTCTGACAGAGTTTTGGACCAAAAGCCAAAACTCTGTCACCAGATTTTGCAAGGTTTGGCTTCAAACCTTGCAAAATGGAACAACCGAAAACGCAGAGCCAAGCCGCCGTTAGCGCGATTTCTTCCTTATAAATCAATGTGAAAAAGTACCCCCATCGGCTTTGCCGACAAACACTGCGCTTTGGCGTCAAAGACGCCGGGCGGCAGCGAAGGACTTTTTCACACCCGACGGAATATACCCGTCCATTATTTTCCGAACACGTACCTCCTAGCGCCCAGGCATCGCAACATAATTCTCCCCGATTCCCGTTTTTGCCGTGCAAGTCTTGCCGCCCGATCGGCAAAAAATTCCTTTTGCAATAATGGAAACGCCATCCACATAAATGACATCATATTGATTTTAAACGATATTAATCGTTGGCACGGCGGTTGCGGGTAGGTCTGGGACTTTTTCTTTCCATTTGGGGAAGCGACCATGAGTATTCAGTCTTTGAGCAATAAAGGTCAGTCTTCGGTTGCCAGCGCGACAGCCGTCGCCAATGCGACTCAGACCGATCAGCAAGCTATCGATGCGTTCGTGCAGGCGTTGGGTCAAGCGGTGTCGTTTCAACCCATGAATTCGATGCCGACGCTTGCCGGAATATTAAACAAAGCGGTAGCCGCTCAGCCGGCTCCCTTGCCCGCGCAACCTCAATCCCAATCGAACGATCAGCCGCAGCAGCAGAACAGCTCGGGGCCGAATATCGTTCAAAGCGGCCAGAATGGCCCCGTTCAAACGCAGACGGTGCAAAAGCCGTCCGGTCCGCAAACCAAGACGGCCGCTTCGGCCTCCAACACCGATCAAACGCAGTCCGCATCCGATCACAAGTCCGATCAGACGACCGCGGCCGTCGATCCGACCGCGGATCAGACGGTCATGGCCGTGGTCGCGCAGCAGATCGTTCCCACCGCCCAGCCCGTCGAGCATGTCCAAACCGTGACGGTGGCGTCGACGGATGCCGGGACGCAACAGGCGAATACGGGCGAACAGGCCGCCGTGCAAACGGGTCCTGTCGGTCCCGCCGTTCCGGTCGAGCAGACGGGCCTTCAAACCGGTCAGCAGACCGTCAAGTCCGCCACTCCGGCGAACCAGGGGCAGACAAAGGACTTGTCGCCCGCGCATGACGATTTCGCGATGATCCGCCAAGGGCTGGCGCAATCGACGATGAAAGCGCAGTCGGGCAAGATCGCGGCGGCGAAGGAGCAAACCACGACCGTGACGCAGCAGGCGAACGATTTGGCCAATTCCTTGTATGGGACCGGCGCCAGTCTTTCCATCAACGTCTCGTCCGACGTCAACGCGAAGAACGCGGCGACGACCGTGGACGACACCACGGCCGATCCCACCAATGTTCCTCCGGCGATTATTCCGGTCGTTCCGTCAAACGCCAATCCCAACGCTTCGGCGTCATCGCAAAACAACGGCGATCAGCTTCAGGCCGATCAATCTTCGCTGGGCGGTTTGGATCTAAGACAAACGGCCTTGGACAACCAGGCGCAGAACAGCCAAGCCTTCAACGCGGTGCTGGCCGCGCAGATGGAGAACAATAAGCCCGAGCCTCAAGCGGCGCCCGCTCCGCAAGGAATCAACACGGTGACCGCCGTCGGCGGCACCCAAGCGACGCAGAAAGCCCAAGCGGCCCAGGCACCGCAAGCTCCGACGCCGCCGAGGATGCCGCAACAGGCCCAGGTCATGGATCAGGTTTCCGTGCAAATCAGCAAGCAAGCCAAGGACGGCGTGGACAACATCAAGGTTCAATTGCGCCCCGAGGAATTGGGCCGGATCGAGATCAAGCTGGAAGTAAGCAAGGACGGTTCCGTCCAGGCCACCATAACGGCCGAGAACAAGGATACGCTGGCGATGCTGCAAAAGGACGCCGGCGGCTTGGCGAAGGCCTTGTCCGACGCCGGGCTGAACGCCGATGCCGGATCGATGAATTTCAATTTGCGCGGCGACGGGCAGCAGCAATTCGCGGGCGACTCGAATTCCCAGAACGGCAATAACGGGTCCAACCGAGGTGGCAACGGGTTGTCCAGTTTGGCTTCGTTGCTTGGCGGCGAAGACGACGCGGCGGCAACGGCGGCTTTGGCCGCGCAGTCGTCGCGGTCGGCCCTTTCCGCCGTCAATATCCAGGTCTAGGAAGGCGCACGGAAAATGACGACAACCAGCACGACTCCCGCCGCCAATACCACCGGCAGCAACGCCTCGGTGATCGCCAGCCTTAATCAACAGGCGTCGAAATCGGCGGCGTCGTATGCGGCCAACAACAATGGTCTGAACGGTTCAGGCGGGACTTCCAGCAGCGCCGGATTGTCCAGCAACCTGAACATGTTCCTGACCATGCTGACCACTCAGTTGAAGAATCAGGACCCGCTAAGCCCCACCGATTCGACCCAATTCACCAATCAGTTGGTGCTGTACTCCCAGGTGGAACAGGGAATCCAAACCAATTCGAACCTGACCAAGCTGATCAATCTTCAGTCCACCAATCAGCAATCGGCGTCGATCGGCTACATCGGACAAACGGTCGAGGTGTCGGGGACGACTCTTCCGCTGCAAAACGGCGCCGCCGACCTGAGCTATACGTTACCGTCCGCGGCGGCCAGCGCGGTCGTTCAGATTCAGGATTCATCGGGCAACACCGTTGCCCAGTTGACCGGGCCGACCGCCGCCGGAACCCATTACCTAAGCTGGAACGGCAAGAATTCCGGGGGAAACCAACTGGCCGACGGAACGTATACCATCAAGGTGGTTGCCGACGATCCGTCGGGGAACGGCATAACCGCCACCACCAATACCTACGGAAAGGTGACGGGTGTCAGTTCGGACTCGACCAATGGAACGTTGCTGGACATGGGGGCGGCAACCACGGCCCTGTCCAGCGTAACCGCCATTGTCGATACCACCACGTTGAACAAACAGATTGCTTCGGGCACGTAACTATTATCACGGACCCCGCTTAGAAGGCGGTCCGGTCGCAAGGAGGCTAAAATGAGCTTGTATGGCGCTTTGTATTCGAGTGTGTCGGCTCTGTCGTCGGAATCTTCGGCGATGGGTGCGATATCGGACAACATCTCGAACATCAACACCGCTGGCTACAAGGACACATCGGTCAATTTCCAGACGCTTGTCACCAAGCAGGTGTCGTTGACCGAGTATTCTCCCGGCGGCGTTCAGTCAAAACCCAGGGCCAACATCAACAGCCAAGGCGTGTTGCAGGCGACCACGTCATCGACCGACCTTTCCATTTCCGGACAAGGTTTCTTTCCGGTCAATTCGGAATCGACGCCGTTGACGTCGGGGGGCGGCGAGTTCGCCTATACCCGCGCCGGGTCGTTCACGGTCGACAAGAACGGATATCTGGTCAACGCCGCAGGCTATTATTTGCAGGGCTGGCCGTTGCAGGCCTACGACGGAACCGCGACCGCCTCGCACCAAACGATCAGCGGTTCGGAATACATGAAAGCGTACAAGAACGCGTCGGGTTCCTATACCTATATCAACGACGGCGTGGTCGATCCGACCAATCTTCAGCCTTTGAATCTGGACAATATCGCCGGTACGGCGCAAGCGACAACCGACATTCAATTGGGCGCCAACCTTCCGTCCGGGGCCACGGTCGGCCAGACCGAGACCACCAATCTGCTGGAATACGATTCGCTCGGCAACAGCCACAACGTTCTTATGAACTGGACCAAATCAAATCAGAACCAGTGGGCTTTGGGCGCGACGCCTCCAGAAGGGGCGACGACGGTGTCGCTGGCGGATTCCAAGGGCAACACCTATGCCGCGTCGGGACGGTTGGACTTTACGGCGTTGCCGACCATCAGCGCGAATACGACCATTCCCAATACGGCGACGGGAACGGCGGTTCCGGACTCGAACTTCACCATGAAAGTCAACGGCACGACCTATACGTTCGTGGTCGGTTCCGGAAGCAGCGGTACGCCCGCCAATACGATGTGGGCGGACCCGACCGGACTGACCTCTCCGGCCACCTACGCCCAGAACATGGCCAAGCAAATGAACACGGCTTTTCTAAGCCAATATGCAGGGGCCACGGCCGGAGCGGCGTTTTCCGGTCCGGGGGCGGCGGGAACCTTGACCATTGCGGTCAACGGCGTTTCGACCGGCATCAATTACAATGCCGGCGACAGCATCACCACCGTTGTCGGCGACATCAACAACGTGTCGGCGACAACCGGGGTTTACGCCTGGAACAACGGCGGCACCATTCAATACTACACCACCAACGGACAGGCGGTGGCGGCGACCGTTACCGACTCGAATTCCGATCCCGAGTTGCAGGGCGCGGCCGGCCCGCTGACCGTGACCGGCACCGGGCTGACTTATGTCAGTCAAGTGGCGGGAACCGGGTCGATCGTGTTCAATCAGTTCGATACGGCCAATTCCATCACGGTGGGCGCCGCGCCCGCCGCCGGTGCCGCCGCCGGAGCCTTTACGTTCGGCAGTCTGACCAATCTGGTCGACGCGACCGGCAATTTCGCTTTCGCGCAGGCCTACAATCCCAATTCGACGACACCGGGCACCTACACCCTGGGAAACCTTTCGTCCCAAGTGTTCTCGGGGACGACCGCGACCGCCAACAATCCGGTTTCCGGAACGCTTACGCCCGCGCTTACCTTCAACGGCGACGGCACCCCGAAAACGGTCAACGTTTCCAAGATGCTGGTTACCTGGGCCAACGGTTCGCAGGATCAGACCACGTCGGCGACCAACGGCATTTCGCCGCCCATCGGCTTGTTCCTTGGCGATACCAACGTGTCGGACGGCATGACCCAATTGTCGGGCAGCTATTCGTTGACCTACATGAATCAGAACGGAGCCCAGTTCGGCGACTTTTCGAGCTTGTCGGTGGATGCCGCGGGGATCGTTACCGCCCAATTCAACAACGGCGTCACCCGTCCGATTTTCCAAATTCCGGTGGCGACGTTCGTCAATCCCGACGGTCTGGACAGCTTGACGGGCAACGTCTTCGTCAGCACCGACAATTCCGGTTTGCCGACGTTAAGAACGCCCGGAGGCGCGGGCTCGGGGACGGTCAACGAGGCGTCGCTGGAAGCCTCGACGGTCGATCTGGGGGCGGAATTCACCACGATGATCGTGACCCAGCGAGCCTATTCGTCGGCGGCGAAAGTCATTACCACATCGAATCAAATGCTTGACGATCTGCTGACCGTCATCCGTTAACCGATCTTAGGGGCATAAAATGAGGGAGGGTGAAAATCCCTCCCCGTAAATGTGGGCAAAACTTGCCGGGTGTTAACCTCATATCAATCATAGCCCTGCTAGCGTTCCGGTAATCGCCCCTAACGGGGATGAATGCGCGGGGTTGGTCGTGAACGCTTTTTTGCAGATGTTGAAGGGACTTGGGCCGATGAAGCTGGCGGCGATCGCCGGCGTCGGCGTGTCCGTCTTGGGGTTCTTCATCTACCTGATGAGCCGGGTTGCCGCTCCGCAGATGGAATTGCTTTACGGCGATTTGGAAAACGGCGATTCCAAAGCCATTCTCGATAAACTCAGCAGCGAAAAGATTCCATTCGAGATTCGTAAGGACGGCGCCGAAATCTGGGTGCCGCGCGAACGCAAGGGCGAACTTCGGGTTCGCATGGCCGAAGACGCCATGCCGTCGGGCGGCGGCCGCGTCGCCGGGTTCGAACTGTTCGACAAGCAAGATGCCCTGGGCACCACCAGCTTTCAGCAAAACATCAATTATGTGCGGGCCATGGAGGGTGAATTGGCCCGGACCATCCGGTCCATCGACAAGGTCAAGAACGCCCGCGTTCATATCGTGATGCCTCAGCGCGAGGCGTTTTCCCGAGAAAGCACCGAGCCGTCGGCGTCGATCATCATCAAAATGAAGGGAACTTCCCGCCTGGAGCACAATCAGGTTCTGGCGATTCAGCATCTTGTCGCGGCGGCCGTGCCGAAATTGAAGCCGACCCGCATTTCGATCGTGGACGACAAGGGCACGCTGCTGGCCAGGGGCTACGACAACGACGCCGAGGCGGCGGCGCAAAACGCCGAGGAAATGCGGCTGGGCACCGAGTCCCGGTTGTCCCGGACCATCGACGATTTGCTGGAAAGAACACTGGGGCCGGGCCGGGTCCGTTCGGAAGTGTCGCTGGAGATGGATGTTTCTCACGCCGTCACCACCGAGGAAACCTACGATCCGGAAAGCAAGGTGTTGCGTTCCCAGGTCAACGTCAACGAAGACGAGTCCAGCACCGAAGGCGAGCCGCCCTCGGTCAGCGTGCAGCAGAATCTGCCCGACCCCAACGCCGCGCAGAATTCCAACACAAAATCGGCGTCGAAAAGCAACAAGACGCAGGAAACCAGCAATTACGAAATCAACAAGAAGGTTAAGAACACCGTTCGCGAACTGGGCGAGATCAAGCGGGTTTCGGCGGCGGTTCTGGTGGACGGCGTTTACGAAACGGGCGCCGACGGCAAAAAGACCTATCGCGAACGCACGGATAAGGAAAAAGAACAAATTGCCGCTCTGGTTCGCTCGGCGATCGGCTATAGTAAGGATCGCGGCGATCAGGTGACGGTCGAGTCCATGCAGTTCGCTGGCGGTGAAGACCAGTACATGTCGGACGAGGCTGGCGATTTCATCTTTGGAATGCGGCGTGACTTTGTCGAGAAATTGGTATCCAATCTGGGACTGTCCGTGGTCGCCATCCTGTTCCTGCTGCTGGTGCTGCGCCCGCTTATCAGCCGCGCGGTGGACAGCATGCAGGCCGGTCCCATCGGTCCGGACGGCCAGCGTCTGATCGCTGGCGAACTGGGCATGGTTCCGCAACTGGTCGGCCCCGGCGGGGCGCCGTTGCCGGCGCCGGCCCTGGGCGGCGAGGAAGAAGTCATCGCCGACGAGTTGATCGACATCGACAAGGTCGAGGGACGGGTGAAGGCGTCGTCCATCCGTAAGATCGGCGAGATCGTCGAGAAGCATCCGGAAGAGGCTTTGTCGATCATCCGGACGTGGATGTACCAGGAAGCTTAGGGAGTGCTGTCATGGCGCGTATGAAGGAAGATTATCGCAGTCTGACCGGTCCTCAAAAGGCGGCGATCTTCATGCTGTCCTTGGCTGAAGAGCATTCCGCCAAGCTGTTCAGCATGATGGCGGACGAAGAGATTCGCGAATTGTCGCAGATCATGGCCAACCTGGGGTCGGTTTCGGCAAGTCTGGTCGAGCGTCTGTTCGTCGAATTCGCCGATCAACTGTCGTCCACCGGGTCGTTGGTCGGTTCGTTCGATTCGACCGAGCGGTTGCTGATGAAGTCCTTGCCCAAGGACCGCGTCAACATGATCATGGAAGAAATTCGCGGCCCCGCCGGCCGCACCATGTGGGACAAGTTGGGCAACGTGTCCGAGCAGGTGCTGGCCAACTATCTGAAGAACGAATACCCGCAAACCGTGGCCGTGGTTCTGTCCAAGATCAAGGCGGACCATGCCGCCCGGGTGCTGTCGATCCTGCCGGAAAACTTCGCCATGGAAGTGATCATGCGCATGTTGCGCATGGAAGCCGTTCAGAAGGAAGTGCTGGACGGGGTGGAAAAAACCCTGCGCACCGAATTCATGTCCAACTTGGCCAGGACGCAACGTCGCGACGCTCACGAAATGATGGCCGACATCTTCAACAATTTGGACCGCAACGCGGAAAATCGGTTCATGTCGGCGTTGGAAGAACGCAACCGCGAATCCGCCGAACGCATTAAACAACTTATGTTCACCTTCGAGGATTTGGTGCGTTTGGATGCGGCCGGTGTCCAGATGGTGTTGAGAACCGTCGACAAGGGTCAGTTGTCCATCGCCTTGAAGGGCGGTTCCGACGCCATCAAGGAATTGTTCTTCAAGAATATGTCCGAGCGCGCGGGCAAAATGCTCCGGGACGATATGGAAGCTTTGGGGCCGGTGCGTTTGCGTGACGTGGATCAAGCTCAATCGGCCATCGTGGCCATGACCAAGGAACTTGCCGCCTCGGGTCAGATCGAAATTTCGGAAGGCAAGGAAGAGGACGAATTGGTGTACTGATGGCCGAAGTGCGCAAATATATGTTCGATCTGGACTTTACGAATGGCGGCCGCAAGCCCAACCGTGAGGACGGTCGCGCTCACAACGATAGCCAGCCCGAGGTCGAGGAAGCTCCGCCGCCGCCGCCGCCGCCGCCGACCTTTTCCGAGGAGGAATTGAACCTTGCCCGCGAATCCGCCTTCGACGAAGGCCGCCGCCGCGGTTTCACCGAAGGGCAGGAAGACGGCGGATTGCAGATCGCCCATGCCGTCGAAGCCTTGACCAAAGCCCTTCCCGGGCTGGCCGAAGAACAAATCAGAACCAACGAATCGATCATGAAGGATGCGGTTAGGCTGGCCATGGCCGTGGTTCACAAGGCGATGCCCGCCATGGCGGTGAAATATGCGTTCGACGAGGTCGGCCAAGTGGTGGCCGATCTGGTCGCCCATCTGCTGGACGAACCGCGCATCATCGTTCGCGTGGCGCTGCCGCTGGTCGATCCGATCCGCTCGCGTTTGGAACAGGTTGCCAATTCAACCGGATTCGAGGGACGGGTGGTGGTGCAGGACGACGACCGTTTGGGGCCGGGAGATTGCAAAGTGGAATGGACCGACGGCGGCGGCGAAAGGGATCTTTCGCGGTTGCTGAGCGAGGTGGATCAGGTGGTTGAACGCGCCTTGGCGTCGATGCCCGCATCCTAACGATTGGTTAGCCGGTCAAGATTAGGATCGGCGGAAGGAGAGTGTGAAATGGCGAATGAACTGGATCTGGGCGATCTTAAAGGCGAAGACGGAATGGTGGGCGATGTGCCCGACATGCCGCGTTCGGCTCGCGATCTGGAAGCCGTCTACGATATTCCCGTCAGGGTTTCCGCCGTGCTCGGCAAGGCCAACATGCAGGTGAACCAATTGCTTAAATTGGGACGCGGCGCGGTGGTCGAACTGGATCGCAAGGTCGGCGAGGCTATCGATATTTATGTCAACAACCGCTTGGTGGCTCGCGGCGAAGTGGTGGTTGTCGAGGAACGTTTGGGTGTGACCATGACGGAAATCATTAAAACCGAGCGCAACTAGCGGCTCGTTTTCTTGGAAGGACTGGGGGAATGCGGCTTTTAATCATCGGATCGCTTGACGGGCAAATAGGGGCAGCCAGTCAGATCGCCATGTCCCGTGGCGCGAAGGTCACCATGGCCGATGATGTGGGACAGGGGCTTGAGGTCTTGCGCGAAAAGGGCGCGGACTTGGTCATGATCGATGTCCGCCGCGACATCAAGTCCTTGATCGAATCATTGGAAGCCGAGCGCATCGTGGTGCCGGTGGTGGCTTGCGGCATCGCTTCCGACGCCTCGGCGGCGGTACGCGCCATCAAGGCGGGCGCCAAGGAATATATTCCCCTGCCCCCCGACGCCGATCTGATCGCCGCCGTCCTGGAAGCGGTGACCGAGGAATCGGGCGCGCTGGTGTTCAAGGACCCGCGCATGGGGCAAACCTTGAAACTGGCCGAACAAGTGGCCGGGTCCGACGCATCGATCCTGATTACCGGGGAATCGGGAACCGGCAAGGAGCTGATGGCCAAGCATATCCATAAAAAAAGCAAGCGCTCGCAGGCCCGGTTCGTGGCGGTCAATTGCGCCGCCATTCCCGAAGCGCTGCTGGAATCGGAATTGTTCGGCCATGAAAAGGGTGCCTTTACCGGCGCGGTCGCCCGCCGGATCGGCAAATTCGAGGAAGCCGACGGCGGCACCTTGCTGCTGGACGAAATCTCGGAAATGGATGTCCGTTTGCAAGCCAAGCTGCTGCGCGTCCTTCAGGAACGGGAAGTGGACAGGGTCGGGGGCACGCAGCCGGTCAAGGTTGATGTCCGCATCATCGCCACCTCCAACCGGACCATGGAGGACGAAGTTCGCAAGGGAACCTTCCGCGAGGATTTGTTCTATCGTTTGAACGTGATGACCTTGCCGCTGCCGGCGCTGCGCGAACGGCCCTTGGATATTCCCGTTCTTGCCGAACATTTCATCCGCCGGTTCTCCGAATCCAACGGGCTGCCGGTTCGCCCGCTGTCCGCCGACGCCAAGCAGGCCTTGGTCCGGCATACTTGGCGGGGCAACGTGCGCGAACTGGAAAACACCATTCATCGCGCCGTGCTGTTGGCGACCGGAACCGAGATCGGTCCCGAAGCTTTGATTTTGTCGGGCACTCCGCTGGGCGGTCACGACCCGGCGGTGGCGCATGCCGCCAATGCCGCCGCCGCCGCGTTGACATCCCAATCGGCGCGGGGCGATCTGGTCGGCAAAACCGTCGCCGAAGTGGAGCGGGATTTGATCCTGGACACCTTGACCCATTGCCTAGGCAATCGGACCCATGCCGCCAACATTCTGGGAATATCCATCAGGACTTTACGAAATAAGCTGAAGCAGTACGCCGACGAAGGCTTGGCCGTGCCGCCTCCCGCGGGCGGCGAGATTGAACGTGCGACCTTTTAGGAAATCCCGGCATGGCTGACGGTGGCGCAGGGTTGACAGCGATGGGCGGGGCCCGCGATATCGGCGAACGCCTGATGTTGGCGTTGCGGCGGGGCGACGTCGCCTTGGCCGTTGCCGTTCTTGTCATTCTGACCGCCTTGATCCTGCCTTTGCCGTCCTGGCTGCTGGACTTCGGTCTGTCGATCTCGATCACGTTCGCGGTGCTGGTGCTGATGGTGGCGGTGTTCATCGAAAAGCCGTTGCAATTCAGTTCGTTCCCCACCGTGCTTTTGATCGCCACCTTGATCCGCCTGTCGCTCAACATGGCGTCGACCCGTTTGATTCTGGGCCACGGCAACGAAGGCGTGGAAGGCGCGGGCCAAGTCATCGCCGCCTTCTCCAGCTTCATCATGAGCGGCAATTTCGTCATCGGGATCATCGTCTTCATCATCCTGGTGATCGTCAATTTCGTGGTCATCACCAAAGGTTCCGGACGTATCGCCGAAGTGGCCGCCAGATTTACCTTGGACGGATTGCCCGGCAAGCAGATGGCCATCGACGCCGATCTGTCGGCGGGCATGATCGACGAGACTCAGGCCAAGAAACGCCGGGCCGATCTGGAATCGGAAAGCCAGTTCTTCGGCGCCATGGACGGCGCGTCCAAGTTCGTCCGCGGCGACGCCGTCGCCGGTTTGATGATCGTGGTCATCAACGTGGTCGCCGGTATGATCATCGGCATGGCCCAAGGCGGGATGAGCTTTACCCAGGCGGCCGACATCTATACGCGTCTGACCGTGGGCGACGGCTTGGTGACCCAGGTTCCCGCCCTGCTGATTTCGGTGGCCGCCGGCATGCTGGTGACCAAGGCGGGCGTTCAGGAGTCCGTCGACAAGGCGCTGTTCGCGCAATTGGCCGGGTATCCCCGCGCCATCGGCACGGCGGGCGCGCTGATGGGGTTGATGGCGGTCGTGCCGGGCATGCCGTTCCTGCCCTTCGCCATGTTGTCGGTCGGGATGGGAACCGCCGCCGTGCTGGTGGACCGCAATCAACGCCGCATCGCCGACGACGAGGCGAAACAAGAAGCGGCGCAAAAGGCGATGACCGCTCCTCCGTCCGACGAGCCGATCAGCACCGCGTTGAAAATGGATTTGGTCCGTCTGGAACTGGGCTATGGCTTGCTGCAATTGATCAGCAATCCCAGGACCCTGAAGCTGACCGATCAGATCAAGGCGTTGCGCCGCGCCATCGCCAGCGAAATGGGCTTCATCATGCCGTCCGTCCGCATTCAGGACAACATGCAGCTTCCCGCCAACACTTACGTCATTTACGTCAAGGAAGTGGAATCGGGGCGCGGCGACTTGCGCCCCAACATGCTGCTGGTCATGGACCCGCGAGGCGAGGATATCACCTTGCCGGGCGAGCCGACCAAGGAGCCCACCTTCGGCCTGCCCGCCATGTGGGTGGATAGCGGAGCGCGGGAGGAGGCTTTGTTCCGGGGCTATACGGTGGTCGATCCGCCGACGGTTGTGACGACCCATATCACCGAAATCGTCAAGGACAACATGGCCGAGTTGCTGTCCCACTCCGAAACGCAAAAGCTTTTGGACGAGATGGACAAAATCCATCAGAAGCTGGTGGCGGAACTGATTCCCACTCAGATCAGCGTGGGCGGCGTGCAGCGCGTTTTGCAAAACCTGCTGACCGAACGCGTATCCATCCGCGACCTGTCCACCATCTTGGAGGGGATCGCCGAGGCGTGCAGCCACACCCGCAACGTCACCCTGATCACCGAACATGTTCGGGCCAGACTGGCCCGGCAGATTTCCGAAGCCAATACCGGCCCGCAAGGGTTCATTCCGCTATTGACCCTGTCGGGGGAATGGGAACAGGCCTTCACCGAATCCCTGGTGGGAGCGGGCGAGGACAAGCAATTGTCCATGGCCCCTTCGAAGCTTCAGGAATTCATTTCCAAGGTTCGGCAAAGTTTCGAGCGGCACGCCATGCAAGGCGAAACGCCGGTGTTGCTGACCGGTCCGGCGGTTCGTCCCTACGTTCGTTCCATCGTCGAGCGGTTCCGGTCCTCGACGGTGGTGATGAGCCAGTCGGAAATTCATGCCAAGGCCAAAATAAAAACACTGGGGCAAATCTGATGACGGGACTTGACCGATGCGCCTGAAGTCGTTTACCGCCTCGACCATGGCGGAGGCCATGGAAATGGTCCGTCAGGAACTGGGCGACGACGCCATTATCGTTTCGACGCAACGGGCGGGGGGGGTCAAGGGCTTCCGCGTGACCGCCGCCTTGGAACCCGCCGACGCGGACATGATGGTGGCCGAACTTTTGGGGGAAGGTCCCGGATCGCAGGCCGCCGAAGCTCTAAAAAACGCGTTTATCCATCACGGGTTGCCGCAACGTCTGTCCGACCGCCTGATCAACGCGGCCCGCACCGCGGGCTCGGCCAACCCGCAACAGGCGTGCGCTTCGGCGCTGGAAGCCGGGTTCACCTTCGCGCGGCTTCCCGAATTCAGTTCGCCCCGTCCGATCATGCTGGTGGGCTCGCCGGGCGCCGGGAAAAGCATCGCCGTGGCCAAACTGGCGGCGCGGGCGGTCATCAAGCGTCACGACGTTTCGGTCATCACCTGCGACAACATTCGCGCGGGGGCGACGGCGCAATTGGCCGCCTTCACCAGCATTCTGGAAGTGGATCTGTTGAAAGCCAAGGGTACGGAATCGCTTAGGCGCGCCGTGGAAAGCGTCAACGGCATGGTGGATTTGGTTCTGGTGGATTCTCCGGGCGTCAATCCGTTCAAGCAATCCGACATGGAATTCCTTCAGGAATTGATCGAAGCGACCGACGTGGAACCGGTTCTGGTTATGGCGGCGGGCGGCGATCCGGTGGAAGCCGGAGAAATGGGCGAGGCTTTCGCCGGGGTCGGGGTTTCCAGATTGTTCGCGTCGAAGCTGGATACCACCCGCAGGCTGGGTGCCGTCCTGGTGGCCGCCGACGTTGGCGGTTTGGCGTTGTCCGACGTTTCCGCCAGTCCCCATGTGGCCAGCGGGGTGTCGCCCATTTCGGCATTGTCCCTGGCGCAACTGCTTATTCCCGAAATTAAACCGACCGAATCCGCGGCGGATGAACCGATTTCTCCCAAAACCGACCCAACCCCACATTGGACTGACGAGGCGTATACACCATGACCATGGTTCCCGACTCACTTAAACTTGCCCCACCGCCCGTTCAGGGCGCCAAGGGACGCAACGTAATCGCCGTGGCATCCGGCAAGGGCGGCGTCGGCAAGACGTGGTTCTCCATCACCCTGGCTCACGCCCTGGCCAACGCCAACAAGAAAACATTGCTGTTCGACGGCGATCTGGGCCTTGCCAACGTGGACATTCAACTTGGACTGATGCCGAAAACCGATTTGGGCAGCGTGGTATCGGGACGCTTGACCCTGAATCAGGCATTGGTCCCGTACCCGGAAGGCCGTTTCGACGTCATCGCCGGCAGGTCCGGTTCGGGCACGTTGGCCAATATTCCCCTGTCGCGCCTGCAATTGCTGGGCGACGATCTGATCCTGTTGGCGGGGTCATACGACCGGGTGGTGGTGGATTTGGGCGCCGGTGTGGAAAAGACCGTTCGGCTGCTTACTCAAAACGCCGGGACCATTCTGGTGGTGACCACCGACGAACCCACCTCGCTGACCGACGCATACGCGTTTATCAAAGTCACGCACATGGACCGGCCCGGCACGGACATGCGGGTGGTGGTCAACATGGCCAACTCGACGCGCGAGGGCGAACGCATCTACAACACGCTGCTCAAGGCCTGCGAGGGGTTCTTGAAGATTTCTCCGCCATTGGCCGGGGTGATCAGGCGCGATCTTAAGGTGCGCGACTCGATCCGCAATCAGACGCCGATCTTGACCCGGTCCCCCAATTCCGAAGCGGCGCAGGATGTCGAGGCCATCGTCTCCACCTTGCTTCTGCCCGTGAATCGATGACCACCATCCTGCCCCAGCTATTGCCGCCGGCGACGGCGCCATCGGCCGGGCAGGTTCTTTCTCCTTTGACCGTGGTCGGCGCTTCCTCGGCGGCGGTGCTGGCCGCCCTGGAATCCGGGGCGGTGGTCGAAGCCCAGGTCCAGGGCAAGGATGCCTCGGGTCAAATCATCGTAAGCACCGACCGAACCGGACAATTGGTGTTGGCGGCCAAGGGGGCGGCGGCGGAATTGCTGGTGCCCGGGGCAAGCATCGCCGTTCAGGTCGTGACCACAAGCGGCGGTCAGCTGGCCTTGCGGTTGTTGTCGGTCAACGACCTGATGCTGGCCCGGCCGCTGACGCTGACGCTGCCATCCCTGCAAGCGCCGACGGACGGCATGGCGACGCCAAACCCCGGCGTGGCGACGTCATCCGCCCAGCCGACGACGCCGGTTCAGCCGGGAATGTCCCCGCCTTCGTTGGGCCTAGTGGCGACGATGCTTCGACCCGCAAGCGCCGCCCCCGCCGCTCCGCCGACGAATATGCAAACCGTTCCAACCGGGACAGGGGGGCCGTCACCGCCGCAGCAGGGTGAACAGGCGCAGCCGACCATCGCGGTACAGATTGCCGGGAAAAACGGCGGACTGCCTTCCGACTTGCCGGTTGGGGCAACCGTCGCCGTGCGTATTTTGGAAGTCATCGTCGAACCGAACGCGGCAGTTCCGGCGTCAGCCAATGCCGAAGCCTTTGCGACGGCGGGGTCCGAAGCCGCGCCGACGGCGAAACCGGCAGCGGAAAATTCCGCCCCGACGACCGTTCCGGGACAAACGCCGACAGCGGACGAACCCCAGGGTTCCTCGGTGCCGTCGGCAAACGGGCAATCGTCCGGGGGCGCGGGAGCGCCGGTTCTGGACGGCAAGGTGGTGACGGTCATTCCCGGACAGCGGGCGACGGTCGCCACCCCGGTCGGGCTTCTGGCGCTTCCCGCCGTCCCCGATTTGAAGGCAGAGGCGGCGGTTCGGCTGGAAGTTATTTCGGCCCCGGTCCCCCCCGCGCCCGACGACGGTCCTTCCGACCGTTTCGCCGATCCGATCAAGACCCTGAACGCCGCGTTGACCGAGCTGACGACGGGCGGCGACGTCCAGTCGGCGCAAAAACTTTTGTCGATCATTCCGCAACTGGGTACGAGCCTGGCGGCGGGACTGGCGGTTTTCATCAAGGCCATGGACCGGCAGACCGGGCGCGCGGCGCTTGACGACGACGCCGTCGAGGATTTGTCCAATGCCGGGCGCAAGGACGTGGCCGAACGCATGGCGGGGGCCTTTCGTCAGTTGGCGGAATCGGTCGACGACCGTCAGGGACAAGACGGCGGCGTCTGGCGCGGATTCACCGTTCCGCTGGCGACGCCGGACCAGCTTATTCAGCCGGTTCACTTTTATGTCCGCCAGCCCTCGCAGGATCACCGTCCGGTCGATCCCGACGAACGGAACGACGGCAGCGGCGGCGTGTCGAAAGGCCGCGATCAGCGCTTCATCGTGGAACTGATGCTCAGCCGCTTGGGGCGGTTTCAGATGGACGGTCTGGTCCAGAGGGCGGATAAGCGCTTCGACCTGATCGTGCGAACCAATCATCCCCTGTCCAAGGACATGCGCAACGACATCACCGATCTGTTCATCACCACCACCGAGGCGGCCGGTTCGCGGGGGAGTGTGGCTTTCCAGACGGGAGGGCGTTTCGTCGCCATGATGGTAAATGCCGATCATGCCAAGTTGACCGTTTGATTTCGGCATAAAGCTTGCTAAACCGCTTCCATGCACGAGCGATCCGACCCCTCTGGATATTACGCCGCGCTTGGCGTTTCGCCCGGCGCGGAAACCGCTGTCATTAAACGGGCCTACCGCGAGCGGGCCAAACTGTTTCATCCCGATAAGAACACCAACGCGTTGGCGGTCGCCGAATTTCACAAGGTAACCGAGGCCTGGGAGGTACTGCGCGATCCCTCAAAGCGGGTTCAATACGATCTCGGCGTGTCGGCTTCGGGGCAGATGACCGGCGAATTGTTTCCGCCCGCCCTGTTTCCATGCTGCCGCTGCGGACAAGTCACGGCGCAACCCCGGTACGTGGTGTTCCGGCAGGTAAAAAGTTACCTGATATGGGCAAAGATTTCCCGTCACGAGGGAATCTATTGCCGGTCATGCGCCGATCGGGTGGCGGCAACGGCATCGACCATGACATGGCTGACGGGATGGTGGTCGCTGCCCGGCTTGGTTCTGTCCCCCGTGGTTCTGATCGCCAATCTTATGGGCGGGAACAAGCCCAACGACGCCAATGCCCGTTTGCTGCTTAGCCAAGCCAGGGCCTTCTTGAACCGCGGCGACATGGAAATCGCTCAAGGCGTGGCCTATCAGGCGGCCCGTTACGCCAAGGCGGCCGGGTTCGCCAATTCCGCACAGACTCTTTTGCGCATGGCCCATGGCAACGGCAGACCCAAACGCCTGAAGGATCGTTGGCATCCCTGTTCCGGGTTGGCGTTCTACGCGCAGTTGCTGCCGCTGGCGGTTTTGCCGGTCGCGGCGGCGATCGTCGCCTTTACCCTGGTATGGAAACCCGCCCCCCAGGAACAGACGGTGGCGTCCGGCGACATCACCATGGACCCGCCCGCCATCGGCGAATTGCGGCATGTGGCGCTGGACTCGATCAAACTGAGAATGGAACCGAAGGAAGGCGCGCCGGTGCTGACGCTGTTGGACCGTTTCGCCATGGTCACGGTGGTGGCTCCCGGCAGCGACAAGGAGTGGGTCAAGATCAGGACCTTGTCGGGAGTGGAGGGGTTCGTTCCGCTGTTAAGCCTGTACGGCGGGTCGAACGAACTTGCCCGTCACGAGTGGTGCGGCCAGCATCAGGGGGCAAAGCTTCAGGCGGGCGAGGTTCTGATCAGACGGGCCACCGGCGATCATCAGGTGTTGGTCCATAACGGGCTGCGCCGCGACGCGGTGGTCAAATTCAAAACCACATCAGGTTCAACGGTGGCGGCGATTTTCGTTCCGGCCACGCATCATTTGGGGATAACGGGGCTGCCCGACGGCGCCTATCTGATCGAATATGCGACCGGCCATCGCTTTTCCAGAAGTTGCAGCATGTTCGTGGACGACATGACGCAATACCGCCTGTCCATTACGCTGACGCTTCGCCACGTCTCGACGTTCATGGCGCAGAACTCGATCAAGGTGCCGGAAATTTCTCTGACCGATCTTCCCGACGATCCCGGCAAACCCCAACCCATCGCCTCGGAACGCTTCGCGGCGGATGATTAGACGTCATCGCGGCGGGCTTTCACGGTCACGTTAAAGATGATAATAGTTATCTATTCTAAATTCGAGGGGCCAAAGCAATGCCACGCAGTTTCGCACTAGGCGATCGGTTCGAGGCCTTCATAGACGAGCAGGTTCAAAGCGGGCGTTACAACAATGCCAGCGAGGTTGTACGGGAAGGGCTTCGCTTGCTGGAAGATTACGAAATCACATTGCGCTCCCGTGCCCAAGATCTGCGCTCTTTGGTCGATGAAGGGCGTCGGAGCGGGCTTTTCAGTGACGATGGGCGCACGGTTCTCGACCGTCTGGAAGCCAAGTATCGGGCGATGACTTCGAGTTCCGGCGATTGATGCTGTTTCGCTTTTCGCGATTGGCTGAAAAAGATATCGAATATCGGTGATTTCATCGCCCAAGATAATCCGATACGCGCAGTAAGCTTTATTGCCGAATTGTCGCAAAAGTGCGAACAGCTTGACGATCATCCCGCAGCCGCTCCCCTTCGGCCAGAATTCGGACAGGGTGTCCGAATGGTTCCTTTCGGTCGCTATCTTATTTTCTATACGTTCGAGCCAAACTTGTTGGAAATCGTCCGCGTGATTCATGGCGCACAAAATTGGACGGAGTAAGGCACTCCGCCGACGATTAGAGCATTATGAGATATGGTTGATATCATAATGCTCTCGATTCATTTTCGCCCTCGCCGGGCGGGCGCTTCCGCGCCCTTGGCCGCCGCCTCAATGGCGGCAATCGCGGGATGACTCTGCTTAATTTCATCCCGCTCTAGCGCGACTGATTACCCTACTTCTTGGCCAGTTCGTCCACTTGACGCTGCAACCGCTCCAACTGAGCCTTCAACGTCTCGGTTTCGCCGCCGACTTGGGGCGGGACGGGCACGAACCCCGGCGGGAAAGCGCCGGGAGCTTGCGGGCCGCCCGGATAGAACGACGAAAAAACCTTAAGGGCGTTTTCCATGAACGCCATGTTCTGCTTGCCCATTTCCTCAAGCGGGTTGAACGGAAAAATCCCGTCCAGGGCCTGCTGCAAGTACTGGCGCATCTGTTCTTCGTTGTGCTGGAAAGCCTGCATGGAATGTTCCAGATAGCGCGGCACCAGACCTCCCAATTGGTCGCCATAAAAACCGATCAGTTGGCGCAGGAACCCGATGGGCAACAGGTTTTGTCCGCCCTTGGATTCTTCCTCGACGATGATCTGGGTCAGAACCGACCGGGTTATGTCCTCGCTCGACTTCGCGTCGAAAACGACAAAATCGGTGCCGTCCTTTACCATTTGCGCCAAATGTTCCAGCGTCACGTAACTTGACGTCGCCGTGTTGTAGAGGCGGCGGTTGGCGTATTTCTTAATGGTGATGGGTGCTTGGTTGGACTTTTGTTCCGTCATGGCCTGTCACTTCCGATCTTGACGCGCTATCTGGGTTGCGGCGCTGTTTGCTGCGCAGCATTTTGCGCTGCGATAAAGTCATACACTGTAAGCATAAGAATCGCCACGTTTCAATTATTCTGTGGTGCGGTTTCCTCGCATCAAGTATGGTTCGCGCATGGCGGACAACGATCCCGAATTCGAAGATTTGGCGAAGCGATATCTTGATCTGTGGCAGGATCAGGTCAACGCCATGTCATCCGACCCCAACACGGCCGATGCTCTGGCCAGGGGAATCCGCGCCTTTACCCAGGGGGTCGTAGGCTTGATGGCCGGGGCGGCGGGCGGCGCCGGACACGCGCAGACCGGGGGGGCATATGGATCAGCCGCGACAGGGGCCCAGGCCTTTTCCACTGCATCTTATGATACAGACGGCGACGTTGCTAAGCTCTACGATCGCATTGCCGAACTTGAAAAGCGGGTCGCCGCGCTTGAGAACCCCGCCGGGAAAAAACGATCCGGGCCACGATCGGCGGGAACTGGAGAGCGCGCTGGAAAGGCTGAGCCCCGAGCAAAGGGAACGGTTTCTTAAAGCCCTCGTTTCGGAAATTTTGCACCGTCACGCCGACTTTATCGCGGGCGTCTGGCGCTATCGCCGCCATCCTTATCGGCGGACGGAGCCGCGCTATCCTGTCCTTTGGTCCCAGGGAACGACGCGATTGCTCGATTGCCGGTTCGAAGCCAAGGATGGCCCGCCGGTTTTGATCGTCCCGTCCTTGATCAATCGTTCGTACATATTGGATCTGACGCCCAAAAACAGTTTGGTCCGTGGCTTGGCCAAGCGGGGAATCGCGCCGTTTACGATCGATTGGGATGCTCCCGGCCCCGAAGAATCCCAATTCGATCTGACCGGGTACATCCTTCGACGCCTTGAACCCGCGTTGGAGGCCGTTCACCGGGCGGTCGGGCGCCGGGTAACCCTGCTGGGGTACTGCATGGGCGGTTTGCTGACGGTGGCGGCGGCGATGCGGCGGCCAGAACTGATCAACGGTTTGGTGCTGTTGGCCTCGCCCTGGGATTTCCATCAAGGCGCCGCGACGCCAAGGGCGTTCTTGCAGTCGTTGTGGGAGGTGCTGCATCCGGTGATCGAAGCCCAAGGCCAGTTGCCGGTCGATGTTTTGCAGGCGTTGTTCGCCACCTTCGATCCCGATTTGACCATACGCAAATTCACCGCGTTCGGGACGCTGCCGAAGAATGGCGCGGCGGCCAGGGATTTCGTCGTGCTTGAGGATTGGGCCAATGACGGCGTGCCCCTGACCGAAAAAGTGGCGGTCGAATGCCTGGGCGGCTGGTACTTGCGCAACACGCCCTGCAAGGGGGAATGGCGGGTGGATGGACAGGTGGTGCGGCCCGAAACGGTCGCCTGCCCAAGCCTTCTCGTTATCCCCGAACGGGACCGAATCGTTACGCCCGCTTCGGCGCTTGCGCTAAGTCATTGTTTGCCGCGCAGTACCGTTTTACAAGTAAGCGGCGGTCATGTCGGCATGCTTCTATCTAAATCGGCAGGCAGCCGTCTGCACGCCCCTATATCCGCCGTCATAAAAAAATGGGCTGGCGGCGAGCCCTGAAAATCATAATAATGTTACACAGCATTTTTTTAGAAGGTTATAAATAAATAATTGCATTGTTAATCTTTGTCGAAATGGAGAGAGATCATGAGTGAGATCGTAATAGCATCCGCAGTTCGCACGGCGATCGGGTCGTTTGGAGGGTCGCTGGCGGGTCTCTCCGCCCCCCAATTGGGCGAAGTCGTCATTCGGGAGAGCCTGGCTCGTGCTAAAGTCGCCGGACAGGAAGTCAGCGACGTCATCCTGGGGCAGGTTCTTGCCGGTGGGTCCGGGCAAAATCCCGCGCGTCAGTCGGCGTTGTTGGCGGGGCTGCCGATCGAATCGACGGCGATGACCATCAATCAGGTGTGCGGATCGGGCTTGCGCGCGGTTGCCTTAGCCTATCAATCCATCATCGCCGGGGATTCCAGCATCGTCGTGGCCGGCGGCCAGGAAAGCATGAGCAATTCCACCCACGCGGTGTTCTTGCGCAACGGCGTCAAGATGGGCAATGCCGAAATGGTCGATACCATGATCAAGGACGGTTTGACCGACGTGTTCAACGGCTACCATATGGGCATCACCGCCGAGAACGTGGCCCGCGAGTTCCAAATCAGCCGCGAGGAGCAAGACGCTTTTTCGGCAGGGTCGCAGCAAAAGGCCGAAGCGGCCATTAAGGAGGGCCGCTTCAAGGAAGAAATCGTTCCGGTCAAGTACATGGTCAAGAAGGAAGAACGGTTGTTCGACACCGACGAGTTCCCCCGGGCGGGAACCACCGCCGAATCGTTGGGCAAGTTGCGTCCCGCTTTCGACAAGGCCGGTACGGTAACCGCCGGTAACGCATCGGGCATCAACGACGGCGCCGCCGCCCTGGTGCTGATGACCGCCGCAGAAGCGTCCAAGCGCGGCATTACGCCGCTGGCCCGCATCGCATCGTGGGCAACCGCCGGGGTTGACCCCAAGGTCATGGGAACCGGGCCGATCCCCGCCGTCAAGAAAGCGTTGCTGAAGGCAGGGTGGAAGCACGAAGATTTGGACGTGATCGAAGCGAACGAGGCGTTTGCCGCGCAAGCCATCGCGGTCAACAAGGGCCTGGGTTGGGATACCTCCAAGGTCAATTTCAATGGCGGCGCCATCGCGTTGGGGCACCCCATCGGGGCTTCCGGCGCTCGGGTGCTGGTCAGCTTGATTCACGAACTGAAGCGCCGTGGCGGCAAGAAGGGTCTTGCGACCCTGTGCATCGGCGGCGGCATGGGTATCGCTCTGACCATCGAACGTTAGTTAGCTTTTTCACCCCTCCGCGGTTTCCCGCCGCGGAGGGGTTTTCGCCGGTTCAATAAAAGAAAATGGAGGGGACTATGGGACATGTTGCTATCGTTACCGGAGGGACGCGCGGAATTGGCAGGGCCATTTCCGAAGCGATCAAGGCGGCCGGGAATACGGTCATCGCCAATTACGGCGGCAATGACCAAGCGGCCAAGGCCTTTACCGCCGAAACCGGAATACACGCCATGCGTTGGGACGTGGGCAAGTTCGATGAATGCGAAGCGGCGGTCAAGAAAATTACCGCCGAGTTCGGCCATATCGGCATCCTGGTCAACAATGCGGGTATCACCCGCGACACCACGTTGCATCGGATGACGCCGCAAATGTGGGAAGACGTCATTCATACCAATCTGACGTCCTGCTTCAACATGTGCCGACTGACCATCGACGACATGCGCAATACCGGCTTCGGCCGGATCGTCAATATCGGCTCGATCAACGGTCAGGCCGGTCAGTACGGCCAAGTCAACTATGCCGCGGCCAAGTCGGGCATCCATGGTTTCACCAAGGCGCTGGCCCAAGAGGGCGCCGCCAAGAACGTAACCGTCAACGCCATCGCCCCCGGTTATGTGGATACCGACATGGTTCGTGCGGTTCCTCCCGCCGTGCTGGAAAAGATCATCGCCAAGATTCCGGTGGGGCGTTTGGGCAAGGTTGACGATATCGCCCGGGCGGTGATGTTCCTGGTGTCGGACGACGCCGACTTCATCACCGGTTCGACCCTGTCGGTCAACGGCGGCCAGCATATGTATTGATCTAGAAGTTGCCGTGCCCCGGATTTTCCGGGGCATCCTAGACGGGTACGCGGATCTCGGGGGGGAGCCGCGTATGGCTTTTATAGGGGGAGCCTGACGATCACCCGCAGGCCGCCCATGGGCGATTCGGCAAGGGCGATGTCGCCGCCGTGGCCGCGCACCACGTCCTGGGCGATGGTCAGGCCCAGGCCGACTCCCCCGGTTTCCTGATTGCGGGACTCTTCCAGACGCTTGAACGGCTTGAACACCTCCTCGCGCAGGCCGGACGGTATTCCGGGGCCGTCGTCGTCGATGATCACCTCGACGAAGGCGCCGACGGTTTGGATGGAAACGGCAACGTTGTCCGCGTATCTGACCGCATTGCCGATAAGATTGCCAAATGCGCGGCGCATGACGTCGGGACGGAAAATCAAAGGGATGGATGCGGCGCCGGAGGTGGAAACGATGTGGCCCTGACGCTGGAAACCCGCCGCAACCTCGGTTACCACGGCCGCGATATCGCCGCTTTCCGGCTTCTCCGTTCCCTCGCCGCGGGTAAACGCCAGATAGCCTTCGATCATGCGTTCCATCTCGGAGATGTCCAGCGTCAAATCCTCGACGCCTTCGACGTCCTCCATCATCGCCAATTGCAGCCGCATTCTGGTCAGGGGCGTCCTTAAATCGTGGGATACGCCCGCCAACATGCTGGTCCGCTGCTGAATTTGCCGGGCGATGCGCTGGCGCATCAGGTTGAAGGCCGAGGCCGCTTGCCGAACTTCGGACGCGCCTTCCAATTTGATGGTGGGAGTATCAAGCCCTTTGCCGAAACCGTCGGCGGCCGAGGCCAAGCGCAGGACCGCGCGCACTTGATTGCGCATGAACAGGGTGGCGATGCCCATCAGCACGATCGACGTTCCCCCCATCCATGTCAGGAACAGCCAGACGGTGAAGCTGTACAATCGCTTCTTGGGAAAGAACACCTCCAACAGGCCGTGGTCCAGTTGAACGCGAACGACTCCGTAATGGCGGTCGCCATGGGTATTGACGGTAAAGGGGTGACGAAGCGTTTCCGCCAATGCCTGCGAAAGGATCAAGTCGCGTCCCGTCAGAGGCTTGACGGGAATTTGCAAGGGAAGATCGGAATTGTCGCGAAACTTGATCAGCAGGTCCATCCGGGAATTGGCGATTCCCATGATCAGGGACCGCTGCGCCGGGTCCGGAAAATCTTGGAGAAGATCGATGACCGCCAGGACGTCTCCGGCGATGCCCATGGCAAGACGTTTTGAAATCGCTTCCCAATGATTGTTGTAGAAAACGATGGCCGAAATCAATTGCACCAGGATCAACGGCGCCATCAGAATCGTTAGGGTACGACCCAGAAGGCCTTTCGGCAGCAGAGTTTTGACGAAATTGAACATCAATCCGGCCTTAACAAATACCCCTGTCCCCGTATCGTTTGCAGATAACGGGGCTGGCGGGGATCGGATTCGATTTTTCGGCGCAATCTGGTGACCTGCACATCCACGGCGCGGGGGTTGTTTTCGGTCCCGGTCCGAGTGGCCAAATCCTCCCGGGTCACCGAATGTCCCGAAGCTTCGGCCAGAATGGCCAGCAATTGCACGTCCGCCGTGGTCAACTTGACCGTTTCATCGCCCTGGCGCAGTTCCTGCCGGGAAACGTCCCAATGAAATTCTCCCAATCTCAACACGTTCGACGGCGGATCGGCGGCGGGTTTGCGGCGGAGAATGGTGCCGATCCGCAGCAGCAATTCCCGAGGTTCGAACGGTTTTGTCAGATAATCCTCGGCTCCGCGTTCAAGCCCGGTTATCCGATCCTCGGATTCGGCCATTGCCGTCAGCAGCAGCACCGGCGGGCCGTTCGCGGCGGTCATGTCGGCGCATAGCGACAGTCCGCTTTCCCCCGGCATCATCACATCCAGGATAACCAGATCGAAAATAAACGTCGCCATATTAACCCTGGCTTCGGCGGCATCCTTGGCGGTCGTAACCAGAAAGCCGTTGTCGTCCAGGTACTTGCGCAACAGTTCGCGCAGACGCCGGTCATCGTCGACAATCAGGATATGGGGTTTTTCATCCATGCCCAATGGAAGCTACAGGATGCGGGTTATGTCAAGCATCCCAAAACAAAAAGCCCGATCGTCACCGACCGGGCTTAATGCTTGTGCCGATTAAGTTGGCAAGAACCTACTTATCCTCGGCGGCCTTCTTGTTGAAGGCGGCGCCCAGGATGTCGCCCAACGACGCGCCGGAATCCGACGAGCCGTATTCGGCCATGGCTTGCTTTTCCTCGTCGATTTCGCGGGCCTTGACCGACAGCGTCAGCTTGCGGTTGGCCTTTTCGAACTGGGTGACCTTCGCATCGACCTTTTCGCCGATGGCGAAGCGTTCGGGGCGTTGTTCCGCCCGGTCGCGCGACAGGTCGGACTTGCGGATGAAGCCCGAGACGCCGTCCACGGTCACTTCGACGCCGCCGTCGTTGACGGCGGTGACGGTGCAGGTGACGACGTCGCCCTTCTTGATGCCGGCGGCGGCGTTCGATTGGAACGGGTCCTCGGTCAATTGCTTGATACCCAGGGAGATACGTTCCTTTTCGATGTCAACATCCAGAACCTTGGCCTTGACCACGTCACCCTTCTTATAGGCGGCAATGGCTTCGTCGCCGGGCTTTTCCCAATCCAGATCGGACAGATGGACCATGCCGTCGATATCGCCGGACAGGCCGATGAACAAACCGAATTCGGTGATGTTGCGGATTTCGCCTTCGACGATGGCGCCCACCGGGAAGCGTTCCTGGAAGCCTTCCCACGGGTTGGCCATGGTCTGCTTCAGGCCCAGCGAGATGCGGCGCTTGGACGCGTCCACGTCCAGAACCACCACGTCCACTTCCTGGCTGGTGGAAACGATCTTGCCGGGATGAACGTTCTTCTTGGTCCAGCTCATTTCGGAAACGTGCACCAAACCTTCGACGCCCGGTTCCAGTTCCACGAACGCGCCGTAATCGGTGATGTTGGTCACGCGGCCCGACAATTTGGCGCCCAGCGGGTATTTGGCGTCGACGCCTTCCCACGGATCGGCGTCAAGCTGCTTGATGCCAAGGCTGATGCGTTGGGTTTCCGAATTGAAGCGGATCACCTGAACGCGGACGCTTTGACCGATGTGCAAAGCTTCGGACGGATGGTTGATGCGCTTCCAGGCGATATCGGTGACATGCAACAGACCATCGACGCCGCCCAAATCGACGAACGCGCCGTAATCGGTGATGTTCTTGACCACGCCGTCCAGAATTTGTCCTTCCTTCAGGTTCTCGATCAATTCCGAGCGCTGTTCGGCGCGGGTTTCTTCCAAGACCGCGCGGCGGGAAACCACGATGTTGCCGCGAGCCCGGTCCATCTTCAGGATTTGGAACGGCTGCGAGCTGCCCATCAGCGGGCCGATGTCGCGCACGGGACGAATGTCCACCTGGCTGCCCGGCAGGAACGCCACGGCGCCGGCCAAATCGACGGTGAAGCCGCCCTTGACGCGACCGAAGATGATGCCGTTGACACGCTGATTTTCCTGGAAGTTCTTTTCCAACAGAGTCCAGGCTTCCTCGCGCTTGGCCTTCTCGCGGCTCAACACCACTTCGCCGTTGCGGTCTTCATAGCGTTCGACGAACACTTCCACCAGATCGCCGGGGCGAATCTCGGCGGGACGTCCTGCCGTCGCGAATTCTTTTAGTGGGATGCGACCTTCCGACTTCAAGCCGACGTCGATGACGGCGAAATCGTGATCCACGGCAACGATGGTGCCTTTTATGACCGAACCTTCGAAGGCGTTGCCTTCACCCATGGTTTCGTCAAGCAATGCGCCGAAATCCTCTGCGGCGGCTGTATTGGCGTTAGCCATTAAAATCCTATCCTTTCTCTACTTCATCATTGTCATGCCGGTCGGTTGGTTCCGACGGTCTTAAGGGATTGATCCAAAAAAACACCAGAGCCGATCCCGTCCAGCGGAACCGGCCCCATTTCACTTCAAGCGGCCACGAACGAAATCAGCCGCCCAGGTAAGAACCTGATCGGCATCTAAATCGCTGGTATCCAGCTTATAAGCGTCGCTTGCCTGAACCAGAGGCGCAACGGCGCGATTGCTATCGCGCTCGTCCCGCTCCCGCATCTCGGCGAGGACGGCTTCTTCCATAACATCCAAACCCTTGGAACGCAACTCCTTCACGCGGCGCTGCGCTCTTTTTTCCAAGGATGCGGTGACGAACAATTTCACCGGGGCATCCGGACAGACCACGGTGCCGATGTCGCGACCGTCGAGCACAGCGCCTTGGCCTCCCGGCGGCGAATGCGCGAAGCGGCGCTGAAAGTCCAGCAGGGCGGCGCGGACGGCGGGTATGGCGGCCACCTTCGACGCCGCTTGAGCGGCTTGGTCGGTACGCAAATCCGGGGCGTCGAGGTCGGCCGGGTCAAGGCCGCAGGCGGTCGCTTCGGCCAAGGCGGGATCGGCGGGGTCCCGGCCGCTTCGAGCGATTTTCTGACCGACGGCGCGATAGATCAGGCCGGTGTCCAGATAGTCGTACCCCAGCGTTTCCGCCAGCCTGCGGGCTAAAGTCCCCTTGCCGGCGGCGGCCGGTCCGTCGATAGCGATGATGGGCATGAGTTTACGTCCTACTTTCCTGCTTCGATTTGCGCGCCCAGCCCGTTCATCAATTCCTTGAAGCCCGGAAAGCTGGTGTCGATGGAACTGGCGTCGTCGATGGTCATGGGCGCTTGGCTGACCATGCCCATAACCAGGAACGACATGGCGATGCGATGGTCCAGATTGGCGGCGATGGTAACGCCTCCCTTGGGAGGGCGGCCCTTGCCATGGACGATCAGCGTATCCTTGTCCTCCTCGACGCTGACGCCGCATGCCGCCAGCCCCTTGGCCATGGCGCCCAGCCGGTCGCTTTCCTTGACCCGCAATTCCCCCACGCCCAGCATGCGGGTGGCGCCGTCGGCGCAGGCGGCGGCGACGGCCAGGATGGGATATTCGTCGATCATCGACGGCGCTCGCTCGGGCGGCACGTCGACGCCCTTCAAGGCCGAGGTCTTGACGCTTAAATCGGCGACCCATTCCCCGTTTTCCTCGCGCTCGTTCTCGAAGACGAGGTCGGCACCCATTTCCTGCAAGGTGGTGAACAAACCGGTTCGCAGCGGATTGATGCCGATGCCGGGCAGGCGGATCGACGAATCTTCCGTCAGCAGTCCGGCGACCACGGGAAACGCGGCCGAGGACGGGTCGGCGGGAACCACCACGGTGCGTCCCGTCAATTCGGGCTGGCCGTGGATGGAGATGCGGCGGCCGCCGCCGTCAAGCGCCTCGGTCGTTACCGTCGCGCCGAACCCGGTCAGCATCAGCTCGGTATGGTCGCGGGTGGCTTCGCGTTCGATGACGGTGGTGATGCCGGGGGTATTAAGGCCGGCCAGCAGAATGGCCGATTTGATCTGGGCCGACGCCACCGGCGTTTCGTATTCGATGGCAAGGGGGGTCCCGGTGCCGACGACGGCAACGGGCAACCGACCCTCTCCACGGGTGACGAACCGGGCGCCCATTTGTGTCAGGGGGACGGTCACGCGGCGCATCGGCCGCGATCTGAGCGACGCGTCGCCGGTGAAAAACGTCGTGAACGGGTAAGCCGATACCAGTCCCATCAACAAACGGGTGCCCGTACCGGAATTGCCCATGTCCAAAATATCCGGAGGTTCGATCAATCCGCCAACCCCTCGACCCCATAAACGCCACAGGCCGAGGTCGTCGCGGACGATTTCGGCTCCCAGCGCCCGCATGGCGTCGGCCGTTCGCAGCACGTCCTCGCCTTCCAGAAGGCCGTGCACGATGCTTTCGCCCACGGCCAGCGCGCCAAACATCAACGCGCGGTGAGAAATAGATTTGTCGCCCGGGATTCGGGCTGAACCGGTTAGAGACCGGGCTTTTCGAGAGGTTAGCGGCATGGTCATTGGGTCAGTGCTTTGCAAAGAAAGAGCGTGTCATTGTTTTTTCGTTTTGACACACGCGAGCGAACATGGCAAATCGCCAAAAGAGGAAAGCAATCCCGCATAGGGTGAAGGAGACGACTTTGGCCAAGCCGGAATGGGGCACAAAACGCCTGTGCAGCAGTTGTGGTAGCCGTTTTTATGATCTATCCCGTCATCCGATTGTTTGCCCCAAATGCGGCGCGGCCTATGAGGGAGAAACGACTTTCAAGTCGCGTAGGTCGTCGCAAGCCGCCGAACAAAAGGTTCCGCAACCGGTTAAAGCCGAGGCGGTCGTGGACATCGACGACGATGCGCTGATCGTTCTCGACGATGACGAAGAGATCGAGGACACGGACGAGGGGGCGGAAGAAGAGGATGAATCCTTGATCGAGGATGCTTCCGATTTGGGCGAAGACGATGACGACATGGCCGAAGTCATGGAGCATTTGGACGAGGAAAGCGCCGACGAAGCGTAATGCCTTTTTCAGCGAAAATTTTTTGCTTGCATCGTTGGGGAGCTTTCCCTATTTTCCGCCTTCCTTGGGCGGACCCAACCGTTCCGGATTGAAAATGTGTTTAGGGGGCCATAGCTCAGTTGGGAGAGCGCTTGAATGGCATTCAAGAGGTCGTCGGTTCGATTCCGTCTGGCTCCACCAAACATACAAGGTCCAAGTCGGCAACGGCACACCTTCAGGACTTCAGGTTCGCTACGGATATGACGGTTCGAAATCCTTTCGATAAAAGGAAAGGAAAGCGGGATGTTTGTTTATACGATTTGGACGATCATCGTATTGCTGGCGGGTTATTACGATTGGGGCATCTGGTTCGCGATCCCGGCCATTTTCGCGATCGCCTACCTTAAGCGGGGCTGGTACAAAAACAATGGCGTCGGACCCGCGCGAGCCGTGATCATCGGTATGATCTTCGCTTCCCCGGGGACTGTCGGAATTTATTATTTCGGCTACTGGCTGGCGACTTTGAAGCGGGCGGACATTTTTTAAAACCGACTGGGAATCAGCGAATCGTGCTGGTGGTGTTGGCTCCTTCCAGATTTGCCCCCTCCAGATTTGCTCCTTCGAAGTTCGCTCCCTGTAGATTGGCGTTTTGAAGATTTGCCCTTCGCAGGTTCGCGCCCGCCAAGTTCGCGCCAACCAGATTCGCCCCCTGCATATCCGCGCCTTGCAGATTGGCTCCGACTAAAATCGTCGAGCGCATGTATGCGCCCCGGAGGGTCGCCCCGGACAGATTGGCCGAGTTAAGCCGTGCGCCTTCGTCGAGTAGGGGGCCGAAAAAATATGCTCCGGTCAGATTCGCGCCGGAAAGATCAGCCCCCATCAAAGGCGCCCCTTCCAAATGGGCTCCCGTCATGTCGCAATCATGCCAATCGACGCCGGGGTTGGCTGGATCGCTGCAAGCTGCTTGGGCACCGACAGGTGATAAAGAAAACAACAACGCCAGAACAAAACGTTTCATGACGATTTTCCTTTAGGATAAAGTCATCCGTCCGCTTACCCGCCTGTCCTAATCATAGCAGAAGAGGTGACGAGTGATAATGCGAGAATTGTATCGGCGTTTCATTTCAGCGTTAACCCCGTGTATGGGCTTTCAGCCCTTATGAACGCCGAGGAACTGCGGAAAGATTCGATCGGCGTATTGCATTCATTCGCTTTGGGGATAGCGGGGACGGCCCCCAGTTTTTCCATTTCCGCCACCATGGCGACCCTGATCGCCACTGTCGGTCTATTGGCTCCCGCCAGCCTGTTCTATTGCGGCCTGTTGATGTTCGGCATAGCGGCGGCTTATGCCAAGCTTAACAGCATTCAGGCATCGGCCGGGGCGGCCTATGCGTGGGTGGGTGAGATCTTCAACCCCGCCTTGGGATTTTTCGCCGGATGGGCGTTGCTGTGCTCGTCGGCGCTGTTCATGGTGTCCGCCACGATTCCCGCCGGTTCGGCCACGTTGCTGCTGCTGAAGCCCGAATGGGCGGGCGACAAGCTGGCGGTCACGCTTGTTTCGTTGGCGTGGCTTGTTCTGGTCTCGCTGGGAGTTTTGAAGGGCGCTTTGTTTTCCGCCCGGGCGATGATGCTGACCGCCGGTTTCGAATTGAATGTTTTAGCCTTGCTTACCCTGGCGTCGTTCCGGTCGAGCCCCCATGCGGCGACGCTTGATTGGAACGCCTTTCTACCGGGGGCTTTCACCTTGTCCAGTTTCGCGAGCGGGGCCGTTATCGCCGTGTTCTTCTATTGGGGGTGGGACGTGGCGCTTAATTTCTCGGAAGAGACCAGGGATTCCAGCCGCAATCCGGGATATGGCGCGCTGGCGGCATCCCTGGTTTTGGTCGCTGTGTTCATGGGGTTTGCCACGGCGGCGGTTTTCAGTCTGAGCACCGCGGAAATTGCCGATGCGGGGACCAACATCATGTTCGCCGTGGCGCAAAAGGTTTTGCCGCCTCCATTCGGCTACATCGCCGTTCTGGCCTTGATGCTGTCAACAATCGGCACTTTGCAAACCTCCATCGCCCAATTCGCCCGGATGATGTTCGCCAAAAGCCGAGACCGGGTCCTGCCGCCGGTCTGGTCCAAATTGCATCCGCGGTGGAAGACCCCTCAAGCGGCGATCCTGCTGATCGCCGGGCTTGGCGCGTCGTTGCTATGCCTATCGTTGCTGTCGGATACGCTTGCCGACACCTTGAAGGCGTCCATCAACGCCATCGGCGCCCAAGCGGCGTTTTATTACGCTTTGGCGGGCATCGCTTGCGCGCGGTATTGCTTGAAGAATGGCACGGGCGGCGGGAAAAGCTTTGTGATTCTCGTGCTGTGGCCAACGATTTCGGCGGTGGCGCTGATCGCGGCGGCGGGGGTGTCGCTGGCTCAGTCCGACGCGGTCACCAACGTTTTCGCTATCGGCGGCATCGCCATCGGTGCGGTGCCGTGGTGGTTGTGGGGCCGTCACGCCAAACCTGTGCGGGTATCGATCCCGGAAACGCTTGAGCGTTAGCGGTCATTGGATATAGTGATAGCGGTTTTTCCAGTCGGGAGAGACGGTTCTTGCTGCTGTGGTTCGTCGTCGCTTATTGGGTCGTTTCGGTTGGGATCGGGCTTTGGGCCGCGTCTCGCGTGCATACGGCGAAAGACTTTGCCGTCGCCGGGCGGCACCTGCCGTTCTACATGGTTACCGCCACGGTGTTCGCCACCTGGTTCGGGTCCGAGACGGTGTTGGGCATCCCCGCGACGTTTCTGCAAGAAGGGTTGCGAGGCGTCGTCGCCGACCCGTTCGGCGCGTCGTTGTGCCTGATCCTGGTGGGACTGTTGTTCGCCAGTCCCCTGTATCGTCAAAATCTGCTGACCATCGGCGATTTCTATAAAAACCGGTTCGGCCGCAAGGTCGAGGTTCTGACCACCCTGGCCATCGTCATTTCCTATTTGGGCTGGGTGGGCGCGCAGATCACCGCCTTGGGGCTTGTCTTCAACGTGGTGTCCGAAGACGCCATCTCGCGCCCGCTGGGGATGATGATCGGATCGGGAACCATCCTGATTTATACGCTGTTCGGCGGCATGTGGGCGGTGGCGATAACCGATTTGTTGCAGATGATCATCATCGTCATCGGCATGCTTTATATCGGCGGCGAGGTCAGTTCGCAGGCCGGCGGCGTAGCGGCCGTGTTCGGTCAGGCAAAGGACGCCGGAAAATTGGCCTTTTGGCCGTCGCCGGATATGAAGGAAGTTATCGGGTTCTTCGCCGCCTGGATCACCATGATGCTGGGTTCCATTCCGCAGCAGGACGTGTTTCAGCGGGTGCAGTCGGCCAAATCCGAGTTCATCGCCGTTTGGGCCTCGGTTTTGGGCGGCGTGCTGTATTTCCTGTTCGCGTTCGTGCCGATGTTTCTGGCCTATTCGGCGACGCTGATTGATCCGGGCATGGTCGAAACCGTGATCGCCCGGGACCCGCAGATGATATTGCCCAATCTGGTGTTGCGGCATGCGCCGCTGTTCGCCCAGGTGATGTTTTTCGGGGCGTTGCTATCGGCGATCAAAAGCTGCGCGTCGGCGACGCTGCTGGCTCCGTCGGTGACTTTCACCGAAAACATCTTGCGGCCGATGATGGGCGACATGCGCGACCGGCGGTTGTTGTTCTGGATGCGGGTGGTCACCCTGGCGTTCACGGCGCTGGTGACTTTGTATGCGCTGAATTCCAAGTACAGCATCTTCAAGATGGTTGAAAACGCCTACCAGATCACCCTGGTTACGGCTTTTGTGCCGCTGGCCGCCGGAGTGTATTGGCGGCGCGCCTCCAATCAGGGGGCGCTAACCGCCATTTTCATGGGCTTTTCCGTATGGATCGGGGTGTCGGTCGCAGGCGGCGAAGACCCGTTGCTTCCCGCGCAATTCGCCGGTTTGCTGGCCAGTCTGTTCGGCATGGCGGCGGGATCGCTGTTGCCGACCATGTTCGGTCGCGAGGTTCATGTGTCGGCGCATCACCACGTTCATCCCCATATCCACCCGCAAGCGGCGCACCGCCTTCATCCGCATGAGGGCGTTAAGAGCGAAACGCCCCGATAGATGCGAAACCCTCGAACGGCCAGAAACCCGTTTGCGTCCATTCGCCGTTTCGATCGCGCTGAAACAGGCTGGTGCCCGACGGTGGCGGCGCTTGTCCCAACACGGCCTCTAACGCGGCGGACGAACTGATGACGTAAATATGGGTGATGCCATCCCTTTGCAGCAGCCGGGGCAAGTCGCCTTCGGCATTGAACACCGACAGGCCGTCGACCACGGGCGATTGAAAGCCCAGATGCCAGCGGACGAAACTGGTGAAGAAACCGCTGCCCATGGGATCGGCGACAAAAAGCTTGGCGTCGCGCGGAATCAAAGGAGTCATGGCGATCGCCGCGGTACGGACATGATCCTTGGCGGGGTTGAGGTCGAAGCGCAGTTGGGGAAGGGCGATCAATGGGCCGAAGACGACGAGGATCAGCCCGATGGCGCTTGCTTTTCGCAGGGCGGAACGCAGGGCGGGGCGGTCGGACGCTTGCCACCACGTCCCGGCCATGGCGGCCATTGCCGCCATCTGCAATAGCCCAAGCTCGGTGTTGTAACGCCAGAACGAGGCGGCGGTGCGCCCCTCATACCCCAAATAAACGGCCAGATAGACCCAGGTCAGAAAAGCGGTGAATCCCCAAAAGGATACGGCGAAGACAACCGCCAGCGGCGCGGCGCGGAAACGCGCGATAGCGGCGAGGCTCAAAACCAAGGCAAGGCCGAAATAGCCGCCCTTGTTGGCGACGACGGTCAACATGTGGGAAAAGGTGTCGGGCAAAACCGACCATTGCCATTGATCGAAACCGGCGATGGGCATTTCGCCGCCGCCGATTTTCCCCACCTGATGGCGCCACGCCAGATAGAACAGGGCGCCGCCGCCCAGAACGGGCGCCAGTCGTAAAAGCCTGCGGGGGTGTTTGACGGCAACAAGGCCGATGCCGCCCAGGGCGACGGCCAGCAGAACGAGGTTGGCCTGTTTGATCAACACCAGCGCCGCCACGGCAAGAGTGGCTTGCAGGATCGAGGCAAGCCGCGGGGCGGACTCGGATTCGATCAGGCGGATCATCAGGATCGTGGCGAAGGCAAGCGAGATGGCGGTGGCGCAGTCGGCGTAATTGGACAAGACCAGACGAGGGACAAAGGTGGGGCACAGCAAGGTACAGGCGGCCAAAGCCAGACCGATGGTGCGCCATCGGTCGTTTGCCGGTCTCTCGCCGCCCTGAAAGATCCTTGTCAGCAGCAAGGCGAACGACCCCAGCAGCAGGATGTTGAAGTGATCGACGGCCGTCACGGGCAAGGTGCCGGTGATCTTGCCGACCAAATAACCGACCAGAGCCAAGGCATAAGGGTAGGACGGAAAGATGCTGTCGCTGATCGGAAGACCTGGTGCGGGAAAATGATCGACGATCAAAAGATATCGCAAATTGGGCAGCCACTGCGCGATGTCGTCGTTCTCGGACGCCGTCTGCGACAGGGTCAGCAGAAACAGCGGCATCAGCAAAAAGGCGATCTTGACGGTATCCGCCGGAAAAAAATCTTGCTTCCCGCGACGGAGTGCCGTCGCCGCGAGGGCCGCGCAAATTCCCGCCAATCCCGCCACCCATGTGAACGGGATGCCGGTAAAGACGCCCGCGCCAACGAAAAGACCGATGACGGCGCTCCATCCAACCAGCAAATCGGCTTCGGGAACGGCCCGCCTGTCATCTCCCGCCACATATCGAATGCCCGCGCCGATCAGGGTCAATCCCGCGGCAACCAAAAGAAAAGCAAGAAACTCCTCGATTTGCAAAACCGAGGGCACGATTTTAGGCCATATCCCGATCCATTCGGACACACGCATGCTTTATCGTTCCCATGAAAAATTACGCGGACGCAGATTGGCATCGGCCCAAGAACTTGTCCATAACCGTTTGACCTAGCTACGATTTGGTAAAACCATCGGCGGAATCTATGCTTTTGGATAAACGGATTAGCCAAAGGTCAGTGCCGAATGTTTCGCCGGTTGCTTCTGAAAGATAGTTCGATTTACTACCTGACGGGGTTAATATAGACCCAGCTTGGCGACCGCGTTGTCAGGCCAAGGGTTTTGATGGGGTGCAGTGGGGGGCTGTTGCCGCACGATTTTATCGGGAAGGGAATGCTTGCATAACGGCAAGTCCGCTTTCCCGGGCTGTTGCCGTTTCAAGAATGGAGCCCCGACGATGAATGCTCATGTGAACATGCCGTTACCTGTCCCGCCCCCGCACGCCCTTGCCGCATCAATCGGCTATCTTGTCTTGGAAGCGCGTCGCGAAGGTTTTCCCCTGATTGCCCATCTTCTTGAAGTGGCTCTTTACGCAATCGAGAGCCATCTGGACACGGGGCGGTCCGCCGGTTACGGCGCGGACAACGCATCTTATTGATCGACCGAGGAAAATGATCCTCGGATATCGTCCCTGTTGACCCCCGTCCTGGGGTCGGACAAGATAGACGGATGAGTTCAAGTTCCGCTTCCACCGAAGACGACGACGATGTTTTTGATGCCGATATTCCCAAAGGCGCGAAAAACTACATCACCCCCGCCGGGCTTAATGCGCTGCATCGGGAACTGCAATTTCTGCTAAGAACCGAACGGCCCAGGGTGGTCGAGGTGGTGTCTTGGGCCGCCGGAAACGGGGATCGTTCGGAGAACGGGGATTATCTTTACGGCAAGAAGCGGTTGCGGGAAATCGATCGACGCATTCGGTTCCTGATCAAACGCATCGAAATCGCCGAACCCGTCGATCCGTCTTTGCAACCCAACCGAAATCAGGTTTTTTTCGGCGCGACGGTGACTTATGTCAACGGCAGGGACGAAGAAATAACCGTAACTATCGTCGGCATCGATGAAACCGATCTTGATCAGGGCATGATCAGTTGGGTTTCTCCGGTGGCGCGGGCGTTGCTGCGCGCCAAGTCCGGCGATGCCGTGGAGTTCAGAACGCCTTCTGGCGTCGATACGCTGGAGGTTCTGGATATTCGTTATCCCGATGGGCGCTATCCGGATGGGGTTGACACCCCCTAGTTATATACTTATGATTTATGCGGTGGTGCATAACGTCCCTGATACGTAAGGACCATGCCAGCATTATATATGAGCGGAAGTGTATACGCCGTGCGTGAATTTACTAGGCTTTGTTCACCCTTTTCATATATAAAGTATGCGGTTATA
>Ga0316224_1000029_pt1 | contig 219941 bp, 173 predicted proteins | sample TBH18013metaG_FD_206254 | JGI IMG/M metagenome (GOLD analysis project Ga0316224, IMG submission 206254) | Freshwater microbial communities from Trout Bog Lake, Wisconsin, USA - TBH18013 | ecosystem: Environmental > Aquatic > Freshwater > Lake > Hypolimnion/Profundal zone | place: USA...
TATTTATAACCGGCCAATTGCCATTGCCAATTTTTCCCATTTTTTGATTGCCGGTCTTGCATTGACCAAAGGAGTGCTCACCAACCCTGGCTTACCATTGGTTATCCAGATTGCGGCCGGTGTTTATATTGTTTTTGCCGTTTCTTTCGGGATTATACTATTCCGGCATCCGGTGGTTCAGAAATAAATATTCTGAATCGTATTTAATTAATCTATAGCATAGAAAAGGGAGTAAACAATTAATATGGATCTTCAATTTCGGAATAATTGTGAGGGTATCGACTGGGTTCGAATTCCCGAAATTTTAAAAACGGTGGGTATGGCTTATCATGATACCGAAATTCACGTTAAAACTTTCTCAGCCAGTGCCTCTGTAATTTTTGTCTTTGACAATGAACGACTTATAGGGTTTGGAAGGGCAATCTCAGACGGGCTGATCCAGGCTGCGATTTATGACGTAGCAGTTTTGCCTTCCTGCCAGGGACAGGGAATCGGCAGGCAAATCATCGACCGGATTGTGGCTTCATTACCCGGATGCAATTTTATTTTATATGCTGCCCCCGGAAAGGAAGCGTTTTACAGAAAGCTCAATTTCAGGAGGATGAAAACCGGTATGGCCTTATTTGTGAAACAGGAGATTATGAGCAGCCGCGGATTTACAGAGTAAATTGATATCCAGGGAAAGCCATCAATTTTTTTGATGAAAAATGGCCTTCGAAAGTAAATGGTTCTCAAGATCAACTTATGTAATCGTAAAGATATAATATGCTATTTTACTACTGATTTTTCCTTTTTGACCCCTCTAAATCTCCTGCATTCTGAATAATGCCTTCCTTTTTATCCCCCCTTTCCTCTCCTTTCCCCTCCCTTGGAGGGGTCAGGGGAGGTCAAAAGAGGAAATAAATAATTACGACATTAAATTGTTCTTATTACTTAACAGCGGCTAAAAATAATAAATCCATCTAATTGTACTTATTTTTGTTTTTATAAACGTACAAAATAAGCTTTGATATGTTAATGACAACAATTTCTGATTTTCGAGAAGATATCACAGGTTACCTTGATTGTGTAACAGAAAACTATGTTAACTTGATAATTAACTGATGAAAATTCTTGCGCAAACAATTTTAATCCTTAGTCTGTCAATCAATGTTTCTGGACAAAGCATTGTCCATTATGAACAGAACAAAATTGACAGGAGAGCCGTTGTGGACCGTCATAGGATAAGCTCTTCGTTAACTGATCCCAGGAGTCCGGCTCAGGTTGGAAACGGGGAGTTTGCCTTTGGTGTGGATATAACCGGGTTGCAAACGTTTGTGCCATATAATACGATGTCGAACTGGAGCTGGCACTCGCTGCCGCTGCCGGACGGACTGAGGGTTGCAGACTTCAGTGGATTAATGAAGGATACCCATGGACGGCTGGTCCGGTACGACATGCCCAATCGGGAACAACCTGAATTATCTGCATGGCTGGCTGAAAATCCTCATCGGTTCAATTTGGGTCGTATTGGATTTTGTCTGTTCAAATCTGACGGAACCAGGGCTTGCGCAGACGATCTGAAAAATACACGTCAGGAGACTGACCTGTGGAATGGAATAATAACGAGCTATTTTGAACTGGAGGGTATACCGGTAAAGGTAAGGACGGCATGTCATCCAAATGCTGATGTAATCGGGGTTTCGGTAAAATCGGATTTAATAAAAAAGGGTCAAATTAAAATCTTTCTTTATTTTCCATATCCGACTCCGGGCGGAGGAGAAGATTTGAATAAGGGTGATGCACATTCCTCAACATTAAGAACTCAAAATAGCAGGTCCGCGGTGATCGCGCGTAAACTGGACGATATGCGGTATTCTGTTTATCTCAACTGGAGTTCGGCCGCGCATTTAGTATCCGGTGATACAATTTCATCGAATCACCGATTCTATCTTAATCCTGAAAAAACCGACCGACTTGAATTTACTTGTTTGTTCTCACCCGATAAAAGGATAAATCCAGATTATACCCCGGATCAGGTTTTTGAAGAAAGCACCAGGGCATGGCCGGAATTCTGGGAATCGGGCGCTGCCATTGACTTATCGCATAGCAAGGATGCCCGATGGAACGAACTAGAACGGAGGATTGTACTTTCTCAATATGTGATGAAAATGAACGAGGCCGGATCTTTTCCTCCGCAAGAATCAGGATTGGTGAACAATGGTTGGTTTGGACGTTTTCATTTCGAAATGATCTGGTGGCATGATGTACACTATGCCTTATGGAACAGATGGTCGTTGCTTGAAAAGAGTTTGCAGGTGTATAAACACTATTTGCCAACATCCAGGGAACGCGCAAAGAAACAAGGATATGCAGGTGCCCGCTGGCCCAAGTGTACTGCCAATTTCGACCGTGATTGGCCTCATCCCATCCACGCGATGCTTATCTGGCAACAACCACACCCGATTTATTTTGCAGAACTCGATTATCGGTTGCATCCAACCAAGAAAACACTCAATAAATGGCGCAATATAGTTTTTGAAACGGCCCGGTTTATGGCTGATTATGCCTATTTCGAAAAAACGAATAATCGTTACATCCTTGGTCCTCCAATGTATATTGTATCGGAAAATACAAAGCCCGAAACCTCTTTTAATCCGACTTTTGAACTTGGTTATTGGCGTTATGGTTTACGAACGGCACAAGTCTGGAGGGAACGTTTGGGTTTGACACGAGATCTGAAATGGGACGATGTACTGAAAAAACTTTCTCCTTTACCCCAACAGGAGGGAGTATATGTCACGCATGAAAATATCGAAAATATGTGGACGAAATTTAATTTTGAACATCCGGGTCTCGCCGGCGTTTACGGCATGTTACCGGGTGATGGAGTCGATACCGCCTGTTTTACAAGGACGTTTGATAAAATCCGGGCAACCTGGAATTTTGACCATGTTTGGGGTTGGGACTTCCCGTTGCTGGCTATGGCTGCCGCGCGAACAGGTAATCCGGAACAAGCCATTGACCTGTTGCTGCATCCTTCAGCGAACTTTCAATTTGATGAACATGGATTGGCTACAGGCGGTCCGTTCCCATACTTTCCCTCAAACGGAGCCTTATTAACAGCTGTTGCCATGATGGCTGGCGGCTGGGATGGCTCTGCGGGAGAGGCTCCGGGTTTTCCTAAAAACGGTAACTGGACCGTACAATATGAAAATTTTAATCGAATGCCCTAATTGACTGTTAATTGATCAATGCGCCTACTCCCAATCCACTTGAATGCGGACGGGTCTTCAGAATAGGAAGGGAGAATCATCTGCGATATACCACCACATGCCATGCAAAGCTTCTTTAGTTCAAATTGAATTAAATACAGGTTTTAGAATGAGAATTAAATTCCAATTCAATTTTAAAGATATAAACCGGGTGCGGATTCCCGAAATCTTAAAAACAGGAGGGATGTTTTATTCCGATCCGGATATTCATCATAAAACCTTCTTTTGCATTACCTCTCGTGTATTTATATTGACGGTGGCCGTACGGAAGTATCGGCATTCTCGGCATAGTAAATTGCCATTAATTCCCGGAATCCGGCTTCAATTGCTTCATTTGGTTTGCCTCCACTTTTACGCAATTCATAATCAAACATTGCACGCAGAATAAGGATGCGCCAACGCCAACCTTTTTTAATCGTGTCAGATAAATGCCGATCTACCCTCATCAACAGTGCGTAAGCTTTTCTTGAACCATGATCTACTTTTGGAACATCAAATTTTGCTGGTCCCCCCTTTAAACCATGGTTTTTTTCAAGAATATCAATGGCCTCCAAAATATCATATGCAAGGTTATCCGAAAATTCAAAAGAGACATATTCCCGTAAAGTTTCTTTTGCAGTTTTTCTGCCGGACCAATAGAACTGGCTGTAAATTACCTTATTTATATCTTCGAAGATACCTTCCGAATAGGGGGCTCCTCCTGCTGACTTATCTTTAACTTCATCCCATAGCCGTTGAAACCGGCTCGGAAGTGGATTGGCGCCAAATCCACCCCAGGGATGGGAATTCCACATACTGATTTCAGGGAAATTTAACAGGGGAAGATTGCCCGGCACCGGATTTTTTTTGAGGTATTTGGGAAATTCTTCATGTGAATCGGCCTGAATATAATCGACCCAGGGTTTTTCGTTTGCAAAGGCACTTGTGAGACCTGCCCATTCTCCCTCATCTTCAATACAGTCGAAAAGCCATGTAGAGAGTATGATTTTTATATTGGGGATTTTACGGTGAGCGAGTTCTGCTATTTTCTTTGACAACTTCAGAAAACCATTGCTTCCCCATGGAGTGCATCTGTCGCATCCGCAACCACCCTGGTCATAGGGCCAAATAACGATATAATCCACTATTACCTGACGGTTGGTAAAGGCATTTAGTTCCTCCTCCACTTGTTTTAAGATCAATGCTGTCCCTCCCGGTTGTGAAGGACAGATCTCCACGCCGTAACATCCTCGCAGCCTGATCTGCTTCGGAGGTTTGGCCCGTAATTCCTTTGGTGAAGAATTGTAACCTTCATTTCCAAGCATACAGATCGTAACTTTCATCCCTGCATCCTTGCCTGCCCTTAAGATGACCGAGAGTCTGTCGAGCATTACTACCGCCTTAGGGTCATCAATCCCTTCAAAGCCATGCATATCAAACCACACTTCAATATTGTTATATCCCCAGAGGGCAAGCTCTTCTATATAGCCGGACACCTTTTCAACGGGAGCCGTGTGATAGAAATTATGAAAATGGGTGGCAAAATAGATATTTCGTTGTGGTTTCTCCGGTACTGATAACCCGTGCCAGTTTCCGGGTGCAAATCCTTTATCTGAAATCACCGAAGTGTGAAGTAGTTTTCCCAGGCCATAGAGGATACCGTTTGAATCACTGGCAGTTATAGATAGTTCACGTTCTGCTGAACTTTCGATTCGAAAGGCTTCTGAAGGCATCGATTGATTGAAAATCTGAAGGCGGATTGTCAGGTGGCTGCCCTCGTTTCCGCTGAAATCGTGGCCTGTTCGTTCGGCCAGAATTCTCAGGAATATCTGTATTGCTTTTGCAGTGAGACTTCCCGGACTTTCTGACGTTATAAAGCTGATTGAGTTAACGGTCGTACCAGAATTATTACTTTCCGGGCCAGGCTTTAATTTCGATTTATCCCGGGCGAAAAGATCTCCACTTATCCCAGTGGCCCCTGATAAAAGGATTCCGGCAATAGTACTTTTCTTCAGGAAGTCTCTGCGGTTATTCATGAAGGTTTCTTAATTTCTATTTATTTCATGGGCCTTTTTGCAAAAAGACTTTCAATCGAAGAGCCAAGATCTGTAAAAATATGAGTCACTCCACTTAAAGCAAAAAATCCGGAATAAATCCAATCGAAAGGTTTTAGCATATCATTTTCGGCAAATCTTGCGAAAATCCATAATATTGAAATCACGCACATGGAAATCCCGAGTATCAAACGGAAAATCGATTTATTATTAATCTTTTGTAGATCTTTTTTGTATTTCAAAGTTTCTCTCTGTTTTGTGTTGTTATTGGTTAATAAACAATCTCAAAAATAGATATAAAATAAAGAGCCCGACCCAATGAACCGGGCTTTATTCCATTGATGAATGCTTATTTAAAATTATTCAATCGATGAGGGTGGTGCGGCCTCAGCTGCCGATCCCCATTTTTTGTTTGGAAGCGGCCCCATGTTCAGTTCAATTGTTGCTCCGCTTAATAAGTCAGCATGGGTGAACCAGGGCTTATTTAAGGGCTGACCGTTCAGCTTTGCCGATTGGATATACTTGTTCCCCTTTGCATAATTATGGGCGATCAGGGTAAAGGTTTTTCCATTATTGAGCTTTATTTTAACCTCTTCAAAGACAGGGGAGCCGATATTGTAAATCGGAAGTCCGGGAGTGACCGGGTAAAATCCCATGGATGAGAAGACCACAAAAGCGGTCATTCCACCGCCGTCTTCATCGCCGGGAATCCCGAAAATATTATCCTGGAACCAGACATCGAGTAAAAACCGGATCCTTTTCTGTGTTTTCCACGGTTCACCTGAATAATTGTACAAATAGGGGATATGAAAACTGGGTTCATTTCCCATTGAAAATTGTCCCACCATCCCTGTCGCGTCAGCAAATTTGGCCCAGAACTGGAATTTTGTACGTCCCAGATCTTCGCGGAACAATTGATCCAGTGTGGCGGTGAAATCCTTCGGGCCACCCATCAGCTTAATTAAACCGTGAATGTCCTCCTGAACCTGCCATTGATAGGTGTAACCGTTGTTCTCGTCATAATAATCGCGGCCACCGGGACCACCGTCAAATTTAGGATCAATCTCAATCCATTCACCTTTCGCATTTTTAGGCCACATGAGTTTTTTATCGGGGCGGTATAAATTTCGGTAATTGGTGGCCTGCTGATGGAAATAATCCTGGTCTTTCTTATGTCCCAGCTCTTTGGCCATTTCAGAAAGGGCCCAGTCATCATAGCTGGCGCCAAGAGTGACCGCGACCGCCTGTCGTTTTTCGAAATCGTGAACCTCTTTGACCGTTTCAACTTCGCCGGGCATGAGGGCCGGGAAGTACCCCTTCTGGCGGTAAAAAGTGTCGAGAGAGCACCTTGGACCATTTTGCCATGGAAGCATGGTGGCTTCGTACCCGTTTTTCCGGATTCCTTCATAAGCCTTCTCCACGTTATATCCCCGGATTCCCTTTCTCCACGCGTCCAGGAAAACGATGGTCGAATGGAAGCCGTTCATGGCCGGGTCATCCTGGTAAAGGAGCGGGAACTGGGGCATCCAGCCACCCTGTTCGTACATGGTGGTGTATGAGTTGAGCATATCCCCCTCTTTTTGGGGCTGAAGGATCATTCGCAACGGGTGGTTTGCCAGATAGGTATCCCATACCCAATCGTCAATGTAGAAATCGCGGTCACTCTTATGCACACTGTGATCGTAAGCGCTATAGTAACTTCCATATTCATTGATGTTTACCATCCGTTCGTAGGTTCTGTAAAATGAAGTGTAAAAGGTTCTGCGCTGCGCTTCAGTTCCCCCTTTTACACTGATCTGGTTAAGAGCATTTGCCCAGACCTGATCCCCTTTATTTTTTAGCGCTTCGAAGTCCCACCCGGAGATCTCCTTTTGCAGGTTGATTTTAGCCTGTTCAACACTGATAAAAGAAATCCCGTATTTAAATTCGACCGGTTTTACCTGATCTTTTGAAAACTCAATCCAGGCGGTTGGCTCCTGCCGGATTTTATTCGTTTTCTTGATCAGCCTTGCTTCCTCTTTCAGGATAGTTTTACCATCCTGATTAAACTCCCCGTAAACAAACGCCTTCATTCCGAAAAACTGTTCCTCGCCGGAGATTGCATTTTTCGATACCACATCCCAGTGCCCCTGCTGATTGATCTGAAGCCTGAGGGTTTTACCGCTTTTCGCGGGAAAGGTAAACCTGAAATAACCAACTTTATTGCCGGGTGTAAATTCCGTTTTTATATCCTCGTCGATGAGGTAGGTGGAAAAATAATAAGGACGGGTAATTTCAAGATCGTGATCGTAAGTCTGGCGCTCTTTCCAGGTTCCGGCTTCGGCGCTCCCTGTTCCGGGAAGCACCCCGAACAGTTCACCTTTTCGGTGGGAGATCATGGTGAGCGGGAAAAAACTGATCTGGTCATCGAGAAAATCGGCACGCAACGGGTGCATCCGGATCATCTGATTCGGCAACTGCACATTGGGTCTGGTTGGGTGGAGCAGATATCCCATCCCGCCAATGTAGGGATCCACATATCCGAGATTTGTTTTCGTATTGTCAACGGGCGTAAAGCCAAAGATAATTAGCAGGACAGCCGCTGCAGATAAAGCTTTTTTCAGATTTATATCCATCATGTTTTAAATACTTTGCTCGTTAAAATGTTTTATTTTGAACCAATATTCAACCCTTCCCGGGTTGCTGTGCTACTTTGATCTTATCCCGGGGGCTGTCACCCACGGGTATTAATATTAAACCCTCTTCAGAATTTTGGGATAGAAAAGTTCAGCGGACTTAATTTATCCTTAAATCAATGATGCCGATTGGCGGTCAAGGTATAAGAGGGTATCCGGGTGATTTCTCATGACCGAAGCTGGACATGCCGGTGAGATTTCGGCATGAACAGTATCAAAAACCGCCCTGGCTTTCCGTTCATCGGGAACGCTGCAGATGATGGTTTTTGATTTCATAATCTGTCTGATTGACATGCTGATAGCCCTTTCAGGTACATCGTCAAAGGTGGGGAACCACCCTTCACCCAATTGCTGACGACGGCACGCATCATTCAGGTTAACAACCAGGTAGGGCTCTTCGGTTTCAAAATCTGCCGGGGGATCGTTAAAGGCCAGATGGCCGTTTTCACCAATGCCTACAAATGCCACATCAATAGGATGATTACCGATTATTTCCCCTAACCGGGCACATTCTGTGTGAGGGTTAGTTCCCGCATTTACATAATTAAACTCCCTGATCGGGATAAGATCCACGAATCTCTCTTTGAGGTATTTGCGAAAAGAGGCCGGGTGCTGATCAGATATGCCAATATACTCATCCAGGTGAAAACCGGTTACCACTGACCAGTCGACATCCTCTTTGACCAGTTCGTTGAGCATCTCAAACTGGGAAACACCGGTGGCAACAATGATATTTGCCTCTCCTTTCTGAAGGATAGCTTTACGAATATGTTCTGCACCCCTTTGGGCTGCTACTTTGCCAAGTTCCTGCTTGGTTTCTGAAATGATTAATTCCATGATATTTTGTGTTTAAACTATTGATTTAATGTACATATTTCAGGTTGTCATCCAAGGGTGTCATCTTTGGCATGAGTAAATGTACAAATCCTAAAATCGTCAGATAGGAGAGTCCGGCAATGACGAAGGCCCAGAAATAGCCCGAATTTCCTGCCGTGTCCAGCACTGCCCCCAGGGCAATATCCGCAATGATTGCCACAGCCACACCTACCATCTTCCCTATCCCAATTACCGAGGCGATTGCTTTTTTTGGGAAGACATCCGGGACGAGGGTATAGCTGTTTATTGACCATGACTGATGACCAGCAGCGCCCAGTCCGATTAAAAATACGGCCAACCATTTATTCGCAATCACCGGGACACAAGAGACGGGCAGGATCAGAATGGCACAAATAAGCATCGTTATTTTCCGGGCTTTATTGATCGACCACCCTTTTTTAATCAGGGCTCCGGAAGTAAATCCACCTAAAAGACTACCTGCATCGGCCATGATGAAAATGATCAGGAAAGGGGGGCCAATATTTTTTATATCTACCCCAAACTGCTCGGCCAGGAATTTAGCTCCCCAGAACAGGTAAAACCACCAGACTCCGTCAGTGATCGTGGTTAAGGCGAATGCCCAGGTTTCCCGTTTGGGAAAAAGTTTTATCCATGGAATTTTTTCGGGGTTCTCTTCTGTTGAATCGCTGTTGATATAGGCCAGTTCCTTTTTTGAAAGTTTAGGATGCTCCTCCGGTTTTTGATAGGTTCTAATCCAGAGCAATACCCACAGGGCGCTCAAAAGTCCTGTAAAAAGGAAGGGGATCTGCCAGTTCTCTCCATTAACGGAGACTATCGCTCCCACAATAAAAGGGGCTAAGATAGCTCCTACACTTGTCGATGCATCAAAGATCCCGGTCGCAAATGCCCTGTCTTTCTTAGGAAACCATTCCGCTACCGTTTTGATCGCTGCCGGAAAATTTCCCGATTCTCCAATCCCAAGTCCGAAGCGGGCGGTGATAAACCCGATTAAGCTGAATGCAGGCCTGATTACAGCATGCAGCATTCCAAATATACTCCAGATAACAATTGAGAGGGTGTATCCTATTTTAGTGCCTAATTTATCAATCACACCGCCCATAAAGAAAAGCCCTATGCCATAGGCAATTTTGAACGAGACCATGATTGCCGCATAATCCCTGTTGGACCAGTCGAATAATTTTTGCAGGGTCGGCGCCATGACCCCGACAATACTTCGGTCGAAGTAGTTGATCGTCGTTGCCATAAATACCAGCGCCAGAATCCGGTAGCGATAGTTGCCGATTTTGTCAGTTGATCGAGTCATGTGGGTTGTTTATCATTTTTTTAAAGATAGACTATTAGACTATTAGACTATTAGGCTATTAGACTTTAGCTTATTAGGCTGTTCGACTTTAGACTATTCGGTTTAGAGCGAAAATTTTATCTCCCTGGGCCATATTCCCCTACAGCCTAACAGCCTGCATTCGAAAATGCCTAATCCCCTTTCTCATAAACCAGTTTTCCCTCTACATAGGTTTTGCTGATCACCAGATCCGAATCCCCGACTTCAAAGAGAATCAGATCGGCACGTTTCCCGGGTGCCAGAGTTCCCCTGTCGTTCAAACCGTAAAGTTTTGCAGGGTTTGTGCTCGACATCTGAATTGCTTCGCCCAGCGAACATCCGGTTATTTTCATAATCCGGGCCACTCCTCTCGGGATGGGAGATGCTGAACCATAGAGCACATTCTGAACAGGCAAACGGAGCATCCCCTCATTGGTAAGTTCGATGGTCTCGCCATCATCATTTTTGTATTCACCGGGAGGTAATGTGGCAAAACTTGTAACATCCGAGATGATGATCGTCTTGTCCGGTCCCTTCACCTTGTAAAATACCCCAACCTCATCATCAGTTAAGTGGAACCCGTCGCAAATGATGCTTGCCATCAGCCGATCATTGGCCAGTTGTGGCCAGAGCGGATTCAGGTGACGGTCGATGGTATTGGCACACCCGTTTCCCAGGTGGGTCGAAATTTGGGCGCCGTTTAAAACCGCTTCATCGACGGTCGCTTTGTTTGCATTGTTATGCCCGATGGCAACAATGATCCCCAGCTCCCTGCATTTCCGTATAAATTCCATGGCACCATCCAGTTCAGGGGCCAGGGTTATTGTTTTGATGTTTTTGCCCGATGCTTCATAGAGTTCAGAAAATTCTTTCCAATCCGGGTTGTGCACATATTTTAGCGGGTGGGCGCCCCGATAACCGTTGATGGGAGAGATATAAGGTCCCTCGAGGTGATACCCCGCGATCGATCCTTGCAAATCCTTATTGTTCCTTGTTGCTGCAAGCAGTGCCAAGTTGCGGAGCATTACCTCGCGGCTGTTGGTTGTGAGGGTTGGGAAATAGGTGGTCACCCCTTTTTTCCAAAGCTCAAGGGTAGCCTTTAGAATTCCCTCCTGTGAAAGTTGTCCGCCGCCAAAACAAAAGGAGACGCCGGCGAAACCATTGACCTGTGTATCAATCAAACCCGGAGCAATGTAAACCGGGTGACTTTCATCCGAAAGCTTTTCAATTTGATTTACCTGAACAATCTTCCCATTCATGATCTCGACCGAGACCGGATTTTTGGTCAGGTACAATAACCCCTCGACTTTGGTTTGGGCTACCGAATTATTCACAATTATCATTGAGAAAAAAAGTATTAACTGACAAATTTTGGAGGCTATGCCTGATTTCATTTCATTGAAAAGATATGGTTACATACTGACCTCTGTCCAACCCTCATTGACGGCCGAAAGTTCAAGCGCTTCAAGTACGGCAATGCATTTGAGAATGCTTTGATGTGCAAGCGGCTCCTTGCCTGTTCTGAACATTTCGACCATATCGGCATAATTTTTCCCGGGAACAGGTTCTTCAATGCGCGATTTTAGTTCAATGGTCCCCTCTTTGGTCTCGGCGAAAGTCCTCCAGCCGTACGAAAGTGTTTTGAAAATAAGGGTGGCCATCATTTCGTTGCCGAAAACCAGGGTTGCAGTCGCATTTTTGCCGTTACGGGTGATACGTACTCGTTTGATATCGTCACCAAAAATATACATCAAAGGTTGAACCATATGTATACCGTAAAAGAATACTCCGCCATAGGGTGATTCGAGGTCTGCAGGACCGCTCATCATCACATGAGAGATTGCCCCCATTGTTTCCACCTGTTTCCTGATATCGAAAGTTCCGGCTTTGTGCGCTTCAGAACTGTAGGAGGAGACTGGTGTACCCGCTTGACGGGCCATTTCCAGAAATTCCTTTCCTTCAGCTACCCGATAGCAGAAAGGTTTGTCTATAAAAGTGGGGATTCCTGCCTTTATAAATGGTTCTGCTGGTTTCAGATGATATTTGGGATGTCGATGGTCTACAATCAGGGCATCAATCTTTCCGAGCATCTCCAGCGGATCTTTTACCATATTGGGAATTTGTCCCTTCTGCATGGCCATGCGGGCAAATTCTTCCGTTTCTCCGCAGACATATTTCAGTTCAACTCCCGGGAAAAGCTTGTCGATATTAAAAAGCTTGCCATAGCCTATCGTGTGTGAGTTTTCGGCGCCTATAATTCCAATCCGGATTGGCTTCATCTCCTGTGGCGCCTTTGAAGCCAGGTTCACCGCCAGAGTTGTGGCAGAGGAAAAAGTCAGGGCAGTAATTGCTGAACCGGCGCTCATATTCCGGAGAAAGGATCTTCGCGTTACCATGGATTTTAGTTATTTGTTGACCGTTATTTCACTTATGTAGATCTGTGCTTTCTGACCGACAGTGGGGTAGGGAGGCGGCATCAGTGTATTTCCGGTTACCTCCAGTTTGAGATACCGGAATGGCTTTGTATTATCAGGGATTTTAAAGATATGGGTACGGATATTCTTTTCGTTTATCTGGTTCCCGGTTACTTCAGTTTTTCCAACCGAAACAAACCCTTTCTCTTTTTCAGCCGAGACCAGACACTCGATCGACGAGGGATGGAGGATTCTCCGGGCATCGGTATCCCATAAGGTGGTCATTTCGACAGTTGAGGCATTGACTGGATTGTCGAGGTCAAGGTTCAGTTCGAGATGGTCTGTCTCCCACCCGATCCAGGTGGGCTTGGATTGATTCAGGTCGCCGATTCCTCCGTCGGTGAGCAGGGATAAATCTGCATGGTTGTATTTATTCAGGGAATTGGGCATTGGGTTTGGAACCACCCTCTTATGGAAGGCGAAGTTGTTTTGAACAAATACTTTACCCGTGGTTTGCCTGCTCATGTCGTAATAGGCCCTGGCCGTAAGATTATGCTCACTCATTACCCCAATCTTTTCACGTTTCATGACTGCGTAAAAGTTATCCAGAATAGCATCCATTTTTTTCGATTTTTCCGATCCTGAGTTATCCCACCACCCGCGGGGACCGACCATATTTGCTTTTCCAATTTCAAGGATAGCATAGCTCAACGGCAGGCGTGCGACTTCGACATGGTGCAGGAAAGCAGTATCATTATGGGCCACGGCTTCTGCCTGATCGAAGTAACCACTGTATTTTTCAAGGTTTTCGGTGGTCAGGTATGTATTTTGATGAATGGAAGGGGGGCCGAAAATATTCAGGCGATCTCCTGAGTTAACCATATCTTTTTGAAGCTCATCGATGTATTTTCGGATCCAGGGGGCCGCACCGCCATAAAATCCGTTTAGGAACTGATCCATGGTGGCCGAAACATCAATAGTTGGATTCCATAACAGTTTTGAGATCAGATGCAACCGAAGCTCAACGAATTCATGTCCCTCGGCAATATCCGATTGCTGGTAATGATCAAATACATTATTTTTTACAAATAGCTGAATATTCGGCTGCAGCACGAATAGATTTGGATGGGGCGAGATAAAATGATGATAGTTAATTGTGTAGTCATAGATGGCCATATGCTTGCAGATTTTCCCCCAATCCACGATATCTTTAACGAACTGCTTTGCCGCTTTGGAAGTATCGGTAGCGATGGGCCTGCTTCGGTCGGTCTCGATTGAACAGAGGGTAATATGAACATTCTCAATCGGCTTTGTGACAGCGGGAGCCGACTGGGTATAATTATAGGCATACGTGCAGATCATCTTATCCGGAAACTCTTTGGCGATCTGATTGACGAATTTAATAACCGGTCCCGATTGACTCTGCTCTTCCTGTTCAATTTTAAGACATTTTTCACACTGGCATGGATTGCCATAATCATTCTGGGCCACCGACCAGTAAATTCGTGTCGGATCAGCTGCCATCTCCTTTCTCAGTTTCTCAACAGCAATTTTCAGAACCTCCGGATTAGTAAGACAGAGCTGGGTTGGCATTCGTTTCCCATCCCGGTACGCGTAATATTCCGGATTCGTTTTGAAATACGTTTCCCACGGCACCAACCAGTCGAACGAGTGAGAGGCAAAGATATAACGGCTAAAGAGCCGGTTCCAGTCCATAAGATCTTCGTCGTTTTGGTAGGCCTGAGAGAAATAATTCACAATACGGTAATTATTTACCGATGAGTCGGCAAGGTTGACCAATGGAATGTTCAGGTTTTTATTAGCCGGGATTACCTTAAACGTTGGGCTGTACAAATGACAACCCAGGTAAGTTTCGAGTATGGTAACAACTCCGTAAACGCATCCTTTCCGTTTGCCACCCAAAATGGTGACAGAGCCATCCTGTGTACTCCTGATCCGGTAGCCATCGTATTGCAGTCCTGCAGTTTCCATGATGAAAATTCCTTTTTGTCCGGGTTTAACGTTGTTGGTAATTGGCAGTTCACACCCGGATACCTGTTTGACATATTTTTGCAGCAGAGACGCCGCACGGTTCTCCTGGTCATTCGGCTTTGGAGGTATAATGATGGAGTATAGGCTTATTCCATTGGTTACTAAATTGATAGAAGGCGAGTTGGTGCATCCGACGGCAAGGAATAGTAGTAAAACGAACAGGAGCTGATTTTTCATTTATGTCTAAATTTTTATCACAGAGTTTCACAAAGTAAGGCACAGAGTAGCAAGAGTTAATTAATTGGCAAGACGTTTTATTCCATTTTTCAAGGATGAGACATAAAAATTAAGAAGCAAACCAATTTTGCACCCGGATAATTCCAGGTAAGTTAGTACCTGTGCAATATGTACATCGGTGAATGCTTCAACTGATTTAATCTCCAAAACGACAGTGCGCAAAATCATTTAAGTAAGTTGGTTAATTTCCATAATTCGTGAATTTAAGAAAACTCTGTGGGAAAAATTAAATACTCTCTGTTGATCGTTCCGTATTTGTTTTATCCCCTTTGAGCTCCTTTAGGCGGTTTAGATCGTCCTGCATCTTGTCTGCAAAATGGAACATGTCGGAGCTGTGCATGATGATTGTTGCGCCCGCTTTGGCCCACTCCATCTGGAGATCCAGGGTCCCTCTGGAACCATTATGCCCCCCAGCTGCGACCCCAAATTCACGGGCTTTTTTGATAATCCCGCAGCTCAGATCGAGGAACTCCTGACTCATATACCGTTCCGGCATATCGTACGAAGTTGAGAGGTCGTGAGGTCCAATGACAATTCCATCCACGCCGGGACCATCGACCGACTGAATGGCGAAGAACTCCTCCATATTGGCTACGCCTGCCGGGCTTTCAATATTGATCAGCAGGGTATGGTTTTTATTGTGATTCCTCAGATATGCCTCGAGTTCGGGGGTTGGTTTCTCCTTCCCGTAGAGAAGCCGTTTTAGCTTTTCACCTTTCAATGGACGGTATTTTACTGCCCCCACAAGGTCGTATACATCCTCAATTTTTTCGGTATATGGAACCAGAATAGCTCCGGCACCTGCATCCAGTGCCCTGGTTGCCATAAACGGATCGGGCTCGAGGATCCGGACAACCGGGTTGATTCCCGCAGCTTTGTAAGCACGGCACATCCAGCTCAGAGTCTCGGGATTGTAAGCGACATGCTCATCACAAAAAAAGACATAGTCGAGGTTTAAGCTCAGCATCACATCAAACATCTTGGGAGATGCTGAGGTGATCATTGTGCCGTACACATTTTTTCCTGAACGCAGCGCGTCTCTGAATTCTTGTCCAACCATTATTTCCATTCTCCTTCCTTACCTAAGGCAGCAACAGCCGCCTGGCTAAATGTTTTTGCCGCGCCATTCATTGTGCCGGCAATTTTGATTTGTTCTTCAACTTCGCCAAATTTGAGGGCTGCCGTGATAACCGTATCGCACTCATTATTATCCATAAAGAGCGATGCCTCGAGGATCCGTGGCTGGTCTTCTTCCGGAATAATCAGAAATCCGTGTTTGTCGGCATGAATCAGATCGCCCGGATTCACCCTGGTTCCAAAAACTTCAACAGGTTCACCCCAGCTTATGGGCGCAGCAAAGGCATGACCGACACATAACCGGCGTGCAAGGGCCTTGAATCCAGTGCTTTTCATCTCATCAAGGTCCCGGATCGCTCCGTCCACAATAACCCCCACGCAGCCGAGTGACTTATGGCTGTTGGCGCTGACTTCACCCCAGAATGAACCGATCACACTGGGTTTATCCAGATCTTGCATCACAATGATTTTAGGTCCGGGCAGGGAGGCGATATAATCACGGTATTCAGCCCATGCATTCGGGTTTGAGCCCGGCGTTGAGGGTTTAATGGTAACTGTTACGGCATATCCGATCATCGGCCCAAATTCGGGCATAAAATCTTTGGTCTCTTCCAGATTAAATCCGGAGGTTCTGTCCCTTTTTGTGATTTGCTCCCATCCGTTGTAGATAGTTGGGGTGTTCCAGCGTTTGAGTTTTAGTAATTCACTTAATGGCAACATAGTATAAGTTAATAATTTTAAAATATTTTTTTTCTGAGATAATTTTTCGCCACTGGCTGCAGGCTTCGGACAATCAGCTTGTTTCCCCGGAGCTGGTTGGCTATTCTCATTAGATCTACATTATCTATTCACAACGTTTTGGGGTGTCCCCTGCAGATAAGCGTTTAAATTTTGAACAGCAGTGTCCATTAATCTTGACCTTGACTCTTTCGGGGCCCAGGCGATATGAGGAGTGATCAGGCAATTCTTCGCCTTTAATAATTCATTGCCTATTTCGATCGGTTCGGTTGAGACCACGTCCAAAGCTGCTCCCGCCAGTTTACCGCTATTCAAGGCCTCAGTGAGATCTTTTTCAACGACCAGGGGACCGCGGGAAGTGTTGATGATCATTGCCCCCGTTTTCATTTTGGCGATATTACCCGTATTGATAATTCCCTTTGTGCTGTCGAAAAGCGGACAATGTAAACTGATAATGTCACTTTGGCCAAATAGTTCATCCAGACCGGCATATTGACATTGCTCTGCGTCAATTTCACTGGTATTATTGACATCGTGATAGAGCACCTTCATCCCGAAGGCCATAGCAACTTTTGCAGTTGCCTGCCCGATGCGGCCAAATCCGATTATTCCCAGGGTCTTGCCGGCCAGTTCGATCAGCGGGGTATTCCAGAAACAAAAATCGGGGCACGTGCTCCAATCCCCGTTTTTAACAGCCTGACTGTGGTCTCCCACATGATGGCATAATTCAAGAATCAGCGCGAAAGTAAACTGCGCAACGGCCGTAGTTCCGTATGTTGGGATGTTGGTAACGGCGATGCCACGACTTTTGGCCGCATCGGTATCCACAATATTATATCCTGTGGCAAGCACACCAATATACTTCACCGAAGGTGTCTGTTCAAGGACCTCTTTCGATAAAGGTGTTTTATTGGTAAAGATTATTTCGGCCGAACCAATGGCGCTGATGATCTGAGCGGCCTCTTTTTCTGTCCGGTCATAAACGGTTAATTCTCCAATTTTCTCAAGACCATCCCAGCGCAGATCGCCCGGGTTTAAGGTATATCCATCCAGTACTACTATTTTCATTCTTCTTATTTAAATTATTAATTATTTTTATTTCAATTCATTAAGATTAGGTTTTGAGGATATGTCAGATAAATTCTTTTGAAATTCAGAATGGGACCAGATATGGATAGAAAATTATAGGGAATATCAGGTTTCGTCCCATCCGGGACGAGATATTTGCAACAAATCCCATTCTACCCATTTTTGGACCCTGCAACCCCCACTTTATACCGGAAATAAATTCAAACACAAGATCAAAGTAATCGGAAAGATATAATGTACTATTTAAAATACTGTTTTTCTACTTTTTGACCCCTCTAAATCTCGCGCATTCTAAACAATACCTTCTTTTTAATCCCCTCCATTCCCCTCCATTCCCCGCCCTTGGAGGGGTCGGGGGAGGTCCGGGGTTGGGGGAGGCCAACAGAGGAAACAAATAATTACGAAATTAAATTGTTCTTATTACCTATATTGTCATTTCCCACCCTTTTTCGTATTCGCGCGACCATAATTTCATGGCAGCGTGGTCGTTAAGTATGTGTCCGTTTTTTGGATCAATATACAAAGTCCTGCCTACACGTTGTGAAATATTTCCCAATTGAACGAGCAAGGTGCTTTTATGTCCGCTGGCGATCCCTGAATTCAGAGCACTCCCTTTGGTGATGCCGTCGAGAAAATTCTGGAGGTGCAATGAATCGAGTTTTTCTCCAGGATTCATAAGATTTGATGAATCAACTTTTATATCACTTTTGACACTCTTGATTACTTTATCGTCTAATCCGAAGATGGTATAGTCATTTCCGCCCTGGGTTACCATCGTCCCTTGTTCTCCATAAAAGGTCACACCTACGCTTGCTCCCTCGGTATGATGGGGATTGCAGCTCCGTCCTTCCCAGGTCAGGGCCGTATTGTTGTCAAATTCCATGCTGATTACCTGTGTGTCTGGTGTTTGCCAGTCATCCTGAAAACGGTAGCGCCCACCGGCGGAATTGACCTTTGAAGGGAAATCGGTTCCCAGACCCCAGCGCATCAGATCAACCATGTGGGTGCCATTATTAAGCGCCTCCCCGGTCCCCCAATGCCAGAACCAGTGCCAGTTGTAATGCACATAATTGTCTTTGTAGGGCATTCGGGTTGCCGGTCCCTGCCATAAATCCCAGTCAAGCCAGGAAGGTACCGGCACTTCTTTGCCAATACCAATTGAAGGACGGTTGTTGGCATACCACCCTTTGGCAAAGTAGACCCGGCCGATAGCGCCCTCCTTAAGCTCCTGGATTCCTTTGATGACATTGGGCCACGACCTGCGCTGGTTCCCCATCTGCATCACCCTGTTGTATTTTGCCGCTCCCTGAACAAGCATCTCACCCTCTGCCGGGGCATAGCTGCAAGGCTTTTCGAGATAGACATGTTTTCCGGCTTTCATGGCAAGCATCGCGGCAGGTGCATGCCAGTTATCGGGTGTCGCGATTACCACTGCATCGACATCCCGGCTCTCCAGCGATTTGCGGAAATCGTTAAATCCAACCGGTTTATGACTGGTTATCTTTTCAACATTCTTACAGCATTTTTCAACTGCCCTTGAATCAACATCGCAAACATGAATTATTTCACAGGTTTCCATTTTTGAAAAGTTCTGTGCAAGGGAATTACCGCGGGAATTTACCCCAATTGAGGAGATGCGGATCCGTTCGTTTGCCCCTGCAATCCTGTTGTAACTCTGCGCGCTGAATCCGGGAAGGATCCCCCCAACGGCAAGTGCCGCAGATCCCGCAGCTGTCCTTTTAATATATTCACGTCTTGTAGTCATGGTTTGTCAAATTATGTTGTCATTTTTCCACTTTTGCCAATTCCAATGCGGTTGTTGTGATGTAGTATTTTGCCAGGGTATTCGGGACCTCCCATTTAGGCATATCCTTGTGAATGAGGTATCCGACGAAAACATTAAAGGTCGGATCGTGTGAGTTTTCCAACTCCGAAGGTATAACAATTTGAAACATGTTTGATTTTTGAACGCACGAAATTCCGGGATATTCCCTTTGAAGTCTGGAAACCGATTTCTCCAGTTGATTTCTGAAGTCCAGCTCTGATATTTTACCGGCTTTTTGAATACAAAGGGTGGGTTGTTTTTGTCCGTATTTCTGCTGAATCAGCAATTTGCCCCGGGTTCCGTCAGCATAGGCACTCCTCAGATCGTTTCCGTCGGGTGGGGTTGCCGGACGCCATTCGACCTTTACCCTGGTGTAAATCCCTTTTAAAAGATAGGTAATACTTCCGTTTGCGAAAACTACCAATGCGGAATCCTTCACATACCGGTTGAGCGATGAAGTGATTGCGGGCAATGAGGTGGCCGCTGAAAATTCTGCCCGGGTCACATTAACGGGCTCCCGGCGGGCCGAAAGAATTTTAATATCTTTTTGGTAATCAATGATTTGGTCGGGAAATGATTTCCAGAAGGTCAGGTCAATCAGGTGGGTGGTTACATCTGCAATCCCTTCTCCCTGCTGTAATACATCAAAATACCAGGCTGGACGTGTCCCTTTCCCACCGCGGTAGAAATGATGCACACTTGACTCCATGACAGAGGGATAATCTGCAGTTCCCGGTAAAAGTGTGCCGAATAACAACGTATCCTGCATCAGTGATCTCTGAACCCTGTTAATCAGGCTGTAACGCTCGGTCATCATGTCAAACATCGAAAGTCCCTTATCCTGTGCCAGCTGATAAGCCTTTTCCAGTCGTTGAAAACCAGACTGATTGATTACCATTGGTTTGTCTGCGAAAACATTCATCCCCGCATTGACAGACTGTTCGATGTAGTCTATCTTAATCCGGTTATTTCCTGCAAGGACCACGACATTCCCCTTTTTTTCGGCTACCATCTTTGGGAGATAGTCTTTCCCAAAATAGGAGATCTCATGCCATCTGGTCGGGTTTATTTTCCTCGTATTGAAGGCATTGATCTGCAGAAAATAGGGAGTCACATCCTCTTTGGAAGGGGCATATACATAAACATTGGTATCGATCCGGTCAAGCTGATCGCTTTGGGCGGCTGCTGCATGACTATGTGTCGGATCGAGCTGAATGATTCTGATGACGCTATCTTTCCCCTGAATTTGTTCTGTCGATCCGGGCTTAAGTCCAAATGAGCTGCATAGAAGCAGCACAAGCGAAAAAAAGAGAATTTTTGTGGCCATAGCTTTGTTTAAAGGGGTTAAACTTTAAAAAACAGTTTCTTCCGGTAAAGTATGTAAGCCACCCCAAAGCATGAAGCCGCGGAGAAAACAGACCAGGCCAGCGACGCATTAACCGGCGCCACCCCGTGGTTTGACAATCCATTGTATACCAGGTCCTGGATATGCGCGTATTGGTAGATGGTCTGGAAAATATCGGCCATCACATAAATGGCGATGGCATTGCTTCCAAAAATAATTCCGGTCCTGGCAAACAAATTGTTTTTATATCCCTGTAAATCAATGATCCAGAGAGTTGCTCCGAGTACGATTGATCCCCAGCCCGAAGTAAACAGGACATAGGAACTTGACCATATCTTTTTGTTGATCGGGAATTGCCAGCCCCAGATAGATCCGGCGAATACCCCCGCCAATCCGGCAATGAAAAGCCAGATTACCGTGCTTTCATTGATTTTCCGGGTGATGATCAGCCGGCCGGCCAACATTCCGGAAACGCCTGTGGCTATAGCCGGGAAAGTGCTGTAAAACCCTTCAGCGCTCCAGCCGTGCTTCCCGATCATATCGACAGGGAAAATCAGGCGGTCCACCCATGCTGCGAAATTCACCCCCGGTTCAATCGTCCCTGCACTAAAGGCATCGGTTGAAATAAAGTTCATGGTAATCCAGTAACCAACCAATATTCCGCCAAAAATATAAATCTGGGTTTTCCAGCCGGTATAGATAAAGAGGATTGCACAAACCACAAAGACGGCAGCAATTCGCTGCAAGACCCCAAAGAGATTTATCCGGTCGAAATCGAGATCCGGCAGATAGTGCAGAAAAAGCCCGATCAGGTAAATTTTTAAACCCCTGATAAGTATTTTTTTCACCATCTCCTTGCGTGGTCTGGATTCGGCTATCTGTTTGGAAAAGGAGAGGGCAATGGAAACTCCAACGATAAAAATAAAGAACGGGAAGATGAAATCGGTTGGGGTGGTGCCGTTCCATTCGGAATGGACCAGCGGAGCATACATATAACCCCATGACCCGGGATAATTCACCATGATCATCAGCGCCATGGTAAGCCCGCGAAAAATGTCGACAGAAAGTATTCTTTTTGGATTGTCCATTAATTTTTATTTTCGAATCGGTTCATAATCTCTTTCCAGTTTGTGAGGATAATACCCTCATCCTTAAAAAATTGGATGACAAGCGGATCTGCAAATAATTCAGCCTCCCAGGCTCGTTGTTGCCAGGTCCCGGTGATTGTCTTCATGTTTTCTGAGGGGACTGACGGGTGGAAAATAATCTCCGTCAACCCTGATTCCAATGATTTTACCATTTTAAAAAAGCTGGCACGTTTGGCTGCGTACGTTGAACCCTCCGGGACACTGGTGAAATTATCCAGTTTGGGCAATTTGTATTCGCCAATCGCCCTGATTACCTCATCAGTAAGCGGATAACCGGAAGCTTTCCTGAAATTTTCGGCGATCTCAGGGTTTGAAACATTGATGATATTGGCTGGAATATGGTACTCCTCAGCAACCTTCAGGAAGACCTTAACATATCCGACAGATTCATACAAGGTTCCCATGTGGGTATCGATATGGGTTGGCCGGTAACCCAGTGCTATCGACTTATCGATTTGTGCGCGGATCTCTGTTTCAACTTCTTTGTCCGAGGCATGCGTGACCACTTCAGGAACTTCGTGCCAGAGTTTTCCTTCAGGATCAATTAATCCAGGCACCTTTGCCGGATCGGAAACCGCTCCCCAGCGGTAATGATTCCATTCACTGGTAAGGGTAAGATGAAGTCCAATATCTTCGGAAGGATGATTTTTTGCCCATGCTATCATCGCTGCTGCATTGGGGCAGGGCATCATAACCGCAGCCGAATGGAGAAATCCTCCCTCAAGATAATGAATCGCTGCGGTATTCGCCTCGGGGCACATCCCGATATCGTCGCAATGAAGGAGTAAAACCTTCTTCCCTGCGGGAAATCCGAGTTTATCAGCCGAGGTCTCTTTTTTCGCACCGGCGCTCACCATTTTAACGCAAGCCATCATTTCATCTCTGAAACCATCCATCTTTGATTCGCTGCAAACACGATCGAAAACCTCGCGGGATTGTCCCAGCTTCATCGCCCGATACCCTGGGTCAACCAGCGCAGGGAGGCTGACGTTGATTAAATGCGCTATATTCTTACAGATTTCGGCATCAGCATTCGGTTCCCTGAGGTGTTTTTTCAAGGCATCAATAATCCGGTAATCCTCGATTCCTTCGCGGACGGCTTCCCACCTGCGGCTGGTAATCGATTTGGATATCCCGGGATAAACCAGGTTATATTCCAGTTTTATTCTTGACCAGGGGTTTTCGCCCGATAAATTGTAGCACCAGAAACCAATTCCGGATACTCCGTTTCTTAAGGCCAGAAGGGCGGCAGTCCGGAATTCATAGATCAGGTTGATATTTTTGATATTCGGACCAACAGGGCGTGAAGAGGCATACGAACAATTGTAGGACCAGAGCAATTTTCCTTTGGTCCGCATAACATTCATTTCAGGTGTTTTATCTGCAACCCAGTCGATCGTCGGACTCCAGATGTCGAGGCATTTGGCCATTGCCTGAAACATGGGAAGTTCGCCTCCGCCATCGGTATAAATCATAACTTCCGGATTTATCCCCTTCGAAATCAATCCAAGCTGAACCAGCTGGTTGACAGCCTTCCAGCCGCTTCCCCCCGGTTCGTCAATCGGATAAAGGGCAAACTGATTTGTGTTCACCCCATATCCCGCCAGATGGGAGACCAGCTCCTTCAGATACCGGCCAAATTGTTTTTTGTACCCTTCACCTGCAAATTCCTCCTTTATACCGGGCAGACCGGTAACCAGGAAGAAAGGCTCTTTACCTTTTAGTCCGTCCAGAACCTTGTCGGTTTCGGTAAAGTCAAAGCCGGTCAGCTCATTATTTGAATTATAGGTAAAGGCCGGATTCACAAGCTGAAACACATTATTCCCGTGATCGAGCAGTGACGGGATATCGGGGCCCGTTGAAGGGGACCAGGTGCATAAATGGAAATCGGCTGAAGGGGCCATTTTGAACGGAAGTACATCGAGTACAATCTTCACTTTAGTTTCCGGGGCGGGAACGGCATGAGGGCTCGCAGGGCTGTCGAGCACTCCGGCGCCATTGAGCGCCTGTATGGTCACACCGAATGTTTTTTTGCCTGGTTTTACCTCCCCGATTTTCACATCGAGCCACACTTCCCGGCTTGAAAGGGAAGGAATTGCTATTACTCCCGATTCATCCATTTCGGGCAGGGCATCCCATGACTCTTCGCCAAGGGAAGAGGCTGTATTTATGGCATGGAGGGGATTGATCCTGATCCCTTTATCCGGGTTGTCGATAACTATTCGGGCATTGAGCAGGTGGTCCGTGACATTAAATAGCACTACCGGAACCGGGTGATGTTCTCCGGGAACCACGGTGTGATTTAAAAGCACAGGATTCCCTACTGAGGCCGGTAACTGATTGTCTACGTTACGGTTGTCCCATTTATTTCCTTCGAAGGCGATCAGACTCGTCCCTGCGCCCAGGGTGGCTGCTTTGGTAACGATTTCACTGACAGAGATCGCACGTTTTGCCTGTTCATTTAACCCGGCAGTTTGTTTCAGGGTCGCCTGGAGAGCAGTGGCCTCACTGATCCGAACCTGATGTTGTTGTAAGTTGAGTGAATTAGCCCTTAACTGAATATCCGCAGCCTCTTTGCGAAGCGCAAGGGCCGACAGCGGCAAAACAGGTTCAGTCTGATCGGCCGCATTATTCAACGTGTTGATTGATAGTGTTGTCAGTGCCCGGTCGTTTTCAAATGGCTGCAGGGTTACTTCACGTGTTGAGGCGAGCAGCTCATTATCATCGCTGTTCGACAGTGACCAGTTGAACCGGTAACTTCCCGGCAGGGTATAATCGACCGGCAGCAATAACTGACCTTCATTTCCATAAATATTTGCAACCGCATAATTTCTGGCACCGTCCGGACTTATGCATACCACCTTTGCTTTTAAGGGGTTTGCACCCGGTTTAGGATTGCAGATATTAAACAGGATCTTCTCTCCGGTAAACAACTTATTCCACGACAGATTTTGGGGAACCATCCGCAATTCATCCGATTTGGTCAGGCCAAACCACGAACCGGTATTCTGGATATTGCAGCGGTAATCTGACCACTGCATTTTGGGATTTTTGGTCACCGGAGTCTCAAAACAATAAGCGAGGCCCGCTTCTCCGCCGGTAAGAATCATCTCCAGTTTATCACTATTTCCGAAGAGATGTCCAAACGATGGGGTGACATTGATTGTTCGCGAGGGGAGCTGACGGTTGAAAATGACCTCCCCCTGATTGTTCAGAACCAGTAAATTCCCCTGCTGGGTTGACAGAATATATTCCGGCTTGCCGTCGTTGTTGATATCCCCGATCGCTCCGGGGGCCAGGCTCCGTCCCTGCATATCAATTTTCCAGACAACATTCCCTGTTTCATCAAAACGATAAATTAAGCCGGTATGGGTAACCAGAAAAATGTCAGCTTGTCCGTCCTGGTCAATATCGCCCACCGAGATCGATGAGGATACCGGCACATTGGTTGGGTATTGCCATATTGCTTTCCCCTGGCCATTCAGGCAAAAAATTTCACCATTGGCCGAAGCTGCCACGACGGCGGTTTTTCCGTCCGAAGCGCTATACATTACCGGAGCAGAGGTTGACCAGGATTCGGAAGCAACGCCGATCTTTATCCGCCACAGCTCTGAAAGATCATTACTCAGCGCAGTCAGATAACCGTCGGTGGTAGCAATGACAATTTCAGATTTCCCGTCGCCATTGAGGTCTCCCACCGATGGGCTTACCGGCTGGCCGGATATGGCGGTTTTTTTGATTACCTTACCGGTGAGGGCCTCAAAAATCCAAATGGTACCCGAGATATCGGTCTGGATCACTTCAAACGCCCCATCCCCGTAGAGGTCAGCGATAACACTGGCCGACCATTCGGAGCCGCCATTTAGATTGGCCTGCCACACCACAATCCCGGTCCCATCCAGACAAGTCAGCTGGCCATGATTATCTGCGGCATAGATTAAGGCAGTTTTACCTGTGCGTTTTAATACCGCCGGATAGGTCATAAACCGACCTTTGGATCTCCAGCGCCAGAGATCCTGACCATCTTTTCCAACGGCTATAACCTCTTCCTGTGAGGTGATTATTGCTTCATCCAGACCATCGTTATTGATGTCGGCAACCGTTGCCGAGCTTTCGATAAAACACTTCTGATTGGTGGTCCACTTTAAATCAAGGTTTACCTTTCGGGCAGAGAGTCTCTGCGAAAATAGGCACAGCGCAAAAACCAGAATTACAAATCCGGAATGTTTGAACTTCCGGCGTACGAATTGACCGGTCATTGATTGATCAGCAAATTTGAGCATGATTTGTCCAGATTTAATATTATTTTCCCAATTCCAGTTGGTGAAGTGCCAGTTCAGTTTATTTTTTGTTTTCAAACCGGACCATGATCTCTTTCCAGTTGGTGATGATAATGCCTTTATCTTTTAAGAATTTGATAACCAACGGGTCTGCAAACAAATCACCCTCCCAGCCACGTTGTTGCCAGGTTCCGGTGATTGTTTTCAGGTTTTCTGTAGGCACTGAGGGGTGAAAAATAATTTCGGTCAATCCTTCCCTTAACGCTTCAACGAGTTTAAAAAAGTTTTCCCGTTTTTCCTCGTAGGTTTTTCCCGGCCCTACGCTGGTAAAATTATCAAGCCGGGGCAGCTTGTAATCGGTAACAGACTTAATCACCTCGTCATTTACCGGGTAGCCCTGTTCCTTGAACTTTTCGGCAACTTCGGGATAGGTGAGGTCGATGACATTGGCCGGGATATGATATTCCTGGGCAACCTTGAAAAATGCCTTCACATATCCCGGAGTTCCGTAGAGGGTTCCCATGTGGGTATCGATATGGCTTGGGCGGTATCCCATCGAAATCGATTTTTCGATTTGTGCCCGAATCTCTGTTTCGACATCTGCGGCAGAGGCGTGCATGGCCACATCGGGAACTTCGTGCCATAATTTTCCTTCAGGATCAATTAATCCGGGGACCTTTGACGGATCGGAAACCGGTCCCCAGCGATATTTTGACCACTCACTGGTTAAGGTCAGATGAAGCCCGATATCTTCGGCAGGATGCTTTTTGGCCCATTCGATCATCTCCTTGGCATTGGGGCATGGCATCATTACAGCGGCTGAATGGAGATATCCCTTCCCGATATAATTTTGTGTGGCCTGGTTGGCTTCCGGGCACATCCCAGCATCATCGATGTGCAGAAGTAACACTTTTTTACCTACTGGGAATCCGAGTTTTTCAGCCCAGTTTTTCCCTTTCAGCCCCGGTTTTTCAGATTTTAATTTTTCACTCGTGTAACCAGTTTTGGCCGATAGCTTAACCGGAGAAATGCATATAGCGGTCAATAAAATGATTACACCCAGACTTTTTAATGCTCGTTCAAATAAACAACCTGAAAAAAAATACTTAAATAATTGGATTATTGGATTTTTCATTGTCTTGATTTTAGATTTTTATGTTATTGATTCGTTGCTATTTATAACTGGTTTAAGATGCTGCCCGGTTAACTATTTTGTGATTTTAGCCGGGTTGATTACCACATGCTTGATCGCCTCCCCCTTGTTGGAGCCGGGCGAATAGGAATAGGAGATATTTAACATGCCATCAGGAGTTTGTATGACGCAAGGATAGGCAAAGCTCCCTTTTTTTGTGGAATCGTATTCGATAAGCTCCTTCCATTTCCAGGTTGCTCCTTCATCATCGGAGAGGTAAATTGAAAACCGGTACCGGCCGTCATTACTGTCATTTCCCACGAAGGCCCATTTCCCGTCCTTTAAAACACAGATTTCAACACTTGCCTCATTGGGAATATCGGTTTTCCGGGAGGCGCTCCACGATTCCCCGTGATCGGTTGAAGTACTGGTGTGTACGCGTGTTGGGGAATCCCCGCTGTCGCGCATATAGGCTACGATATCCCCGTTTTTCTTCACCGCCAGGGCCGGCTGAATAGGTCCCCGGCCAACGATCGGAAGGCTTGGCCTCCAGGTTGCTCCGTCATCATCGGAGATGGCAACCATCGAAAAATTAAAACCGTCAGAATAGAGCGGAAGTAAGATTCTCCCGCTTTCGAGGGTGATCGGGTGAATCCGGGTCATCCATCCCAGACTCCTTTTGAGCAAATCCTTACTCGCTTCTTTAATCATATTGTCATAGGTAGGCGCATAAGATGCCCACCCGTGTTCATTTTCAGGGAGCTCCTTAAACCGCTTATCCACCTCTTTGGCAAAGCTCTCGCTCGGTTTTAGCAAAATATTATCCTGCCATTCCCAGACGGGGGCCTGGTCACCATCATAATTTGCCGACGTTCTGAATCTCAGGATGGCATCCTCCCATTTGTTGGCCTGCACAGCAACCCAAAAAAGGAAAAGCTTACCTTTCCGGTTCAGAAACAGAACCGGATTGCAATCGGGAATCCCTTTGGTATCAGCCATCAGAAACGGTAATTGCCAGGTATGCGTCCCTTTTTTCATCCTTGATCCCATGATCCGGACATCGTCTGCCGTCCGTTCCCCGCTGCCCTGAAACCAGGCTGCAAGCAGGTCACCATTTGGAAGCATAACAATCGAGCTCCCATGGGCATGTTCGTTTTGCAGCGGGAAAATAATTTCCTCACGCTCAATCGCTTTCTTTTCATTCCTGGTCTGTGCTATTCCACTCAGGGTGGCCATCAGCACGAAAAGCAGAATTATTGAAATATTTCTAATCATCTGTATTTCAATTAATTAAATTATTAAACTTATTTTATATGGCAAAGAGGTGTTTAATTGCGTCTCTACAGATTTATTCTTCGGGCCAAAGGCCATTGATCATCGGTTTGGTTTGAATCAATGAAGGATCTATTACCACATGTTTGATTAATTTCCGGTTCCAGGTATAGGTAATATGAACCAGTCCATCCCTTGTCTGGATGACTGCAGGATAGGAATATTCGGTATCAAAATCAGGGTCGTTTTCCAGTAAAACAGCACTGTCCCAGTTAATGCCATCCCGGGAAAAGGAAACATTCAGGATATTTCTCGATCTCCAGTTGTGTTTTATATCGTAGTGGTTGTAAACCAGTAGATTTGCTCCGTTTTTCAGGTTTACTGCATCTATTCCGGAATCGGGGTTTGGGAGCGGGGTTGGTTCAAACCGGCTCCATGTTTTGCTGTTGTCGGATGACCAGGAGGTGAGGATTACGCGGCTTTTGCTTCGACACAATATCTGTATTTTTCCGTCCGGATGAACCAGAATGGTTGGCTGTATCGCCGAAATATGCCTTCCGTTGTTTAAGGACTTTGTCCGGTTCCAGCTGAGCCCCTGATCGCTGGTGGTTTCCATATGAACCTGCCATCCGTTGTATTCGGTACTTGAGGGGCATAACAACACTCCGTTGCCGAGTAAAACCGGTTTGTTTTTGATTGGTCCCCATATCCCTTTTGGCAACCGGATTGGTTTTGACCAGCTTCTGCCATTATCTACCGAGGAGATGTATTCGCCCCACCAATCGGAGCAATTGGGGCCAACTTTATAGTAGAGGAAAAGGCGGGAACCTGAATTGTACAGCACCGGATTCCAGGTTGGGTAACGTTTTCCTTTCGGTTGAACTCCGTTGGCAACTTCAACAGGGATGGTCCATTTCCCCTTCAAAAAGCGGCTCGACCAGATCCCGACATCCGGATTCCGCTCTGCCGTTCCGCCAAACCAGGCGGTGATCAGACCATCCGGAATTTCCGCGATTGTTGAGGCATGGCAACTTGGAAACAATGCATCCTCCCTCCCGAAAATGAACTCCGAGGTAACAATAGCCTGCGCCCCTTTAAAGGGTTTTCCGGCGAAAATAAGGTTTGAGATCAGAATGATTAAGGATGTAATCACAATTTTTTTCATCCGAATATATTTTCTTTGAAAATAGTTTCAAATTAAAAGCCGGTAACAGTGGTCAGGTGAATTTTTAATCCAGGGACAGACAGAAAAACCCTGGCGATAGCAATTCACTTAGTATGGAAAAAAAATGCTTCGATATGCATCAATAGCGTTCGCTTTTTGCATATCGAAGCATGGTTTATCCGGGGATAAAAGTCGATCTTAATAAATACTTGGTGAAGAATCAGCTCATATCCATCGGGTCATCAGGCAAAAATTATAAACAGATTAAATAATGCCCTTAAATTCGGCGACATATTGTTCTATTTTGCGTCTCTCTTCGCCTTCATATTTTGAAAGGGGCATTGCTGCATAGTCATTGCAAATTCCCATCGTCTTTAATACGCATTTAAGTCCCCTGATGTATTTTGAACTGTTATTGGTTACTGAATAAATGGTATCATAAAGCCTGATGTTTATTTTGCGTAAAGCGTCAATCTTCTCAAAATCACGGGCTAACGATGCTTCGTAGAAATCGACGAAGAAGCGTGGGTAAATATTGGCCCCGCCGGCAATTGCCCCATGACCTCCCTGCAATATGGTTTCAGGAATAAAGAGTTCTGTTCCGGTAATAATTGAGAATTCCGGCGTATCCTTGAATGCTTCGATCAGGCTGGTCTGATAAAACATATCGCCGGAGCTATCCTTAATTCCGATGGCGCCAAGCTGCTGACCAATCTTCACCGTCTCAATCTTCATGTGGAGTTTGGTATGGCTGGGCATATTGTATAACAGCAGCGGCAGCGGTGATTTTGGGATCAGATTTTTGAGATAATTGACCAGTTCAGATTGGGATATCGGCATATAATAAGGGGGTGCTACCACTACTGCATCTGCTCCGGCCTGTTTTGAAAATTCGGCGATCTCCAGTGATGCTTCAAAGGAGGTGTCAGTGATTCCAACCATTACCGGGATCCGGTGATTGGTCAGTTCGCAAGTCCGTTTGATGAATTCTTTGCGGAGATCATAACTCAGACTCGGAGCCTCCCCTGTTGTTCCCAGGATAAACAGGCCATGCACGCCACCCGATATAAGATGTTCCACGAGTTTTTCAAGCCCCTTTACATCAAGGGTATTGTCGTCAAGAAGAGGAGTGATAACAGGAGGAATGATTCCCCTTAAAGGTAGTTCCATAATAATGTCAGATAAATATGTTTTAAAAGAGTCAGATTCTAAACCTGTAAAAGTTAGTTGATTGAAAAACCCTGTTCCTTTTCTACAAAATAACATTTTCAAGTTCTTTTTTACTTCTATAATCTTGTTCTATTTGCATTGTATTTTAACTGTTATCTGATAATAATCATTTATATTTGTCTTTTCATGTTAAAAATATTAAAGCGATAATAAATGGAAATAATCTATGAAAAGATATTTGTTTCTCATAACTATTCGTTTATAACCAGGAAGTTACAGTTGGCTTCCAATGCCACCAAGATACATTCGCATCGAAATTTTGAATTAAATTATATCGCTTCGGGTTCCGGCAAACGGATTGTCGGGAATAGTATATCGGGCTATGCAAAAGGGGATTTGGTCCTTTTGGGCCCTCATATTCCCCATTGCTGGGATAATCTGGAAACCGAACAGGATACCATTGCCGAGTGCATTGTAACCCATTTCAACGAAAATATTATCAGCTCCGATTTTTTCAATATTCCGGAGCTGGAGCAGGTTGTTGATCTGCTCAAAAATGCCAGTAATGGGATTTGGTTCAAGGGGAAGAAAACCGAAAAAGTGGGACAGACCCTCAAGAAGATGGTGAATCTCAAAGGGCTGGAGCGTTATATCGAATTGCTGAAAGTCTTTCATCTCCTTCTGCAGATTGAAGACCGTGAAAATCTGGCACTTCCATCGGCATTGACAAACTCGTTTGAAACAGATCAGGATCAAATCAATAAGATCTATGAGTATGTGTTCAATAATATTCAGACCGGGATAAAATTAAAGGAGGCATCAGCCCTGGTATTTAAGGAACCGGGTTCTTTTTGCCGCTATTTTAAGAAGAAGACCAACCAAACCTTTATGGACTATGTCAAGAATGTCCGGATTGGGATGGCTGCCAAGCTTTTGGCTGAAACGGACAAGCAAATAACCCAGATCTGTTATGAGTGCGGGTATAATAACCTGGCTAATTTTAACCACTATTTCAGGGTGATCATGAAGAAAACTCCGTCGGAGTACCGGAAGGAATTTAAATAGGGCTGCAAAGCGATAATTCGGCCATTCCACAATTCAGCAAATTTGCAAACCTTTTTCAGGATGCGACAAACCGCCTTATGGAGTGTTAATATTGTATAGGAATCGGGCAAAAATTGACACATAAAACACGATTTTCTGATGTTTCTTTGATTAGCAGGAAAAATCCCGATGCATGGAAGAAAATCAATGGAGTACCTTACCGGATAAAAAATGTCTTGGTTTGTGGATGCGTCCCCCTCGCAGCGCAATGTTAACCCCTGTTTTTTGTGATTTTACGGATAAATTTATAGCTGTTTTTATCCGGGTTAGAATAATACGGGTAACGCTATTTTCACTGTTGATAATCCTGGGCGCGGTTAACATTTCATCCGGTTCAGCTGGCCGGTTTTCATTCCGGAAATTGATGGTGGAATATGCCGAAAATCCTATCGGTATTGATGAAATGCACCCTAGATTTTCGTGGATTATAACATCGGCAGATCGTAACCAATCACAATCAGCCTATCGGATCATTGTTGCATCTTCCCTTGAGTCGTTAAGTAAAAACAGGGGCGATCTGTGGGATTCCGGAAAGGTGAAATCGGATGAAACCATTCAGCATGAGTATGAACCGATGAATCTTAAATCCAATTCAATCTATTACTGGAAGGTGATTTTCTGGGATGGTGACTCCCGGTTACACGAGAGTCCCGCTGCTGAATTTGAGACTGCCTTCCTCTCTGCCAACGACTGGACGGCTAAATGGATAGGAAAAGGTGCAAAAACGGAACCCTTGCCCGTGCAGGGGTTTTATAAGGATATCAAAGAGCAGTTAAAAGGGGTGGATTCGATTGTTCATGACGGCAATTCATTGTTGTTAAGGGCTGAAATTAACCTGCCAAAAAAAATCAGTTCGGCTAAAGCATTCGTAACCGGCCTTGGATTTTATGAGTTTTTTATCAATGGAAGCCGGGTCGGCAATCAGGTGCTGGCCCCTGCCAAGACTCCCTATAACCGGCAAATCCTATACGATACCTATGATATAACCAATTTTCTGACTGCAGGGGTGAATGCTTTCGGAATTCATTTGGGTAACGGGTGGTATAACCCCTACAAGAAATGGTGGAACGATTACCGGATGCAGTGGTTCGGATCTAAGAAGGCGATTGCCCAAATTCTGGTGCACTATACCGACGGAACCTCGCAATGGATTACCACCAATGCAAACTGGCGATGGGCACACGGTCCGGTCACCTATAATTGTGTCTATGACGGTGAGATATACGATGCAAACCTCGATCATCAGGGCTGGATCAAAGCAGGTTACAATGATTCTGACTGGAAGCCGGTTACAGTTTTTGACAATCCGGGCGCCCGTTTAATTTCCCACCGGATGCCCCCTGTCAGAGTTCATGAAACGTTTAAGCCACACGAATTAAAGGGCTCAAAAGAAGGAACAAAAACGTTTGATATGGAGCAGAATTTTGCGGGCTGGGTTAGAATAAAGGCAAAAGGCTCACGAAATACGGTGCTCAAAATCAGGTTTGCCGAGGATCTGAATCCGGATGGAACAATCGACGTAACCAGTAACGAGTTTGCCAAAGCAACGGCAGAATACAGGATGAAAGGAGATAGTCTTGAAACCTGGGAACCCAAATTTACCTGGTTTGGATTTAAGTATGTGGAGATCTCAGCAGTGAACGGTCCGCTCAACCTGGTGGACGTTGAGGGAAGGGCCGTTTATTCGGATAATTCACAAACCGGAACCTTCGAATGTGACAATGGGCTGGTGAATAAAATACACAGCGCAACGGTCTGGTCTCAAAAGAGCAATATGATCGGCTATCCGATGGACTGCCCGCAACGGGATGAAAGGCTGGGTTGGTTTGGGGATGCGCAGGTGACGGCCGAGGAGGCGATGTTCAATTTCGATATGGCCCTCTTTTATGAAAACTGGTTCCTGGGAATCAGGGATAACCAGGATGAAAAAACGGGTGATCTCCCAATCATTTCACCAAGACCCTATATTCATGATGAAGGAATTGAGTGGAGCAGTACCTATCTGACAATGCTTTGGCAGTTTTATAATTACTATGGCGACCGCCGAATCCTGGAGCGCCACTATCCGGCGATGAAGCGTTACATGGATTTTCTTGATCACACCTCAAAAGAGCTGATCCTTCCCAAAGGGTGGATTGGCGATTGGGGAAGTATGGTAAAAGGATGGAAAGAGGGTGATCCGGCTTCAGTCCCCACTGCCTTTTATTACCTCGATTCCCGGATCATGTCGGACGTTGCGCAGGTTCTGGGGAATAAAGCCGACGAGCAATATTTTAAGAATCTGGCTGATAAAATTAAGGAGAAGTACAATAAAACCTATCTGAATACTGAAACCGCCAACTATAACGACGGGAGCCAGATGGCGAATTCTTTCCCGCTTTACCTGGGTATTGTCCCGGAGAAGCTGAAAACCCGCGTTTTGGATAATCTTGAAAATGATATTGCTGTCAAAAATGGCGGTCACCTGACTACAGGAGTTCTGGGAACCAAATACATGCCCGAGGTCCTGGCCCGACTGGGCCGCGCTGATGTAGCCTGGGGGATAATCAATCAGAAGAGCGCCCCCAGCTGGAACGATATGATGCGCAAATATACCACCATGTGTGAGTTCTGGACTCTGAAACAGTCAAAAAATCATGTGATGATGGGGAGTATTGATGCCTGGTTTTATAAATACATCACCGGAATTCAGCTGAATCAAAAGAGCCCGGCCTTTGCCTCTTTCGTGGTGAAGCCGCTTCCACTGGATAGTCTCGGCGCTGCAAAAGCAAGGATTGAAACCATCCGTGGAACAATTTCATCGGAATGGAAAATAGCAGATGGCCGGTTCTTTTTATACGTAGAAGTCCCTTTCAATACCTCAGCGATGGTCTATCTTCCGGGAGGTGAGCAGGCCCAAGTTCAGGAGGGAAAAATTCCTGCAAAACGGACTTTGGGTGTTGAGGATTTAGGATTTAGGGAAGGGGCACATGTATTAAAAGTGCATTCAGGAAATTATTCATTCATAATTAACAGGGATTAAATGATACGTATTATAGGTTTGTTTCTGTTTCTGGTGATTGGTTGCCACCCGGAGATTCCCAAACAGGAGGATTTTGCCGCTAATGTGAATCCATTTACAGGTACAGGCGGCGATATGACCAACGGGTTTGGAAATATGTTCCCCGGGGCAGCCTACCCCTTTGGCATGATCCAGCTCAGCCCCGATAACGGCGGTCAGGGTTGGCAGTATTGTGCAGGTTATCATTACCCTGACAGCACGATTGTCGGTTTCTCCCATACCCACCTGAGCGGCACCGGGGTTGGAGATTATTGCGACATTTCGGTGATGCCCACAACCAAACCGATTGCAGAAAAATACTTTATCCAAACCGATTCAACGGTTCAGGAAATCATTTCAGATTATGGTTTCAATCCGAATCATTTTATTAACAGGGATGGGCACTTTGGACCATTTGACAAACATTTTCTGCTCAAATACAGTTCTAAATTTTCACATAAAACAGAAAAGGCATCTCCCGGATTTTATTCGGTCAACCTTCAGGATGACGACATTGATGTTGATTTGACCGTCTCTGAACTGGCCGCAATGCATCGGTATCGCTTTAATAAAAAGTCTGATTTACAAAGTGTCGTATTGAACCTTGGTTTTACAAACAGCGACCATACAACCGATGCATTGATCCGTTACCGTTCACCGGAACTGATCACAGGCTACCGGTTTTCATCAGGAAAAGCGAGTGTACAGCGGGTCTATTTTGCCATGCAGTTTTCACGAAAGATAGAGGATTACAAGTATTTCAAAACACAAAGTCTGGACGGAGATAAACTTGCCAGGGGGAAGGAATTGGCTGCGGCGTTTTCTTTTGATGGGACGGAAAGTGAAGAATTATTGGCCAGGGTAGCCATTTCGTCGGTGGGCGAGGAGGGAGCGCTGGGAAACCTGAAAACAATTGATCAGTTCGGGTGGAATTTTGAACAGATGCGCCGTGCAGCAGATGACCGATGGAATAATGAACTTTCAAAAATAAAAGTGACCACCTCTGATGCGGCAAAGAGGACCGTTTTTTACACCTCCTTATATCACAGCTATTTGGCCCCGTACCGCTTTTCAGACAGTGATGGTTCATATAAGAATTTCAAACAGGTACCAGACAAGGCGGTTGGTTATACCCAATACACGTTGTTGTCGTTGTGGGATACTTTCCGGGCCGAAGATCCCCTTTTATCACTGATGCAACCGAAGGTTGAGGAGAATATTATCCATTCGATGATCGCAAAATACCGTCAGACCGGCGAAATTCCGTACTGGGAAATTTCCGGAAATGAAGGGGGATCGATGATTGGTTACCATGCGGCGGTGCTGATGGCAGATGCTTTGGCGAAGAATATCGGAAAGTTTGACCGTGAGGAGCTCTATAAATCACTGGTTGATGCTTCGGAAACCAATCGCAAAGGATTGGACTTTTATCGGCAGTATCATTTTGTTCCCACGGATAAGGAAAAAACAGGAACAGTCTCAAAAACGCTCGAATATGCCTTTGACGATTGGTGCATTGCCCAGATAGCCAGGAGATTGGGTAAAACCGGTGATTACCTGAAATATATGGAGCGCTCATCCTGGTACAAGAATTTATATGACCCTGCCTATCACCTGATGCGCGGGAAAAACAGCGATGGCAGCTGGTACAAACCTTTCCACCCCCGCTTTGCGGAATATGGCAATCCCCATTGTGTGGAGGGAAATACCTGGCAATACTCATTTTTTGCCCCGCATGATCTGCCGGGGTTGATTGAGTTAATGGGAGGGAAGCATGATTTTGCGATGATGCTTGACAGTCTGTTCACCCAGACCTCTGAATTGCTCGGTGAAGATGTTGCGGATGTTACCGGTATGATCGGCCAGTATTCCCAGGGAAATGAGCCGGACCATAACTCTGCTTACCTGTTCGACCTTGTTGGTCAGCCGCGGAAGACCCAATTTTTCACCAACAAGATCATAAATACACTTTACAGGAATTCACCCGATGGTCTGTGCGGCAATGAAGATTGCGGACAGATGTCGGCGTGGTATGTCTTTAGTGCGATCGGGATCTATCCGGTCAATCCGGTGGACGGAAAGTACTATTTCGGAAGTCCGCAGTTTGAAAATGCGGCCATTCAACTTCCAAATGGAAAAACCTTTATTGTCGAGGCACATAATGTTTCAAAGGAAAATATTTATTTCAACTCAGTTAAATTAAACGGACAAAAGTTGGATCGATTATATGTCACCTATGACGAGATTGAAAAAGGTGGAAAGCTTGAATTTGAAATGGCGAATTAATGAATTTCGTGTTAATTAATTGCCGGACAAACTATTTCGTCCTTAACGGGACTTCAGGTTTATATCCCGAAATTGATAATTACCCATATTGGATCCCTCACGGGATTAAAAATTAACGGTAATGTCATGGAGGGAGAATCTATTGATAACACGGGTTTTAATCCGGGTATATGCGGCAAAATTATTTCGCCCCGGCCTGTCCGGTTTAGAAGCAATGAAAATTATTATCCGGCACAGTTGTGGCCCGATAAATAGAAATTAATCTGGTATGGAAAATGGAAATAAACTAAATCTGTCTGAATTTGACTGGATCAATCCTCCGGATCAATCTTTTGTGGAGAATGAACGGTTGACCATCATTACCGATCCCGAAACTGACTTCTGGCAGCGCACCTATTATGGTTTTCAGCATGATAACGGACATGCGCTGGTTAAGGAGACCAAAGGGGATTTCACGCTGGTCGTAAAAACGGACTTCGAACCCGGAGCTCAATACGATCAGTGCGGGATCATCCTCTACCTGGATAGTGAGAACTGGGTCAAAGCGTCGGTTGAATATGAAGATACAGAATTTGCACGGCTCGGTTCGGTGGTCACTAACCTCGGCTTTTCAGACTGGGCATCGACAGATATCCCTTCAGCGGCCAATTCGATGTGGTACCGGTTCAGCCGCAGAGAGCAGGATTTTTGCATTGAGAATTCATCGGATGGTGCGACCTATCAGCAGATGCGGGTTTTTCATATGCACCTTCCGGTTATGGCTGCACGAATTGGGGTTTATGCGTGCAGTCCGAAGAAATCAAGGTTTAAAGCATCATTTTCGAATTTTGAACTGGGATTGTGCATATGGCCCGATCCTGAAGGTATTGAGCATTTAAATTAAAATCAACACATTAATTATCGTTTTATGAAAATATTAGCCATCCGGTTTTCCCTGATTTTTTTCCTGATAGCCGGCGTAACCCTCACATCCGGATTCAGCTTGCGAGGGCAGAATCCGGCAAAATCGGAAATCAAAACCGCTTCGGTGAGCTATTATGATACACCGTTTGTTCAGGAGGTGCATGACGGCTTTAAGATTTCAGATAATCCTGCCGATAATGAAGTGCGTAGTATCGCGGTCGATCAGGGAGCGAATGTCTGGATTGCTACAGCCTCGGGTATATTTTGCAAAAAGAGTGGGACAAGGAGATGGGAACCTGTTATTTTGGGTGAAGATCGGGGACCGGCCTATTCAGTTGTGGTGAATCCTGACGGAACGGTGGTTATGGGAACCTGGAATGGCATTTTCAGTTTCAGGAATCAGAAACTGACACGCGAAGAGGGTGTTAAGCCTCCGATATCGGTTGTTTGCAATGACGGCAATGATAATTTTGCATTAGGCCCATACGGCATCTGGCGGTCGAAAAACGGGATGTGGGAACGGCAGGAATATAGGATTGCCAGGTCTGTTCGTGATGCCATCGTCGATGATCAGGGGATTTTATGGGTTGCTACCGATGCCGGACTCTATAAATGCCGGGATGGCAAATCCAAATTGTTTCAGAATGTTTCGGAACTGATCAGTTGCTACGCCCGCGCCCTGTCAGTCGGTCCCGGTGGTAATATCTGGGCCGGGGTGATGGGCGGCGTTTCGGTGCGTAATAACGATCATTTGATTAAAAATATAACTCCCAAGGATGGCCTTTCATCTATTCTGGTCAATTGCATCAAACAGTCGCCCGACGGATGGATGTGGGTCGGCACCGACGTGGGTGTGGTCCGTTTTGCAAAGGATGGTTCACATTCTTTGCGTTTCAGCAGACGATGGCTCACCAATGATAAAGTGAATGATATTGCCTTTGATGCCAATGGGAATGCCTGGGTTGCAACGGCTGACGGCGTAAGCGAGATCAAACCGGGCCGGATGACTCTTGCAGATAAAGCGGACAATTTTTACAGCCAGTTAATGAGGAGGCACATCCGCGATCCCTGGATTTGCGGTGTTGTCAACCTTGAAATTCCCGGCGATACCGCCTCCTGGCACCATTCCGATGACGATAATGACGGCGAATATACGGGAGGTTACCTGGCGATGGAAAGCTTCAGGTATGCAGTCACCAAAGATGAAGATGCCAGAATAAAAGCCCGAAAAGCATTCGGTTTCCTGAAGTTATTACAGGAGGTTACCGGAACTGAAGGTTTTTTTGCCCGGAGCGTTGTCCCGGCTGATTCGAAATTTTTTCACGATGGAAACCGGACTTATACCCAAAAACAAATTGCCGATGAACTGGTCAGGGATCCACGGTATAAGCCGGTAGAGATAAGATGGCACAAGTCAAAAGACGGAAAATGGTTATGGAAGGGCGATACCAGCAGCGATGAAATGGATGGCCACATGATGGGCTATTTCTATTATTATGAGCTTGTTGCAGGCGATAAGGAGAAGGGTGTGATACGAGACCATGTCAGTAAAATTGTCGATTACCTGATCAAATACAACTACAATTTCAGGGATATCGATGGAACACACACCCACTGGGCGGTCTGGTCACCCGACCAGCTGAACCACGATCCCGACTGGGCCTCCGAACGAAGTATCAACTCCTTCGAACTCCTGGCCTATCTCAAACTGGCAAGCCACATGACGGGTGACCAGAAATACGAGAAAGAGTATCGCCGCTTAATTGAAAAGGAGGGTTATCTTGACAATATTTCCCGGTTGAATTCCAAAAACCCTGCCTGGCAAATCTACTTTGACCGTACGATGGAAGGTTATCTCTTTCCTGTATTGATAAAGTATGAAAATGACCCGAAGTTGAAAATGTTTTATAAGAAACTGATTGACCAGTGGATGAAAAACCAGAAATCGGGAGAAAACCTCATCAATAACCTCTCTTATGCCTTTGCTGTTGGCAAGAAAGTGAATGTGTCACAGACGATTGATTTTCTGAAGGATGCGCCACTTGACCTGGTTGACTGGCCCATAAACCATACATTGCGCGAAGATGTGAAGCTGGTCAGAACTCCGATTATGGAAGATATTCAGTTGTCTGAACTTCCCCCTGCAAGCATCAGGTCGACCGTGCGCTGGGACAAGAATCCATGGGCAGCCATTCAGGGCGATGCGCAACAGGAGCGCGAACCGGTGTTCTGGCTTTGGCCTTACTGGATGGCACGTTACCTGGGAATTATTCAAAATCAGTAATCCTGACAATTTTAAACTTCTTTCAATTCTGACCAATGGAATCAAGAATATTTGTCCTTCTGTTACTATTCATTTCAGCATTTGGGTGCACTACTCCAAATAAGACAGCTGCACCGGAGGTAATCAATCTGCATACCGAGTATCTTCCTGATCCTGTCGGAATGGATGTCCTGAGCCCCCGTCTTTCATGGCAAATGAAGAAGGATAAACGGGGAGCCAGACAAACGGCATACCGCATCATCGCAGCTACCAGCGATCAGCTTTTAACAGCCGAAACCGCGGATCTCTGGGATACCGGTAAAATTGAATCAGACCAGTCTAATCAGTTGGTATATAATGGGAAAGCCTTAAAGTCGGGGTTGAGGGTAAGCTGGAAAGTTCAAATCTGGGATGAAGAAAAAAACGAATCATCCTGGAGCGAAATTGCTCATTGGGAAATGGGCCTTCTCAGATCTGCCGACTGGCATGCCAAATGGATCGGGGCACCCGCAACTTTAACCAGCGGTGAAACGAAGAATGCTTCCCCGCTCTTCCGCAAGGAGGTGGCTATCTCCGGAAAAATCAAACAGGCACGTGCCTACATCAGCGGGCTGGGTTATTATGAACTTTACATCAACGGGAAAAAAACAGGGGATCATGTTTTGTCCCCCAACCAGACCAACTACGATCGCAGAAACGTGGAGAAATGGTCTGAGCCAAAGATCGGAAACATGAACACCTCCGTTTTTTATGAAACCTTCGATATTACCGCTTCCCTGAAACAGGGGAAAAACGCTTTCGGAGTGATCCTTGGCAATGGGTGGTATATCCAGGCTGATCGTCCCGCAGATAACTCCTTATGGTATGATACCCCACGGCTGATTGCCCAGTTCGAAATTGAATATGAAAATGGGATCAGGGAGCTGATCAACAGTGATGAACAATGGAAAAGCTCCCTTGGCCCGATCATCTATAATGGGTTGCATACGGGTGAAATTTATGATGCCAGAAAGGAGCAGCAGGGATGGAATGAGGCCGGATTCGATGACTCGAAATGGGTGAATGTCGTCGCAGTCCGCCCCCCCACGGGAAAGCTGAAAGGCCAGATATCTGCACCCGACCGGATTACAAAAACGATCCAGGCCATAACGGTGACTGAACCTGACAAGGGGGTATACCGGTATGACATGGGCCGGTTGTTCTCCGGCTGGGCAAGGCTGAAAATATCGGGACCGACGGGGACAAAAATCAAACTGCGCTATATTGAAGAATTTGGCACCACCTATGATCAGACAGATACCTATATCTTAAAAGGGGAGGGGACGGAAGTCTGGCAGCCCCGCTTCACGTGGCATGCATTCCGTTTTGTCGATGTGATCGGATCGCCGGCCAGATTAACCCTGGAAAATTTGGAGGGTCTTGTTGTCAATACCGACATTGCTCGGGCCGGAACTTTTGAATGCTCCAATAAGTTGCTGAACAAGATACTGGACAATTATCAATGGACTCAGCTTGGCAATGTCCACGGAGGAATTCCAAGCGATTGTCCCCATCGCGAACGCCGGGGCTATACCGGAGATGGCGAGATTTCGGCCAAAGCAGCAATCTATAATTTCGACATGTCGCAGTTTTACACCAAATGGCTGGATGACATTAGCGACGCGCAAAACCACCGGACCGGCTATGTCCCCAATACGACACCTTACCAGGATGGAGGTGGCGGAACAGCCTGGGGTTCGGCGTATGTCATTATACCCTGGTATATGTACCTCTATTATGGCGATACCCGGCTCCTTCAATGGCATTACAAAGGGATGAAAAACTGGGTTGAATACCTTAAAAATGAATTGGATAAGGATGGTATCCTGGCAAACCAGGGGCTGGGGGAATGGGTCCCGCCTGCTAAGGTCGAAATCCCTGCAGAGTTCGTAAATAGCTGTTATTATTACTATTGCTGCCAGCTGATGGTTAAAATATCGGGGGTTCTGGGAAACCGGGTAGAGGAGAAATACTTCAGCCGCTTAGCCGTCAACGCAAAGGAGGCAATCAACAGGGTCTATTTCAATAAAGCGGGCTCCATTTATTCCATAGGAAGACAGGGGGCCAACCTCTATCCTCTGAGCTTCGGAATTGCTGAACCGCGGGAGGTTGATGCCGTCTTTAATAGTCTGGTCAAAAATGTAATGAACAATAAGGTCCATTTTGATACCGGAATTCTGGGCACTCCGCTCTTATTGGAGGTATTGACGCAAATGGACCGGTCCGATCTGGCCTATACCCTGATGAACCAGCGCGATTACCCCGGTTTTGGCTACATGATCGAAAAAGGGGCCACTACCTTGTGGGAAACTTTTGAGGGTTTTGCTTCACACAGCCATCCCATGTTCGGAAGTGTCTGTCAGTGGTTTTACCAGGATCTTGGGGGGATCGCACCCGATCCGGCGATTCCCGGATTTAAACATCTGATTATAAAACCAACCCCGATATCCGACCTGGCCTTTGCCAATACTTCGTACCAGTCGCTGTATGGCGAGGTTAAAACCCAATGGAGTTTTGAGGGGAATGATTATCTGATGAATGTATCGGTTCCTCCAAATTGTTCAGCTACAGTCTATCTCCTGGCCCGGAAAAACGGAACTGTTACCGAGAGTGGTAATCCCGTTTCCAAAGATCCAAACATCCGTTTCCTGAGAACTGAAGATAAATATGCTGTTTACGAGGTGGAGTCGGGGACTTACCGGTTTTTATCAAAAGGGCCCAGAACCCTGCTGAGACATATCATCCTCTCGAACCCGGTCATCCATCCAGGAGATACCCTTGTACAGGTGCACGACTCAGTATTGGTCAGCCTGGCATCAGATGTTGCTGAATCACAGATACATTACACCACTAATGGCGCCGCTCCTGATACGACCTCGCCAGTTTTTAACAAACCCTTTTATGTGTCAAAAACCACGACCATTAAAGCGAAAGTTTTCCTCAATGGATATGAGCCAAGCTATGTAAAAACCAATCTGATTGAATTTTACGATCCAAAACAGAACGGCCTGAGATACAATTACTATGACGGACACTGGACTAAACTTCCCGATTTCACAAAATTACCGGTTGCAAAAACAGGTGTGATTTATAAGTTCGGACTCGATAAAATCCTCACCTCGAGGGATGAATTTGGGCTCGTATTCGAAGGGAAGATCCGGATTGATCACGATGGAACCTATGAATTCTTCGAACATTCCAACGATGGAAGCCGGATGTTCATCAATAATAAAATGATCATCGATAATGACGGAGAACATAATGAAGATGAGGAGAAATCCGGAAAAATAGTGCTGGCAAAGGGAACCTATCCCCTTCGATTGAATTATTTCAATGCTGGCGGAGGATTGTATCTGCGCTTACAATATTCGGGGCCCGGGATTGAAAAACAGGACCTCCCCGCGATGATGTTGTTTCAGAAATAAACCAAACAGGTAACCAGACTTATAACCCGGAGAATATAGTCGTAAACAGACAGGTGTATAGTATATAAATTATAGAATATGAGTAGATTACAAATTTTAATTTTATTTTTTTTGTTGTTTCAGCCTTTCCTCGCTTCTTCTCAGACCTTCTGGAAGATCGAAAATGAACATGGAGATGAAATCCTGCTGACCGTTCAACTCAACAGCGGGAAAAATACTTTTGAAGCCTTTTCCCGCAAGGACGCGCTGAAAGATTTGGCCGGGACATTTACCTACGCTTTGGCAAAGGCGGCCGGAAAGTTAAAATACCCCGAAATCGTTTTTATTGAAGGGAAAACCCAGACTAAAAATGACACCCTGTTTTTGACCGGTAATTTTAATTACTTCGACAAGCAATTTCTGTTCTCAGCCGCTCTCTCGGGCAATCAGTTCAATGGCAAATATGTGGATAACAGGGATAATTCCCACACTTTAACAGGGATAAAAGTGGCAGATTCCAGACCTTTGAAGGATTATGCTTCACTTATTACTTCCGCATTTGTGATGACCGAAAAAAACCTGGTCAATCCTGCATGGCTGAAAACTGAAGAATGGCTGGATTTTAAAAAGAAGGTCAACAACCTGAAATTGAAGATATCGGATGATTATGAGCTGGCTGCCACCTACTTTTGGCTGGGTAAAAAACTTCCGTTCTCACCCTATGAAATCAATAAAGCGAGGCCTCACAACCGATTTACCGACAAAAAAAACAGAGCCGGAATCCGGGAAATAAAATCCAATTCAGCACTTTTCAATGCCAATTCACTCCCCGCAACTCAGCAGGAGATGGATAGTCTGGCAGTCATCATCAGTACAAAGCGGTATCAAAACCTGATCATTGATGTTCGCGGAAATAACCGGTTAAGTCCGGTCGCTGCAAATTTACTGGTCAATTATCTTTCAGATCAATCGTTTAATGCAGGTGTTTACCTGACCAGAAAGTGGAATGACAGCAATTCCGGGACCCCGAGGGCACAGGATTATCAAAAACTATTTAAGGGATTTTCCGACAAGGATTATCTCTCCGGTCAGATCTATAAGGAGAATGGCCGGTATCTGAATATCGTTCCCGGAATGAAAATATTTAAAGGGAAGGTCTATCTGCTAACCGATGCAAAAACTTCAAGGGTGGCTGAAATGGTCGCCTCGGTCTTAAAGGGGAGGAAAATGGCAACCATTGTAGGTCAGAAGAGTGCCGGGGTAACAATTTTGACTGAAAATCTACAAATTAATTCAGAATATGACCTGGTTCTGCCCGATTGTGATTTTTATTCGGGCGATGGTAAAAGTCTCAACAAAGATGGTCTCGAACCCGATGTCGTAAAATCGGGAGATGAGGTGATGAAATATGTTTTAAGCATTATTTGAAACCCTAAAAACTAAACGACTATGGCTAAGGTAAGTATTTCGAGAAGGAATTTTCTCGCCAAAACAGCTGCCGGCGTAGCAGCTACCACAGTTTCTGCTAGCGCTTCATCGATGAGCACTTCATCCTATAACCGGATATTGGGGGCCAATGACCGGATCAATATCGGCTTCTTAGGGTGCGGATCCCGAAGTCACGGACATCAGAATATGGTCAAAATGTCGGCACCGGATAAAAATCTGGGTGTTGTGGCGGTCTGCGATTTATGGAGCAAACACCGGGAGGGTACTGCGGCCCGGATTAAGGAGATGTTTGGAGCCGACGTAAAGCAGTTTAAGTATTCGGAACAGCTCCTCGAGATGCCTGGGCTGGATGCCGTCATGATTGCCACCGGAGACTTTCAGCATGCCAAGATTCTGGCTGAAGTGGTCAAAGCCGGCAAGGATTGTTATTGTGAGAAGCCGATGGCCGATAGTGTTGACGATGCCAAACTGGCCCGGAAAGCTGTCCTGGATTCGAAACAGGTGGTCCAAATGGGGTCACAATGGGTTAGTGAGCCTGTTCAGCGAAAGGTGCGTGAGATTGTCCGGTCGGGAAGATTGGGTCAGATTACTAAAATTGAACAGGTGTGGAATGACAATGGTCCCCGCTGGCACAATCCGGAAAACCCCAATGTTGCAGCAATCAGGGAAGAAGACACTGACTGGAAAAGATGGTTGTTGGGTAAACCCTATGTCCCGTTCGATCCGTGGAAATATTGTGAATTCAGGATATTCAGGGATTATTCAGGGGGGATTACCTCCCAATGGATGAGCCATGCCATCGGGCTGGCCCATTTTTATACCGATACCGCAATTCCTGATACCATGGTCGCCAACGGAGGGATCTTCGGCTGGCCCGATATCAGGGAGAATCCCGATACCTTCCAGGCGCTGGCCACCTATAATGATTCAAAATTATTATACTCCTATTCATCGAGTTATGCAAATAAATTTGGCGATCATACCTGCATCAGGGGAAAAGAGGGGACTCTTTTTGCGCATGGGGGCGAGGGGAGCCCACGGTGGTTTTTCATCCCTGAGCATTTGAACCTGGCGGGTGGATTTGATTTTTATCAAGGACTTCAGGGGGCAGTCAAAAGCGGCCAGGCAGAAATGATAACAACCGAAGAGTATGGGATGAAGCTTCCACCTGTTGGGTTAAGCGATGACAGCAAATATCATATGGATAACTGGGCAGACTGCATGAGGAGCCGTAATAAGGAAACAAACGGAAATATCCATACCGGATTCTGGCACTCTGTGGGGTGTGTGATGGCCACCCGGAGTTACAGGGAAGGGAAAAAACTCTACTGGGACCGGACAAACGAAGAAATCGCAGACCATCCGTTAAGTTGAATTTAACATCAAATTATTTCTAATTTTGGCCTCTCATTATTTATAGAGTTATGATAAAAATAGAATATTGTATTTAATCCCCTTGTGCCTTTGCCCGGTTGCGGGGTTTTTCCTTATATCTTACCCACAGTCGACAGGCCGCAAATTGGTTACGAAATCATATTCTTAACTCCGGCTGCTTAAACCTTGATTGAATTGATGAATTAAATGTTCACCATTCTACTAAACATAAATTGGAATGAAAAAAACATCACTTAGCGATATTGCAAACCACCTGGGTGTTTCCAAAACCCTGGTCTCTTTTGTTCTCAATGGAAAAGGGAAGGAATTTAGAATCAGCGAAGAAATTTGCAAACGGGTTGAGGAGGTGGCCCGGGAGATGAATTATCAGCCTAACCGGATCGCCCAGGGTTTGCGTACCGGGAAAACCAATACCATCGGGCTCATTATTGCTGATATCGCCAATCCTTTTTTTGGAATCTTAGGGCGGGAAATTGAACGCGAAGCCGCCCGGTTTGGTTACCGGGTCATTTTTTGCAGCTCGGATGAAAATCCCGAGAAATCGAAACAGCAGATTGCCATGTTGCAACAAAGCCAGGTGGATGGTTACATTATCTCACCGCCCAGGAACAGTGAAGACCAGATTCGTGCCCTGGCAAGGGGCCAGGTCCCTTTCGTATTGATTGACCGCTATTTCCCCGGGATTGAATGCAATCATATCATTGTCGATAATTTCAATGCAGCTTACAATGCAACAAATCACCTGCTCAGGCTTGGGCGGAAACGGATCGCCAATATCACGGTTAATCTGGGACTGATCAATATGATAGAGCGTACCGAAGGGTACAAGCAGGCATTGCTGGATGCAAATATCCCGATCGACGAAAGCCTGATTAAGATACTCCCGTTCTCGCATGAAAATAAGGATGTTGCAAAAGCAATCAAAGAACTTGTCGGTAAATCGGCGCAAAACAGAGCCGATGCCATTCTGTTTTCAACCAGTAAACTTGGCATTAACGGCATCGAAACTATTTCGGCCTTGGGTTTAAAAATTCCTGACGATATAGCCATCGTCAGTTTCGATAATCCGGATGCCTATAAAATTTGCATCAGCCCGGTTACGGTGGTGAACCAGCCACTGAAGGAGATCGGAAAAACAGCGGTACAGTTACTGCTCAATGAACTCAAACATCCCGAAATTCCCACAAAATTTCAGGAGATAATTCTCAAAACAGATTTAATTATTCGAAAATCTTGCGGATCATAAAAATTTTATATTTTTGCTAAAACGATTTAGTAATTAAACCACAAAAAATCATGACTGAGATTAAGCAAGATCACAAGGAGATGTATATTGGACTCAATGTTGGGGGAACCAATTGTAGCGTTGTCGTTGGTGATGCCTCCTTTTTGATCATACACAGGAGTGGATTTGAGACCCATGTTGAACGTGGATATGAGGCTATCCTGCAGGATTTTAAGGATCATATTCAGGCAAGTTTAGACAAACATCCGGATTATATTCTGAAACGGATCGGAATAAGCTGTGGTGGTCCGCTCGATTCAAAAACCGGAATGATCTATTCTCCGCCAAATTTGCCGGGTTGGGATAGTGTCCCGATTGCCAAAATATTCAGTGATAAATTTGGGGTTGATGTGGCCATCCAGAATGATGCCAACGCCTGCGCACTGGCCGAATGGCTGATGGGATCAGGAAAAGGTACCTCAAATATGATTTTTTTAACCTTCGGCACCGGAATGGGCGCCGGTCTGATTTTAAATGGCCGACTCTACAGCGGTACCAATGATCTTGGAGGAGAGGTGGGCCACATCAGACTCGAAAAAACAGGGCCCATTGGTTTCGGGAAAGCCGGATCATTTGAGGGGTTCTGCAGCGGCGGAGGTATTGCTCAGCTCGCCAAAACGATAGTGGCCGAAAAACTGGCAAATAATCACCACGTAGGGTTCTGTTCTACAATCGATAAGATCAGCGAGATCGATACCAAAATGGTCGCCTTGGCCGCACATGCCGGCGATCCGGTGGCTTACGAGATCATCCGGATTTCAGCAGAATACCTGGGACAAGGATTGGCCATATTGATCGACATCCTCAATCCGGAATGCATTGTCATCGGAAGCATTTATTCGAGGAACGAAGAGCTTTATAAGCCACTGATGGAGAGGATTCTGCATATGGAGGCAATCCCTTCTGCACTTAGTGTATGCAAAATAAAACCGGCGCTGCTTGGCGATCAGATCGGCGATTATGCCGCCTTGTGTGTTGCTATATATGAAGATAAATTTTAAACTTGATTCGCGTGGAAACCAAATATTTTTTAGAAGAGTTAATAACCCGCTACCCGCAACTGGCAACAGTTAAGGATGAGATCGGGCAAACCGCAGATAGCCTGATTAAATGCTACGAAAATGGCGGCAAGGTGTTAGTTTGTGGAAATGGGGGAAGTTGTTCCGATTCAGACCATATTGTGGGTGAATTAATGAAAGGGTTTGAAAACAAACGTCACATCAGCGGTGACCTGAAAAGGAATTTGGTTGAATCGGCAGGTGAAAGGGGTGCCTACCTGGCTGAAAAACTTCAGCACGCATTACCTGCCATTTCATTGACAGCTCATACTGCACTGATTACAGCCGTAGCCAACGATACAGACGCCGACCTTATCTTCGCCCAGCAGGTGGTGGGATATGGCAATCCCGGAGATGTAATCCTGGGAATCAGCAGCTCAGGAAACTCCCAAAATGTTGTGGATGCTTTAATTACCGCTAAAGCCAAGGAGATGACCGTCATCGGCCTGACTGGTGAAACAGGCGGAAAAATGAAGGCATTTTGTGATATTCTGATCAACGTGCCCGGAAAAAGAACGGCTTTTGTTCAGGAATTGCATCTGCCGGTCTATCATGTGCTTTGCCTGATGGTGGAACATCATTTTTTTGGAAAGTGAAGATAGGCTATCAGGTTATTAGACATTTAGGCTATTCGGAATTTAGGACAAATAATTTGAAACCTTCCAAAAGCCCCTAATAGTCTATTAGCCTCGCAGCCTACAGCCTAATAGCCTGTAAACCCTTTTTCATAAACTAACAAAACAATATATTCATGAACGAGAAAAATAATTCAAAGACGAATAATGGCATTTCCCGCCGTTCATTTATTAATCGGGCCGGAGCCGGGACTGCCGTGCTGGCCATGGCTTCAACTACAACACTTTTTGCGGATGATCTGAAAAAGGTTGTCCCATGGCCTGCTGATGCCAAAAAATATACGGTTCACATGGTTGGGCATGGCCATATTGACCCGGTGTGGCTATGGCCGATGTCAGAGGGAATCTCTGTCGTTTACAGTACATTCAAGTCGAACCTCGACCGGATGAACGAAACTCCCGACTTTAAATTCACCTCCAGTTCCGCGCAGTTTTACCAGTGGGTCGCAGATAATGATCCTCAGATGATGGCCCAGATTCGTAAACGGATTGACGAAGGTCGCTGGAATATTGTGGGAGGATGGTGGGTTGAACCCGATGTGAATATCCCCGGCGGGGAAGCGATGGTCAGGCAGGGTTTATATGGACAGCTGACCCTGCAGAAACTGACCGGACACAAGGCAAAGGTTGGCTATAATCCCGATTCTTTCGGACATACCAGCAGCTTACCCCAGATCATGAAAGGGCTCGAAATGGATAGCTATGTGTTTATGAGACCCGGTCCACAGGAAAAAACCCTTCCAGCCGATCTCTTCTGGTGGGAGGGTATCGATGGTTCCCGCTTGCTCGCATACCGGATTCCGTTTAGTTACGGCGATGGCGGATCGGTTCGGAACCGGATGTTGCAGACCATTGAAAGATTCAGGGATCAGCCTTCAAAAAGTTTCGTCCAGTATTATGGGGCAGGCGATCATGGTGGTGGCGCAACCAAGGAAAATATCCGTTCAATTTTGGAAATACAGAAAGAGAAGGATGCGCCCAAAGTATTGTTTAGTACCCATGACACCTTCTTTAAAGAGGCGCGAGCCGATAAAAAACTGGAAATCCCGGTTGTAAAAGACGATCTTCAGCATCATGCAAGGGGTTGTTATACTGCAGAATCTGCTATTAAAAAGGGAAACCGTCAGTCGGAATTTGCGTTGGTGGCCGCCGAGAAGATCGCAGCCATCGGATCTGCCGGCTGGGGGGCGAAATATCCTAAAACGGAGTTCTCATCGGCATGGAAAAGAGTGCTCTTCCTTCAGTTCCACGACAGTCTGGCAGGTAGTTCCCTGATGGATCATTCAGCCACAGCTGCTCAAGGCTATGGTTACGCCCAGGATATTGCCAATCAGTCAAATTACGTGGCTCTGCAGAAGCTTGAATCGCAGGTGCCTACCGAGGATCCCGATTCACAGTACATCATTGCCTTTAATCCCCATGCCTGGGAAGTTCACCAAAACATCGAATATGATTTGAACTGGGGAACGATGCATAAAACCTCCCGCGTCGATGACGAACTGGGGAATCCGCTTGCCCATCAGTGGACACTTGGGTCATCTCAGGCAGGAAGCCGGAGAAAACTGGTCATTAATGCGACAATACCCCCTATGGGTTACCGGCAGTTCAGACTCTGGGATGGCGGCGATTACAACCATAAAAGCGTTGCTTCAGCAAAGGATAACACCCTGGAAAATGAGTTCGTAACAGTCTGTTTTTCATCGAAAGGCACTTTTGAAATGGTTGATAAGGAGTCAGGGAAAGAGGTATTTACCAGTGGTGGCGGTGGTAAGGCAGTTGTCTTAAACGACACGAGCGATACCTGGAGCCATGATATCAAAACATTTGCAGACGAAATTGGAGCCTTTGAAAATTCAACCATAAAAATACTCGAGAACGGACCGTTAAGAGCGACTATCCGCGTAATCTCGTTCTTTAATCTTTCCAATCTGACCATTGACTGGACCCTTTATGCAGGTTCGCGTAACCTCGAGGCAAAGGTTTCCCTGGACTGGCACGAACATCTTAAAATGGTCAAGTTCTCATTCCCGGTTAATGTGGAATCCCCAACTTCAACCTATGAAACCGGTTACGGATTCATCGAAAGGGTGACCAACGGAGAAGAGGAACCCGGTCAGCGCTGGGTCGATGTTAGCGGATCGCGCGGAGGGGCACCTTTGGGACTCACTGTCTTTAACGACGCCAAATATGGTTATAACGTAAATGGGAATGACCTCCGGATCTCGGTGGCCCGTGCCGCCGTGTATGCCCATCATAACCCTAAGGTTCTCGATATGAAGGAGGAATATTACTGGATGGACCAGGGAATTCAGACCATGCGTATGTTGCTGGTGCCTCACAGGGAGAGCTGGCAGAAAAGCAATGTCGTGCGGATTGCCGAAGAATTTATGACCCGTTGCCCAATAACCTATCAGGGAATTCACACGGGAAAATTGCCTAAGACAGGTTCTTTCCTCTCGGTGGACGCCCCTAATGTGATTGTTGCTTCGGTAAAGCAGTCTGAAAATGGTGAAGATATTATCGTTCGTTGTGTGGAAGCTACCGGAAAACAGACCACTGCCGCACTCGATCTGAAATTTGCCCATTTGAAATGGACTGGTGATTTCCGCCCATCCGAAATAAAGACGCTTCGGATCACCAAGACCGGAACAATAAAAGTGGTCAATCTCCTTGAGGAATAGGGGATAGCGTTTTAAGTCTGATTTACCAATTAATAAACAAATAATTAGAAATAACTAAAACCAGAAATAATGAGTAGTTCAAAAGTTCAGATGAGTAAATTGGTTCCGGTAATGTTGTCCTTTGTGATCATGGGTTTTGTCGATATTATGGGAACTGCAACAAATCACATCCAGCAAGACTTTCAACTGAATGATTTTATCGTTCAGTTTCTTCCCAGTATGGTACTCCTGTGGTTCTTTATTCTGGGTGTTCCTGCGGGTGTTATCCAGGATAAGATTGGTAAACGCAATATGCTGAATATCGGTATGGTCCTGCAGGCTGTTGGTCTTGGACTCCCATTTGTGCATTACTCCTTCGGAATGATGTTTGCATCCTTTATCCTTCTGGGTATCGGTAATACAATTATCCAGGTATCGGCAAATCCGTTATTGCAGGATGTTTCTCCCTCAGACAAACTGGCGAGTTATATGAGTACGTCTCAGTTTGTAAAAGCTATCATATCAACTCTGGGACCAATTATTGCCACCTTCATGGCAACACATTTCGGGGACTGGAAATTGGTACTTGCAGTTTATGGTATCACCTCATTGCTAGGGGCATTATGGCTTTCGATGACCCCGATTGTTGAATCCAAACCCGACCGCAAACCGGCCTCATTTGCCTCCTGCCTGGGACTGCTTAAAAACAGTTTTGTTGCGTTGATGGCTTTATCCATTTTCCTGATTGTGGGTGCTGAAGTTGCAATCAACACAAATATTGCGAAGGTGTTGATGGCAAAATACGGAATCACACTCGAGGCCGCGGCCTATGGAATCAGTCTCTTTTTTGTAGGTGAAACAATATCTCGTTTCCTTGGTGCAATCATTCTGAACTGGATCAAACCACGCCTCTTCCTTTTGCTGATTTCCTTATTATCCCTTATCGGGGTATTGGGAGTATTCCTGGCTCCAACCAATATGGTTGCTTTTGTGGCAATCGTCATTATTGGTTTGGGAGTAGGAAATATGTTTCCGATCATATTTTCCCTTGCCCTGGCTAAAATGCCGGAACGTTCCAACGAAATATCCGGTTTACTTATTATGGCTGTGTCTGGTGGCGCAATAATTCCGCTTGTAATGGGCTATGTAAGTTCAGTATTTGGGCCGCTGGCAAGTATTTTCGTTGTTGGCGTATGTATGCTTTATATCCTCTGGGTATCCTTCTTCGTCAGAAAGAGTCAGGCCGCTGCCTGATTTAAATTATTGGGCGGGTGAGTGTTCACGTCCTGAACACTCACCCGCCCACTTCATCCTGAATGAAAATTTTGTCCGAATTGAAAATCGATGAAAAAAATTTTGCTTATAAATCTGTTATTCTGTCTGCTGACAGGTTATGCCAATGCCCAGGAAAGGCTGACTTCCAAAGGTGAACTGCCAATCCTGGCATGGTACAGCATACCCGCCGAAGAGACTACCGTTGAACGTTACCAGGAATTGAAAGATGCCGGAATAACCTACTCGTTCAGCGGTTTTGCCGATGCTGCTGCCGTTCAGAAGGCGCTCGATGTGGCGGCAAAAGTGGGCGTCAAAATCGTCGTCTCCTGTCCGGAACTCAAATCAGATCCGGAAAAGACGGTCAGGCGGTTTATGAATCATCCGGCAATAGCCGGTTATCACCTGATTGATGAGCCGGGCATCGGGCAGTTTAAGGAACTTGGAGAATGGGCAAGAAAAATTCAGACCCTCGACAAGAAACATTATTGCTATGTGAATTTATTCCCCAATATTGCCGATTCGGTTCAGCTTGGTTGCAAAAACTACCTGGATTATGTAAGCGAATGTGCAAAACAGGTCCCTTTGCAATTTTTATCTTTCGATTACTATCCGGTGCTTAAAGAGCGGCTCTCCAAAACATGGTACCAGAATCTGGAACAAATTTCCGGTGAAGCGGTAAAAGCGGGGAAACCATTCTGGGCTTTTGCACTTACCACGAATTACGATGAAGATCACCTGACCCCTCAGACCCTGGCGGCCATGCGTCTCCAGGTATACAGCGACCTGGCTTATGGTGCCCAGGGAATACAGTATTTCACCTATTGGTCGGCAACATCAACGGGCCCTTCAGGAGAAGATCAAAGGGGAGCACCCATCAGTGCCGCCGGTAAACGGAGTGTCGTATACGACCGCGTAAAACTGATGAGTCAGGAGATTAAGAATCTTTCGGGAGTCTTCCTGGGTGCAAAGGTGATCAGCGTAAAACATACCGGGAAAGGGAAGATCCCCCTGGGTACTGCCCGGTTGATTAACCTTCCCAAAGCAATCAGTGTTCTGGAAACCAACGGTGCGCCGGCTTTGGTGTCGGTGCTGGTAAATGGTGCCAATACCTTTGCGGTCATTGTTAATAAGGATTTCCTGAATTCAATAAATCTGACTGTGGCCGGTGAGGAATCACTCAAAAAAGTCCTGAAAGACGGAACGATTGTCCCGGCAAGTGCCTATGCGACCACCCAGGAGCTCGACCCGGGGGATGCCGCCATTTTTATGTTCCCTACCGAAAAAGGTAAATAGTGTGAGGATATTTTCTGTCATAATATTGGTTTTTCTCCTCGCTGAGATGCTTCAGGCCCAGGAGAAACTGGCATCCAAAGGGGTATTGCCCATTCAGGCCTATGCGTTTATTCCGATGAGCCAGATCAATAGTATGCGGTTTAACGAATTGAAAGAATCGGGTATTAACCTGTTTATCGATAATTTTCCAGATACCGATGCAATGAAAAAAGGGCTGGATCTTGCTGAAGAAGTGGGAGTAAAGCTTCTGATAAGTTGCCCTGAACTTAAAAGTGATCCTGAAAAAACGGCTCAGTTATTTATGAATCATCCCGCCATGGGAGGTTATTATATTTACGATGAACCTTCTGTTCAGCTTATTCCTGAATTAAAAAATTGGTGCAAAAGGATTCAATCTGTTGATAACAAGCATTTATTGTATGTAAACCTGCTGCCCAATTTTGCAGCACCTGCAGATTTGGGAACGAGTAACTACAAGGAATATGTGGAGGAGTTCCTGAAGCAATTGCCTGTTCAGGTGATCTCTTTTGACTATTACCCGGTAATGTCTAACCGGTTGTCTAAAACCTGGTACGAAAATCTTGAACTGATTTCCGCCGAATCACAAAGAACCGGTCTCCCCTTTTTGGCATTTGCCCTGACTTCAAATTATGATGAAGAGCATATCACCCCTCAAACTCTGGCCGCCCTTAGATTGCAGGCATATAGCAATTTAGCCTACGGAGCACAGGGTATCTGCTATTATGAGTATTGGGACAGAACCCCTGTTGTCGCCGGAGCGCAGGAAGATGACCGGGGTGGACCAATTAGCGCATCCGGTAAAAGAACCGTTGTGTTTGACCGGATAAAGCAGGTGAGCGCAGAGCTTCAGACACTCGCACCGGTATTTTTGGGTGCAAAGGTGATCAGTATAAAACATACCGGTAAAGGGGCAATTCCAAAGGGAACCAGTCGGTTGATTAATCTTCCCAAAGCAATTACCGTATTGGAAACGAATGGTGCCCCCGTGTTGGTATCGGTATTGGAAAATGGTCCGAATACGTATGTTGTGATCGTCAATAAGGATTTTCTCAATTCCGTTAATCTGATCGTGGCTGGCGACAACTCCCTTAAAAAAGTACTCAAAGATGGAACAGTAGTTCCGGCTGCTCGTTATGAAAACTCGCAGGAGCTCGATCCCGGAGATGCTGCCGTGTTCATGTACCCTACTGAACAAATTAAGAAAATCCGTTAATTTAATATGCTAATTAGTAATAGATTAAGATGAAAAAGAAGATCAAATTCTGCGCCCTTGCATTCATCCTGCTGTTTTCCATATCCGGCTCATTCGGCGCCGGACCCGCCCCGATAAATTTTGCCGGTTATGTGAACCCTTTCCTGGGAACTGCTGAACATGGGCATACCTTCCCCGGCGCAGCTCTTCCGGGCGGCCTGGTTCAGCTCGGTCCTGATACCGACATTAGTGGTTGGGACTGGTGTTCAGGTTACCATTACAGCGATAGCTCTGTGATGGGTTTCAGTCATTTACACCGCAGTGGAATGGGCGCCGGAGACTGGGGCGATATCCTCCTGATGCCTACCACAGGTAAACTAAAGGTGGAACCCGGATCCAAGGATAAACCCGGCGACGGTTACCGTTCACGGTTTTCTCACAAAGAGGAGGAGGCATCCCCGGGATATTATGCTGTAACCCTAAAAGATTACCGTATAAAAGCCCAACTGACACTTACCGAACGGGCAGGTTACCACCGGTATACCTTCCCTAAATCGGAAGCCGCACATATTCTGATCGATATGAATCACGGTATCGGTGATCATTGCATCGGCGCGGAGATTAAAATTGTGAATAACACCGAAATTGAAGGGCATCGCGCATCAAAGGGTTTTGTGAAAAATCAAAATGTATACTTCTGCGCAAAATTCAGCAAGCCGTTTAAATCTTCCGGAACCTGGGATAAGAGAAAAATCAGGGAAGGTTCCAACGAGGATTCCGGAACGCAGGTTGGCGCCTATGTCGATTATGTAACCTCCGAAAACGAAACTATCGAAGTAAAAGTTGGGATCTCCTATACCAGCATTGCTCAGGCAAGACTGAACCTCAATACCGAAATACCTCGCTGGAATTTTAATCAGATCAGAGAAGAGGCCAAATCGAAATGGAACAAAGCATTGGCTAAGATTGAAGTGGGTATGGATAAGGGGGATGCTGAATCTTTCGGAAAACAAAAACTGGAGTCCTTCTATTCAGCTCTTTACCACTCGCTTTTATTCCCTGCCACCTTTAGCGATGTGGATGGAAAATACATGGGATTGGACAATTTGGTCCATACTGCCAAAAATTTCACCTACCGCAGCGATTTTTCACTCTGGGATACCTTCCGGGCTGAGATGCCTCTTCTGACTTTGGTTGAACCGCAAAGAAGCAATGACGGAATCAATACGATGATCGCTCAGTACGAACAGGGTGGATGGTTACCGACACCACAGCAGTTTGGAAACAGTTATACCAACGATATGATTGGTGATCACCCGGTCAACGTCATCCTGGATGCTTTCCGGAAGGGGATCAAAAATTTTGATGTGGAGAAAGCCTATGAAGCTGTCCGGAAGAATGCGCTGGAGACTCCTCCTTCGGATCATCGTTCCCACGGACGGGTAGGTTTGGATTATTACCTGAAATTAGGCTACATCCCATACGACAAGGTCAGGGAATCGGTATCCAGGACTCTGGAATATACTTACAATGACTGGTGTGTTGCCCAGCTGGCAAAAGCTCTTGGCAAAACTGCCGACTACGACCTGTTTATAAAAAGGGCATCCAACTACAAAAATGTCTATGATGCCTCCACCGGATTCGCCCGCCCCAAAAACAGCGACGGCAACTGGCTTTCCCCGTTTGATCCGCGATTAATCGGAAGCGGGAATAACCGCCATTATACCGAAGCCAACGCCTGGGAATATACCTGGTTTGTTCCGCATGATGTGCAAGGTTTGATAAATCTGGAGGGGGGAAGAGAAACATTTATCAAAAAACTGGACTCTCTTTTTACCATCAGCTCTTTTATCCCGGGAACAGTTTCGGATGCAACCGGTCTGATTGGTCAGTATGCGCAGGGTAATGAGCCTGGTCATCATACGATTTATCTTTATGACTATGCCGGTGCACCATGGAAAACGCAGCACAGGATCAGAAATGCGATGGACAGTTTATATACTTCCGGTCCTGCAGGATTATGCGGCAACGAAGATATGGGTCAAATGTCGGCTTGGTATGTGCTGAGTGCCATGGGCTTCTACCCGGTGGCTCCCGGACAGAATGTCTATTCCATCGGAAGTCCTGAATTCAGCAAGGTCACGATACATCTGGATAAGGCTTTCAATAATGCAAAAGAGTTCATCATCGAAGCCAGAAATAACTCTAAACGGAATAAGTATATTCAATCGGCTACCTTGAATGGCAAGCCATTGAACAAATCGTGGTTCGATCACTCTGAAATCAGGAGTGGCGGAACGCTGATTTTCCAGATGGGGCCTGAACCAAATAAAAACTGGGGCAGCAATGTTGCAGATGCCCCACCATCGATGACAAAATAATCGATGATAGCCCCATCGGGGCGGAATACTGGTAGCCCCGGGCAATGAACCAACGGTGGTCAGCGCGTTCGCGATGGAACGTTCAAAAAACCGAATCCGATTTTTCGGACGGAATGGAAATAACCTTCTAAAATGAGATTATTTGGAAGGTATTAAATAATCTACTATAGATTTTACAACTTCCGGACAACCGGATAACAACCGATAAAGAATGAGAAAAACTTTACTGCTGTTAATTTTTCTACTTTACTTTTTTACCGGGGTCAGCGCCCAGGAAAAATTAAGTCAAACAAAACCCCTTCCCATCATGGCCTGGGCCGGTATTCCCGACACAGAAACCAACATTGAGCGCTTCAATGAGTTGAAAGAGATGGGGATCAATGTGAACCTTTCCAATTATCCCAGTGCCGATGCGATGCAAAAAGCGCTGGACCTGGCACAGCAGATTGGAATTAAAATGATTACTTCATGTCCGGAACTGAAGAGCGACCCGGAGAAAACGGCAAAACGGTTTATCAGTCACCCCGCCCTGGCCGGGTATTTTCTAAGGGATGAGCCTGTTCGCAAAGACTTTGCGGAACTCGGGGAGTGGGCCAAAAAAATAGCTGCAGTTGATAGCAAACATTTCTGCTTTGTCAACCTGATATCTGCCATCAATACAACTAAAACTGAAGCGCTGGGAACTGCTTCCTATGCCGAATATATCCGCACCTTTTCAAAGGAGGTTCCGGTTCAGCTCCTCTCCTTCGATTTCTACCCGATCTTGACAGAAGGGATCCACGAAAGCTGGTATGACGGGCTGGAAGTGTTTTCCGCCGAGGCAAAAAAGCTGGACAAACCTTTCTGGGCATTTGCTCTGGCCAGCTCTTATAATCGTTTGCACCCAATTCCAACGCTGGCCGCACTTCGGCTTCAGCTCTACAGCGACCTGGCCTACGGCGCTCAGGGACTGGAATACTGGGCCTACTGGATGTCTCCCGGTTTGCGCTGCGCTCCCATTGGACTGGATGGCCGGCGGACTGTAGTTTATGACCGGATAAAAACGGTAAACCATGAGATTCAAAACCTGGCAGGTGTATTTGTTGGATCTAAAGTATTGTCTGTCAGGCATACAGGTGTTGTCACTCCAAGGGGAACCTCACAGTTAAGCTCCCTGCCATCGGCTATAAAAGTATTTGAAACAGAAGGTAACGGGGCCGTTGTCTCAATCCTTGAAAATGGTGCCAATACTTTCTTTATGGTGGTTAACCGTGATCTTAAAAATAACCTTCCCATGACAATTCTGGGCGATGGGTCATTGAAAAGAGTGCTCAAGGATGGATCTGTAGTTAAAGCCTCAATCTATTCAAATACCACAGAAATTGAGCCGGGAGACGTTGCAATTTATATGTACCCCACTAAAAAGCAGAAATGATGATGAACTTAATATTACTTGCCATTCTTTCCTTAGCAGTTGCGGGAAATGCAATGTCTCAGGAAAAACTAAAAACAAAAGGGGTGATCCCTGTGATGTCGTGGGGGGGTATAGCCCAATCGGAAGTTTCTGTCGAAAGTTACAAAAAGCTTAAGGATGTTGGGGTGAACATCGATATTGCCTTCTTTTCAAGTGCTGATGCCATTGCAGTTGCACTCGATGCCGCCGGTAAAGCAGGAGTTAAACTGATGATCACCTGCCCGGAATTGAAGACCGATCCGGAGAAAACAGCCGGCCGATTTAAGAATCACCCGGCTCTTGAAGGATATTTTCTATCTGATGAGCCTTTTAAAGTGCAGTTTCAGGAACTTGCTGACCTGCAGAAACGGATAAAAACAGCTGATGAAAAGCATTACTGCTTCGTAAACCTCCTTCCCAATATCAATTCAAACCAGGGCAAATTCGGAACAAAAGATTACAAGGAATATATTGACACTTTTGATCAGCAGTTTCCTGCTCCCTATCTCTCGTTCGATTTTTACCCTGTAGTGGATGGCGGAGTCCACCCAAGATGGTACGAGAATCTGGAGTTTTTTGCCAATAAGTACCGGACGGAAGGGAGGCCTTTCTGGGCCTTTGCCCTTTCAACCGCTTACCTGGCCTACTCGAATGATGCCGTCCAGCCCTCTTTAAACGATTTTTACCAGCTTTACGATACCTACAAACCTGAAAAAACATTTGTTCATGATATTCCAACGCTGGCAGCACTGAGGTTACAGATCTACGCGGATCTGGCATACGGGGCCCAGGGGATCGAATACTGGAGCTTCAGGGGCTTTGGTTCACCGCTCGATGCACAAGGCAAACGAACCGTGGTTTACGATCGTCTCCAAAGGGTAAGCAATGAAATTCAGCAACTTTCTGGGGTTTTCCTTGGGGCAAAGGTTAGATCAGTGGTACAGACCGGTCTGGAAATACCTGGCGGAACAATCCAACTTTCGCAGTTGCCTGTACCTGTCACTCTTCTTGAAACAACGGGCGAAGGGGCAGTGGTTTCACTCCTGGAAAATGGGAAAAATACATTTCTGGTAATTGTCAACCGGGATTTTAAAAATTCCATGAAATTGATTATTTCAACCGACGATTCGGTGAAAAAGGTGCTTAAGGACGGCACCATGATTCCTGCCACGGATTATGCAAATGCAACGGAGGTGGAACCGGGAGATGTGGCGATTTATATGTTTCCAACGTTGGGGAAAAGTGCGAAGTAATGAATCTAAAATGACGAATGCAAAGTGCAAGGTGTAAAATACAGAATGTAAACCTGAAAGGGTTTAATATTAATGACCGTGAGTGCAACTCACGGAAGGGAATAGGGTGAGAACACAGCCCCGAAGGGGGTTGAACGCATATAATCAGTGTTTATAATTAATAATATATAATTAAAATTCAAATGAAAAAAGAGCAATTACAAAAAATCTTGCAGGATGTTAATGGTGTTAAAATTGCTGTTATTGGAGATTTCTGTCTTGATGCCTATTGGTTTATTGATGAGGCGATGAGTGAAATCTCAGTCGAGACCAACCAGGCAACCCGTCCGGTAAGGACACAAAAATATTCGCTGGGAGGCGCGGGAAACGTAACCAACAACCTGGCTGCCATGAATATCAAAGATATCCGCGCTTTTGGGGTGATCGGTACCGATCCGTTTGGAGCCGAAATGGTTCGCGTCATGAAAGCAACCGGAATCAATCCGGAAAACCTGCTTGTTCAGGAGGAGAATTGGTATACACATGCTTATGCCAAACCCTATATTGATGATAAAGAGTTGAACAGGGTTGATTTTGGGAACTACAATAAACTGTCAAGGGAGACAGCTGACCGTCTGATCGGGAACCTGGTTAAGGAGATTCCTGAGGTTGATATTGTCATTATTAATCAGCAGGTTCCCTCCGGTATTCACATCGACTATTTTAAGAAAAGGTTGATTGAGGTCATCGCTCAGTTTCCTGAAAAAACTTTCATCGTTGACAGCCGTAACTTCAATGACTTTTACACAGGAGCCATCCGGAAGATGAACGATACAGAGGCTGCCCGGTTATGCGGGATGGATAAGAAGCCTGATGAAGTGGTGCTTTATTCCGAAATTGTGGCATCTGCCAATGAACTGTACAAACGGTATCAAAAGCCCCTCTTTATCACCCGGGGAAGCAAAGGCTCGCTGACCATCGATGCCAATGGAATTTCGGAAATACCGGGTCTGATGATCCTTTCAAAAGTGGATACGGTGGGTGCCGGAGACAGCTATCTTGCCGGTGCGGCATCCTCACTGGCTGCCGGTTACTCCATGAATATAGCTGCCCAGGTTGGCTCATTTGTTTCGGGAGTTACGGTTCAGAAACTTTTCCAGTGCGGTACGGCCACTCCTGAAGAGATTATGGCAGTTGGCATTGATCCCGATTATATTTTTGCTTCGGAACTCGCCGAAGATACACGTCATGCCAAATATCTGGCAGGGACAGAGATTGAAATTGTAAACAAATGGGAACATAAACCACAGATCGAACACGCCATCTTTGACCACGACGGAACCATCTCCACACTTCGCGAAGGGTGGGAACTGATTATGGGACCGATGATGATCAAGGCAATCCTTGGCGATAAATTCCTCGATGCCGATGAAGCATTATATCAGAGGGTCAAAGAACGTTCTGACGAGTTTATCGACAAAACGACAGGCATTCAGACCCTGGTTCAGATGAAGGGGCTTATCGAACTGATCCGTGAGTTTGGCTGTGTCCCTGAAGATCAGATCCTCGACGAGTTTGGCTATAAACAGATTTACAATGACGAATTGCTGATCATGGTTAAGGTCAGGGAAGAGAAATTCGCAAAGGGAGAACTCTCGCTCGAAGATTTTACCATGAAAAATTCGGTGGCGTTCCTTCAGAAGCTTCATGATGCCGGAGTTAAACTTTATCTGGCCAGTGGCACCGATGAGGTGGATGTGAAAAGCGAGGCGCAAGTGCTGGGCTATGATCACCTGTTTGAAGGTAGAATCTACGGAGCTGTCGGTGATATCACCAAGGAGGCCAAGAAAATTGTGCTTGACCGTATTCTGAATTCCATCGGGGAATCGGCCCTTGGGAAGGTAGTTACCTTCGGTGATGGCCCTGTTGAAATGCGCGAGACCAACAAGCGGGGAGGAGTCTCGGTCGGAATCGCCAGCAACGAACTGCGTCGTTACGGGTTGAATGAAAATAAGCGGACCAGACTGATTAAAGCCGGTGCCGATGTGATCATCCCCGATTTTTCGCAAATGGCATCATTGCTGGAGTTGTTAAATATTAAATCATAAGTTATGCCTTACCCCAAATTAGACCGCGACCGGTTGTCAATTAAGAAACTTGTCGACCGCAAAAACAAGGTTTATATTGAAAAAGACCATGTTCCTGTTACCCAGAAACCTGCTCACCTGTCAGAACTGGGACAGAGCCTGATCGAAAAAACTGCCGGCCGGATCCATCTGGCCCGCAGGGAACAAAAATCGCGGATGCTTACCTTTGGGGCACATACCATTAAAAATGGGATGGCCCCAACCTTAATCGCCCTGATGGAAGAGGGCTGGGTTACCCATCTCTCGACCAATGGCGCAGGCATTATTCACGACTGGGAATTTGCCTTTCAGGGGAAATCGAGCGAGGATGTGCGCGAGAATGTGGAACTCGGCCAGTTCGGAATCTGGGACCATACCGGATTCAATATCAATCTGGCACTCATTGTGGGAGCATACGAAGGTTTAGGGTACGGGGAATCGGTGGGTAAGATGATCTCGCTTGAAGGATTACAAATCCCTGAAATCGCCGCATTACAGGAAGAGGTTATCGGGTCCGTCCATACCGATGCCGATCATGCCGCAGCTGCGGCCGACCTTGCCGGGGTGATTCAGAAATTCAGTCTGGAGGCCGGATTCATGAAAATCCCCCATCCTTTCAAAAGATATTCGGTTCAGGCACGGGCATATGAATTAGGGATTCCGTTTACCGGACACCCTATGTTTGGACATGATATCATCTATAACCATCCAATGAACCACGGAGCGGCTATCGGCAGGGTTGCCCAGAACGATTTCCTGAGTTTTGCAAAAAGTGTGAGTAACCTCGATTATGGTGTCTATATGTCTATCGGATCGGCTGTCATGTCACCGATGATTTTTGAAAAGGCGCTCTCCATGTCCCAGAACCTGATCATCCAGGAAAATGGCCATATCGACAACCACTATATGCTGATTGTCGATCTTGCCAAATCGGACTGGGACTGGAACAATGACGGTGAACCTCCGATGGATAATCCTGCTTATTACCTCAGGTATTGCAAAACCTTCAACCGTATGGGAGGAGAGATGCATTACCTGACTGCGGATAACCGCGACTTTCTGCTGGCGATATATCAAAAACTGACTGAAAAATAAATTTAAAAAAAGTCGATCTCCCGGCAAAATGGATTTAAACCCGGAATACCAATCAATTTATATTTAAAGCTTTAAAAACAATGGCACAAAACAAACAATTATCGAGAAGGGATTTCATTGGAACCACCTCCCTGGCAGCTGCCGGATTATCCATTGTACCTTCCAATACAATTGCCGGGTTAGGGCATAAGGCGCCAAGTGACAAATTAAACATCGCCGGTGTGGGAATCGGTGGCATGGGATTCTCAAATCTGAAAAACATGACCACTGAAAATATCGTGGCATTGTGCGATATTGATTGGGATCACAGTAAAGATTGTTTTAATAATTTCCCTAAGGCAAAAAAATATTGGGACTGGCGAAAAATGTACGATGAGATGGATAAATCCATTGATGCAGTCTTAGTCGCCACCGCAGATCATAACCATGCCATTGTGGCTTCTCATGCAATGACACTGAACAAACATGTTTATGTTCAGAAGCCGCTTACCCACTCGGTTTATGAATCCAGACTCCTGACCAGACTTGCTGTCAAACATAAAGTGGCCACTTCAATGGGTAACCAGGGCTCATCCGATGTTGGTGTCCGGTTGATTCAGGAATGGCTGTGGAACGGTGAGATCGGTGAGGTGACCCGGGTGGAGGCATTTACCGATCGTCCGCTGTGGCCTCAGGGGTTAGCCACACCAAAAGAGGGGATGAAAATTCCTGAAACGATGAACTGGGATCTGTTTATCGGTCCTGCAAAATACCGCCCTTACCACAGGATGTACACTCCGTGGAATTTCCGGGGATGGTGGGACTTTGGTACCGGTGCGCTTGGAGATATGGCCTGTCATCTTCTCCACCCGGTGTTTATGGGGCTTAAATTAGGCTATCCCACAAGGGTTCAGGGCGCTTCTACCATGCTGATGACCGATTCTGCGCCAAGTACCGAATCAGTTCAGTTAATATTCCCGGCCCGTCCGAATGTGCCGGGGATTAAAATGGATTTTCCTGAAGTTCAGGTTACCTGGATGGATGGTGGCATGAAACCGATGAAACCATCCAACTGGCCTGAAGGACGCGACATGAATGATGGTGGAGGGGGTGTTATCTTCCACGGAACCAGGGATAAGCTGATTTGCGGATGTTATGGCAAAAATCCGTGGCTGCTCTCGGGACGGGTTCCCAAGGTTGAGGAGTCGATTCCGCGCATAAAAACCTCTCATGAGCAGGATTGGATCCGCGCCGCCAAAGAGAGCCCCGAAAACCGGGTGGAGACCGCCTCCCCATTCTCACAGGCGGGACCATTCAACGAAATGGTGGTCATGGGCGTGCTTGCGGTTCGGTTGCAGGACCTAAATAAGGAGTTGATCTGGGATGGTCCGAATATGCAATTCACCAATATTCATGATAACGAAGAGATCAAATTTTGCCTCGATAACGGAATGGTGATAACCAATGGCAATCCGACTTTTAACGAAGTTGACAGCGATCCTTTAAATGCCAAGAAATTTGCCGCCGACCTCATCCGGCACAAGTACCGCGAGGGGTGGTCACTTCCGGATATGCCTGCATAAAGCTGAAAATGTGATAGCTTAGCCAAACCACCGGTTTGCCTGTTTATTCAAAATTGAGAATCTAAGTCATGAGGGTGTTCAAAAAGCGAGGAATTTTCAACCATAAAGGGCACAAAGTCCACTTGTACAATTGGCAGAATATCAATTTAAGAGCTCTGTGTGCCTTGTGTGAATTCTAATGTACATTATGACAAGAAAGATTTTTATAACACCTGCGTTTAAAAGTATAAAACCAAATTCAATTATTTAATATGAAACGGGAAGAAGTTGTTGATTTAAAAACAGAAGCGATCAATCACCTGACAAAAGAACTTTTACCATTCTGGACTACCCGGATGATCGACAAAACCTATGGGGGGTATATTACCCATTTTGATCAGGAGGGGAAGGATACGGGTGAAGATGAGAAATCCCTGATTGCCCAGACCCGGTGTCTCTTTACCATCTCTTCAGCCCATCGCGCAGGCTACGGCGGCGGAGCTTATGCCGCACTGGCAAAGCACGGTGCCGACTTTCTGATTGATAACATGTGGGATAAGGAATACGGCGGCTTCTTCTGGATGATGGACCGTAAGGGAAACGTAAAGATAGATCAGAAAATCATTTACGGACATAGTTTCGCAATCTATTCACTCAGCGAATATACCCTTGCAACAGGTGATCCCAGGGGAATTGAATATGCCGAAAAGGTATTTGACCTGTTGCAAAAATATTGTACCGATACCATGTATGGTGGTTACTGGGAGATGTTTCACCGCGACTGGACCCTGTGCGGACCCGGCAGTCAGGGCGGAGACCGTAAAACACTCGATGTGCATATGCACCTGATGGAGGCATATACCACGCTTTACGAATGTACGGGCAAAGATGTCCATCGCCGTAAATTACTCGAAGATATTGACTTGCTGATCAACAAGATCATTCACCCGGTTCATAAAACAGGAATCCCGCAATTCTATAAGGATTGGACTGTTGCCCCTCAAATTAAATTCGATATCATCTGGGGATGGGACCGGTTTTCGGAAGAGGGACAAAAAGGAAATGCTACCGATAACACCTGCTACGGACACAACGCCGAGTTTGCCCACCTGCTGATTCATGCCCTGAAGATCCTTAAAATTGATCCGAAGTCCTATGCCGATCTGTTCCGGATCATCTTTGATCATACGGTAGATAACGGCATTGACTGGGAATATGGTGGCGTCTTTGTGGAAGGTCCTCATTCCGGCGGGGTTTACGACAAGGAGAAGGAGTTCTGGCAACAGGCGGAAGTCTTGATTGGACTGCTCGACGGGGTTCTGATGTTTGAGGATGAGAAATACTGGGAGGCCTATAAAAATGTTCACCGGTTCGTCCTCGGGAAGGTGGTGAATAAGGGTGTGGGCGAATGGTATCCGCTGCTTTCACGTCGCGGTGAACCAATCTGGACACACATGGGGCACTCGTGGAAGATCAACTACCATACCGTCAGGGCAATGATCCAGAGTATTATCCGATTGGATAAAATAGCTGCCGGGATAAACTAAAACTAACTGATTTACAATGAATTTATCACTAACTATTCTTGACTGGATTGTCTTGTGTTTGGTCGTGGGAGGGAGTCTCTCCTTTGGTCTGTATATGGCCTACCGCAAAAAGGCGGGACAAAATAGTTCTAATTTCTTCCTGGGCGGGCGATCGATGAAGTGGCCCATTGTGGGCGCTTCGATGTTTGCTACCAATATTGGGGCAGAGCACCTGGTAGGATTATCGGGCGACTCGTACCGGTACGGCCTCTCAGCCGGCTCTGTTGAATTAACCTGTGCGATCACCCTGGGTTTTGCCTGCGCAGTGCTGTATCCCTATTATATTAAGAACAAAATTTTTACGATCCCCGAATTTCTGGAATTACGGTATAACCGACGTGCACGAACCCTGTTTTCAGGATTAATGTTGGTTATCAGTATTATGACCAAGCTTGCCTTTACCCTTTTTGCCGGTGCATTGGTTCTGAACAGTATCCTGGGATGGAATGTGATGACCACGGTAATTATTGTGGGGATGTGCGTGGCACTCTTCACGATGTTGGGCGGATTTACTGCAGTGGCTTATACCGATGTTATTCAGGTTGTTATTATGCTGGGGGGAACCTCTATTATGCTTTTTATTGGCCTCGACAAGGTTGGCGGCTGGCATGGCCTTATGACCAAGGTACCCGATATGGTATCGATCGCAAAGCCGTATGATGACCCCGTTTACCCGTTTTGGGGTATTCTGGCGACTGCATTTTATGCCGGGATCTTCTATTGGGGCATTGACCAGGTCAATGTCCAGCGCGGACTCGCGGCACAGGATATTCACCATGCACGGTGGGGAGCTATGTTTGCCATATTGCTGAAGCTCACACCTATATTTATTTTTGCGCTGCCTGGAGTTATCGCTTATGCCTTATTTCCAGACGTCCTGCACGGTGAGGCTACCAAGCAGACATTTGTCCTGTTACTGAATAAGCTTCTTCCTACCGGATTGAGGGGATTACTCCTGGCATCGCTCATGGCCGCCTTGGTATCCTCTACCATCGCAGTGCTGAATTCAGTTTCCACACTTGTCGTGCGCGACTTTCTTCTCGAGTTCCGTCCCAATGTCCCTGAAAAGAAGCAGGTTCGCTTTGGCCGCTTTGTGATCATGATCGTTGCTGTTTTGGGAATGGGTGCGGCATGGCTGGTTTACAAAAACGAAGAGGGGTTATACAAGTATTTGCAAACCATCTCGGCCTATCTCGTTATTCCCGTTTTCCCGGCAATCTTTTTCGGTATCGTCAGCAAGAAAGTGACACTTAAAGGGGCTGCTGTTTCAGTAATTGCAGGAATAATTCTGGCCACTGTATTTGTTATCGATCAAATACTGGGCCCTTCAGCCGGCAAGGATCTTTTCCCGTTCCTTCATCATAAACTGACGCTGAACTTTGGCTACCGGGGTCTTTGGGCTGAAATGTTTATTACCGGCGTATTATTTGCCGTCTCAGCATTCACTGAAAAAACGGCACCCGAGAAGCTTGCCAAAACGACCATTAACTACTCAAAAGGAGTCCCAAAATTTGAAGGGATCACCGACTGGAGGTTGCATTGGGGAATTCTGGCATCCATTACGTTATTTCTGTATATCTGGCTAAGTTGATAGTTCTGATTTTCAGGTAAACCAATAACAATCCAAGAAGTATTATCACAAATTTCTAATTTTTTAAAACATGAAAAAAACTTCAGTTTTATTCTTCATTGCATTAATGATCGGTTTCACCGGAATGGTTGAAGCCAAACCCAAATGGGTTTCCCTTTTTAATGGCAAAGATCTGAAGGGCTGGGTTGCCCGGGGGAAAGCCAACTGGTACGTAAAAAATGGCACACTGGTTGGAGAAGGGGGTATGGGGCACATTTACACCGACGCTGCCTGTACCGATTTTGAGGCAAGAGGCACTTTCCGGATTACCGAACAAGGTTCAAAAGCCAACAGCGGATTCTACTTCAGGGCTAATCCTCCCGAAGACAAGCCAGAGGGCTTTCCGCGCGGATATGAAGCTCAGATCTGCAATACCACCGATGCCTACACCGGATGGTTATGGAAACCGGGTAAACCTACGGGCAAGGCGACTGAGCTGCTGACAAAAAACGGAGAGTGGTTTACCTATCACATCAAGGCAGTGGGTTCCCATATTCAGTTCTGGATCAATGGAAAGCTGGTGATGACCTATGATGACAGCGAATTCAAAACGGGTCATTTCGCCATTCAGGGGCACAATCCGGGAATGAAAATAGAAGCTAAAGACCTGTTTTATAAGAGCCTTGATAAAAACTAAGGAGTTCTCGATGAGAATTCACGCTGAAATGTAAACGATTCACTGGTCGAATAACCATGATCGGAAAATCATTCTTTGGAAATGAAAGCACGATCATGGTAATTCGCTGCATAGTCATCGATCCGATGTGGAAATTTAAATAATATAATCCTTATGAAGTCAATTTTAGTCGGATTGAGCCTTGTGCTTGGTCTGTTTGTCAGCGGATACGGGCAGAAGTCCAAAATTTATTCCGAATTTGCAGGAGAGGGGGAAGATCGCATTGAAATAATTGTGGTAAGCGGCACCCCGCATCAAATGGGCGTTGAACTTGGGCGACATTTAAAAAATCAGGCCAGGCAGAGCATGGAAAAGTACCTCCATTCCGCACAAAAAGAGGACAGCGTTTTATGCAGTTTAAAGAATTTGCTGAATGCCTGGAAAACGAATGAACCATTCATGGATAAGCGGTTTGTCGAGGAACTAACCGGTTTTTCCGAGGGATCGGGAATTGATCTCAATTTTCTCAAGGCAGCTCATGCCATACCATTTATCTCTCCCTATTCCTGCAGCGGGGTAGATGCCTGGGGAAAAGCTTCGGGTAACGGCCATTTATACCAGATCAGAAATCTCGATTATTCAACGGATGCGGGATTGCAGGACTTTCCTGTGGTCATTGTATATAAACCCACAAAAGGTATTGCCCATGCGAATATCGGGTTTTCAGGGATGTTGTCAAGCCATACCGGGATGAATTCCAAATCGATCGTCCTTGGAGAGAAAGGGGAATCTCCTTCAGCGGAGCTCCCCTACGATTTACATGGAAAACATTTTACGATCCTGTTCCGGGAGCTGTTGTATGACGCCAAAACACTTTCAGATGTGGAAAGAATCATTGAAAATTCGAGCCTGATAAAACGATATTACCTGTTTGTCGGCGATGGAAAGCTTAAAAAGGGCGCAGCGGTGAAATACCTGATTTCAACCCCTGATTCCGTGAGATTTCACAAATGGAGAGATATGGATAAGACAGATATTCATGTCCCCAAAGTCTATAACGACATTACCTATTACACGATGAAAAACGATCAGGCCTCAAAATTCTTTGATGAACATTATGGCCATATCGGGGCGCCCGAAATGATTAAATTATCCAAACTCGTGGCTTCTGATGGAAATTTGGTTGATGTTGTATATGATGCAACGAGTCTTGAAATCTGGGTAGCCAACGCAACAGACACTCAAACAGCCTCTTCCCGTGAATATGTCCATATTGATCTGAAGAAATATTTCAAATAAACAGATACACCCTATCCCTTTTAGGTTAATAAACCATAAGATTTAAATAAATAATTAGAAGTTTGCCCCTGTCAAATGATGTTTCTTTGTTTGGACCAGTTAATTATTCCAGCACATGAGAAACATTCCATTTTACCTTCTGATTTTAATATTCGGCTCTTTTCTTTTAGCCGGTTTCAAAGATAAGGATGGTGCATCCTCCACCGAAACGATCAATGATAAAGGGCAGCCGGTTTATAAGGATCTGCCATATTTGCAGAACCTGAGCGTCCGGTACTACTTCACTCCGGATCAATATTCCTCCAAACCCGCCGCGGTCTCAGCAAACCGCGACGGGCAGATCCGCGTTTTAACCGACAGCGGACTTATCGTCCCCGATAATGGTTCTCTTTTCTATCCCGGGAAATTTTCCCGTGACGTCTCTTACCCGCAGATCCTCCCCCGGAAAATAAGCGCTGTCGGGACTTACCGTAAACAGACGGTCTACCTTGACAACAAACAGCTCTTCAGCAATGCCTGGGCCGGAAGGATACAGATCGATCATGGCATGCCAAAAGCTTCCATTTTTGCCGGGGGGGATGATTTTCAGTTTATGCTCTCAGATGGTGAGCAGCTTCTCTTCCTTGACCAGGGAGGGAAAAAGCTATGGTCCGGAGCCATGAAAGGGATCCGGCAAATCCGTTATGTGGCTGAAAGGAGAAGTTTCCTGTTAATATCCTCAAATCTTGTTACTGAATATACACCCGGTAAGCCGCTTAAAGAACTTTACTCCGGCACAGCGATTACATGCGCCACATCAATTGAGAAGGGGAACGACATCGTCATTGGAACTTCTGCCGGTTATCTCAGGGTTTCTGATCAAAAACTGATCAGTGCTGTCCCATGTCCGGAAATTACCGCAGTTAAAGAGCTCAACGGTCATCTTTGGTTCGGTACAACCCGGGGCGCTTTCTATCTGAATGAAAATGGCAGGTATAATTATTATGCCGGTGAGCGCTGGCTTCCGGGAAACCGCGTAATCGCCCTCGAAGCCGGTCCTGAACAGAGCATTCTGGTTTTAACCGATAAAGGGGTCGGGCAGCTTTATTTTAAGCCAATGACCCTTGAGGAGAAGGCGCTCTTTTATGAAAAACAGGTACGCGAAAAGAATATCCGCTACGGGTTTAACAGCAGTTCCGTCCGTTTAACTGATGGTTATTCGTCCGGCCAAACGGGAAATCAACCCAGCGATAATCTCTGGACCGGGATGTACCTCGCGGCGGAGCTTTTCCGGTATAAAGTTACCGGCTCGGAAGATGCCAAAGAAAATGCCTATGAATCGTTTGAGGCCATGGAACGGCTCTTTACGGTAACCAACATTCCGGGTTTGTTTGCCCGAAGCATCGAGCGTGATTACAAAACAGAGAATGCGAAGGATAAAGACTGGAAAAGGAAAGAACTTCTGACAGGCAGTCCGGCCAGTTTATGGCTTCCCGCAGCCGACCATCCGAACTGGTCGTGGCGTTCCACGGCAAGCAGCGATCAAACCGTTGGCCAGATCTTCGCACTGACGCTCATTCTGGAACTTTCAGACGATGCCCAATGGAAGGCACGGGCGCTCAAATGTCTCGATAACCTCATGGGGTATATTGTGAAAAATGATTTTTATATCATTGACGTAGATGGTGAGCCAACCATGTGGGGAAAATGGAACCCTGATTACGTCAATCAGTTCCCCAAAAACGTGGGTGACCGTAAGATTACCTCTTCAAATATCATCGCCTTTTTACAGACGGCCTACCATTTTACAGGAAAACAGATCTATAAGGAAAAGGCGAATATGCTGATGACCAAATACGGATACCTCGATAATCTGATGCGTCCCTTCTCCCAAATTGGTCCAAATGGCGCCGATGAACTGAGTAAGGTGCTCTCAGAGGAGTGGAACCATTCGGACGACGAGATGTATTTTCTTGCCTATTGGGGTTTGTATCCATATTCACTTTCCGCTGAATTAAAAGCAAAATATAAAGAAGCGATAAAGGATCATTGGGAGATTGAAAGGCCGGAAGGTAATGCATTGTGGAACTTTACCTACGCCATGACTGGTGCAACGGAGTTCGATCTGGGCCCTTCGGTCGATTTCCTCAAAGAATATCCAATGGATTTGCGAAACTGGGCCATGCATAACCTGCACCGCAAAGATATCGAGCGGCTACCGGCTAATTTCAGGGGACAAACGACCAAAGAACGGCTTCCCCTGTCCGAAACCCCAATTTACAGGCACAACGGACAGATTTTCACCCTTGATGCTGCAGGAGATGGTTCATCACTGGTCAGCGCCGGGGATACCTGGCTTCTCCCTTACTGGATGGGAAGATACCTGGGGGTAATCTCAGCTCCGGTGAAATAGGCAATTTGCTAAATATAAAATTTGGAAGAAGCTGATGTCATAAGCTTATTGCCGTATCGACGGTCGTTTTCGTACCGGCCTGTGGGGAAGTTTTAATGTTTGGATAATAGCTCCTGCATATTTCGATTTCCGGGAACCCTGAAGAGTTTTAATCAGAATAACCCCTGGTGGTACGCAAGGGTAAAAATAAATTGTCGGGTGAAGGCGCATTTACAGCAGCAGATTGAAAATTTGCCGATAGATGCGCTTCAAACGGGAACATTCCAAAGGCTCTGAATATTTATAATTGAAAAATAAAATAGCAACAACAAAAACCGATACGATGAGAAAGACACTACAACTACTTTTGATCTTCCTGTTTTGCACTATGATCTCCAATGCCCGGGAGAAATATGCCATTGGGATGTTTCATTTTAACTTTCAATATGTAGCAGGAGACTACCACATTGAATCCAAAATCATTAAGAATTCACTTTATCCGGTACTTCAGTTTTTCGAAAAAAATCCACAGTTTAAATCCGATATTGAGATTCAGGGTTTTGGGATAGAGGACCTTGCCGAAGAACATCCTGAAGTATTGGCTCTGTTAAAGAAACTGGTAAATAAAGGGCAGATTGAATTAGTCGTTGCCCATTATTCCGATGAGTTCTTTATTGCTTATCCCGCCATTGATCTTCAGAAATCAATCGAGCTGTCGGATCAGATCCTGGCCGATCACGGAATGAAACGGTCACGGGTATTTTTCGGGCAGGAGATGCAATGGTCTCCGGCCATGGCCAGCGTGCTGAAGGATAAATATGACGTGGTGGTTACCAGCTCAGATCCGCATGGTTATTACCGCCCCAGAACACTTCCGCTGGTGAATGTCTCCTATGGGAGTGATCACATCCTGGGATTAATCGACGGCGGTCAAAAGAAATTGAACGGGCTGGATTGGGAATCTGCCTTCCTCGACGATGGTGAGGAGTTCAATACCCTCGATTATAACAGTGATTTTAATATCGTTCCGGCACAGGAGAAGAAGAGTGTCGACAATTTTAAAAGGCTTTTAAAGGAAGGTTATAAGTTTGTAACCGTCACGGAATTAGTTCAGAAAATTAAGGGATCGGAAGGATACCAGATACCGGATTATCCGTTTGTACCCGAAGGAACCTGGAATATGGAGGTTTGCGGACCATTTATGTGGATGGGAAGGCAGCGGACCGGCATTGAGAAGGATGGTCTTACCAGGGCGCTATCCTACGAAATGCGCGGAAAAATTCTGATGGCTGAAAAACTGCTGGATTATGCCTCTGCCAAAGGGCTGGATGTGGGCAAACTTAAAAAACTGATCCTTGAGGCATGGAAACACCTGCTGCTATCAGAAGTATCCGATTCAAGCGGCTGGTCGCCCTTATTGGTTGAGGTTCAGTATACAGACAATGAAGTTGCAAATGCAGAGTTGGCCATTAGCGAGCTTATGAAAGCGTTGAAAGCCATTTTGCCTATGGATGACAAAAGTTATCTCGTGGATACGAAGAGCGGTAAGGTTGAACCTGGAAAAGGCTCGAAATTTTCCTGCGGGTCAGTCGCAATTCTGCCCGTCACCTTTGCCGTAAGAGCTGAAAAATCGGTAAGCAGTATTAAGAAGATCAATGAAAATCTCTATAGCTTAAATATTAAGGGCGAACGTCCCGCCGACGGTGCTGTCGAAATCATATTTGATACCCCTGCCAGCGGACTCTATTATTCAGCCGGTTCGGGTGAGGAGATTGCCGTTGAAATTCCAACCGACTTCAGGAATAATCCTGCATTTACACTGTCCAATGGATTTATCTACCTGAACAATGGGTACAGCCTGGTAAAGGATTGCTCGCTGGAACATATCGCTGCAACCTGGAAAATGAAGGAACAAAAGCTGGTTTTCAGGGAGGAGCTTAATAAGAACAATCCTGAGATGAACATGCGCTTTTATCTGGTCAAAGGGGGTGTCAAAGAAGGACTTGAGTTTGCCAATAAACTGAATACCTGGCCTTCTTACAACGTCACCTTCTCAAAAAGCGGTATCAGCTATAACAAGGTGATGCCGGAAAACATGTAGCAAGAGCCATTGGCTCGATTCCAATTGTAACCACGTATTTTAATCCGTTGCAATAAAACCAGTCATTAATAGAGAGTACCATAGGTACGGTACATCGCGAATATATGTGCATCGGATGTGACTCTAAGTACTGAATTCCTTGGAAAGTGCCGATAATTCAAAAAAATAATTCTATGACAAATAAGGCAAAAAATCTTATTATGAACATGAAGATAACTATCCTTTCGGTTATTTTCTCCTTCTGTGTGACGGTAACCTTATCCGCAAAGGAATACAATATCATTGATTTTGGCGCCAAATCCGATACCACATTTCTGAGTACCAGGGCAATTCAGGCTGCCATCGATGAGTGCAGCAGAAACAACGGCGGAAAGGTTGTTATTCCTTCAGGAACCTACCTCTCCGGTACGATCTGTTTCAAAAGCAATGTCACCCTCTCTCTTGAAAAAGGTGCCACGCTGTTCGGGAGTCCCCGTCTGGCCGATTATCCGGTGAACCTGCCCGATTATACCTTTTTCAGAAAGGGTATTGTTAAGCGGGCTCTGATTTATGCCGAAAACTGTTCGGATATCGCCATTGAAGGGGAGGGGACGATTGATGGACAGGGGGGGTCTTTCAGGGAGAACAATCATTCAAAAGACGACTCCTACTCGGTCAGGCCTTACCTGATCTGGATGATTAAATGCAAAAATGTGAGGACAGAGGGGGTCAGACTCCGGAACTCGGCGTTATGGATGCAGCATTACCTCGCTTGCGATCAGCTCTATATTCATAATATCGACGTGTTTAACCATTGCAATAAAAACAATGACATGATCGACATAGACGGTTGCCATGAGGTAAGGATTTCAGATTGCGTAGGGGACTCTGATGATGACGGAATTACCCTTAAAAGTACCTCCGGCCGAGGGAACGAGAATATTGTCATCACCAATTGTCTGCTGAGCAGCCATTGCAATGCCCTGAAGATGGGGACAGAATCAAATTCAGGCTTCAAAAATGTCTCTGTTTCCAACATCGTGATCCGGCCGTCGAAAGTAGCCGACAGGTCTATCGAAGGCAATCCCGGCGGTCACACAGGGATTGCCCTGGAGGAGGTTGACGGAGGAGTCCTGGATGGAGTCGTTATCTCCAACATCACCATCGATGGAGCTGCCTGCCCGATTTTTATCCGGCTGGGAAACCGGGCACGCCCCTTTGACGAAGGTCATAAAATTGATCACGTTGGATCGTTACAAAATATATCCATCAGTAATGTTGTTGCAACAGGTGCAAAAGGGGTAGGTTGTTCGATCACCGGAATTCCGGGCTATCCGGTCAAAGGTGTCCGTTTAAGCCATATCCGTATCGAATTTGAAGGGGGCGGGAAATCGGAAGATGTTATCCGTAAAGTATCCGAAAAGGAGAATTCCTATCCTGAACATGATATGTTTGGGGTATTACCATCCTATGGATTTTATGTGCGTCACGCTGAAAACATTCACTTTAACGATGTTCAGCTTGCCACAAAAAATGAAGATCTGCGGCCTGCGATCTTTCTTTCGGATGTCAGTGATGCCGTTATTGATCAGCTTCATTCAGGCAGTAATTCTAAAAATACTGCGGATATTTACCTTGAAACGTCAAGGTTGATTCGTATCGGAGGGTGCTTTATTGCGGGAAAATCCAATAGCCTGGTCTATTTTGCCGGTGGTGCAAATGCGGACATATCACTATACAACAACGAGATGAGCAATATTAAATCACTTTACACCCCAGGTGAAATCAGGGTCCCGGGGTTAAAGGAGAGTGGTAACCGGTAACCGGTAGCTTCTTATCGTAATCTGTATTGCAGGGATTTAATAGTCACTTGTGGCTGGTGAATCAAAAAAAGGTGTCCAAAAATACTGTGAATCTTATGGCCTGCTCTGAAGTCTTTGTGCAATTAATTGCATTACAGCAGTTTATTGATAGAGGCCCCGAAATATCAGCAGTTTTTGGACACCTGTTTCAGGTTATCCCTTTTTGCGTGTATTTAATCCAATAACAGTGTAAAGGGGGCAGAAACTGATAAAACTTGTAATGATGAATATGGCAGCAAATACCAACAGAATAATCGCGAGTGTTCCGCTGATTACCTTTGTGAAAAAGAGGGATGCAATGATCACGGCAACAATAATGCGGATCGACTTGTCAAGGGTACCCATGTTTTTTTTCATACTCCGAAATTTTAGATTAATTAACTGAATATAAAACAAAAAGCTACGCTATAAAGTTTTGAAATAATGGGATTCGCATTTAAAGCCGGGGTTTAATCCGGATGATCTTCCATTTTCCGTTTTGTTTCACATGGGCCATCCCCTTGTAACAGCAGGCCCCGTGGTAATTATTGGCCTCTTCGTAGATTACAGGCACAATTTCATCACCTTTTTGATCAATGAAACCATATTTGCCTCCTGATTTGACTGCTGCATATCCACCGATAAATTTCCATGTATTTTCATACCGAGGTGAAATAATCTCCTTCCCATCCTGATTTACATATCCAAACTTCCCATTGAGCTTTACCGCGGCCATCCCCTCCTCAACCGGATAGGCCAGATCATATTTCGGTTCGATGATCACCTTCCCGCTCTGGTCCTTATAGCCATATTTATCATTGGTTGCTGAATAAAAAGGGACAATCTTTCCCTGACAAACCGTTGTGAAGGCGAATAAACTTATCAATAAAAATATCTTCATTTTTTCACTTTTTATTTTTTACGATCTTCCCTTCCCGGCAGGTCCTCTGTCCTGACACCCCAGGTCCCGGAAGGTTTGCCACCCATATAAAGAACCAATTCACCGCCTTTCAGGATATCTGAGTGGCGGATAAAAGAGCGGGTATAAGGAATCCCATTGAGCGTTGCCTTTTGTATGTAAATATTTTTTTTGTCCAGATCCTGTGCCTTTATAACAAAATGTTTTCCGTTGAAACTGGTGATTGTTGATTCGTCAGCCAGAGGAGTTCCAAAAACATACTCCCCGCTGGCCGGGTTAACCGGATAGAAGCCAATGGAGCTCAACACATACCATGCGCTCATCTGCCCGCAATCGTCGTTGCCACACAAACCGTTTGGCTGGTTGCTGTAGTATTTTGTGAGGATATGATTCACCTTTTCGGCCGTCTGCCAGGGTCTGCCCACGTAGCTGTAAAGGTAAGGGACATGGTGACTTGGCTCATTTGAGAATTCGGATAAGCCGTAGTATCCGTTATTCTTTAAATCACTTTTCCGACCATAGGGTGAATTGTACAATGAATCAAGCTTTTTGGTAAATTTTCCGGGTCCTCCCATGACCGTTATTAATCCATATAAATCCTGGGGAACATACCAGGTATAAATCCAGGCGTTCCCCTCCTGAAAGCCGATCGATTCTTTGGGATTGAACGGAAGCATCCACCTCCCTTTGGAGTCTTTGGGCCTGACAAACCCTGTTGAGGTGTCAAAAACATTTTTCCAGTACCCGCTTCTCTTTATAAATTCTTTATAATCAGCTTTATTGTTCCTGATTTTGGCAATCTGAGCAATACACCAGTCATCAAAAGCATATTCGACCGTTTTTGTCACCCCGCGCTGCCTTGGATCGAGGTCATCAGGGACATACCCATATTGGCGATAGAAATCAGATTCGCGGATATCCTGGTTGGCCGTGTTTTTCATCGCTTCATAGGCAAGATTATAATCAAAACCCTTAATTCCCTTTAAAATAGCGTCTGCAATAATAGGAACGGCATGATATCCAGGCATCACATTGGCCTCATTGTAATATAATTCCCAGGATGGGAGTAGTCCATGCTGTTTGTAAAATTCAAGGAATGAATTAATTATGGATGGCTGCCGGTTGGTCTGTGTTAAGGTAAACAACGGAGCAGCTGCACGATAAGTATCCCACAGCGAATTAAGCGTATAGATGTTTTTCCCGGTATAGACCTTTTTATCAGCCCCGGTATATTTATCCAAAGCATCATCAAACCGGAAGGGGGCAAAATAACAGTGATAAGCTGCAGTATAAAAGGTCTCCTTGAAGGAGCGGTCGGCTGAGGTCACCCTGATTTTTTTCAGCTCTGCTTCCCATGCATCGGATGCACTTTTTTTAACGTTATCAAAATCCCAGCCGCCGATCTCTTTCAGTCCTGCCAAAGCCCCGTCAATATCAGCCGAGCTGATCGAAACCTTCACCAGAAGCTGATCTCCTGCATGGGTGGGTGGGAATGACAACGTCGAGCTTATCTTTACCGCTCTGGCCTCCAGTTTCGGGTTGATCCTTACGCTATCTGCAAACAGGGCAATATCCCCAATCGGTTTGTTTGTCCGGGCAGCGAAGTAAACACACCGTTCACCCACAAAACCTATCGATCGCCGAAAACCGACAATCGTCTGATTATCAATTTTCTTAAAATAACACTCCAGGGGTAAATCTCCATTGTGACCCACATGCGCTTCGGTACCGTTACCGGCACCTAAATCAAGTTTAATGGAAACGTTCCGGCTTTCGGGAAAAGTGTACCGATGAAGTCCGCAATGCACCGTAGATGTGAGCTCTGCCTTAATATTGAATGTCTTGAGCAGGACTGAGTAATAACCCGGTTGAGCAATCTCATCCTGATGTAAAAATTCGCTGGTAACTGTTTTGGGAGATGGCTCACTGGTTAATTCCGGAAAAATTGAAATATCACACAAGTCCTCGGCGCCCGTTCCGCTATAATGGGTATGGCTAAATCCACGGATGGTTGTGCTTGGATAGTAATAGCCACTGCACCAGTTATATCCGTGTTCTCCGTTATCCGGGCTCAGCTGCACCATTCCAAAGGGGACCAATGCTCCCGGAAATGTATGTCCGTCTTCATCCGTTCCAATAAATGGATTGACATAATTGGTCAACCGTTCTGTCGGAGCCGGTTTAAAGGCTGTGAATAGGAGGATTGCAATCAGTAAAAGGGAATATTGGGCCAATCTCATTATATATTTAATTTTTATTTAAACAAATCAGGATGTGTTCCTGTACGAATAAGCAGGATAAGTTTATTAGTTTTGTTTCTGGAGTATATTAATAACCAGCCAGGGGAAATGTGACATTCATTAAATCCGAAAAATTCGCCGGTTAAGTGATGGTCTTTATATTCCGGAGGCACTTTTGTTCCTGAAATCAGTATTTTGATTAATTGATTGAGCTTTTGCTCATCAAGGTTACGTTTTCTGGCTAGTTTTAAATCTCTAAGATATTGTTTTGTAAATTCTATGGAATACACAACTATCTTATTTTTTCGAGGTAATCCTTAAAATCAACACACCGGATTGTTTTTCCCTCAATTGCATCGCGAAATGCCATTCTGGTTTTATCATTCGGTGTTTTTTCATCATTTAGATTATCTGTAATGATTTTACCGCAACTCATTTCCCGGATCAAATCGAGAATGATTCGGCCTTTTTTAGTTTTTTCATTGATAATTACAGTGGTCATCGTGACGATCTTTTTACAAAGGTACAAAAATGAAAGACTTTTTGTAATGACCTAATTATATTTTCTCATGCCTGGCAAACACCGACATAAACCTACCGGGAACCGGAGTCTCGTAACGAACCTCGTTGCCGGTTATTGGATGGATAAAGGCAAGGACCCTTGCATGCAGGCAGGTACGGCCGATCAGATTGGTCTTTGCACCGTATTTTTTATCACCGACAACCGGGTGTCCAAGCTCTTTCATGTGCACCCGGATCTGGTTTTTACGTCCGGTTTCAAGTTTCACCTCCACCAGGGTAATGGCATCGCCGCGACGCAGCACCTTATAATGGGTGATAGCCTCATCCCCTTCGCCCGGAACTTTGGTCGAATACATAATCAGCGCCTTGTTTTCCTTCAGAAACGTGTGGATTGTCCCAGTATCCTCCTTGACAACCCCTTCAACAACCGCCACATAAGTCCGTTCAATCACAGCTTCATGCCATGCCCGCTGCATGATGGACTGAACCTCTTCCGATTTGGCAAACATCATAATCCCCGATGTGTCGCGGTCCAGACGGTGAACGACAAAGATGCGGTTATTCGGATCCTCACGCTTTACATGGCCGCTCAGAATGCTGTATGTTGTCAGCAACTTCTCTTTGGCTGTTGCAATTGAGAGCATTCCCGCCTCCTTCTCAATAACAATGATATACGGATCTTCAAACAGAATCCGTAACCCCTTATACCTGATCTCTTCGGGGATCTTTCCTAAGGTAATGGTTACATGCTGACCTTTGAGGACAGGGTAATCAAATTGCGTAATCGTATGATTTTCTACCGAGACCTGCCGGTGTGCCAGTAATGCCTTGACTGTTGTTCTGCTTTTACCCTTAAGCTGATCGATTAAAAATTTCAGCAGCTCGGAGTTCGCTGTTACCTCTATCTGAATTTGTTTGGGCGCTCCCTTTTCCAGGCTGGTAGATTTCTGTTCCATATACTTATAATTATTCCGTTTTCTTTATTTCCCTTAAATTTAATATAGAGGATATTAAAGGCAAAAGTACAAAAAAATGGGGTGTTAAAGCATAGTGTGTTCGGCCCCTTCTGGTGAAAACATATTTATTCCGGAATCACCCCCTTTGAGCTGTAAATCAACGGGAATCTCAATTTAGCCCAAAAATCAGGAATCCGGGTGCTATTGGTGAATATGGGAATGTCCGGACTGGTCCTTCTGTTCGTCGGTTATATTTTCTCCATAAACCTTAACGAGTAGAAATGAATCAACTTTTTCGGAATACTTAAAATCATTTAAATCCAGCATTTGTAAGTATGCTTTAACCACCTGGGCGCTTTTGCTTTCGGGATTCTTTTCTGCAAATGATTCAAAGGCGATTTTCAGCGTGTCGTTAAGCTGATGAGAGTCGGGATCAAATGCCCTGGAATTGTCTTCCCCGGCAAGAAACAGACTCAGGTAATGCGCATAATTCTCCCTGGCGATCCTGATTGAAATAAAGCCGGGATTACGGTGTATGAAATTTTCCAAGGTTAATATTCTGGTGACCAAAGAATCGACAGATACCTGGATCTTCCCCCCCTGGTCAATTTCCGATTCCTGTTCCCTGCTCCGGATGGATAAGAATTCGCGGTAAGCACCCGATAACACGTGCCCGAATTGTTGCAGGAGGAATCCGCTTTGGGGTTCCAGTGAAAATGATCCCGTAATAGAGCTCAGCAGCAATCCGTTGACAGCAAATGAGGCTTTCAGGGAATTAACGGTTTCGGACGAAGGCGAATTCGCGAGTTGATTTGCAACCATTTCATTATTTTCGAAATAGGATGCGGCAAGGTTATTCAGGAATCCGTTGAAATCAACAAACATCGAATCACGTGTGAGACTGTCTGAAGCACAATTGCTGAAGAGTGTGCGGGCAGCACTGAGTGATGCTAAATCCACCGGATCAAGATGTTCCAGTGCCTGGTGGTATTGCAGTGAGTTCGTGAGCTTCAACAGTGAGATTTTTGCAGGATCGGCAAACGAATCTTCCTTTTTAACCGGACCCGATGTAGTACCCTGCGGAAGATGCCAGCCACAGGAAGCTAAAAAGAGAAAAATTAAGGGAATCATCAAATGCCTCATCTTAAAAGAATTTGTTTCGAAATCAAATTTTTTTGCATGAACGCCGTATTGGAAGGAAATACAAAAATAGTTTAAACACCCCTGGTTCGGAAGAGATGGATGAAAGCGACACCGACAGGCAAAAATACGAAGGCGCAAAGAGTTAATTTACTGTAAATAAACACTTTGCGCCTTAATGTTATCCCGGGAATAAGATGCGTTCTCTTATAACCGGGCTTTAATTGCTGCAGTTTCCTTTTCGAATCCTGGTTTTTCAAGCAGGGCAAACATATTCTTCTTGTAAGCTTCGACTCCGGGCTGATCAAAAGGATTCACGTTGAGCAGATATCCACTTATCCCACAGGCTATCTCGAAGAAATAGATCAATTGCCCGAGGTAATATTCATTTAATTGGGGAATATTGATCCGGATATTGGGAACACCTCCGTCGACATGAGCAATGCTTGTGCCCAGTTCTGCCATTTTATTGATATAGTCAACCCTTTTGCCAGCGAGAAAATTCAATTTGTCCAGATCGGCCTTATCCTCCGGAACCAGCACTTCGTTATTCACGTTTTCAACGGAGAGGACGGTTTCAAATAAGATACGTTCCCCTTCCTGGATATATTGACCCATCGAATGGAGGTCGCTGGAGAAATCGACACTTGCCGGGAAAATTCCTTTAAGCTCTTTCCCTTCACTTTCACCGTAAAGCTGTTTCCACCACTCTGCAAAAAAGTGAAGCTTAGGGTTGTAGTTAACCATGATTTCCACCTTTTTCCCGCTTTTATAGAGTGCATTACGGGCGGCAGCGTATTGGGCTGCCATATTTTCTTCGAAAGGTACATCTGCCCCGCAGGCAATTTCCATCGATTTGGCACCACTTACCAGTTCGCGGACATTGAATCCTGCTATAGCTATTGCGATCAGCCCCACGGGAGTTAATACCGAATAACGGCCACCTACATCATCGGGAATCACAAATGTTTTATATCCCTCTTCTTTGGCGAGTGTTTTGAGTGCACCCCGTTCACTGTCTGTAATTGCAATTATCCTTTTGCGCGCCTCTTCAACACCATAACGATCCTCAAGGTCTTGTTTCAGCAGTCTGAAGGCCAGGGCCGGCTCGGTTGTGGTTCCCGATTTGGAGATAATGGCGCAAGCCCACTCTTTGTTGTCGAGCAGATCCCGCAATTCAAACAGGTAATCCTCGCTGATATTCTGCCCGGCAAAAAGGACCAACGGGGCTTCAAAACTCCCCTTTATTTGTGCAAACGAGTCGGAAAGTGCATCGATCACGGCCTTACTCCCTAAATAGGAACCACCGATTCCAATAACCACGAATACTTCAAGATGTTTAGACTGAAGTTTTAATGCTACTTTCTCAATTTCATCCAGGTGTGATTCCGCAATTGAGGAGGGGAGGTCTACCCATCCCAGGAAATCATTCCCTTTTCCGGTTTTATTGCGGAGCGCGGTATTTTGTTGTTCCGCAGCTTTTTTGTAGGCTACAATCTCCTGAGCGGTGACGAAATCGTATACTTTTTCAAGATTTAGTGAAATATTTTCCATAAAAAAGAGTTAACGCAAATGTTCTGTTAATAACCGGATTTCAATTGCCGGAGAAATATTTTCGTAAATAATATTATATACCGAATCGGTGATTGGCATATTGATATGATATTGTAAATTAAGTTCCTTGATGCATTTGGTGGCATAATAGCCTTCGGCAATCATGTCCATTTCAAGCATGGCCGAACGGACCGTGTACCCTTTGCCGATCATGGTGCCGAAGGTGCGGTTTCGTGAGAAGTGTGAATATCCGGTAACCAGGAGATCTCCCAGGTATGCCGAGGATTTGATGTCGCGGGTGATGGGATGAACCGTATCCACAAACCGTTTGATTTCCTGAATCGCGTTGGACATGAGTACCGCCTGGAAGTTATCCCCGTAACGGAGGCTGTGCGAAATTCCTGAGGCAATCGCCATGATGTTTTTCAGTACTGCCGAATATTCAGTTCCCCAGATGTCATCTGAGATATGGGTACGTATCGAGGGACCTTCCAGCAACATGGCAAACTGCCTTGCCCTTTTCACATCAGGACTGGCGATGGTCAGGTAGGAGAGAAGGTCGCGTGCCACCTCTTCTGCATGACAAGGTCCGGCGATAACCCCAAACTGATCGAAGGGGACATCGTAGAACTCATGAAAGAATTCACCGACTACAAGATTATCATCAGGGATAATCCCTTTGATGGCCGAAATCACATACCTCGAACCAATATTCACCGTCAGATGGCTCAGGGTATCCTTAAGGAATGCAGAAGGGGTAACAAAGACCAGAATATCTGAATCTTCAACAATTTTGTTGATATCAGAATAGAAATTAATCCTTGACATCTCGAACTCTACCGAGCGCAGATAATTAGGATTATGCCGGAACTTTTTGAAAAGCTCGATATTCTCCTCCTTGCGGATATACCAATTTAGTTCGGGCAGGTTATAGATCAGAATCTTGGCCAGTGCCGTAGCCCAACTTCCGCTTCCAATGATAGCAACCCGGCTTTTCTCGTTGATTTCAGTCATTTTACCGACGTATTAATTTAACCAATTTGACACATCGTTTGCTGCAGGATTTGGCAATCCCAGTTGATTTTTCTTGTTAAACCCGCATAAATCGTTGAATAATTTACCCGGTTTTACCTCTTTGAGCTGGGATACCTTTTTATATCCCATTTTCATCAGAACCTCCACCCATTCGGCGGGAATCCCGAGTTCCAAATATTTTTCAGCCGGATCTTCCTCGGCTCTTTTTTCCGGTTTCATTTGGGGGAAAAGAAGTACATCCTGAATTGAAGCTGAGTTTGTAAGCAGCATAGTCAGCCTGTCGATTCCAATCCCCATTCCTGATGTGGGGGGCATCCCGTATTCGAGGGCCCGCACAAAATCCATATCAATGAACATCGCTTCGTTATCCCCTTTTTCCGACAACCTGAGCTGATCCTGAAAGCGACCGAGCTGGTCGATCGGATCGTTTAATTCGGAATAGGCGTTACAGAGTTCTTTCCCATTAACCATGAGTTCAAACCTCTCGGTGAGCTCAGGATTATTGCGGTGCCTTTTGCAGAGCGGTGACATCTCGATCGGATAATCGGTGATAAAAGTTGGCTGAATATAAGATCCCTCACATTTTTCGCCAAATATCTCATCAATCAGCTTGCCTTTCCCCATGGTATTGTCAAAATCGACCCCGGTCTTCCGGCAAACATCCCGCAAAGCTTCCTCGTCCATCTCCGAAATATCGTAACCGGTATGTTCCCTGATCGATTCGAACATAGTGATCCGTTTAAAAGGACGTTTAAAATCAATCTCCCTGTCCCCAACTGTTATGCAGGTCTTGCCATGCAGGGCAAGGGTGACCCGCTCTATCATCTCCTCCGTGAAATCCATCATCCAGTTGTAGTCTTTGTAGGCCACATAGATTTCCATTACAGTGAATTCAGGATTATGGGTACGGTCCATCCCTTCATTCCGGAAGTCTTTCGAAAATTCATAAACCCCCTCGAATCCGCCAACAATCAGTCGTTTTAAATACAATTCATTGGCTACCCTTAAATAGAGCGGCATATTGAGGGCATTATGATGGGTAATGAACGGGCGGGCAGCTGCTCCTCCCGGAATTGGCTGTAAGACAGGTGTTTCAACTTCCAGGTAACCGCGTTCATTGAAGAATTCACGCATCTGATTAATGATTTTGGTCCTCTTCAGGAAAGTTTCCCTGACGTGAGGATTAACAATCAGATCAAGATATCGCTGACGATAACGCTGTTCGGGATCGGTAAAGGCATCAAATGTCTTGCCCTCTTTCTCCTTTACAACTGGTAGCGGTTTTATCGACTTGCTGAGCAGAACAAACTCTCTCACATGTATGGTTATCTCACCCATCTGAGTGACAAAAACATATCCCATAACCCCAATGATATCACCGATATCGAGCAATTTCTTAAACACCTCGTTGTAGAGTGTTTTATCCTCGCCCGGACAAATTTCATCGCGGTTGATATAGATCTGAATCCTCCCCGTCTCGTCCTGCAGTTCACCGAATGAAACTTTGCCCATAATGCGCTGGGACATTAATCTACCCGCAAAAACTACCTCCTGAAGATTGGGAATTTCAGGATTAAAAGTGGTAAGTATTTTATTCGAGGTTATGTTGGTTTTAAATTCATTGGCCGGATAAGGATTGATCCCAAGGTCCCGTAGTTTTTGTAGCGAATTCCGCCGGATCAACTCCTGCTCACTTAAATCTATATTGCTCATTTTAAATGTTTACCTTCAGTTATTCCAAAATTATGGGCAAAGGTACAAAAAGTTATCCTTTTGGGAATAGCTACTTTTTAGTATATTTGAGGAAAATATTTAGAGCCCAAGCCCCATTTAAGAAGTTTGTATGCAAAAATCGTGGAGAATAAAGAAACCTGCTGATAATAATGATCTTAAGCACCTATCTGCAGCGTTGGATATAGATATTGCCATTGCAAACTTACTTGTTCAGCGGGGAATTAAAACATATTCTGAGGCCCGTTCCTTTTTCCGACCCAAGTTATCCGATCTTCATGATCCGTTCCTGATGAAAGATATGGACAAAGCTGTGGCCCGCATCAAAAAAGCAATAGAAAATAGTGAGAAGGTGATGGTCTATGGGGATTATGATGTCGACGGTACCACCTCCGTGGCGCTCATGTATTCATTCCTGTGCAACAGACTCACAAATATCGATTATTATATCCCGGACCGCTACATGGAAGGGTATGGAATTTCCCGGATGAGTATCGATTACGCGGCTCAGAATAATTTTTCGTTGGTTATTGTTCTCGATTGCGGAATTAAAGCCAATGATAAAATCGCCTATGCAAAGGAACTGGGGATCGATTTTATCATTTGTGATCATCACAATCCCGATGCAACAGTCCCCGATGCAGTGGCGGTTTTGGACCCCAAACAACCTGACTGTAATTATCCTTATAAAGAACTTTCAGGGTGTGGTGTGGGATTCAAACTCATCCAGGCATTTTGCATGGACCAGGGAATACCGGAGGAGGTTGCGCTCGAATTGCTTGACTTAGTGGTTGTTAGTATTGCGTCTGATATCGTTCCCCTCACTGGCGAGAACAGGGTATTGGCCTATTATGGTTTGCAGAAATTAAATTCCAATCCGTCAACGGGTCTTAAAACACTCATCAAGTATGCCGGGATGATTGGGGAATTTAAAATTAACGACATCGTGTTCAAGATTGGTCCGAGGTTAAATGCATCGGGAAGGATAGAACACGGAAAGAAATCTGTTGCCATTCTGCTGGCCAAGGATGCCAAGGAACTGGAAGACCTGGGAATCGAAATAAATTCCTACAATGAAATACGAAAAACCCTTGACCGTGAAATCACCCAGGAGGCTCTCGAAATCATCAGGAAGAGCGAGTTTTACGAAGGGAGGGTCACCACCGTAATTTATAACCGCGACTGGCACAAAGGTGTCGTCGGCATAGTTGCCTCCAGATTGACAGAATATTACTACCGTCCCACAGTGGTATTAACCGAATCGAACGGGCTCGCCACCGGGTCGGCAAGATCGGTAGGCGAATTCGACCTTTATGAGGCGATCAGTGCCTGCGCCGACTTGCTGGAATCGTATGGCGGTCATATGTATGCAGCCGGTTTATCCATGAAATTGGAGAATGTAGCCGAGTTTTCACGCAGGTTCGAGCAGGTGGTCAGGGATACCATTTCGGCTGATCAGTTAAAACAGACCATTGAAATTGATGCCAAGATTTCACTTTCAGACCTCTCACCTAAATTTTTAAAGATACTCAATCAATTTGAACCTTATGGTCCGCATAATATGATGCCTGTTTTCCTGACTGAAAACGTCCTTGATTATGGGACCAGCCGTTTGGTTGGCAAGAATAACGAACATTTGAAGCTCGATTTGATGGAAGCGAACCGCTCCTCGGCCGTATTTTCGGGAATTGCATTTTCACAATCCGACCATCTGGATGTGATAAAAAGATCCCTTCCATTCAATATTTGCTACTCGGTTACTGAAAATGAATATCGCGGGAAAACCTACATGCAGCTGAATGTCAGGGATATAAAATACCGGGATGATGAAAGTGAAAATTAAATGCAATGTTACCTTTGGAATCATCAGATCTTAAAATCCGGTTTAAGGAAGCACTTGCCAATGAATTACCCGGGGAGACGGCCCATCGCAGGATGTTACCCAATGGCCGCGATCTTTACCCAATCGAAGGATCCTTTATTAAACAGAGCAGCGTTCTGATTCTGATTTTCCCGGATAATGGAGAATTGCATACCTGTATGATCAAACGCCCTGCTGCCATGCGCAATCATGGAGGGCAGATTGCATTTCCGGGAGGAAAGTACGAACCATCCGACAAGGATTTGGTCCGTACAGCACTTCGGGAATCGTTTGAAGAGATAGGAACAGCGGAAAATATGGTTGATATCATCGGATCCCTTACACCAATATATGTTCAGGTGAGCAATTTTACGATCAACCCGTTTATTGGATGGTGTGAAACCATCCCCAATTTCAATATCGACAATCGGGAGGTGGATGGGTTTTTTAAAATTCCGCTCAAAAGTATCCTGGATTCTTCAACCCGTGAATGGCGAAACGTCATTACTCCATTCGGTAATCTCGAGGTGCCCGGATTTTATATCGATCCTTTATTTATCTGGGGGGCTACAGCCATGATTATTTCAGAATTCAGGGAAGTCTGGCTTTCAATTGCGAACCGTTAGTTCCGGTTAGTTGTAAAAAGTCCACGACACACCAAAAGCAAGGGTTCCAATCTGGGAAGGATATCCTGGAGCAGTATAATAGTCCTTTTTGATGAATTTAGTGGTCAGATTGCTGTATTTCACATAGAAACGGGTCCTTTTCAGTTTCAGGTTAACAAAGCCATCAACCCATGGATAATCCCCGATTTTTTGATTTTGCTGCACATAAAACATTCCAATGGCAGGACTATAATAATCAGCATAATAAGCTGCATCATAGCGAAGATCCAGTCCCAGCTGTACGGCCAGAACCTTTGCAACATTACCCGCAATAAAAATCGTATTCCGGGTTGAAATCTCAGGAACATGTAAAAAGACACTCGTAGTCGATTTCTGATACATTACCGAATTTTGCAGGTTTAATGGCCCGAACCTGAAGTCTTTCCTTATAAAGAACTGAGCCACAGAAAATTCAGAACTTGCCTGAGCGGGGAGGGAAGCTTCGTTCCAATACATAAACCGGCTGACAATGGAGTATTTAAATCCAAGTTTAAACTTTCTGTTTGGGTTGTCATAAACTGCACCAACCTTTAATTCGTAGGTTTTATTAAAATCATTATTCCATTTAAAATGGTTGGAATAGTAATGCTGATAAAAATAATCAGGGGTAGTGTTGGTCATGCTTCCGCTTACCCTGAAGAAGGAGGTGTCTTTTGACGTCCGGATTGGTTTTTCAATTTGACCCGTCAGGTCAAAATCGCCAAAACGATATCCCTGAATGTAATACCTGCCGGTGGCATTAAAATTCAGAAACTTGGCGTCTGTTCTGAAGATTGAACCACCCAGGAAGGTATTAATCTGGCTTCTTGACTGGGTAAGTGCGAGCGGTGCTTTCATAACCCCCGGAGTATAAATCAACTGTTCTCTGGGAAAGTACATATTGATCAGGTCATTACCGATATAGGCCTGCTTTCCGAAGGTAAAATTCTTGCCGGGAACTTCCACTCCTTTGAGATAAAAAAGATTGGTCACGCGGTTCATCCCTGTATTATCTTGCGTAGCGGGCGCCGTGGACGTTCCTGTCACTGAATTGATATATGGAAGATGCTGAGTCCCGTAAAAATAGGTCATTCCCCTTGCATCGGTAAAGTTGAAAGACGGGTTTGGCTCTACCTCAAGGAAAGTTCGTGAATTATTTGACCATTCGAAGGTATGCATCAGGGTAAAACGGGGGACGAATTTCTCAAAAGTTTCGTCTTTCTCCTTCATCTTAATCCACTTCCCAAATTTATACTGGTGAGAAATGATTGCAAAAGTGTTGTTGGTGATTGCGGATGTTCCGGTGAACCAAACAGGCATGTTTTCTGGCTTAAGATCGGGATTCTGAATGTCAGTAGCATTAAGAAGCCCTCCGTTTTCCTGATCCTTAAATTTGTTTTTCCCAACGATGAACCACAAATCATAACGGTCAACGTTATAACTGCCAAAAAGATTCAAAGCATTGTCTTTGGCCTCCTGATTCAGGTATTTACCCTGGGAGGTGATTGAATTGTAGGAGAAGCCAAAGTTAAACGAAGAGTTGATATTCTGGGTTTGGAACGCGTGCAACCACGATTCCCCGCTTGGTTTGTTATTAAACCACTGTCCGTATTCAAGCAAGGTGAAGGGTTTGGTGGTATTGTAAAACCGGATATCCTTTGGCCAGACCCCAAAATCGCGGTAGTTTCGCACAAATAAAAAGTCATTGGGATCAAAGGCTGATCGCTCAAAATAATCGTTACTCTGAGCCGAAAGTCCAATATTTCCTAATGATTCAGACGAAATTGATTTTTTTAATGCCGGATTATAGGTTTGAAAATCTACAAATGCAGTATCGAGCTTAGTTTGTTTGATTTGGGAATAACCATTTTGCAATTCATACACCTTCATTTTAAAAACGATGGTGTCTTTTTTTGCATCTGCTTTCTTCCTCCCCGAAGAATTATTCCCCTGCCCCCGTCCTGATCCGGAGGAATTTGAATTATAATTGCTATTTTGAGCATAGGTCAAACCAGAGGCAAACAATAGCGTAAGAAGAGTTATAAATTTCAACTGAATACTCATAGGCGGCAAAGATAGGAATTTCCTGCAACATGGTATAATGGAGGATGTCTCATAAGCACGTCAAACAACAAACAAAATGGAAATCTCAAAATTTAAAGTACACCTCATTTGCACTTTTCATTTTATAATTTACATCCTGCATTTCATTATTTACTCCTCTTTCTTTATAAACGATTTGAAACTAAGGGGAAATTGGATTCCATACATTTTTTCATACCCTTTGGTGAAATAGGTATAATCAAAAAATGCCTGGTTGTGATTTTTAAGCTGGATCAGCGCCTCGATCTTCAATTTAAATGCTTCCTCATTTAAAGGGTCAGATTTTAGAATGATATCCGCAAGACGATAGATTGCCTCAGGATTCTTCTCTTTTTCGAACGAATCGGCAAGCAGAAAGAGATAATTGAGCAGAGAGGTCAGAAAATGGCTGTTGAAAGGATCAAGCCAGGGGGTTCGCTCATCTTCTACAAAAATCCCCTGGGCAAGAATAAGGAGTATTTTCTCAAACTCTTCCCTGGTGAGTGGCTGAAAATTGCCCTTTATTTTTTTAAGCAGAAACTGATAATCACAAAAAACCTCTTTGCTGAATTTCAGGATCCAGCTGCCATCAATATGAATGACCTGAATCCCTTTGAGATTGACCATCAGGTCTCTTAATTTTTTTACACTGACATTCCGGTTATTCTTTGCACTTTCGGGGGTGTGATAGGTCCAGTGGATACTATTCAGTTTTTCGTTGGTGATCCCTTTGTCATCGGTTCCCAGCAGCAAAATAGATAAAAACAGTTGCTTTAGCTTAGTTGTGAACCGGTTACTAATCTCCAATCCATCATTGTCATAGACCCGAAATTCGCCAAAAAGATAGATGGCATTCCTGCGGGACAGCTCCACTAATCTTTTATCCGGATTTTCAGTCCTTCTTGGAATCTTATCGGTTACCAATGAATTTAACCGGTTATCATCTTCCAGACTCTCCTCTGCCATGTGAAGTTTTCGCAACAAAAAGATCAGCAAATAAATAAATACGAGGGAAAACCCTCCCACCATCCAGATGACTTTTGTGATCCAATTCCCCGGATTGGAAAGAACTGTCTTAAAAGTAATAGACAACATCGACCTGTTTATCGGAGGATAATTCAGTGTGAAAATTTTATAACTCGTCGAATCTCCTCCTACCGGCGTTTTTATGACAGCAAAGAACTCCTTAGTTTTATTGAAAAATGAGAGGGAAGCTTTGGATCGCTCCTCATCAAAATAAAAATGCATGGTATCACTGACTGCCGAATATTCAGGTTTTTCAAGTGAAATGCGGTAGAGTTTAAGATAAGTTCCGTTGAGGAAGGGGGGAAAGCCAAGTACATAGAGTGCGGGTGTTTGCTCCGGAACTGTAGTCGAACCCATCGGAATAAAATTTTCGGAGACATTCTCCATATTCCATTTTTTCTCCAATGTCAAATCGTTCAGATTGAGTCTGTAAAGGTCGTAAAGACACTGTGGTCCAAGCTCTTGCTGTCCGGATGCATTCCCGTATCCGCCGAAAATCAGAAATTCACCGGGATTTTTTGTTTTTGCCACTGCCGCATAAGATCGGGGAACCAGCTTGTCCCCGTTCAGAATTACCTGTTTCCAGCTCTTCTCCGGAAAATTGTAGCGCATTAAATAATCGTAATACTTATAGTTGTGATATCCTCCGAGCGAATAGGCGGATTTATCCTGATCGTTAAGGAAAAATGAGGAATTTGCCGCCTGGGAAGTCTCAGAATTGAAGGTTCCCTTTCCCCACTCATTATTGTTTTCATCGTAGACATGGATATCATTGGGAACTGTGCTAAAACAAAATATTTTTTTCTCAGGAAACGAATAGTAATAAGTTTCTGATTTGAAATTGGACGGCTTGTAGTTATCTACCTTTTGCTCCTCAATTTTAGAATTTATGATATCGCACGAAACGATTTTATGTTTTCCGATAAACAGAATACGATTTTGAACCGTGTCAAAAGCGATACCCGAAGATGCCTCCAGCTTCAATTCATCTTTTTTTGTCCAGAAAAAGTGATTGTTGAGCAGCCAGTTTGGATTGGTGGTGCGAGCGGTTAAATTGCCCACAAGATCAGATGCCTTTTCCCCCTCTGATTCGTTGAGCAACCAATTGTGACGTGACTTGTTATTATAATCTCCGATTCTGATATTCCTGATTGCCATACGGGGAACATCGGTTGTTGGAAAATTGATTGACCGGTTGGCACCAAAACATATATTAAGCTTTCTGAAACCATTAAGAACAACATGATCATCGGTAAAAATCTGCTTTCCCAGTGTACAATCCACCCTCCCGTGTTCCAGATCAAATGTCAGGCTCAGATGAAGCCAGTTATTACGGACCAGTTTATTTTCTTCCAGGGGAATATTGATGGTCGTCAGCTGTTCATTGACCACTAGTTTCAGAACCGCGAGCGTACTGCTCTCCGGAATATAAACCAGGTCAATATTATGATGCTCCTTGTCAAATAACCTGAAAATATACCCGAATTGATCACGGTTCCAGATTGCAAAATCAAATTCCAGACTAAACTTATAACGGGCAGTAACGGCCGAATTAAAGGTGAGATCCAACGAAGTACGCTGCTCCTTTGGATTTGGCGCAGCAGTAAAAAGCAGTCCAGAATGAAATAAATTTTGAGAAAATGTTTTATTCGCAAATAGGAAAAGCAAAATCAGCCCCAATATTATCCCCGACTGGCTTTTCATATTTGACCTAATTAAATGTTAATAAACCTTAATCAAGGGTCAAATATAGAAATTAATCCATCAATTAATCTCTAATTAATCGATTAAAAAATAAAATCACCAAATCGCCTTCAATAATAAAATAGTTTAATAACAGATTTTGGGGTACTGCTTTTTCAGGATCTCCAGATTTTGCAGGATTAAATCATCACGCTGGGACGCGCACAATTGAGTACGACCCGGATCTTCCGGGGTATTGAGCACATAATCAACCAATTTTTCAATGGTGGTTGTGGCTACGTGCATCCTTGTGTCGGAAGAGGCATAATATATAAATACGGTTCCGTTTTCATCCAGGATCCATCCATTGCTGAAGATGACATTCGAAACGTCGCCAACGCGTTCATTTCCAATAGGTTCTATAAAATGCCCCCCCGGACGTTTGGTAACCCTCCAGGGTTCGTGAAGATCAGTCAAAAACAAATAGAGCGTATATCGCAGACCGGCAGCGGTGCGCCGTACACCGTGAGCCAGGTGTAACCACCCAACCGGAGTCTTGAGCGGCGCCGGCCCTTGTCCGTTTTTTACCTCCTTTACCGTGTGATACATTCTCGGATCAACCATAATTTCATTCTCAACGGAAGCTTCTTCCATGGTATAGGTAAATCCGGCACAGATTCCGCTGTCACCAGTTTCGATGAAGCTTTTCTGCGGACGGGTGTAGATCATGTACTTGCCATTGACAAATTCGGGATGAAGAACGCAGTTCCGTTGCTGCATCGCGGAGGATTTTAAGTCCTGAAGCCGTTCCCAGGTTTTTAAATCTTTTGTCCGGGCAATTCCACAGCTGGCCAAAGCGGCCGAGGAATCCTCCGGGTTACTTTGATCTTTCCGTTCCGCACAAAACAAGCCATAAATCCAGCCATCCTCGTGCCGGGTTAACCGGATATCGTAAACGTTTTTCTCCGGGTCTTCGGTTACCGGCATTACAATCGGACGGTCCCAGAATTTCCAGTAATTGATTCCGTCAGGACTTTCGGCAACTGCAAAAAACGATTTTACGTCAAATCCTTCTACGCGGGCAATCATGTAGTATTTGCCATTCAGCTTGATAGCCCCTGCATTGAACGTAGTATTGATCCCCAGGCGGGTCATCAAATGGGGATTGGTATCATAGTTCAGATCGTAAAGCCAGAAGACGGGTGCGTGGTTGCGGGTTAAAACAGGGTATTCATACCTGTCAAAGATGCCATTTCCGCCTGGCTGAGTAATATTCTGCCTGTTAATCAACAGGTTGTATTCCCCGAAAAGTTGGTTCAGAAGTATATCAAAGTTACTTTTATCCATATTGTAATGAGGTCAAAATAAAAAGTGAAAAATGTAAGAGGTAAAAATCAAATTTTAACCGGCTATCTCCAAATGAGTTGCATCATCGCACTTTGCACTTTGGATTTTGCATTTTTTTTAATTATTTTCTTTCCGGCACGGGTTCCTGGAAGATCTTTCTCATTCCTCCTCAAGCTTGTCGTACCAATAGATTTTCAGAAAAACGGTGGTTGCCGCAAAAACTACAAATGCAATCGACATCGAAACAAACTCTCTGATAACCAGATATATTGGCATTACTACCATGCTCATCTGCCATGCAATACCAACCGAACAGTTCATCATGTCACGTTTAAAATTCCGGTTTTTCTTAAAAGCAGGGTTTTCTGCCAAAACTTTCTGATAGATGGGTTCCCAAAATCCCCATGGGCGAACAGATGAGTAGAATTCTTTAAGCACCTCTTCATTATCAGGGTCTGTCAAAAGGCTGCCTGCAACACAACCGACCGATGAGATGATCAGAATTAAGGGGAATGTATTTAATGCTGATGAATCGGGGAATACCAGAGGGATCACTAATGAGGCAGCTATCCCGGATAACATTCCCCAGAAATAGCCGTAACCGTTGAACCGCCACCAGATCCATTTCAGGATATTGGCAGCCGTGTAACCGCCATACAATGAGGCAACGATCCATTTGGTCATTGAATCGATGGAGTGGATAAACATTCCGAAGATCACACCGACGATGACAACCAGCAATGAAACAAGGTAACTTAACCGGATATACTTTTTGTTGGAAGCATTCGGGTTTATAAATTTTTTGTAGATATCATTTACGATATAGGCCGGGCCAGCATTCACATAGGCTGCGAAGTTTGACATGAAAGCGGCGATTAATCCGGCGAGTAAAAGCCCCAGTAATCCTGTTGGGATGAAATTGCTGACGGCATAAGGCAAAATCATTTCGAAATCAATATCCGAACCCATCGAATTTAATTTTGGACTGAAGTAGACCAGCACCAGGACGGTAATTCCGGCAACCATCAGGAAACGGGGGAAAAAGAGTACCAGGGAGGTAAACCCGGTCATACGGGCGGCATCCCTCGGATTTTTGGTAGAGAGTATCCGCTGAAGGTCATAGCTTGGGACAGGACCAGCGATGCTCACTAAAATTCCTTTAAAAACCATAATCATGAAAATTATGGAGAAGAATTCGTAGCCGTCGGCAGAGATTTTATTCTTAACGGAGGGGATCAGGTTACTCCAGTCGAGATTTAATTTCCACCCGAAGAAAAGGTCTTTCCACCCGGCAGGTATTACGGCATTAAGCTGTGCAGGAGTGACCAGGTTCATGGCAATCACCCCGACAACAAAACAGGAGATGGTTAAGACTAAGAATTGCATAATTTCAGTGGCGACTACACTATACATACCACCCTTGATCACGTATAAAGTGGTAAAACCTATGATCAGCAGCGCGTACATATTTTCAGACGAAATCACTTTGGATCCGATTTCGGTAGTCAGGTCCCAGGGAAAAAATGAGGTGGCAAATTTCCCGATCCCTGCAAAGGTATAGGCAATGAAACCGATCACACTGACGATGGCGAAAACGACAATAATCAGGTGAGAGAGTCTCCCCCCGCGGTCTTCCCCAAAACGTGTTTTTAACCATTCGGCACCGGTCATCACCTTTGAACGTCTTAGCCAGGTGGCCAGAAACACCATCAGAAACACCTGGTTCCAGATCGGCCAGATCCAGGGCAACCAGGCCCCTTTAAGACCGTAGATAAATAAAATGGAGACAAACCACATGGTTCCGGTAATATCAAACATTCCGGAAGCGTTCGAAATTCCCAAAATATACCAGGGAATACGTCTTCCCCCCAGAAAATAGGAATCAAGGTTCTTGCTGGCCTGTTTGGAGATCAGAAATCCGATCAGCAGGGTCAGTACTAAATATCCGATAACTATTCCTATATCAAGTGGTTGTAAATTCATTGGTTTGTTAATTAGCTGATTATTAAACACAGGATACCAATCGGCTGCAAAATTAGTCAACTTCAGCCGAAAAAAAGAGGTAGTTTGGTTTCTCTTTATGAAACAGAAAATACCCTCCTACATACCTGTAAAAGGGTATTTTCATGTTCTAATTTAATCAATAATCCGGAGCTTAAAAGTTTGAGCCGCCGGTATCCCACCATAAGCGGGTACCGATTTCATCCGCACCGCCAAGGCTTGAGGTTGCAGTAGCAACAGCTGCTGCATTGCTCAATCTTTCTGCATCGGTGAATTCCATCCTCTTAATCCATTGATCAGGAGCGACAATACCATAGGATCTGGAAGGGCTGTCGTTTTTGGCAACGTGAGGAATTTTAGGATAACCGGTCCTTCTGAAATCAACCCATGATTCCAGGGTATTGGTGAAGTTATTCAGCCATTTCTGGGTCATGATCTTCTCCAGTTTCAGCTCGTTGCTGTCACCTTCATTCCAGGCAACAGTAATTGTGGAAAGCGGTGTGAAATTATTTCTTGAGTCCACAGGATCCACATAAGCAATTGGTTTGCTTGTTTTATCAACAAGGTAGGCATCTACGTTAGCTCCACCCCAGTCAGCAAAGGATAACCTGACTCCGTTTTCGTAATTGGTTTTGGCATCTCCTGCCCCAACCCAACCTCTGAGAGCCGCTTCGGCTTTGAGGAAGCTAACTTCTGCTGCAGTTAAATGCCTTCTGTTTTGTACGGTGTTAAAATCAGTGGATACTTTGGAGAAATTGATATGCGCTGCTTTGGAGGTAATATAAGAACCATTTCTGATCCCTTTGTAAGGAAAAGCTGGATGATCGGCATAAAGTGCAGGATCGGAAACTGCTGAAAAGTATTTTGAAATACGCCCATCATTCATACCAACCATAAAGGATTCGATAACGCCACCCATTCTGGTATCATCCCATTGGAAACAGATCATTCCGACAGGCATGATTTTTCCCAATTGTGAAAGCAAGAAATTGTCAGTATTTGTAGCTATCAAACCAGCAGGATCGGCCATTGCCTTTTCACCTTGTGTTTTTGCCACGGCTGGAGCGACTTTTGATATACGCATAGCCAATTGCAGCCGTACCGAATTTACTAGCTTCATCCATGATGCAATTTTACCACCATAACTGGGATCAAATTTAACAAACCCAGCGTAAGATGTGTTTGCCGCAAAGGCTGTTTGAATGGTGTCTAACTGCGCAAAAAACAGGTTGTAAAGATCTGACTCCTTGTCATAAGGAATTGAATTGGCAGTAGAGCCATAATTGGAATAGATTATCGGACCGTGAATCGCTGTCACTCTGGACATCGAAAGAATCCTGATCAGATTCGCCCATGTTGCAAAAAGTGGCAGGTTATTGGTCTTAGCCAAAGCGATTACCTGTTTGGCAGGTGACATGATGCTGCCATATTCACGATTCCAGTATGCGCCTCTCCAGGCCATTGCATAGGTGGTATTGTTGACATTTGCCACAAAATCGGTACCGGTATTCATATATCCCATCCAGGAGTCGTAACATAGATCTTCTTCAATCTGACTTCCCTGATCTCCGTGAAGTTGGTAAAGCATCCCTGAAAATGGCGAACCTACCAGGTTAAAGTCCTGCTGAAGCAGTACATCAGAGATCTCATACGGATTCTGATTTTCATTTACAAAATTCGATGTGCACGCAGCGAGACCACACATGAATAGCAGACCAATAAATATCTTTTTCATATTAATTAATTTTAAGATTTTAGAAAGTGACTTTTAAGCTAAACCCGTAAGTCCTTGTTGAAGGAACACTAAACACTTCGTTTGACTGCTGTGAATTGCTTGTGCTCATGGCCTGTTCTGGATCGTAAGGAGCTTTTTTGTAGAAGAAGAATAAATTCCTCCCAACTAACGAAAACGAAGCATCCTTAATCGGCAAATTGTATTTCTTCACGTCGAAATTATATCCAAGGACCAATTGACCCAATCTGATATTTGTCCTGGAGTAAATATAAGGCTCCATGATCCGGTTACGGTCACCGACAGCTCCATAGTAAGTTACCGGAGAAATTGAAGTAACTGAAACACCATTCGCGTCAACTGCGTTGATTGCCATTGTAGAACCTGCATCGCGGATAGCTCCGGTTCTTTTACTTACACCATAAGAGTCAAGGAATGCCTCTGTTTTTGAAAATGCAACCCCACCAAATTTGGCGTTAACCAGCATGCTCATAAAGAAGTTCTTATAGTCAAGGGTATTATTCCATCCTAAAAGGAAATCAGGATTCACATTGCCCACTTTGGTCTGGGTAGATGCTGCTGTTGGAACACCTTTCGAATCAAGAATGATCTGACCGGCAGTATTTCTTGCAAATTTGTAAATGTAAACATCATTAAATGATCCGCCAGCCTTTATTTCAGAAGTAAAGCCTTCGTCATTGTTATTATTATACACTACGTAACCTGGGTTTGAAGCGATAAGGGTAACAATTTTATTCTTGTTTTGTGACAGATTCACGGATGTTTTCCAACTGAAATCGGAAGTTTTTACCGGGGAAGCATCGATAGTCAATTCAAAACCTTTGTTGGTGACTTTACCTGCATTGACATAATAACTGGTATAACCGGAACCTGATGGTGCCGAAAGTGTAAGGAATTGATTGGTGCTGATATCACTGTAATAGGTGAATTCCAGGCCGGCCCTTCCACTGAAGAAACGCCATTCTGTACCTAATTCCGAACTGGTAATTACCTCAGGTTTTAAATTGGTAAACGGAACCTGTGAATTACGGCTAATACTTCCGATTCCACTAGGAGTCCCTGCACCACCAATACTATTCTCAGGATTTACCACGTTGAATGGTACTTCGTTGGCAGTTTGGGAGGATGATGCCCTTACTTTGGCGAAGGAAATTGCTTCAGGCATTTTAACCATCTGGCTCAGAATGGCTGAAAGACCGAGTGCAGGATACAAATAGGACTGATTCCCTGTAAGTGCCAAAGTTGAAGCCCAGTCGTTACGCAGGGACAAATCCAAAAATAACATCTCTTTATAACCTATCTGAGCATTGGCAAAAGCTCCCTGTTTGATTTCCCTGTTAATGGTATTATTAAACATGACATTGTACGGCATGTTCGCGAAGGAAAAGAAGTTTGGATACATTAAGGAGGTAGTACCATTTGAAACCGACATCCCATCATTGAAGATATTATGCTGATAACTTGCTCCTAAAATTGCATTTAAACTGACATCTCCAAATTTGTTGTTGTAGCTTAAAATTCCGTCGGTATACAATGACTGATCGGTATATTTGCTATAATTCCATGATCCGTTCGGACTAACGCTTACCGAGTTTCCTCCGGCAGCATACCTGTTGTCATTCAATTTCGCTGCATAGTCAATATTTCCACGGACATCGAATTTAAGATGCTTGGCAATATCCCAGGACAATTTTACATTGGCGATTACACGGCTTGTTGTAGCAAGTTTAGGATCCATATTTAATTCCCAATAAGGATTGTTTTGTTTTTCTTCGGTGGAATACCAATTCATCACATTCATATTCCTGGCCTTATTGAAGACCGCGTAATTTGATTTATAGGAAGCAAAATCTCTCTCACGGGCAAATAAATATAAGCCTGTAAGTGGATTGTTGTAATAACCTGCACCCGGACGATTGCGGGAGACCTCATTGGTAAACATCACATTCGAACTAATATTAACTTTATTGTTGAATAATTTGGTAGACTGGCTAAAGCTAAAGTTATTCTTTTGATAGGTATTGGTAGGCATAATACCCGTAGCAGAAGTATTCGAATAGGAGAAATAGACCGTTGTTTTGTCATTACCTCCGCTGATCGAAACTGAATTCGTTGCGTTCACTCCGGTACGGAAGAAATTTTTAATATAATCCTTCTGATAATTTCCTTTGGTAGTAGACCAGCTGTAGTCAGCTCCATCTGCACCGTATGAGTATTGAAAATCTGGAAGGCCCGAAACTCCTTCAAACATCGTACTGCTGTTTACAGTAACCGTTGTTTTTTCTGATTTACCTTTTTTGGTAGTAATCAAAACTACCCCGTTTGCACCCTGGCTACCATAAAGGATCGATGCATTGGCTCCTTTTAATATATTGAGACTTTCAATATCGGCAGGATTGATCTGTGAGAGTCCGTCACCACCGTCAGTTCCGCCGTAAGACCCAGGCTGTCCGTTTTTGTTGTTTACCATTGGAACCCCGTCAATAACGTATAGAGGTTCGCTAAGACCAGTAAGAGACTTGTTGCCCCTGAGTACTGCTTTAGTCGATCCACCTGGTCCGGAATTACTGGTTTCAATGTTAACCCCTGATGCTTTTCCACTCAAGGCGTCCATAAAGTTGCCATTTGAGGCTTTAAGCAACTCTGCTCCTGAAACCTGCTGCGAAGCGTAGGTCAGCGTCTTCTTGTCGCGCTGGATACCCAAGGCTGTAACAACAACTTCATTGATTCCCACACTCTCTGAAGCCATCTTTACATTGATGACCGCACGGCCATTAATTGCTTCAGAAACCGGAGTCATACCCACAAAAGAGAATTGTAGTGTTGCACTGGCAGAACTTACGCTAATCGCGTACTTTCCATTGGCATCAGTTACTGTTCCATTCGTAGTGCCTTTCTGAACGACAGATACACCAGGAATACTAACCCCGTCCGGGTCAGTAATAGTCCCGCTTACTTTCACCTGAGCCATGACGCCCGAAAATGAAGCAAACAGTACGATCAAAATCAGGTACAATCTTTTCTTCATAATGATAATATTAGTTTAAAATTAACGCGCCTTCAAATCATACCTTTACGAAGGCACGACACAAAGGTAGATGGGGGCGATTAACAGGGCGATTAATTATACGGTTAATTTAAATTAATTTAACGAATAAATACAATTTAAAAAATGGCTAAAATAAACTAAAAAGGTCAAAATTAATTTTGTAAATGACATATAATTAAATAGATAAATGATAATTTACTGAATTGATAAGGTTAAATGCCAATTTTCTGGCTTCCTGATTTGGTTCTTAAATGTTAAAATATCTAAAAATCAGAGCGCGGAATAAGGGAATCTGGTTATGCTGAAAAACAATTTTCGGAGCCGATTAATTTCGCTATTTTGAGGGTAGTATTTTGTTAAGAGAAGGTAAATCCGGGGTGAAAACTTTGCATGGCAGTATCCCTGCCATCTCAATTATTGATGCACGGATCCTGTCAGAAAACAGATTTGGATGTATGCCCGAAAGATGATCTGTAGGAAGAATTTGGTTTTTTTCGGGAAGGAACCGGGAGTGATGGAATGGTTGAATAGTTCATTCCATGTTGGGAATAAAAACCATTTAGTTACAGACAGACCGGCCAGCTGCCGGTAGCTAAAAGCAGGCAGCGAAACCTTATACTGTATGAGTTTATATGCCAGCCAGCTCGAGCCAGCACCAAAATAAGGGATTTTCTGATTAACTAAAACCCCCGCTGATGTACTCTTTGGTCAGTTTATGTTTAGGGTGGTTAAACACCTGATCCGCAGTGCCAAATTCAATCAGTTCTCCCATATACATGAATGCCACATAGTCGGCGATCCGTTTAGCCTGGCGTAAGGTATGTGTAACCAGGACAATGGTATACTTATCCTTGATCGAGAGAAAGAGCTCCTCGATGGTTTTTGATGAGATAGGATCCAACGCGGAGGTAGCCTCATCCCCCAGAATAATTTCGGGCTCAACAGCAAGTCCGCGTGCAAGGCAAAGACGCTGTTGTTGTCCGATGGAAAGTTTTGAGGCCGGCGATTTTAGCCGGTCCTTCACCTCTTCCCACAAACCAACGGCATTTAGCTGATGACGGGCAATTGCGTAGAGTTTCCGTCTTCCGCGTACCCCATGAATGCGAGGTCCATAAACCACATTGTCAATAATTGACATAGGCAGTGAACAGGGGCGCTGAGCCAGCAAACCCATTTTCTTGCGAATGTGGGTTACTTCAGCATCTTTGTCATAAATATCTTCGCAATCGACAAAAAGCTTACCGGTAATTTTTACATCTACGGAGCCGTCATGAAGCCGGTTAAAAGTCCTGAGCAGGGTAGTCTTTCCGCATCCCGAGGGTCCAATGATACAGGTGATGCTTTTATCAGGTATTGCCAGATTGATGTTTTTAAGAATATGATTATTCTGAATGTGGAGGTTCAGGTTTTCAACTTCAATATGTGGTCTAAGGCAACCTGAAGAGCTCTTCGCTTTTGGCGTTGGTTGTTCTGCAATTGAGGGTGCTGTCATCAGTTCCATTTTAATTAAATTTTATTTTTTGAAAGTCTTCTGCTGAAATATCTTGCCGCGAAGCTCAGCGTTAAAATGATAATGGTCAAAACCAGTGCGGCAGCGTAAGCCCTGTTTTGGACTTCCTCCACGGGACTGCTTAGCTGGAAAAATATGGCCAACGGGAGTGAGGCGGTTGGCTGGGATAGGGAAGTCGGGATACTGTCGGTGTATCCTGCAGTAAATAAAACAGTTGCAGCATCTCCAATTCCGCGCCCGATTGAAAGTAATACTGCTGTCGAGATACCCGGCAAGAGTTGCCGCGTGATTACTTTAATCGTTTCATAGTTTGTGGCTCCAAGTGATTTTGTGGCTTCTACCAGATCGTTGGGGATTAATATGGCCACTTCGTCGATCGATCGGATCATCACCGGTATGATTAATAAGCTGATTGCAATAATCCCGCCCAGAAGGGAGGCCTGCACTCCGAAATAGATCATCAGTGTAAATCCAAATGCCCCATATACGATAGAGGGGATTCCAAAAAGAACATCAAAAGTCAGTCGTGCAAAAGCGGCCAGCCTGCTTTTACGCCGAAGGGTAAAATTCAGGTACATCACAACCGGCACACTAACCATCAGGCTGATAATCACCGAGAAGAATATCAGGTAGAGTGATCCCATAATCGCGTTCAGTATTCCCCCCTCTTTTCCAAGATAGAACCCTCCGCTAGGAATTTTAGAGATCATATCCCATGAAAGGGATGGTAATCCCTTCTTCATAATGACATAAAGAATGTATAATAATACGCTTAATATCAGAACGGTGGACCCGATCATCAAAAATTTGAATATCTTCTCTTCGAGCTTCTTCATAACTGATATCTTTTATCGATCTGGATCAGAACCAAACGTGAGATCACGTTAAAAAGGACAATGATAAAGAAAAGTAAAAATGCCGCAAACATCAGGGCCGATTCGTAACGGGGTACAGACATCATTTCTCCGTAGTTGTTGGCGATTAAGGCCGGAATAGGGTAGCAGGCATCGAATATTGATTTCGGAAGATCGGTGAAATTTCCGCATACCATCAAAACAGCAATTGTTTCACCAAAGGCACGTGAAATAGCCAGCACTGTTGCGGCGACAATTCCGGGAATTGATTTACGGATCACAACTTTTTTAACGGTCTGCCATTTTGTGGCTCCCAATGAAAGGGATGCTTCGCGCATCTCTTTTGGAACGGCTGAAAACACTTCGATCAAGATGCTGATAATTAATGGAATTATCATAATTGCAAGAACGATTCCGCCGGCCAGGACACTATATCCGGTCGAAAACTCCACGAAATGAGGGGCTAATTTTTCGGAGATAAACGGAACGATAGTCAGGGTGCCCCAAACTCCATAAATGACAGGCGGGATTCCTGAAAGCAAATCGACTACAGCGGTGAAGGCCCGAAGGATACGCGGGGAAGCATATTCAATGATGTAGATCGATGTCAGTAATGACAACGGCAGCGCAATGATTATTGCAATACCTGTAACATATAGGGTACTGAGAATATACGATGCAAAGCCAAAATCGCCTTTAAAAGGGCGCCAGTTACTGGTTGTCAGGAGGGTCCAAAGGCTCTTCTCCCTTATGATGGGCAACGATTTGATCAGCAAGCCGCCACCAATCAGGAACAGGATAAAGATGGACAATATGGTTGCCAACAACATATAATGACGTGCTATCTTGTCTTTTAGCAATCTCCCTTTTAACATTCTAATTCAGATTTTTAAGTCCTTTAATGATAATCTCGTTGGTTAAATTGATGTATCCTGTTTGATTTACAAATTTCTGACCATCCGAAAGCACCCATTTGAAAAAGGCAATCACCAGTTTATTTGTCGGTTTGCCTTTTGTGACAAAGTAAAGATCGCGGGCAGGCGGCGAGGGGTATTTCCCTTTGGTTATTGCATCGATCAGGTCATTCATTGATCCGTAAAAATCCTCCTCCGGGTCAATCTTTCCGTTTTTATTCAGATCAATCGGAACAACCCGGATACCCGGGATCTGCTTTTTCGTATTAAAATCGTAAACATAGCCAATATTATTGAACCCGATTCCTATCGGATCTTTTTTAACTGCCAGAGCCAAACCCGGATCGCCAAAAACACCGCTTCCCAAAAGGTCTTCCTGTTTTTGCCCAAAAAGCTTTGCCCAAACCTCTGCTGCCCCGCATGCGTCTGAACGGGTATATACATGAATGGGAACTTTAGATTTAACCTTAAAAGCCTCTCCCCATGTTTTGATTTTGCCCGTAATCCACAGATCATTAGCAGATTCCTGTTTCAGTCCGACAGCCAGAATCTCTTTTTTAAGAGGGTTGTTTTCACTCATTACCGCAACCACCGCATCTTTGGTCACCGCAATACCAAGTGCACCTTTTTTTTCCTCCTCTGGATAAATTTCGCGTGATACCATTCCAATATCCACCATATTATTCAATACATCGGTCATCCCCTTTCCTGCGCCTCCTGCTGAGATGTCGATTTTTACTGCAGGATTAATTTTCTTGAACTCTTCTGCCCATTTTATGGCCATAGGATAGAGGGCAAAAGCGCCTGAAAGAGAGAGTCTTCCCTCAAGTTTGCCCTGTCCAGCCGCCTGGGTTGATGATATAAAATTAGAAATCAGTAGGATGAATATTACCGAATAAAGCCTGTTTTTCATTTTATTTGTTGATTAATTTTCTTAAAAAGTGATTTGATACTGGATGGTCCCTGTATTATTGGTTTTTGTACTGGCTTCCTTCTGCACCAGGGTAAAAGCAGCCTGAATCTTTGACCAGTTATTGAAATGATAGGTTCCGGCAATCACATAATCCGTTGTTGCATTCTTTGAGACTGCGGTGTTGGGATCATAAGTATCAAACTTTAATAAAAATTGAAATTTTGCAGGAATCAAAAAATAGCCTGTCTCAGCATACCATCCGCCACGTTTTATGGCGCCATCTTTCCCGTTAATATATTCCGACCTTACAAGTAACCGTTTATTTTCATAATTCAATTCAAGGCCGGTACGGTTACGAACGTGATTCGTCGCTGTGGTTGTTCCATAGAAGCCGGTTCCGGAATAAAAGGATCCTCCAATACTCAGCAATCTGGCCGGATGTACAACCAATCGTCCCGAAAGATCCTTATTGTTATTGTTCTCAGCCACATTAATGCCTGCGCCATTGAACAATCCAATCTGATAATCGAAGAAAAAACGGTTGGCATATTTCCAAATACTTCCCCCTGCCTGTATCCCAATATCACGACCATTCTGATTTCCAATTACATCGGTTGAGCGTGCCACAAGAGCTTCGACAACCAGAGAACGATCGGGCATTTCCAGTTTACGGTCAGCAACCTGATTCTCGATAGAAAACGGAATTTTAGCTTCTCCAATGGTAAAATTCAGATAATCCCTGATCTTAATTTCAGCAAAGGCATCAAGTATCTTTGGACTGCCGGCAAAGTCAGTGAGCAGCCTGTAGGAAAAATAGCGATTCAAATTCCCCTGAAAATCGAGTCTTGCCCTGCGGATATCAAAACCATCAATTTTTCCGGTTTGCTGCTGAAACAGGTATCGTACCTGAGTATAACCGGTCATCTCAAATGGCCTTGCCGTTGTTGCAAAAAACAATTTTTTGCCGGCGTCGGACACCTGCGCCCGAATTGCAGCCTCGGCCCTGACACTATCTGCCTCTCCCTGGGTTATCGTTTTATTTTTAATCAATAAGTTGAGAACATCGTTCGTTGTCTGAGCAAAGTTACTGTATGACACCATTAATAAAAAAAATACCGGAACAAGCTTTTTCATAGTAAAAACACCCTTTATTTAAAACAGCACGAATTATCAAAATAACCCTAAATACTCATAATTCTATTAATTAATGATATGAGATGATTCAACTTGATATATTAAATATTTCATATCTAAACCAATAAAATGCAATGACCCGGTTGCCGGATCTATTTTAAAAATCTTTTGCAAAAATGGGGGGATCTGTGTTCAGGAACAATACCACAGATTGTGTATTTAAACTAACTGTAAATAGGTAGGAGTTGCCATAATCTGACATCCTTTGATCCAGAGGGTGGTTCAAACTAACGTGTAATAATAGCGGCAGGCGGAGCTTTACCAGGATAAAATCGTGGTGCAGAGAACCGGCCTGGGAATTGATGGCAATCAGGGATATCTATTCAGTATGATGGCCGGCGGCAAATCAACATCCATTAAAAAGGAGAAGGGCAGTTCTATTCCCATGCCGGTTCTGAAGAGCAAACGATTAATGATCGCGGTTATTGATCAGCGACTTTTCATCAGCCCTTTCCCATTCGGGTTGTATGTTGTAATGATGAATATCATAGTGATGCAGGACCAAATCCACCTGCTCCAGAATCAGCTCAAAACGGGAAATGGCAAAATCCTCCCTGAGATCGAGGTGGGCCTCAAACATCATTTCATGATCATCGAGTTTCCAGACATGAACGTGGTGTATGTTTTTGACTCCTGATATTTTAGCTACTTTACCGGCAATTTCTTCAATGCTGATATCGATGGGAGTAAATTGCATAAAAATCCTTAATGAGGCATAGAAGAGCCCCCAGCTACTATAGATCAGATAGATAGAAATCGCAATCGTTAAAGCCCCATCCACCCAGTACCATCCGAGACAGGTAATGGCAAACCCACCGGCAAAAACTCCCAATGAAGTGATCATATCCGTAAACAGGTGTAAATAAGCCGAACGCATGTTGATGTCTGCCTTTGCCCCCTTTTTAACAAGCAGGGCGCTCAGGCCATTAAACAGGATGCCCAGTGCAGCCATATAAATCACAATATTCCCTTCAATGGGTTTTGGGTTCATCAGCCGCTCAATCGCCTCCCGAACTAAGATTGTTGCGACAATCATCAAGGTTGCTGAATTTGTGAAGGCTGCAAATATCCCTGCCCGTTTATAGCCAAAAGTTTGTTTGAGGGTTCGTTTGCGCCCCGAGAGTTTATCAGCCACATAGCTAAAAAGTAGTGCGAGGACGTCGCTAAAATTATGAGCAGCATCCGACAGAAGCGCCATACTCCCTGAAAGCAGACCTCCGATGATCTGCAAAACAGTGATGACAACATTCAGGATGATTGAAATAATCAGGCTCTTTCCGTTCTCCTGATGATGGTGGTGATGATAATGCTCGTTACTCATAAATATTTGTAAATCATTATTATATGATGATTCTTCGTTTTCGGTCCCGGGTACCGGCTTTATTTCGCAGGTTTCCAGGTTGGCGCATCTGAACTTCCTGAAAGGAGCTCTTTCAGCTCCTTTGACGAAGGTACCCGACCACTTAAGACCACCTTTCCATTGATTATCAGGGCAGGTGTCTGCATCACCCGATACCCCATAATCCGGACAATATCTTCAACTTTCTCGATATCTGCTGTGATACTTAACTCACTGACAATCTCCCGGGTAAGCTTTTCAAACGTGTTGCATTTGACACATCCGGTTCCTAATATTTTGATATCCATATATTTAGATTGATTATTTGATGGATAATTTATCGAACGAATATATAAATTTTTCATCATGATTGGCTTAATGATTCAAAAGTAACCACGAAACCAATATATTTGTATCGATAAACCCTGAAATATGACCATTAAAGCAATACGCAATATTATTTTTGATCTTGGCGGTGTGATTCTGAATATTGATCCTCAGCTTACGGTAAACAAGTTCAGGGACCTTGGATGGAATGATTTTTACGAGGAGAATAAGCAATCTGTTGCCAAAGAACTTTTTTATCAGCTGGAAAAAGGGACGTCAACACCTGAAGCGTTTCGGGAGGCGGTCAGGAAAAGGATTGCCAGTGAAATTGAAGACTCAGCTATTGACAAAGCATGGAGCGCCATGATTCTCGATATCCCGGCTGAGCGGGTCAGGTATCTGCTGGAGCTAAAAAAGAGCTACCGGCTCTTTCTGTTAAGCAATACCAATGAGATTCACCGGATTAAGTTTCACAAAGATTTCGAAAGAACCTTTGGTTATCCCTTATACAATTTGTTTGAGCGAAATTTCTATTCGCATGAAATGGGACTTAGAAAACCAAATCCGGAGATTTATCTTCAGGCTGTAAAAGAGGCAGGCCTGATCGCGGAGGAGACCCTTTTTATTGATGATATGGTCGAGAATACGGAGGCTGCTAAAAGTACCGGATTAAAAGTACTTCATATTCAACCCGGATCATTGCTTGATAAACTCCCTGTCTATCTTGAAGGTCTGTGAAAAGGGGGGGTAACAATCGGTTACATGATGATCTGACCTTGCTTTATATCCTCGACTGCTTTGGCAATCAGGGAATCGCCGGCTTTAATGTTGCCAAAGACCTCAATCATCCCTTTCTCCTCATTGCCTGTGCTGACATCGATCAGTAAAGCCTTATTCGCTTCAATTTTTATAACGTATTTCTTTTCTGTTGAAGTGATTACAGCTGATTGAGGCACAACGAAGGCATTTGGATGACCTTTGAGAGTAAGGAGGATCTCAGCATACATCCCGGGCATTAAGACCTTATCAGTATTGGTTACATCGATTTCCACAATTTCACTCCGGAATTTTGCATCAAGACTGTTGGCCTGTCGAGCCACCACTCCGGCAAACGATTTACCAGGCACCGCATCGCTGATAAAAGAAATTTCCTGCCCTGTTTTTAACTGTGTCACAAAGGTTTCGGGTACATTTACCTGTAACCGCAGTTTCGTTACTTCCTGTAATTCCAGCATCGGTTTTCCGTCCGATTTACCGCCTACTACAACCAGAGCTCCGGGGTGAATATTCCTTTGGGTTATCGTCCCTTCAAACGGGGCTTTGACAATAAGGTATGCCTTTATCGACTCCTTGGACATCCAGCTTGCTTTCACGCTGTTACACATTGCGCTGTCGGACTGCATTTTAGATCGAGCAAACTGCAGATCATTGGCGGAAACCGCCCCTTGTGTTTCGGCAGTTTTTAATAATCTCGAATACTGATCCTTACGTTCGTTATAAGCAGCAAGGGCATCGATATATTTTTCATGTGCCGCAATATCGTCCTGTTCGATGTCGGGCGCTTCAAGCTCCATCAATACCTCTCCTTTTTTAACCTCTGTTCCAACATCAACGGGCATTTTTTTCACGTATCCGGTTATCCGGGGATAGATGCTTACCGCTTCGAACGGGAGGAGCTGCGCGGGTAACCGTAAAGTAGTTTCAATGGCTTCCTGCTTCGGGCTAATCAATTGATATTTTAATGTTTCTGCTTTTTTTGCTTTTACTGTCTCACTTTTTGAACAGGATTCCGTCAATGATAGTAAGAGACAGGCACTTCCAATTCCAATGAATAATTTTTTCATATTTTGTTTGATCTGTTTCTAATTTAATTTTTCAGGTAATAGGGAAGGATCTTCAAACGATGCTTTTTGTTGGATAAACGAATAAAACATAGGCACAATAAATAACGCGGCTAATGTGGAGGCCACTAACCCGCCAATAACAGCTCTTCCCAAGGGGGCGGTTTGATCTCCCGCTTCCCCAAGTCCGCTGGCCATCGGGACCATCCCTGCAATCATCGCCAGACTTGTCATCAGGATCGGACGTAAACGGACCGAGGCACTCACTTTTGCAGCTTCCAATGCATTCCTGTATTTGGGACGTAAGGTTTCGGCATTGGTGACGATCAGGATTGAATTTGCCACCGATACCCCAACGGCCATAATGATTCCCATATAGGACTGAAGATTTAGTGTAGACCCGGTTGCCAATAGCATCAGCAATGAACCGAATAACACGGCCGGAGTAGTGGATAATACGACAAATGACAGCTTAAATGACTGATAATTAGCCGCTAATAACAACAGAATTACAAGTAGTGCGGTCAATAGTCCCATTTGCAGGCTTGAAAAAGTCTCAAGCAGTAAACTCGACATCCCTTTGACTTCCGTTTTCAGACCGGGAGGCAGTTCACCCAGTTCTGAGATTGATTTCTGAACGGCGTCGGTGGCTCTACCTAAATCTTTATTATGAATATTGGCGCTGACTGTAACGAATCGCCTTGGTCCCGACCGGTCATATTCACCCGGAACAGTATCTACAGAAAATGTGGCCACATCAGCGAGAAACGGGCGATTTGTCCCCTTGATTAAAGGAATTGATTTCACCTGGCTCATATCATTCATCAGATATTCCGGAATCTCAATCTGTGTCAGGTAAGTATAGGAGTTTTTTTCATCAAGCCAAAGATTTTTTTCAGTAAACCGGCTGGAAGAGGTGGCATCGGTGATTGAACGGGCCACATCCGAAACATTCAGACCCATCTGAGCGATCTTTAGGCGGTCAAGATTGATGCGAATTGTCGGGAACTTCAGCGGCTGCTGGATCTGTACATCCCGCAGAAAGGGGATTGCGCTCATTTTTTGCTGTAAAACATCTGCATATCGCTCAATGTCAGCCATATCCTTTCCGGCAACCCGGACCTCTACGGGAGTGGTAGAACCTTGACTCATAATCTTTTCAGTGAGCTCAATCGGCTCGAAGCTGAGTCGCATTTCCGGGTAATTTCTGAGGATATTGGATCTTAGTTTTTCCTTGAGATCATCAAGGTTAACTTTATAACCTTCATCCAATCCCACCTGGATAACCGCTTCGTGGGTGCCACTGTTAAAAACAAAGAGGTTACTGGTCGGAAAGCTGCTTGGAATCAGTCCAACATAGGCAGAGCTGATTGCCACATGATTATCGACGGCTGAATCGATTATTGCCAGTACCTTATGCACGGCTTCTTCTGTCCGCTCGAGCCGGGTACCGTCCTTCTCCCGGATGCGGAGCTGGAACTGCCCGGAATTTACCTTTGGCAGCATATCTTTTCCAATCCAGTAAAAACAAATTCCTGTGGCTAAAAGTGATACCACAAAATAAATGATAACCCATTTCCCCTTTTTGACAAACAGTTTTTCGAGTCGTTTGAGGAATGTAATTTTTATTTTTTCGAAAAAGTCATTCTTTTCAGGATGGACTAACTCCTCTTTCAAATGGTCTTCTATTTCAATTACCTCATTGTTATCCAAAGCGAGTCCTGCATGTGCATGCTCTTTCCCATGTTTATAGGTATAAAGTTCAGCCTTAAGCAACCAGTTCGACAAGACCGGGACTAACATCTGAGCCGCAAAAAAAGAGATGATCATTGCAAACCCGATAGATAATGACAAGGGCAGGAACATCGCTTTAGGAACTCCATTCATCACGAAAGAGGGGGCAAATACGGCTAAAATGGAGAGGAGGATAAGCAACAACGGGAAGGAGATCTCCTTGCAGGCGTCGTATATGGCCTGACGTTTGCTTTTGCGCATCTCCAGATGCTGGTGAATATTTTCAATGGTTACCGTCGCCTGATCCACTAAAATGCCGATTGCCAGAGCCAGTCCGCTTAAAGTCATCAGGTTGATGGTTTGACCTGCCAGTTTCAGAAATAATACCGCGCTGATCACCGAAACAGGGATGGTGATAGCCACTATAAGAGAACTTCGCCAATCGCGCAAAAACAGCAGAACCATTAAGGCAGTTAACAGCGCCCCCAGCGCCCCTTCGGTAACCAGGCTTTTCACCGCATTGATTACGAAAACCGACTGGTCAAATTCGTATGAGACGGTCACATCAGTGGGTAGAAGCCCCCTCATTTCATCGAGGTGATTCTTCAACCCGTTGACAACTTCCAATGTCGAAGCGTCCGCTGTTTTCACAACCGGAATATAAACCGACCGTTTGCCATTTACCAGCGCATATCCAACAGTTATATCCGAAGCGTCGGATACTTTGGCTACATCACTCACAAAAACAGTTGAAGAGCCGTTGGTAACTATGGGTATTTTCGCAAAATCCCCGACACTTTTCTCCAGAGAGTTGTTGCTGACAATGAACATGGTATTTCCAAACCTGACATTGCCTGAAGGGGTGATAACATTGTTTTTTGCAACGGCCATTACCACTTCTTCCGGCGTAATGTTATAGCTGCGGAGTTTTTGGGGATCAATATTCATAACCAGCGAACGGGCATTTGCCCCCATAGGAGGCGGGGCAGACAGCCCGGGGACAGTTGCGAACATCGGGCGAACCCGTGTAGCCGCTAAATCATAGATCTCCTTGAGAGAACGGGTGTTACTGCTGAAAACCAATTCTCCGACAGGAAGAGATGAGGAATCAAAACGAAACACCTGAGGAGGAACAGCTCCCGGCGGGAAAAAACTCATGGCCCGGTTAACCTGAAGAGCTACCTCCGCCGATGATTCCGCCATATCGGTATTTTCGTAAAAGGTCAGTTTGATCATAGCCAACCCCTGGATGTTTTTACTTTGAATATTTTTTATACCGGTGATATACAGGAACTGATCTGCGATCTTGGTCGAGAAAAACCCTTCCATTTGCTGTGCCGACATTCCGCCATAGGGTTCAAACACATAGATGGTGGGCGAATTCAGCTTGGGAAAAATGTCAACAGGAATTGAAAATATTGACATGATGGCAAATAATAGCACACCCAGGAACAGGACAATAGTTGTGATCGGTCTTCTAAGGGCAAAATCAACCATTCTGGTAATTTATTAAAAATGACTTATAAATGAGTTTAGGGTATTATTTGTCACTGCTTTTTGTAAAAGGGTATTGAGCAGTTCTGACCGGGCTTCTATTTCATCAGTTTCGGCGCTGAAAAGGAGGTAGGAGACATTGGTAAGTTCAACAATAGTGGCCAGTCCCGAATTGTACTGGGCCAGCTTCTGAGCAAAAGCATCCTGCGACGCTTTTAACTGAACCGGGATCTCCCTGAGCTTGTCGAGGGAGGCCTGAATCGCAATATCGGATTGATCTAACTGAGTCGAAAGCAATGATTTTTGCTCCGCCAGTTCCTCCCTGATGGACTCGGTTTGAAAATATTGCTGGCTGGTTTTATCTTTACGGTGCACAATGTCTACAATATTATAGGTCAATGCCAGACCCAGCAAATAGTTGTACCGGCTATAGCCTGTTCCGGAGGATAGATTGCCATACACATCTTTCGAAGAGATGCTTGAACCCCGGGTCCATGCAGCTCCGTAAACAGATATTTTGGGAAGAAAACTTTTTTTGATCAGTTTTTCCTGCGAAAGCGAATAGTCCCACCTGCTTTTATAATAGTTTAACAGCGGATTTCCCAGAGTTATGGTGTCGCCCGAAACAAGTACCTGCAGCCGGCTGATAACCGGAGCGGGTAAATGATAGAAACTGGTATCGATATTGAAGGTGGTACTCTTAAACCCGGTATAAAATACAAATTCCGATTTTAACTGGTTTAATAATTGCCTGGTTTTAAGGTATTGAATTTTGGCTTTTGAAACCTCCGCATTGGCCACAGATGAATCAACCCCGGCCTTCATTCCGCTATTGGTATAGGCTTTGATATACCTGAAAAGAACCTGGTACCGGTCAATATTTTTTTGCTGAATGGTCGACAACAGGTTGTATTTCAGCATATCGAAATAGAGTTGAGTAACATGATACTGCAACCAGTACTCGGTTTTACGGTAATCGGCCACGGCCTGGTTACTGAGGGCTTTGGCCGATTCAACACGGGCACGGTTTAATCCAAACGTGGCCAGTTCATATTCAGAATAACCGGCGGCAACATTACCTGAGGATATATCTGATTTATTGGAACCCCTAATACCGGCCGATGTTGATGGAATTATACCTATCGGGAAGTAGGACCCGCCGATGCTGTTGGCAGTACCCATATCAATTTGTTCGCTGACTTTCAGGGAGGGTAATGCCTGGTGCCTGGCATCCGAAACTGCATAATCAGCACTTTTTATCTGCATTTCCCTGGCTTTGAGTCCGGGATAATTTTTTCCTGCTGAATCAATGGCTTGTTTCAACCCGATAACCGGAATTGTTTGTGAATAGGAAATTGAGAATATTCCGGATAGCAAAAGAGTAAACGCAATCCGAATGAATTGAATTCTTTGATACATACTATTTCTCATTTTATAAAAATCCACATAATAATCGGATTTTTAATTTTGCGCCAAAGTAGGATTAATTTTAAGATCAGCGGAAGATTTAATATTTTTTTATAGTTAATAAATAAGGCTAAAATACGGGTTAGAATATAGATCTAAGAAATTGAATACTAAATAGATACAATTTAATCCGGATTTGGTGCCTGGTCTCCGGATATCACAAGAAGATTATTTAGTCTTTTAATTGAGACGGTTATTCCTGTGAGAGGCTAAAATAGTTCCAGACCGGATCGTTTGGGGTAGGTGCTACGATGGTGATCGGATCACCGGTTACAGGATGGGTAAACTCAATTTTGCGGGCATGGAGGTGGATCCCTCCGTCGCTGTTTGATCTGGGAAAGCCATATTTCAGATCTCCTTTGATATGCAGTCCAATCGCGGCGAGCTGTGCCCTGATCTGATGGTGGCGGCCGGTATGCAGTTCGATCTCAAGTAAATGGAATTTATCAGAGGAGCCAAGGTAATGATAGGTCAGGCTGGCCAGTTTGGATTCCTTCCGTTCATTCAGGTAGGCAAACGACTTATTCTGTTTGGTATCCCGAACCATCCAGTGATTTAGGGTTGCAGTTGGCGGATCAGGTTTTTTGTCAACAACTGCCCAGTAGGTTTTATGGATGGAGCGGTCTTCCTTGAATAGTTCATTTAGCCGGGTAAGGGCTTTTGAAGTTCGGGCAAAGAGTACAGCCCCGCTGGTGGGTCTGTCGAGTCGATGGGTCACCCCTAAGAAAACATTGCCGGGTTTGTTATATTGTGCTTTAAGATATTCTTTTACTTCATCCCCTAAGGTCCGGTCGCCGGTTTTGTCTCCCTGCACAATATCCCCGCACCGCTTATTTATGGCAATGATGTGATTATCTTCAAAAAGAATGGCTAATTGGGTCATTAATATCAATTTAAGAAGAGGTTGCGCTAACCTTATTTCAAATAATTTCTATCCATTTGAATTAATTTCCCTGTTTCAACTTTCAGGTTTATGGGATTAGTCGTACTGTTCTTTCTCATTCGGGAAATCGCGAGATTTTACATCGGCGACATAATGCCCAACCGCAGTCTTGATTTCAGAGGCAAGGTTGAGGTAGCGGCGCAAAAACCGTGGGGAGAACTCCTGGGTCATCCCCAGCATATCGTGAATAACTAATACCTGACCGTCTACACCACCGCCTGCACCAATTCCTATGACCGGAATTTTTAGCTCTTCGGCAACCTGCTGTCCAAGTTTTGCCGGGATTTTCTCAAGGACGATTGCAAAACAACCGGCCTGCTCCAGATAGTGGGCATCCTCAATGAGCTTTTTAGCTTCCTGCTCCTCTTTGGCTCTTACAGTATAGGTTCCGTATTTGTGAATCGATTGCGGCATGAGGCCCAGATGTCCCATCACGGGAATTCCTGCCATGACAATCCGCTCAACCGATTCCATGATCTCTTTTCCGCCTTCGAGTTTTACTGCATCGGCGTGGGTAATCTTCATGATCCGGATCGCCGAGTTTAAGGCCTCAAGCGAGTTTCCCTGGTAGGTGCCAAATGGCATATCCACCACAACAAGCGCCCGGGTGACCCCTTTAACCACCGATTTTCCGTGGTAGATCATCTGGTCCAGCGTAATGGGTAGCGTGGTCTCATTTCCGGCCATGACATTCGAAGCTGAATCTCCCACGAGAATTACATCAATTCCAGCCTGATCAACCAGTTTGGCCATGCTGTAATCGTAAGCCGTAAGCATCGAAATCTTTTCCCCGTGGAGCTTCATCTCCGCCAGGACATGGGTAGTCACCCTTTTTACCTCTTTGTGTACCGACATATCTTTAGTCTTAACAATGAAAAATTCAGGTCAAAAGTAGAAAAAAAGCGAATCTCCGGAACGAAAAAGATTTTATTTCGTTCCGGAGATCGATTTCTGAGCTCGGGAGAATTAAACCCGGAGGAAGATTTTCTTCTGATACAGGTAATAAAGAGTCAGCCATTCAAGGATAATTGCTCCAAGAATTACTGCTACGGCATCGTGTGGTTCGACTCCGCGGGGAACGAGCCAGCCGGTGAAATATTTTGAAGCCTGATCGAAATTGATGATTGAATGACCAATGTAAATGGTAATTGAGTTCATTCCTATAACTTTGAAAAACAGTACTATATAGGAAGGAATTCCCTTGGTCCAGGCTTTAATGTCAATCCAGAAATAGAAGATTGAAAGAAGTATTGCACTGATTCCTGCTGCGAGCATATTAAAAGGGACAGTCCAGGCTTTCTTAATAATTGGATAAACCGGAGAGAGAGCCAGGGCAACAATCACCAGAACAGCTCCGCCAATGGCAATTTTTAAAGCCTTGCGTTTTGAAGCCGGTTCACCGTCGCGCAGTACAGATCCTGCCAGACCTCCCATCAGGGTAACGGTAATCGCTGAAATAATGCACAATACACCTTCAGGATCCGATGTGTCACTGTATAATCTGCCAGGGAGGAACATTTGATCCAGCCATGCATTTATCCCGCTTGCTTCGGTAAGCGTACCGGCAGGGTGCCCCGGAACCGGAACAGCAAGCTGCAATATCGCAATACCTGCCATGATGCCAATCAGCCAGGCAACCCGTGATTTAATGGATTTCGTGTACAAAAAGATGGTGGCAGCAAACAAATATCCAAGACCAATCTGTCCCAGAACACTGGCAATCCGCTGATCGGCCCAGCCTGTAAATTCATTTCTGAATAAACCATTATAGATTACCCCAAAGACAACCAACAGAATTCCACGTCTTAAGATTTTGTAAAACAATGATTTCCTGTCAACTCCTTGTTCCACTTTAGCCGTTACTGCATAAGGGATAGCCACCCCCGAAATGAACATAAACATGGGAAATATAAGATCTTCAAAATGGAATCCAGCCCAGGATGCATGCTGCATTTGTCCGGAAATAACATTCATCCAGCCCCAGTTGGTTGATCTGGCAATCGCCTCAATCAAACTTCCTCCCCCGATAATCCACAACATGTCAAATCCACGCAATACATCCAGCGATTGCAGCCGCTCTGATTGCTTTACCTCACTCTTTTTTGTCTTCATTGAATTTTATTTTGGGATTAATATTGTTTGCTCAAAGTTATATATTTTGAATTATTGTGCAAGTTATTTCCATTTTCATTTCAAATTTTATCGGGTGCTATAACGTTTTAGGGGCGGGTTTGTATATATGGGATTGTAGATACAGGTTTGTAGATACGGGTTTGTGGATGCGGGTTTGTAGATACGGGTTTCAAACCCGTATCTACAAACCCGTCTGTCGTTTTGTCATCATTTGTGACAACCCAAAATGAATGAGGGTTCAATAATATGCCAATATTACCAAATAAACCCATTTATAAATCTTGGCACAACGATTGGTGGGGAAAAGATATTCGGAATAAATTATAGAATCAACAGTTTAAAAATAACTATAGAAAATGGGAAAAATTATTGGAATTGACTTAGGAACAACCAACTCCTGTGTTGCTGTAATGGAAGGCAACGAACCGGTTGTTATCCCCAACAGCGAAGGCAAACGCACAACCCCATCCGTTGTCGCATTTGTTGAAAACAGCGAGCGCAAAGTTGGTGATCCCGCAAAACGTCAGGCGATTACCAACCCTGCTAAAACGATCTCATCGATTAAACGTTTTATGGGTGAACCTTATACTAACCTATCGAAAGAAATTAAACGGGTACCTTTCACCGTTATTCAGGGCGACCATGATACGCCGCGGGTAAAAATCGACGATCGGTTTTATTCTCCACAGGAAATTTCGGCTATGGTTCTTCAGAAAATGAAGAAAACTGCCGAAGATTATCTTGGCCAGGAAGTGACAGAGGCGGTCATTACCGTTCCTGCCTATTTCAACGATTCGCAACGTCAGGCAACCAAGGAAGCCGGAGAGATTGCAGGATTAAAGGTGCGCCGGATCATCAACGAACCAACAGCGGCTTCACTGGCTTATGGTCTCGACAAGATGCATAAGGATATGAAGATTGCGGTTTTTGACCTCGGCGGGGGAACCTTCGATATCTCAATTCTGGAATTGGGTGACGGTGTTTTTGAAGTCAAATCGACCGATGGCGATACCCATCTGGGCGGTGATGATTTCGATCAGGCTATCGTAGACTGGTTGACTGATGAATTTAAAAAAGACGAAAGTGTTGATCTTCATAAGGATGCAATGGCATTGCAGCGTTTGAAAGAGGCAGCTGAAAAAGCCAAGATCGAACTCTCAAGCTCCACGCAGACGGAGATCAATCTTCCATATATTATGCCGGTAAACGGTGTGCCAAAACATCTTGTAAAGACCCTTACACGTGCCAAATTCGAGCAATTGTGCGACAAGCTGATCAATGCAACGATGGAGCCTTGCCGTAAAGCATTGCAGAATGCAGGGATGACCATCAGGGATATTGATGAAGTTATTCTTGTTGGTGGTTCTACCCGTATTCCGGCAATTCAGGAAAAAGTTCAGAGCTTTTTCGGAAAAGCCCCTTCAAAAGGGGTGAATCCTGACGAGGTGGTTGCTATTGGCGCTGCTATTCAGGGCGGTGTTCTTTCAGGTGAGGTTACCGATGTTTTATTACTCGATGTTACTCCGCTTTCACTGGGTATCGAAACCATGGGTGGCGTGATGACCAAACTCATTGAAGCCAATACCACAATCCCGACCAAGAAAGCCGAAACCTTTACTACGGCTGCAGATAGCCAGCCATCGGTTGAAATCCATGTATTACAGGGTGAAAGACCAATGGCTTCAGGAAATAAGACAATTGGCCGTTTTCACCTCGACGGACTCCCACCTGCACCACGTGGCATCCCTCAGATTGAAGTTGCCTTTGATATAGATGCCAATGGTATCCTTCACGTTACCGCCAAAGATAAGGCAACCAACAAGGAGCAGTCGATCCGGATTGAAGCCACAACTGGCCTGACAGACGAAGAGATCAGAAGGATGAGAGACGAGGCTGCTGCCAATGCAGAATCAGATAAACTGGCGAAAGAAAAAGTTGAAAAACTGAATCATGCCGATACCCTGATCTTTCAGACAGAAAAGCAATTAAAAGAGTTTGGAGACAAACTTCCGGCAGATAAGAAGGGCCCTATCGAGGCTGCTTTGGAGAAATTAAAGGAAGCTCATAAGGTTCAGGATCTGGCTGGTATTGACGCAGCAACCACTGAACTGAACGCCGTATTCCAGGCCGCTTCGCAGGAGATGTACAATGCAGCCAGTGCTCAGGGTGGTCCTGGCGCACAGGCTGGCCCTCAGAGTAATCCCGGAGGTTCACACCAGGGGCCGAAAAGCGACGGAGAAGTGACTGATGTTGATTTCGAAGAAGTCAAATAAGAGATCGTGAAAATGAGAGATTGAGAAAAAGAGAGAATTTAATGCCGGGCCCGTTTCTTAAATGAAGCGGGCCTCTCTTTTTACCTCTTGACCGAATTAAATGTACTGAACCCAACTAACTTATCATACCTTGAGGAAAACCTATGGTGATAGACAAAAACCTGATAGTCATTCTCGGTCTCCACATGGCTCCCCTCCAGCGCAGTTTCATCAATCCGGCCATCTCCGTTTTGAATATAAACATACTGGTAATCGTAGAATCCTTGTTTTAACGTGAGGGTAACTTCGTACCTCTTTAATTCATAATTCCAGCTCATTTTATTGGCATGCAGGCATTGCCAGTCCGACAACCCGCCAAAAACATAAATATTACCCCCTGCCAGAGGTTCAGCCATGGCGAGTGAAAAACCGACCGTAATATAATCTGACTCCAGATCCGCATCATTGGCATTGTCATTCTTGATCAGATAACGACCGTTCAGATCACTCTCGGTCAGGTAATCTCCCGTTCGCCGAATCTGATCAGTTCTCAGAATTACCTGATAGGAGGGGGCTTTAAAGTCAATCTGAGCTACTCCCGAACCATTTGCCCGAAGGTTCTTGGTATCGAAATTCCGGAATTCATTCCCACCGGGGAAAATACACTCATGATCGAATCCATAGATCAGCTGGTTGTCTTTGACAGTTGACGGTTTAAGGTCCATTTTGCAGTTGTCGGTTCTCAGATTCTGCATCAATACGGCCTTAAGCTCAGTTCGTGGGTCCTGTATATTCAGGCTGGAATAATCTGCCGTAAATTCAATCTCCTGATCGCGCCCCTTGTAACCTTCAAAGGCTGATTTTTTTACCTCTCCATGGATCTGGCTTCCGGGCTCCAACACATAAAAACGGCGTGTAAGAACCGGGGTATTCCTGTTCTCCGTGTCATAAACGGATAACAGATAGTTTCCTGATACTAAAAGACGAACCTGGTCATTGGGAAGCTTTACCTGGTAATTGGTAAATTTAACAGTCGTATTCGCCGATGAGGCAAAATCATTCAGCGGATTTTCAACGAAACCTTCCATATACTCAGAAGGAACGATCCGTGATTGATACCATTCAGCATCACAATGAGTTAACGTATAAACGAAGTTTGTTACCCCCTCCGATATTTCATCAAATTTCAGGATGATCCGCTGGTCGGTGCCTAATTCAAGCACGGGCAGTGAAAACTCCCAACCCTCCCGAAAAAACTGGACTGTGCGGATGTTTTGCCGAAAAATACAATTCCCCAATGGCTTATCCGTGTTATCCCCCAAACTTTTATTCGTTAAGGATGAAAAAACCAAAAGCAGCAAAACGATCAGTCTCAAACGCTGATCAGGATAACGAACCCGTTTATTCATAATGGATTAATAATTAGTTCTGCTTTTGAATCAGCAGGTTTTGGTTGAAATACCAGCTGATTACCAGTCCCACAACCTGATTGTAATTTTTCACCCCCTCTTCGATGTGGTTCGTTTTGAGGTAGGCATTATTGGCCGCACTCTGCACCTGATCGAGCACTTTGTTTTGTAATCCCTGCCAGTGCCTGCGCTGAAATCTTAAATCGAAAATCACCGGCTTTTCAATCTTGCGGATATACTCCCTGGCATCCTTCAGACCAGCGGCATCTGATAGAAAATAAACAAGCAGATTCACATATCCCGAATACTGAAGCCGCTGGTCATTTGAGGTGGTGCAAACGATAAATGCAGCCAGATTGGCCTCTGCTTCGTTGGTTATTCCAAACTGATGGGCCTTTTCATGCGCCAGTACATAGGGATATTCCATCGGAAGGAGGTAATAATTTAAATGGACCTCATTAAAGAATGGTCCGAAATAACCGCTCACACCCGACTTGGCAAAGAATGAACTGAACAGCATCGTTTTAGGGTGACGCGATCCATTTGGATAATTAATCCCAAGCCGTGTGCTGTTGCTGCGGTATGAATCTTCGATCAACTGATCAATCACCGGATAATCGGCAGGTGAGACCGGGATACAGCTTGCATTGGCATGAACAATCATTGAATCCAGAATGGAACGAAAAACTGCCTCATCAGTTTTGGGTTTCTGCCACCCGATCCTGGTTTCAAGCTTGGGTCTGAAATAATTGAAACCCCAAACCAGGTAGAAGAAAGCGTAAAGCAAAGCCATAGACTGAGCGATCCGTAACACCAGCCAGCCCCATTTTGCCTTCCGAAAAAGAGCCAGAAATATGCAGGTAATGATTCCAGCTATGACGACTATCCAAAAAATATCCCACAGGGAAAATGGAACCAGAGAGCTCATTCCGGAGAATAAATCTGCAATCCTGGGATAGATGCCTTTTGAATAATAATATTCCAGCCGTTTCGGGTTTCGCACTGCAACACCTACACTTATAAAGACCAGCGCTGCAAGGATAAAAGGTATGGTAACCAGGGCAATCCTGAGTTTGCCCGTCCGTAAGACCCTTTCAATTACCTTATCTGAAAATATATTTCTCATTTTAATGTGTTATCTCACTGATTTGAGGGTAAGTCTTAGAAAATCAGGATCTGTTTTCTGCTGTTCTCTTTCCTGAAAACCAACCGACGGATAGCCGTGAAGATGGAAAGATAAAGAAACAGTTAAAATATTTGCCTGTAAAACTACAAAATGATTGCCAATGTTTAACTTTGGGGATGATGAATGAGCAACTAAAGTTATCTGAATTAAACGGCCTGGTAAAAAAAGCTATCGGTGAGGCTTTCACGGCACCTGTCTGGGTAATTGCCGAAATCTCTGAACTCAAGATTAACCGAAATGGTCATTGTTATCTGGTACTCATCGAGAAGGAAGTAAACGGCGATGCTATTGTGGCTCAGGCTAAGGCGACCATCTGGTCCTACACTTTCCGGATGCTCCAGCCCTATTTTGAAACTACGACCGGGCAGCAATTGACAGAAGGGCTTAAAGTTTTAGTCAGCGTTTCGGTCGAATTTCATGAATTATACGGATTTAGCCTGAATATCCGCGATATTGATCCCACCTATACCCTGGGAGATATGGCCCGCCGGCGGCGCGAGATAATTGCCCGCCTGCAATCGGAAGGTGTGGCAGATATGAATAAGGAACTTACCCTTCCGCTGGTTCCCCAGAAGATTGCCATCATATCCTCCTCCACCGCAGCAGGGTACCAGGATTTTATCGATCAGCTGACCAATAATCCGGCAAAGTACCGGTTCCATCTCAAACTATTTCCGGCCATTATGCAAGGGAATCAGGCAGAGGCGTCAATTATCGGAGCACTAGAACAGATATATCAGTACGAAAGTTTCTTTGATGCCGTAGTGATTATCCGCGGCGGTGGCTCGCAGGTCGACCTGAGCTGTTTCGACAATTACAACCTCGCCTATTTTGTGACCCAGTTCCCAATTCCGGTAATCACCGGAATCGGACATGAAAAGGACGATTCAATTGTCGATCTGGTCGCTCATACACGTCTTAAGACACCAACTGCGGTAGCCGAGTTTCTGATCAGCGGAGTGGCCCAATTTGACCAGCATCTGGAGGAATTGAAAAACCGGTTTGCGGAGATAATTGACGATCGGCTGACTTCTGCAAGATCGGTGGTTGACCAATATGCCCGTTCATTCATTCCAATCGTGACGGATAAAATTGTCAAAGTCAATGGTCGTCTGAACCAAACAATCTGGAAATTTGATAACTACGTTAAGGTATTTATAAAAAACCAAAACTATCAGTTATCACGGACCGAAGAATCCTTGCGGCACGAATTTAAAAATTTTCACCAGATTCAATTGCGCCGACTGGAGCGTACAACCAGGGCGCTTTCCGTTTCGTCGCAACGAATCACTCTTATTAACAATGAATTACTAATGCGTAAAATCCAACTTTCAGGAAAATTAGTGAGAAATATGTTATCCGATAAGCTGCTTTATCTGGAACTTGCCCAACAAAAGGCTCAGCTAACCGATCCCTTGAAGATCCTGGCACGAGGTTATTCTATCACCACCTATAATGGCCGGGCATTAAAAGATACAGATAGGATAATTATGAATGCGCTTATCGAGACAAAATTACATAAAGGAAACATAATAAGTGAAATTAAAACAATAATAAAGGAACTGTAAAATGAATACTCCAAAAAAAAACCTGTCTTATAAAGAAGCAATTACGGAAATCGAAGAAATTCTTAAGCAGTTGGATAACAATGAATTGGATGTTGATGAACTATCCGATAAAGTTAAGAGAGTCTCGATGCTGGTCACATTATGTAAGGAAAAACTCCATCATACGGAACAGGAGATCGATAAAATACTAAAGGAAATGGACAATAATTTTAATTAACATGTAAATAATCATTTTGTTATTATTCTAATTATTCTAATTTTAGAAATTAATTTTTTTCTAAAAAAAGACATAATGGCTGAATCAAAAATTGATTTTTCGTTTGAGAACCTTCACTTTTCGTGCGAAGGTGACAAGGATTGGGTTGAAATACAATTAAATCAGATACTTACTCGTATCCCGGCGCTTAACCTGGCCGAGTTGTCCATTAATCCTGAAATATCCAAGTCACCTGCTGGTCAGAACACTCCGGTCCGGGAAGTGAATGGCGCCGAACGAAAAGATGAACCCAAAAACCGATATAAAAATAAGTCAGCCAGCATATTAATAAATGCAGAATATTCCAGTGATCCCCTTGTTGAGTTTCTCAAAGATAAAGATGCCGAGAAGAACCAGGTGAGGAAATTCCTGGCAACAGCAGTCTACCTGCATTCGAAAGGGGGTGAAAAATTCTCCACGCCAATTGTTTCAAAACTGCTGAAATCAACTCGCATCGAAAAGCTAATTAATGCGAGTGACTGCCTGAACAAGAATGAGAAAAAGGGGTTCTGCATCAAGGAGGACAAGGAATTTATCCTCACTGAAGCCGGAATCCGTTCTATCCTCGGAGGCAACGGAGAATAAGAGTGCATCGGATTAAAATCCGATGCTCACACTCAAAAGAAAGTTGACGCCTGCCTGAGGGAAATAGCCATCCATTTTGTTTCTTCTCCCGTTGTATAAATAGGAATAAACCCAGGCATTGCTTTCATATTTCTCATTCAGAATATTATTAATCAGCAATCTGACTTTAAGATCCTTAAATAGCTTTTGTTTCGGCTGATAGTCAAATCTCAGGTTGTTGACCAAATAGGCATTCAGTTTCCTGTCGTTATTTGTTGTGTTGTCGATATACTGCTTTCCTACATAATAAGAGAGCAGGCTGATTTCTATCCTGTTCCATGGCTTGTAGGAGAGGACACTGTTGGCCGTCAGCTGCGGAGAGAACGCAAGGTCCGTTTTCCCAATTGCATTTGCTTTGGTTCCTGCGTTGTCCCAGTCCTCAACATATTCGGTAAAATTGTCAATCTTATTGCTGCTTATCGTGGCATTCAGGTTCCAGTTTAATTGCTTAAGAATCTTTATTCCTGCCATCATCTCAAGACCTGTCCGGTAACTTTTGGCGGCGTTGGTCATGATGGGATTCCCGACATCATTGATCTGACCGGTTAAAATTAACTGATTGTTGTAATACATGTAATAGTAGTTCGCTCCCAGCATTAATTTGGGAGACTTATATTTATATCCCAGCTCAAAGTCATTCAGGGTCTCAAATGTTGGTTGCTTCCCGGTAGGATTGGCATCGGTCAGATTATCACGGGTTGGCTCATGATTCCCACGGCTAAAATTAAGGTATGCCTCCTGATGAACCCCGGGTGAATAAAACAAACCAATTTTAGGGTTGATGAAGTTGTATTCATGGTTCTGGGTTATGTTCCGCAGATTGCCATCGATGCCGTTAATCTCATAATTGATATACCGGTACTGAAGATCTGCTGTGGCATTGAGTTTCTCTGAAAGTTGATAATTGTATCTTGCATAAATATTATCATCCTTTTTAGAACCTTTGCTCCTGTACCATTCATAATCCATATCTGCATTACCCGCAACCTGAGCCCAGATTACCTTCCCAAAATGGTGGCCATCGTAAATATTTGCTCCACCCCCAACGTTCAGGGTGTGCTTCCCCTTTTTATAATTCATGGAAAATATCATCCCATAAAAAACATTATCGAGCCACTTTCGGGTAATCATATCTGTTTTGTCGATCGAGGTTCCATTGATTTGCGGATAGGGGAGCTGATAAGCTGCATAATCCTGATCTGTGACGTACTCCTCATAATAACCGCGGCCGTAAACGCAAAATGCTGAAGCGTTGATATTTAAAAATGGACTGAATTTGTGTGAAAACTGAAGCTGGTAATTATCCTGCTGATAATGATCCACCTGATTCTTATAAGTATACAGGTTATAGGTACGGCTTTTGGAATGGATCATATTCTGAGTCTGTGCCTGGGTATACAAGCCATCGGTATAATATTGCTCCATACCTGCAAGATCATTATTCAGCCTCACCGAAGGGACGCCATTCCATGCTTGATAGGTCTGCTCGAGCCCCGAAAAGGCGGTGAACTTTAAAATGGTATTCGCGGTAAAATAGCCTCCCGAAACATAGAATGACTTCAGATCCGCAGAGGCCCGGTCAATAAATCCTAAAGAACTGATCTTCGAAAGCGAAGCATCAATTGCAAATTTATCGTTGATAAGCCCGGTCCCGACTGCCACATTATTGCGGTAGGTATCAAATGAACCGGCCGATGAGTTATAATTGGCATACGCCTTCGGGTTCAATTTACTGGTCTGGAAATCGATGGTTGCGCCAAAGGCAGCTGCCCCGTTTGCTGAATTTCCGACACCCCGCTGGATCTGAACATTCTCGGTTGAGGCAGCCATATCGGGAATGTCAACAAAATAGGTGCTTTGCGATTCTGCATCTGACAGCGGTATTCCGTTTATGGTCACATTGATGCCCGTAGGATCGGTGCCACGGATTCTGAAATTGGTATATCCCACACCATTCCCGGCATCTGAAGTTACTACAAACGAAGGGGTATAATTGAGCATATAGGGGATATCCTGTCCGAAATTCGATGCTTTGAGATCCTCTTTCCCGATATTGGTATATGCCACCGGGGATTTGTCACCGGCTCTGGCAGCCGAAACAAGGATCTCCTCGGTCAATACGATCGCCGGTTCCATCACGATATCCAGGTTGAGGGTGCTATTCAACAGTAGCTCCTTGCTAAAATACTTATATCCGACGTAAGTTGCCTGAATGGTGTATCTCCCCTTTTTGAGATTTGTAAATTTAAATTCCCCCCCGATTCCTGCGGTTGTTCGGTCAAATGTATTTGCGAGCATTACATTAGCACCAGTTAATGGTTCCCCGTTAGCATCCCTGACAATTCCGCTCAGTGACAATTGCCCAAAAACGATGACTGCGAATAACTGCAGTATCAAAAATAATCCGAGTCGTTTCATATTTATCTATTTTAAAAAATGAAAAGCCCAATGAGGAGGAGATTATCCATTCGCCATCCCTACACCGGCATTACCCGGATCAGGTTCGGTGGGTATGTTCTCAGCCCGTAATTTTCAGGCACCCCATTGCGTAATTTAATCGAAAGAACCTGAATATTACCTGAAATGGTAAATTCAAATACCTGTTCTTAAGTAATAAAAGAGAATTTAAAGACGGTATGATTTTTCATTTTCCCTTTCCGGCATTACCCGGACAGGTTCGATGGGTTTGATCTCAGCCCGTTTTATTAAGGCACCCCTTTATTATTTCGGGAGCAAAGATAGGCTAATATGTGTTTAATGCAACCTTTAAAGTGAGCTAAGTTTAAATATTTTGGAATAAGTGCCTGAATAGCCAATTAATCACCATCTGCTCAATAGATTGGTAGCCGATGAAAGGACTGCTTCATTGTAACAGGTATGAATAGATCCATAGAATTTTCATCTTCCTATCCGCCGTTACCCTATAAAATTCGTTTAATGTATGGAGTTTCGTAAATGATAATCTCTTTTATCTCTCCGGCTACTTCAAGCCCGGCATTCCTTCCGGTATCTGTGAATATTGAACGCCTTTGTTTACGATCGATGAGATTTACATCAACCAATGAGGTCATACTTTCTTCAATTCTCCCGTCCATCAAACCCAGAATCGGCGAGGCCAATGTTGTAGCTTTGTCGCGGTGCGCCAGCAGTTCAATCCTGAAGTTGCTGTTTTCAAGCACCAGTTCCACCCTTTTCTCATCGATAAATGATTTAACGAGGTGGGTTCCGTTATATGTCGTAAACCTGAACAACCGGTCGTGCAGCCACAGACCAGCAATGAAACCAACAAATGATTTTGTAATCCATGGAATTTTGGCAACCGAGGCTTTCAGCGAGATTCCGGGTACTGAGAAATGGTTTGTCTGTATCCAGGTGTAGGCAGAAGGGAATGAATGACCCCAGTCTTTTTCAATGTAACCTCTTCCATGATCAAAATTAAGAGGCACTCCATTGTATTCAATCTGACCGAAAATGGAATGATCCATACTCACAATTCCATGGTAGCATTCCATAAACGGGGCAAATGAGTAGGGTCCCATAATGCCGGGTGAATACCAGTGCTTAGGCCAGGGAATATTTTCACTGAATTGCAGGTCTGCCGTAATTTCCGGCAACCGGAGTGTTAATTGCTGGTCGGAGAAAAAACTGGAGCCAATATTCAGGTTAAATTTTCCGGCAACCGGAATAAAGTCTTCCGCCTGAAACAGGTGCTGAACACTTGTGCGTTCTTTTCCGTCAAGCACCTGGATAAAAGCCTGCTTTTTGCCCGTTTCGTCCATGGCAATTCCCGGAATAAAGGCAAAGGCCTTTGTTTGGTCGGCATTTACGACCTTGAAATACCACCCTTCAAAATACTTTTTTGACTTGCCCCAACCCTGAAATTGTTCAGGATTAAAAAAGGATTGAATCTTTCGTCTGATCATCTTCTAAAAATAGTAAAAATCTGACCAAATTGATATTCCGGACTCAGAAAAGGGCAAGGCTGATAATCTGCCTCTCTTTCAGTAGTGATCATCCGGGAGGCCATCCATTTTTAAAGAATTCTTCGCGCAGATGAATTGCATTTACGGACTCTTATTAACTTTGGAAAAATAAAACAACGGAATGACAATTGATAATTTTCCATCCAAACTCCTGGAGAATGCTGTAAATGAATTTTCTAAACTGCCGGGAATTGGAAAAAAGACGGCCTTAAGGCTTGTCCTTCATCTGCTTAAAAAAGAGACCGATGAAGTTTTGAGGTTTAGCCGTGCCATAACCCAGCTGCGTGAGGAGGTGAAACACTGCAAAATCTGCCGTAATATATCCGACTTTGATACCTGTAATATCTGCAGTAATCCGGCGCGTGATCACCGGATAGTGTGCGTGGTGGAAAATATCCGCGACGTGATGTCGATCGAAAATACCCAGCAATACCGGGGTGTCTACCATGTGCTTGGAGGAATTATATCCCCTATGGACGGGATCGGTCCCGCCGATCTCGAGATTGATTCCCTCCTGTCAAGGGTTGAAAAAGGGGAGACCGATGAGGTGATCTTTGCCCTGAGCACCACCATGGAGGGGGATAGTACAAACTTTTATATCTTTAAGAAATTAAAGGATTACCCGATAAAGATTACCACGCTGGCCCGTGGTGTCTCAATCGGCGACGAAATTGAATATACCGATGAGATAACCCTGGGTCGTTCGATCGTCAACCGGATGCTTTTTGACAATTTTATGGGATAGCCGATATGAGAAAATACCTCTCCAACGACAATGTTACGCTGCGGGCAATTGAACCTGAGGATATTGATTTACTTTACACCTGGGAAAACGATCCGGAGATCTGGGAGGTGAGTCATACCCTGGTTCCCTATTCGAAATATATCCTGGCGCTCTATATCCAAAATGCAGATAAAGATATTTACGAAAGCAGGCAATTGCGTCTGATGATTGATACACCGGAAGGGAAAACCGTTGGCGCCATCGACCTTTTCGATTTCGAACCCCATCATTCAAGGGCCGGAATTGGTTTACTGATCCACGCGCAGCAGGACCGTTCAAAAGGGTATGCCTCCGCTGCCCTTGAGCTTTTAATCCCTTATTGTTTTGGTAAATTGAAACTCCACCAGCTCTACGCCAATATCTCGGCCGACAATAAAATCAGTCTTGCACTGTTTGAAAAGAACGGTTTCTCGGCGTGCGGCACCAAAAAAGAGTGGCTTTTCACCGATTCCGGCTGGAAGGATGAGGTAATGCTCCAACTGATTAATGGTTAATGTATTAATGGTTAATGCTTAATGGCAAAACAGACAGCGGGTTATTGCTTTCAGTATTAACCCTCTACATTCGGGAATAATTCATTTATTAAGCTTAGTCACACATTTATTACGGAGAATAAATCATTTATTATAAGGCATTCACCATTCACCATTATTCCAGCTCCAGATAGTCGGGTATTTCAGGTAAGAAAGTGTAGGTTAATTGATCGGGGTCGAACCGGCAGCAATAATGGCTCAATCCATTGGTTACAATCAGGTAACTTACTCTAAGTTCCATATTGTAACGGGCAATCTGGTCAAAAACTTCCTGAGAGATTTTCACCTCGGGAGCCTTGCATTCAACGGCAACAAGTGGAATACCCGTTCTTGCGAAGAGCACGATATCGGACCGGAAATCGTGCTGATTGATCCTCAATGAGCGCTCTATGGCGACCAGTGCGGCCGGAAAGTGTTTGTTTTCAGTGAGGTAATGTGCAAAATTCTGCCTGACCCACTCTTCGGGTGTGAGCATGACCCATTTCCGGCGAAAGCCATCAAAGATCAGCTTTTTACCGCTTTGCTCTTTGATACGAAAAGAATAGACAGGCAGACAAAGTTCCATTTCCGGCATTAAAATGACTCAAAGCTAATTTTTATTTCCAATTGAACCAAGAATCTGCAAAATCCAGATATTTTTGCATAAAATCTGAAGATGAAGACAAAAGAAGAGATCGTAAATAATTGGCTTCCCCGTTATACCGGAAGGAAGCTGGAGGATTTTACCCAACACATTATCCTTACAAACTTTCAGAACTATGTGGAAAATTTTGCCGAGAAATTCGGCGTTCCGATTGTAGGAGAGGATAGGTCCATGCCCAACGCCAGTGCGCACGGGATCACGATTATTAACTTTGGAATGGGTAGCCCAAATGCTGCAACTATCATGGACCTGCTGAGTGCAATTATGCCGGAGGCAGTTCTCTTTTTAGGGAAATGCGGTGGTTTAAAGCGGAAGAGTGAACTTGGGAGTTTAATTCTCCCGATTGCCGCAATACGGAGTGAAGGTACCTCGAACGATTATTTGCCGATAGAGGTGCCGGCGCTGCCGGCTTTCAGTCTCCAGCGGGCAGTATCCTCCACGATTCGCGACCTGGGACTCGATTACTGGACCGGCACTGTTTTCACCACCAATAAGAGAGTCTGGGAATACGACGAACGGTTTAAAAAATACCTGAGCAAAACCCGCGCTATTGCCATTGACATGGAAACCGCCACTATTTTCACCGTTGGATTCTACAACCAGATTCCCACGGGGGCGTTGCTGCTGGTTTCTGATCAGCCAATGATTTCAACGGGTGTTAAAACCGCAGAAAGCGACAAGGAGGTTACCCGCAAATTTGTCAATCGTCACCTTGAAGTTGGAATCGGAGCACTCTCAGAGATCATTAATGATGGAAGGTCTGTGAAACATCTAAAATTCTAAAAATGGATTACTCCCAAATTATTAAGGAGTTAAAAGATAAAAAATATTCTCCGGTCTATTTTCTGGAAGGGGAGGAGCCCTATTTTATGGATCAGATCAGCCACTTTATCCTCGAACATGTGCTCCAGGAGGATGAAAAAGGATTTAATCAGTCGATTCTTTATGGAAAGGATTTGAGTATTGACGCCATTATGACTGCCGCCAAACGGTTTCCCATGATGGCTCAACGACAGGTGGTGGTTATCCGGGAGGCCCAAAATATCAAAAATATTGAGGACCTGGCTCCCTATGTTGAAAACCCTATGCGCTCAACGATCCTGGTGATTAATTACAAGTACAAGACCATTGATAAGCGGAAAAAACTTTATAAAGCGGTTCAGAAGAACGGTATTTACCTGGAATCGAAGCCACTCTACGAAAACAATATCCCGGGGTGGATTACCAGTTATCTGAAAGAGAAAAATCTTGGGATTGATCCGCGTGCAGCGCAAATGATTACCGATTTTGTTGGAAGTGACCTGCAGCGGATAGTGAATGAGCTTGAAAAGGTAACCATCACGACGATTCCCGGAACCAGTATCCTGCCTGAGGATGTGGAGAAAAACATCGGAATAAGCAAGGATTTCAACATATTTGAGCTACAGAAAGCCCTTGGGAATAAGGATATCCTCAAATCAAATTTGATTGTCAACTATTTTATCGATAACGAAAAGCAAAATCCGCTGCCGGTAATTCTGGGGATGCTGGTCGGCTTTTTCCGGAAAATATTGGTCTATCACTCCATTGAAAATAAGTCAGACCGGAATCTTTTGGCCCAGAAACTGGGTGTAAGTCCCTATTTTATTACCGATTATATCAATGCCGGTCGTAATTACACCCTTGATAAGGCAATCAATATCATCTCCATGATGCGGGATTACGATATGCGGTCAAAAGGGGGGCGCGGCGGCACAACTGCAAACGGTGATCTTTTACGTGAACTTAACTTTAAAATCCTACATATCTAACACCAGATTCCATGACATTAATATTGATTCTCGTCATTACCCTCATCTCGGCTCTTTCCTTTTCGCAAAGAGCAACCATGGGGCGATTGCAATTCAATGCCTATCAGATCTATCACCGCAATCAATATTACCGGATAATAACCCATGCCTTTGTCCATGCCAACTGGGAGCATCTGATCGTGAACATGATTGTGCTCTACTCCTTTGGTCAGGCAGTTGAACATTTTTTTGGAATGTATTTTGGGACTTCGGGAAGGTTTTATTACCTGATCCTGTTTTTCGGATCGGTTCTCTTTTCTTCGCTGTGGTCGTTATATAAACAAAAGAACAACCCCTATTACAATGCTGTTGGCGCTTCAGGTGCCGTTTCCGCGATACTCTTTGCGGCAATTTTCTTCGATCCGTGGAACAATATCTACTTTTTCGGTGTGTTGCCTATCCCGGGAATTATTTTCGGTGGGTTGTATCTTTACTATTCATATTATATGAGTACCAAAAAGGCCGATAATATTGGTCATGATGCCCATTTTATGGGGGCAATCTTCGGGTTTGTCCTCCCTGTTCTGATAAAACCATCTTTGCTGATCATGTTTTTTGATCTGCTTTTTGGCCGGATTTAGATGTAGGTAATGGAAAAGATATAATGTCATATTGATCTGTCGGATGGCGGAGAACATAATTAATTCATTACAATGAAAGGGGGCTTTAGTCTGTTTAACGGCAAATTTTATCGCGAGAGTGACCCGCTGTTCACAGGAGCAGATTTAGCAAGATTAAATTCAGGGATCTGTGAGTCATTCAGGGCAGAGAATAATCGGGTGATATTCGTCAGAGAGAACTATAACTTCCTCATTGATTCCTTGCAGGCAATCGATTTATCTATCCCCGCAGAGTGGAATTTCCCCCGTTTTATTAAGGACGTATCCAGATTACTGAATAAGAACCACCTCTACCTTTCTGCCAAAGTGGTCATCCATTTCATTCCGGGTGTTTCCGGAACAGATTATTTGATGATGGCAGAAGAGATGTCCGGGAGTTTCTTTGCCGTCAGTGATTCCGGATTATTGATTGATTTTTATGATGATGGTGCAAAGGGGACCTCTATCCATTGCAATTATGAACCTTCCAGCAGGTCATTATGGGCAATGGCCGCCCGTTCAGTTGCCCTGCAATCCAAACAAAATCTTATCCTGCTGAATAGTAAAGGTTTTGCCTGCGAATCTATCGGTGGAAGTTTTGGTTATCTCACCGGTCAGAAGGCATTTTTCCCGTCACCGGCATCTTTGGGCTACATTCCTGCAATGACCGATATGGTGAAAAATTGTGCTGAAGAATGTGGCTATCAGCCGCATATTAACCCGGAAATCAAGCGTACGGATCTGCTTGATGCTGATGAACTTTTTTTAATTGACAATTGCCATGGTATCCAATCGGTTTTGGGGCTTTATGCGCGAAGATATTATACCGACGGGACCATGGCTATTTCAGCAAGAGTCGCCGGAAGGGCGAGGAATGACAATTTCTTTGACCAGCACCCCCCTCAGAATTAAATTGCCTTACCAAAAGAAACTATTTTTTCCGCCGAAACTGCTAAAAGTCAGGTGTTGATTATTTTATTTTTAAAATAATCAAAGCACAGCGTTCGGTCAGGTTATTTATTGTTATCAGCAATATTCTATATTTGCAAAAAATATAATAAACAGATGGAGACTGAAGATAAAACAAATAAAAGCATCCTACCTAGGATCATCATCGGCACAGTTGTACTTCTTGGGCTAATCTTTCTGACCAAAGAGGTCTGGTTTGCCATTACTCACGAGGAGACCGATAATGCCCAGGTTGAGATGAGGCTGGTTCCAATCATCTCCAGGGTATCGGGGTATGTTGAGAAAAGCTATGCGGAGGATTATGCCCTGGTGAAGAAAGGACAATTATTGATGGTGGTGGATTCTGCTGAACTCTCGTTGCAGCTTCAGGAGATGGTGGCCGATTTAGTCCAGTCAAGGGCCGATATTGAGAATGCCAAAGCCTCGCTGATTAACTCGGAGGCTATGCTCTCTTATTCCAGGGGGAACCTTGAGGTGAACAGGTTTCGGCTTGCCAAAAGTGCAGACGACCTTAAACGGGATAAAAACCTGATCGCAGGGAATGCGATCACTCAAAAACAGTTCGATGACAGTCAGTCTGTTTTCGATATATCCTCCAAGCAATTTGAAACTGCTAAAATTGATGTCCGGGTTGCTGAGACGCGCATTGCGGTGCTTCGGTCACTGGTAAACAAAGCAGAAGCTCAGGCTGAGATTAAAAAGGCACATATCGATCAGCAAAAGCTAAAGCTCTCTTATTGTTATGTTTATGCCACCACAGACGGCAAACTTGGGAAGAGCAATATCGATAAGGGGCAATTTATCCAGGCTGGATCCCCTCTTTTTACAATCGTTAATTCAGGCAATCAGTGGATTGTTGCGAACTTTAAGGAGAATCAGCTTAAGAATCTACATCTGGGGCAAATGGTCAACCTTAAAATTGACGGGCTTCCGAACATCGATGTGCATGGAAAGATTATCTCCTTGTCGGATGCCACAGGGGCGAAATTTTCGCTGCTGCCACCCGATAATGCCACCGGTAATTTTGTCAAAGTTACGCAGCGTATACCCGTCAGGATTGAAATTACAGATGAGTCAAAATACAAGGATATCCTGCGGGCCGGGATGAGTGTGATCGTTTCAGTTCCCATATTATAAGGTATATGGACTCAATAAGCAAGACAGCCAGGATCTTTATCGCAATTACGACGATCTCGGCTGCCATAATGGAACTGATTGATACCTCCATTGTTAATGTGGCACTGAATCAAATGGCCGGAAACCTTGGGGCGTCTATTGAAGACATCGCCTGGGTCATTACCTCCTATGCCATTGCCAATGTGATCATTATTCCGATGACCGGATTCCTTGCCACCTATTTCGGACGACTTCGGTATTACATGTTTTCTATTGCAATTTTCACAATCGCATCCGTTCTCTGCGGCACCTCTACCACGCTGTGGCAAATTGTTTTATGGCGTTTTGTGCAGGGGCTTGGCGGTGGAGCGCTCCTTTCGACCTCCCAATCGATACTCTTTGAGACTTTTACAGGAAAGCAAAGGGGTATGGCAGCTGCCTTGTTCGGCATGGGTGTTGTGCTGGGTCCTACTCTGGGTCCTACTTTAGGAGGTATTATTATCGACAGCTACTCCTGGCCTTTGATTTTTTACATCAATCTGCCCTTCGGAATAGTTGCCAGTATCCTTGCTTACCGGTTTGTGCCCCGGACTGCTGCGATTCACAAAAAACCGAGTATCGACTGGTCTGGGATTTTTCTCCTCACCATCGGTGTGGGGGCGCTGCAATACGTGCTCGAGCGGGGTCAGACAGAAGACTGGTACGATTCAAGATTGATTATTGGGCTGACTATTGTCGCAGCAGTTGGATTAATCACTTTTATATGGTGGGAGCTCCGGCAAAAAGAGCCGGTGGTAAATCTGCGGATTCTTAAGGACTGGAACCTTGCAATTACGACATTGCTCACGTTTATTGTCGGGTTTATACTCTTTACTTCGGTATTTATATTCCCGCTGATGTTACAGCGAGCCCTGGGCTATACCGCTTATGAAACCGGGATCACCCTTCTCCCGGCCTCTTTATTGTCGCTGGTATTGATGCCGTTTATCGGACGAATGCTGCAGGGAGGAACACGACCCCATATATTTGTCACCCTGGGATTTATAACCCTGATGGGGTTTGGAATCCTGATGTCAATGGCCGATCAGAATGTGGGTTCAGGTTTTTTTGCACTTCCTCTTTTAATCAGAGGCGCCGGGCTTGCCCTGTTGTTTGTGCCCCTGAATGCAATGGCTGTGGCCGGATTGAAGCCCAAAGATATCCCGCAAGGCATTGCCTTGAATAATATGATGCGGCAGCTGGGTGGATCTTTTGGTATTGCCATCATCAATAACTATCTGGCTCATCGGGTGGCGACTCACAGGACCGACCTGGTGAGCAATATTTACAACGGAAGCGCCCAGTTTAATGAACGCTTTAACCAGATTTACCATGGTCTGCAATCCAAACTTCCGGTTGCCGCCAATCTGAAGCAGCAGGCTTACCAGATTATCGATCTCTCGGTGATGAACCAGGCTTTCCTGCTGAGCTATCTGGATGCCTTCCTTTATGCCACGATCTTTATTCTGTTTGCCTTTCCATTGCTCCTACTCACCCGCAGCAGCCGGGTAAAGAACAGCAAAACACTACTGGCAGCACAGGAAGTATGATAATTTCAAATTACTCAAATTAAATCTTTCGCAGAATGAAAGTCTCTATTTTAATAATCACCCTGATTGTCTCGGTTCAATTCTTAACGGCTCAGGAAGTTGTCGTCCCCGGGGAACTGAAACAATTTGTCGAACAGTCATTTCTGAAATTCCCGCGGGTTGGAGTCATGAAGGAGCAGGTGGCCCTGAATGAGGTAAAGGTAGGTTTGGGCAAAACTGCCTATTTGCCCACCGCAACGGGTGATCTTTCGTATATGCATATGTTTCCGACTCCCGCGATACAGGTTCCCACAGGATCGGGACAATCACAGGAAATCAGGATACAGCCGTCTGAGAATTACAATGCCGCAATCACCCTGGCCCAGCCATTGATCGATCTGCGCGTTGGTACGCTCCTTTCCAAAGCAAAAAGCGACCTCGATCTCTCAAAAGACAACCTCGAAGGTTTTAAAATAACCCTGGCCTACCAGGTTGCTCAGATTTATTATTCGATTGTTTTTCTGAATAAAAGCCTTGAAGTGCAGCAGGAACAGATCAATCTGTTGCAATCCAATCTGCAGCAGATCAAAGTAATGGTAAAAAATGGGGCAGCCCTCAGTTTTGACCAGATCTCAACGGAGGTAAAATATACCAATACGGTAAATGCTTATACTGACCTAAAGGCTCAGCTGGACAAGCAATACAATTTACTGGGGATGCTGACCGGAAATACCAGCAAGGATTACCTGAGTGACAATAACTTTAATACTTCCGTTTTCACCCTGATAACTGACTCATTGTCAGCTATGGCTTACCGAAATAACCCGGATATCCGGATTGCAGGAGATAAAATCAAATCGGCCGGATGGGACATCATTGCGGCAGAGCGCCTCCGGCTTCCTGTACTTAATTTGCAGGCGGCATTTGGTTACAGGAATGGATTTATGCCGAACATTGACCCGATTAATTTTAATTATTTTGTGGGACTTGGGGTGAAAATTCCCATATTGTCCGCTTCACGTCCGGGTTTTCAGCGAAAATTGGCGGTAATCAATCATGATGCCACGCAATTCGAACTTGAAACCCAGAAGGCCGTTTTGCGCAAGGATCTGTTGAATGCCTGCGAGGATATTCAAAAGAATCAAAAGAAGCTCGCCAGCTCGGATACCTTAATCAGGCAGGCACAACTGGCTCATAATCTTGCTGCTGAACGATATAAATTTGGGGTGATCACCAACCTTGACCTGTTAACGGCAGTGTCAAACTATAAGGATGCCCAGCTTAGCCAGCTTCAGTTCAAGTACAACCTGCTGATCTCCAGGCTCGATCTGTGCCGGCTTGCGGGAATTCGCTGGTGGTAGCGTTGCGTGATCGTTGAAAGATATTTGACTGTTTTCAATCTAATTCGTCCTGAATACGGCGATTATTCGTTATCTTTAAATTGAAAATGGACCAAAACGGATTGGGCTAAATGATGCAAAATGGCTAAGGCAATTCTATTCGGAATCTTAAGTATGCCATTGGTGTTTATTTCATGGAAAACCCTGGCTGAAGTGAAAAGCCATGGTTTCTATCGTTTCTTTAGCTGGGAATGTATCCTCTGGCTGCTTATTTCCAATCTGAAATATTGGTTCTCAGACCCTTTTTGTGTCAGGCAGCTAATATCGTGGGCTTTGCTCTTTCTCTCCCTTTACCTGGTTGCAGCGGGAGTAATCCTGTTAAAAAAACAGGGGAAGCCAATGGCGGCTCGGGATGAAAAAGGGCTTTATCCGTTTGAGAAAACATCAGAACTAATCGAAACCGGAATTTTTAATTACATCAGACATCCGCTTTATGCTTCCCTGCTCTTCCTGACATGGGGCGTTTTACTGAAGCAAATTACCGTTCCCTTAGCTCTTATTTCCTTAGTTGCTACCCTGTTTCTCTTATTAACCGCCATATTTGACGAAAAAGAGTGCCTGAAGTATTTTGGAGCGAAATATCAAGGGTATATGAAGCGAACCAAAAGATTTATCCCGTTTATATTTTAAGGAGGTAATCCTAATTGGAATTGGGATCTTTGGGGAAATTCAGCCAGGACTCATAACGTCCGCCAGCGCTCTTAACACTTTCTGTCCAGAAGTCCCGTCCGCTTTTCATCACCAGTCTGGTATCTGCTTCGGCAACAAGCCATGAGTTCGCGGAGATCTCATTTTCAAGCTGACCGGAGCTCCAGCCCGAATATCCAATGAAAAACTTCACCTGGCCGGGTCCTGCCTTCCCGTCAGCAATGATCCGTTTCAACTCCTCGAAATCACCGCCCCAGAACAATTCATCCTTGATCTGTATACTGCCTTTAACCTGATCGCCAAGAGTATGGATAAAAAAGAGGCTGTCTCTGCCTACCGGACCGCCCAGGTATAATTCCGGACTATAACCGCCAGGCATTATGAATATTTCATTGATTGAAGCTTCAAAGGGCTTGTTCAGGATAAAACCTACCGCACCATTGGGTGAATGTTCAACAAGCAAAACAGCTGATCGACTAAAGAAATTGCCGGATAATAGCGGCTCAGAGATAATTAATCTCCCCTTTTGCGGAGAGAGCTTTCGATGTATCTTAAAAAAATCAAAATCGATTTTCATTTCAATAAAGTGATTTTAAATTACTTTTTTTCAATAATGACGAAAATATCTTCATTCTTTTTCTTCATCAGGAACTGTTCCCGTGCAAACTTCTCAAGATTTTTTGAGCTTGTTTGAAGCTCTTTTAAACGCTCACTATCGGTAAGAATCTTCTCTTTATAGTAATTACTTTCAATTTTATATTTCTTCAGCTTATTCAAATTCTGACGCAGAAAAAGGATGTTATGATCGTCGAGGAAGATCATCCAAACACTGAAAGCCAGAAATGCAAACAAGTATTTATTCCTGATTGTTTTTATAAATGCTTTGAGGATAATCGGTTTCATCGAAAAATTAAAAAGATTTTAAATAACTGTCTGATGGTTAATATCCTGTATTACTGATCTGCAAAAGCTATTCATAGTACAAATTAACTGAATCCTCCTCAGATTAAAAAACAGAACCTGTATAAAGTTTCCCCTGCAACCCAAAACGGTTGGACATGGGGATACAACCAGGTCAAAGTGGGCTCCTGGCCTCCTGCAAACGGGCTTCGGCGAACGGATGAACTGGACTAAAGGGAATTGTTGATCAGATAATAACGGTCAAACGGGGGATTAATAACCGGATGTTATTTCCCGGTTATTAATCCCCCGTTTATTCATCTGAACCTGAGTCGGGCTTAATCGTTATCCGGCAGAAAATTCGGATACATAAAATCGGCAGCCGGAACAAAGGTCTCTTTAATGGTGCGGATTGATACCCAGCGAAGCATATTGAAGACTGATCCTGCCTTGTCATTGGTGCCGGAGCCCCTGGCGCCGCCGAATGGCTGTTGTCCAACCACAGCCCCCGTAGGTTTGTCGTTGATGTAAAAATTACCTGCGGCGTTGCTCAGCCGTTTGGTCATATATTCTATTGCATAGCGATTTTGGGAGAAAATGGCTCCTGTGAGCGCATAGGCCGAGGTGGTATCTACGAGGGTCAAAGTCTCCTCGATCTTTGCATCATCATAAACAAAAATGGTGACAACCGGTCCGAAAAGTTCTTCCCTAAGGGTGATATAATCCCCTTTTTTTGCCAGGATTACCGTTGGCTGAACAAAGTATCCCTTTGATTTATCGCAATTTCCACCGTAGATCACTTCAGCATCCTGATCATCGCGGGCACGGTCAATGAAGCCCTTCAACTTATCAAACGAGGCTTCGTCGATTACCGCATTGATGAAATTGGTAAAATCCTCAGGAGGGCCTATTTTCATCCGCTGCAACTGTGAAACGGCCTCTTTCCAGGTTTTTTCCCAGATTGATGCCGGTACATAAACCCTTGAAGCGGCAGAGCATTTCTGCCCCTGATATTCAAAAGAGCCACGAACAATCGCAGTGGCAAGTGCCTTCGTATCCGAGGTGGGGTCGGCAAAAATAAAATCCTTCCCCCCTGTTTCCCCAACAATGCGGGGATAGGTCTTAAACTTAAAAATATTCTCCCCGATTGTCTTCCAGATATCCTGAAAAACGCCTGTTGAACCGGTGAAATGGATACCTGCAAAATCGGGATGGCTGAATATTATTTTACCTGCAGCCGGGCCCGACACATAAACAAGATTGATCACTCCATCGGGTAGTCCGGCCTCTTTTAAGATCTCCATGATTACTGCGGCGGAATATACGGCTGTTTTTGAAGGTTTCCATACGCAAACATTCCCCATCATCACCGGGGCCACAGGGAGATTCCCTGCAATTGAGGTGAAATTAAAGGGTGTCAGGGCGAAAACAAATCCCTCGAGTGGCCGGAATTCGTTGTAATTCCACATTCCCGGATTGGATTCGGGTTGCATTTCATAGATTTGGGTCATGCATTTTACGCCATACCGGTAAAAATCGGCCAATTCGCAAGCGGCATCTATTTCAGACTGGTAGGCATTTTTTGATTGTCCAAGCATGGTTGCCGCATTAATTTTTGCACGGTAAGGTCCGGCAAGCAGATCAGCGGCTTTTAAAAAGATCGCGGCCCTGTGTTGCCAGCCTAAAGCGGTCCATGCTGTGCGGGCTTCAAGCGCCGCTTCTATGGCCTGAGTAACATGGGCTTCATTCCCCTGATAAAAATAGCCAAGGAGGTGGTTCAGGTCGTGCGGCGGACGAATTTCGACTTTATGATCGCTTTTTACCTCTTTGCCACCGATATACATCGGCAGTTCGACAACTTTGGAGCGCATCGTCGCAAGCATGGCTTTCAGTTCTTTACGCTCAGGAGAACCCGGGCTATAGGTCTTTACCGGTTCATTTTTTGCAACCGGCACATTGAAAAATCCTTTGGTCATGGCATTCCTGTTTTAATTGATTCGCAAAACAATTTTCGATCAATGTTATTTTGAGCACAAAGCTATCTTAAGGATCAGACAAATTTGCTAATAAATATCATCTTTCATTATTGATCTTAAGGACCATTCTTCATAAATTCATAAGGGAAGTTAATAAAGGTAGCTCCGCGTTAAACCTTTTTATAAATAGGCAATCAAAAGGGAAATTTTTGCAGTATATAAAGCTTCTGTCTTTTCAATCTGCTAAGTTTATTCTTTCAGACGATGTCAATGGTTGGCATTTTATTAAATTAAGTATCTCTATTACAATGAAAACATTCGTATTAACCATTTCGATTTTCACTTTATGGCTGTTTACAGGTTCCTCAAACGTATTTGCCCAGGGATATCAGCGGGCGGGTCAGCAAGGGATGGCCGTTAAAGACGGCAAAATAACAGGGACGATTATCGATGGAGCCAACAGCCAGACCATTCCCTATGCCAGTGTGGCGGTATATAATTCAAAAGATTCCACGTTGTTGTCAGGTGTTCTGAGCAAGGATAACGGCAGTTTTTTGATTGAAAAACTGCCCTATGGCAAATTTTATCTTCTGGTCACTTTTGTGGGATATAAAAAGCACAGGGTCAATGATATCGTACTTACCGCCACTCGAAAGAGCGTGGCTCTTGGTCCGATAAAGGTAATTACATCAACCACAAATCTTAAAGAGGTCGAGATCATTGGCAATGCCCCCCCGGTAAGCTATCAGATCGATAAAAAAGTGGTCAATGTGGCGCAAAACATCACCGCCGCGGGAGCTACCCTTGCCGAGGCGCTGCAGAATGCCCCCTCGGTTCAAACAGACGTGGAAGGGAATATTACCCTTCGCGGGAGCTCCAGTTATACCGTGCTTATCGACGGAAGACCTTCACCCATTGAGGGAAGTGAGGCTTTGCAGCAGATACCGGCCAACCTTGTCCAGAATGTGGAACTCATCACCAACCCGTCGGCAAAATATGACGCCGAAGGAAGCGCCGGGATCATCAATATTATCATGAAGAAGCAAAAAATCCAGGGTTCGAGCGGAATGGTTAATCTTACCGCCGGTACCGGGAATAAATACAGCGGGAATATTAATCTGAGCTATAAGGTGTCGAAATTCAGTTTTACACTCGGGGGTGATTTCACCGATAATCAGTCCATATTTAAAAGCAATTCAAACGTAACCGATACACTTGGGCTGCTGGGGTTAAAGAAACAGTTAATCAGCGGTTCGGGGAATCTGCACCGGGTTGGAAACGTGGCGCATGCTTCAATAGATTATGCGATAAACGAAAATAACTCCTTAACGCTGACAGCGAGCGCCGGGAAGCGGGAATTTATCCGTTCTACAAGCTCCGACTTTCAGGATACCTATAATTATCCTGCCATTTCAAATATCTATTATACCAACAGCTCTCATCCCGATAATGAACGCGACTATAAGAGCATCAATCTGGACTACGAGCGGAAATTTGACAACAAAGGACAAAAATTATCGGCAGCTGCCTATCTTACAGGTGGGCCCGGAAACAGTGTAAGTACCCTGCAGGTCGATACCACTAATCTAAACTGGCAAAAAACCAGCGGGTCACTCACTCAGCTTTCTGCTCAGAACAGTAACCAGACCGATTTCCGCACCAAAATTGATTACGAGTTACCCATTGGCGAAAAGGGGAAGTTTAGTGCCGGTTACCAGGGGAGGTATCTGAATATCAACGGCGATTATCACCTGAAAAACTTTAACTATGCGCAGAATGCCTGGGCCGAAGATAGTTCCCAAAGGGATCAGATAAACTTTAAAGATCAGATACAGGCCGGGTATGTCACCTATTTAAATTCAATGCCCCTTTTTGATTACCAGCTTGGCTTGCGGGCGGAATACGAAAACAGGTACCTCAACCAGGAAACACAAAACAAGCTAAATAAAGTGAACCGCATCGATTTCTTTCCAACGATTCATCTGTCCAGACAATTGCCATGGAAGCTTCAGCTACAGGGGAGCTATACCCGTCGGATCGACCGGCCAAATCAGCGGAATCTTAACCCTTTTGTACTGCATCTCGACCCGCATACCATTCAGCAGGGAAATCCCGGGTTGCTTCCTGAATTTGCAAATTCCTATGAGTTAAATCTTCAGAAACAGCTCACCGATGCCTCCTACATCTCAGTCGGTGGGTTCTTAAGGGAGACTGCGGGATTGGTACAGCAAATCAGTATTTTTGATCCAACGACACAAATTACCACCAGCACTTTTGCAAACATCGATCACGACCGCGCCATGGGTACTGAAATTATGATGAACCTCCAGATCTTTAAGTGGTTTAACCTTAATTCCTCCTTTAATATTTTCAATTACCATATGTTTGGCACCCCGGTGGCTTCGGTGGCCAACAGCACAAATACCTGGAATTTACATGTCAATCCCACTTTCCACTTAACCCCTTCAACAACGCTTCAGGCAACTTATATGTATAATGCACCAACCATTTCAGCCCAGGGCACGCGATCGGGTTTTTATACCTCTACAATTGCGATCAAGCAATCAATGTTAAACCGCAAGGCGAGCCTGACCTTGCAGATGAGGAATCTGATCGGGAATACGATCATGTCGAGTACCACGGAGAGCTCCCATCAGTACAAATACAGCACCATACAGCGCGAATCCCAGATTTTCATGCTTACTTTCAGTTACCGCATCAATAATTACAGGGCGAAACAGAGTAACCGGCAAAATCAGGATGAGATGAATGGGAGTAAAGAACAGGATATGGATGAATAAATTAATCCGGATATATCTGTGCTGATTTAATTATTGTCGGATTATAATCATAAATACATGGCAATCAGGAACAGTAACCATATTTACAAAAGCCTTTTAAATAAATCGGAGCGCTTTGCAGCCATTAGTACCAAGGCTGTGGGAACAATTAATTTTTTCTTTTTGGTTTTTTTCTGGACAATATGCTGGCTAGGCTGGAATATGTTTGCACCAAAACCATTGCGGTTTGACCCATATCCGGCATTTGTTTTATGGTTGTTCATATCAAATATGATTCAGATATTTCTAATGCCCCTGATCATGGTTGGTCAGAATTTACAGGGTAAACATGCCGAAGTAAGGGCTGAGAATGACTATGAGATAAATCTGAAAGCTGAGAAGGAAATTGCAGAGCTCAAAAAAGAGCTGGAAGAGATAAAAAATTTGCTGAAACAATGCCTGCCAAAGGATTGATTTAAATAGGTTTAAAAATTAACCGATCTCTTGCTTAACCACTTTCCTGATCGTATGACATTTGAATAATGGCGGAGTAACTGGAAATAGATTTTGGAATTGGTGGCCAGCCCAGGAACAAAAAATAGCAGGATTCCCGGCAGGGCCGGAATCAGTCCTATAATTAGATTGTTAATAATCAAAAAGGCATGCATATATCCGGCTCTGATCCCTGATTCATGCTTCGAAATATAGACATGGCGTGAGATCTCAACTTCGGTTTTTGTAAGGACTGTAATGTGCCTATTAATCCGGGATGCCCCTCCGTGATTGTGCTCGATGCCAACACTCTTAAGTAACACAATCTCACCATTGCTCTGGCTCGCTCTGCGGCACAGATCGACATCCTCGAAATACATCCAGAAATCGTCGGACCATCCACCTAATTTCCGGAAGCTATCCCTGCCAATCATAACAACCGAACCCGATATCCAGTCGGGATAGAGATACTCCTCAGTCTGGTGAAATCTTCCATTTTTTTGTCCGGAAACTAATTTAGCGGAAGCCCTAAGCCATCCGGTTAAGTTGGAGGGAGTCAGAAATTCACCGTAAGGGCGCTCCTCTGCGCCGTTTTCGCGGAACTGACGACACGAAACAACCGAAAATGGTCTTCTTTTCCGGGCCTCTTCAAGCAACGCAAACAGCGCATCGGCAGAGACAATCGTATCCGGGTTTAAGAATAGCAGGTATGCCCCCCCGGCGGTTTCGGCCCCCAGATTACAACCGTTGGAGAACCCCAGATTGCCCGCGTTCAGAATAAACGAAAATCTGGGGTATCTCCGGCGGAAGTGATCAAATTTTCCATCGTCCGAATGGTTATCAATGATCGTCACCTCGTACGTAAAACGAGGATCTTCAATTGAATCAAGGGAATCAAGACATTGAGCCAGTCTTTTCCAACCCCTGTAATTTACAATTATGACTGATATATCGGGCAAGAGAAATGGTATTTAGCTGCAAAGGTATAAATTCATTTACTATTTCTTACGCCACAGGCTCTCCATCGATTCGAGTGTTTTTCCCTTCGTTTCAGGAACCATTTTCCATACGAAGATCGCTGAGAGGATTCCCATAATACCGTAAATCCAGTACGAGAAACCATGATTAAACTGTTTGGTCAGCCATACATTATCGTTCATCATCGGGAATGTCAGCGAAACGATCCAGTTGGCAATCCACTGAGCTGCAACGGCAATCGACATGGCTGCACGGATTGAATTGGGGAAAATCTCAGACAGCAGCACCCAGCAAACCGGGCCCCAGCTCATGGCGAAAGCGGCTGTGTATAACAACATAAAAACCAATGCGGCATATCCCTGAAAAGGGGTAAGAACACCACCGGTTTGTCCAAGGAAAAAAGTAAGTCCAAGAGCCAGCATACTTACGGCCATACCCAGTGATCCGATGATCATAAGCGGTTTACGTCCGAATTTATCGACGGTTAGAATGGCCACGATGGTGAAGGCCAGGTTGACGATCCCGACAATAATTGTCTGGAGCAGTGAGCTGTCGGTTGAGGCCCCCATGTTGCGGAAGATATTTCCGGCATAATACAGGACCACGTTGATACCGACGAACTGCTGGAAGACAGAAAGCATAATTCCGACGAAAATGATTAAAAATCCATAAGACAACCAGGGTGCATTGGCTTCGTGAAGTGTCCCCTTGATCTCCTCAAGGATAATGGCAGCCTGGTCATTTCCTGCAATCTTCTTAAGCACCTTAAGCGCCTTGTCTTCCTCTCCGTTCAGGACCAGGAAGCGGGGTGTTTCAGGTACAAAAAAGAGGAGGATGATAAAAATACCGGCAGGAATGGCTCCCGAAAGAAACATCAGACGCCATCCGTCGGTGATCAGCCACTGCTCATTTCCCTGTTTGGCAATGAAATAGTTGACAAAGTAAATGACCAGCATCCCGAAGATAATTGCAAACTGATTAAATGACACTAACTTACCGCGGATTTTCGCAGGAGCAATTTCGGCAATATACATCGGTGAAATCATCGAAGCCAATCCGACACCTATCCCGCCAACAATCCGGTAAACAACAAATGAGTATACATCGAGAGTGCCGAATACATTAAATGTCTCTGGTCTCCATGCGCCTATTGCTGAAATAAAAAATGCAATTGCTGCGATAAAGAGGCCGTTTTTGCGACCAAGCGCCCGCGAAATAAAACCGGCGACCGAGCCTCCGATGACACATCCGATCAATGCGCTGGCGATCACAAATCCTTTAATGGTGTCAACCGAATCTTTTAAAGCTGAGGCATCGGTTGGAATTGCTTTTGACAAAAAACTGATGATCCATAGGGCCAGAATCCCAAGAATGATCGCCCCTGAGATCAACCCCCTCTTTTTACCCAGCAGTTTGATAAATTGACCAGAGATAATTCCGAAAACCAGAAAGAGAACCAGGGCCATCATGATCTTATACTGGGTGATTATTTTTACCGCGTAAGCAAAATTTGCAGGATCGGTGATTTTGGAAATATAAAATTCCACCAGCGATTTCTCTGCTCCGTTTACCACTGCGGTATCATATCCGAATAACAATCCGCCAAGTGTAGCCACTAAGGTAAGCAGGACAATATATAAAGGATTCCCTTTCTGAAATGAGCTTGATGTTGATTTTGAGGATGTGTCAATAAAGGCCATGATTTACCGGTATTAGTTTTTATGGAAGTGATAGAACCAGCCGGAACATCGGGTGTCCCGGCTGGATAAATTATTACGAATAAATTAAATATAGAAATTAATCAACTGTTCAAATTTCTCCTGTTTTCCGCTGATTTGCTGAGGCTCGCCCAAATCTGAGGCAATGTCGCGAAGATCTTCAAAGGTTAGTTTACCCGCTTCGTATTCGGCCCCTTTGCCGCTGTCAAATGAGCTGTAACGCTCTTTGCGTAATTTAAGGTAATCAGATTCTTTCAAAAGTTTATCAGCGATCACCAAAGCCCTGGCAAAGACATCCATACCCGAAACGTGGGCGATGAATATATCTTCCAGATCCGAAGAGGAGCGGCGCGTTTTTGCATCGAAGTTTATTCCGCCATTAATGAACCCACCAGCCTGAATAACTTCAATCATTGCCTCGGTTACCTCGTAAATATTGGTTGGGAATTCATCGGTATCCCAACCGTTCTGATAATCCCCTTTGTTGGCATCCATCGAACCAAAAACACCGGCATCAGCAGCCATCCGCAACTCATGCGAGAAGGTGTGTCCTGCCAGGGTTGCATGATTGACTTCGATATTCATCCTGAAATCCTTGTCGAGCCCGAACTGACGCAGGAATCCAATAACGGTTTGTGTGTCAAAGTCATATTGATGTTTGGTTGGTTCCATTGGTTTGGGTTCAATCAGGAAGTCCCCTTTGAATCCCTGTTTACGTGCATAATCACGTGCCATCTGGAGGAACCGTCCAAGATGTTCGATCTCCCGCTTGGTATTGGTATTGTGAAGCGTCATATACCCTTCGCGACCACCCCAGAAAACGTAGTTGGTTCCGCCTAAAGCAATTGTTGCGTCGATGGCGTTTTTAACCTGAACCGCTGCGTTTGTCAAAACGTTGAAATCGGGATTGGTGGATGCTCCGTTCATGTAGCGGCGATTGGAGAATACGTTGGCAGTTCCCCAAAGCAGCTGAACGCCTGATTCTTTTTGCATCTGCTGAATGACCGGTACAACCTGTCCCAGTCTTTTCTCAATCTGGAAAACAGAGCCGTCACCAACCACATCGGTATCGTGAAAACAGTAATAGGAAGCCCCAATTTTAGTAATAAATTCAAAAGCGGCATCGAGTTTATTGTAGGCAGCCTCCAAAGGATCTGGCGCCCCTGTCCATGGGAAATTTTTTGTTCCGGGACCAAATGGATCGCCACCATCGCCGCAGAACGTATGCCAGTAGGCAATTGCAAAACGCAAATGGTCCTTCATCGTCTTTCCGTTGATCAACCTGGTTTCGTCGTACCATTTAAAAGCCAGCGGGTTTCTTGATTCTACTCCTTCAAATTTAATTTTCCCAATTCCCGGGAAATACTCTTTTTTTCCAATAAATGCATCCATAATTATTCTTTTTATTTCGTTAAAACTATTATATATATTTGATAATCAACAAGATGATTATTAATTTCCAATGAATTTGTTCAGGTTGGTTTCCCATGTTTGATACGCTTCATTTATCGTATCCTTTACCGTTAAATCGGGTTCCACCAGGTCGAGTTTTTTCAGTCCTGAGAATGCTTCAGCGAATGAGGCATAATAGCCCAGGCCTACGCCAGATCCCCTTGCCGCGCCGGCAGCGCCATCGGTATTGTACAATTCAATCGAAACGCCGGTTATATTAGCGAGCGTTTCGCGGAAAACCGGGCTCAGGAACATATTGGCCTGACCTGCGCGAATCACTTTGGCCTCGATTCCGGTCTCCCGGAGGATGTCCATTCCATATTTAAATGAGAAGACAATCCCTTCCTGTGCTGCCCGGAACAAATGACCCTGACCGTGACGGTTAAAGTCTATGCCATAGATCTGAGCTCCGATATTGCGGTTTCCAAGAACACGTTCTGCCCCATTTCCAAAAGGGAGAACCGATAGGCCTTCAGAACCGGCGGGAATTGCTCCTGCCAGCTCATTCATCTGTTGGTACGAATAATTTTTACCGCCGATATTTTTATTCATCCACGAATTGAGAATTCCTGTTCCGTTGATGCAGAGTAAAACGCCCAACCGTTCAGCTTCTGCAGAATGATTCACATGGGCAAAGGTATTTACCCTCGACTGCGGATCGAATTTCACTTCTCCGCTTACCCCGTAAACCACCCCCGAGGTACCTGCAGTGGCTGCGATTTCACCCGGATTCAGCACGTTCAGCGACAGTGCATTATTTGGCTGATCACCTGCCCTGTAAGTTACCGGGGTACCGGGCTTCAATCCAAGCTCGGCAGCAATCCCTGGTGAAACAAGTCCTTGAATACCAAAGGTGTCCACGAGTTCAGGAATCAGTTCTTTTTGGAAGCCATAATAATTCAGCACCAGGTCAGAAACGCTGTTTTTCCTGAAATCCCAAAACATCCCTTCGGATAATCCGGAAGCTGTGGTACGGACTTCACCGGTCAGTCGCATGGCAATATAATCGCCGGGCAACATAATTTTATCAATCTTATCGTATAATTTTGGTTCGTTCTCTTTTACCCATTTAAGTTTGGAAGCGGTAAAATTTCCGGGTGAATTCAGCAGCGAATGGAGACATGCTTCATGCCCGATTTCATTAAATGCCTTATTCCCTATTTCCGTGGCACGGCTGTCGCACCAGATAATTGAGGGGCGCAGCACATTTTGATCTTTATCGACGATCACAAGGCCATGCATCTGATACGAAATTCCGATCGCGCCAATATCATCTCCGGATATTTTGGCCAAACTCAGCGCCCCCGAAATGGCCAGTTTGAGGTTTTCCCACCATTGGATGGGTTCCTGTTCGGCCCACCCTGATTTGGTTGCCAGAATAACCATTTCACTTTTAGGATAAAATGAAGATCCTGCGATCTCCCCCGTTTCACCGTTCATGATGGTCGCTTTTACCGATGAACTCCCAATGTCAATACCTAATAAATACATATCAGTCTAAAGTTGAATGATTAAAAATTCTGTTCTGTTGTGTCATGGTAATCACAGCGATTCCCGGATAATTAATTCGGTGGGAACATGAAAATCGACCTTTGAATTTGTGATTGCAAATTCGGCCGCTTTTTGCCCCATGAGCTTAAAATCGGTAGAAATCACCGTGATCCCCTCCGAAATAAATTTCTTCATTGGCGTATCATTATAAGAGAGGATTCCAAAGTCATCCCTGAGCCTGAATTTTTTATTATTTGCCTGTTCAAGAATGGCTGCAAGATCGATGTCTTCAAAAACAAGATACACCTTGCCAATTTGAATATCAAGATCTGCGATGTTATATATAATACTGAATTTCAAATTGTTATCATCGCAAAAGCGGTTCACGTTTTCTACCGATTCCATGGGATGAAACGTATATTCGGGGTAAACGCAAACCAGTTCACTATATTTTCGGAGCAGGTGCCATCCCCAGGAGAGACAACGATAGACCGATTCTCCGAAATCCTGATATACTTTTGACTGTCCGGCCTGCGAATGGATCTGCCAATCAATAAGGAGCAACTTATCGGAATCAATTTCACTGACAATCCCCGGAATTTCAGGATGATTGAAATTCATAATAATATAGGAATTGAACTTTCCGATGCTATTGCGTATAATGGACTCAAACAGATCAAAATTGTAATGGTGAAAATTGATGTCGATCCTTACATTTCGGGGAAGGCTCTGTTTGAATGAGTTATACAGAACTTCCTTGTAGGCTTTAAAAGTATCCAGGAAGAGAAAAACCTGTTTCTGCGACCGGGTCACAAAATAACCCTTATTGGGTATCGCCTCTACAATTCCGCGTCGCTTGAGTTCGGTGTAGCTTTTAAATACGGTATCGCGTGATAAACCCGATTCTTTCATCAAATCATTAACCGACGGGAGTGCATCACCTTCGCGAAGCATCTTATAATTAATGGAACGAAGCAGTGCATCGACAAGCTGTTGGACTTTTGATACGCCCGAGTCAAGATTTGGTTTAAAACTGAATTTCTTCATGCAGGAAAACTAACGGAATAACTGTTCTGATCCGTTCTGCAAACTTACGCTTTTATTTATGTCGGTGTATTATTTTTTTGATGTTATAAAACATGTATACTTTGAATTATTGTGAATCAAAAAGAAATAAAACGATTATCTTTATACATCACAAATTGATTAATAAAAGCTGCTATGAAAAATCCAAAATTAAGGCGATTTGTATTAATCGTATTGATTATTAATTTATTAGTAATCAGTATTCAAGGGCAGATTGTCCCTGTTAAAAATCCTAAATCCGTTTTTATTACGGGTATAGCATTTGATAGCCAAACCATGGAGCCGCTCTCCAAAGCCAATTTCAGTATCAATCATCAGCACCGGCTGGCTACCAATGAAACGGGTCGTTTTTCATTTTATGGATTTCCCAATGATACGGTGGTTTTTACCTACCTGGGACATCAGCCGACTACGGTAATTGTCCCCGATACCTTAAAATCACGCGAGTATGTTATGGGTATTTTTATGAAGGAGCAATCGGTAAAATTAGCTGAAGTCATCATTTTGCGGAGAATCAGCTCCCCGTCAATCATGATAAAGCCGGTTCAAATGGATCAGAACACGCTGAATATTGCACAAAGCAATGTCAATAAGGCGGTTGTAGAGGGGCTTACGCGCGCACCGAAAGATTACAATTCCGATATGGATGTCAGGCTCACGATGCTGACCAATCAGATCCGCAGCGAGAACAAGGGAATGCTTGTTTCGCCTGAAAACAGTTTTGGATTGTCAACCCAGAGTTACCGGATATACAGGGTGATTTACGGATTACCGGTTATCGCCTCGGGAAAGAAAGAAAAGGAGCTGATTACCAGTTCGGAGTGTAAATTCTTATTGCAGCATTTCGAGGCCGTGCGAAGGGCAATACTCCAGCATGATTCACCAAAGGATACCGTTCCTGTTCCCGCAAGATAGGGCATTCAATCTTCCCAATAATAACCGGCCCTATTTATTTCCGGATGAAGATCGCTTTAATGATGTGCCAGACCATGGCCGGATTTTCTTTGAGTCTTCTGGTGGAATATCCAAACCACTGTTTGCCGTATGGAACATAAACCCGCACCCTGTGTCCCTTTTGAAGTATGGAGTTTCTTAACTGAGGAGTGACTCCGTAAAGCATCTGGAACTCGTATTTATCTTTGGGAACCTTCAACTGATCAATAAGCTCATAGGCCTTGTCGATCAGGTATTTGTCATGGGTGGCAATTCCGGCATAAATGCCGTTGGAAAGCATAAAACGCAGATCTTCGATATAGTTATCCCTGATCTCCTGATGCCCCTGGTAGGCAATCTGAGCGGCTTCAATATAAATTCCCTTGCATAATCTCAGGTTCACAAGGGCATCGGAATGATTTAAATCCATTAAACTTTTGATATCCTCCAGCGTCCGGTGGAGATAGGCCTGAACGACCAATCCGACGCGGGAAGGGAATTCTGTTTTTAAGCGCCTGAAAATTTCAAGTTCAACCGAGGTGCAACCCGAATCTTCCATATCAATTCTGATGAAGGTATTGCACCTGTCAGCAACCTCGACCAGGTCACGCAAATTCCGGTAACAGGCTTCGCTGTCGAGCAACAATCCGAACATCGAGGGTTTAACGGAGAAATTGCCATCGATCTTTTCTGTGGTGAATTTTTCAATCAGTTCAATGTACAGCTGTTTATAATATATGGTTTCATCCATGCTATTAACATATTCACCCAATAAATCGGTGGTCACCATCGTTCCTGTACTGTTGAGCTTCCGTGATTCGGTGAGTGCATCGCCAATATATTCCCCTGCAATATAGCGTTTAGAAAAAATCCACACGATCTTTTTCGGGAAATAGGGAAGCATTCTGGCAATAAGTTGATTAATCATTTTTTCGGATTAAGCGGATGAACTGTTTGATACTAATTTGATTCCTGAGTCAAATGGAATTAACGCCATCTGGTAATGGTTGTAAAAGTAGATTCATCGAATCAACGGATCTATGACGTTTATCAATACGGATGATCATTTTTAATATTTTTGCAGTACCAAAGATTGTCTTTAAACAAAAATCGATCACGTGGTTTTATGATACGACTTTTCGATTATATTTGTCATTCAAAAATTATCCAGGAGAATTAGACATAAATATTTTTTATGAAGAACTCGACAATTGTAAATATCGTTTTGGCGCTTGCAGTAGCAGGTTTATACCTGATCCATTTAACGGGGAACAGTAAAGATAGGTCAAGCAGCCCTGACCGGGTCAAAGGGACAAATCATCAGATGACGATTGCTTACGTGAAAATGGACTCAATGCTTTTCACTTATGAGCTGGCAAAAAAGTTAAATGCTGATTTCACGGAAAAAAAAGAGACTTTTAGAAAAGAATACACTGACAAACGGATAAAATTCGAACGGGATGCCGCCAACTTTCAGGAAAAAGTACAGCGGGGAGGTTTTTTGACTGAAGACCGTGCCAAACAGGAGCAGGAGCGGCTTGTCGGAGCCCAGCAGGAGATTCAGAAGCTCGATTATGAGCTGACCCAGAAATTGAATGAAATGCAGGGTCAGATCAATCAGCAGATTGTGGATAGCATCGCATCCTATATTAAGAGCTACAATGAGGTCAAAAAATACGACTTCATCCTTAACAGTCAAAGTATGCTTGAAGGCTCCCCTCAGTTTAATATCACCAGGGAAGTGACTCAGGGGCTTAATGAACGTTACAAATCGCTGACAAAATAGCGCTGGTAATTCGCATTACCGATTCGATTAATTGTAAATCCAATTTCGCTAAAACAGGTAGTTTTGCCGGCCCAGCTACTTCGTTCCGGACCCAATATTTTCGGGAGATACCTCGCTCAGCAGAGTGATCAATATGCTGTTTGTCTCGATATGCCTGAAAAACAGGGACCAATTTTTGTCGTTATTCCCTGCTATAACGAGCCAGACATCCTTACAACGCTCAATTCGCTGGCAAATTGTATCCCTCCCAATGAGAATGTTTCGGTTCTTGTTGTAGTCAACGATGCGGCGGATGCCCTGGTTGAGGCGAAGTCTCAGAACATGCTGACGCTGGAATTAATCGAAAAGTGGAAATTTCGCCATACGGATTGTTTTTTTCAGGTCCGACGGTTTTATGCCCAGGCACTTCCGCAAAAATGGGCCGGAGTGGGTTGGGCCCGTAAGCTGGGAATGGATGAGGCTGTCAGACAAATTGTTAAGGATGAACTTGCCGATGGAATAATTGTTTCGCTTGATGCGGACAGTACCGTGTCTCCAAACTTTCTGCAGCGTATTGAAGAATCTTTTCGTGAAAATCCGCGATCCAACTTTTTTACGATTCACTTCGAACACCCAATTAATCATGCAGGATTAAGCGCCACCCTCCGGGAAGGAATAATACGTTATGAGCTTCACATGCGGTATTACAGAAATGCCCTGAAATGGAGTGGTTATCCACATGCTATTTACACCGTGGGATCGAGTTTTACCCTAAAAGCCTCAGCCTATGTCAAACAAGGGGGGATGAACCGGCGAAAAGCAGGAGAGGATTTTTACTTTCTGCAAAAGCTTGTGCTTCTGGGAAATTACGGGAATATTACATCAGCCACAGTGTACCCTGCTTCCCGAATATCCGACCGGGTACCCTTTGGAACAGGGGCGGCCCTCAAAAAGTGGGTTAACGGGAGTCACGAACTTTATACGACTTATCCGCTCAGGACATTTAACCACCTGAAACCCCTTTTTACAGACCCTCAGCGTTTTTGGTCAATGGAAAGATCTGAAATTGAGGCCTTTTTCGGAAATGTAAGTCAATCTCTGCAATCCTATTGTGAAGAGTCACAAACTATTGTTCCGTTGTTGGAACTGAAGAAGAATTGTTCCAATGCAAAAATATTTGAAAAGAGATTCTTCCATTTATTCAATGCATTCTGGATTTTGAAATACCTGAATTTTGCGCAGGAATACTCCTTTCCCCGCGAGGATCTGAATAGGGAATCGGTTAAGTTGCTGCATATTCTTGGAATAAGGGCAGATATAAATGTGTCGGATGAGCATTTACTTGAAATTTACAGGGATCTGGATTTGGGTAATCAACACGTTGACTGACCATATTACGGCAGATTAGGCGGAAAAGAGCGGTATTTTGACTCTGAATCTTCTCTGAAATTGCAAAATGGAGTAAGATTTAACAGATTGAATCATATCTGAAACAATAGGTTGTTATCTTTGCCGGATATTTTTTTTATTCAATGGATCATAATTTTAGGAAGACATCATTTGTTGGTCAGGTTTTCGATGATAATCGGAATTTTTTCATTCCGGTTATCCTTTTCGCTGCACTTTTTTTTACACTTCTGGGGATCTATGGCAATGCCTGCCTATTCCTTTTTGTCAATAGGCATTACTCAGATTTTGCCGATTTCTTTTTCCGGTATCTGACCAACTTAGGTGATGGAATCATTGCAGCCCTGCTGATTGTGATTTTACTTTGGATTTCATACCGCGATGCACTGACGTTTTTAATAATAACACTGGCGATCACCATCATCGTAAATATTTTAAAGGATCATATCTTTCCTGAATTAAACCGACCGGTGGCATATTTTGGGACTTCCGAAATACTTCATCTCATTCCGGGGTACGATCCCCCCACGCTGAGCACCTTTCCGTCAGGACATACCGCAACCGCCTTCAGTGTCGGATTATATATTTCGATTTTAATCAAAAACCGGTATCTGAAACTGGTTTTATTTCTGGTTGCTTTTTTGGTCGGTTATTCCAGAATGTACATCTCTGCCCATTTTCCTGCAGATGTGGTCACAGGGGCTCTGATCGGAGTGCTAATTACCCTGATTTGTTATTATCTGATGGGTTTGATAAAAAGTTCATGGATGGATAAGAAGATCGGTTATAGAACGGATGTTCTGGTTAAACAGTAAATATATGATTAAAAATATCTCATTGGAAACCCGGCTAAGGGTATTGATCGTGTTTGTAGGAATTCTCCTGTTTCTGCCATTTAACGGATTGGTCCATTTATTCGACTGGGATGAAATTAATTTTGCCGAGTCTGCCCGCGAGATGCTCGTCTCCGGCAATTACAGCACCGTAAGTATTAATTTTATCCCTTTTTGGGAGAAACCCCCTTTATTTATCTGGATGCAGGTATTGAGCATGAAATGGTTTGGGGTTAATGAATTTGCCGCCCGTTTCCCGGATGCAATTTGTGGAGTGCTTACCTTATTGGTCCTGTTTGAGATCGGTAAAAGATTGAAAAATATTAAATTTGGCCTGCTTTGGGCATTAGCTTACGGAGCCTCAGTCTTACCTTTTCTCTATTTTAAATCGGGAATTATCGATCCCTGGTTTAACCTGTTCATTTTCCTCTCCTTATATTTTGCCTTCCGGCACTTCAGTCATCGGGCAATTAGTCCGAAGGGATATCGGAGAATCATCCTCTCTGCTGCAATCCTCGGGTTGGCAGTTCTGACCAAAGGGCCGGTGGCTATTTTACTCTTCGGCACCTCCCTGCTTTTGTACATTCTTATTGAAAGGCAGCTGAGATTCCTTAAATGGGCTGATATATTGCTGTTTACAATTGTTTTAATCCTATCGGGAGGCGCCTACCATATCTATCAGATATTATCAGGAAACTGGCAATTGGTTTATGATTTCTTCAGGTATCAGGTGCGTCTGATGAAAACCGAAGACGCCGGCCATGGAGGAAGTATTTTTTATCATCCGCTGGTGCTGTTTCTGGGGGTATTTCCCTCCTCGATCCTCGCCTTACGGGCATTCTTTAAAAAGGAGAGTCTGAATAACGACTTCCGCAGGTTGATGGTTATTTTATTTTTAGTGGTGCTGATTATTTTCTCTCTGGTCCAGACAAAAATTGTTCATTACAGTTCATTATGCTATTTCCCGTTAAGCTATCTTGCTGCGCTGACTGTTTATGAAATCTGTTTTAACGGAGCAAAGCTTGGTAAACTGAATAAGGTGCTGCTATTGATTATAGGACTCGTTTTTGCCCTGATTCCTGGCGCCCTTCAATTGATTGCCACTACCATTTCACCCGAGGTTTTGCATACCTTTATAAAGGATGATTTTGCGATTGCCTGTATCGACCGGAGCATATCCTGGGGCGGGTATGAATTCCTGGTTGGCCTGTTTTTGGGCATAAGCCTGATCGTCTCTCTCTTTTATTGGAGCGGAACGAAACAAGTGGTCGGCATTTTTGGAAGTACAGTTCTGTTTGTATTCCTTCTTATGGTGTTGGTGGTCCCCAAAATCGAGAAATATTCGCAGGGTCCGGCCATCTCATATATTGAATCATTCAAAGAAAAGCCTGTATGGATCACTACGATAGGTTATTACAGTTATGCCCCGTTTTTTTATTCAAATAAAATGCAGCGGGCCTGCAGGGATAGTAGTGAGGAGGCTTTTTTCCTGCACGGGGCTGTTGACCGGGACGTCTATTTTGTGACAAAAGTCACCGCTTTACAATCTATTGCCGACCAAAACCCGCAACTCGAAATTGTCGGAAAAAAAGGGGGGTTCGCTTTGCTTAAAAGAACATATAAAAAATAACGGATGATACTGAATAAAACTGTGGCAGTTGTGATGCCGGCCTATAATGCGGAAGAGACGCTTGAAATGACTCTCAATGAGGTGCCGCGCGATATTGTGGATTATGTAATCCTTGTCGATGATAACAGTAAGGATGAAACTTCCATTTTAGCTTCAAAGCTTAATATACAGTATGTTATAAGGCACGACAAGAATAAGGGCTATGGAGGAAATCAAAAGACCTGCTACAACAAGGCTCTTGAAATCAATGCAGATATTGTGGTTATGCTACATCCTGATTACCAATACACTCCAAAGCTGATACATTCGATGTGCTATCTGATAGCCAATGGAGTTTATCCGGTAGTTTTCGGGAGCCGGATTTTGGGTGTCGGCGCATTAAAAGGGGGAATGCCGTTGTACAAATACATTGCAAACCGGTTCCTTACCCTGTTTCAGAATTTTATAATGGGTCAGAAATTATCGGAATACCATACCGGTTACCGGGCCTTTAGCACCGATGTGCTCCGTAAAATTCACTACAACAGCAATTCGGATGATTTTGTCTTTGACAATGAGTTTATTGCCCAGATTTTCGGCGCCGGCTATGAGATTGCAGAAATTACCTGCCCTACCCGTTATTTTGAAGAAGCCTCTTCAATCAGTTTCCTCCGAAGTGTTAAATATGGTCTTGGGGTATTAAAGGTTACCCTCCGGTATCGGTTGCATAAATGGAAAATACTCAGCTATAGTCTGTTGAAGTGATAATTCGCTGATTCGTAATGCTTTTCAGAGCTTCAGGGTTTCAAAAACCTGTAAGTTTATTTTCTGAAAACAAAAGAGGGTTTCCCAACTACGGGAAACCCTCTTTTAATATGGTAAAGAATCCTGATTTATTCTAAGGTGATCATCACCGTATTTTTAGGGATTCGGTCACCTTTTTGGATTTCGATACTTTTGATCACACCATCAAACGGCATCTCAATTTTAGTGTACATTTTCATGGCATCAAGTGTCAGCAAAACCTCGCCAGCCTTCATCTGTTGTCCCGGAGTGACATAGATATCGATCACCGATCCGGGAATAATTGAGCACACCTCCTTAGGATCGGATGGCTGGTATTTTTTGCGCCGGTCATATTTTGTGGTAGTCAATGTCAGATATTTGGCATTGTTTACAACAAAGACCTGATAATTCGAACTGTTATCTTCCATAATTAATTTCTTTACACTAAATAAGGATCAGAATGGCGGGATACCATGTTTCTTGGCCGGGCGCTGATCAACTTTACTTCCCGAAACCTCTAAGGAATGAATGAGTCTTGCACGGGTTTCGGAGGGTTCAATCACCTCGTCAATGTAACCCTTTGATGCAGCAACAAACGGGTTCGCAAATTTATCCTTGTATTCCTGTATTTTTTGTTTGCGCATCTCTGCAGGATTTTCAGCTTCATCGATCTCTTTTTTAAATACGATGTTGGCTGCACCTTCAGGTCCCATTACGGCAATTTCGGCTGTTGGCCAGGCAAATACGAAGTCAGCACCTAAGTGTCTTGAATTCATTGCGATATACCCTCCGCCGTAGGCTTTGCGGATGATTACGGTTACCTTAGGAACGGTAGCTTCACTGTACGCATAGAGCAATTTGGCGCCATGCCTGATCACTCCGGCATGTTCCTGGTCGACCCCCGGCAAGTAACCCGGCATATCTTCCAATGTCACGATCGGGATATTGAAGGCATTGCAATAGCGGATAAAACGGGCGGCCTTATCCGAACTGTCGCAGTCAAGAACTCCGGCCAGATACATGGGCTGGTTGGCAACAAATCCGATTGTATTTCCCTGAATACGTCCGAAACCTATGACGATATTCTTTGCAAAATATTCCATGATTTCGAAAAAGTCTGAACCATCGGTAACGGCCTTAATGATATCGCGGATATCGTAGGGATTATGTGGATCAACAGGGACAATCTCCTCAATATTTTTCTTGATCAGCGGTTGTTGTATCGGGAATTTAAGGGCCTTTTGAGCGTTATTCCAGGGGATGAAGGTTATCAGCTTCTTGATTTGGGCAAAACACTCGTCTTCACTTTTAGCAAAGAAGTGGGCATTGCCGGTAATCTCGCTGTGCACCATTGCGCCGCCTAATTCTTCCATAGAGATCTCTTCTCCAAGGACGCTTTTGATCACGCTGGGGCCGGTGATAAACATTTTCGAGATATTTTCAACCACAAAAACGAAATCGGTCAGGGCCGGCGAGTAAACCGCACCTCCGGCGCAAGGGCCAAGGATAACGGAGATCTGAGGAATTACCCCTGAAGCTATAGTATTGCGGTAAAATATTTCACCATATCCTGCCAGAGAGTTTACCCCTTCCTGAATCCGGGCGCCACCTGAATCGTTAATTCCGATCAGCGGAACACGCATCTTAAGGGCATGATCCATAATTTTGGTAATCTTCCGGGCATGCATCAATCCCAAAGAGCCGCCTGCAACGGTAAAATCCTGTGCATAGATAGCAACCGGCTGATTGTACATGGTTCCGGTTCCGATAATAACACCATCACCGTGTAATACCTTTTTTTCCATGTCGAAATCACGTCCTGTGTGTTCGACAAAAAGGTCATACTCGTGAAATGAGTTCTCGTCAAGGATGGCTTTGATTCTTTCCCGGGCGGTTTTCTTGCCCATCGCCACCTGCTTCTCAATGGCTTTTTCGCCACCTCCCTGCTGAGCCTCCTTTTTTCTTTTCCGGAGGTCAAGGATGTTTCTCTTAAATGACATAAGTGTGTTTTAAATTACTAATTCATCGATTGTTACTAAAAAACAAACGTTTTGGGATAAAATCCCGGGCGCAAAAGTACAATAAATTATACTTTTTATCCTCCGGATTTTCAATTAAACTTCACTAATACTTTATAAATCAAAGAATAGACTATTCCGGTGAAATGTTCTATTTATTTTGAAGCCCACCGGTAGAGACCGATTGCGATCAGTGAATAGATCATATTTGGAAGCCATACTGCCAGTAAGGCATTGAATCCAACTTTTACAGCAAATATTGTGGAAACCTGCATAAACATGATGTAGGAGAAACTCAGCAATAGCCCGAGGCCCAAATGGATTCCCAGTCCGCCTCTCATCCGGCGGGAGGCTAAAGATACCCCGATAACCGATAAGATAAAGGTACTTACCGGCCCTGCCGTACGTTTGTAATTCTCCTGTTCGTACCGTGCGACATTGTCTACCCCGCGGAGTTTCAGATCTTTGATGTAGGCATTGATCTGCCAGTAATCCATAGTCTCCTCCTTGGCATTCTGCTGGCCGAAATCGGCGGGCAACATTCTCAGTGAGACCTCCATAGTGGTTCCGGTCCGAATGACCTCCTGCGGACCGCGCATATCGCGTTCATAATAATTCTGGATAATCCACTTCTTTTTGTCACGGTCCCATTTGATACTCTCGGCGATCAGTTTGGAGAGGAGTTTCTTCCCGTCGAATTTTTCAATCGTGAAGCGGTAACCAACATCGAGTTTATTGTTGTAGCTCTGCATATAGACATACATTCCGGGCTCAAGCTGACGATGAATATTCTTGTCTACATTCACAAATTCATTGTTAATGTACGTATTCCTGAAATTCACCCGTGCATCGGTGGCCGACGGGATCACGAAATTTCCTAATACCCAGGACATCAAGGCTATAACTCCTGAGGCAATCATATAGGGGCGCATAAGTCGTTTATAGGAAACCCCGCTGGCAAGAATAGCAATGATCTCAGAATTATACGCCATCTTGCTGGTGAAAAATATCACGGCAATAAAGGTGAACAAGGCGCTGAACAGGTTGGCGTAATACGGGATAAAGTTCAGGTAATAATCGAGGATAATCGCCTTTAACGGGGCATTCTTAGTGATGAAATCGTCAATATTTTCTGATACATCGAAAATCATCGATATGCTAATTATCAATGCAATAGCAAGAAAGAATGTCCCCAGGTATTTTTTGATGATGTACTGGTCGATTCTTTTTATGTATTTTATGGCCATTGGTCTTTAGTTTAGTTTATAAATATAAAACAATTTTTAAAGCCTTTTCCCAATTTGCTTCACCATCTGTTCCTTCCATCCTTTGAACGTGCCAGCTAAAATTTGTTGCCGGGCTTCTCCAACCAGCCAAAGGTAGAACGCCAGATTATGCATGCTTCCGATCTGAGCGCCCAGCATCTCCTTTGCATTAAAGAGATGGCGAAGATAAGCCTTGGAGTATTGGTGGTCGACGAAAGAGGTGCCTTCCGGATCAATAGGGGAGAAGTCATCCCTCCATTTGTTGTTCTTTATATTGATAATTCCGTGTCTGGTGAACAGCATTCCGTTTCTACCGTTTCTGGTTGGCATAACGCAGTCGAACATATCGATACCCCGATCAATGGCCTGCAAAATATTAACAGGTGTCCCAACACCCATGAGGTAACGCGGCTTTTCCTCCGGAAGAATTTCGTTCACAACATCAATCATCTCATACATATCCTCTTCCTTCTCTCCAACGGAAAGTCCCCCAATGGCATAACCGTCGCTGTTAAAGGAGGCAACATGCTCAGCGGCGTTCCTGCGTAAATCGGGGAAGACACAACCCTGAACAATTGGGAACAGTGATTGGGAATAACCATATTTAGGTTCCGTTTCATCAAACCGCCGAAGACATCTTTCGAGCCAGCGCTGGGTAAGTTCCAATGATTTTTTGGCATAATCGTATTCCGCATCGCCGGGAGTGCATTCATCGAACGCCATAATAATATCAGCTCCGATCGATCGTTGGATATCTATCACATTCTCAGGTGTGAACAGATGTCTTGAGCCGTCAATATGCGACTGAAACCGGGCCCCCTCTTCGGTTAATTTCCGGATATCACCGAGTGAAAAAACCTGAAAACCGCCACTGTCGGTTAAAATAGGCCTGTCCCACCCATTAAACCGGTGAAGTCCTCCTGCTTTCTCAATAATATCCACCCCCGGGCGAAGGTAAAGATGATAGGTATTGCCCAAAATGATCTGAGCCCCGATATCCTCTTTAAGATCTTTGAAATGGACGCCTTTGACGGAGCCAATAGTCCCGACAGGCATAAAGATAGGTGTATCTATATGGCCATGAGCAGTTTCTATGCGTCCTGCCCTGGCTTTTGAGTTCGGAGTCGTACTTAGAAGTTCAAATTTCATTTTCAAAATTTCGCGCCGCAAAGATAGTCATTAAAGAAGAATAACAGGAAAAGTGAAAAAAATCTGAAAAACGCTAAATGTTCGGATGTCAATTTGTAATTTTGACGGGTTTCGTTGATACTAATTATGATTGAAATAAGCGGATTTTCATTTGGATTGTTAGAATTGGGACTACTTATCGGATTTGTCCTGACTTTTTTGGTGCAGTTATTTTACCAGCTGCTGATGAGCATTTTCACCTTAAGGGGCAGAAAAAAAGAGAATCAGGGTGAATATCCTTCAATCTCAATTATTATACCATCCCGCAACTACGAAGAGAATCTCAGGGAACTGATCCCCACCCTTCTTGATCAGGATTACCCTGATTTTGAGGTTGTTGTTGTGGATGATTGCTCCTCGGACGGAACAGAATGGTACCTTGCGGGGCTTAAGCTGATATCGAATCGCATCAGAACCAGCCGGATTATTCAGGAAACCGATTTTCCCAATGCCCTGGTGATCACCATCGGAGTGAGGGCCGCTACAAAGGAGTGGCTTATATTTTTGAATCCATTGTGCCGGGTGGGGAGCAAAGATTGGCTTAAGTCGTTTGCCGCCGGAATCAATCAAAAAACAGAAGCGGTATTCGGATATACAAGATATGTAAATCATGAAGGCTCGATGCAGAAGCTGATCCGGTATGAGAATTTAGACGCCTTTCTGCTGTCGGGTTCAGCCCGTTATTTTGGTTTACCCATGCCCATTACCGACATGAATATGGCTTACAAACGCGAGCGGTTTCTGGAATTGAAGGGATTTGCAGGGGTTCTCGATGCCCGATTCAGTGAAAATGAGCTTTATATCAATAAGATATCCCGCAGAAAAAATACAACCTTGCTTCTTGACCGCTCATCGATTGTTGATTTTAAAGGAGATACCGACTGGTACGACGGAATGAACTTCAAAAAAAAGCATTTGCTCCTTAAACGGAAATTTACTTTTGGGCAAAATGTCTTTCTCTCGATCAACAGTCTGAGCCGGCTGGCGTTTGATATTTTGATGATCCTGTTGGTTATTATCTCCCCATGGAGATTCTATGTTGCCGGAGTATATGTGTTTAAAATCATTCATGAGATGATCTGGGGACTTGTGGCCGCCAAACGCCTTGGGGAAAAGAAACTTTTGCCGAGCTTAATCATTTACCGCTCCCTGGTTCCGATTCTAAGCTTTATATTGTCAGTTAAACAGCTATTTACCCGTAAAAAACGGAGGCGGTAAAAGGCGCCAACCGAAAGAGAATATGTTAAGAATCAACCATTATTTTCCGCAGCTCACACCGGTACAGGTTATCCAATTCGGGAAAATGGCGCCGCTTTACCGTGAATGGAATGAGAAAATCAATGTCATTTCACGCAAAGACATTGATTCCCTGTACGAGAAACATGTTTTGCATGCACTGGCTATCGCGAAGATTATTACCTTCCGCCCCGGCACCAAAATTCTTGATGTCGGCACCGGAGGTGGTTTTCCCGGCATACCGCTTGCAATCCTGTTCCCGGAGAGTCAGTTTACCTTAATCGATTCGATCGGGAAGAAGATTAAAGTTGTGCAGGCAGTTGCTGAAGAACTTGAGCTTACAAATGTTAAAGCCTTTCATACCAGGGTTCAGGAGGTGAAGGAGGAGTTTGATTTTGTAATCTCCAGGGCGGTTACTGCTTTTCCTGACTTTGTCGGGCTGGTGAGGAAGAATATTGCGAGGAAACCCCAAAATTCAAGACCAAACGGAATTATTTACTTAAAGGGTGGTGATTTTCACGATGAAATAAGGAATTTTAAGAGCGCAATTGAAGTGTCTGAGATCTCGGGGTTCTTCAGCGAACCCTATTTTGAAACCAAAAAAGTGATCTATCTCCCAATAAATAGATAATTGACTGAAATATATTTATTCTAAATTGCCTTTTACTTTGTCATCAACGAAAAAAGTTTTATTTTTGCACTCCGAATTAGAAAAGAAATAAAAAAAGCATATGAAAAGAACATTTCAACCATCGAATAGAAAAAGGAGAAATAAACACGGTTTCCGTGAAAGAATGTCTACCGCCAACGGTCGTAAAGTTTTGAAAGCGCGCCGTGCAAAGGGTCGTAAAAAACTTAGCGTTTCGGACGAACCTCAGCATAAGAGATAGTAGGTTGTTGTTCCGACAAAATTAACAGAGACGTTGCATGCAACGTCTCTGTTAATTTTGTTCCTATTGTAAAATATCTGAAACAACTTGTATGCGGCTAAAAGAATTTCTCCTCCATAAAATCTTTCTCAAAAATCTGGGAATTGCTGTATTACTGACCATTGTATTAGTCTGGATCACCCTGTTTATGCTTTCGGTTTATACCAATAAGGGGGAAAATTTCCCAACACCAAGCTTAAATGGATTGACAATCAGTCAGATAGAGTTGCTTGCCAATAAGCATGATTTCAGGTTTGTTGTCGAAGACTCGGTGTTTCGAAAGAACATTACCCCCGGAACCGTTGTTTTTCAGAATCCTGGAGCAGGTCATAAAATAAAGCCAAACAGGCTGATATACCTGACGATCGCCTCTTTTACACCTGAACAGGTTGAGGTCCCTAAACTTACAGATGTCTCCATTCGACAGGCCAGGGAGCTGCTCGAGTCGAAGGGATTTGAACTGGGTAATATCATATTGCGTCCATCTGAATTTGATGATCTCGTGCTGGAACAAAAACATGAAGGGCAACCCATCGTGCCGGGCTCAAAGCTGGGTAATGGCTCAACAATTGACCTTGTTGTCGGGAAAAAGATGATGGGGGGTTCAACAATAATTCCCGACCTTAAGTCACTTTCACTTCCCGTAGCTCAAAGTATTTTAAGCAGCAGATCACTCACTACCGGTTCATTAATTTATGATCCGGCAATACGGAACAGGGAAGATACATTAAGTGCCATTATCTGGAAACAGATGCCGCAACCCGATTCGATATCGCGGGTTATGCCGGGGGTATCGGTCGATTTATGGCTAAAAATAAAATCCCAACCCTCCGATTCCACCGTTTTAAAAATCAACTGACCATTTTAATGAGTATTATAACCAATGATGAAGAACCGGATGAATTGGAAGATGCCGGTGAAGAAATCAGTCAGTTTGAACACTATCGGTTTGTAGCTGATCAGGGTCAGAGTTTGATGAGAATTGATAAGTTCCTGGTTAACCGCATGGAGGGAACATCGCGTAACCGAATCCAGACGGCAGCAGAGGCAGGAAGCATATTCGTAAACGGGGCCTCTGTAAAATCGAATTACCGCGTAAAACCGGGTGAGGAAGTGACGATCATGCTCGATTATCCCCGGCGTGAGCTAAAACTTATCCCGGAAGATATTCCGCTCAATATCGTTTATGAAGACGAAGAGCTGATGATCATCAATAAACCGGCCGGTCTGGTTGTTCATCCCGGACATGGGAATTATAGCGGCACACTGGTTAATGGCCTGGTCTATAAATACCAGAACCTGGAACTGTATGGCGGCAATGACCCAAGACCGGGCCTGGTTCACCGGATTGATAAAAATACCTCCGGATTACTGGTTGTGGCAAAAACCGAGCTTGCCAAGCTAAATCTGGCTCTTCAGTTTTTCAATAAAACAACAAAGCGCAAATATGTCGCCCTTGTCTGGGGAAATCTCGCTTCAGACGAAGGTACCATTGAAGGAAATATAGGAAGAAGTAACAATAACCGACAGGTTTTCACTGTTTTCCCGGACGGGGACCATGGAAAGCCGGCAGTCACTCATTACCGGGTAATCGAACGGTTGGGATATGTCAACCTGGTTGAATGTGTTTTGGAAACCGGACGCACCCATCAGATCCGGGTTCACATGAAATATATTGGCCATCCCCTTTTCAATGACGATGTTTATGGCGGAGACCGAATACTAAAAGGGACTACCTTTGCGAAATACAAACAATTTGTCGAAAATTGCTTCACCCTTATTCCCGGACAGGCGCTGCATGCCAAGATTCTTGGGTTTGTCCATCCGGTGACCAAAGAGGAGATGATTTTTGATTCGGAATTACCTGAAAATTTGGAGCAACTGGTTAATAAATGGCGCAATTACATATCAAACAGGGATATTGAATAAATAATTCCGAATCAAATGGTTTTACTTATCCATGCCTTTCGTTGATAAACCATATAATATTAATCTCATGAGCAAAAAAAATATTGCCATTGTTGCAGGGGGAGACTCATCGGAATATGTCGTATCTGTCAGAAGCGGCGCCAATGTTTTGCAGGCAATTAATCGCGGGCTGTTCGCCCCCTGGCTGGTCCGGATAAGGGGCGAAGAATGGATTGTTCTGGACGGGGAAAACCGTGTAGCAGAGATCGATAAATCGGATTTCTCCTTTACCGTGGCAGGAGAGAAATACCGGTTTGATTATGCCTATATCATCATTCATGGTACACCCGGTGAAGATGGAATATTACAGGGGTATTTTGAAATGCTCAGGATTCCCTACTCCACGTGTGGGGTACAATCATCCGCGCTTACCTTTAATAAATACTTCTGTAACAATTACTTAAAAAGTTTTGGGGTTCCCATGGCCAGTTCTGTCCGCCTTATGGCCGGTGAACGGTACAGTGCGGCCCGGATCGTCGAATCGCTGGGACTCCCATTGTTTGTCAAACCAAGTGCCGGGGGGTCAAGCTTTGGGGTGACCAAAGTGAAACAAGCGGAGGATCTTGTTGAAGCCGTGAACAAGGCGCTGGATGAAAGCCCTGAAGTAATAATAGAACAATTCATTGATGGCAGCGAGTTTACCTGCGGTGTGGTAAAAGTTGGGGAACGCAAACTCGTATTCCCGGTCACTGAAGTGATCCCTAAAAATGAATTCTTCGATTACGAAGCAAAATATATCCCCGGGATGGCGGACGAAATAACCCCTGCCCGTATTTCAGAAGCACTTACCCTGGATATTCAAAAACGATCGGCTGAAATCTATGATCTCTGCAGCTGCAAAGGTATTGTGCGGGTTGATTTTATCCTCCGGGGAGATGTATTTTACTTTTTGGAGGTAAATACTGTCCCGGGGATGACCGAGACCAGTTTTATCCCGCAGCAAATTAAGGCAATGGGACTTAGTCTGACCGATTTGCTGACCGATATCATCAATGATGGATTGGAAGTCGGGTGACTATTTTGAGAGGACGTATGGATAATGTGCAGAGACATGGCCGCCATGTCTCTGCACATTTTGTTTATATCTCTGTTCATAACGTGTTGACAATTTTTGTGAAACGGACAAAGGGCTGACGTAGGACGCAATACCCCTGGCTTCGGACTTATTCCGGTTGTCTAATCCAAATTTGGATACTATTTTTGAAGAGCTAAGCATGCTTGCAATCGTTGGAATTTTATTGGAGTTAATTATCATCAAAGTACTTATTCTTAACCTTTTCTTTTAAAACAGAACCCTATGCCTGCCGATCAGAATAATTTCCGTAACCGTGCCAAGCCCAAAATGACGGTTGAACAACTCAATGCACAGTATGGTAAGATACCGCCACAGGCTCCGGAAGTGGAGGAGGCTGTACTTGGAGCATTGATGCTCGAACGGGATGCTTTTACCGGTGTGGCTGCGATTTTGAAAGCGGAGAGCTTTTATAAGGAGGAGCATCAGAAAATATATACGGTAATCCAGCACCTGGTGGCCAACGAAAAGCCGGTCGACCTGCTGATGGTGACCCAGGAATTAAAAAACAGGCAGGAACTTGATTTAGTGGGAGGGCCAATCTACATTACCCAGCTCACCAGCAGAGTGGCCTCGGCTGCACACATCGAATTTCACGCCCGGATCATTGCGCAGAAATTCATTCAGCGCGAACTGATCCGGATCTCATCCGAGATTCAGGTTAAATCGTTTGATGACTCCATGGAACTGGATGACCTGATTGATTATGCCGAATCATCCCTTTTTAAAGTCACTGAAGGAAATATATCCAAGGAATCACAACCCATCAAACCATTGCTTCGCGAAGCGATAGAACGGATTGAGGAAAATGCGAAGAAACCCGATGGATTGTCGGGGATAGCATCAGGTTTTTCGAAACTTGACAAGATCACTTCTGGCTGGCAAAATACGGATTTAATGATTGTTGCGGCACGTCCTGCGATGGGGAAAACGGCGTTTGTCCTCTCCATGGCCCGCAATATGGCTGTATTAAAACAGGTCCCTGTGGCATTTTTCTCTCTTGAAATGTCCTCGATGCAGCTTGTTCTCCGCCTTATTGCAGCAGAAACAGAACTGGGCTCCGAAAAAATCAAAAGCGGAAAGCTTGAAGACTGGGAATGGGAATTATTTAACCGACGGATTAAAAATCTGGAAAATGCCCCAATCTTTATCGATGATACCCCTGCGCTATCGATCTTCGAATTCAGGGCTAAGTGCCGCAGGCTGAAGATGCAGCATGACATTGGGATTGTCATTGTCGATTATTTGCAGTTAATGACAGCCGGCAGTGATGTAAAAGGAAACCGTGAGCAGGAGGTCAGTACGATCTCGAGGAATCTGAAAGCCATAGCCAAGGAGATCGATGTGCCAATCATCGCGTTATCGCAGCTGAATCGTTCTGTCGAGTCGCGTGACGGTAAACGTCCTCAGCTTTCCGATTTACGTGAATCGGGCGCTATTGAGCAGGATGCCGATATGGTTATGTTTATCCATCGTCCTGAATATTATGGAATTACACAGGATGCCGATGGGAATTCATTACTTGGAGTGGCCGAAGTAATCATTGCCAAGCATCGTAACGGCTCGGTGGGAGATGTGCAGCTTGCATTTAAAGCATCGCTGGCCAAGTTCAGCAATATCGACGAGATCTCAATGAGCACCATGCCGGATGACCTTGGGGAGGGCAAAAAGGAGTCTATTTACCGGTCGAAGATGAATTACGAAACCACGACCGCAGGAACGGGCATTCCGGTTAGCGGTTTTGGAAGACCCGGCGATCAATTGACCGAAGGGTCACCATTTTAATGAAACAATGAGAGAATGTGCCAATCGGAATAATTGGGTTTAATGATTGGGTTTTATCTCATTGACAGACCTAAGTAATCGGAAAGATATAATGTACTATTTGAATAGTGATTTTCTCCTTTTTGACCCCTCTAAATCTTCCGCATACTGAACAATACCTGCCTTTTAATCCCCACCTTTCCCCTCCCTTGGAGGGGTTGGGGAGGTAAGGGGCCTGGGGAGGTAAGGGGAGACTTTTGCCCAGTAATCTGTACGTTACTCCCCTCCATTCCCCTCCCTTGGAGGAGTTAGGGGAGGTCCGGGGTTGGGGGAAGTCAAAAGAGGAAACAAATACTTACGACATTAAATTGTTCTTCTTGCTTATCATTATTGGATTGCTGGATTCAAATTAGACTATTATCAAATTACAACTTATTCCTTAAAATATACCCTTTTCACCCGTTGGCCGACTGAGGTGAGTATTTCATATGGAATTGTTCCAAGAGTTGAGGCAACTTCGGTTACGGGAAGCTCTTCGCCAAAAATAATCGCCCGGTCACCTTCGCGGGCAGAAACTGCAGTAACATCCACCATGCACATATCCATGCAAATAGTTCCGATTATCGGTACCCGGACTCCTCCAATAACAACCTTGCCGACTCCATTGCTTAACCTGCGGTCTAATCCGTCGGCATAACCAATAGGGAGAACCGCAAGGGTCACTAATTTTTCGGCCAAACCTTTCCGTCCGTAGCCGATGGTTTCGCCAGCTTCGACCGTTCTGATCTGCGAAATAGTTGTTTTCAGTGTTGCAACATTCCGCAATTCATGCCGGACACCGGGGCTTGCACCGTAAAGACCAATTCCAAGCCTAACCATATCGAGTTCCATCTCCGGAAATCGTTCAATTCCTGAGGAATTCAGTATGTGCCTTAATATCTTGTAATTAAATGATTTGGTGATGATGTCACAATATTCCTTGAGCCTGCTGAACTGCAATCTGGTAAACAGATCGTTTGCAGGATCATCACTCACAGCCAGATGGGAAAAGACAGAACGAATATACATCGTATCGTGGTGGCTGATATAGGCCGTCACCTTTTTTACCTCCTCGGGGTTGTCGAATCCAAGCCGCTTCATACCAGTGTCCATTTTAAGGTGTACCGGAAAATTATTTACAGCATTTCGTCTTAGCGCTTCATCGAATTGTTCAAGCAGTTCAAAACGGTAAATATTTGGTTCAAGGCGGTTCTCGATCATGGTATCAAAACTGTGCTCTTCGGGATTCATCACTAAAATGGGCACTTCAATCCCGTTATTCCGCAGTTCAATCCCCTCATCGGCAATAGCCACGGCAAGAAAATCGATTTTCCGGTACTGTAATGCTTTTGCAATTTCAATTGATCCGGTCCCATACGAAAAAGCCTTGACCATAGCCATTACCTTGGTCGTCGGACTAAGTTTGCTCCGGTAATAATTCAGGTTGTGGACCATCGCATCGAGATCAATCTCCATTACGGTCTGGTGCGCTTTCTCCTGAAGCAGGGATGAGATTTTGTCAAATCGGAATTGACGGGCTCCTTTTAAAAGGATCACTTCCTGATTAAAATCGGTCTCCCGGAAATGGAGGAAAAATTCATCGGAGGATGGGAAGAAGCGCTTATCGGGAATATTGAACATTGAACTGAATCGGCTGATCTCTTCTCCGATTCCTATAATGCGTTCAATATGACGCATTTGGATATAATCGGCGATTTCGCGGTAAAGTAATTCGGGGTTTTCACCCGACTGAAGAATATCTGATATGATTACCGTGCATCGTTTTTTGCGGTTATCAGACTGCTGTCCAATAAAATCGAGTGCGTTGACCAAAGAGGCAGTATCCGAATTATAGGAATCGTTTATAATTGTACAACCATTGATCCCCTTTTTTAGCTCGAGGCGCATGGCTATCGGGGTAATTTTGAGAAATCTGTCCTGAAAATTTTCCTGCACCAGGGCTGTGGCCAGCATATAGGCCCAGCAATGAATCGCGTTTTCGATACTGGCATCATCGGTAAAGGGGATCGTGATTGAAATCCTTTGCGATTCGAATATACCTTCAATCAGGGTTGAACCCTCATGCCTGGTTTTCTGAACAATCCTCAGATCAGCTGAAGAATCGGCTGCTGACCAGCTGAAAAACCGCGGGGATTTATGAAATTCGGCCCTTTCAATGGCCTGGCAGAGCAATCCGAAATCGCTGCAATAAACGATTAACCGGCTATTCATAAAGAGCTTTAACTTTTCATCCACCAGCTCGCCAATGGAACCGAAATTTTCGAGATGCGCTTTCCCCAGGTGGGTGAAAATCCCATGATCCGGTTGCAGTATCGACTCAAGTTTTGCCATTTCCCCTGGTTTGGAGATCCCGCCTTCAAAAATGGCCAGATCATACCGGTCATCCATTAGCCATACCGATAAGGGGTTGCCAATCTGGGAATTGTAGCTGCGGGGACTTCTTACAATTTTAAATTCAGGACTAATCAGTTCGCTCAGCCACTCTTTTACGATGGTCTTGCCATTGCTACCGGTAATTCCCACTACCGGAAAAGTGAATCTGCAGCGATGAAAGGCCGTCAGCTTCTGAAGAGCCTCGAGGGTGTTGCCTACAATAATATAACAGGCAGATATATTTAATTCACTTGCTCCTGGCAATGTTTCAACAACAAACATCGACACCTCTTTTCGGATTGCATCCTCAATAAACCGGTGTCCGTCATTTCTGTCACTTTTCAGGGCGAAAAACAGCGTCTCTTTGCCCGACAGGATGGTTCGGCTGTCGAACGATAAAAACCGGACCGGTTGGTTGGTCAATCTATCCGGGGCAACTAATTCACCGCCAATGATCAGATAAATTTCATGGAATGTATAGGAAATCATAACGTGTTTCTTGCTATAGCGAATTGGAAGGATCTTTGATAATCCGATAAATCAGGAAATAAATACTCAAATTGCTGCCTGCCCTAGATCAAAGTAACATTCCCGGCAGAGTGGCTCGTACTCCGCTTTTTCTCCAAGATAGACCAGCTTCTCTGTATCGGAAAATCGGTGACTAAAATGGGCCAGATTACCACAACGCATGCAGATGGCATGTACTTTTGTAACATGTTCAGCTCCAGCCATTAATGCAGGGATCGGGCCGAAAGGTTTGCCTCTGAAGTCCATGTCAAGACCAGCAACAATGACTCTTATACCCATATAAGCCAATTGATTACAAATATCAATCAAGCCCGGATCAAAAAATTGTGCTTCATCGATGCCCACTACATCGACATCTCCGGATAACAGCAAGATGGTCGCCGAATGATCTACAGAGGTAGAACGAATGGTATTTTCGTCATGCGAAACCACTTCGGTCGTGGAATACCTCATGTCGATGCTGGGTTTGAAAATCTCGACTTTCTGACGTGCAATTTCAGCCCGACGCAATCTTCGGATCAGTTCTTCTGTCTTGCCTGAAAACATGGATCCCGTGATTACTTCGATCCAACCGCGTTTACGGTTATTTGGGAGATTACTTTCGATAAACATAAAGCAAAAATAACCAATTTTTATCTATTTTTACTTTCGAAAAATACTATCCATGGAAACTAAAATTCTGCTTCGATTAATCAAGGATGATCTATTGCAGCTAAAGGGGCTCACTGATGCATTCGGTATGGATTCATTACCCGGAGCCGATGAGGTTGAACTCTCGCTGGTTCGGGCAAAGGCACTGTTCCGGCAGCTTGAACTGCTTCACAAATCAATCGTTCAGGCTGAAAATCAACGAGCGGCTGCAGCGTTAAGTGACCAAAAGGAAGTTGTGTTTTCCGAGGTCCCTGAGGCAGTAAAGGAGGAGGCCCCAGCTTTTTCTGAACCAATTGCAGATAAAATTAATGTTCAGCCTGACGAATCCACCGTGGAGCCAGATGTTTTTGTCGTTCAGGAAACTGCTTTACCTGCTGATCCGGAAATTGCCCCAAAGGAGAGCGCGCAGGAGAGTCTGGTTATTCAGACCGAATCCGTTGATTTAGGCGCGGACCAGCAGGCCACAGATCGGGATGAGACCTTGGCTGAACCTGAAAAAAATGTGAATGATCTTTTTGCACAGGAAAAAAGTGAATCGGCCTTTCAGGCTATTCCAATCCGGAGCATTTGGGATGGTATCGGGATTAACGACCGGTTTCTTTTTGTCCGGGAATTATTTGGGAATAATACTGCCTTGTATGAACAGACTGTAACTTCCCTGAATCAGCTTACTACCATTCAGGAGGCAGTCACCTATTTGAAAATGAATTTCAAGTGGCAAAAGAGTGAGGCGAGCCTGAAATTTTTGAATTTAGTTAAACGCCGGTTTACAAATTAAGCGATGGGGAAATTATATATCGTGCCAACTCCGATTGGAAATCTCGAAGATATCACCCTTAGGGCCTTACGGATTTTAAAGGAGGTTGACCTTATTTTAGCTGAGGATACACGCACTTCCTCAGTTTTACTGCGACATTATCAAATTGCCACCAGGCTTTCCTCACATCATAAATTCAATGAGCATAAAACGGTGGAGCATATCGCAGACCGGATACTCGCCGGGGAGAATATAGCCCTGATCTCAGATGCAGGTACCCCATCGATTTCTGACCCCGGTTTTTTGCTGACCAGAACCTGCCTCGGAATGGGAGTTGAGGTGGAGTGCCTGCCGGGAGCCACAGCCTTTGTCCCTGCACTGGTCAACTCAGGATTTCCAAGCGACCGGTTTTGTTTTGAAGGGTTTTTACCCCAGAAAAAGGGGAGGCAAAAAAAATTGAAGGAGCTGGCAGATGAAACCCGGACTATGATTTTTTATGAATCACCTTTTCGCCTGGTCAAAGCGCTTGAGCAATTTTCCGAATATTTTGGTTCCGACCGAAGGGTGTCGGTTTCACGAGAACTCTCCAAACTTTTTGAAGAGAATTTCCGGGGAACGGTAGACGAAGTATTGACCCATTTTAAATCGAAAACAGTCAAGGGGGAAATTGTAATCGTACTGGAAGGTAAAGTGGAATCAAAAATAGGTGGGAAAGATGATGATGATGAGGATGATTGATCCAAAGCAAAAATCATTTTAAGCCCTTTGAAAAATACAGGTGTTTTTTTGTAAATTCGAACTAAAATTAAAGGCCATGAGGCTGCCGTTATTGCTTACATTGTTATTATTCTTTTCTACTCTGCCCGGTTGGACACAGGAACATTCAATTGCCTGTACCCAGGCTGATCGTGATCGGATGGTCCGTTTGGAAACCAAGGTTGAGGGATTGCACAAGCGAACAGATGATCTGGCAACAACGATGAATTCACGGTTCCCGGAAGTTAACAATAAAATTGACCGTCTTGAGAATAAGGTTGACAGCTATTTGATGTGGGCTTCGGTTTGGTATTGATATCGGTCTTCGGATTGATCGGCTTCGTTATTTATGACCGCAGCACCACCTTTGCACCTGTCGTTTGCAAACTGCCCTGAATGCCTCTTTTTGGAATGAAGTGAAAATGGAAAGCAATTATTCCTTTGAATACATATCCTTTTCCCTGTATCTCATAACCGGCACAGAATTAAAGCTGGAGAAGATCCTTTTGTATGGAAGGAATTCAGCCCCATGATCACACTGGATAAATCCGTGTTTTTTTATTAAATTGGGCATTGACAACCCTTAACTTTCAATTTTACGCGACATTCACCATGCCCACCCCAAAATACACCCACCTTTTTTTCGATCTGGACAATACGCTCTGGGATTTTGAATCGAACTCCTACCATGCGCTCTATTCAGCCCTGGATAAACTCGATTTGCTTAAATTAACGGGTTCATATGATTTGTACTATGCGATTTATAGCCAGGAGAACGACAGGCTCTGGGATCTTTACCGGCAAAAGCTGATGCCAAAAAAGACACTCTGTGCAGAACGGTTCGAAGCTTCGTTTGAGAAAAACGGGACCCCGTTAACCATAGGAGGAGGGGTTGTCAATGATGCCTACCTGGCAGAGATGGTCAAGCAAACCAAACTGGTGGACGGAGCCCGGAACGTTTTGGATTACCTGCACGGGCGATATCATATGGCTTTGATTACCAATGGTTTTAAAGAGGTTCAGTACGAAAAGATCCGAAAATCGGAGTTGTCAAAGTACTTTAGTAAAGTCTTTGTTTCGGAGGAGATTGGAACGCCAAAACCCGGAAGAGAGATCTTTGAACATGCCGTAAAGTCAATGAATGCAAGGAAAAAAAACTCAATCATGATCGGCGATTCCTGGGAGGCCGATATCGTGGGAGCCATGAATTTTGGAATGGATCAGATTTACTACAATCCCGGAAAGGATAAATCTGCTGTTGAGGGTATGGTTTTTTCGGCATCAAACCCGGAATTTAGTGTTTTTATTGAAAATACCCCTTCTGCGACACCCCATATTGCCAAACAAAATCATAAATTTGGGAGTAATACCACATTTATCTCTCATCTGGAACAATTATTGATAATCCTGTAAATAATTTTTATTCATTCTACGTAAGGCTCAGTGTAAAGTAATGTTCACCGACTATTAATCAGATAATTAATAAAATAGGGGTTTATTCTAAATAACTGATTCCTAAAAATATGACAAATGTCAGGTTAACGAATTATTAACTCTCGCCGTTAAGGTTACAAAATCATTGCAGAATATTTTTCTTTAAATATATTTGCAGACAATAACAATTTTTAACAACTTTGCGAGAATCGTTAACAGTTTATTACAATATCCTGCTTAAGAACACCAGCAGAGATTAACTGGGCATTGAGTTGAAAAAAAATGTTTTTTACATTTGATTTAGGTATAATCAAATATACCGGTGAATAAATCAATTCTTATCTACTTATATTTTATCTATTGTTAAACATTAAATTTTAGTCTATGAAGAAAATTTCGCTGTTGCTTGCTTTTCTGGGGTTCATAGGATTGCAAGTGGTATTTGCACAGACCAGGGAACTCTCGGGTGTTGTGGCTTCCGGCGAAGATGGGAGTTCCATTCCGGGAGCTTCTGTCGTCGTTAAAGGGACAACACTGGGAACTGTCACCGACATGGATGGCAAGTTTACCTTGAAGATACCTCAGAATGCCAAAATATTGGTAGTCTCTTTTGTGGGTATGACTTCTGCGGAAGTCGCCGTGACCGGTGCTACGAATTATGCCATCAAACTGAGGGCAGAAAGTGTAGCGGTTGATGAGGTGATTGTCACTGCCCTTGGTATTAAGAGAAAACCGAAAGAGATGGGGGTCGCAACTGCCAAAGTGGACAACGCTGAGTTGACACAGGCCGGAGCTTCCAATGTCATGAACGGTTTGACCGGAAAGGTTTCGGGGCTTCAGATCAACACAATTAATAACGGAGTAAATCCTGACACCAAGATTACCCTTCGCGGTAACCGCCACTTCCTGGCCAGTAACCAGGCTCTGGTTGTTCTGGATGGTGTTCCTGTCAGTGCTACCTTTCTTAATTCGGTTAACCCCAACGACATCGAGAGCGTGAACATCCTTAAGGGTGCTTCAGCAGCTGCTTTGTACGGAAACGACGCTTCAAACGGGGTATTGATCGTGACCACCAAACGTGGAGATAAAGGGAAGATGACGATTAAAATGAGTAACGTCACTACCTTCGAACAAATCTCCTATCTCCCCAATTTAAATAATTCTTTTGGATCGGGATCGAATGAAACACCTGCAACCAATGATCCGAACTACACTTTCTGGATCGGACAGGACCGCAATACACAGTATTATACCTCTTACGAAAACCAGAGTTACGGTCCACAGTTCAACGGACAGATGGTTGTCCTTGGAGGCGTTTTGGCCGATGGTTCTTACCAGATGGTTCCTTACAGCGCTGTTAAAAACCAAAAGAAGGCATTCTTCAATACCGGTATTACCCAGCAAAATGATATCTCATTGAGCTCAGGAGATGATGTAAGTCATTTCTACCTCTCGATGCAGGATGTTAATACAACCGGTACCGTTCCTTATGATACCAACCGCAGAACCGGTGCACGCATGTCCGGCGGAAAAACTTACGGTATTTTTACCGCAGATTACACCGTTAGCTTAATGCATACCGGCACCCACACTTCAGGTGGTGACTACTATCAGCAACGTCCTGTTTACTGGAATGTTATGAACACACCTGCACAGGTTCCACTTTCACAGTACAAGGATATTTTTAACAATCCTTTTGCCGGAGTGAACGGTTATTACAATGCTTACTATCCAAATCCTTACTGGCAGTTACACCACGCCCGTAATAACCAGGTCCGTAATGATGTTCTTGGTTCAATCAACCTGGATCTGAAACCGCTGAAATGGCTTGATCTGTCGGATCGTACCGGTATTATATTCAATACTATTACCAACCACAATTACAGGGATGCAGTTGACCTCAGTTCTTACATTGCCAATAACCCCTGGACCGCAGGTAGCCAGAGCCCACACTTTGATGGTTTCTCAAGCGATCAGGTTCGCCAAACCCTTATTATGACCAATGACTTCCTTGCAACTGCTGACCAGAAATTTGGAAAGTTCACAGTCAAAGGAATACTTGGATCTTCTGTATATTCTCAGAGCTATGAGTCTCAGTTTGAGCAGGCCAATGGATTGGTGATTCCTAATTTCTACAATATCAGCAACCGTATCGGACAGGCTACTGTTTCTCAGTCCACTCAAAAACGGAACTCCCTTGGAGTATTCGCCGATGCAACTGTTGGATATAACAACTATGCTTTCCTTCACGCTTCTGCACGTAACGACTGGGATTCAAGATTGACCCGTGCAAACCGCTCTTTCTTCTATCCATCGGCTGATGCCAGTTTAGTTCTTTCTGAGATGTTTCCATCGATCATTGCCAATCCTGTATTATCCTTCCTGAAAATAAGGGGTGGCTGGTCACAGACCGGACAGATTGCCTTAACTGACTGGTACGGAACTCTTCCTTCCTATCCTGCAGGTACCGGATTTCCTTACGGCAGCAATACCGGTTTTGCTTTAAGCACAACGCTGAGCAATCCGCTTTTGAAACCTGAAAAAACAAATGAAATAGAAATTGGTACCGAGATGAGTTTTATGAAAAATAAAATTCACCTGGAAGCTAACGTTTATCAGACCAATACCAAAAATCAGACAATCCCTGCAACTGTTTCAGCTGCAACAGGATACCTGAGCGCTTTGATCAATGCAGGAGAATTGCAGAACAAGGGATTTGAGCTTGATCTGAAATTTTCACCGATCCTCAGAATTGGTGATGTACGTTGGAACGGAGGTATGAACTTCGCTTACTATGAATCCAAGGTGCTCTCAATTCTTCCTGGAATCAATGATCTTCAGATCCCAATTTCTGCCACAGACAGTGGAAACGGCGCTGTATCTGTTGCTTATGCAACCGTAGGAAAACAGTTTCCAAACATTGAAGTGACTGATGTAACAAGAGATCCACAAGGACATATTGTAGTTGATGCCATTACCGGATTACCATCCACATCATCTGCCCTGGTTCCTGCCGGACACGGTAACCCGAATTCTATTCTGGGTATCAACACCGATTTGAACTATAAAGGGTTTAAATTATCGGCTGTTGCTGAATACCGTGGTGGTAACGTGATTGTCAATTATGTTGGACAAGGTGCAGGTACAGGTGGTGGACTCGATTTCACCGGAGTATCCGAACACAGTGCGTTGAATAACCGTCAGAACTTTATTATTCCTAATTCAGTAATCCAAACTTCACCGGGTGTATATGTTCCGAATACCAATACACTGGTTGGGGTTAATGCCTGGACTTTCTGGACCTCTTCCAGCTACGCGGCTGCACAGAGAGCCTATACCACCAGCGCAGCCTTCTGGAAACTGAGGGAAGTTGCATTGACCTATGACATTCCTGTCAAACAGATCTTTGGAACAAATATTATCCAAATGGCCCAGGTTGGTTTGGTCGGCAGAAACCTGCTGATGCTTCGTCCAAAATCAAACGTATGGACAGATCCTGAGTTTAATAACTCTGCTACAACGACTAATGCTGTTGGTTACACCGACACATACCAGACACCTCCAACACGGGTATTCGGTTTTAGTTTGAAACTTACTTTCTAAAAACTTAAAAAGAAATACGATGAATAAGAAAATATTAATCCTGTTGGTTTCATTGGTACTTTTAGGAAGTTCCTGCACCAAATTTCTTGGTGTAGATGAAGTGAACCCGAACAACGCCTCTGCGGTACCGCCAAAACTTCTTTTACCTGCGGCCCTGAATAATCTTGCCTTAGTAATGGACAACCCACGGTATTTTGAATTTTGCTACCTGTGGTTCGGCCAGTGGTCTATCAGTTCGGGTTATTCACAACCCCTTACCCTTTTGCAATACCAGCTGTATAACAACAGTTATCAGGCCTCCTGGTCGATACTTTATCCGATTGGTCAGAATCTTACTGTAATGCAAAATGCAGCTACTGATCCCAACGATGCCGGTTATGTGGCCATCGCGATGATCCTTAAAGCTTATATTATGCAGAACCTGGTGGATATCTGGGGTAATGTTCCTTATACACAGGCTTTTGGAGCTACCGCGGGTATTCTTAAACCAAAGTATGATGATCAAAAAGCAATTTATGAAAACCTCGAAGTTAAGCTTACTGCGGCGATCAATATCATCAATAATTTGACAGTTAATGCAAATGCAATTCCTGCTTCAAGTGACATCATGTTTGGTGGTGATATGACAAAGTGGGCTAAATTTGGCAATACCCTTAAACTGCGTTTGTTGATGCATCAGGCCGGAATGGCTAATCGCGGTACCTACATTAAAAGCTGTATAGATTCCACCTCTTCCACAGGTTACCTGGGAGCCGGTCAGGGAGCGCTCGTTAACCCTGGTTATAACGCTTCTGCCGGTGAAATGAACCCTTTCTATCAGGTGTTTTATTCAGCATCTGCCACTCAGGTAGCTGATGCAGCCACTTACTACTATGCAGGTAAGGATGCTGTTGACTTTTTAGTTGCCAACAGCGATCCACGCCTGAGTCACTATTTTGGAGCACCAAGTGGTGGCGGTGCTTATGCGGGCAATTACATGGGTCAGGATGTTGTGACTCATACCCCATTAGGACCTAAAAACACATCAATTTTAGGATATAATGCAAGCGCAACAACCGGTATGTATTATATGATCGGATCACCTACCCAGTCAGCGCCTATTTTGACTGACTTCGAGAGTTTGTTTATTCAGGCTGAAGCAGCCCTTAGAGGTTACTCTACTGCTGATCCGAGTGCATTGTACGCTTCCGCCGTTACCCAGTCTTGTGCCTACTATGGTCTGACTGCCGCTGCTGCTACTTACCTCGCTCTGCCGAATCCACAGGTGAACTATGTAAATGCGACGAACAAATTGACGCTGGTTTTGACCCAGAAATGGATCGCAATGAACGGGATTGCCCCAATTGAGATCTGGACAGACTGGAGAAGAACAGGTATCCCTGCAACACTACATTTCTCTGAAAATGCCAACAAGGCTAATGCAACACCTCCTGTAAGGCTGCTATATCCGCAAACTGAAATTTCCTCCAATAATGCTAATGTTTTAGCCGTTGGTACGATAAATGCCTTTACTTCGAAAATTTTCTGGCAGCCTTGATGATTTCATAACAATTAAAAAATTAAAAAATATGAAAAATAAAATAACCTTGTTAGTATCGTTCCTTGCCGGAATACTGCTGCTTGCCTCCTGCTTAAAGGATAAGGTGGGCGACTACTGGCCGTCTGAAGTGGCAGGAAAGATGTATGCTACTGTTCCGCTTTTCACCCTGAATTCATTTTCGCTAGCCCCTGTGGCAGGTGATCAGCCATTCTCATTCCTGGTGAATATTGCCTCTGCAATTGCTCCAACACAGGATGTTACCCTTACTCTGGCAATCGATCCTGCTGGCGTGACCCTGTATAACACTATTCACGGTACAAGTTATCAGAATTATGCCAATGCTCAGGTCCTTACTCCAACGGTAGTTATTCCGAAGGGAACACGCAACGATACGATTAAGGCAAAGGTATGGGGTGCGGATTTGGCTAATGCCTGCTCCAGCTATATGACCGCTGTCACAATCAAATCGGCTAAGATGGCTGACGGAACATCGATTCCAATTGCAAGTAACATGCAATCGTATTACCTTTCACTGGCAGTTACCAATCCTTTGGCCGGAAATTACCATTGTGTCGGCTATCGTATCCGTCCTGGTAATGCTACTGAGCCTGTGGATCAGATTGAGGCTGCTTCGACAGTTAACTGTTCTACCATCCAAAAAGTGGGATTTGGAAACTATATGACATATAGCATTAAGATTGAGACTACTACCAATACGATTGTTGTTGGGGGTACAACCTGCTATAAAGTTAATGCCACTCCTGTTGATGCTACGGGTAATATTGTGGGTGGTATGTTTACTACCTGGACCGGGGATGCCACATTAACGCCAGCTGACCTGACGATTAATTACTACAATCCTGTGAAAAAGGTGTTTATTTTGAATTGCTACTACAATAGCTCTGCAGGTAATCGCATCATGTACGAAGTTCTTACACGGCAGTAATTATTTTTGATAATTGTTTTATCAATAAAGAAAATTAAATATGAAAAGAAAATATATAATTTTGTTAATGTTGCCTGTTGTCCTGGTGATGTTTGCTTTACAGAGTTGTAACCCAAAGGACAATGGATACTACGTGGTATACCATGCATTTACCCAGGCAACTGATGTTGCTCCGCTCGACAAGGCAGTATTGCATCTTCCCGTAGGAACGACAACTGTAGACTTGACATGGGCCTCCACAAACAAGGATGGAGATTCACCCCTTGCTAATGTCTATTTTGGAACTTCAGCTACACCTCCATTGTACAAAGCAGACAGTCCAGGGTTGAAACTTACTGTTCCTGTTGTTGTTGGTACTACCTACTATTGGTCAATAACAATGGTCGATGCTCACGGGGTTTATACATACGGTCCGGTTTGGAGTTTTTACGTTTATGATCCTGTTACAATCTTTACAGGTAGTTTTAAGGCGGATGAACCAGCGGAGGCCTACAGTTATACTGTCTCTTTTGTTAAGACCGGTGCAAATACCATTCAAACATCCAATTATTGGAATTCAGGATGGGCAGCAACCTTTACGCTCGATTTCACCAAAAACACTTACACTATGGCTTCGACTATTTGGACTGCAAGTTACAGCGGTATCGAATCCGGTACGATCGATCAAACCACAGGTAAGATGGTAGGAAATTACTCAATATTCTATAACGGCTCTTCAGCTCCGCCTAATGGAGAAGTTGGTGTACATACCTATACCCGCCAGTAAGTAGTTGAGTGTATACCTCCCAAGGGAGGTTGTATCTAAGATCAAAAGGGAAACCGGTAAGTTAATTTACCGGTTTTCTTTTTTTTACTTCTAAGCGCCGCTTCGGGGGTTTTTAAATTGTCCAAAGGGTTAGATGAATTAAACCTTTTCAAGGGTCTTTAATATCGCGGATTGTTATAATCCATTGAATGGGGATCATGTTATTGGCCCCGAAATTTTTATTGGGGGTTTGTGAACTTCTGCCACTCAGCAACCCGAAGCGGGTTGAATTTTAGTGGTGCGTATTTTAATTTTCGGACTTATTTTTTTTGTAATTTCTTTTTGTTGAGGGGATAAATTAACCGATATCGAAAAAAACAGCGCAAAACAATTCAGAATTCAAATTCACATTGTTTTATTGATTATATTTGATAGTATCCTGATTATAATGAATCTAATACCATTGTAATATGAGCTTACTCAAAGATCTCTCCGAACTTGTGAATGCCAGCATCATCTCCGGCGAAACAGCAAACGATATTGCAAGTTATTATAAACGGAAACAGGAATCCTCACCCAACCGCCAGTTGCTGATTTTCGGTATCCTTGGAGCCCTGCTGGTCGGGACCGGCCTCATGTTCATTGTGGCTAACCAGTGGGATCAGTTCTCCCAATCGGCCAGGACCACATGTGCTTTTCTCCTGCTGATCATTCCTCAGCTCTTTTGTGTTTACGTGCTGGTCACGAAAACCGAGAAAGTGATCTGGAGCGATATCGCCGCTTTGTTGCTTTTCTTTGCCGTAGGTGCCAACATCTCGCTGGTCAGTCAGATCTATCACATCAACGGGGACTTTAGCACCTTTCTGATGACCTGGATGATTTTAACAGTGCCTTTGGTTTATCTCCTTGACGCTTCGGCCCTTTCACTGGCTTACCTATTTATGAGCATGATTTTTGGCCTTTCAGCAAGTGAAAGTGGTGCCTTCCTCAATGAAGAATACCTGTTCTGGATACTTTTCATACTTCCAATTCCCCGTTATTATCAGCTTTCACAGAAAAATCCGACAAACGTTTTGGTTATTCTGCATCACTGGATGATCCCTTATGTGCTTACACAAACGCTTTTCACCGTGTCGCACCATGCCCGTATGCTGATGCATCCTGCTTATATTTACCTTTTTGCTATATTCTATTTCATTGGGCGGGGTTCGTATTTTAAAAGCCGACCATTGCTTCATAATGGATACCTCGTATTTGGATTTGCCGGAACCATCGTTTCACTCCTGATTATGTCTTTCAAAGCCTCCTGGAAGGAGCTTGCAGATCCTGTTTATCATTTTCCGAATTTTTTTCGTACTCCCGAATATGTGGTCTGCCTCCTCTTTTTTATTCTGGCTACAATTTTGCTATACCGCCAGAATAGGCACAAAAAATGGAAGAATTGGACTCTGATGGATGGGACCTACCTCTTTTTTTTGGTCCTGTTCATTTTAGGGGTTTGGTTTACATCGCTGTCTGTTGTGCTGATCAACCTGTTATTGTTGCTTTTAGGATTGGTTATGCTCCGGGAGGGATCAAAACACAGCCATCTTGGCATAATTAACCTTGGGATGCTGGTAATTGCATTGCTGGTTATATGCCGGTCGTTTGATTCCGATTTAACCTTTGTTGTTAAAGGTATCCTGTTTGTAATGGTCGGCATCGGATTTTTTGCTGCGAATTGGTTAATGATCAATAAAAGAAAAGAACATGAAGTCAAATAGATTAATAATTGGAGCTTTTATACTCGTTTCCCTGGCACAATTGTTTGTCCCTTTTCAGATGATCAGCAATCAGGCGGGTTCCCTTGAAAAGGGCAATGAATTTAGATTCAGAACAGATAACCGGTATAATCCCGATTTTAATGGAATTGGGTCTGATCTCAACGGCAAGTTTATCTGGTTAAAATTCAGGGAAGACCATTTCAAGATTACGGATAAGAAATACTGGGAGAAGGTGCGCAAAGCCTATGTCGTATTTACTACCGACAGTAACGGATATGCGAAAATTAAATCGGTGGTAATCCTCAAGCCTGAAGGGACCCCAAACTGGGTAAGGGCCAGAGTCAGTGTAAATTGGAAAGATACAACCCGTTTACAGCTTTTTTATCCTTTTAGCAGCTATTACATTCAGGACGCCCAAATTAAAAAGATCGAATCCATAATTAAAAACGAGCTCTGTGATACCTTAAAAACCTCCTATTTAAAAATTCAACTAAATGAAAATCAATTTACTTCGGGTGATCTGATCATTGGCGGCGTTCCGTTTAAAGAGTGGATCGGAAAGACCGAATAGAATTTTAAGGATTAATTATGGTTTTATTATGAACTCCCACTATCCCCAACTTTAAAACTACGACATCTTCATTGAGAAGAGCTCAATATTCAATTTTTTATAGTCGCGGTTAACCTTAAGAGCGACAAAGTAATCTTTCGATGAGATAAAGTTTCGCCAAAATCAGATGATAAGCATGTGCAATCTGTTTGTTATGTCATTTTTATTCCCCTGTTTCCGTCAGTTTCTCGAGAAGTACCACATTTTCAACGTGGTGGGTATGGGGAAACATATCGACAGGCTGCACCCTGGTGACGCGATAGTTGTGATTGAGCATACTGATATCCCGTGCCTGTGTGGCCGGGTTGCAGCTGACATATACAATCCGTTCAGGAGCAGCGAACAAAAGGGCACTGATTACCTCCTCATGCATCCCTGCCCTCGGCGGATCGGTGATGATCACGTCCGGATGTCCGTGTTCAGCAATAAATTCCCTGGTCAAAATGTCTTTCATGTCACCGGCAAAGAATTTGGTATTGTCAATCCGGTTGTTCTGCGCATTGATCTTTGCATCGGCGATGGCTTCAGGAACATATTCTATTCCAACTACCTTTCTGGCTCCGGAGGCTACAAAACAGGCAATCGTTCCGGTTCCGGTATACAAATCATAAACCACCTCTTTACCTGATAATCGGGCAAAATCACGGGCGACTTTGTATAATTCATAGGCCTGGAGCGAATTGGTCTGGTAGAACGATTTCGGACCGATGATAAATCTAAGCCCTTCCATCTCTTCGATAATATGATCGCGCCCCTTGAATACATGGATATCCTGATCTGTAATTGTATCGTTCCCCTTTTGATTGATGACATAAAGCAACGAAGTGATCTCCGGAAACCGGTCATCGAGGAAGTTCAGCAGCGTTTCCCGTTTTTCAACGTTTTCAGAGAAAAAATTGACAATTACCATCAGTTCACCGGTGCTGGTAGTCCGGATGATCAGGTTGCGCAGAAATCCCTCCTTGTTTCTCAGATCGTAAAAATCGAGTTTATGGCTTATTGCGTAACTCTTTACCGTATTCCGGATGGAGTTTGACGGTTCCGGCTGTAACCAGCATTTGTCCACGTTGAGCACCTTATCAAACATCCCCTGAACATGAAATCCAAGGACATCCATATCTTCGAACTGATCACCCGACCGGATCTCCTCAAGGGTGAGCCAGCGCCGGTTAGAAAAGGTAAATTCGAGTTTATTCCGGTAAAAGGTCGAACTGGCTGATCCCTTGATTGGCATAAGTTCGGGTAATGTTACCCTGCCGATTCGGGTAAGCTGGTCAGATACCTGTTTTTGCTTGTAATACAGCTGTTTATCATATTGCAGGTATTGCCATTTGCACCCCCCGCACGCTTCAAAATGTTCGCAAAAGGCGGGAATCCGGTCGGGCGAATCGGTTGTAATTCTAACTACCCTGGCCTCCTGATATTTCTCCCTTTTCTTGGTTACCTGAAGATCGACAATGTCGCCGGGGATTACACCTGTGGTAAAAACCACAACTCCGTCCACCCTGGCAATAGCCTTACCTTCGGCCCCGATATCAATGATCTCTGCCCCTTGATAAAGCGGCAGTGGTTTATTTCCTCTTCCCAAAACGTTAATTCTAAATTTCTGCAAATATACAAATAGATTGAAATATGCAGGAACAGATTGAAATTGGTGTAACGTTTTGAAATTGACAGAAAAAGGCAATGACAAGCTTTAAGCTATTTGCGCTTGAAAGAGATTAATAAATATTTTAATACCGGCAGCGCATTGTTGTTCATTTCAGAAAATATGGCAGCTCTTAAATCAATGATATTCTATTAGTACAAAAATAAGCCATTGACGGGCAATGCCTTGCAGAATCTGGAAATAATCAGCCGTTCGGTTTTTCCCAATCTGCTTATGAAATGCAAGGTTTCACCAGCTATAAATCCGCACAAAAATAATTCCCCTCCACCCTTCAAATTTTGGTATCTTTGCCCGAACTTTTTAAGTACTTCCGGGTTTTTACCGGTCTGTTTGACAAATCGGTGATCAGGAAGGGTATTAATCCTTGTATGTGTTTGTAAATCATGAGTGTTTCAGTTGAAGAATTATACGTTGAATTTGGCGGGTTTGAGCTTTTTAAGCATGTAAATTTTATTGTAAATCCACGTGACCGGATCGGCTTGGCCGGCAGAAACGGGGCTGGTAAATCGACATTGCTTAAAATTCTGGCCGGAAAACAAAACCCCACTTCGGGCAGAGTTGTGATTCCGCGCGATATTATGGTCGGGTATTTACCCCAGCATATGGAACTCTCCGATTCCAGGACCGTAATGGAAGAAGCGGTAACAGCATTTGAAGAAATTCTCGAACTGGAGAAACGGATTGAATTTTTGAATACGGAGCTCAGCGTACGTGAGGATTATGAATCCGTTGAATATCATCGGATTATTGATGAGATGCATGAGGCCAATGAGCGCTTTCAGCTAATGGGTGGAACCAATTTTCATGTGGATATCGAACAGACCATGATGGGGCTGGGCTTTGAGCGATCGGACTTTGACCGTCAAACCTCTGAATTTTCGGGTGGATGGCGTATGAGGATTGAACTGGCGAAGATTCTATTGAAGAAACCCAATGTTTTTTTACTCGATGAGCCGACAAACCATCTGGATATCGATTCCATTGAATGGCTTGAGAATTTTCTGAAAGATTATGCAGGAGCTGTTGTGCTCGTGTCGCATGACAGGGCTTTCCTCGATAATGTCACCAATCGGACGGTGGAGATTAGTCTGGGAAAGATCTACGATTATAAAGTGAATTACACCAAATATCTGGAGCTACGCGTCGAAAGGCGTGAACAGCAGCTGGCGGCTTTTCGCAATCAGCAAAAGATGATCCAGGATACAGAGGATTTTATTTCAAGATTCCGATACAAAGCCACTAAGTCTGTTCAGGTACAGTCAAGGATCAAGCAACTGGATAAAGTTGACCGGATTGAAATCGACGAAGAGGATACCCGCTCCTTGAATATTAAGTTTCCGCCATCACCACGCTCCGGAACGGTGGTTTTCGAATCCATTGAAGTGAGTAAGCGTTACGGTGACCTGTTGGTTTTGGATAAGGTCGACTTAAAGCTCGAACGGGGAAACCGCATCGCTTTTGTGGGCAAAAACGGAGAAGGGAAGAGCACAATGGCGAGGATTATTATGCAGGAGCTCGAATGTACGGGTGAACATAAATTGGGGCATAATGTCAAGATTGGCTATTTTGCACAGAACCAGGCCACTTTACTCGATGAAGAACTCACCGCCTTTGATACCATTGATAAAATTGCGGTCGGTGATGTCCGCACCCGGATCAGAGATATTCTGGGTGCATTTATGTTCTCAGGGGCCGATGCCGATAAAAAGGTAAAAGTACTTTCGGGGGGCGAACGGGCCCGTCTGGCGATGATCCGCTTATTGCTGGAACCGGTCAATTTTCTGGTTTTGGATGAGCCCACGAACCACCTCGACATCCACTCCAAGGGGTTGCTCAAACAGGCTTTGATCAATTATGACGGAACATTGCTTGTGGTATCGCACGACCGCGAGTTTATGGATGGATTGGTGGATGTGGTTTACGAATTCAGACAGAAAAAAATCAGACAGCATCTGGGTGGTGTTTATGAATTTCTGCAGAAAAGGAAAATGGAATCGCTACGGGAGCTTGAGCTCGCGACTCCTGAGAAAAAGATAAAGAAAGAGGTTGTTAAAGAGGTTGTTGCTGTTAGTTTCGACGACCGGAAGGAGATCAACCGGATGATCAACCGCACCGAGAAGCAGATCAGTGAAGCCGAATGGCAGATTTCAAAACTTGAGGAAGAGATAGCCGGAATGGATAAGATGCTGGCAGATCCTGCGACGATGGATAACAGCACTCTCTTTGAACGCTACGGCGCAAGCAAAAAACAGGTGGAGGCGTCGATGAAGGAGTGGGAATCGTTGAATGAGGAGTTGAAAGTTTGGGAAGCAAAACGCAACTGGTGAAATTAAAACACAGATGGATATATAGATAGATTGTGAGACTTAGAGACAGAGGGAATTCAAAATTTATTTCCATCTATTTCCACCTGTTTCATTTTACCCAACATTGCTTCGCCAGCGAATATTGAATAATTACAACTAAAAATTATGGAAAAGACAGATTATATTTTCGGAATGCGGACCATTATCGAGGCAATAAATTCCGGTAAGGAGATTGAGAAAATTTTGATAAAAAAGGGTTTGCAGGGAGAGCTTTACCACGAACTGATGGATCTGGTTCATCAGATGCAAATTCCAATTCAGCTGGTTCCCATCGAGAAGCTTGATCGCGTCACGCGAAAGAACCACCAGGGTATACTGGCATTTATTTCCCCGATAACTTACCAGAATATTGAGGAGATCATCCCCCGGCTCTACGAAGAGGGGAAAACAGCCTTAATTCTGATTCTTGACGAGCTAACCGATGTCCGGAATTTTGGCGCTATTGCCAGATCGGCCGAAGTTGCAGGAGTTCATGCCATTATAATACCGGAGAAGGGGTCGGCCCAGATAAATGCCGATGCCATCAAAACGTCAGCCGGTGCACTGCATCTTATCCCTGTTTGTCGGACCAAAAGTTTATCGGCAGTTGTCAAATATTTGAAAAACAGTGGTTTAAAAATAGTCTCGGCTACTGATAAGGGGGAAACGTACTATTATAATATTGCTATGAAGGATCCTATGGCTATTATTCTGGGCTCTGAAGATTTGGGCATTGAGGCGGGGTTGCTTAAAATCTCGGACGAATGGGCCAAGATACCACAGAATGGTCAGATCCAGTCGCTCAATGTTTCAGTCGCAGCGGGGATTATGATTTTCGAAGCCCTGCGCCAGCGCTCACTAAGCAGTTTATGAGAAAATTGGAACTTCGCGCTTAAAGGTCTCTTCCAGGGAAATAAAAGTTTCTGTGCTTGAAACTCCTTCAATTAACTGAATTTTTTTACTGAGAATCTCCTTGAGGTGCTCATTGTCGCGCGCATAAACCTTGATGAAGATTGCATATTCGCCTGTGGTGTAATGGCACTCAACAACCTCACTGATAGCATGAAGCCGCTCTGCCACAACGTGAAACAGTCCCCCTTTTTCAAGGAAAATCCCCACATAGGTACATGTGCGGTAGTCAATTTTTTTTGGATCAATGTAATATCCAGAACCGGTAATTACCCCCATTTCAATCATCCTGTTCACCCGTTGATGGACGGCAGCCCTGGAAACGCCGCAATCATTGGCTACATCCTTAAACGGGATCCGGGCATTTTTGGTAATGATATCCAATATATGTAAATCTGTATCATCCAGTTGATTTCGCAGTGTCATTTTCAGAGGTTTTTTCTTTCTCCAAATATAGGTTTCTTTTATTGCTTGTCAAATAAGCAACCAAATTTGTTGATTGAAACTTTATCCCAGTCTACATCAAGATCGGATAAGGGGGGAGGCTCTGTGGCTTTGTAACCGATTCCAACAATCGAAAGTACTTCCAGTCTGTCAGGAATACCAAATTGTTGATGAATATACTCATTGGCAGTGATATCGTCATTGTAATACCGGCGGTTGATCTGTACCCAGCAAGAGCCGAGCCCGAGCGCTTCTGCCTCTAATTGGATGAATACAGAGGCAATAGAGCAATCTTCGACCCAAACATCACTCTTGGTCTTGTCTCCGGCAATAATGATCGCCAAAGGAGCGTGTTTAAGCAATAATGCTCCATGAGGTTTAGAAGTCGAAAGATTCTCCAGGAGTGCAGCATCATTTACCAGAATAAATTCCCAGGGGCGTCTCCCTTTGGATGAGGGGGCAAGTTGAGCTGCAATAAGGAGTTTTTTAATTTTCTCTTCCTCTATCTTTTGATTGAGAAATTTGCGGGTACTCCGGCGGTTGTATAGGATTTCAAGCATATTAGATCAGGTTTAGTGCAAATTTACGAACCTTAAGTGATATAAATTAAAGAAAGCCATTCTTTTTTGGAATGGCTTTCTTTAATTTATTCTGAAATATCTCTTATTGTAACAGATGCTTGTAGTTATTATTCACTAAATCAGGAAGATAACTTGCTATGAGATTGAGAGCAGTCTCGTTGCTAATTGACGGATCACTGATCACTTTTTGTTGTTTAAGTGCCTCCTTGTTGATAATTTGCTCCAGGATCTGAACCGGAACCTGCGATTTGCCCGGTCTGATCATTCGCGCACCAAATCCATTTTTATTTAAAACATACGCCACTTCGAAGAATTTACTTCTTACCGTAAATTCTTTATCTCCGTTATTCTCCGATAAAGTAATCTTAAACGCATTTTCTGAGGCTGAATATTTTAAATTCCAGCCCGATGAATTTGCCGAATTGTCTGCAGTAATCGAGAAGTTGTCATTCCCTGAACCGGAAACATGCCCCATAACTCCACTTGAACAAATCAAGGTGAAAAACACTAAAATTAACACTGCTCTTCCTGATAGGCGAATAATTGTTTTCATTCTTAAGGATATTAATTTATACTTTCAATTTGTAATTATAGTACAAAGGAACTGGTTTTTATGATCAAATTAACCAAATTTCTGAAATATCTCAGGTGCTGAAATCTGTCCTGATATTTAATCAAAATTACTTTTAAATAAAGGAGTTACTTTATTTGTCGGCTAATTAATATCGAATGGTTATTTACTCATAAATGCAAATAAATGCGAAGGATTACTTACGAATTGAAAGTTATATGTTACACAACATATATTTGAGCTTTAATTTTATAAATAACATATAATCAGCACTATAAATAATTAGATAGTTTAAATTAACGATGTTAATTTAATGTTAAATCGTATTTAATATTTAAAAAATAGGATTTTGGCGTAAAATTGTAAGCCGATTCGGATCAACAGCCGGTAAATTAAAAGGGTACAAAAAAGCCGGATTATCTTTAAGAAGAATCCGGCATTTATTAGAATACAGATAAACAGGTTGTTGTGAATAATATTTAACGCCTTGCTACTTTGACAAAAAGTTGATCGAAAAACCACAAAGCCAGTATAGCCAGTGCACCGATGGCTACTGCCGGGGATATATTGGTTAATTTTACGAAAAGCAGATTGACCGGTAATAGAAGCTGGGACAAATCGAATCCATAAACCTTTTGAGTCTGATCCAGCGAATTGGGGTCTGTTGGTAATGAAGAATGTAATAAAAACAATAAACCGGTCAGCAACAGGGTTACCACGGCAACTGTCCACCATCCGCGCCTGCTGATTATCGGCTGATATTTAACCGGATTCAGACTCCATTCCGACATCACCCGCTTCATCACCGTAGCGGTAAAGTCGGGTGAAGGGTCTTCAGGAGGCATTTCCTTAAACCATTTCTTCATGTTATCTTGCTGATTCATAATATGATTATTTTTTCATTTGAATATATTTTTCTATTAGAAGCCAACTGGAAAAGCCACGAATAAGTCAAAACCTTCATTCGTGCGGGTGATCATCTAATAATGGCTAATTCATCTTTTAAAACAAATTGAAGCTCAAGTAAAAGCTTTTTTCGGCTTCGGTGAATTTTAACTTTTACATTTGAAACAGAAAGTGCAGTTATGGAGCTTATTTCGTCAATTGAAAAATCATCGTAATAATACATTTTTAGAAGAGCACGCTCATCAGGTTCGAGCTTTTCCAGGCCAATTTCGAGATATTTTTGCCGGTCATTCCTGTTTAGCTGTTCCAGCATATTTTCAGCAGACTGGATTTCAGTATCTGAAATCTTAACATCATCGAAATTTACCTCCAGATTTTTTCTTGCTCTTAACCGGGAAATAGAGGTATTGTAAACAATCCGGAAAAACCAGGTCTTAAAGGTAGAACCATTTTGAAAAGAACTCAGTGAATTGTAAGCTTTTATAAAGGCATCCTGAGCTGCTTCCTCAGCTTCTTCGCGACGGCTGAGCAGCTTCATTGAGAGCGAAAACGCAAGATGCTTATACCTTTCCACAAGTTGTGAAAATGAGCCAGAATCTCCTTTGAGAATCTCCCGGATATAATATTCATCTGTTTTTTTCTCCATTTGCTGATTAGACGTCAACCTCCTTATTCCGGTTACAAAACAAAAGTGGTTAAAGTTACAACAAAGAGCGATTAATTAAAAATCGGTTATCAATTATTTATTCGGTGATTTTGTAACCTGCCAGATGATCCCTGCGTCAAATGGGCAAATGTTAAACCTTTAAAAACAAATATTATGGGACCTTTTGCAGTTGGGTTATTAGTACCCATTGGGTGCTTCGCAATGATTTTCGGAATTGTATATTTGGTGGTTACATCACGTAACCGAGAACGGATGGCGCTGATTGAGCGCGGAGCTGATCCTGCCCTTTTTGAAACAAAAAAAAGAAGCGGTACAAGTGGCATTATGAAATTCGGACTCTTTCTTTTTGGCGTTGGTCTGGGTATCGTCGTGGCCTATTTTCTGGCTAACGGAGGAATGGAAGATGGAGCAGCTTATCCTTCAATGATTTTCGTTTTTGGCGGCCTCGCTCTGATTGTTGCTTACCTGTGGCAGCGTAAGCTCGATAAGGAGGACGAAGCAAAACGTTAAAGCATCAGTTGATGAATAAAGAGGCCCGGTGACGGGCTTCTTTATTTGGTATTTTCCATGATAACTGCTTTTATGGCGCGCTTACAGACTGGGCAGAAATCGCGGGTTATATTTGATTTCATCCGGCAATCCTCCATCGGGCTGTAAATCCCTTTCGAAAGATAACCTCCACCCTCAAAAGCCCCGACAATCGTATTGTATTTCCCTTCACGGGGTGTTGGAACAGGTGTGGATGCGGCAACCAGATTTCTCCATTTTGTATCAAAATCAACCAGGGTTGTGAGGTTTGGCTCCCAGGGCTCAACCTTAAGATTGTAATAATCCTCAAAGGCCACCTCCGAAGTGTAATATTCATCGGCTAATCCGCCAAAACCATGCCCGAACTCGTGAATAAAAACATTCGAAGATAGTTTATGGTCAGCCGAGCACACGTTAATAAAGTTGTAAAATCCGCCACCGCCATAACGGGAAGAGTTTACAAGAACAATAATTTGGTCATAGGGGACAACCGCTGCCATATCGCACACCGTTTTCAAATCTGAAGTTGTGAGGTATCGGGAGATATTAAAGGTGTAAAATGTCGTATTAAATAAGGTGTTGCGGTATATATGTTCACCGGGAATATCGGTGCCGGACTCTGCAGAGGCCGTTTTAAGGGCATAAATATTGAAGTAATTCTTTAACTCAGAAAAGGGTGCCACCTCGAAAAGGGAATCAGTAAGCCTTTTGGCATCCATCACAAATTTATCCATTTCATTGGCCATATAACCTTCCGCAAGAATGGCAATGTCAATTTTATGGGAATAGTCGCCTGAATAATGAATCCGGTCTACTGCTATATTTGGTGCATTCTCATTGATAATAAAGTAGTTGTCAGGATCAATATTTTGGGAAAATATCACCGAAAATTGTCCGTTGTAATCTCTTTTTTCCAGTTTGAGGATTACGCCTTTTTTAGGGAAAGGAAACCGGATCACCTGGTAATAAGCCTTGCTTATTTGTTTCGCCTCTGCAGTGGATTGCCACTCCTGAAAAAGAGGGGAGAAACCCCTGGAAAAAATCAGCTCACCACTCTGCTGATCGTACACCTGAAACCGGTAAGTGCCTAAATTCAAATGATCAACCATGGTTTCGTGCGATCCGCTCCATTGTTTTTCTTTTTTTAATTCGCAAGGGATCACCGAAACCGAAGAGTGGTTGCCACTAAGCAGGTAATCAAATCGTAAAACTTCACCGGTGAAAAACTGATCATACGAGGGCATCCCAAGAACCGAAAAAGGGGTGCAGATTAGAATTATCCTGAGTAAAAGAATCTTCATGTTAACCTTATTTGGTTATTTTTACAATAATTGATCAAAACTACTTATTTTTGATCATAAATATTTCAGATTATGTCGGTATTCTATGATTATATTAAGGAGTTATTACTGAGTTATGGCTTTTTGACCAGGATGGCTGTCTATGGCGCTGTTCTTATCACTTTTTTCACCATTATTCTGGTCGCTTCGATTGTTTTTCTGGTTATTCGTAAAATATTTGTCAAAATTGTCGGACGGATCGTTTTGCGCACTAAAGGAATTTGGGACGATACGCTCTTTAATCATCGCGTGTTTCATGCCCTGATCCATATCATCCCGGCTATTATCATTTACAGCTCTTCCGGTTTTGCCGGCGATGACCTGACGTTGTTCCCTGAAGTGGTCAAAGGAGTGGCACATATCTATATGTCAATCATAATGATGGCTGCATTTATCCGGTTCCTGAATGCTACCCAGGAGATTTACAATTCCTATCCCTACTCAAAAGATCGTCCCATTAAAGGGTACATTCAATTGATGAAGATCGTGACCTATTTCTTCGGATCTATTTCGATTGTTGCTGTTATGGTGAATCAGAATCCGGCCAGTTTATTTGCCGGATTGGGAGCTATGGCAGCAGTTCTGATGTTGGTATTCCGCGACGCCATTATGGGATTTGTGGCAAGTATTCAGCTGGCTGCCAATAATATGATAAAACATGGCGACTGGATATCCGTTCCAAAATACAATGTGGATGGAACAGTGCAGGACATTTCACTCACAACGGTAAAAATACAAAACTGGGATAAAACCATCACCACCATTCCTACATATTCCCTTGTTTCAGAGCCGGTTGTTAATTGGATTGGAATGAAGGAGTCAGGAGGGAGGAGGATTCAACGGAATATCAATATCGATATCACCAGTATCAGGCTCTGCGATCAGCCGATGCTGGAACGAATTTTCAATTTGCCGATGTTCCATGAATTTCTGAATGTGGGTCCAGCGGGTTCCGATGATTATCAAAACGACCTCGACGTGGAGGCCCTGAAAATGAATCTCTTTGATACTCCGACTAACTTATCGTTGTTTAAAAAATATCTGGAAGGTTATTGCGGATTGCATCCGGGAATTCATGAGCACATGACCAGGATAGTCAGATTCCTGCAATCAACCGAGCGAGGCCTTCCGATCGAGATTATTGTATTCAGCAAAGCTCAGAATTCGATGCTTTATGAAGCCTTGCAAGCCGAAATTTTTGATCATATTTTTGCCATCCTCCCGGAATTTGGACTTCGCGCATTTCAGAATCCTTCAGGCAATTAATGACCCCTAATCCAGGTACAGAGCTCCGGCTAACCCGCGAAAGCCTTTTGTGGCAAGCCGGCCAGATTCGATTTTAGAGGAATATCAAGTTTAATTTCGTTTGAGAATGGTTGGTTTGTTTATTTTTTCAGCAAAATAGTTAGAAAAGTGAAAATATTTAGCGATTTTTGTATCAAATTGAAAGCATCGTGAAGAAGAACAATATTGAATTGGAGGAGGATTTTAAAGAGCAAAGTGTTCATATTGATGATCTTGATCGAAAGATCCTAAGGCTTATTACCGCAAATGCAAGGATACCGTTTCTGGAGGTTGCCAGGGAATGCGGTGTGTCAGGAGCGGCCATCCATCAGCGCGTTCAGCGACTGGTATCTGTGGGGGTGATTGTTGGTTCTGAATTTATTGTCAGCCCACAAAAACTTGGTTATAATACCACCGCCTATATGGGTATTTATCTGGAGAAGGTGAATTATGACAAGAAGGTATTAAAACAATTGCGCGAAATCTCTGAAGTTGTTGAATGTCATCATACTACAGGTCAATATGCCATCTTTATAAAGATCCAGACCAAGACCAATAAGCACCTGATGAAGATTATTGACACCGATCTTCAGGCGATTGACGGGATAGCGAGAACCGAGACATTTATCTCGCTGGAGGAGGATTTTAAGCGGCAGATTCCGATCAGATAGAAGAAACATACACTCGATAAAAACGAAAAAGCCCCCTTATTCAGGAGGCTTTTTCGTTTTATCGAAGTCATTTAAAATGGAAGATCATCCTTGTCATCCTGGTTACCACCCAGCGGGGGGATGTCGGATTGCGAAAAGGAGGGAGGAGTGTTCCCTGAACCGCCACCCTGCTGCACCAGATCAACCCGGAAAGCATTGATATTGCTGAACCACTTTTCGTTGTATTCACGTGATTCGATACTGAATGAGACTTCAACCTCCATGTTGGGTTTGATCTTGTCAAATGTTCCGTTTTTATCGTTAAACAATGTAAAGCATATCTTTTTGGGATACTGCTCTTCTGCTGTTTCAATTACAAAGTCCTGTTTTTTCCACTCTCCGCGTGCACTGGTCCCTTTAATTTCAGGGAGAATCTGCAGCACTTTTCCTGTTGTCTTAAAGCTCATATCTGTTTATTTTTAAGTTACTTATAAAAAAAGGATCCGGAATTAACAATCCCGGATCCTTCAGACGGGGTTACACCCCAAAGGTAATTTAAAAAATCAATTTATTTTTTGATTTCAAGAAGTTCGACTTCAAAAACAAGAACTGAGTTAGGTTTGATATCCGCTCCGGCGCCACGTGGACCATAAGCCAGATCAGAAGGGATAACCAGTTTCCATTTTGAACCTACAGGCATCAGCTGCAGCGCTTCAGTCCATCCGGGAATAACCTGATTTACCGGGAATGTTGCAGGTTTGCCGCGGTTAACTGAACTGTAAAATACTTTTCCTTCAATGGTCGTGCCATGATAATGAACAACAACGGTATCAGTTGCGGCAGGTTTTGGTCCTTTGCCATCCTTGAGGATCTCATACTGAAGTCCGCTCTTTGTTGTTGTAACTCCTGAACGCTTGCCGTTGTCAGCAAGGAATTTTTTTCCGGCTTCGCTCGCTTTAGAACCTTCCACTTGCTGAGCTTTCATAAAGTAACTTTGAGTTACTCCCGAAACTTTAGTGCCAGCGATTTGAGAAGAATCACCATTTAAAGCGCTTGTGAAGGCTGCCAGAATAATTTTCTGGTCAAGATCTTTTCCTCCCGGTGCTGTAGGGAGATTTTTCTTAATGTTATTACCTATATCAATTCCAATTGCATAGGCAGCTGAATCGGCAAGGGTCTTCAGCGAAACTTTTGAACTTTTAAATGAGTTGCACGATCCAAAAATGAAGGTACTCACAATCAATGTAACAAGGAGAGTTTTGATTTGCATAACCGTTTTCTTATAAAATTTTAATGTTTGTTCTAAAAGGTGCGAAGATAGAAATTTAATTGAGAAATTTAAAATCGAATTTGTGTTAAAATGGTTTAAAGAAATGAAAAGACGGGCCGATGTTCAGGGAGAAAATCCGGATGCAATGTATTCAGGGTGATTAATTAACCGGTATATTAGGTGGCCCTCAATCAGAATTCGGTAATTGAACCGCTTTTGTACCCCTTAACATTTCCCGCTTCCCTTGCGGCCCGGGAATTCGCTCGGTTGTAAATCCCACTTCATTGAGTGATCGCCGGACCTCTCCTTTGGCACAATAAGTTACAAATTTGGCTGCGGGTGAGCAGTGTTGGGAAATCAGACGAAAAACGGAGGTCGTCCAGAGTTCGGGCTGTTTACCGGGTGAGAAAGCATCAAAATAGATCAGATCCAGTAATGGCAATGCGGAATAATCAACGTCCGACAAATCGGAGCACAGCTTTAGTAGCGAAAAACGTTCCGTGATTATTACCTCTTCATTCCAGGCAGCTTCGTGTATTTTCCTGAAAAGCTCAGGTGATCCTGCGGCAATCATAGCCGGATAATTAAGTGCCTCCCACAGTGAGGGGGGTATCGGGTATTTTTCAACGGTGATATACCGGATTGTTTGTTCTGTTTTCAGCGTTTCGAGCAACGTAAGGTAGGCATTTAGTCCGGTGCCGAATCCAACCTCAAAAAGGGTAAGCGCCGGTTGTTCACAGTTTTTCAGCCCTGCCTGAATAAAAACATGATTCGATTCCTGGAATGCACCGAATGTAGAATGGTAATGTTCTTCAAGTTCCCTGACAAAAAGAGTATCGGAGCCATCGCTTGTTTTGATCAATTCGGGAGCACTCATGCATTTAATAATTAGATGTTCAAATATTTACCGGTTGGTGTAAAAATACCCTGAAAAATCCATACTTTCGGCAGTTGGTTAAAAGAATGTTTAACAGTAAGACCTGTCAGCAATGCTTATCCGGTTATACGACGAAAATCCCAATCCGCGGGATTTGCTTAAGGTGGTTGAAATACTTCGCGATGGGGGGGTCATAATTTACCCTACCGATACCATCTATGGGATTGGGTGCGATATAACCAAACCCAAGGCCATCGAGCGGGTGGCCCGCATTAAGAATGTGAAACCGGAAAAGGCGGCCTTGTCCTTCATTTTTTATGATTTGAGTAATATCTCCGATTATTGCAAGCCTATCTCGAACACTATCTTCAAATTAATGAAGAAAAATCTTCCCGGCCCTTTTACCTTTATCCTTAATGCAAACAGCAATATTCCCAAACTCTTCCGCAACACCAAAAAAAGCATAGGAATCCGTGTCCCGGATAATAACATCATCCGCGAAATCGTAAAAGAGCTTGGTAATCCGATCTTATCGACATCGGTTAAAGACGAAGATACGATTATCGAGTATTCCACCGATCCGGAGCTGATCCATGAAAAATTTGGCGATCTTGTTGATCTGGTTATTGATGGCGGGTTTGGCGGAAATATACCGTCAACGATCATTGATTGTATCGGAAATGAGCCTGTTATTACGCGGCAGGGCAAAGGGGAACTGATTGAATAATATTCACTTGAAGGTTTTTGATATTCGCTCCGGGTCTTCCACCTCCTTGTCGTTTTTATACTTAGAGTTCAATTAAGAACTATCTTAAGTAAAGTGCTAAAATAAAAAAAAACCGGTCACAGTGGAATGAGACCGGCTTTGAATGAATTCAGGATTTTTACGCGGCTCCGTTGGAGCCCAGTACATTACTGATTTTGTGTTTATAGAGCTCTTTTAAAGCTTCCCGCGCAGGGCCCAGGTATTTGCGGGGATCAAATTCCGAAGGTTTGGTTACAAATACCTGCCTGATTGCTGCGGTCATGGCCAGCCTTCCGTCTGAATCGATATTGATCTTGCAAACCGATGAGGCGGCAGCCCTTCGTAGTTGCTCCTCGGGTATTCCCACCGCGTCTTTTATGGCGCCACCATTTTCATTGATCACTTTGATCAGCTCTGCCGGGACTGATGAGGCTCCGTGCAAAACAATTGGAAAGCCGGGCATCCGTTTTTCAATCTCTTCCAGGATATCAAACCGAAGTGGTGGCGGGATTAATACCCCATTTTCATCGCGTTTGCACTGTGCCGGAGTGAATTTATTTGCACCATGCGAGGTTCCGATGGAGATGGCCAGCGAATCCACTCCCGTCTTTTTAGTAAAGTCGATCACATCATCCGGATTCGTATAAATCGATTTGGCGGCGACCACATCATCTTCGATCCCGGAGAGAATTCCCAGCTCCCCTTCAACAGTGACATCAAACTGATGGGCGTAATCTACAACCTGTCGGGTAACCTCGATATTTTTCTCATACGGAAAGTGGGATCCGTCGATCATCACCGATGAAAAGCCCATATCAATACAGTTTTTACAGGTTTCAAAGGTGTCGCCGTGGTCCAGGTGGAGAACAATGGGGATACCAACCCCATTACTGATCTCTCTGGCATATTGAACAGCCCCCTCGGCCATATACCTGAGCAAGGTCTGGTTGGCATATTCCCTGGCTCCCTTTGACACCTGGAGTATCACCGGTGAATTGGTTTCTATGCAGGCCTTAATAATAGCCTGAAGCTGCTCCATGTTGTTGAAGTTAAATGCCGGGATGGCGTAACTTCCTTTTACTGCCCGGGCAAACATCTCTTTTGAGTTCACCAATCCAAGATTTTTATAGCTGATAGCCATGAAGTTAAGAATTTGTGTTAACTAATTAAGATCCCTTTTCAGGAATAAATTTACCACTAATTATTCACTTTTACAATTAAAATCCGGCCGTTTTTATCCGGAATTTTATTAACCAAATCTTAACCTTTTATCGTGTAAATTGTTGCAATAAAGAGGTAAATTTGCGGATTATAAAATTAATCATTGAATTATGAATAAAATATCAGACGTTGTAAAGCCGGGTGTTGTAACTGGAGACGATTTACAGTACATTTTTAAGGTGGCAAAAGCCAATGGCTTTGCTATTCCGGCAGTTAATGTAGTTGGATCTTCTACTGTAAATGCTGTTATGGAAGCTGCAGTAGCGGCTAATGCACCGGTAATGATTCAATTTTCAAACGGAGGCGCTGCCTTCAATGCAGGTAAAGGTTTAAAGCTTGAAGGTCACAAAGCGGCTGTTCTGGGTGCCATTGCCGGGGCAAAACACATCCACACACTTGCCGAAGCTTACGGTGTACGCGTTATTCTTCATACAGACCACGCAGCAAAAAAATTACTTCCCTGGATCGATGGTCTGCTGGATGCTGGAGAAAAGAATTTTGCTGAAACTGGCAAACCTTTGTTCAGCTCTCATATGCTCGATCTTTCTGAAGAACCCATCGAAGAGAATATTGCGATCAGCAAACGTTATCTCGAACGGATGAGCAAAATTGGAATGACCCTGGAGATCGAACTCGGAATCACCGGGGGAGAAGAGGACGGTGTTGATAACAGTGGATTGGATAACAGCCTGCTTTATACTCAGCCTGAACATGTCTGCTATGCTTATCAGGAATTGAGTAAGGTATCCCCAAATTTTACCATTGCAGCTTCTTTTGGTAATGTTCACGGAGTTTACAAACCAGGAAACGTTAAACTCAATCCGGTTATCCTTAAGAATTCACAGGATTACATCAGTAAAACGCTGGGTCTTACCGAATCTCATCCGGTTAACTTTGTGTTCCATGGTGGTTCAGGTTCAACACATGCCGAAATCCGCGAAGCTATCGGTTACGGTGTAATTAAAATGAATATCGATACAGATACCCAATGGGCTTACTGGGATGGCGTTCGTGCATTTGAGGCTGCTAACCGCGGTTATCTGCAGGGACAGATCGGAAATCCCGACGGATCTGAAAAACCTAATAAAAAATACTATGATCCCCGCGTATGGTTACGTAAGGGTGAGGAAACACTTATTGCCCGTTTGAAAGTTGCATTCGAAGATTTGAATGCCATCAACAGCATCTAAAAACACAGATTTAGTCTTTGACTACACCGCTTCGGTTAATTCCGGAGCGGTTTTTTTTTAAATTTTATCCCAAAGGAATTGATTGGGCATTCGGAACAGAAATTTTTTTGGCTGCCTCCGGTATTCAATTTAAAAGTAACTTTGAAAAACTATCGGGAACTGTCCCGGGTGCATTAGAAGTTTGTGATGAGAAGATCCGGATATATTATCATCTTTTTGTTGATTGTTGCCAATGTCATGGGACAACATCGGAATTCTTCACCGAAGTCGTCTGTTTCGCAATATAATGAAGCTAAAATTCTTGCGCAAAACGGCGAAGGGGAGAAGGCGGTTAGTTTACTTCTGAAGGTTCTGAAAAACGACCCCGATCATTATATGGCCTGGTTTGGTCTGGCCGATCTTTATCATGACGCAGGTGATCGGAAGCTTGAACAGGAAGCGCTGGTTCAGGGTTTAAAGATTGGATCTGACCATTTTCCGGATGGATATAAATACCTGGCCGCTCTTTTGTATGATCAGGCCCAATATGCCGATGCGCTGAAAGATATGGATCAGTTTAACCGGCTTAAAAACCGGTTGACCTCCGAGGAGAACCGACTGCTGGAGTCGTGCCGTTTTGCCGTTAAGGCCGTGGAATCCCCTGTGGCCTTCCATCCGGTTAATGCCGGGGCAAGGATTAACTCCGCAGAGGATGAATACTGGCCCAGTTTAAATGCCGAGGCCAATACATTGGTATTTACCCGCCTGATCCGGGTGGATCAAAACGGTCGGAAGCTGGCCTTGCCTCAGGAAGATTTTTTTGTATCCCGGAAGGATTCTAACGGATGGCAAATGGCTCTTCCTTTAGGTCCGCCTATTAATACCCCTGAAAATGAAGGGGCACAATGCATATCCGCAGATGGAAGACTATTATTCTTTACCGGTTGTGGACGTCCCGACGGGTTGGGGAGCTGCGATATTTACATGTCTGTGATGCAGAATGGGGGATGGTCAGAGCCGGTCAATCTTGGAGCGCCTGTCAATACCAGTGCCTGGGAATCTCAGCCTTCGGTATCTGCAGATGGACATTGGCTCTATTTTACGAGTAACCGGAGCGGAGGCAAAGGGAAGATGGATATCTGGAGGGCCGAGAAACTGGGCGTCACACCCCAAGGGTTCCCTGTTTACGGAAAGGTGGAAAACCTTGAACGGGTCAATACGCCGGGAAACGATCTCTCCCCGTTTATTCATGCGGATGGTAAAACCCTCTATTTCTCTTCCGATTATTGGCCGGGAATGGGCGGGAAAGACCTTTTTTACATCCGGCTCGACAGTATGGGCGCAAAACCGCCCCGAAATATGGGATATCCGCTGAATACCCCGGGGGATGAAGAGGGTCTGGTCGTGGAGGTTTCTGGTGAAAATGGCTGGTATACGGTGAATAACAAGGGGTTTGGAGGACGGGATATCTACTCATTTCAGATTCCGCAACCCTTTCGGCCTGACCCCGTTTCATGGGTAAAGGGACGGGTCGTCAATCGGAAATCAGGGAATCTTATCTCTTCGGATATTGTGCTGAACGATCTGATCACAAATAAATTAATTCAGCACCAGTATCCCTTTGAAAATGAAGGTGAATTTCTGTTTTGCCTCCCGGCAGGCCACAATTACGGGTTAAATATTTCAAAAGAGGGTTATCTTTTCCGTTCGGAGAACTTCAATTTACAGAATACATTCAGCCGGCAAAAACCAATGGCTCTTGATATTGACCTGGATCCGATTGAAAAGGGTAAAACGGTGATTCTGAAAAATCTTTTTTTCGATACAGATTCTTTTAACCTGAAACCGGAATCGAAGGTGCAACTTATGGAAATAATCGATTTTATGAAAGCTAATCCTGGCCTGGTCATTGAAATCGGAGGTCATACCGATGATCAGGGCTCTGAAAGCCATAACCTGATCCTGTCGGAGAAACGTGCGGACGCTGTGGTGCAGTATCTGATTACCAATGGAATTGCATCCGGCAGACTTAAGAGTCATGGGTATGGATTTTCGGTCCCCCTGACAGTTAATTCAACGGAGCAAGGGAGGGCAATGAACCGGAGGACAGAATTCCGGATTCTTGAAAACAGACAAGTTAAGTAGTAAGAACAATTTAATGTCGTAATTATTTGTTTCCTCTTTTGACCTCCCCCAACCCCTTCAAGGGAGGGGAAAGGAGGGGATTAAAAGGCAGATATTGTTCAGAATACGGGAGATTTAGAGGGGTCAAAAAGGAGAAAATCAGTATTTTAAATAGTATATTATATCTTTTCGATTACTTAATAAAGAAATAAATAGTAATATATTGAAGTTGCACGGATTATTTCACAATAAGCTCCACCAGGTAATCAAAATGGGCCCCCGCAAACCTGTCTTTTACGGTAAATCCACAAAATCCGGCATAATCGCTGAAAGTATCAGCATCGACGAAAAGCCAGGAAAACGGTTTTCCTTTAATTGATTTATAGGTCAGCTGGTATTGCATCTGACCGTAATAGGTATCGGAGGCGATGTCCACCCAGGTCTCACCGTTTTCGTCGGTAAAAAGATAGAGCAAATCGGAAGAGTCTGCCAGAATTTTTCCGCCCGGATTGAGGAGTGTTCCCAGGTGAAGCAACAAGGTTCTGAGCCCGGGCAGAGTTTGAGCAATACCAGCACCATTCATTAACAGAAGTATTGTATCGTATTTAAGGTCGGTAAGGGTATGAATGTCCTGCATAAGGACATTTTTCACCCCTCTTTTCCGCATGGTTTCGCATGATAACGGAGAAATCTCCAAAGCATCAACCTCAAACCCATGATCCTGAAGCCAGAGGGAATGAACCCCTGCACCGGCTCCGACATCGAGTATTTTCCCGGAACAGCGTCTCAGGGCCTCCTGCTCCTGAACAGGCATTTGCTCAAAAGTCCTGAAAAAATACGACGGTAAAAGCTCTTCATCTTCAGCAATATCGGTGGTTACAACGATGGATTCCCCTCTGATTCCGTTCAGGTAGTCCCAGACTGCATGGCCGACTGGATCGTGATGTTTTTTGAGTACAGGCATAGAAGGTAGTGTTCAATGTTGAATTAAAAATGTTCAATGTTTTACCGGGTTGATTATCTATAGTTTAAAATGATTTTATCATATCGTAAAATCATTCCTAAACCTTAGTATCAAGTTCTGAATTAGGTAAGAAAGCTGATGAAAAGAGCTATATTTAAGGCTGTTACTATAGCCCCCACAAAATAAAGCGATATTGCATAAAATTTGCTGTTCCTGTATTTTCCCATCACTTTTTCCGACGAAGTGAGCCACACCTGCACAAAAATCGTGATCGGAAGTTGCACGCTTAGTATCATCTGCGAATAAATCAGCCCGTTAAACGGATTTGAAATGACAAAAATAATCAGTAGCGCGACAACAAAGGATATCGTGATCCCAAGTCTTGAGTGGTTGTCCTTAATGTCATAAGGCTCACTGAAAATTCCGGAAAATATCGATCCGGCAGCCATCCCCGAGGTGATGGTGGAGGCAATTCCTGAAAATAGAAGGGCAACAGCAAAAACGACCCCGGCATGAATACCCAATAAAGGACTTAGCAGCCCCCTGGCCTGCTGTAATTCGGTCACCGCTATCCCCGCTTTATAAAACGTGGCGGCAGCCAGCAGAATCATCGCGCTGTTGATCGCCCAGCCAATAACCATCGATATTATCGTATCGAGGAACTCATAATTAAGTCTCTTTTTAATCGTTTTCTCATCTTCAAGGTTCCACTGGCGGCTTTGAATAATTTCAGAATGGAGAAAAAGATTATGAGGCATCACCACTGCACCGAGAACACTCATCATAATGAGCATGGAACCTTTCGGGAAGGATGGGGTCACCCAGGCCTGGATGGCTGTATTCCAGTCGATATTCACCAGTGAAAGCTCATATAAAAAGGAGAGTCCAATGACTGAAACAAAGGCGATTATCCATTTTTCAATCATCCGGTAACCGTTAGTAAAGAGCATGAGCAGTACGAAAAGTACCACTAAAACCGCTCCGGCCCTGATCGGAATCGCAAACAACATATTCAGGGCAATAGCGCCGCCCAGGATTTCAGCCAGGGAGGTGGATATTGAGGCTATGATTGCAGTAACCAGAACAGTGATGGAAAAAGCCGGTTTCATATATTTGGTGGTCGCCTCCGAAAGACAAAGTCCTGTCGCGATCCCCAGGTGAGCTACGTTATGCTGAAGCAGAATCAGCATGATGGTTGACAAGGTAACCATCCACAGGAGCGTATACCCGAACTGGGCACCCGCGCCCAGATTGGAGGCCCAGTTCCCGGGATCTATGAATCCGACAGTCACAAGCAATCCGGGCCCCAGGTATTTGAGAATTTCAAGTCCTCCAAATATAGGCCGGTAATCTTTCCGGTCAATGTTTCTGATGTATTGAGATAAACGGCTGAACATCTGACAAAGTTAGCGTTTTAGATTCTATATCGAAATGGGCAAGGAAATAAAATGCTTCCTGGCTGTCGGCTACTGGCAGCTAATACTGAAGTAAGTGCTTGTTAACGGGCTTTATGTCTGACACGGATTTGGAGATATAATCTATGGAATGGCAACTCTTTATTGCACAACATAATTCGCCCGAAGCCGGAAGCTTTTAGCCTGTCACCCCCAGGTTGTTTGCCGCCGGAGGCCAGTTACATATAAAGCGCATTTAAATCGGTAATTCGCTCTAAAAGCAGTAAATTTGCACCAGTATGAGTAAGGAAAAAGTAGTAATCGGATTGTCTGGAGGAGTCGATTCCAGTGTGGCAGCCTACCTTCTTAAGAAAGAGGGGTATGAGGTCATCGGTGTGTTTATGATCAACTGGAAAGAGAGTACCGGTACACTTACCTCAGGATGTACCTGGGAGGACGATGTAACATTTGCCGAAATGATTGCCAAAAAACTCGATATTCCATTTCATGTGATCGATCTTTCGGACTTTTATCGCAAACGGGTTGTCGATTATATGTTTGCCGAATATGAAAAAGGAAGGACGCCAAATCCGGATGTACTTTGTAACCGGGAGATCAAATTCGACCTCTTTATGGATAAGGCGATAGAATTGGGTGCCCGATATGTAGCGACAGGTCATTATTGCAGAAGAGAAACAGTCGACATTGAAGGCCAAAGATATTATCGGCTGCTGGCCGGTACCGATCCAAACAAAGACCAAAGCTATTTTTTGTGCCAGCTGAACCAGGACCAGCTTTCGAAATCGTTGTTCCCTGTTGGCCATCTTCTAAAACCCGAGGTCCGTGAAATTGCCAGGCAACAGGGTTTGATCACTGCTGAACGTAAAGATTCACAGGGTATCTGCTTTGTCGGCAAAGTGGATCTTCCTGTCTTTCTTCAGCAAAAACTTGCAGCAAAAAATGGAAATGTAATCGAAATTGATGCCTCATTTATGCGGAAAAAGGTATTACCCATTTTACCCGAAAATTTCGCCAGGCTTTGTGCCCCATTCCCGTTTAAACCATGGAACGGGAAAGTAATCGGGGAACATAACGGGGCCCATTTTTATACCATCGGTCAGCGCAAGGGGCTCAATATTGGAGGTTACGAAAAACCACTTTTTGTCCTGGCAACCGATGTTATCCGCAATATTATTTACGTGGGCGAAGGTCAGGACCACCCTGGTCTCTATCGCCGGGGACTATTTATTCCAAAAGGGGAAATCCATTGGGTGCGCCCCGATTTTGCCATGTCCGAAGATCAGGAACATCAATTCATGATTCGTATCAGGTACCGTCAACCGCTTGAAAAAGGAATCATAACCATGAAGTCTGAAGGCGCTTATATCCTTTTTGATGAGGAGCAGCGCGGAATCACCTCAGGTCAGTTTGCTGCCTGGTACCTCGGTGACGAACTCATCGGCTCAGGGGTAATCAGTTGATTTTTAACTCAATAAATTAATCCGGAATAATTCTAAATAACAATGGTTCTAATTTGACTATTTGTCAGATTTACAGCATTATCTAAAGCTCTGTTATTTAGATCCAAATTATTCTGATTTTTCTTGTTTTCGGCTAATTTCTGTCGTATAATTGCCTTAATTAAGACTAAATTAAAATAACGAAGACTGGCTACCATTTTAATTTAGTTTTCTGCTAAACTCTTCAAGCCTCACAGGGCATTTTGCTGGGCCTGAATTAGATCTGCCGATAGCTTATATGGCATTGTATTTCTAATACAGACGTTCAATTTTATTATAATTGAATTTTGCAGAAATGACAAAAATCACAATCCCACGAAAAGATTATAGGATTCACCGCTGTTTTCATTGGATAATCGATGACCGCGGAGTCCTAAATCTTCGTGTGTTAATGGTCAGTCTTTTATTCTGGCGAATAAAAACCAGGATAGTTATAACTTGTGATAGGAATAATCAGATCCCCGCTAAAGTATTAGCGGTCTATTATATCTTCCGAATACAACGATTGATTTTGAATAATGCTAACATAAAAGTAGAATATCAGGAACTGTTTAAATTAGCATTGCTTCGAAGCATTGGGCTTTGAATGCAGCCCCTGATGCGTTTTAGTGATATTTAAATATTTAATCAGAAGATTTCTGTCTCGTTGAAAAGTATCTATAAATGCATGAATTATGAAAACTAAATTAGTACTGGCTCTGTTTTTATTGTTTTTCGTTGTTAAATCAAGGTCTCAAAGCATCCCCATGATTGGCGACAATGCCCCGGCATTTCAAGCTGCAACCACCGCAGGAGAGCTTAATTTCCCGTCAGATTATGGTGGTAAGTGGAAAATAATCTTTAGCCACCCGCGGGATTTTACCCCTGTTTGTTCCACGGAGATTTTGACACTCGCGCATATGCAAAACGATTTTGATAAGCTTAATGCGAAAATCGTAGTGATCTCAACCGATGACCTGGAGAAGCATAAAATGTGGAAACAGGCTTTGGAGGAGACCACCTTTAATCACACAAGCCCCGAGAAGATCAACTTCCCGATTGTGGATGACAGCCATTTGTCAATTTCCAAAAGTTATGGAATGCTGCACCTTAAATTAAGTACAACCAATGATGTGCGGGGGGTCTTTATTATTAATCCTGCTGACAAGATTGATGCGATCTATTTTTATCCGATGAATATCGGACGGAATATGGAAGAGATAAAAAGGACCCTTATTGCACTTCAAACAGCTTCGGGCACCGGGAAAGACCGCTGCCTGACTCCAGCCAACTGGCGCGTGGGCGATGATGTCCTTGTCCCGTTCAAACCTTACACCGAAATTGAGGCACAGGCTAACCCGGATGTGAAATTGTCCTATTACAATGTTGGCTCTTTTATGTGGTTTAAGAAAATGTAGGGATCTGTAATTGTCCGGTCCTGTATTAAAAAGAAGCCGCCTCAAATTATGGAGCGGCTTCTTTTTACATGCTACGGGGTGATTTTATAAACTCGCTGCATTTTCCAGCAGGAACGCTTCAGCCTCGGTATTCCATAAACCCAGATGATTTTCACAAATTTCAGCAAGGCGGGCATATACCGGATTATTAATCCCCTTTGCCGCAAATTCTGAAATTGGTGTTAAAGCCATTTCGATATGATTATAGATCAGTTTTTTCCCTCCGGGAATTTCAGGAAGATGCAAGGTGGCGTCAATGACCGCATTGATACCACCAATATGGGTTACGAGTCCCGCGGGGTCAAGCCCGGCGGACATTAATTTAAGCGCCTCTTTCATATCATCCGTATTTCCGCCACTCGTTCCCACGATATGGGTATAGGCATAATGGACATTGTAGAAATTGAGGGTAGCCTTAAAATTAGGGTCTGATGGTCCGGCAAAGAAATTCAGACAGCCATCAAAGGCAAGCAGGGCATCGGCCTGTTCAACCACCGGAGCTACGGGTGCAAATACAAAAATATCATTGAAACCTTCCCCGCCGGCTATTGCCTTTAAATCTTCGATCGGATTGGTGAATTTCGAGGTGTTCACATATTGCAGGTCGATTCCCCTGGCAGCGGCGAATGCCACTGTATATAAACCGGCCGCACGGTCAAGGCGTGTCTGATCGATATCAGTTACCACGAGCAGCGAGGGTTTGCGGTCATCGCGATGAAGCACATAATTGACAGCTGCAAGTCCCATGGGCCCAACTCCTGCCAACAGGGCCATCTTCCCGCCATCGACGATCTCCATTTTATGAACATAGGAGCCGGGAGTAATGTGGTAGTTTGCATGAATGGCACCGATCACACACGAAAGCGGTTCGGATAATGAAGCAGGATAAAATCCTGCACCGGTAAAGGGGAGGAGGCAATCCATTTCCATCACTTCGTTGGGGATCACGACATAAGTGGCATCCCCTCCAATGTGTTGGTACGAATAGCCGGGGGCACCCATAACACCTACCGGACCGTCCGGGTAGTTGATTGCAGGCTGTATCGAAAACTTATCCCCGGCTTTAAATTTATGGCTCCATTTTGATCCGATTTCAATGAGTTCCCCTGCAAACTCATGACCAATAATTACCGGGTTGGTTGCGCAATCATTCGGGATTCGTTTATGATCCGATCCCTGGCCTGCCGCTTTGTAGGACGACATGCACAAGCTGTCGCATACCACTTTAGCCAATATTTCGTTCTCTTTAATCGAAGGTAACTCAAACTCTTCGAGTCGTAAATCTTTCTTTCCGTATAATCTGACTGCGCGTGTTTTCATGATTTATTAAGTTTTAATTTGTGCTATTAACTGCTGACTGACTATTAAATCAACTGGCTTATGGCAAAATCTTATTTTGCTTCTTTAAACCTTAGTAGTTTGAAAGTTATAGTCGGAACCTACCTTATTACCATATTCTTGTTTTAAAAATAAGGTAATAAGGTTATATTTTCGTGAGAATCATTATAAACTACTAAGGTTGAAAAATAAAAATAAGGTTTAAAATGTATTAAATCAAATCCAGTCTGCTGCTACCAGTCGTTACCAGTAGCCAGTTACCAGCCGCTAGTTCAGCATATTTTGCCCGCCCGTCACCGGAACAGCCTGACCGGTCTCGTATTCCTGCTCCATCACATAAAAGATGGCGCGCATCACGTCAATAACACGGCACCCTCTGCCTGCAGGAACCTGGGCCTCGTAAAATGCCTTAACATCCTTGATCTCCTTAGCTCCCGGTACTTTTCCGGCATTCAGGTATTGAACAAAAAGACCTCTTTCAGGATCGCTCCAGAGTGGTCCTTCGAAGAAATTCCCCGGACAAATCGAGTTTACTTTAATTTTAAATGGCATTAGTTCCATGGCAAACGACTGGGTAAGCCCTATTCCTCCAAACTTTCCGCCTGCATAGGCGAAATTGCGGTTACTCCCCTTTAAGCCTGACTTGGAATTGATCTGGATAATATCGGTGAAATAATCTTCCTTAAACCGCGACTGAAACTTCATCACTTCGGAAGCATATTTGGCACAGAGAAAGTAGCCTTTGTAGTTGATATCGGTCATCAGAGAGAACGTTTCGGGGGTCATTTCATCAAGACTGCCGGCGCGTAGTATTCCAGCGTTGCTGATAATTGCATCCAATCCTCCAAAATGTTTCACAGTAGCTGCCACCATCGCTTCCACCGCTTCCGCACTTCCTACATTTACCTTGACAAAATAAGCCTGATTGGTCTGAGGAGTGGAATTTAAACTGTCGGCCATTTTCCCGCCCGTCTCCTCGTTGAGGTCGGCGATAACCACATTTGCCCCCTGGGCATATAACAGTTCAGCAATTCCTCCGCCAAACCCCTGGGCTCCTCCGGTGACGATAATAATTTTATTCTGGGCCCTGCCGGAAACTTCTTTTACCTTTTGCTCCGGTTTGCCGAGAAGTGTGTCGAGTGAGGCTGCATCTCCTGCAATGGCCACCAGTCCGATCCCTTTTAGCAGGATATAATCTGGGTGAGGAGTTCTGGAATCGTACCACGCTGATAATTTAACTGTTAAATCATCAATGATCTCACCGGGGTCATTGGTCTCATCGACAATCAGAATTCCGGAAGAGTTTCCGATAAAATCAAGCGCCACCAAATCAGCCTCATATTCGGCCTTTACCAGTTCGGGCCGATCATCAAATCGGGCCACCATCATCGTTTGCCTGGAGGTGAACATTCTGATTGCAGGAATGACGCGATTAATGATTAAGCTGCTCATATTTAATTTTTTGTAATATATTCGATTAATGCTTTTCCAAGCGTTTTGAAATATTCCCTTTTCTCGTGATCCGGTTTGCCCTCACTGTCAACATAACCTGTCCCTTCAGTTGCCATCAGGTATTGATGAGCAGCTGTTATGCAGGCTCCCTCATAGTTAATCTCAAGGAGAACCGGACTCAATGGGGTGGAATTCCTGGCAAAGAGTTCCAGCGGCTCCATGGCTGGAGTATTGTGTTCCGATCCAAAAGTTACCACAAATCCGTTCTGATTGAAAAATTCAGCATATTCTTCGAGGACGGCAATGCTGTTGCGGGTGGTAATGAATTCAACCGAACAGATATTGCGTTCCCTGAGAATCTCTATTACGGTTTCCTTTGGCGCTTCAAAATTGGTGAAGTTGCCGTTATTATCATCAGCAAGGAAAGGATAAGTCGGGATTCCCCCAGATTTGAGAATCATCTCACAAACCATTTCCATATCGAGAAATGCCTCTGGGCTTTCGGGAATAAAGGCGGCTCCTCCGGCTTTTAACAGGTTGCCCCGGATCTCATTCTCTATTGCTGCGGAATTTCCAATATCCGATTTAAGTTCTTTATTTCCAAAGATCGTTTTGTAGAACATTTTCCGTTCGACGGCGGTCACAAACTGCTGATTGATCTTGATTCGCAACGCCTTTGCCAGGTGCCGTTCCCGGACCATCCCTTTGGTTATAGTTGATCTGATCTGGTCATAATCGAGCTCAAAGCCGGCATTTATTCTGACAAGCAATCCATTGACTTTGCTGCACATCCGCTGAACCTGCTGATTTGATTCAGTCAGAACCGATTGAAGCCTAAGGTTATAGGGGTCATCGAGGTTTGCAGGGAAAGATAAACCCTTACCGCTCAGGTAAGTACGGCCCGGGTTATTGGGGTCGTTAACCTTGATTCCCGCAGCCTGGTCTGAACTGTTCAGGCTGATATATTCGATGTTAAACAGGGGGAATATTTTTCGCTCGGCGCAACCGATTGCCCATTGGTCATAACCATTGGTTGTATAAAAATCATTGATCCCTGCCACTTTAACATTTTCATTCACAGCCATATTCAATGCCTGCGAAATATCGGAAAAGGCGCTGAATGAATAGGGCGTGTGCAAATGGGCATTTACCAGACGAAGCTCTCCATCGCCATTCTCCTCAAACCATTTTAACAACTCCTCCTTTTGAGGAAAAATTTTCCAGAAATCCATAATGCTTTAATTATTTTGCCAATATCTAATTCATGTAATTTAGTGTCATAAAACGATTGACAGAAAATATGCCCGTAGCTTTATGGAACCGGAGGTTTCAAATGTTTATAGAATGAAGGCTTCCAATCGTGATTCGACTCCAGCCGGAGTCGAATGTGTGAACCAGGCATCATCTCTATAAAGATTTGACCTCTCTGAGGTCTGAAATTCGCCTCCTGATTAAACTCCCAGTTTGGCCCGGCGAATCTGTTCCAGGTCGCTGAAATTTTGTCCGGAGACATGCCCTTTTAAAGGTACGATTTTTTCATGAATCGCATCGATAAACCATTCGGGCTGTGGGAAGAATGCTTCTTCAAGCTCGTAAGCCGGAGTGATCCAGTTTCTTGAGCCAACCACAACAGGTGGCGCATCGAGGTAGTCGAATGCAAGTTCTGTGATATTGCGCGCCAGTTCATTAAGGAACGAACCACGTGATGTGGCATCTCCCGAAATAATGATCCGCCCGGTCTTTTTAACCGATGCCACCACTTTTTCATAATTGAAAGGGACCAATGAGCGGGCATCAATCACTTCTGCAGAGAGAACGTATTTTTCTTCCAGTATCTTTGCTGCATCAAGGGCGCGGTAAAGTGTCGCACCGATTGTAAGGATTGTAACATCTTTACCTTCGCGCTTCACATCGGGTTCGCCAAAAGGAATTTCATAATAACCTTCAGGAACACCCCCTTTATGGAATTGTTCACCGATATCGTAGACCCGCTGACTTTCAAAGAATATTACAGGATCTGTCCCCTGTAATGCGCTGTTCATAAGGCCTTTTGCATCATAGGGGGTCACCGGAAAGACGACCTTCAGTCCCGGGATATGGGCGACCAGCGAGGTCCAGTCCTGTGAATGCTGGGCTCCATATTTGGAACCAACGGAAACTCTCAGTACAACCGGCATTTTGAGCACATTTCCGCTCATTGCCTGCCATTTGGGGAGCTGGTTGAAGACTTCATCCCCGCAACGTCCAAGGAAGTCGCAATACATGATTTCCGGAATTACACGGCCTCCGCACATCGCATAGCCAATCGCAGTTCCTACAATCGATGCCTCGGAAATCGGTGAATTGAATAGCCGGTGGTAGGGAAGCGCTTCGGTTAGTCCGCGGTAAACGGCAAATGCTCCGCCCCAGTCACGGTTCTCTTCACCGTAGGCTACCAGGGTCGGATCCTTATAAAAGCGGTCAACAATTGCATCGAAAATACCGTCACGCAATTGATATTGTTTCATTTTTGAGAATGGCTTTCCATCGGAATCAAAGGCAAAACGCTCTTTCTTTGAAATCTGAATTACCCTTGGATTTTCGGCCATAGGGTGATTGACTTCAGGTACACGCTCCTCCATTTTGTCAACTGATTGATTGGAGAAAATCATTTCGCCAATCTGTTCGGGACGTTTCCGGATATCCATGCGTGGTGAAACCTCGTCATTGATTGAGAGTTTGAGCATCTCTACCATGATTTGCTTAATGTCTGCCCAGACGGAGTCGAGTGTTTTTTGATCGGTGATTTTTGCATCAACCAGGCTTTTGCCGAAAGAGGCAATGCTGTCCTGTGCCTGCCATGCTTCGATCTCCTCCTTTGAACGGTAGGAAGAAGCGTCTGACGGTGAGTGACCGCTGTAACGGTAGGTGAGAATTTCAAGGAGGATTGGTCCTTTTTTCTCTTCGATCAGCTGGCGCTTGCGGCGGTATGCATCGATTACGGCCAGCGGGTTGTATCCGTCAACCCTTTCGGCATGCATCTGATCAGGATTGACCCCGGCGCCGATACGGGCAACTTTCCCGTACCCCATGGTCTCGCCGCAGGTTTGACCACCCATGCCGTACTGATTGTTCATAACATTGAAAATCACCGGAAGGCCACCCTTCATATCGCCTTCCCAAAGTTCATTAAACTGATCCATCGAGGCAAAGGAGAGACCTTCCCAGACTGGTCCGCAGGCCATCGAGGCATCGCCGATATTGGCGACGACCATTCCCGGTTTACGGTTAATTTTCTTGTATAAAGCTGCACCCACCGAGATATCACCGCTTCCTCCTACAATGGCGTTGTTTGGATAAACGCCGAAAGGGGTGAAGAAGGCGTGCATACTTCCGCCCAGCCCCTTGTTAAAGCCGGTTTCACGTGCAAAAATTTCAGCCAGTGTCCCATAGATCAGGAATCTGCGCCCCAATTGTTTTGTCGTTCCCTTAAACTCTTTTTTGACCACATTGAGTACTGTCCCGTTGAAGAATGTCTCCATAATCTGCATCAGATCAGCATCATCCAGTTTCTGAATTGCACTTAATCCCTTCGCCAGAATTTCGCCATGGCTCCGGTGCGAACCGAAAATGAAATCGTCAACGGTGAGTGTGTAAGCCATACCAACAGCAGCAGCTTCCTGTCCAGCAGAGAGGTGGGCCGGGCCGGGATGATCGTAAGGTACTCCGCTGTATTCACCTGTTGTCTTAATCAGGTTCAACATCGTTTCGAATTCACGGATCACCACCATATCGTGGTAGATGCGCAGAAAATCATCATTGGAAAAATTTGCCTTCTCTTCGGCAACTGTTTTTGCATACTGATTTACCGGAATCGGATTGAAGGTGATTTCTCCGGCTTGTCTGGCCACACTTGGGTCAATAAACTGAACTTTAGGCATAAGACTTTTTAATTG